>OJHJ01000011.1_pt1 | contig 218295 bp, 191 predicted proteins | sample 1595201 | NCBI WGS metagenome assembly OJHJ01 (sample SAMN05416832, study PRJEB24817) | seawater metagenome | isolation source: Sea water | place: Canada:Atlantic | collected 2013-07 | reverse complement strand
CAACGCTTGCAACGCTTGCAACGCTTGCAACGCTTGCAACGCTTGCAACGCTTGCGGCGCCTGAGCTTTAGCTCTAGCAGCCTCAAACCCCCCGGTGCTCCAAGCGAGCGCCGGGGGGTTTGTCATTTGGGGCGTCCCAGGCGCTCGGCGACAGCGTTCGCTTCCCTCAAACGCTCAGAGACTGCGAGGAGAACCCAAGATTAGCCGACGTGACCGGAGCCTTGGGTTAGGAGCGCCCCATGATGGATCGAAAGCGAGTAGAGAGCGCGCTCAACGTCGTGCTGGGCATTGCAATCGTAGTCTTTGGCGGCATCGCCACGAAGACCTACTACGAGAACAATTACCAGCCCAAAGTCTTCGAGCAGCCCGAGTTCCACGCCGCCCCCTTGTACAAGGTGGAGGCCAAGGTCCCGGACGCCACGGACCCGGAAGCGGAGGTGCAGGCCGACAACCCTCACGCCACTTTCGACCCCTGGTTGGCCGAGCACTTTAAGGCCCCCGTCGACCTTCAAGGCGACGCGCCGGCCGACTGGACAGAGATCGAGGCGAGCCTCAGTCCTCAGTCCTGCGGAACCTGTCACCCACAGCAGCTCGCTGAATGGCAGACGAGCTGGCACCACTTGGGCATGGGTCCAGGAATGATGGGCCAGCTGGTCGACGCCAAGGACGGAATGGTCAAGGCCTGCCAGCGCTGCCACGCGCCCAATGCAGAGCAGTACCCCCGCCTCAAGGGCTCGGAAGAGGGGGCGACCTACCAGGACAATCCTTCCTTCGACTCTGAGCTTCGCACCGAAGGGTTGACCTGCGCCGGCTGCCATGTGCGGGACTGGACACGATTCGGTCCCGAGACGGAGACCCATGCCCTGGGCAGCGAGACCCCTCCAGAGCTTCTGGAAGGCGAGACCGCCGACAGCGAATGGGTGGACCCCAACGAAGGACTCCCACACAACGGATTCGTGGCCAAGGGCGCCTACCAAGAGGCCGTCTTTTGCGAGCGCTGCCATGACTTCCGCGACGGCGAGGGCAAGGTACTGGAGGAGAAGAAGCTCCAAGAGACCTACCAAGAGTGGCGACGCACCGATGCGGCCGCTGAGGGCCAGACCTGCCAGACCTGCCACATGCCTGACGGCGCCCACACCTTCAAGGGCATCCACGACAAAGAGTTCGTGCAGACGGGCTTTGAGGCCACAGCTGAGCTCAAGCGCCTCGGCGACAAGCCCTTGGAGCCGCTCGAGGCAGAGCTGACGATCACGAACGTTGGCGCGGCTCACCGCATGCCCACCTACACAACACCACGGATCGTGTTGATCGTCGAGCAACTCGACCAGAGTGGCGCTGCCATTGACGGAACCCGGCAAGAGTTCATGGTCGGTCGTGAGACCACCTTGAGCTTGTCCAAAGAGGTCTACGACACTCGAATCCTGCCTGGTGAGAGCCGCACCCTGATGTACTCGGCTGAGCGTGCTGAGAGCGCGACCGGTCTCTCCGCTCGGGTCGAGGTCTGGCCCGATGAGCAGTACCGCAAGAACTACGAGAACTGGCTGAGCACCAACATGTACGGCGATGAAGGCAGTGCCATCCTGAAGGAGGCCTTCGATGCGGCCACCGACAGCCGCTACATCGCTTGGGAACGCTCGGTGGACTTGGCGAGTCAGTGAGCAGCCCCCTCCGCAGCTTCTGGGACGAGCGCGCAGCCGACTACGACAGCGCGGGAAGCGAGAACGCAGAGGGCTACTGGCGACACACCGCAACCAACGTCCTCCTGACCCGCTGCGAGGCCGACAAAGACGACGTGGTCTTGGATCTGGGCTGCGGAACGGGCAACGTGACCAAGACCTTGGCGCCCCACGTCAAGCGCATCGTCGGTCTGGACGTCTCTCCCAAGATGCTGGAGCGTGCACAGATGGATGCACCCTCCAACGCCGAGTTTCGACAGGGTGACCTCCGCAAGCCGCCACATGTGTTGGGCTTGACCCACATCACGGCCTGCTACGCCCTGACGGCTTTGACCAAGACCGAACGCCGGGCTCTGTGGGACCAATGCTGGCGCATGCTCAAGCCAGGCGGCATGCTGGTGGTCGCGGACCTGTTCTGGACCGTACCGCCCGAGCAGGTGGACGCCGACTTCTTCGAGGAAGACTGGATGCAATCCGTGAGCGCCACCGAAGAGATGGAGTTCTTGGAGCGCGACGGACGCTTTCGCGTCCTGATGGAGCCCCTGCATCCATTGGTCACTGTGCTGACTGCCGCGCGCCTTTAGACCCATGAGGCGCTGATGCTGGGCAAAGGAGGACGAGGAAAGCCAGTGCTGCTGGTCTTGGCCCTGGTGCTCTACACATTGCTCGGCATGTTCACCGTCAACGGGATCGGCCCCGTCGGCGAGGTCGCACTGGGCTGGAGCTTGAAGGCACCTCCCAGCGTGCTTCGCAGCTTCGACGGTGACTTGGCGGACGGCCCTGCGTTCGGACCGCTCAAGAGCAGCCAGGTCCGACCACTGGAGCGGGTCCAAGTCGGCCCCGTTTCCCTGCCCCTGGCGGTCAATACCTACACGGGCGGGCCTCCCGATTGGCCCGCAAGACTGGCCCATGCAGTCGGTGGACAGCGCGGAGCGGTGGCCATGCACTTGGCCCTGGGAGCCCTGCTGCTCGTTCTGGTACATCGCTTCCTGCGATTTCACGGAACATCCGGGGCCGGTGGCCTGGCCGCCTTGGTCTTGGCGGCGGACTGGAGCTTCATCTTCTATCGGAAGGTCCTGGGCGGGACCGAGATCCTGCTCATGGCTGCCGGACTGCTGCTGGTCTGGAGCACATGGAGCCGACGCTGGGGGGGTGGCAGACACGGCCCATACGCCATCGCTGCTGCTGTGGGCTTGGGACTTCTGGCCAAGATCACCTTCCTGCCCACCCTGCTGGCGTGGGGCCTGGCCCTGCTTCTGACCCGAAGAGACAAGCCAAAGCTCAAACCTCCCGCTCCCCTGCCCTGGCCTTGGATGCTGGGAATACCGGTCCTGTTGACCTCTCCCTTGTGGATCACCTGGCTGCACCACGGCTTGGGCATGCCAGCCGAAGGGCACATCCAGTCCCATGACTTCTTGTCTCTGCAGCTGGAGAGGAGCTTCTCGGGCCTGTCCGGCCTGCTGTCCGGGGAGCGCTCACCGGCCCGAGAGGTGCCCAGCTCATTGCTGTGGTTCTTGGGCGACCCGCTGGCCTGGCTGGATCAGGCATACGGAGGCACCCATCCGTCTTCGCCGATCTGGCCTCGCTGGGTGGCCTGGTGCGTTCTGATTGCCGGCAGCGTGCTGGAGTGGTTGCGACCACGGGAGGATCGCTCTGGCGCCCTGCTCCGAATCTTCTCCCTCTTTGTCCCCCTGCAGCTCCTCTTGATCTGGCTCGCCAACCGGGACCTTCACCACCTGGCCCAAGCCACTCCAATGCTGGCCATCTGGTTTGGCCTGGCTGGCACCCGTCTGCTCGCCATCGGGGTGAACCCACGCAACCCGCTTCGGGGTCTGGCAGCCATCGCCCTGGCCCTTCCGCTCCTTCTCCCAGGGGTGCTGCTGCTCAAGAACACAGACCAAGCAGTGGAGAGCGGCCGAATCCCTCACTTCCAGGCCAAGGGACAGACCGCGCTGGTGACAATGCTCAGGCAGCACCCCATCACGGAGCTTCGCGCCTGCGACTACGATCTCTACGGAATGCTGGAGATTCAGGCACCGGAGATTCGCACGCTCCACGCTTGGGGGGCCGTGTCCCAGACCGAGGACCGCAACGAGGCCTTTGCTGAGCTCCTGCGGCTCTCCAGCGGACAGCACCTGCTCTTGGTCCGTGCGAGCGCGCCCATGCGCTACAACCTGAGCCCCACCCCCTCTCGGCTTCGCAGAGCGCAGGAGCAGAGCGGGAACACCCTGGTATTGGTAGACAGCCTCTCCGACGCCGAAGGGCCATGGGCTTGGCTCTACAAAGTCCAGCCGCAAGAGCGCCCTTAGAAGAGGGACTTGCGCTTGCTGCTGCTGAGGATGCCCAGACCTTCTCGATACTTGGCGACCGTCCGGCGGGCACACTTGATGTTGAAGTTGACCAGCTCTTTGACGATGGCCGAGTCAGACTTGGGCTTGCGGGGGTCCTCCGCCTGAATGATCTGGCGAATGCGGGACTTGACCGCCTCAGCGGCGATGTCCTCGCCGTGGACCTGTTGAATCCCGGCGTTGAAGAAGTACTTGAGCTCGAAGATGCCTTGAGGGCACTGCAGGTACTTGTTGGAGGTCACACGCGACACAGTGGACTCGTGCACACCAATCTCGTCTGCGATGTCACGCAGAATCATTGGACGAAGGTGCTCAATCCCATGATTAAAGAAGTCTTGCTGGCGCTTCAAGATGGCGTTCACCACCTTGTGAATGGTCGCCTGCCGCTTGTAGATGGACTTGATCAGAAAGTCGGCAGAGTCGAGCTTGTCCTTGATGTAGTCCCGCTCTTCCTTGCTGCCGTCCCCTTCCATGACGCGTTGGTAGTAGGGGCTGACGCGCAGCTTGGGCAGACCGTCCTCGTTCTGGAGGATCTGCCACTGGTCCCCTACCCGGAACACGTACACATCTGGGGTGATGTAGCGCGGGTCCGCGTCGGCAAAGCCACGGCCGGGCCAGGGCTCAAAGTCCTGGAGCATCTTGTGGTACTCGAGCACGTCCTCCGTGTCCATGTCCATGGCCTTGGCGATGCCACCATAGTTGCGGCGCTCAAAGTCCCCGAGGTGATCGGTGATCAACTGGACGAAGAAGGGGTCCTCAGGGTGGCGTGCGCGTGCCTGGATGACCAAGCACTGAGCCAAGGTGTTGGAGCCACATCCGATGGGGTCCAGCGCCTGGATGATCATCTGAGCACCCTCGGCATCATCCAGGTCGACTTCAGCCTCGGTTGCGACATCCTCCAGTGGAATGGTCAGGTAGCCACGGTCGTCCAAGTTCAGCAGCATGACCTGTGCGGCCCGACGCTCTCCATCGGTGCAGTGCTGCATCTGGAGCTGCCAGGCCAGGTGCTCAATGAGGGTCTGGCTGGTGCTGAGGGTCGCCTCGATGGGCGGCATGTCCTCGCCACGGACGGTGCTGCCGCGGCTGTAGTTGCTGTAGGAGTCCAAGACCTCGCGCCATTGCTCTTCTGTGAGCTTCTGATCGCGCTCCGGAGCCCCTTCCGGTGTCCCCTCTTTCTTGGTCCCTGGGTCGTCCAAGCCGGCCCAGTTGGTCTCCATGGTCTCGCCGGCATTCATCTCGGCGTTGTCGGCGTTGGTCTGGCGGTTCTCCTCGCCAAGCTTTGCCTGGAAGTCCGCCAAGGCGTCGTCCTGACCGCCCCCTGGGATCTCTTCTAGGACGGGGTTCTCGACGAGCTCCTGCTGAATCTGGTCCACCAGATCCATGTGCGAGAGCTGCAGGAGCTTGATGGCCTGCTGCAGCTGTGGCGTGATGACCAGCTGCTGACTGAGCTTGAGGTTCTGCCTGAGTTCGAGTGCCATGAGCTTCTTGCGCCTGCCTGAAAGCAATCTGGCATGACAATTGCTGTAAGGTCAAGCCGACTGCTCTCTCATCGCTCAATACGGCCCGACCACAAGGCTGATTTCCCGCTCATTGGGCCTCAGGCCCGGGCTGGTGTGCCCGAGGTCTCCAGCGCGTCGTCTTCAGAGCTGGCATCACGCCGCTTCCGCTGCTCGATGGCCGCCTTTACGAAGGCCGAGAACAGGGGGTGAGGACGCAGGGGGCGGCTCTTGAACTCGGGGTGGAACTGGCAAGCCACAAAGTAGGGGTGGCTGGGCAACTCGATCATCTCCACGAGCAGTCCGTCTGGGCTCGTTCCAGACAGCGTCAGGCCGCCATCCGTGAGGGCCTTGTGGTAGCCAGGATTGACCTCGTACCGGTGACGGTGTCGCTCTCGGATGTCGGTGCCACCATAGATTTTGGCGGCCAGCGTGCCGGCCGCCAGCTCACAGGGCCATGCTCCCAGGCGCATGGTTCCGCCCTTGTCGACGACCTTGTGCTGGGCATCCATGAGCTCGATGACCAGGTTCTCTGAGTCCGAGGTGAACTCACGGCTGCTGGCATCGGTGAGGTTGAGCACGTTTCGGCAGAACTCGATGGTGGCCACCTGGAGGCCCAAGCAGATTCCAAAGAATGGAATCGCGTTCTCCCGTGCGAAGCGGACTGCAGCGATCTTGCCCTCGACCCCACGGTCGCCAAAGCCACCTGGAACCAGGACAGCATCCAGGCCTGCAAGGTCCTTCTCAGGACAAGTAGGATCGACCAACTCGGAGTCGATGTAGACCAGCTCAACCTTGGCCCGGTGCGCGATGCCACCGTGGGTCAGCGCCTCGTTGAGGGACTTGTAGGTGTCCACGAGGTTCACGTACTTGCCGACGATGCCGATGCGAACAGCGGTCTGAGGATTGGCCATGCGCTCGACCAAGTCCTCCCAGTTGTGCAGGTTGGGCGCAGCAGCCCAGATACCCAGCTTCTCCAGGATCCGGTCGTCCAACTCCTCCTCATGGAAGGTCAGGGGCAGCTGATGGATGTTGGGTACGTCAGGGGCGGCGATGACCGAGTCGACGTTCACATTGCAGAAGTGCGCGATCTTCTGGCGCAATGCCTTGGGCAGGGGTCGATCACTTCGGCAGATCAACAGGTCCGGCTGGATGCCCAGGCCCAGAAGCTCCTTCACGGAGTGCTGTGTAGGCTTGGTCTTGAGCTCTCCTGCCGTCTTGATGTACGGAACCAGGGTCAGGTGCACGAAGAGCACGTTCTGCGGCCCAGCGTCGTGTCGGAACTGACGGATGGCCTCCAAGAAGGGCAGGCCCTCAATGTCACCGACGGTGCCGCCCACCTCGATGATGCCCAGATCCACATCTTCCACCGCGTCCCAGATCATGCGCTTGATCTCATCGGTGATGTGCGGAATGACCTGGACCGTGCGCCCCAGGTACTCGCCTCTGCGCTCACGCTGGATGACGTTCTGGTAGATGCGCCCAGTGGTGAAGCTGTTCTTGCGAGACAGGGTTCGGTCGGTGAAGCGCTCGTAGTGGCCCAGATCCAGGTCCGTCTCCGCTCCGTCGTCGGTCACGAAGACCTCGCCGTGCTGGTACGGCGACATGGTGCCCGGATCCACGTTGATGTAAGGGTCCATCTTCAGGTTGGTGACCCGAATGCCACGAGCCCCAAGGAGTGCGCCAATGGCGGAGGCGGAGAGCCCCTTGCCCAAGGCTGAGAGCACACCACCGGTGACAAAGATGAACTTCTTGCGCATGTACTCTCCTGGCGGGCTTAGCCCATCATGTCTCGGACGCGTTCGAGGTCTTCCGCCGTGTCCACGGAGGGCGCAGCAGCGTCCAGAGTGACCACAGCGATCGGTATGCCGGCTTCGAGCAAGCGCAGCTGCTCCAACCTCTCCGCCTGCTCTCTCACCCCAAGAGGCAGAGAGACAAAGCGAGCCAGAGCATTCCGCCGGAAGGCGTAACACCCAAGATGCTGCAGGGATCCGCGGGGCCCCCCTCTGGCCGGTGACGAGCGCGTGAAGTCCAACGCCCAGCCACGCGCATCGAGGCTGACCTTGACCACGGACTCCGAGTCAGGCCCTTGGAGAGGCGCCGCCAGAGTAGCGACCTGAACCTCTGGATCTGCGAAGCAGGCCACCAGCTTGTCCAAGGCCCCACCATCAAAGAGGGGCTCGTCGCCTTGGACGTTGATCACCAGAGAGAACTCCGGATAGCGCTCACTGACCTCCCAGACGCGATCGCTGCCGCTCTGGTGCGCAGTCGAGGTCATCTCGGCCAACACGCCAGCCTTCTCGCAGACAGCCAGGATGCGTTCATCATCCGTGGCGACGAGGGGCTCGAATCCCCCCTCACGGACTCGGTCCACGACATGGAGCACCAACTCCCGTCCTTGTATCTTCGCCACGGCCTTGGCAGGCAGGCGCGTGCTGCCCCACCGCGCTGGAATGACCACCAGCGCAGCCCCATCGGCGAACCCAGAGGCAAAAACGGCCCGCCGATGAAGGCGAGCCGTCTTTGAATCCAAAACCCAGGCGCTCAGCGCTTGGAGAACTGGAAGCGCTTGCGAGCACCGGGCTGACCGGGCTTCTTACGCTCGACGCGGCGTGCGTCGCGAGTCAGGAAGCCGGCCCGCTTGAGGTCGGTTCGCAGGCTCGGGTTCTGCTGCTCCAAGGCACGGGCCAAGCCCATGCGGATGGCGCCAGCCTGACCGGCCTTGCCGCCGCCGCGAACGGTGACGTAGAGGTCGACGTCCGAGACGCTGTTGGTGAGAACCAAGGGCTGACGAAGCAGCATCTTGAGGGTCTCACGGTCAAAGTAGGCGTCGATGTTGCGCTTGTTAACGACGATGTTGCCGTTACCTGGGCGCAAAAACACGCGGGCGGTCGCTTCCTTGCGACGCCCCGTTCCGTACCACTGCGTAGTAGCCATTTTCAGGACTCCTTAGCGGGGTTGGCGTAGACCTTGGGGAAGGGCTGAGGGGCCTGCGCCTGGTGGGGGTGCTCCGCACCGGGGTAGATCTTCAGCTTGGAGATCATCTGACGACCCAAGCGGTTCTTCGGAAGCATGCCCTTGACGGCCTGCTGGAACATACGCTCGGAGTCGTTCTTGACGACCTCGCGCGCTTCCATGGACTTGAGTCCTCCGAAGTAGCCAGAGTACCGGTGGTACATCTTGGTTGCCCACTTACGACCGGTCAACTCGACCTGGGCCGCGTTGATGACAACGACGAAATCGCCGGTGTCAACGTGAGGGGTGAAGCTTGGCTTGTGCTTGCCGCGCAGGACAAGAGCGATCCGGGTGGCGAGACGACCGATGGGTTGCCCAGCGGCGTCGATCACGTACCAATCCCGGACGACTTCGTGGGGCTTGGCTGAGACAGTTCGCATGCCGCATTTTCCCGTGAATCAGGGTGGATGAAGAAGTTCAGTGCCCCTGTCTCAAATGACGGAGGGGCGAAACCCCAGCCATCTACTGAGCCGGGGGGGCGCTGTCAAGGTCCGCGTGGGCCTCAGATGAAGAGATCTCCCAGCAGATCTCCCAGACCCTCTGGTCCTGGGGCAGGTCGAACAACAGACCGCCGAGGGTCTCCATCGCGGTATCGGTGCGGCCCCTGCTCGCCACAGCCTGAGCCAGGAGCCTCTTGGCCCCTGGAGTCTCCAGCATGGGTACAAGGCCAGCTTGGGCCGCGGTGGCCTCGTTCTTGGCCAGATTCAGCTGAGCTTGGGCCAGCGTCCAAGCCGCTGTGCGCTGGGAGGAAGGAACCTGCGCCAAGATCCTCTTGGCCTGCCCCACCTCACCCAACTCGATGGCCAACAGGGCTCGATAGAGAGGGTCCTGCAAATCGTCGAGCTCTCCCATCAAGACGCGGCAGGGATCGCTAGCGCCACAGGCAGAGTCCTCTGCTTGCAGCGGCAGCAGGACCCAGATGGGCGCGCTGCGCTGTGCCGTGCTCTTGGCCCCCAGGAGCGCGCTGGGCTGCAAGGTCTCTAGGTGGGCAAGGGCAGCTTGGCGTGTCCCCTCCCCTCCGCCCAGGAGCCAAGCTCGCAGCACCTCGGGGTTGGCAGGCCACGGCTCGAGGGCCGCCTGCCAGTGCGAGAGCTCCGCTGGGGTGTCGCGAGTCGCCAAGGCCGCAATGACCTGGCTTGCTGGGTCCTGTCCATCCAGAGCGTCCAAGACCGCAGCGGACGCAGCTCCAGACTGCAGGAGCGCCGCCCCTCGAGCAGGTCCACGCAAGGCCTCGCTCTCCACCATGGCTGCAGCGACGTCGCCCTCGCGAAGGGCCATCCAGGTTCTTTGTTCGCGCTCCGCCTCGCTGTCTCCCCGCAACTGCGCACGCGCTTGAGCCAGAGGAAGGATCCCCTCCTGCCACTGCACAGCAACGGCCTCAGCCCCCAGTCCGGCCGCCGCGTAGCGAGAGGCGGCAACCGCAGGTCTGCCTGTCCAATCCGCCAACTGCGCCAAGCGAGCGTTGAGCCGTGGGTCCTGGACTCCTGAGGAAAGGCACGCGTTCACCAAGAGCTCGGCTTCGCTGAGCTGGCCCACGGCGATGGCCTGCTCCAGCTCGACACGGCAATGAGATGCATCGGTCTCAAAGCTTTGAGCAAATTCCAAGGCGATGGTCTTCGCCTCGTCCAGGCGCCCCTCTCGAAGCGCCAACTCCAAGGCGAGCCGCTTGCTGGTCCAGCTCGACTCTTCCACACCCTGCAGGGCCGCCCGAGCCCCCAGGAGGTCCCTCTGGCCCAGCGCCAAGTGGCCTTGTGTAAGCAGGAGAGCATCCCCTTTGAGCTCACCCTGAGCCTCCAGGGCGTTGAGCAAGCCCCGTGCTTGACTCAGATCGATGCCTGCTTCCCCGCCCGAGGCCCCGCTGATCTGCACCAGCAGTCCGGCCGCTTGGGCGCTGTCCGGCTCCAACACCAAGGCCTTGCGTGCTGAGGCTGCTGCGCCGGGCAAGTCCAGGCCGCGATCAACACGGGCCTGGGCATGCTCAATGTAGGCCTCGAAGGGCTGCTCGGGATCGGGGTAGAGCGACTCCGCCTCCGAGAGCACGGCCTCGACAACCGGATCCTGGTCCGGAAGCGCTGCGGGCCCGGGCTCATAGGACCAGAACATGCTTGGAACGCCGCAGCACAGGACTCCACCGACGGCCAGTGCAGCCAAGTACATCAAGGGAGTTGGCCGGCGGGGACGGCGGCGGCGAGGGGCAGGAGTAGTCATTGTTGAGCCAAGGCGTATCGCCAGCGGAAGACCCAGGCATTTTTCCTGGGCCTTGACGCGATCTCCCCGAATGATAGGTGGCGGGCACTCACCTCGAAAAGCGCGATCTCGCGCACCCTACGGAGTCTAGATGCCTGTCGATAAGGCCCTGCTCGGCACACGCTACACCTGCTACGAGTGCGGCGCGAAGTTCTACGACATGAACAAGCCCGAGGCCTTGTGCCCGAGCTGCAACGCTGACCAGGCTAACGACCCCAACCCCGACCCCATCGAGCTTCTCAAGAGCATGAAGCGTCGGTCTCGCTCCAAGACCAAGGCTGAGTCCTCCGTCGAAGAGAGCAACGAGTCCAGCGTCGAAGTGAAGGCCGAGAGCGACGAAGAGAGCTCCAGCGACTGAGACAACTGGCCTCACCCGGGGCTCAGTAGTCGACGCGAACCAAGTAGAGACCGTAACCAGGCGCCCCAGGGCCAGCGTGGTTGCGGTCTCTCTCGTTGAGGACCTCCACCATCCATTCCGGTGGTTGCCGCCCCAGCCCAACGACGACAGCGGTGCCAACCAGGTTCCGCACCATACGGCGCAGAAAGCCCTTGCCGTAGAACTCGAGCACCATCTCATCCGGTCCCTGCTCTACGGTGACGCGCTGCAAGGTCCGCACTGGCCCACTCGCGCAGCATCCCTGGCCACGAAAGCTGCTGAAGTCGTGTGTCCCCGTGACGCCGCTGAGAGCTTCAGTCATCGCCTGGGCATCCAGGGGGCTGCGCTGGTGCCAAGCCCGTCCGCGCTCTAAGGCCGATCGGCTAGGCGATGTACGAACACGGTAGCGATAGAGCTTCCCGATCGCAGAGTAGCGGGCATGGAAGTCATCCGCGACGCGCTCCGCGTGCCAGCAGCTGACATCGGGTGGCATGAGCGAATTCAGACCGTCGCGGATCTGGGCGGGTTTGCGCTCGGCTTCCGTGTGGAAGTGACAGACCTGACCCAAGGCATGGACCCCTGCGTCGGTACGACCGCTCGCATGGATCCGCACCCCAGTGGACCCCAGGACCTTGTTCAGGGCCGCCTCGACGAACTCCTGGACCGTCGGCCCATTGGGCTGAAGCTGCCACCCGCAGTACGCAGAACCGTCGTACTCCAGGTGGATCCGCCAGGTCTTCACTTCCTGTCGATCTTCAGACCGAAGCTCAGAGTGCTGCCCGCAAAGGACAGCCCCTCGTCGCTGAAGAGCGAAGACTGGCGGTAGGACACCGTCAGGTAGGTGTCGACGATTCCCCAGCGGGCTTCGGCCAGCGAGGCACGCTTGGGATCCATCCAGTCCAGGAGCACATCACCGCCAACCGCCCAGCTGTACCCCGCCTTGCCGCCAGCAGTACGCTCGAAGCTGGTGAGGTTCTCGACGTCCAGGGACCCCTGGCGTTCAAGCCAAGGGTAGTAATCGAGGCTTCCGCTGACCCAAGGCACGATGGGCATACCGACGTAGTCATCGGGGCCAAGCCGCCAACGGGGCAGGAAAGGGTCCAGACGCAGGGTCGCCCCCACGCCGAGAGGCAGAACGTTCATGCGGGTCGAGGAGGAGCTGGCCGTGCCGTCCGTGCTGACCTGGTCGCCCTGCTTGCGCATCACACCCACGCGGGCGTCGGCGGACAGGAAGCGGATGAACTGGTACGAGCCACCGATCTCAATCATGGTCATCTGGCCGTTGTAGACGGACTCCCATGCATCGTTGGAGCCGGTGCTTCCCCCATCCAGCTGAGCTGGGCCAACACGCACGTGGTTGCTCTTGGACTTGGCGGTCCAGCCAGCGTGCCACTCCTCGTCCTGCTCCTGAGCTTCCTCGTCCTGGGCTTGGTCCTGAGCCAGTGCGGGAGAGGAGGCCATCAAAAGCGCTCCAAGGCCAAGGCCTCTGCGGCGCCTACGCCCCAGCGCCAAGGCACCGAGCAGGACCCCAAAGAGACCTGCGCCTCCAGAAGTACTGCTGCAGCCAAAGCCGCCGGGCTCGTTGGCCAGCTGAGAGGCGGAGAAGGTGGGCTCGGGGGTGACCGTCTGGATTTCGCTCATGGGTCCTTCCGTACCTGAATCGTCGAGGGCGCGCACGCCCACATAGTAAGTCTGGTAGTTCGTCAGCCCGTCGACGGTCAGGGTCTGGTCAGCGCCAGGGTCCTCAACGTCGAACTCGACGGGGTTGCTCAGCTCATCATCGCCTTCGAATTCTGGAAGATCATCCGAGGTGAATTCGACGGTGCTCACGTAGACCTCGTAGGTCGCAAGGTCGGATTCGTCGCCGCCTTCCACGTTGACCAGAATCGTCGAGTCTTCGAAGCCCAAGCTGAACTGAAGCTGATCGGGGGGGGTGTCCAGATCGATGTCCACAGCAACACGGCCATCTCCTTGGGTCAGGAAGAGTCGGTTTGCCCCCTCATCCAATTCAAGGTCTGCCAGAGAGAGCGCAAGGCTCGCTGATCCATCCACGAAATCACCGTTGGCCAGCTCAGTGCCGGTCTCCACGCCGTCTCGCAGTGAGTAGCTCCCCTCCGTATCCGAGGTCAGGGTGAGGTTGATCGTGTCCGTCTCGTTGTACGGACCCTCTTCAGCGATCTCGATGTCCAGCCAGGGGCGATCGGTGAAGACATGCACGCTGCCATCCGCGAGGCCCAAGAGGTAGCCAGGCGCAGCGGCCACCTCCTCAAGGCCCAGAAGCCCCAGATCCTCAAGGTCGAAGCTGTAGAGTGGCTCCGTGGTGATCGCGGTGTTTACGTTCTCCAGCACAGATAGGGTGTCCTCGCCGAGGTAGGCCACCCAGTCTCCGTCGTCCGTGGAGACGCTGCAGGTGATGTCCTGCGGGGTCTCAAGGTCGGACAAGACCACCCCAACTTCATTGTTGGTCTGAGCCGGGAGAATGGAGAGGACGCGCCCATCGCTGATGCTGTCCGCAGCAAACACCGTGTCGTTGATTCCCTGAGGCGCACAGGCGGCCACGTAGTCGGTGTTGGTCACTTGCGGCTGCAGGATCGACGGGGCGCCATTGCCCAACGCGATCTTGGAGACCTGACGGCCGCCGTGGAAGACCATCCAGTAGTTGTTCAGCAGCAGCGTGAAGTCCACACCGGCCACGCCCAGGGTGTTGGTCTCCGAGGCGAGGGCGAAGGCTTCGCTTCCGTCCTCTGGGCCCAAGTAGATCTGGGGGTTGCCGTCGCCTTCAGCCAAGACATAGAGCTGCCCAACATCGACTGGCGTAGAGACCGTCAACGCCAGAATGGCCTGCTCACCCACTTCTACTGGGTCTGGGCGGGTGACCTCGTGGCTCTCATCGTCCACCTCGATCACGACCACTGTGCCGTCGGTACAGCCGGTGTAGAAGGCCCAAGAGCTTCCCCGGTCGTAGCTGGCCAAGGGCGTCGCGCCGCTGCATCCGACAGCCGAGGTGGTCTCCCAAGTCTCCAGGTCCAAGATCAACACCTGGGTACCTGAGACGAAGGCCGCCAGCTCCCCGCCTGGGGCCACCAGCATGTCGCTTGCGCTGGCGTCCAGCTCCACTTGGGCGACGTAGTCCGCCGGCACCGCCATTGCGCTCTGGCTGAGCAAAATCCACAACAGGGGCTTCATACCGACACTCCAGACAAGTCACGTACGGGAATCCCCTGCCAGTTCCGTGCCAACAACAATGGCCTCGATCTGGCAGAGAATCCTGACAAGATGTCAGTCGGGGAATGCGCGCTGAACTGGACCCGAAAAGTTGTCAAGGCAGCCCAGGGGCCTCTTCTCAGACCAAATCCAGCTCAATCATGCCCAACAGTGCCTGCACTGCGTTCGCCGCTGGAAGGCGCATGGGGTCTCCTGCTACGAAGAGCTGAATGCCCTGCCCTGCTGGATCCGGCCGCACACGACCAACCGCGAGCTCCGAGCTGCCCGCCATGCCGCGAGGCATCAGACCCGGCTCCAACTGTCGGAAGAGCTGCAAGCCCGGAAACTCGTCCACAGCTTGGCTCACGCTCTCCACGCTCAGGCTCTGCCCATAGATCTGCAGGCTCAGCCCCAGCCCAACGAACATGGGCACCAGCACTTGGTCCACCGCAATGGCTCCGGGAGGCAGTCCCAGGACGCGGCTGGCCTGTGCGGCTGCCACAAGCTCAGACTCCATCCAACCGCTGGCCTGGACCTTGCCCCAACCTGGCAGCAGGTCGAAGGCCAGTCCATGCTCGAAGACCGCACGGGGCGGCGTCTGGGAGTTGAAGAGCGCAGCGACCTGGCCCGAGAGCTCACGTACGCCCTTCTCGCCCGCGATGGACGCGGACATCATGGCCGTCCCGCGGATCTGCGCCAAGCCCAAGGGACGGACCGCAGCGCCGATTCCCACCAGGGCCAGGGCCAGGGCACCAGGGCATGACCCTGCGCCGGTCTCACGAAGGGCCTCCAGAGCGCCAGCACTGCGTCCAAAGATGAGGGGGGTCCCCATGCCGGGCTTGCGGTACCCGACCATGTCCAAGACCAAACAGCCCGCCTCAGCAGCACCATCCAGCATGGCGGCTTCCTCGTCGGTGACGGGAGCGGCCACCAGGACCATGTCCACCTCATCCAAGACCTCGGGGTTGAGCAAACCCACTGTGAGCATCTTCTTTCGGAAGCTCAGCTCGGTGGTTTCAACGCTCAGGGCGTCCACGGGGTGAAAGACCCGGAGGGCGATTGGGGACTTTGCAAGCGCCCCAAGAACCTCCTGACCCAAGAGAGAGGTTGCACCCGTTACACAAATTCCGTAGCCAGCTTCAGCCATGAGACGCCTCGCAAGGGCCCACAGCTAACCGCAAAGCTAGCGCTGACCACCCTTGGCGAGCCCCATTGCGGCCTCGCGGTCGGAGAGAAGGCGCAGAAGCTTGTCCTTCTGGGAGAGCTTGGCGCGCTTGAGGCGATGAAGCTGCCGCTTCTGATCCTCGTCCAACCACAGCGCAGTCTGCAGAGCGTCGAGCTCTCCATGCAGGCGGCCGTGGTCCTGAAGCGCTTCGTTCAGGTCGGGGTCATTGAGAGCGGTGATGCGTTCAACGAGTCTCTGATCCATAGGTCCCTTTCAAGCTCTGGGGGTTGGCAGCTTTGCATCTGCATCGCGAAGGTACTCCAGGCGAACAGCCTGAGGAGAGAGGGCCTGAGCCCTGTGCTTCCAAGCATACTCGGCCATCGCGACGACCGGTGACTGGGTGGGTTCAGATGAAATGCTTCCACCTGCAGCTTCGATCTGTTCCCGCCAGACCTCGGCGCCCTCGCCTACTGCGAGAAATCCCGCGCCCGAGGCCTCCACGGCACGCTCGATCGCCTGCTCGGGGGGGAGATCCAGCCCAAGGTCTACAGGGGCGCCGTCAGAGAAGCTCTGGGCATAGGCCTTGGACTTCCGGCCGTCCAAGATGGACAGTACGGGGCCTTTCGGCACAAGCAGCGCACGGGCGTGAAGAGAACTGATGGGCAAGACGGGGATGCCACGGGCCACGGCAAAGCCCAAGGCGGCGGCCACACCCACACGCAATGACGTGAAGGCGCCGGGTCCAACCGAGACACAGACCAGAGAGATCTCCTGGTCCTGCACCAACTCCGCCATCGCCTCGGCCAGCGCGACATCGGCGCCACGCAGAATGCGCTGCTGCCAGCTCCCACCACCTTGAACTGCAGCGCCCACCACGGGGGCTGCTGTGTCCAAACTCAACACGCTCATGCAGCAATCCAGTTTCGAACGTCGATCACCAGGACCACGAACATCAGCCCCAGAAGGAAGAGAACACCGATCTGCTGTGCCCGCTCACGCACCTGCAGGCTCAGGGGCCGACCGCGGATGCCTTCGACGGCGTAGAACAGGAACTGCCCCCCATCGAGAACGGGAACCGGCAGGAAGTTGACCACAGCCAGGGAGATGCTCAGGCCAGCCATCATGTAGGCCCAGTCGAAGATGCCCCGTTCGGCAGCGGCCGCTGCGTGGCGGAAGATGGCAATGGGTCCACCAACGGTCTTGGAGGCCGCCGCCTCTCCTGTGACCAGGTAGCCGACGGTGGAGACCACCTTTGTCGCAGCGTCCAAGGTGCGCTGACCGGCATGCTGAACGGCCGGAATCAGGCTGTAGCGACGCGTGGCCTCTTCTTGCGCGATCCCGATGCTGAAGGTGTTGAAGCCAATGACCGGCCGGAATGTATAGCGGCCGAAGTTGTCGTGATCCTCTCGAATCGTTGGCTTGAAGATCCGGTCTTGGAGCTGCCCGTCGCGCAACAGGGTCAGCGTTACGGAGCGGGACGAGGCCACCTCGCCCTCCCCAACCTGCGCCTGCTTCACCAAATGGATGACATCGTTGAAGGTGCGCACCTTCACGCCATCCACCGCTGTGACCACGTCACCGCGGAGTAGGCCTCCGACCTCGGCTGGGCTCTCCTCCTGGACCTCGTAGACAGAGAGGTAGGGCGGTGCCAAGCCCCAGGCGTTTGCATGGGGGTGCACGAAGGGCAGGCTGGACTCGGGCCGGGTGGGGTCTTGGGTGACCGTGACGCTTCCATCGACCACGCTGCCCTCGGCGTCGCGACGCATGTAGGCGACTTCCGCCTGGCCCTGAATCCCGTCGAGCTCGGAGATCAAGCCATCGAAGCTCCGGATCTCTTTGTCCCCGACCTTGGTGATCAAGTCACCCGTCTCCAATCCGGCAACAGCCAGGACCGCATCTTGGTCTGCGATCACGACGTAGGGACCAGGGAAGATGGCGCTGATGCCATAGACGCTGGAGGGGTAGACACCGCCGTCCAGAATGGCCCCCTCGGGGGTGTCCAGGGTCAACTCCAAAGACTGCTCGCCTCGGAGCACCTTCAGGACCGGATCTTGGTCGACGTGCTCCAGGCTCTCCTCGAGGGCCCCCCAAGTCGCGATCTCCTCGCCGTTGATGTGGGTGACCCGGTCCCCCACCTGAAGTCCAGCCTCTTGAGCTGAGGAGTACAGGTCTACCTGGCCCAACACAGGCGCCGCGCCCGGCTCGCCAACCATGAAGAGGGCGGTAAAGACCACCACAGGCAGAAGCAGGTTGAACGCTGGACCAGCGGCAACAATGATCAGGCGCTGCCAGACCGGTTTGTTCATGAAGCTGGTCGGAGAGTCGGGATCGGAGTCCCCATCCCCCCCATCCTGAAAGGGATCAGCCCCTTCCATCATCACGTACCCACCCGCTGGGATCAGGCTGACTCGGTAGTCCGTGCCGCCCCATTCCACACCGAAGAGGCGCCGGCCAAAGCCCAAGGAGAAGACTTTGACGCCCACCCCAAAGATCTTGGCGAAGATGAAGTGCCCGGACTCATGAATGAAGACCAGGATGCCGACAAGGGCCAAGGCTGCAAGGACAGTGATGACCGTCTCCGATGCGTCTACGCGCGCTACTCAGCTAGAGGGTAGTCGCAGCGGAGCGGCTAGGCCAGCCCTGCCGACTCACGGAAGCAGCGGACGAATGGCCATGACGTAAAGCCAGAGGGCAGGTCCGGTCAGCAGCAGAGCGTCCACGCGGTCCAACAGGCCACCGTGGCCCGGCATGATCCAGCCGGAGTCTTTGACCCCAAAAGAGCGCTTGAGCATCGACTCCACCAAGTCGCCACAAACCCCGATGGCGTCGACCACGATGCCGATGAGCACACACTCCCACCAGGCCAAGCCAAGCAGTGCGTCGAACTGCATGGCCACCGCCTTGACGGCGCAGACGCCGAGGGTTGCAGTGACCGCTCCCCCGATGGCTCCTTCCCAGGTCTTCTTCGGCGAGATCTTCTCGTAGAGCTTGTGTTTCCCCAAGAAACGCCCAGCGAAATAGGCACCGGTGTCTCCGAGCCAAGTCACAGCCAAGAGCAGAAAGACCCAAGCAAGCCCATCTTCTTCCTGGCGAAGGAGCACTGGGAAGACCATCAGCATGGGCACATAGACCCAGCCCAAGAACAGCCGCGCGGTGGCGTTGGCTGCGGTCTCTACAGGCTCTGGGCGAAAGAGGATGGCCCCAAGGAACCAGAAGCTGCCCAGAATGAGGGTCGCCACCACCGCCATTTGGGAGCCGTGCAAGACGGCGAAGAAGAGTCCAAGCGAGGGCACCAAGAGCACGAAGAGATGCTTGAAGCGCTGCTCCGGGAAGGCCATGGTGGCGTACTCATCCAGACAGACCAACATGGCCAGTCCCAGAATGATCTCGGCGGCAATGACGCCACCAAAGACCAGGGCCGGAATCAGTACGGCAAGGCCAACAAAGGCGGCAAGGAGGCGCTTTCCCACAGAATCAGGTCCCTTCGGTCAGCTGAGCAGATGTCTTGCCATAGCGGCGCTCTCGCTGCCCAAAGGACGCGAAGGCATCAGCCAACTGAGCCCGACGAAAGTCCGGCCAGGCAACGTCCGTCACAAAGATTTCGGCGTAGGCCAACTCCCAAAGCAGGAAGTTGGAGAGCCTCAGCTCTCCGCTTGTGCGAATCAGCAGATCCGGATCCGGCAGCCCGGCAGTGCCGAGGTGCATGCCGAAGGCCTTCTCATCCAAGTCTTCTGGCTTGAGCTGTCCGGCCTGAGCCGCCTTCGCGATGCGCTGTGCCGCCTGAACGATGTCCGCTCGGCCTCCGTAGGAGAGGCACAAGGTGAGGGTCATCTTGGCGCTGGGTCGGTCGGTTTCCCGCATCAGAGCTTGAAGGGGCTTGCGCACAAAGATGGGCAAGCGATCGATTTGACCGACCGCGCGAAGGCGGATGTCGTTGTCGATCAGCTCCGAACGCTCATCCTTGAGGTAGCGCTTGAGCAGCTGCATCAAGCCCTGAACCTCGTCGGCCGGACGCTTCCAGTTCTCCGTGGAGAAGCTGTACAAGGTCAGGGCCTCGACCCCCCACTCTCGGCAAGCTTTGGAGATCTCGCGTACGGACTCTGCACCCTCGTGGTGCCCTTTGATGCGCTCCCAGCCGCGAGCTTGCGCCCAGCGACCGTTGCCATCCATGATCACCGCGAGGTGCTTGGGGACGCGTGCCCCATCAGGCAGAGCGGTGCTCAAACCTCCACGATCTCCGCTTCCTTGGCCGAGACCAAGGCGTCCAAGGCACCGGAATACTCGCTGGTGGCCTTCTGGACTTGCTTCAGGTAGCGCTCCAGATCGTCCTCCGAGATCTCCTTGTCGGACTCGGCATCCTTGAAGATCTGGTTGTACTCTTTGCGCACACCGCGGATGCGGATCTTGTGGTCCTCTCCCATGGCGCGGGCACGCTTGACCAGGTCCTGCCGACGGTCACCTGTGAGCGCAGGCACCGGGACGCGAACGACCTGTCCATCGTTGGAGGGATTCAGGCCAAGAGAGGCCGCACCAATCGCCCGCTCAATGTCGGAGATGGTGGACTTGTCCCAAGGAGTCACCACCAACATGCGCGCATCTGGCGCGTTGATGGTCGCCAGCTGCTTGATGGGCATACTGGCACCGTAAGAGGCCACCAGGACCTTGACGCTGTCCAGGAGTGCAGGCGTGGCACGACCGGTTCGCACCGTGGCCAGGGCCTTCTTGAGGGAATCGACCGCGGACTTCATGTCGTCCGTCATCGCGGACAGGTACTCGTTCACCGTGACCTCCAAAGGGTTTCTCAAGCTAACGCAGCCCGACCGCTCAACAACCCGTGCTCTACAAGGAGCCCTCGTTGTTGTCGACCAAGGTCCCGAGCTTCTCGCCCTTGACCACCCGGACCACGTTGCCCTGAGTGTGGAAGTCAAAGACGATGATGGGGATGTCGTTCTCTTTGCACATCGAGAGCGCCGTCGCGTCCATCACCTTCAGGCCGCGCTGGAGCGCGTCAGAGAAGCAGATGTGGTCAAAACGAACCGCGTCTTCGTGCAGCGCCGGGTCCTTGTCGTAGACCCCATCGACCTTGGTGGCCTTGAGGATGACGTCGGCGTGGATCTCCGCTGCCCGCAAGGCGGCGGCTGTATCGGTGGAGAAGTAGGGGTTTCCTGTTCCGGCGCCGAAAATCACGACGCGTCCCTTCTCCATGTGGCGCTCAGCCCGACGACGAACGTAGGGCTCAGCGACCTTGTCCATCGGGATGGCAGACATGCAGCGCGTCTTCACGCCGCGACGCTCCAGGGCGTCCTGCAAAGCCAAGGCGTTGATGACGGTCGCCAACATGCCCATGTAGTCGGCGTGGGCGCGGTCCATTCCTTTGGACGCACCAGCCAAGCCCCGAAAGATGTTGCCCCCGCCAATGACGACAGCAACCTCTACCCCCAAGTCCTCCCGCAGAGCCTTGACCTCATCTGCGAAGCGCGCGAGCGCAGCAGGACCGATCCCAAAGCCGCGATCTTCAGCGAGCATCTCGCCGGAGAGCTTGAGGAGAATGCGCTTGTAGGCCATGGGGGGCTCCGTAGAATTGGGGGGCTGGAAGGCCCCCCGGGGAGCCTCCCAGGGTCAGCAGCGACTCAGGCCAATCCGGCCTGAGCAGCAACCTCAGCAGCAAAGTCGTCGACCTTCTTCTCCAAGCCCTCGCCCAAGACGAAGCGGCTGAAGCGGCGGATCTTGATGTTCTCGCCGATCGTTGCGATCTGCTCACCGAGCATCTCAGCGACGGTCTTGCTGTCGTCCTTGACGAACTTCTGCTCCATGAGGCAGCGCTCCTCGTAGAACTTGCCCATGCGGCCAGCGACGATCTTCTCAGCGATGTGGGCAGGCTTGCCCTCTTCGATGATGCGAGCGAGCTGAATCTTCTCCTCACGGGAGATGGCGTCCGCAGGAACTTCGTCCTTGGTCACGTACTCGGGAGCAGCAGCAGCGATGTGCATCGCGATGTCGTTGCAGAGGCTGATGAACTGCTCGTTGCGAGCAACGAAGTCCGTCTCAGCGTTGATCTCGACGAGCACACCGATCTTGCCAGCGCCATGCACGTATGCATGCACCAAGCCCTCGGTCGCGACGCGACCAGCCTTCTTGGCGGCCTTGGTGATGCCCTTCTGACGAAGCCAGTCGATCGACTTGTCGACGTCGCCATCGTTGGCGTCGAGCGCCTTCTTGCAATCCAACATGCCGGCGCCGGTGCGCTGACGCAGTGCCTTGATATCCTTAGGGGAGACAGCCATGATGCAGTCCTGTAGCGTTCCCACGAACCCGAACAGGGCCGCAGGTGGTTTTGGGTACAGTGGTTGCCCGGGTCTCCCCGGGCGACCAGTTCTCAGACCTCTTCGACGGTCTCAGGATCGACAGGACCGGAGGTCGCGTCGGGAGCAGGTGCAGCAGCTGGGGTGTGCACGCGAGAGACAACTTCCACGTCCATGCCAGCGTCCGTCACAGCCTGCTGTGCAGGATCGCCGCGACGACCCGCAGCGTTGCCCTCGATGCAAGCATCAGCGACAGCGGCCGTGAACAAGCGAATGGACTTGATGGCGTCGTCGTTTCCGGGGATGACGTAGTCAACCTTGGATGGGTCGCAGTTGGTGTCGCAGAGTGCGATGACGGGGATCTTCAGCTTGCGCGCCTCGTCAATGGCAATGTGCTCCTTCTTGGGGTCGATGATGAAGATCGCACCCGGGGTGGAGCGCATGGCCTTGATGCCACCCAGGTTCTTCTCCATCTTCGCCATCTCACGGGTAAGGCCCAAAGCCTCCTTCTTCGTGAGCATCTCAAAGCGGCCTTCGGTGTAGGCGCGCTCCAGAGCGGTCAGGCGGTCCAGGGACTTCTTGACGGTCTGGAAGTTGGTCAGGGTGCCGCCGAGCCAGCGGTTGTTCATGAAGAACTGACCGGAGCGGCCGGCCTCTTCAGCGACGATCTCTTGGGCGGAACGCTTGGTTCCGACGAAGAGCACGTACTTGCCCTGGCTGACCACGTTGCTCGCAAAGCGGCAAGCCTCCAAGAGGCCTCGTGCGGTGGCCTGGAGGTCGATGATGTGCACACCGTTCTTCTGGCCGTAGATGTAGGGGCGCATCTTCGGGTTCCAGCGGCGGGTCTGGTGACCAAAGTGAACACCGGACTCGAGCAGCTGACGCAGCGAAATGTTGACCATTCTTAACTCCTGAGCGCGCTGATAGACAGGCGCCCTTTTGGGTTGGTTTCGACCACCGACAGCAGCGTCCGACCCCGAAGGGCACCCATGGACGATCACTGTGACTCGGTGTGAGATTGACCCCAAACAACTCAGGGCCCCGCGCGATTAACGCAGGGCCCTGGGTTTGTCACCTTCGAAGACGAGCTCAGAGGCCCGGCTGACCACCGCCATCGGCGGCGGGAGGCTCATCGACGGTCAAGGCGTCCGGATCGACGGGAGGCGCTGGAGGCGCCCACCCTGCTTGGTAGCAGCACTTCTTGTACTTGTTGCCGGAGCCACAGGGACAAGGGTCGTTGCGGCGAAGCTGGTTCAGCGAAGCGAAGAGGCGGGCCTCTTCTCCAGCTTCGGGCAGCTTGGGCGCTGGAGGAGGCGCCGCTGGCAAGCTCTGAGCGTTCAGGGCGAACTGGGCAGCTGCGTTGGCATCGAGCTTGGGACCCGCTGGCTTTTGCTGCAGGTCTCCGGAGGCGAGCTGACGTGCCGTGCGCTTGGAGAATGCCTGAGATGCCTGGTCGGCGCTGCCGAGCTCCACTTCCAGGAAGCGACGCACAACAGACTCATCGCGAAGGGCGGTCATCATCATGAACATGTTGAAGCCCTCCTTCTTGTACTCCAGGAGGGGGTTGCGCTGACCGTAGCCACGCAGACCGATGCCATCACGCAGACGGTCCATGGCGAGCAGGTGCTGCTTCCAGAGGTCATCTGTGAACTGGAGCAGGAGCATGCGCTCGATCTGCCGGCTGGCGTCCTCTCCCAAGGAAGCTTCCTTGGTCTCGTAGCGCTCCATGCCAACGGCAAGCAATCGATCCCGCAGCTCAACGACCGCAAAGTCGCGCAGCTCGTCGTCGGTCTCTTCCCACTCGAAGGCGAAGTTGTCTTGGCAACGCTTGCGCATGCCCTTGATGTCCCAGCCCTCAGGGTGCACCGTCTCCGGCACACAGTCGTCCATCACGTCGTCAACGACGCCTTCGATGGCCTCGACCATGATCTCCCGGACCTCGTCCCCTTCCAGGATGCGGCGGCGAAGGGCGTAGACCAACTTGCGCTGCTGGCTGAGCACGTCGTCGTACTCCAGCAGCTGCTTACGCACGTTGAAGTTGTGGCCCTCGACCTTCTTCTGGGCGTTCTCGATGCTCTTGGAGATCCAAGGATGCTCGATAGGCTCGTTGTCGGACATGCCCATCTTGTCCATGAACTGCATCATCTTGTCGGTACCAAAGATGCGCAGCAGGTCGTCTTCCAGCGAGAGGTAGAACTTCGAGCTGCCTGCATCTCCCTGACGGCCCGCACGACCGCGGAGCTGGTTGTCGATGCGACGGCTCTCATGGCGCTCGGTACCGATGATGCGAAGGCCACCGGCCTCGAGCACCTTTTCTCGCTCGGCAGAACACTGGGCTTCCAGCTCGGAGAAGCGCTTCTCGTAGCCTTGCGGGTCGACCTTGGGGTCGAAGTCGTCCTTGGCCATCTCCTCAGCGTTTCCACCCAGCTTGATGTCGGTTCCACGACCCGCCATGTTGGTGGAGATGGTGATGGAGCCGAGGCGACCGGCCTGGGCCACCACCGAGCTCTCTCGAGCATGTTGCTTGGCGTTGAGGACCTCGTGCGGGATCTCCTGCCGGCGCAGCATTCGGGCGACCAGCTCGGACTTCTCCACGCTGGTCGTGCCGACGAGGACAGGCTGTCCGCGCTCGTGGGCGTCAACGATGTCCGCCAAGACGACCGTGAACTTCTCTTCCTGGGTCCGGTAGACGATGTCGTTCTGATCATCGCGCTTGATGGGCCGGTTGGTGGGAATGACCACAACTTCGAGGTTGTAGATGTTCGCCAGCTCCGCGGCCTCCGTCTCGGCCGTACCGGTCATGCCGGCCAGCTTGTCGTACATGCGGAAGTAGTTCTGGAAGGTGATGGTCGCGTAGGTCTGGGACTCACGCTGGATCTTCAGCTTCTCTTTGGCCTCTACCGCTTGGTGCAGGCCATCGGACCAACGCCGACCGGCCATCAGGCGGCCGGTGTTCTCGTCGACGATGACGACCTCGCCATCGCGAACCACGTAGTCCTTGTCCCGGCTGAACAAACAGTGGGCCTTGAGGGCTTGGTTCACATGGTGGAGGACCTCCATGTTCTCTGGATCGTAGAGGTTCTTCAGGCCCAGCTTGGACTCGATCTTGTCCACGCCCTCGTCGGTGGGATGCACGGAGCGTCCCTTCTCGTCGATGACGTAGTCGATCTCGTCCTGAAGCAGCGGGATGACCGCGTCGATGTCGTAGTACTTGTCCACGGCGTCGTTGGTGGGACCCGAGATGATCAGCGGCGTACGGGCCTCGTCGATGAGGATGGAGTCCACCTCGTCCACGATCGCGAAGTTGTGACCGCGCTGGGTGTAGTCATCCAGGCGGAACTTCATGTTGTCCCGCAGGTAGTCGAACCCGAACTCGTTGTTGGTGCCGTAGGTGATGTCCGAGGCGTAGGCCGCGCGCTTGATCTGGTCGTTGCGCTCCCCACTGAGGATGGTGCCAACGGACATGCCGAGCGTCTTGTAGATCGCAGACATCCACTCGGCGTCACGAGCGGCCAGGTAGTCGTTGACCGTGACGACGTGCACGCCCTTGCCGCCAAGAGCGTTCAGGTACACCGGGAGAGTCGCGGTCAGGGTCTTGCCCTCACCGGTTCGCATCTCCGCCGCCTGGCCCTTGTGAAGCACAATGCCGCCGATGAGCTGAACATCGTAGGGGCGCATGCCCAACGTGCGCACAGAGGTCTCTCGCACAGTCGCGAAAGCCTCCAGCATCAAGTCTTCCAGGGGCTCGCCGTTCTCGACGCGCTCCCTGAACTTGGCTGTCATGCCGTAGAGCTCTTCATCAGACATGGCCTGGAAGCGGGGCTCTAAGTCATTGATTCTGGCAACTTGCGGCCGCATCTTCTTGACCACGCGGTCATTGGACGAGCCGAAGATCTTCTTGAACATTCCCTGGAGGGGACCGAGCATGAACGTGCTCCGTAGCAGAGGAACCTGTTTTGGCGGGAGCCTGGGTTCCGGGACCTGAGCGGATAACTGCTCACCGCGCGCTTGTCTGTCAATGGGGGAAGCGCAGTCCCGAGAGCTTTGCCGCCCTTAGTGGGGCAGATACTCCAAAGGGTCCACCTGTTGACCGTCGATCATCAGCTCAAAGTGCAGATGGGGGCCGGTCGTCTGGCCCGTGGTCCCGATGGTGCTGATGACTTGACCCGCATCAACCCAGTCACCCTTGCGAACGAAGACGGAGGAGTTGTGGGCGTAGCGACTCACGATGCCGTAGCCGTGGTCGATCTCGACCATGCGCCCGTAGCCTGAGTTGTAGTCCGCCATCTGAACCACACCGGAGGCGGCCGCGACGACGCGGGTCCCTCGGGGGGCTGCAATGTCCACGCCGGAGTGAAACTTCCGGGTGTTGTTGATCGGAGACTGACGGTAGCCAAACCCGCTCGTGAAGGTGCCTTCTGCGGGCCACACTTGGGGAAAGGCAGCCTGAATACTCAAGAGGTCTTCCATGTCCTCGGTCAGCAAACCGAGGCGCGGCTCCAGAGCCTCCAAGCGAGCGACGTAGGCGTCCGTTCGCACCATCACCTGCTCCGCCCAAGACTCTGCAGGTCGCAGCTCTTGGGCCTCCAGACTCACCGGGCCTCCCCGCTCCTCAAAGCCTGGGTGGTCCTCGTCGTAGTTCAGGTCTTCATCGGCGAGGCTCTCGCTGTCCCCTTCGATGGGGCCCGCGCCCGGACGGATGGGGTTGTCCCGCACCATGTCGCGCAGTTGAGCGTCGTAGAGCTGCACACGCTGCATGGTGGAGTCGGCCTGATCCAGCTGGGACTCGATCTGCTGCAGCTGCTGCCGAAGCATCAGGTTTTCGGTGACCAGCTCCTCGCGGTCCGGACCGCCGCCCGGCGCCCAACTCACCCCGCGCAAGCCGAGTAGACCCAAGCCGACAAGAGCCGCACCCACGACCAAACCAACCCGCAAGCGCGTCATGTTGATCCGACGCTGCACCACAGCGACTTGGTCTTGATCCGGTACCAGAAGCAAGGTCCAGGTGCGCACCCTTCCGGGGCGCGGCTTCTTGGCCGACGTCGAGCTCACAGCTCGTCCACACGCACCGTCACGACGGTGACGTTGTCGTCCCCTCCCCGCTCGCATGCCATCTGGACCAGCTTGCGGGAGGTCTGCTGCGGCCCGTGGCGCTGCATCAACTCCCCAATCTCTGCGGTAGAGACCAGGTTGCTCAAGCCATCGCTGCACAGCATGAACTTGTCGCCCCGACGAACGGCACGGACTTGGATGTCCACCTCCACTTCTTCCATGTAGCCAAGGGAGCGGGTGATGATGTTCCGAAGCTTGTGGGTCTTGGCCTCTTCTGCAGTCAGAACGCCAGCTTTCACCTTCTCGTTGACCAAGCTGTGGTCCTCGGTCAGCTGCTCGATTCGACCCTCGCGCAGCAGGTAGCCACGCGAGTCACCGACGTGGGCGATCAGGAAGTTGCTTCCGTCGATCACCAGCGCCAAGGCCGTGGTCCCCATGCCCTTGTACTCGGGCTCTGCGGTGGCCTTCTCAAAGATGCGCTTTCCGGCCAAGCGAATGGCGTAGCGCAGCTTCTCACGGGCCCGATCCACGGGCTCAGTCGAGGCATCCGGCAGATCGACCTCGTCGTCTGAATCGATGCTTGCAAGCACCTCTTCAACGGTATTCACAGCGATGGCGGAGGCATACTCACCACCGACGTGGCCACCCATTCCGTCACAACAAACAAAGAGGTTCAGCTCATCATTGATGAGGTAGTTGTCCTCGTTGTTTGTGCGCTTCATGCCTACGTCGGTCACACCACACGAGGTGATTCGCATTTGATGCCTCCAGAGGCCAAGAAGCCTTTGTTATCGTACGCCACCCGGCCCCGCCAGATTGCCAGCATCGGGACTACAGGTCCATTCTTGCGTAGGGGCGGGATCCGGAACCAGGACCCATAGCAGCGCCTCTGGCCAAATCTCCGGGGTGCCCAGCGCCTCGCTTAGGGCAGGCTCAAGGGCCGCGACGTCTTGCCCACGGTCGGTGTGAAGCACGACGAAGCGAACGCCTCGGCCCTCCATGCGCTCCCGCGTCCACACGGGCGCTTGGCATCCCCCCCCGCCGTCCAGACAGCGGTCCAGGAGGCGCAAGCAGAGGTTGTACTCCACGGGGTGCTTGGGCATGCGGGGCAAGGCCGTGATGGGCCGTCCATGGGCCAAGCGAAAGGCCATGGCGTGGGGGCGGTTGGTCTCTCCACGGGGCCAGCCAGGCAAGTCCAGGACGCTCCCAGGCAAGGGGTCCTCGGCGATGCGTTGGGCCAACTCGGGATGGGGAAGAGACTGGGTCGGCAGCGGCAGGGTGCTGCCCTGAGCCAAGGTGACCTCGACGGCGAAGGCCAGTGCAACAGGCAACCAGGCCCACTTGGGCAAGGGTGCGTGAGCCATTCCCAGGGCCAAGCCCACCAAGGCCACTTGGAGCAGCCGGTAGTACATGCCAGAGGCGGACAGCCCGGTGCCAAGGAGCTCAACCAACGCCATCGGGAGCGGCACGGTGGGCAAGGTCGGGGTCAGGAAGAGCACCGGCCCTAGGGCGCAGAGCACCCCGGCGAGGGTCCACCCCAAGGCCACTCCCCTTCGCTTCCAGAAGCCCCAGAGCGCCACAAGGAGCACACTCCAGCAGAGGTAGACCCCGTGCTGAAGTCCCGAGGGGGTCACGGTGGCGTCCGGCCAGAACAGGCTGCTCAGAGGCGCAACGGCAAAGGGAGCCACCAGCTCGGTTGGGGCGTCCAGCTCGGGCCGATGGGTCGGTGAGAACAGCCACTCATGGGACTTGCCGTCCTGGTCGAAGGCCAAGGACACCAGGGCAAAGACTCCCAGTAGAAGCGCGCCTACAGGCAGATAGCGCCGCCAGTGCTTGAGCCCAAAGAGCCCATCTACCGCCAAGGCCAGACCGGAGCAGACCAGCAGATAGGGCGAGGTGAAGCCCGTCAGCAGCAGGACGACCGCCAAGACCGGGAGCATGCGCCAGTCCGTTCTGAGACGCCAGGCCAAGAGCAGGGCGAGGGGGAGCAGCCACGCCTGAGCCTTGGCCAGCTCTCCGTTCGCCATGTTGGCCATATAGAAGGGCGCGAAGGCGAAGGTGAAGGAGGCCAGACCTCTGGCGCCATCGGAGCTCTCCGGTGCACGGGCCCGTAGGAGCCGCGCCATGGTCAACACCGCCACCGCCGGCGAGGCCAGGGTGACCAGGCTGCCAAAGCGCACCGGACCCAGGAACTTCAGAGGCAGCGCCAGGAGCAAGAGCACCCACCCAAGAAAGCGTGCTTTGCGCTCAAAGGGTGCTCCGAGCTCGCTGCTCAGGTGCGGGTCTTGGCCCGACCAGATCGCCTCTGGGACCATCTCGAAGCTCACCACCAGTGAGGGCCCAAAGGGTCCCGAGAGCAGCTGCTCCGAGGGATGGAGGGCCAGGGGCCAGGTGAGCCCGACCATCAGCAGCACCGCCGCCAAGGTCCACAATAGGTCCCGGCGCCAGCCGTCCACCTACTTGTAGTCCCCAGGTTCCAAGCCGTGTTTCTTCAACAGGCCGTAAAGGTCTGCCCGGTACTTGCCCGCCTTTCTGGCGGCCGCCGAGACGTTGCCACCGGTGGCTTTGAGCAGATCTTCTAGGTACTCGCGCTCCCAGGCATCGCGTGCCTCGCGCAGAGGTTTGATGTCCGCAGCGCGGTGTCCACCCGGACCCGCTCCTGTGTCGGCAAAGTCCTCGGCCTGAAGCACCTCCCCGAAGCTCAAGACCAGGGCGCGCTCCACGGCGTGCTCCAGCTCCCGGGCATTGCCGGGCCAGCGGCGCTCCATCAGGTGCTGAATGGCGGCTGGGGAGAGCTGGGCGCTGCGGTTCAGGCGCGCACAGTGCTTGGCCAGGAAGTGCTCGGCCAAGAGCGGTATGTCCCCGATCCGGTCCTTCAGGGCGGGCATGTGAACCGGTACAACCACCAGGCGGTAGTACAAGTCCTCCCGGAAGCTGCCGGCCTCGACCATGGCGGCCAGGTCCTTGTTGGTGGCCACGACCACCCGAACGTCCACCGACTGGGTCTTGGTGCTGCCGAGGGGGGAGATCTCTCCATCCTGAAGCACCCGCAGCAAGGAGCGCTGCATGGCAGGCGAGACGTCGCCGATCTCGTCCAGGAGCAGGGTGCCGCCATCGGCCGCCTTGAAGAGTCCAACCTTGTCCGAGTGGGCATCCGTAAAGGCGCCGCGCTTGAACCCGAAGAGCTCCGACTGGAGCAAGGTGTCCGGCAAGGCACCGCAGTTCACGGCGACGAAGGGACGATTCGCCCGCTTGGACAGCGCATGAATGGCCCGCGCAGCCAGCTCCTTCCCGCTCCCGCTGGGCCCAAAAATGGCGACCGTGCTGTTGAGCGGGGCGACCCGCTCGATCATCGAGAAGACGGCCTTCATCGCCGGCGACTGACCGATGATGCCTTCGAGCTCGCCGCGTTGGTCCACCGTGCGACGCAGGGCCTGAAGCTCTTGCGCCTGGCGACGCTGGGCCACGCACTTGTTCAAGTGGGCGTAGAGCTCATTGCGGTCGACGGGCTTGGTGAGGTAGCCGGCGGCGCCTTCATTCATCGCCTCGATGGCGTTCGGAATGCTGCCGTGGGCCGTGAGAATCAGCACGGGCAGCCCTGGATCGGCGTGGTGCAGCCGCGCCATTACGTCCAATCCGGACTCCTCCTCCAAGCGCAGATCGCAGACCACGACGTCTACCTTCTCCCTGCGGAGTACCGCCATGGCTTGGTCGCCATCCCGGGCAGTGAACACCCCATAGCCAGCCGACTCCAGCCGCAGCGAGAGCACGGTCAGGATGTTGTCGTCGTCATCGACCAGCAGGACGGTGCCGTCCAGGGGGGCCTCCTCGGCGCAAGGGCCGAGGGGATCATACAAGTGTCGCGGTGCTCTCGTTGGCAACAGCCAAGGTAAAGCAGAATCGTGCGCCCCCCGTCGGCGAGGCTTCCACCCAGATTTTGCCCCCCTGGGCCGCCACAATCTCATGGCAGATGTAGAGCCCCAGACCGGAGCCTCCGCGCTTCTCGGCCCGAGGCACTTGGTAGAAGCGCTCGAAAATTCGGGCTCTGTGCGCTTCGGGCACGCCGGGCCCTTGGTCATCGACCCACACGCAGATCGCTGGCTGCCCGCCCTCCTCCCAGCCATCGACCGCACCGATATGCACCAGGGTGCCGCGGGGGCTGAACTTCAGGGCGTTGGAGAGCAGGTTCATCAGGACCTGCTCCAGCATTCCGGTGTTGGCGTAGACCCGCGGCAGGCCCTCTGGCACCTGCACCTCCAGGTTCACCTGGTGCCGCTGCAACATCAGGCTCAGCTCGTTGGCGACCCGACCCACCGAGTTGCTCAGTTGCGCGGGAGCGAGCTCGGCCTGTTTGCCTTGAAGACGAGAGAGGTCCAGCACATTGGCCACAAGCTGACGCAGACGACGGACGTCTTCTTTCATGATGCCGACCAGCCGACGCTGGGTGTCCGTCAGCGGTCCAGGGATCTCCTCATCCATCAGATCCACAGCCTCCGCCATCGAGGTCAGCGGGGTCTTGAGATCGTGGCTGATGTTCGCGAAGAAGTCCGTCTTGGTGCGGTCCTGCTCCGCCACCCGCTTGGCCATCTTGTTGAAGGCACGGCCCAGCTGGTCCAGCTCGTCCACCTCCAAGGGCTCGATGCGGTACTCGAAATCTCCCGCGGCCACCCCATCGGTTCCCTTCTGGAGCTCCCGCACCGCGCGGGTCAAGTCCCGTCCGAGAACCAGGGCGATTCCCACCCCGATGGCCAAGACGATGCCCACCATGACCACGACCAAGGTGGCCGTGGTGCGACCGGTCGCCGCCACCCGGTCCAAGTCGGTGTGCAGCTGGTCTTCCAGGCGGAGCTGGCGCTGTTGCAGCTCGGAGATCATCTCGCGACCCGCGCGCGCGATCTCCTCTTCGCTGGCCGGCTCGGCGTCCAGGCCCGCGGTGGCCTCGTAGTCGGAGAGCAGCCCCGCCAAGCGCTCCGCCTCAGCGCCGTTGGCGATCAAGACCAGGCGGGCGCGCAGAGATCCACTCCTACGCTGCGCCTCGGCCAGGGCCTCCCCGGAGCCCTCCTCGCGGTAGGTCTCCAGGCTGGCGTGCTCTTCTCGGAAGTACTGCAGGGCCTGCTGCGAGAGCTGCACCCGCTCCATGCCAACGCTGGAGACTTCCTGCACCGAGCGCGTCATCTGGAAGAGCGCGATCAGGGTGATCAAGCCGCTGAGCAACAAGGGCAGGAGCGGCGCGAGTTGAGCCGAGAGCAGCTGGGTGCGGACCTTCACCGCAAGCGTGCTCCAGCCTGTTCCAGACCAAAGGCCAAGCTGCCCCACTCCTCCAGGCTGAGCTCTTCGGCGCGGTGCCCCAAGCCCACGGTCTCGTCCAGAACCGCCCGGGCCTTCTCTTTCTCGTACAGGCTGCTCAGGGAGTTGACCAGGGTCTTGCGTCGCTGAGAGAAGCCAGCGCGGACCGCGTGCTCAAAGCCCTCGGGGGTAGCCCCGCCCAAGAGAGGCTGCTCACGCAGGTCGAAGACCACCACCGAAGAGTGGATCTTGGGGGCTGGGTGGAAGGCCTCGGGTGGCAAGGTAAAGCCGTAGCGGGGCTTGCTGAAGGCTTGGCACATGATGGAGAGGGAGCCGTAGGCTTTTGTACGCGGCTCCGCGACGATGCGGTTTGCCACCTCCCGCTGAAACATCAGGACCAAGCGGGTGAACTTGGGTGAGAGCGGCAGCAGACGCAGGAGGATGCGGGTACCGACGTTGTAGGGAAGGTTTGCGCAACACACCCAGCCCTCTCCGGGCGCGGCAAGCTCCAGGTCTTCCTTCATGGCGTCCCCGCGGGTGAGCACCAAGTCGGGCAGTGCGCCTTCCAGGTAGTCCGCCAGATCCCGGTCCAGCTCGATGGCGTGAACCGTGCCGCCTGCCTCCGCCAAGGCCCGTGTCAGCGCCCCCAAGCCAGGCCCAATCTCCAAGACCCGAGTGCCAGGCTTCACGCCCCCCAGCTTGGCGATGCGGCTCACGGCGTTCGGATCCACCAAGAAGTTCTGGCCGAAGCGCTTGCGGGCCTGCTGCTCCAGAGCGCGCAGCTGGACTGCGGGATGCTCAAAGGACGAAGTGGTCATGCGGGGGGCCTTAGGGAATGAAGGGGCCAGTTGGAGCGGGCGCCAATGCCCGGACCATCTCGCTGCCCAGCCAATAGCCGCAAGCGGCCGGCGTGGGCGATCATGGCGCCATTGTCCGTGCAACGACTGCGCGGTGGCAAGAAGACCTGGATGCCCTTCATGGCCTGGGCAGCGGCGCGCAGCTCGGAGTTGGCGGCCACCCCACCGGCCAGGGCCAAGCGCGTCACACCGGTCTCCTTGGCTGCAACGCGTACCCGCTGTAGCAGCACCTCAACCACCGCACGCTGAAAGCTCGCGGCGATGTCTTCGGGCTTGTCCCCCGGGAACTTCTGGTGCCGCTGGCGAACGGCGGTCTTGAGTCCCGAGAAGGACCAGTCTTGGCTTCCCTTGACCTTGGGCCGGGGCAAAGGGATCGCCAGGGGGTCACCGCGCTGGGCCAAGCGATCGATCAGCGGCCCACCGGGGTAGCCCAGGCCCAAGACACGGGCGGTCTTGTCGTAGGCCTCGCCCGCTGCGTCATCGACCGTGCTGGCGATCTCTTCGTAGTCCCCGAGGGACTTGGCCAGGTAGAGGGTGGTGTGTCCTCCGCTGACCACCAGCCCCAAGAAGGGAAACTCCGGAGCGGGATCCTCCAACATCGGCGAGAGCAGGTGCCCCTCCAGGTGGTTGACCCCGATGAAGGGAACGCCCCAGCCCAGGGCCAATCCTTTGGCCATCGACAGGCCAACCAAGACCGCGCCGATCAGCCCGGGACCGCTGGTCGCAGCGACCGCATCGGGCTTCTCAATGCCGGCCTTGTCCAAGGCGTCCTGCACCACAGAGGCCAGCTTCTCGGCATGGGCTCGGCTGGCCAGTTCGGGCACCACACCCAGGTAGGCGGCGTGAACCGTCTGGGTGTAGACCACGTCGCTGAGCACCCCATCGGCGCTCACCACAGAGGCCGCGGTCTCATCACAGCTGGTCTCAATTCCCAACACGCGCATGACAGCTCCAAGCAGGTCGAGGGACACGGGGATAGCTTCTACCCCGATGCTCGTCTCTTCTGCCACGCTTGCCCTCAGCCTGTCCTTCCCACTGAGCATGTCTCTGGGATGCCGCCCCGAGAACACGGTGGCCGCAGGCGAGGCCCGGCTCGAAGTCCAAGACAGCGTGGCCTTCAACGAGGTGGTGACCGGCACCCGGGCCACCCTGGAGCTGCCCATCGAGAGCCGTGGGGTTGGGGATCTGGTCTTGGTGAGCGCCAGTCTGACCTCGGACTCGGACAGCTTCCTGTCCCTGGGCCCGCTGCCCACCGAGCCCCTCGAACGAGGCCAGATCGGCGTCCTGGAGATCTCCTACACCCCCACCGAAGTGCGGGTTGGGAGCGGCACGCTGATTCTGGAGAGCAACGATCCCGACCTGCCCAGCGTCGAGATCCCCATCACCACCTCGGCCATCTCACCCGAGCTGGACCTCTCGCCCCAGACCCTCTGGTTCGGCGACGTGGCCACTGGGGAGACCCAAGAGCTGGAGATCAGCCTGAGCGCGAGGGGCCAAGGCACCCTGCGGGTCAGCGATATCTCGGCATCCCACGATGACTTTGAGTGGTCCCTCCCTCAGGACGCCGAGCTTCCTCTGGACCTGGAGCCCGGCTCCGGCGTGACCCTGACCGTCACCTTCTCCCCCTCCTCCACGGAAGCTTTGGACGAGCGCTTGGTCATCCAGAGCAACGCCGCCGAAGACCCAACCCAGAGCGTGCGCCTGCTGGCCAACACCGGCACTGAGGAGGGCCCCCCCACCGCGGAGATCCTCGCCCCAGAGTGGGGCACCTACTTCATGGGCACCGACACGGTCACCCTGCGCGGTCTGGCAGTGGATCTGGGCGATGCCCCCTCGGACCTGCTGGTCGCCTGGTACGCCAACGATGCACTCTTGGGCACCGTGACCCCCGATGAGAGCGGCGAGGTCCTGCTGAACACCACACTGCCGGTGGCCGACCAAGTGCGCCTGTCCCTTCGTGTCATCGACAGCCAGGGGCAGAGCGACGAGGACAGCGTAGACCTGGGCGTCTTCCAAGCCGGCGAGCCCACCCTCTGGCGCCTGAGCGGCGGCGAGAGCACCTTCGACTTCATCGTGGCCGACGACGATGTGCGCATCACCTTGGACGGCGCGGTGCTGCTGGACGACGACGACAACGCCAAGAGCAGCCACCCGCCCCTGGAGTTTCAGGCCAAGCCTGGCGCCACTCTGCGGGTGCTCGCCACCGACGAGAACTACTGCGAGAAGGCCCTCTCTCCAATGGTCTTGCACTGGGGCACTGCAGTGAGCTGGGAGCTGAGCGAGGCGGTGTGCAACTCCTCCTGCCCCGAGGATGCTTGCTACGACGGCAGCTACAGCGGCCCCTGGCCCAACACCTTTGTGGATGAGAGCCACACACTGCCCACCCCCTAAGGGGAATAAAGGCGGCAGATCAAAGCCTGGGTCCAAGGCCGACTTTGATCGCCCCTACGCGCCGCGCACGCCGAAGACAAGGGGCAGAGCGCAAGAAAAGTTAGACCCTCGCCTTTGCGCGACCCTCATGTCGTGGTAGAACGGCGCTGTTGACAGGTCAAGTGCCCGTCCACATTTCAGGTCGCGCTGATGTTGAAGCTGAAGCAGAATCAGGAGCTGGTGCCAACCGGCAAAGTAGAAGCGGACGCGAACGGTCCCGGTACGGGTGCGGGTGTGCCCAAGGGACCGATGCTGTTGTTGAACGCCCCGCGCGACCTTTCAAACATGGGTCTGGGGTGGTGAAAGCCACCTCAGACTCAGCCCCTTCGGCCGCCTCCACAGGCGCTCTGCCTGACCGAACCAGAAGTGGGCTGCCTCTCCAAGTGCGCAAAGACTTGGTCGCCGGCGCAGTCGGCGCCGTTCTGAGCGCAGCTTACCGGAGCTTGCAACAGGACAATCCCGAGCGCTTCTCGACTCCGCCCGAGCGACCTTTGCTCACGCGGGTCTACGCCGAGTCCCACGATGGTTGGCGCTGCCCACTCTTCAAAGTGCCCGCCAGTCCCGGCAGCAGCGGCGAGCCGATCCTGCTGCTCCATGGTCTTGGATTGAGCCGGCACAGCCTGGACTTTGACCGGGAACGCAGCCTGGCTCGGGCCTTGGCGGCCGCTGGCTTTGCGGTGTACATGGCCGAGAACCGCGCGGACAGAAGCGCCCTGCCCCCGGCATCCCCGAAGCCCTTTGACTTTGACGACATCGCGACGGCGGACCTGCCTGCTGCCATTGAATCCGTGCAGCGAGACAGCGGCTTTGAGCGCATCTTTGTCCTGGGGCACGGACTGGGTGGCCAGCTGCTCTACGCCTACTTGGCGCACTTTGGCGATGCGGAGCTCGCAGGGGCGGTGACCCTAAACTCCGCGGTCCGCTTCTCGCGGCCCAAGAGCGGCCGCTCCGCGTTGAGTCTTGCCCGCTCCCTGCTGCCGGCCAGCCTGCGCCTCCCCACATCCGCAGCCGCCACCCTGCTCTCCCCGGGCGCACGAGCCAGCGGAGAGTTGGAAGGTGACCGCGCCCGCGGCTTGCTGGTACACGGCACCGAAGACATCAGCGGCGGCATGCTGCGACAGGCGCTGCTCTGGCTGGAGTCGGGCTCCTTGGTCGATAGAGATGACCGGCTGGACTACGCCCACGCTCTGAGCAGCGTGCGAATCCCGCTGCAGCTCATCACAGCCCGCGGCGACTCCCTCTGCCCCCCTGACTACGCCGTCGGCGTCAAAGACACTTGGCGGGGCCCAGTCACCCATCTCTCGCTCCCTGGCACGTGGGCCCATTTGGACTTGGTGATGGGCCCCAGAGCCCCCACTGAGCTCACTCCGCACATCGCGACTTGGCTCGACGGCCTGCGCCGAGCGTGCTGGACCCGGTAGCCCGCGACACGAGCCGTGATTAGGCCAGTGGGCAGTGACGCCCGGAAGGGCACGTTCACGGAGGCCGAATGAGCGATCAAGCAGCGCCCGCCCCCCAGCAGGCACCCAAGAAAGGACTCGACAAGGGCACCCGCCTGTTGGTCTGGACACTCGGTTTGGGCGGAATGCTCGTGGTCGCAGGTGGCGTAGGGGTGGCCCTTCTCCTGGGAGACGGGGACTTTGGTCAACCCGAGGGCGACTCGGCTTGGATGAAGCTGAAGCTCGGCGGATCCCTGCCCGATGGCCCCATGCCAGGCGGGCTGCTGGTCGATCCAAACGACATGCCTCTGACCGTGCACGAGGTCGCCGCAGGCCTGCACAAGGCCGCAGAGGATCCCGAGATCGAAGGCATGCTCATCGAGCTGGACAACCTGAGCGTTGGCTTCGCTGGCGCACAAGAGCTGCACGCTGGCCTGACCGCTTTCCGCGAGGCAGGTAAAGAGTGCAAGGTCTGGTCCAAGAGCTACGACAACGTGAACTGGCTGGTGGCCAGCGCCTGCGACGAGGTGCACATTCACCCCGAAGGCGTGCCGATGGTGATCGGCCTCTCGGTCAGCACCACCTATTACGCAGATCTCTTCGCAGAGCTGGGCGTCTCCCCTGACTTTGAGCGGGTCGGAACCTACAAGTCCGCCATCGAGACCTACGAGAACACGGCCCCCTCCGAGCCCACCATGGAGATGTACAACGCACTCCTGGACTCCCTCTACGCGGGCTTCACAGAGACCGCTGCGGTCGGCCGTGGCAGCACCCCTCAGGCCGTCTCTGCTCTGATCATGGACCCGCCCGTCACGGCACAGAACGCCCTGGACCGTGGCCTGATCGACGCCATGACCTACCGCGACGACTTTTTCGAGGCCGAAGGCGACCCCGAGGAGCTCCGCAAGTTCAAGCCCTACATCAACAAGATGCGCCAAGGATGGACCAAGGGCGACAAGCGCGTGGCCGTCGTTCACCTACAGGGCAACATCATCGACGGTGAGAGCACCTCCGGTGGTTTCGGCAGCAGCACCGCCATCGGCGATGCCACCGTGGTCCCAATCCTCAACGACTTGGCCGAGGATGACGACGTCATCGCCGTCGTTCTGCGCATCGACAGCCCTGGTGGCTCGGCGCTCTCCAGCGACGTGATGTGGCACGCCATCGAAGAGCTGGACGAGAAGAAGCCCGTGATCGCCTCTATGGGCGGCTACGCCGCAAGCGGCGGCTACTACATCGCGATGGGCACCCGTCACATCGTGGCCCAGCCAGGCACTCTGACCGGCTCCATCGGAGTCTTTGGCGGCAAGTTCGCTCTGGGTGGTCTCTTCGAGAAGGTCGGTGTGTCCACATGGACCTCCAAGCGCGGCGACTTGGCCGGTCTCTACAACATGACCGAGCCCTTCACCGACCCTGAGCGCGCCAAGATTCGAATCCGCATCGAGGCCTTCTACGATGCCTTCGTCACCAAGGCAGCCGACTCCCGTGGCATGAGCTGGGAGGAGCTGGATGCCGTGGCGGGTGGCCGCGTCTGGACTGGAGAGCAGGGCCTGGAAGTGGGCTTGGTCGACGAGCTGGGTGGACTGGAGCGCGCCATCGAGGTCGCGTTGGAGGAGGCCGGCGTCTCCGATGACGAAGTCATCGGCCGCGAGATCTTGCCCAAGCAGCTGACCCTCATCGAAGCCTTGCTGGAAGGCATGGCCGGCAGCCAGGTGCAGAGCACCATGGAGGCCCGTGACCAAGCGGCGCTGGAGGAGCTCATGGGCCCACAGCTGAGCGAGGCCATCGGCTGGTCCCAGACCCTTGGCCAGATCACGGAGAACGGCGGCCTGGTGGCGATGCACCCGGTGATCCTCACCGTCGAGTAGCGCCATCCTGAGGCTCTCTTGATGCGCGCCCCCACAAAAAAGGGGCCCCAAGATCCGAGGATCTTGGGGCCCCTTTTGTTTTCGCGCTCTATGGGAGGGCGAGGGTGCTCACAGGGTAGAACTTGATCTGACCGGCCTGGATGGAGGACAGCGCAGTGTTCATGCTCGAGAAGTTGTCGCTGTCGCCCTTGACCAAGCCAGCGATGCCGACGGCGTAGACGCTCTCGCCGGGGAATGCGCTGGCGGGGATGGTCACGCCTGCGCCTGCATCATCGGCAGTGGAGAACTCGTAGAGCTCCATCACGTCCTTGGGCTCGTTGGAGAAGGTGACCTCGCCGCTGCCCGCGTCAAAGACCACGACCAGGATCTGGTCGAACTCTTGGCTGCTCAGGTCGATGACCAGCTCGGAGCCATCGTGCTGCTCTGGAAGCGTGGCGTTGGCTGGAGGAGGCAACATCACCTGTGCCCCGGCGGCGGAGTCGCCAATGCCAACGGAGAGCTCTGCCATGGCCGAGGCGTTGTAGCCGACCTCTTCGCCGGCAACCTTGTAGGCACCGCCGCCTGCTTCTTCCAGATCCACAGCAGCCTGCTCACCGATCTTCACCGAGATGGTCGCGCCGGTGACCGGAGCATTCTCGATCTCGTTGACGCTGGCGGCGTCAGCGGCGAACACGGTGACCGCGGTGCCCTTGGAGAAGTCGGTCTGCGAGAGATCGATCTCCTCGGAGTCGGGCTCCGCAACACCCAGAATCAAGCCCTGGACGACGAGGGGGTTGGTCAGGCCATCAAGGGTGTCCTGCAGGTCATCGATTTGTTCCTGACCGCTGGCGAACAGGTCGCAGCCCGTCAGTGCGAGTAGCACAAGCATGTGAATCCTCCATTTGGATAGGAGCAGTGTAGTCCGCACGCGCCAGGGTTGCCCAAGCTTGCGCTGACAGGGCCCTGACTTCTCTCCAGGCCCCGCCAAGCAGGGTGTGCGTTGACAGCCTGCAGCCAGAGGCTTAAAGGCCGGAGCCTAAATCTTCCTCGGAGTACCCGATGGCTTCTTACACCAAGACCACCCGCCACAAGCGCAAGCTCCGCGACCAAAAGTCCGGCCGCGCAGCAGCCGCCAACCGCGAGAAGAAGGGCACCACCCCCATCTTCCCGATCCACACCCCCGAGGCGGACGCAAACGCCCCTCAGGAGGCCAAGCAGGGCTGATTGCCCTCTTGGACGTGACACGGGTCAAACCGTGAGAAACGGGCCGCTCCGAGCAATCGGGCGGCCCGTTTTGCGTTCACACGCCACGCCGGGCTCACTCCCCTGGGCAGGTCCCCGAGACATCTTCGACCAAGTAATAGCCATGGGCCCAGCCGCGGCCGGGCAGCCACGCCCAAGCCCGCTCCTGCCCCTCTCGTGGCAAGTAGCCCCAGAGACAGCCCTGATCCGGCGGGAGGCTCCCCAGCTCCTCTCCCCTGCTGGTGGGCCGATCCCGCAGGTACAGCACATCGTCGTCCGCCACATGTGCGACCTGCAACCAAGCCGCCTTGGACTGACCGTCGAAGGCAGCTGAACGCTCCAGGTCACAGCTGCCACCGTCCAGTGGTGCAGGCGAGCAGCTCTCTTCTTGGCAGGGACCGAGAGGAAGCACCACATGGGCGCTCCGTGAAGCACCGTGGGCCCGCCCCCGTACGCCCCACATCATCTCCACCACGGCGAAGCTCCCATCTGGGTGAAGCTGAATCACGGGCTGGTCCGTGATCACCACCCCATGCCCCCACTCAGCATCACTGTCAGTCCCAGGGCTCGCCTCATAGCCTTCGACCCGGTGTACGGACTGGCGCCGACCATCCGGCGTCTTCAGCAGCATCAGCTGGGCCTCACAGGGGCGCTCCAGAGGAGGCAACTCAAAGACCGCAACCGGGTCGGTCATAGGCACTGCTACAAGCAGCGTGCGGTCTGCGAGCATCAGCGGAACCAGCGCCTTGAGAGCAGCCTCGTCCATGGCCTCGCGCACATCGATGGCATGGTCGCCACGGTCGCTCTGGCCAACGTAGGGCTGGGCCAAGTAGGCGCTCTCAAGGGCTTCCTTGGGCGCCTCCCTCACCTCCACTGGTACGCCCTGGCTGTCGTAGCGCACCAAGAACGCGCTGTTGAAGTCGGAGAGCTTGTCCCCCACCACCTCGACATCGGTGTGGGTCAGGCCGTCCCAAGCCCACCAGCCACCCGCGGCATCAAAGGCGACAAAGCCGCCCAAGTAGTGCCGCTGGCTGCCGCAGGCCTCGGCCTCCGCGGTCCAGAGCGTCAACATCAACACCAGCATGCTCACCTCTGGAGGCTTGGACACCAGAGGACCGTCGCGGTTCAGATTCCGAAGAAGCGCCCCGCGTTCTCCCAGGTCTCCCTGGCCACTTCATCCGCCGTGCTCCCCCGAAGCTCCGCCACCTTGTCCACGGTCAAGGCCACATGACAGGGCTCATTCTTCCGCCCGCGCAGAGGCTCCGGGGTCAGAAAGGGCGCGTCGGTCTCCACCAGGTAGCGATCGGCCGGCACCCGCGAGGCCACCTCTTGCAGCTCGGGCGCCTTGGAGTAGGTCACCGTGCCCGGAATGGACAGGACAGCGCCCCGGTCCATCAAAGGCTCCAACTCAGCCATGCCCCCGGCGTAGCAGTGAAAGAGCACCCCAGCGCCGTCCCAGGCTTGCTCTTCATCCAGGATGCGCATGACCTGACCCTCAGAGTCACGGTCGTGGATGATGATGGGCAGCTTCAGCTCGAGCGCCTGACGGATCTGCCGCCGGAAGACCTGCTGCTGAACCTCTCGGGGGCTGTGGTCGTAGAAGTAGTCCAGGCCGATCTCACCCCAAGCCACCACCTTCTTGGAAGCACAGAGCGCCACGAGCCCAGCCATGACCGCGTCGTCGACCTGGCCGGCGTCGTGTGGATGCATGCCCACGCTGGCCCAGACTCCCTCAAAGCGCTCGGCGACCTGCACGGCGCGAGCCGCGCAGCCATCTCCGTAGCCAGCCCCCACCGTGAGCATGCGGGTCACCCCGGCCGCCCGTGCCGTCTGGATCACCGCCTCTACTCCGGCGTCCCCTCCGTAGTTCACGGGATCGATGTGGCAGTGGGAGTCAAAGATGGCGTGGTTCATTGCAGCCTTGCTCGGGACGCAGGCCCCAGCTCTCGCAGCGTGGAAGAGAGCAGCGCTTCAACCAGCAGGCGGTTGTTCACGTTCACCAGCATGCGCTGACGGGTCTGATCGATGAGCAGCTGCAAGCGCCCTGCCCCGCCAGGCCAAAGCACACCGGACCAGGCGTCGATCAGCTTGGGTTGATCCGAGTGGATCAAGGCATCTTCCCGGTCACAGGCCCACATCACGGTGTCCCGCAGCAAGGTCTCCAGGACCGCCAGCCAGAGCAGCAAGGCCGCCTTGGCGTCTTTTGTGCGCGAGATGGCCTCGGCTGCGTCGATCACCGCTGGGATGTCCCCGTTCAGAACCGAGATCAGCTCGGCCCGGACTTGGTCCATCGCCTCCAAGCCGCCTTCTCCCAAAGCCAGTGCTGCACCCGGGCAGCCCAGTGAGAGACGCGCGATGCGCTCCGCGTCCGGGAGCTGCTTTGAGTTGAGCCAGGGCACCAGCTCCTTCTCAGCCACTGCAGCGAATCGAACCCGCTGGGAGCGGCTCAGAACCGTCGGCAAGAGCGAGGACACCCGGGAGGTGATCAGCACAAAGCCAGTGTCCGGCGGGGGCTCTTCCAGGGTCTTGAGCAAGGCGTTGGCCGCCTGGGGCATCAAGGCATCGATCGGGTCGATGATCACCGTGCGCCAGGAGGCGTTGTAGGGACGAAGCCGGACCTTGCGAATCAGCTCGCGGACCTGTTCAACGCCGATGGTGCCGCTCTTGCGCTTTGGGTCTGGCACCACCTGAATCAGGTCCGGGTGAATGCCCTTGAGCATCTGCTTGCAGGTCAGGCACTGACCGCAGGGAAAAGGGCCCTGCTCGGCCGTGCAAGCCGCCGTCCGAGCCAAGAGCTCTGCGGCGGTGTGCTTGCCCACACTGGGGGGGCCCTCGAAGAGGTAGCAGTGGTGAAGGCGCCCGCTGCGGGCACGCTCAAGCAGTGGCGCAATGCGCGCGGTCTGACCCAGGAGCTCGATGCCATCACTCACCCTGGCCACTTAACGCGATATGGGCGGCACCCGGAGCAATGGTGGCCAGCTACATCACCCCAGCGGGCTTTCAGGCCCTGGTCGACGAATACGAGCGCATGCTCAAGGTCGAGCGACCCATCATGACCCGCGAGGTGGCCTACGCCGCCAGCCTGGGCGACCGCTCTGAGAACGCCGAGTACAAGTACGGCAAGCAGCGCCTGCGCGAGATCGACAAGCGCCTGCACTACCTTCAGAAGCGCCTCCAGTCGGTAGAAGCAGTCGATCCCAAAGACGTCGCGGGCCCCATCGTTCGCTTCGGAGCCACCGTTCGCTTTGAAGAAGACGAGAGCGGCGATGAGAAGCAAGTGCAGATCGTCGGCACCGATGAGATAGACACCGTCAACGGGCGCGTGTCCTTCAACAGTCCCATCGCACGCGCATTCCTGGGAAAGTCGGTCGACGACCCAGCAACCATCCAGACCCCTCAAGGACCACGCAGCGTGGTCATCACGGAGATCACGTGGGAATGACACTGCTTGAGGTCTTGGCCGAGCGCGGCCTGACCGGAGCCACCCGCCGCAAAGCACTCCAGACCGGAAAGGTCTTCCTGCGCGGCGTACCCACCGGCTACGGAAAGCGCGAAGTGGACCCTGCCGACGTGCACATCCACCAGAACGCCCCCCGCCTCCACCCGGGACAGGACTTCGCTGTCGCCTTCCGGGACAAGCACATGGTGGTGGTCTACAAGCCCAGCGGCATGCTCTCCGTTGGCGCGCCCAGCCGGGCGAAGGACCCCAACCTGGTCAGCGCACTGGCCCGCCTCTACGGCCAGGCCCACCCCGTCCACCGCCTGGACGAGGGCACCAGCGGCCTGATGATGGTCGCCCTGACCCCCATCGCCCAGAAGACCCTCAAGAAGATGCTCGAGGAGCACAACATTGAGCGCGGCTACTTGGCGATCACCCACAATGAGATGAAGGACGAGCCCTTCTCCATCACGAGCTCCTTAGGTCGCAACCCGCACACCGGCCTGCGCGCCTCGGTGCACTACCACGACCCCGACGCCCGCCACGCCACGACCCACTTCGTGCGCCAGGAGGCCCTGCCCAAGAGCTTCTCCGTCGTGCGCGCGACCCTGGAGACTGGCCGCACCCACCAGGTGCGCATTCACCTCAGCGAGCGCAAGCACCCAGTGCTGGGCGACCCCCTCTACGGACGCAAGCGGGACCCCTTCCCCCGCCTGGCCTTGCATGCTGCCGTTCTCGGCTTCGTGCATCCCCTGACCGAAGAGCCCCTGCGATTCGACATCGGACTGGCCGACGACATGGCGCGCTTCCGCTACAACCTGCTCCACCCAGAGGAGCAGCCTCCTCCCGGACAGCGCAAGTTTACGCGTCGCAAGCCCAACAAGGGCACCCGCACCCGCAACAAGAAGCGCCGCTGAAACCAGCGCCCTGAGAAGGACCCCAATGAGCTCACGTCCCCGCGCACTGGTCACTGGAGCCGGCATCCGCTTGGGGCGCGCCATGGCAGTGGCCTTGGCCCAAGATGGCTTTGACTTGGTCCTGCACTACCGCAGCTCCCAGGGTCCAGTCCAAGTCACAGAGAGGATGTGTGCCGCCCACGGCGCCCAAGTCCAGATCGTGCAGGGAGATTTGAGTCGGGTAGAGGACTGCAGCAAGGTGGCAGAGGCTGCCGGTGTTGTAGACCTTCTGGTCAACTCCGCGGCCCTCTACAAGGCCGTCCCAATCGAGGACATCACGCCTCAACAGTGGGAGCAGATGCAGGCGGTCAACACCCGCGCGCCCTTCCTGCTCACCCAGGCGCTGCTGCCCGGCTTACGCGCATCCAAGCAGCCCGGCGGTGGCTGCGTGGTCATGCTGGGCGACATCGGCGGCCAGCGCCCTTCGCCTGGGTACACCCACTACAGCGTCTCCAAGGCGGGTCTCTTGATGCTCACCCAGGCCTTGGCTCTGGAGCTTGCGCCGAAGGTACGGGTCAACGCCATCAATCCGGGAACTGTGTTGGCCCCAGAGTATCTGTCCCAAGAGGCCCTGACGGAGATTCGGGACAGCATCCCAGCCCAGCGCTTCGGAAGCCCAGACGACATCGTCGGTGCCCTTCGCTACCTCGTCGGCGCCCAATACGTGACGGGTCAGAGCATCAACGTCGATGGCGGCCGCAGCGTTGGTGGCCCAATGGAGGCCGGATGAGAGCGACCATTCATGTGACAGATCTTCGGGTCGACTGCCTCATCGGTTGTTTGGCCAGAGAGCGCCTCCATGCCCAGACCCTCCGGGTGGACCTGAGCTTGGATCTGGACCACAACGCAGCCAGCCTCTCGGACCGACTGGACGACACCTGGGACTACGCGGCCATGGCCCGCGACCTGACCTTTGTGCTTCAGCAAGGTCGCTTCTACCTGCTGGAGGCCGCTGCCCAGGTCCTGCTGCGCTATCTGCTGGCGCCCCCAGGTCCATCCGAAGGCCGGCCTCAGCCGATTGCAGCCACCCTGCGCCTGACCAAGTTCGGCGTTCTCCCCGGACAGGCAACCCCTGCCGTAGAACTCCAAGCCACAGCCAGAGAGCTGGAGTACAAGCAGGAGGAGAACCCCTGGGGCACGGTGGACGTCATCGCCGAGACACGCCTGCTGGGACTCTACCGGCTCAACGTCTTGCCCCAGATGGAGATCCCCAACCACGAGCACCACGTCATGCGCGAGGCTGAACTCATCCTCTCGGAGGGTCTGGTGGGCTGGCAGCAAGGGGAGCAGCCCAAAGCGCTGGTCGAAGGGAGCGTCTTTGAGTGGGCCAAGAAGCAGCCTCACGGATACAAAAACACTGGCGTCCGACCGGGGAGCATTCTGTGTCTGGACAGCCCACCATTCGACCCCACCGACGAGGTCGAGGTACCCCGATGAGCCCTGCCCACGTACTCGTCACGGGCGGCGCCACCGGGATTGGCCTGGGCATCACCCGCCTTCTCCTGAACAAGGGCATGCGTGTCAGCGTCTGCAGCCGCCGCCCTGAGCCTCTGTCTGCCGTCGAAGCGCTGGGCGCCGAGACCTTGACCTGGGACCTGGTCCAGCCACTGGGACTGATACATAAACTAACGCCCCTCACCCACTTGGTTCACTGCGCAGGCAACGACAACAACGATGCCATCGGGTCCTGGAGCATGTCCGGCTTCCAGGAGACCATGGCCTTGCACGCCCTCGCTACGGCCATGCTGATGCAGGAGTGGGCTGCACAAGCCCCCACCGGAGGGTGCTTCGTCGGCGTGGCCTCCACTCTGGGCCGCAGGACCGCTCCAGGGAAGGCCGCCTACTCCGCAGCCAAGGCTGCGATGCTCTCGATCTGCCAGAGCGGCGCACTGGAGCTGGCCCCAAAGAGACTGCGGGTCAACGCCGTGCTCCCGGGCGTGGTTGAGACAGAAATGACGCGCGCTCCCAGAACCCCCGGCGCTGACATCGGCCAGCAGCTGACCGAGCTAGCCGAGCTACATCCACTGGGGAGGCTTGGCACCCCGAGCGAGGTCGCCGAGGCCGTGGCCTACCTGCTCGAGGCCCAGTGGACGACCGGTGCGGAGTTGGTGGTCGACGGCGGCCTGAGTCTTTAGGGCCATGCCTCAGATACGGCCTGCCTCACCAGACGACGCCGCAGCCATCGCCCGAATCGACCAGCTCTGCAATGGCTGGCCCGCAGAGAGAATCAGGGAGAGGATTCGAGAGAGCTTGGAGCAACTGAGCGAAGACTGGGCGGTGTTCGTCGCCGAAGACGGCCAGGAATTGCTGGGCTACGCCCGCTGCGCACGGCTTGAATACAAAGCGCATCCGCAGCTCCCCGAGGGTTGGTATTTGAACGGCGTGAGCGTGGTCCCGCAACACCGACGCAAGGGGATAGTAGCCAGCAGGCTGGTCCAGAGACGTCTTGAGTACCTGCAGGGGCGAGAAGACACGGTCTACTACTTCACCGCCAAGTCCAATACCGCCTCGCAGGCGCTTCACGAAGGATTCGGTTTTGTGAAAGACATCGAGCTTGAAGTACCACAACGAAAGCCGGATTTGAGCGTGTCACATCAAAGCGGAATCCTCTACAGACTGTATCTGTAGATCCCTGGTGTACCTACAACATCTGAAGAGGATCTTCATCCGGGCTGGCGACCGCTCCGCCCGTGATACCGAGCAAGTCACGGTCCAGCAAATGACTCGTACGAACGTTGCCCAAGGCCGTCAACATGCTGCCCTTCACGTTCCCATTTTGCGCATGCAGCTTGCCGATCAAGGCCTTGACGTTCTGGCGCTGCATGTTCTCCTGCGAGCCACACAGATTGCAGGGCAAGATAGGAAAGCCGACCAGCTGACTGTATTCGGCAATCGTCTCCTCAGCCGAGTAGGCCAAGGGCCGAATGACAATGTTGCGTCCATCATCGGCGAAGAGCTTGGGCGGCATCGACTTGAGCTGCCCGGCGTAGAGCAGGTTGAGCATGGCCGTCTCGATCAAGTCATCCCGGTGGTGGCCAAGGGCGATCTTGTTGCATCCGAGCTCTTGGGCCGCCGTGTACAGGGTGCCGCGGCGGAGACGGGAGCAGAGACTGCAATAGGTCTTGCCCGCCCGCACCTTGTCCAGCACGATGCTGTAGGTGTCCTTTCGCAGCATCTTGTAGATGTAGCCGTGCTCCTCCAGGTAGTCGGAGATGCGGTGCTGCTCAAAGCCTGGCTGCACTTGGTCCAGGTTCACAGCGACCAGCTCCAAGTCCATCGCGCTCCTTTGCTGGATGCGCCGCAAGAGATGCAGCATCACCCAGCTGTCCTTTCCCCCGCTGAGGCAGACCATGATCTTGTCGCCGGGCTCGATCAGACCGAAGTCCGCGCTGCATTTGGCCATGTCGCGCATCAAGCGCTTCTCTAGGCGTGCGCGCTGTTTGCCGGCGGCCTTGGCGGCAGAGACGGGGTCGTAGGGCGCGTCCTGAGGGTGGGATTCAGGAGAGCAGCGCTCTGATGTGGACATGGTGACCTCGGGTGCGAGACGGGGTGCATGGCATGGAGGCTCTGGAGCTAACCCGCGCACGAGGACAGCTTGCCACGGGGCCAGCTTCCTCTACATCGATTAGGAGCCTCGCCATGGCCCGCTACCTTCATCCCAAGCGCAAGATTTCCGTCGAGAAAGAGGACGGCCGCATCGGCTGCGCCAGCTTTGGACTGGTGGGCTACGCCGCGCTTCTGATTCTGTTGGGTGGCGGCTCCTTGGTCTGCGCGGGCCTGACCCTGAACACCGCGATGTTGATGACCAACGCCCCAAACAAGCTGGCCAGTGGCGTAGAGATCGAAGGCTGGCGTCTGTCCGAGCTGCGCCGCTGGGAGGTCCTGGACACCCGCACACCGCAGCTCTACCACGACCACAGCGACTGGTCGGATGGCACCAGCGGCTGCATGGTCGTCGAGGGCACCCTGGTGCGCTGGGACGAAGAGCTGGAGAGCGGCCAAGTGGTGCTCGAAGGCGCGGAAGTTGGCCTTGAAGGCGACGATGAGACCGGCGGTGGCGTCTGGGTGCGCGATGCCACGATTCGCTTGGACTGCCCATTCGGTGAGAACGAAGGTGTAGAGCGCTTCTACCGCATGCTCTACGCCGAGTCTGGCGCTGAGGAGAACTGAGATGAGCCTGTCCCAACGCTCGCCCGGCACGGTTCCGGTGCTCGTGAAGACCCCGGATACCGGCAAGACCGCTTTGGGTTCGGGCCAGCTCGTTCCAGTCCCAGTGGGACAGCGCGGCGCCAAGGCCGGCGCCTGTGGCTTGGGTGCCCTGCTCTTCTTGATCGGCCCCACGGTCTTCTTCGGCCCCCACGTCATCATCACCCTGCCCATCGGCTTGGTCTTGGCCTACGTGGGCTGGACGATTTGGTCGGTTGATTTGAAGGTCGAGCAGATCAAGGTGAGCTGCCCCGGCTGCAAGAAGGACGCGGTGCTGGATGGCGGCAAAGCCGAAGAGTCCATGAACGACCAGTGTCCCGAGTGCCAGCGCGCCCTGACGCTTCAACCTGGCAAGGAGGCCTGAATGGCAAAGGGACGCGACAAACACAAGGCCAAGAAGGACGCGGTCAACGCGCTGGGACGGGGTCTGAACCGCCGCGCCAAGAGCCACTGCGAGCTCTGCGCGGAGAGCACCTCACTCAAGGTCGTCGAGGTTGAGGGCTCGCCCTTCGAGGAGCCCGATGAGCAGTGGGCGCTGATGATCTGCGATCGCTGCGAGGGCCTGATGAACGGCAAGGATGAGCCGGCCAACACCCTGCGCTTTCTGGAGACCGCCGTCTGGTCGGAGGTTCAGCCTGTTCAAGTTCAGGCGGTGCGCCTGATCAAGCTCGTGGACGCGAGCTGGGCCCAGGACTGCGCCGAGTCGCTCTACCTGGACCCGGAGATCGAAGCGTTGGTCTGAACGCACCCGCAGACGACAACAGCAGCGCGACTGCAAGGAGCCCCCGTGACCTGGAAGTTCTGCCCCCACGGCCCCATCTCCCCGGTCGTCGACGGCGTCTGGCAAGTGCAAGGCTCCCTTCCTGGGGGCAACCCCCTGCCCCGCACCATGGTGCTCTGGCGCCTGCCCAGTGGCGGCCTGTGCATCCACAGCGCCGTGAACCTGAGCGAGGAGGGCATGGCCGAGCTGGAGGCGCTGGGTACACCGGAGATCTTGCTGATCCCCAACCGTTTCCACCGAATGGACGCCGCGGCCTGGAAGGCCCGCTACCCCGAGATTCAGGTCATCGCGCCCAAGGCGGCCCGCCGCTTCGCAGATCAGGTCCTGGCCACCGAAGCCGACTGCGAGACGGTGCTGCCGCCCCTGGGAGTCCGGGTCATTCACGCAGACGGACTTAAGCCCTTGGAGTGCATCTACCGCGTCGGCCCGGATGACAACTACGCGCTCATCTTCACGGACACCCTCTTCAACGTGCGGGAGCACCTGCCGGGCGTACACGGCTTCTTGATGCGCTACCTGACAGGCAGCACAGGCTTCTTTGGACTGACGCGCTTGGCCCGTATGCTCGGACTGGCCAGCGCCGCCGACTACAAGGGGTGGCTTGAGGAGCAGAAGCAAGCTTCTCTGGCCGCCATCGTCGTGGGGCACGGACCGCCCATCGCGGGGAACGCGGCGTGCATGGATGCCCTAAACGAGGCCATCGAGCGCCTGTGACCCCAGACGCCAGCCGCACACTGCCACTGGACGGCGCCTACGACCTCAGTCGCACTTTCGCCCTCCACGAGGGCAAGGACCCCTGTCACATCAAGTCCGAAACGCACTTCGCCAAGGCCACCCTCACGCCCGCCGGCCCGGCTTGCTGGCGGATCGAGAGGCGGGATGAAGCACTGGACTTCAAGGCCTGGGGACCTGGCGCCCAGTGGTGCAGCGAGCGGGCCCTTGACCTGAGCGGGCTCTGGGACACCGGCCACAGCTGGCACCCCTCCCACCCACTGATCGCCAAGTTGGCCAACCAGAAACCAGGGATACGCATCCCCAAGATGCATCGGGTCTTTGAGGCCCTGCTGCCCTTTGTCCTCGGACAGCTGGTGCAAGGCGTTGAGAAGGCACGTGCTTGGCGCTTCATGGTGGCCTCGCTTGGGGAAGATGCCCCGGGGCCCCTGGACCTACGCGTCCCTCCGGCCCCAAAGACCCTGTACCGCTGCAGCCAAGCTCGACTCAAATCTTGGGGCGTCCTGGGCTTCCAGTCCCGCACCCTGAAGGAACTCTGCTTCGTGGCCAGCCGTTTGGAGAAGGCCTCCGCCATGGCACCCGATGATGCCGTCGCGCTGCTGACCAAGGTGCGCGGCATTGGACCTTGGACCGTGGGCATGGCCGGGCTCCACAGCCTGGGACACCCCGACGCTGTGCCGGTTGGGGACTACAACCTGCCCGGCTTGGTCGGCCACGTGCTCTTGGGTGACCGGGACGCCTTGGATGAGCATGGCGCGATGTCCGAGCTGACGCAGTTCGCCCCCAATCGAGGACGTGCGGTGCTGCTCATGAAGACCGCAGGCCCCCCCGCCAAGCGCAGATACGCCAGAGCGCCCATGCGAGACCTGAAGGCCTGATCTTTGGGGCCTACTCCGGTGGCCCGCTCAGGTAGCTCACGCCCAAGCACATCTCGTCCCCTGTGCCATCGCCCCAGGAGACGGCGTCTTTGCCTGGGTTGTCCCAGGTGCAGCTCAGCTCGATGATGTCCCCCGGGGCTGAGACGTAGGGCGTCTCCAGCTCGTAGGAGCGCTGCCAGTTGAAGTCATAGGCTGGAACGTCGATGAGACAGGTCTCGCTGCCGTCCGCGTGCTTGACGCTCATCCGTCCGCTGCGTCCCAAGGTGTGCATGTGCAGCGCCAGGGAGTGCATCGCGAAGCGGTCGCCGTCTCCAACCTCGTAGCTGAAGGTGTGGGTCGTCCCATTGGTCTCTGGAGGAATCTCCATGCCCAGGCCGAGCACCCACTGCACGTCGGTCCAAGGCTGTACATCGCCCCACCCCTGGGCTTCCTCCTCGATCTTCAGCTGGATGCTGCTCTGATCGGGGCCCGGCGTGGTGCCTGGCTCCACGTAGTAGTGCACCTGAAAGGCCACCATGCTGCCTGGCTGCACCCGCAGCCCGGTGCCCTCTGGGAAAGAGCGGGCGCCACCGCCGGGCGCCCAGGAGCCGAGCCAACGGGTGTTGATGAGGGTGGTCACGTCTCCCCCTGGCCCGCCGTAGCAGCGATAGCCCTCGCCCTCATCTTCCTCGTCCAAGGCGCGATACGAGTCCGCATCATCGGGGTCGATCAAGTACGGAATCACGTGGTGAACCGTCTCGTAGTTCCCTGGCGTGATCTCAAAGCCCGTGACCCACACCTCCTCTTCGGCGGGCCAATCCATCAGGAAGCAGCGGTAGTCGTCCGGGCTCGCCGCTGGAGTAAATGCGACAGGCATGGTCAGTTCCATGTCCACCCGGTCCAAGACTTCGGGTTTGCGAGGCTCAGGAAGCTCCGAGGCGCTCTCAGGGTCCCCCTCTGGTGCGCCGCGGGTGGCCCACTCCACAATGTTGGCCTTCTCCTCGTCGCTGAGAGCCAGGGTGTCTTTGTAGCTGTTGCAGTCCGTGCTGGCGCGCCAAGGCGGCATCGTGCCGGCCTCGACCTCGGTGGCGATGACCGGTGCCCAGATCTCGGCCTGCTCGAAGGTGCTCAAGTCCATGGCCCCCAGGCTTGAGCCGGCATCGTGGCAGCCCACACAGGAGCGCGAGAGCAGCGGCGCAACGTCCTGGTGATAGCTCAGGTCCGTTGTCAGGACTTCTTGAGCGGGCTCGCCTTCGCAGGCGAGAACAGAGAGCAGGGAGAGTGCGGTGATCATGCGGCGGAGTTTAGCCGTTTTGGATCAGAAAGCGCAGCTCCTTGAGGGCATCCATCTCACCCAAGTCACTGAGCACGACCTGGGCCAGCTCCATGGCCTCGTCTGTCTGCGCAGGCCAACCAGCACGCCAACACTCCCGCACCAGGGAGGCCACGGCCCAGCCCACGTCGGGATCCGACTCGCTCAAGCGCGGCAGAGTCTGCTTGGCCAAGTGCAGGCGCCGAACCAGGGTGTTCAAGTCTTTGGACTTGGCCGCCGCCAGCCCTTCACAGAGGGCCACAGTGAGCAAGGGCCCGGGGCTGTTCAGCCGGCGGAAGAGCTGCCCCGCCCGCTCCAGATGCCGCTTGGCCAAAGCATACTGACCCTGCTGGGTCTCCAACAGGCCCAAGTTGAGCTCGGGGTAGGCGATCAAGCGCTCCAAGCCAGCCTGTTGACCCGCAGCCAAGGCCTCCAGGTACCAGCGGCGGGCGCCATTGACATCGCCTTCCGCCCGCGAGGCCTCGCCAAGGGCGTTGAGGCACTGGGCGACCATCATCCGGTGTCCCTGCTCTCGGTAGCGGGTGAGCTGATCCATGAGCACTTCGCGCGCTTGGCGGACCAACCCCAAGTGGGTGAGGCTCCACGCCAAGATGCGCTGCAGGTGCAGCCGCTCCTCCTCGATCTCGGGCGAGAGCTTGGCCGGGGTCTTGGCCAGACGCTTGCGCGCCTGCATCACCGCCGCTTGGTGGGCACCCTGTCGACCCAACCACACCGCCACGCGGGAGGCGTGGCGCAGCTTGAGATCTGGTCGTCCCAGCTCACGGGTGAGGCTCAGCGTCTCCTCCAGCACGGCGGGGACGCCGTCGGGCGCCACCTCCATGCGTCGCGGTAGGTCCGCGAGCAGCAGCTCCGCCAGCAGTGCGGGGTTGTCCATCGCGCGGGTGCGCCTCTCGGCGGAGCGCACCAAGGGCGAGGCGTTGGCGTGTCCCATCTCCCAAGCCAGCCACGCCCGGTGCAGATCGTGGCGCACCCATACCTCGCTGTCCCTGCGCCCGGCGCGCAGCCCCTCTAGGCGGTGGATCAGGCGCTCGGCAGCGATGCGGTCTCCAAAGCGCAGGTAGTGCTTGCTCAGGTTCACCCACTGCGCGATGGCCTGGTCCAAGTCACCACACTCCCGCAAGTGATTCGCCCGACGCTCCCGCGCTGAGACACCACCGTGGGGCTCCAACATCTCGGCGCAGGCGCGGTGCAGGACTGCCCAGTGTCCCGCCTCTCGGGCGCTGCGGAGCAAGCTCTCCCGCACCAGGTTGTGACTCCAACTCCAGCTCCGTCCGCCGGCGTCGGGATCCGGGAGCACCAGGTCGCGCTCAACGAGCACGCCCATCCAGTCTGGACTCATGTGCACGTGCAGACTGCGGCAGACCTTGTCCAACTCGCGCTGCGAGACCTGCTGACCCAAGACGGCTCCGGCCATCAGCCCCAAGCCGCTGGGACCCTTGAGCAGGTCTCTCAGTCTCCGGGAGAAGACCACGTGTACGGAGTCCGGGATCTCGACCCGCGTGCCCCGTCTCAGGCGTAGACCATGGGGGCCAGGCTCCAGGGCGCTGGCGGCCGCCCAATCTCCCACGATGGCGAAGGCGAAGACCGGATGGCCGTCACAGCGGGCCACCACTTGCCGCACCAGAGGTGGCTCCAGGCCGATGAGCTGATCCAGGAACTCCGTCATGGCCGCACCGGAGAGGGGCGAGACCTGCACGCGCAGGGTGCTCAGCTGCTCGCCGAGCTGCTCCAACAAGCTGGCCTCGGTCGGGCGGGAGGGCATCAGGTCTGGACGCAAGGTGCCAATGATCAGCACCGGGAGCGACTTGGAGAGGGCCAAGACCCGCCTCAACAGCTCCAGGCTCGCGCCGGCCCACTGCACTTCATCGACCAGCAACAGAACCGGACGGACGGCGCAGAGGGACTGAAGCACCCGCAGGAGAACCACGGCGCGCTCCTCCGGTGTGGCCGTGCTCACCTCCCGGCCCACCCAGGCGCTTCCCAGCAGACGCCGAACCCCGTCGGCCTCCTTCTCCAGGTTCAAGTCCAGCAGCGCCTTCTCCAAGCGTGGCTCTCGCTCATCTCGCGCCAAGGGCAAGAGTCCGAGCAACCTGGCGATCGCACCGGAGAACCCATGGTTTCTGGCCAACTCAGGGGCATGACGCAGACGAAGAGACATGCCCAAACCGAGCTCCTCCGCGCGCTGGGCTACCCACTCGCCAAGGCGCTCTCGGCCAAGTCCCTCTCCGCCCTCGAGCAGGACCAGACGGGGCCGACCCTCTCGATGGACGCGGCCGAGCTCCCCCCAAAGGGTGCGCTGGGTCTCCTCGCGCCCAACAAGGGGCACCTGACGGATGCGCAGGACGCCCAAGCCCACGCCGGCCGGCAGCGAGTCGGCCTCCTGCTCCCGCCAGCCCGTTCCGACAAAGACGGGAACGGTGCTCGCACGCGGACGACGTCCGGCGCAGACATCCCCCAGCGAGGCCATGGCGTCAGCGGCACGTTGGAAGCGGTCCCTGGGGGCCTTGGCCATCAGGATTCGCAGCCAAGCCTCAAAGCCTGCGGGCACATCCACCAAGGGGCGGAAGTCGCCGGGGGCCTCGCGCAGATGCGCCCTGAGGACCTCGCGAACCCCTCGACCCGCGAAGGGCGCCTGACCGGTGACCAGGGCCCAGAGGGTGCAGCCCAAGGCATAGAGATCCGAGTAGGGGCCCAGGACTTCGTTCTCGAGGATCTGCTCAGGCGGCATGTAGTTTGGGGTGCCTGCCAGTGGGCCGCCGGCGAGCAAGCTGGTGGGGCGCCACGCCAGACCAAAGTCCGCCAAACACACCCGGCCATGGGCGTCACGCATCAGGTTGGCCGGCTTGACGTCCCGGTGGATCAGGGCGTGGGCGTGGGCGTGGGCCAGAGCGGCCAGCACGTCCTGGCAGACCTCGATGAGCTCTTGGCCGCCCAAGCGTCCCCGAAGTGGCGCCAGCGATCCGCGGGGCATGTACTCCATCACCAGGTAGGGCGCGCCATCAGCGACCTCCTCGCCCAAGCGGTGGCCGACCTTGACCTCGCCCTGATCCAGCAGGCGCACGACGTTCCTGTGACTCAGACGTGCTGCAGCCCGCGCCTCAACCCTGAAGCTGGAGAGGCGCTCAGGATCTGCTCGGATGTCCCCCGTGAGCACCTTGATGGCGACAACATGGCCGGTATCGGGCTCACGAGCCCGCCAGACCACCGCGCTGGAGCCTGCCCCCAGCCGGGAGATCAGTACATATGGGCCAAGGTGCATCGAACCAACCCTACTCGACCGCGCGTGCGATCTCCCTAACGCACCCTTGCACTCCGAGATCTTCGGTATCGATCTGGCGGTGGGCCAAGCCGTAGAGCGGCTCCCGCCGCTTCAAGATGGCCTGAAGCTCCGCAAGGGGATTGGCCCAACCCGCCATCGGCCTTAGGTCCCCCTGCTGCCTCACCCGCTCTAAGTGCACCTCTGGACTGGCCTTTAGCCAGACTACCTCGCACCCTGTACGCAGCGCTGAATACGCAGACTCCTCCATGACCAAACTGCCACCGACCTCCAAAACCGCAGGTCCATGCTGGCCAAGTACGGAGTCCACCGCAGCTTTGGCGAAGGCCCGGTAGCCCTCGGGGCCCTGGAACTCGAAAAGATCCCCCAAGCGCATGCCCGCCTGCGCCTCAATGACCTCGTCGAGGGAGAGGAAGGGACACCCCAAGTGGCTGGCCAAGCGTGCCCCGATGGTGGACTTCCCTGCCCCACGCATGCCGATCAGAGCCACCTTCGCAGGCGAGGTCAGATCGGCGACGAGCTCCGAGAGCGGCATCTCCAAGGCCCCAGCAAGCTCCAGCAGGCGCTGAAGAGAGGGGTTGGCCTGGCCCCGCTCAAGCTGAACCAAGAAGCGCGGCGAGAGGCCCGCCCGCTCGCAGAGAACCTTCTGTGACCAGCCACGCGCAGTGCGCAGACGTCGGAGTCGGCGACCAAGGACTTGGGAGGGAGTGGGCATGACCGCACTATAGTGCATGAAGAGAAGTGTTGAAAGGCTGAGCAAGCGCACTATAATGCTCACCAACGCCCGTCAGGACTGCTACATGGCCGATGTGACCCACGAGCCCACCGTCTCTTTCGCCACCACACCCTACGCCTGGACCCATTGGCTCCTGGAGTTGGACGGCGCGCGAGCCACCCTGAAGATGAACATTCAGGAAGATGGTGGCCTGCGTCCCGGCTACGAGCTCAAGCTCAACAGCTACGACATGGGCGTGGACATCGAGCTCTACGACGTGCTGCAGCACCTTCGCTTCGAGCACCCGGAAGTGAGCGTGGTCACCGTGACCAGCGCCATTGATCGTGTCTTCTGTTCCGGCGCGAACATCTACATGCTGGCCAGCTCCTCGCACCCCTTCAAGGTCAACTTCTGCAAGTTCACCAACGAGACCCGCTGCTCGATGGAAGAGCCTGAGAGCCCCCACTTCATCGCTGCCCTGAACGGCGCCTGCGCAGGTGGTGGCTACGAGCTGGCGATGGCCTGCGATGACATCTACCTGGTAGACGACGGCAGCTCCGCGGTCTCCCTCCCAGAGGTTCCCCTGCTGGGTGTGCTCCCTGGCACCGGTGGCCTGACCCGCCTGACGGACAAGCGCCGCGTTCGCCGCGATCTGGCCGACGTCTTCTGCACCAAGGCTGAAGGCTTCCGCGCAAAGCCCGCCAAGAAGGGCCGCTTCATTGACGACGCTTTCCCACGCAGCAAGTGGGAGGCCAGCATGGACCGGGTCTCCTTGGCCGCAGTCGAGAAGGTGGGCGCACCTCAGGACAAGGGCATCTCCTGGACTCCCCTGGCTCCAACCCAGACCGAGACCGGTTTCGCTTGGGAGCACTTGAGCCTGGACCTGGACGAGAAGCAGCGCACCGCGACGCTGACCCTCACGGGTCCTCAGAGCGCTCCGCCATCTTCGGCCGCAGAGTTCCAGGAGATGGGTGCCAGCGCTTGGTGTATCGCCGCATTCCGCGAGCTGGAGCAGGCCATCTTTGAGCTGCGCTTCAACCACGCCACCGTGGGCATGATCCTGATCAAGACCCAGGGCGACTCCGAGAAGGTCCTGGCCTGGGACGCCTTCGTCGCTGACAACCAAGATCACTGGCTCGCCCGCCAGACCGTCTCCTTCCAGCGCCGCACCCTGCAGCGAATGGACAACATGTCCCGCAGCATGTTCGCCCTGATCGAGGAGGGACACTGCTTCGCCGGCGTGCTCTTCGAGCTGACCGTCTCCGCTGACCGCTCCTACATGTTCATGGACGACGACGGCGAGAACCAGATCCACCTGGGTCCAGCCAACGGCAACGGCGACAAGGGTGGCCCCTTCCCCATGGCCAATGGCCTCACCCGCTTGGAGAACCGCTTCTACGGTGAACCGGAGAGCGTGGCCAAGGCGCTCAAGGCCTCCCCAATCGAGGCCGAGGACGCCGAAGACCTGGGTCTGGTGACCTTGTCCCTGGACGACATCGACTACGAGGACGAGGTCCGCATCGCCATCGAAGAGCGCGTCTCTCTCTCCCCAGATGCCCTCACCGGCATGGAGCAGAACCTCCGCTTCACCGGTGCAGAAGGCATGGACAACCGTATCTTTGGCCGCCTGACCGCTTGGCAGAACTGGATCTTCCAGCGCCCCAACGCTGTCGGTGAGTCTGGCGCCTTGACCCTCTACGGTCAGCCAGAGCGCCCTGACTTCGACTTCCGCCGCACCTGATCTCGCGACCCTGCCCTTCTCGGGCGCTCTCTCCTTAGGAGCGCGGCGCCTTCGACCTCCACAAATCCAACGTCTCGGAGCTCAACATGGCCTCTATCGACTACCAATCTCTGATCCCCAACAACGTCGACTTGGACAACGACCGTCGTCTTCAGCGGGCTCTGGAGAAATGGCAGCCGGCGTTCTTGGACTGGTGGAAGGACATGGGCCCTGAGGGCTACCAAGCCAAGGACGTGTATCTGCGCACCGCAGTGAGCACGGAGCCTGGCGGCTGGGCTGTCTTCGACCACGTCAAGATGCCCGACTACCGCTGGGGCATCTTTCTGGCAGACCGCGAGAAGGACCGGGTCATCCCTGGCGGTGACCACGCCGGCAAGCCTGTCTGGCAGGAAGTCCCGGGCGAGCACCGCAACGCTCTGCGCCGCATCATCGTGACCCAAGGCGACACAGAGCCGGCCTCTGTTGAGCAACAGCGTCTCTTGGCCAAGACCGCCCCCAGTCTGATGGACATGCGCAACCTCTTCCAGGTCAACGTCGAGGAAGGACGTCACCTCTGGGCGATGGTGTACCTGCTGCACGCCTACTTCGGACGCGACGGACGAGACGACGCCGAGGAGCTGCTGGCGCGGCGCTCAGGTGACGAGGACAAGCCCCGCATCCTGGATGCCTTCAACCAGCCCTGCAGCGACTGGCTGACCTTCTTCTGCTTCACGATGTTCACCGATCGGGACGGCAAGTACCAGCTGGGTGCACTGGCCGAGAGCGCCTTTGACCCCCTCTCCCGCACCTGTCGCTTCATGCTCACCGAGGAGGCGCATCACCTCAGCGTCGGCGAGAGCGGCATTGAACGCGTTCTGCGGCGGGCCGCCGAGCTCACAAAGCTGGACCCCAACGGAGACGCCCGCAACCAAGGCGGCATTGACCTGCAGACCGTTCAGAAGTGGATCAACTACTGGTTCAGCTACAGCATCGACTTGTTCGGCAGCGAGATCAGCTCGAACTCGGCCGACTACTTCTCCAGTGGCCTGAAGGGTCGTTGGCGCGAGGCCGCCGACCACAGCGAGCACAGCGCAATGAACCAGTTCTATCAAATGCCCGTGGTCCAGAACGGCAAGATGGGCGTGGAGGACATCCCACTTCGCAACGCCATGAACGAGGTGCTCCGCCAGGACTACATCGCTGACTGCCAGCGCGTGGTCAAGCGCTGGAACCGCATGCTGAAGAAGCAGGACGTGGACTTCCAGGTCTCCCTGCCCCACAACCGCTTCTTCCGTCGCCAAGGCATCTACGCCGGCCAAGAGTTCAACCCTCAGGGCGAGCCCATCAGCGATGATGAGTGGAACGCCAAGAAGAACGAGTGGCTGCCCACGGACGAGGACCGCGCCTACGTCAAGTCGCTCATGGTCCCCGTGACCGAGCCCGGCAAGATGGCGCACTGGATCGCGGCCCCTCTGCGGGGAATCAACCGTCAGGGCCCCGACTTTGAGTACGTGCGCCTCTAAAGGCCCGACCAAGACCGAGACGCGCTTTGCTTGAGCCATTGGGCCTGCCTCCTTCGGGAGGTGGGCCCTTTCTCTTCCTTGAGTTCAGGGCCGGCGCAGCTTCCCGGTCCCATCAAAGTCCAAGTACTTGGTGTCCAGCTCCACCGTCAGCCGCGCGGTGTTCATGTCCTGCCAGACCAAGACCCCTTCGCCCATCGTGTCCCAGCCGTTCGAGCTCGTGACGACGGTGGGCCCTTCCCACTTGTCCAGCTCCCAAAGATAGGGGTCATCTGGTACAATTGTAAGTAGTTCCCCCAATAACAGCATTCCCCAATAGTCAGTCTCCGGAGTCGTACAGACGACCTCCATCTCGAAGTCCACCAGGTCCCTGGTCATGGTGGTCGGACAGCTCAACTCAAAGTCGTGTCGCTCTCCCTCAAACCACCCAGACGCGGAGATCTCAATGGTGGCGCTGTATTCACCGGATGCGTCCACGACGCCGTCGCAGTCCTGGTCCACGCCGTCAAAGGTTTCGGTGGCCCCGGGGAAGATTTCTGCGTTCAGATCGTCGCAGTCCACGTCCTCTGCAAAGCCATCCTCGTCCCGGTCCCTGGGCTCACTCGTTCCCGTGTCTCCGGTGTCCTGCCCCGTATCGCCGGTATCCCCGGTGTCTTCGAGCCCCGTGTCGGGTTCGGTGTCTACAAGGATCCCGCTGTCGGGCTCCTGCGGTTCGCCAATGCAGGCGAGAGAGATCAGAAGAAGCATGCCCCACCAAAGCCCCTTGTGGTCGCTACGTCAAGTCACTACCCGAAGCTGTCAATTCCCTGCTGTAGTAAACTGTAGAGGTCAAGCTCGATGAAACCGGTCACCCTGTATGGGAACCCAATGGACCATGTGACCGACGAAACCCGACATAGTGTGATCATCGTTGAAGACGAAGGCGTAGTCTTGAAGACCCTCCTTCGTCTCCTTGGGCGCACCTACGACGTCCAGGGCGTTAGCTCCTTAGAGGAGGCCGAAGTCCTGATGCGCAAGAGGCCCCCAAGCGCGGTGGTCTGTGATCTGCACCTGACGGACGCCGGCCCTAAGAGCATCGTGAAGTCTTTGACGGCGATGGACCTGAGTCAGCGCACCGTCTTCATGTCCGGCGGCGCTGTCGCTGAGGATGACGAAGGCTCCTTCGATGAGCTGCCCGGTCCACTGCTGCGCAAGCCCTTCAATCCCGCCGCACTGCGCGAGATCTTGGCCCAGGTGATCGACGAGGGCTGATTCCTTGGCCTCGCGTCGGTTACTTTCCTTCCATGGCCGACCCAATCATCCTGCGATGCCGTCTGAACGGCACCCCAAAGACGGAGCTCATCGCTCCAAACCGCAGCCTCCTGGACTTCCTGCGCGAAGACCTGGGCTACACGGGCAGCAAACACGGCTGTGACGTGGGCGACTGCGGTGCTTGCACGGTGCGAATAGACGGCGCCCCCACCCTCTCCTGCATCACTTTGGCCGCCTCGGTCGAGGGCAAATCGCTGCAGACCATCGAGGGGGTCGCAGGCAGCGAGCCAACCCTGGTCCAACAGTGCTTCCATGAGCACGTGGCCGCCCAGTGCGGCTACTGCACACCGGGCATCGTGCTCGTGCTCGAGGCCCTGTTCGAGGAGCAGGCCGACCCCAGCGAAGAGGCCATCGCCGAGGTGCTGGGGTCCAACATCTGCCGCTGCACGGGGTACACGAAGATCCTCAGCGCAGCCATCGACGCCCGGGAGCGCCGAAACGGACGCCCGGCCAAGCCCCCAACGCCTACCTTCGCGAGGGACCTGTGAGCGAGAAGACCAGCGCCAAGATCGACGGCCTGGATAAGATCACTGGACGGGCCCAGTTCACCGACGACATGACCCGCCCAGGCATGCTCCACGGGGCCTTCCTGCGCAGTCCTCATGCTCACGCGCGCATCCTGTCCATCGACACCGCCCCCGCCCTGGCCATGGAGGGCGTTCACGCGGTGCTCCTTGGGGAGGATCTGCCGGTCAACTACGGCGTGATCCCGGTCGCGATGGACGAGCACGCTCTGGCGATCGACAAGGTGCGCTTCGTGGGCGAGGAAGTGGCCTGTGTGGCCGCCGTGGACCGCGCGACGGCCATCCGCGCGAGCAGAGCGATCGTGGTCGAGTACGAAGTGCTCGAGGCCGTCCTCTCCATCGAAGATGCGATGAACAAGGACAAGCCCCTGCTGCACGAGGGCAAGCGCAAGGCCTCCAACGTGCTGCGACGGGTTCGCCAGCGCTACGGCGATGCAGACGCCGGCTTCGAGGCCGCAGACGTGATCTTGGAGGCGGAGTACGACTACCCCGGCTCCACCCATGTGCCCCTGGAGACCCAGGTGGCCTTGGCCGAGGTGACCGCGGACGGCTTGCTGACCCTGTTCTCCTCCACCCAGATTCCCCACTACCTGCACCGCATCTTGGGACGCGTCCTCGAACGCCGCATGCAGGACATCCGTGTGGTCAAGCCCCATGTAGGCGCCGGCTACGGCGGAAAGTCTGACCCCTTCGCCAACGAGCTCTGCGCAGCGGCCTTGGCCATTCGAACGGGCCGGCCCATCAAGATCATCTTGGACCGCGAGGAGGTCTTCTACGCCCACCGCGGACGCCACCGCACCAAGATGTGGCTCAAGATGGGGATTACGCGCGAGGGAAAGATCACAGCCGCCGACTTTAAGGCCTGGGCAGAAGGCGGGGCATACGCCAGCTATGGCGTGGTGACGGCCTACTACTTTGGGGTGTTTCTTCCCCTGCCCTACGTGCTGGACAACTGGCGCTTTGAGACCCACCGCTGCTACACAAATCACCCGCCATGTGGCCCCAAGCGAGGCCACGGTGCCATCCAGCCGCGCTTCGCCCTGGAGCAGCACCTGGATCGCCTGGCCCTTGAGATCGGCATGTCCCCGGCCAAGCTGCGCTCCATCAACTCGGTTCAGCCAGACACCGAGACCAGCAACGGCCTGCGCATCACCTCCGTGGCCCTCAACGAGTGCATCGACGCGGTGGTCAAGGCCAGCGGCTTTGAGGACAAAGTCGGCAAGATGCCCCCCAATCGGGGCATCGGCATCGCGGCCAGCGCCTACATGTGCGGCGCCCTGCACGCCATCTACGCATCCGAGCTCCCCCAGTCTGCCGTGCAGATCTGCGCGGACCGCAGCGGACGCATCGCCATCTTCAGCGGCACCGCCGACATCGGTCAGGGCAGCAACCACATGCTGGCCCAGATCGTCGCCGACACCGTGGGCATCCAGCCCAAGGACTGCCGGGTCCTGGAGGCGGACACCGACTTCACGCCCGTGGACCTGGGCTCCTACAGCTCCCGGGTCACCTTCTTCGCCGGCAATGCAGCCGTTCGCGCTGCAGAGAAACTGAAAGCGGCCATGGAAGAGACCTTGTGCAAGCGCTGGGAAGTGGAGAGCGTGCGCTTCGAGGACGGCCAGGTTCACGGGGGGGTGAACGCCGACGGCGAGCCCATCGTGGCCTCGTTCGCGCAAGCCGTTGAGTGGGCTGAACAAGAGCACGGAACCCTGGGATTCACCGGCTACTACACGCCGCCGAAGATCGGATCCCGCTTTCGCCGACAGAGCGTCGGCCCCTCTCCAGCCTACAGCTTCACCGCCCAGGTCGCGGAGGTGGAGGTGGACCCCGAGACCGGCATGGTCAAGGTCGTGGACGTCTGGTGTGCCCATGACTGCGGAAAGGCCCTGAACCCGGTCATCGTTGAGGGCCAGCTGGAAGGCTGTGTCTACATGGGCGTTGGCGAGGCCATCTTGGAGGACCACAACTTCACCGGCCCCATGTCCCGCAGGGGACCGCTGCACAAGAGCGCCTCCATCCTGGAGTACAAGATCCCCACTCTGCACGAGACCCCCAGGATCCACTCCATCCTGGTCGAGTCCATGGACAAAGAGGGCCCGCGCGGCGCAAAGGAGGCCGGCGAGGGCCCCCAGCTCCCCACGGTCCCGGCCATCGCCAATGCCATCTTCGACGCGGTGGGCGTTCGATTGGAGACGGCTCCCTTCACGCCAGACCGGGTGCTGACGGCCATTGAGCGCAAAGCTCGGAAAGATGCGAAGGAGGCCCGCTGATGCTGCCGCTTCCCGACTTTGACCTGCACCGTCCGCAGACCCTTCCCGAGGCCTTGCGCCTGCGCGCGGCGCTTCCCAAGGCCCGCATCCTGGCCGGCGGCACCGACCTGATCCCCTCGATGAAGCAGGGGCTCTTCACGCCCCAGGACGTGCTCCACATCGCCGGACTGGCCGAGCTGAAAGGCATCACGGTCAACGCCGACGGCATCCGGGTGGGCGCACTGACCTCGCTGACGGAGATGAGGCGGGATGCGCGCTTGGCCACCTTGGTGCCAGGGCTGGTGGCGGCCTGCAAGAGCGTGGCGACGCCTACCCTCCAGAACATGGCGACCCTGGGCGGCAACCTGCTGCTGGACACCCGCTGCCGCTTCTACAACCAGAGCCAGTTCTGGCGAGAGGCCCTCGGGGGCGCCAACGCCAAGCCCGCCACAGGTTGTCTGAAGTGCGACTCCGCCGGCATCTGCCACATCGCACCGAAGGGAAAGGGCTGCTACGCCGCCCACTCTGCCGACACGGTGCCCACGCTGATTCTTCTCGGAGCCCAAGCTGAGCTGGCCAGCGTACGCGGGACCCGGCGCCTGGCCGTCGAGGCGCTCTACGGCGAAGATGGCCGCGAGGCAGCACCGGATCGCAGCCCTCGCTTGCTCATCGCTGGAGACGAGGTCCTGGTCGCCGTCCACATCCCCACACCGACCGGCCCCACCGTTCACCGCAAAGTGCGCGCCCGCGCGGCCATCGACTACCCCATGCTCTTGGTCGCCGCGAGCGCCGAGGGGGTGGTCCTGAGCAGCCTGGGCCCGAGACCCCAACGTGTGACCGGCATCCAGGACAGCATGCTGGACGCAGACATCGACGCGGTGGCGCAGGCCGCCTTTTCCCAAGCATTCCCCCTAGCGACCCATGTCTGGGCCAGCACCTGGCGAAAGAAGATGGTTCGTGTAGAAGTACGACGTGCGCTGGCCGAGCTGGCCACCCTCAATGGAGATCCCCGATGAACATTCAGAAGACCCTGGCCATGGCCGCCCTCTCCGGCCTGATGGCCGGCTCCCTCGTCGCTTGCAGCGGCGACGCCAAGCCAGAGGCTGCCCCTGCTGCCGAAGCTCCCGCTGCTGAGGCACCTGCTGCTGCAGCTCCCGCCGCCGCCGCCCCAGAGGCCATGGCCGACGCCGAGCAGCCCGCCACCATCCCCGAGCACGGCTGCAAGGGCATGAACGAATGCAAGGGCCAAGGCGGCTGCCACGTCGAAGGCGCCAACAGCTGCACCGGCGGCAACGAGTGCAAGGGCAAGGGTGGCTGCTGCACCATGAAGGAAAAGACTGACTGCCCGGCCGACGAGTAGCGTCCGAGCGACGAGCAGCGCCCATCCAACCCCGGTTCTCAGTCCCCATGCTGGGCGTCGGGGTGGGCTTTCGTGTGCCCCACTACAGCTTGGTGGTGGAGACCCATCCGGAGATGGACTGGTTCGAGGTCATCTCGGAGAACTTCATGGGGGACGGCGGCTCGCCCGCCAGCTTTCTCAAGCGCCTGGCGGGCCACTACACGGTCGTTCCCCACGGCGTGAGCGCGAACCTTGGCGGTGAAGAGGACCCTGAGCACACCCGGCGGCTGCTGCGTCTGGTGGACCAGCTCAATCCGCCTTGGGTAAGTGACCATCTGTGTTGGACCCGCGCAGGCGGCGTGGCCAGCCACGATCTGCTGCCGCTGCCCTACGTGCCCAAGATCATCGAGCATGTGGCCAATCGCATCGACGCTCTGCAGCAGAAGCTCGGACGGCCATTCGCGGTGGAGAACCTGAGCTCCTACGCCACCTTCAAGGCCAGCGTCATGCCCGAGGCCGAGTTCCTCCAGCGCATCGCAGACCGCGCCGACTGCGCCATCCTGCTGGATCTAAACAACGTCTTTGTCTCGGCCTGCAACCACGGCTTTGAGCCTGCGGACTACCTGGCTCAGCTCCCCTTAGAGCGCGTCGTCCAGGTGCACTTGGCCGGCCACAGCATCACCCCAACCCATCGCCTGGACACCCACGATGGGCCAGTCTGTGACGAGGTTTGGGGGCTGTATGAAGCCTTCATTGGCATGCGGGGCCCGGTGAGCACGCTCATTGAGTGGGATGAGCACATCCCCTCCTTCGATCGCCTCGCAGCCGAGGCCAAAGCGGCCCGGGACCGACTCCATGCCCTCTAAATCCGAGCAGGGCGTGCAGAGCGAGGCGCTGCCACCGGACTGGCAGGGCAGCCTCTTGGAGATGATTCGTGGTGCAGCCCCCTTGAACGGCGCCCTCTTTGCTGGCAGCGAGACCTTGAGCGGCGAGGAGCAGGTGGGGGTCTACGCCCAGCAGTTCCGCCTGCGCATTCGACCCGCTCTGCACCAAGACGCCCCCGGACTGGCCGCACTGGTGGGCCCTGAGATCGAGCCCCTCTTTGAGCAGTACCTCGCCGACTGCCCACCACGCTCTTGGTCCTTGGACCACTTGGCGGACCGCCTGGAGGCCTGGCTGGCCCAGCGAGGGGCCCCCTTGGCCCACCAAGAGATGGCCCGCCTGGATCACGCCGTACAAGAGATCTTCTTCGCGGCCGAGCCGGTGCCCCTGGATCCAGCTGCCCTGGGCGGAATGCCGGACTTGGTGACCTCGCCGGCGGTGCAGCTGCTCACCCTGCAGCAATCGGTTCACCACTTCCGGGCACAAGCTCTGGGCGGACAAGCAGCGGATCCCCTCATTCAAGGCCCCTTCCACGTCATCGTGTACCGAAAGGGCCGACGCGTTCGCCACCTGGAGGTAGAGCCCGCCTGCTTCGCGCTGCTGGAGCACATCGAGCTGGGTCTGGAGCAAGCCGTGGGCCGGGTGCTGGCAGAGGGCCTCTGCACCGAGACAGAGCTGGGCGAGCGGATCGCGGACTGGTTCAAGCTCTTCGCTCAGCGCGGACTGGTCCAGACCAAAAGCTGACAACCATCAGGTGACAGCCACGACCAAACCCACCTAAAGTGTCTCCTCAGGGGTGACACATGACGACACGACGGGAGCTGCTCAAGGGTCTTGCAGCAGGAGGATTGGCAGCCATCACCGCCGCCTCCAGGCCGGCCCACGCTAGAAGAAGGCAACGCAAGAACCTGCTGATTATCAGCAGCGACGAGCACCGCCACGACGCCATGTCCTGCGCCGGACACCCGGTCCTTCAGACCCCAAGACTGGACCGCTTGGCCGCCCAAGGCATGCGCCTGACCCAGTCCGTGGCCTCGGCACCTCTCTGTGCGCCGGCTCGCCAGAGCATGCTCACGGGACTGCTGCCCTCGGAGCACGGGCAGCTCGGCAACGGCTTTGTCTTTGACGCCAGACACCCCACGCTGGTGGACGCTGCGCGTGACGCCGGGATCTACACCGCCGGGTTCGGAAAGCTGCACCTGAACAACGGGCAGGAAGACCTGGCCTCGTGCGCGGGATTCCAGCGCTTCGACGCCGGCTACACCACCGAGCTCTGGTACATCACCGAACTTCAGAAGCAGCTCAAGTCCAGCAAACCACCCGGGCGCCTGGACCCCGAGGATGAGGCGGTCTGGAAGGCCCTCTCCACCAAAGATCACCGCTTTTGGGGCATGCCGCTGGACGATGCCAGCCTGCTGCCCGACGAGAGAATCGCCGCGCTGACGAAGCAAGAGTTGGAGCACGCCCCCGCCGATCGGCCCTGGCTGATCTACTGCAGCCTTCGGCAACCTCACCACTATTGGACGCTGCCTAGGCGGCACTACTACCGCTACGCCCTGGAGCTCATCGACGCACCGGTGCTCCCCCAAGGCATGACCCGGCGGGACCGCGAGCGCGCCTCTCGCTACGGCTGGGACGCGATGACCCCCGAGCAGGTGGCGGTCTGTCGGGCGCGCTACTACGGCGCCATTGACTATGTTGATACGCAAGTGGGCGGCATTCTGGACCACCTGGAGAAGCTGGGTTTGGCCGAAGATACGGTCGTGGCCTACATCTCCGACCATGGCGAGCAGCTGGGAGAGCATGGGCTGTGGTTCAAGGGGACCATGCACCCTGGGAGCGTTCGCGTGCCCACCATCATTCGGGCCCCCGGGAAGCTGGAGCCTGGCGCCGAGAGCGAGGTCTTGCTCGCTGGCGTAGACCTGTTGCCCACCTTGATGAACCTCGCTGGGTGGGAGCTCCCGGCCATGCTGCCCGACGGCCAACCCATCAGCGGCCAGGACCTCTCGGGCGCCTTGATGGGCTTAGAGGGCGGCCCCAAGGCCCAGTTCGCGATGATGGCGGGCAGCCGTGGCGTCGATCTGAGCATGCTCGCGACCCAGCAGCACCGGTTGGTGGCCCATGGCTTGGGCCGAGACCGACCCAAGGCCCTGCAGCTCTTTGACCGCAAGTCCGACCCCCACGGTCGAGCCAACCTGGTTCATGAGAGTCCAGCGACCCCGGCCCTGCAGGCCGCTCTGGACGCTTGGTTGGCCGGGCTGCAGGCGCCGCGCTTCCCGCCAAAGAAGGTCGGAGCGGGTGGGCACAGCTGAGCCTTGCCCCCGCAGGCCCACTCCGGTAAGGCGACGACGCCCGGAGATACGCATGGCCGAACGAAACGCGCTGATCGCAGCACTCAAGCCCATCTTGGACACCTTGGCCTCGCTGGACTCCAGCGATCCCAAGACGGCCCTGGCGGTGCTCAACGAAAAGCACCCGGTGTCCTCACTCTCTGAGCTGGCCGCCTTCTTCCGCATCGGCGTTGAAGAGGGCTGGCTCTGTGACAGAGAGGCCGGCGAGGTCCTCTACTCCCGCGTGGCCAAGGCCAGCGACCCCATGAGCGGCAACATGAGCATCGACGCGGTGCACATGAAGGGCCCGGGCCCAGGACACACGCACCCAATGGGTGAGTTCGACCTTTGCTTTGCCGTGGACGGCGACCCGAAGTTTGATGGCCGAGCGCCCGGCTGGACCGTGTACCCTCCCAACTCTTGGCACGTGCCCACCGTCAGCGGTGGCAGCATGGACATCCTCTACTTCTTGCCCGAGGGCGCGATGCGCTTCGAGCCCAAGCCCACCGGGAACGCCACACCAGCATGAGCGAGACGGGCGCCAATCCAGGGGACGCGGACGCGGAGGAGTCCGGCGTTGCAGACACCAGCGCGCCGGACGCCACTCTGTCCTCGCGCTTTGGGGCACACCTGCGCGTCGTCTTGGTGCTCTTCCACCTCACCGCCATCTTCCTGATGGCCTTCCCAGCGCCCGGTGGCGCGATGAAGCGCGCGGCGTGGAAGGACCCGACGGTCCAAGAAGAGTTCAAGGCCTGGACCGGCCGCCTGAACGGCTGGGGCGTGGACGTGAACCAGGAGGAGCTGGAGGACGAGCTCTGGAAGCTCGCCGTTCAGTACACCGAGGGCCGTACGAAGATCCTCACGCCCCTCAAGCCCTACTACAAGTACACCGGCACCACCCAGTCCTGGCGCATGTTCGTGGCGCCCCACCGCTTCCCGGCGAAGCTGGAGATTCACGTCAAGATCGGTGACGCGTGGCAGCCGGCGTACATCGCACGCGACCCGGACCACAACTGGCAGGGCCAAGCGCTGGATCACGACCGCTTCCGCTCGGCCATCTTCCGCTTCTCCTGGTCCTCCTACGTGAAGACCTACCGCAGCTTCCAGACCTGGGTGGGCACCCGCGCCGCCGAAGACTTCCCCGAAGCCAGCCATGTGCGCACCCGCTTCCAGAAGTACAAGACCGCCTCCCCTGAGCAGGTCAAGACAGACACCCGTCCCGCCCCCAAGGTCATCCTGGAGCGCGTGCAGCCCTTGGCGAAGTACCGATGAAGTTCTGGTCTCGCCTGGTCGAGCTCTTCTCCACCCAGGAGCACCCCCGCGCCCTGGCCTTCTTTCGCATCGCCCTGGGTCTCTGTGGGGTCTACACCATCGCCACCGTCATGCTGCACGGCGTGGTCGATGACGTGTGGATGGACGTGGCCCACGGCGGCTATCGCACCCTGAAGCGCGGAAACTTCCTAGTGGAGTGGCTGGGGGGCACCAGCCCCAAGATGGTCTGGGGCATGAGCATCGCCGCCCTGGTCACCGCCATCCTGGTCACCATCGGCGCCGGCGGACGCTTCATGGTCTTCGCCTATCTGTGGACCTTCACGGCGGCGACGGACTTCAACAGCCAGGCCTCGGGCAGCTACGACGAGCTCCTCAGCGCCGCGGTCTTCCTGCTCCTGCTCACCCCCGCCACACGCACCTTGTCCGTGGACTGTCGCCTGCGAACGGGCGCTTGGCGCGATGACACGCCGGTCTACGCCTTCCCCCGGTGGATGGCCGTCTTCCAGCTCGTGCTGGTCTATTGGGCCACAGGCATGCAGAAACTCAGCTTCTACTGGGTTCCTGGCGGAGAGTGGTCCGCGCTCTACTACATCATGCAGCAGCCCAGCTGGCAGCGCGCAGACATGTCTTGGGTGGCCTACCTCTACCCCCTGACCCAGGCCGCCACGGGCCTGACCTGGTTCTGGGAGATCGGCGCGCCCTTCTTGCTCTTGGCCTTCTACTTCAGGCGAAACCCTCAAGGTCGCGGCCCAAGGCGCTTCGGACACCGCCTGCGCAAGCTCTTCAACTTCATCGACTTCCGCACCATCTTTGCGGCCATCGGCGTCGGCCTGCACCTCGGCATCTGGGCCGTCATGGAGGTCGGTCCCTTCTCGTGGGTGTCCTTGGCCTACTACATCTGCCTGTTCTCTCCCGACGAGATGGCCCGCGGCAGGCGTTGGCTGGGCAAACGTATCCCTGCCCTTGCGTCGCGCGGCGACGCACACTGACACCGATGTCGCGGTTGCCAACTCCGCGAGAACACAGCTAAAAACAGGTCTCCTTCAATGAGGTCACCATGTTTCTTCTCGCCTTTCTCGCCTGCCCGGGCCCCGGGGGCGCGATCCAGGTCGACATCCGCCTGCAGGATGTGAGCTTGGACGTGGGCACCAGCCCCGAGAGCATCGGCCCCGACGCCACCCTGCGCTTTGACGCTGCCTTGGTTCAACGCACACAGCAGTTCGGCGAGACCGAGACGCAGGTGCTCAGCGAGGGCCCCTTTAGGCCCGTGATTCTCGATGAGAACGGCGAGGTGGTCGAGCTGGAGACGGCCCCGGACCCCACCTTCAGCCAGGCCTACAACAGCCAGCCCCCCGCCATTCAGGGCTGGTCAGCGCTGGGGGGCTTCGCGCCCGGCCAGTACACCGTGATCACCGCCCACGACGTGGACGAGACCCCCTACGCACTCTCACCCCAAGTGGGCTTCGACGTGCAGCCGACCGCCCAAGACCCCGAGCTGCTTGTTGTTGGAGACACCTTCTTGGTCCAGGACTTCCACCTCCAGGGGATCGAGGGCGTTCTCCACGACCAGGGCAGCTCCTGGATCCGCGTGGCAGAGCGCGAGAAGGACCGCACCCGCTTGGAGCTCATCATCGAGTCCGACTACCGCTGCGTGGCCGTGAACACCTGGACAGACTGGAGCGGAGACGGATTCGCATGGTCTCAGGACAGCCTGCACATCGAGCAGGATGGCGTACAGCTCAGCGGCTACGGGATCTTCACCAACCTGCCCCTGAGCCAGGACGCAAGCGAAATCCTCAGCGGCCAGGCCCACATGGTCGTGGACATGAGCGCCGTCGACCAGCTGATGCAGGCCAACAACCCAGACTGGGACGATGGCGAGAGCTGCAGCCTGATTCAAGGCCTGGGCATAGACTGTGGCGACTGCTTGGTCGGCGAGCCAGGGCACGAGTGCCTGAACGTGAACCTGCTCGATCTGCACGCCACCCGCCTCTCAGAGCAGGAGGCCGACGCCCTGGGAGAGAACATCCCAAGCTGCGGCGTGGACCTGGCGGACATCCAGGCGCCCGTTCTGGATCTGAGCTTCCTGGAAGAGCTCAACTTCGACTGCGGCTGCACCACAGCGGCGGGCTTCTCCAGCATGTCTCTGGGGTGGTTGGCCATGGCCTTGGTGCGCACCCGGCGGCGCAAGAAGAAGGGGGCTGACGCTCGCGAAGAGGAGAGCTCCCCTGCAGCGGGTTAGTCTGAGCGTCCCCCTGTAGGAGACACCGTGTTCCAGACCGCCATCGTCATCGGCGCCAGCTCGGGCATTGGCGAGCAGATCGTTCGCAAGCTGGCAGCACGTGGCACGAAAGTGGCCGCTGTGGCCCGCCGCATGGACCGGCTCCAGGACATCGCCAGCGACTGGCCCGACCTGGTGCTGCCCTACGCCCACGACGTGATGGACTACGAGAGCGCCCCCGCCCTCTACGAGCAAATGCTCGGGGACTTGGGGGGGAAGCTGGATCTCTTCATCTACAACGCGGGTGTCATGCCCACCGTAGAAGAGGGCGAGTGGAACTGGGACAAGGACCGCCTCATGCTCGAGGTCAACCTGCTCGGCGCCGTGCGCTGGATCAACCTGGTCGGCGGCACGATGGAGGCCGCACGTCACGGCACTCTGGTCGGTGTGTCCTCGGTCGCAGGGGACCGCGGTCGACGCGGCTCCCCGGTCTACACCGTCTCCAAAGCAGGGCTCACGGCCCACATGGAGGCCATGCGCAATCGCCTGGACCGCTACGGCGTAAAGGTGGTGACCGCCAAGCCAGGACCTGTGCGCACCGACATGACCGCCGGCATGAAGCTCCCACTGATGATCGAGGCCCACGAGGCCGCCGAGGGCATCCTGAACTTGGCCGAGTCCGGCACCGGCTCGGGCTACGTGCCCAAGACCTGGGCGCCCATCATGAACGTCATCCAGCTCGTTCCAAGCTTCATCTTCCGAAAGACGAACATCTGAATGGCTGACCAGAAGACAGCGGCTCAGAAGACAGCGGCTCAGAAGACAGCGGCTCAGGAGGCGGCGCCTCAGAAGGCAGCGCCTCAGCGTCCACTGAACCAGCTCCCGCGCCGGGTCTTTGACGGCTTTGGGCTGCACAACCGAGGACTGAGTCCCTTCTTGGCGCCCCGAAGCGCCGAGGAGCTGGCCGCCATCTTCGTGCGCGCCTCCGAGCTGGGTACGACGGTCTGTTTTCGCGGAAACGGCCGCAGCTATGGCGATGCCGCCATCAACCCAGGCGGCCTGGTCCTGGACATGCGGCACTTCAACAAGGTGCTGGCCTGGGATCCCGAGACCGGGGTGATCGACGCGGAGCCCGGCCTGACCATTCAGCAGCTCTGGCAGCACAGCCTGCCCCATGGCTGGTGGCCCCCCGTTGTGCCCGGAACCAGCTTCCCCACCCTGGGCGGCTGCCTGTCCATGAACATTCATGGCAAGAACCACTACAAGCTGGGCGGCATCGGCGACCACGTCCAAGAGATCGACGTGGTGACCCCAGCCGGCGAGCAGCTCACCCTCTCCCGACAGAGCCGGCCAGAGCTCTTCCACGCCGTGATCTCTGGCTTTGGCATGCTGGGTGCCATCACCCGCGTGCGCATCAAGCTCAAGCGGGTCTACGGCGGTCACTTGCGGGTGGCGCAGTGGGCCGTGCCCGACCTCAAGGCCCAGTTCGACGCCTTCCAAGACGCCGGACGCAGCGACTACTTCGTGAGCTGGGTGGACTGCATCGGCGGCGGCGCGACTGGACGCGGACAGATCCACCGCGCCAGCTACACCCAAGAGGGTGAAGACCCCATGGGTCTGGCCTCGATGACGGTAGAGGGCCAGAGCTTGCCCAAGACCATGATGGGCGTGCCCATGCCCCTGGTCCCCCTGGTGCTCAAGTTCTTCTACTCCTCCAACTTCGGCGTCGGCATCACCAACGAGGTGAAGTACCGGGCCAGCGAGTTCGGCAGCACCTCGGACTTCTACCAGTCCCACGCCGGCTTTCACTTCCTGCTGGACCAGATGCCGGGCTTCCGCAACGCCTACGAGCCCGGCGGCTTCCTGCAGTTCCAGCCCTTTGTGCCCGCTGAGCACGCCGAGCACGTCTTCAGCGAGATCTTGCGGGTCAGCAAGTCCCGCGGGTTGGTCAGCTACCTGGGCGTGCTCAAGCGCTACCGCCCCGATGAGTTCCTGCTCAGTCACGCCTTGGATGGCTACTCCATGGCCTTGGACTACCCCATTACCCGGGCCAACCGGGTGCCACTCTGGGCGATGCTCCATGAGCTGGCGGAGCTGGTCTTGGAGGCGGGCGGCAAGTTCTACCCCGCCAAGGATTGCCTGCTCAAACCCGCTCATTTCCGCAGGTCCTTCGGCCAGGAAGCCATCTCCACTTTCCGAGGGCTGCGGGCTGAGTGCGACCCTGAGCGAATCCTGCGCACCTCTTGGGCTGCCCGAGTAGGCGTAGACGACCCTGAATAGGGGGTAGACTCCGCGGCATGTCTGCTGCCGTCCTCCCCTTCTTGGTCAACGTGTCCACCCCTGAGCTGCCCTACGGTGGCCCCGGCAGCATGGCGCCTGACCGAAGCTGGGATGTTCAGGCCTTGCATCTGGATCTGGATCTGGACCCCACCCATGGCGAAGTACGCGGTCAGGCGCGCTTCACCATCCAGTCTGCGGGCACCTCCAGCACCATCTTTGTGCTCGACCAAGTGGCTCTGGACATCGCCTCCGTCACCCTGCAAGACGGCACGCCTCTGCCCTTCGATGTGCGCGGTGAGTCGGTCTACATCGAGCTCGGTGAGCGCCAAGAGGCTGAGCTGAGCGTGGCCTACAGCGCCCGTCCCCAGACCGGCCTGCACTTCCGGCGCCCTGGCAACGAGAGCCCGGACACGGTGTTGCACCTCTGGTCCCAAGGCGAGGGCGAGGACAACCGTCATTGGATTCCCCTCCCCGACGCGCCCAACGACCGCTTCGCCTACAGCGCGGACTTTCGCGTGCCCGACGGACTCAAGGTGCTCTCCAACGGCGTGGGCAGCCAGTCCAGCGCCGGCTGGCACTACGAGATGGAGCACGACCTGGTGGCCTACCTGATCATGGTGGCCGCTGGAGACTTTGAGGTGCTGCCCATCGACGGCGGCCCGGTGCCCATCGAGCAGTGGGTGCTCCGCGGCACCGATCCAGAGTCCGCCAAGAACGCCGGGCACCGCATGCCCCAGATGTTTGCCCACCTGGAGATGCGCACCGGCTTGGCCTACCCCTGGCGGGTCTACCGGGAGGTCTACGTCGAGCGCTTCCTCTACGGCGGCATGGAGAACACCACCGCCACCGTCATGTCCGCTGAGCGCGTGTTGGTCCCCGAAGCGCTGGCCGCCACCCGCACCCGCGCGGAGAACATCGTCGCCCATGAGCTGGCCCATCAGTGGTTCGGCGACACCTTGACCTGTGAGTCTTGGAGCGAGCTGTGGCTCAACGAGGGCTTCGCAACCTTCATGGCCGCCGACATCGTGGCCGAGCTGGATGGACCGGAGACCTACGCCGTCGGAGTCTCCCGCTGGTACAGGTCCTCTCAGACCTCCGGTCCCCTGGCCGACCGTGGCTGGAGCCCTGGCGACCACAGCAGCCCCTCCAACAACGTCTACTCCAAGGGGGCCTCGGTCCTGCAGATGATGCGGGTGCTGCTTGGAGAGGAGATCTTTTGGCAAGGCATCCAAGACTATGTGGCCGGCAACCAGATGGCTCTGGTGGAGACCGCAGATCTTCGCCAGGCCATGGAGGGCGCCGCCAACGCCAACTTGCGCTGGTTCTTCGACCAGTGGGTTCACCTGCCTGGCGCGCCCAAGGTCAGCGTCAGCACGCGCTACGACCCCAGCGCCAAGGATCTGGTCGTCACTCTGAAGCAGACCCCCTTCAAAGCCGGACCGCAGCGCACACTCTTCATCGACCTGGAGATCGGAAGCGAGGCCGGAACCCGCAGTGAGCGTCTCTGGCTGAGCGAAGGCCAGAGCACCCTGCGGCTCTCTCTGGATCAGGCCCCCACCTACGTCGCGGTGGACCCCAAGGGCGGTCTGATCGCCGAGCTGAGCTACTCCCAAGGCTTGGAGTCCTGGGTGGCCCAGCTGGACAGCGCGCACCCCTACGCGCGCCTCTCGGCCATTCGAGGCCTGGAAGAGTTTGGGGATGCCCGCGCAAGCGAGGTCCTGGAGGCCCTGGCCAAGGACCCACAGGAGGCCCTCGTCTTCCGTGAGATCGCCATTGAGAGCGCAGCGACCCACGGCAAGAGCCTGGGGTGGTTGACCGAGCTGAGCCAGAGCGCTGAGCCCCGCATCCAATTGGCCGCCATCAAGGCCTTGGGAAAGCGCCCGGAGCCTGCGGCCTTGGACCACCTGCTCGGCCTCTCCCAGATGCTGCCAGACGTCCGTGTCGCTTGGATGAGAGCCATCGCCGCCCACGACCCGGAGCGGGGCCGGGACATCGCCCTCAGGGAGTTGAAGCGCGACCCTGGAGCGCCAGCACAGGTCACCGAGACGGCGGCCCTCACCCTGCTCTCGACCGTGGGCGAGCCAAAGGACCTCAAGGCCGTCCTGCGACGGGTGGGCCCCAACACCCCCGCCGGCCCAGCGCACGCCGCCCTGAGCACAGCGACCAAGCTGGTGATCCGCCACGAGCCGGGCCGGGCCAGAGACCAAGCGGCCGCCGAATTCTCGGAGGCAGCCCGCCAGCTGCTGCTCAGTGATGCCCTGCGCACACGTCAGCGCGCCATCTATGCCCTAGACCGAGCGGGCGATGAGAGCGCCATCGCCACCCTGAAGGCCTTGGCGCGGTCCACGACGCTGCCGGGCACCACGGAGAGCTGCGAGGAGGCGATTCGCTCCATTCAGTCCAGAGACAACGCGGCGCCGGTGCCCAAGGGCAACGCCTGGGAGGCCCGCATCAAGGAATTGGAGTCCGAACTCGAAGAGATCGAGGCCGCCCTGCGTAAGCTGGAAGAGCGAAGCTAGAGCACCTTGCGCGAGACCCTCACCACCCTTGGTCGCTACCGCATCCTTGGCCTGATCGGCGAGGGGGGCATGGGCTTGGTGTACCGCTGCCGGGCGCTGGATCCAGAGGTGTACGAGGCGCAAGGTGGAGATGTCGCCATCAAGCTGCTGCACCGGCACCTGGCCTTGAACCAAGGGATTCGGGACCGCTTCGCCCGCGAGGCCGAGCTGGGCATGCGTCTCTCCCACCCGGGCATCGTGCGCGTTCACGCCATCATCGATGAGGGCGATGCCCCTGCGATGGTCATGGAACTGGTCGAGGGTCAGCCTCTGAGCGCCCTGGCCAAGCCCCTGAACGACCCGAGCACCTGGGACATCCTGCAACAGGTGGGCGCGGCCCTGGAGGCCGTACACGCCGCCGGAATCGTGCACCGAGACCTGAAGTGCGACAACGTGATGCTCTCCCCAGAGGGGCGGGTCGTGCTGCTGGACTTCGGCATCGCCAAAGAGGGGCTTGCGGGCGGCACCAAGACCGGCTTGGCCTTGGGCACCGTCGCCAACATGGCGCCGGAGCAGTACACCGACGCCAAGGGTGTGGACGCCCGCGCAGATGTCTACGCCCTGGCCTTTCTCGCCTACGAGCTGCTCACCGGCGCCCTGCCCTGGCCCGCTGACCTGAGCGAGTTCGAGGTGCTCACCCGCAAAGCCAAGGGCGACCTGCTCCCCTTGGCGGCCTACCGGCCCAAACTCTCCGCGCGCATCTCCCAGGTGCTCTCCGCTGGACTGAACCCGGACCCGACCGCCCGCTTCGCCAGCGTTGGGGCCTTGCTCAAAGCCCTGGAACGCGCCGGGCTTGGGGGGGCGCAGCCCCAGGACGTGGTACTGCCCCAGCCGGAGCCCCTGTCGGCTCCTCAGCAGGAGCCGGCCCCAGGGAGCCTCGTCCTGGAGCCTGTACACACCGTCGAGCTGGAGCCGGATCCAAAGCAGGCACCCTTCGCCGAGATGCAGGACCCACCGGCCCCACCCAAACGCAAGCGCTGGGGACTGCGCATCTTGGGGGGCTTGGCCTTGGCGAGCGCGGCGACCCTGGGGATGTGTGGCGGCCTGGCCTCGCTTGTGGGACCCGAGTCTGGGCCGGTGCTCGCAGCAACAGGGACCCAGCTTGTGCAGGTTCCCCCCGGCGATCTCACCCTCGGCCTCAGCGAAACCCCCGCCTCCCTGAACTACAGCTACGAGATCTCCACCACCGAGGTCACCCAGGAGCTCTACACCCAAGTCATGGGCCCCTTCCGCTGCACCCATGGCTGCGGTCCTCAGCGTCCGGTCCACGGCCTAAGCTGGATGGAGGCGGTGAACTTCTGCAACGCCTTGAGCCTGCGTGAGAACAAGACCCCCGCCTACTTCGTGACCGCAGAGGGCGCCTTCTGGGACCGGCAGGCGGACGGCTACCGCTTGCCAACGGAGGCGGAGTGGGAGCGGGCTGCCCAAGCGGACACCACCCTGGCCTTCTCCGGCTCCAGTCAGCCAAAGGAGATCGCTTGGTTCGGCGAGGGCACCTGGAGCGGAGACCCCAAGCCGCCGGTGAAGGGCAACGCCAAAGGCAAGGTACAGCCCGTCGCCCAGCTCAACCCCAACGCCTGGGGCCTCTTCGACATGAGCGGGAACGTCGTGGAGTGGGTGTGGGATTGGGAGGGCCCCTTGCCGGAGCAGGACGGCCCGTTGCGCAATCCGGCAGGACCGGAAAAGGGCAAGAAGAAGCTTGCAAAAGGTGGCAGTTTCCAGATGGCCTCGCGCTACGCCCAGGTCGGCACGCGGGCCGCACAGGAACCGCACGCCGCGACCGAGGCCTTTGGATTCCGCATCGCGCGTGGCGCCCTTCCTTAGGCAAGCTCGCTCGGCCCAATGGCGTCTGCCTCCGCCGCGAGTGCCTTGGCGGCCTTCAGGTTCAACCAGGCAATGGCGGCAAAGACTGCAGCGGCGAGCAGGATGCCCACGCCGCATGCCACCCAGGCCAGTCCCCCCTCTGACCAGCCGACCTGCACGAAGATCCACAGGGTCCCTGGCACGAAAGGCGCCAGATACCAGCGCGGCACTTCTACGAGCAGCTTGGCTTGAAAACGCAGGGCCGCTTGGTACTGGGCAAGGGCGCGCTCAGGGCCACTTTGGGGGCCCGGGCCGAGGCGCGCAGCAAGGTGCCCACCGCAAAGAGAACGCCCAGCATGAACAGTCCCCACCCAATGCTCTCGGCCCCAGTGGGCCTCATCCAGAGTCGGAGGGCAAGGAGGAGCAGACCAACAAGCGCGATGACGCCCTCGCGCCACACACGCCGCTTCAAACCTCTCTCAAGGCGCTGAGCTCTCAGAGCAAGGACTCGAGCATCCACCTCTACAAGCTCCATGCTTGCTTTGACTGTACAACGATAGGAGTCTCAACAGACCCATTGGAGCTCTCCTTGCCCATCGCGCGCAGCAAGATCATCGTCGCCAGCTTGGCCCTGCTCACTGCGGGCGGCATTGCGCTGAAGTGGGACAGCGTGCGACGCAGCGCGATCCTGGCCTTTGACGTAGGCTATGCGGTCACGACATCCGAGTTGAAGCCCAGCTTTGATGGGCCCGATGCAGACCGCGAGCAGGTGGCTGTGGCCCTGGTCCCCGTGCTGGATGGCCTCAGCCAACCGGTGGATCTTCAGGCCATCCCTGGCACCGCGCATCAGGCCCTGGTGCTTCAGAAGACCGGAGAGCTCTGGTGGGCCGACCTGACCTCGGGCAAGAAACACCAGCTCCTGGACTTGGAGGTGGTGACCGAGTCCGAGCAAGGGCTGCTCGGTGCCGCGCTGAGCCCTGACTTCTCTACCTCCAAGCGTGTCTTCTTGGACTACGTGATCCGCAACGGCTCGGACTTCTCGGTCATCCAAGAGTTCACACTGGAGGGCGAGCTGGACAGCGGCCGCTTGATCCCCGGTCCCATCCTGCTCAGCGTCGAGCAGCCCTACCAGAACCACAACGCCGGCCAGCTGGCCTTTGGCCCGGACGGGATGCTCTACATCACCATGGGCGACGGCGGCTTTCGCTTTGACCCCAAAGGCAACGGCCAGAACACAGAGAGCCTGCTGGGGTCCATCCTTCGCGTAGACGTCTCCGTCCCGGGCACCTTGAGCGTGCCCCCGGACAACCCCTTCATCGGCCAAGAAGGCGCCCGCCCGGAGCTCTGGGCCATCGGCCTGCGCAACCCCTGGCGCATGAGCTTCGCCCCCGATGGGCGCCTCATCGTCGCCGACGTGGGCCAGGACAAGTGGGAGGAGATCGACCTGGTTGAAGGCGGCGACAACCTGGGCTGGAACACCATGGAGGGCACCCATTGCCTGGAGGAAGGCTGCCAAGCACCTCCCAAGCACGTGCCCCCCATCTACGAGTACGACCACGAGGAAGGCCAGTCCATCACCGGCGGCTACGTCTCTCGCAGTCCCAGCCTGCCTGCCCTGGAGGGCCAGTACATCTTTGGGGACTTTGTGCGCGGCCGCATCTGGGCCATCGCGCTGCCTGCGAGCCGAAGCACCCCGGTCGAGAGCGCGCGCGCGCTAGGCCGCTGGCCCGTTCTGGTGAGTTCTTTTGGCGAAGACGGCGCCGGAGAGCTCTATGTCTTGGACTACGGACAGGGCCGTGTGTTGCGCATCCAAGATGCTCAGATGGACATCTGAGGTCATCTGAGTTGATTCAAGGTCAGGGTTGAGGCGAGGGTGGACCCACAGACGGAGTCCCCATGTCCCTGCTTCTCTTCCTCTCGCTGGCTGCTTGCCGATCCGACAAAGGCACGGTCGAGGACACCTCGGGCCTGACCGAAGACAGCGGAACGGGCGATGACACCCAAGTGGAGCCCATCGACAGCGACGGCGATGGCTTCGCTGAGGAAGACGACTGCGATGACAACGACGCGCTGGTCAACCCCGACGCCGAAGAGATCTGCGATGAGGTGGACAACAACTGCGATGGCGAGATCGACGAGGGCCTGCTGCTGGATCTGTTCATCGACAACGACAGCGACGGCTACGGCGACAGCGCGCTGCCCACCACCGCCTGCGGGATCTACGAGGGTCTGTCCGAGCTGGAGGGCGACTGCGACGACGCCGAGGCCCTGGCGAACCCCGGCTTGGAAGAGGTCTGCGATGACCACATCGACAACGACTGTGACGGCACCTCCAACGAGTGCGCCCCAGGCGGCGCTCTGACCACTGAGACGGCCCTGTACGGCCTGACCAGCAGCCAGCAGAACGACGTGCTGGGTTGGGAGGTGTCCGGCAGCGTGGACATGAACGGCGACGGCCTGGGTGAGGTCCTGATGGGCGCGCTCTACGGCTCCAGGGAGTCCGCCAACGCCGGAGCCGCCTACATGCTCCGGGGTCAGCCCACTGGCGTAAACGAGGTCACCGATGTGGCCGACGCCACCATGACCTCGACGGTGGACCGGGACTTCCTCGGCGCAGCCGTGCGCGGTGGTGTGGATCTGAACGCCGACGGACAGCTGGACTGGGTGGTCGGCGCCCCTGGAGACCTCACCAACCACAGCGGCCAAGCCTATGAGGACCGGGGCGAGGTGCTCGTGCTCTCGGGCGATGTCGAAGGCAGCCACGATGCCCGCGAGAGCGCACTGGTGCGCATCCAGGGACACGAGCCAGGCATGCACGCCGGCTACGCCGTCGCCCTCTCAGATCTGGGCGGCCCCTCCCTGGCCCTGGGCGCCTACGAGGACAGCACCCAGGCCGATAGAGCCGGAGCCGTCTACCTCTTCACCACCGCGCTGCCCACAGAGGCGGGCGCCGAAGTCAGCACCGAAGATGCAGACGCTGTCTTCCTCGCCGTAGAGGTCTTGGACCACCTGGGTGTCGCGGTCTCCTTGGACGACCTCAACGGAGACGGCATCGCCGACCTGATGGCGGGCGGGCCCGGCAAGATCTGGGAAGAGGACGAGGAGGCCGACAGCGAGCAAGGCACCCTGGCCTGGCTCATGGGCCCCATCAGCGGCAGCATTCTGGTCTCAGACGCTGACGGCGCGTTGCTCGGCGACCCCCAGGACAGCCTGGGCTACGCCTTCTCCATGGGAGACATGGACGGGGACGGCTACACCGACCTGGCCGCCGGCGCCTACAACGCCATCGACGGCGTGGGCGCTGTCTACGTCTTTACGGGCCCCATCTCCGGAGATCTGAACACCGAGGATGCCGTGGCGCTCCTCTCCGGGGAAGCGGAGCAGGACGAGGCTGGCGGCACCGTGGACATGAGCCAAGACATGGACGGAGACGGCAAGGCGGACCTGCTCGTGGGTGCCTGGGCCTGGCCCGGCGGTGCGGGCTACGGACAGGCCTACATGGTGCAGGGCCCAATGACTGGCGAGAGGCCCCTGACGGACGCCAGAGCGACGTGGACCCACGATGAGAGCCTGAACGCCTTTGGTTTCCCGGTTCACTACGTGCCGGACATCAACGGCGATGCGACCCCCGACATTGTTGTAGGTGCCAGCTACTCGAGCAGCGTGACCCCCTACGGAGGCGCCGTGTGGGTCTTTGCAGGAGCAGGACTGTGAGCCGCAACACCAAAGGAGTCCCCATGTCCATCCTCTTCATTCTCGCGCTCACGGCGTGCAGAAACAACGGCGAGCCCCTCGATACCGCCCAGGACACCGCCTGGGAGAGCGCACTCGAAGAGCTCGACGCTGACGGCGACGGCTTCACGGCGGACTTGGACTGCGACGACACCGACGGGGAGGTGAACCCCTCAGCGGTCGAGACCTGCGATGCCGTGGACAACGACTGCGACGGTCTCATCGACGAGGAGCTCCTGGTAGAGCGCTTCGTGGACCTGGACGAGGACGGCTACGGCGCCAGCCAGCTCGAGCTCGCCTGCCCCGATGCCCTCGGCTACGCAGACCAGGACGGCGACTGCGATGACGCGGAAGCTTTGGCCCACCCGGGCCTGGAAGAGGTGTGCGGAGACAACGTAGACAACGACTGCGATGGCGGCTCCAATGACTGCGCCCCCTCCGGCGAAATCGACACCCAGAGCGCGGTCTATGGCCTCCTGGGCGGCCAAGAAGAGGACCTGCTGGGCCTGGATGTCTTCGGAACAGAGGACCTGGACGGAGACGGGCGGGGGGATGTTCTGGTGGGATCCCTCAAGGGTGGACGCGATGTCCCCGAGTCCGGAGCGGCCTACCTGCTGCGCAGCCAACCATCCGGCGTCAGCGAGGTCACCTCCATCGTCGATGCAGAGATCACCTCCAGGCTGGAGCGGGACTTCTTGGGCTACTGCGTGCGCGGGGGCGTGGACCTGAACGACGACGCGCAGCTGGACTGGCTGGCTTGTGCCCCTGGCGATGTGAACCGTGAGACCGCCTTGGCCAACGAAGACCGGGGTGAGGTCTTTGTCTTCTCCGGCGACCTGAGCGGCAAGGTGGACGCCCGCGAAGGGGCCATCATTCACCTCACCGGACATGAGCCCGGTTTGCACTTCGGGACCACCGCAGCGCTCTCCGACTTGGGCGGCCCCATGCTGGCCGTCGGCGCACGCGACGAGAGCATGGTCGCCGATGGTGCCGGCGCTGTCTACCTCTTCACCTCCCCCCTCGAGGCGGAGATGAGCAGCTCAGACGCCGACGCGGTCATCCGACACAACCGCGAAGGAGAGCGCTTTGGCACCCAGATCGAGCTGGTGGACCTGAACGGCGACGGCGTCGTTGACGTGATCTCCGGTGGACGCGGCGGCTCGGCCCTGGAGGATGAGGAGCGTGGAACCGTGGCTTGGTTCACCGGCCCACTGCTGGGTGCCTACCTCATTGACGACGCCGAAGGCCGCGTCATCGGAGCGCCCGAGGCCCTTGTGGGTCACGCCTTCTCCGCCGGTGACATGAATGGAGACGGCTACCCAGACATGGTGGTCTCCAACTACGAGGAGGGTGCAACCGGCGCGTACATCTTCGCCGGTCCCGTCGACGGCGACCTGCGCATGTCCGAGGCCACCGCCTTCATTGGCGAGGAGACCACCACCAACCAAGCGGGCTCGCACGTCGACATGAGCCAAGACATGGACGGGGACGGCAACGCCGACCTGCTCATGGGGGCCTGGCAGACTCCGGCTGGAGAGAACTACGGCCGCGCCTACTTGTTCACAGGCCCATTTGAGGGAGAGAGCACCCTGGAGAGCGCCCGCGCCAGCTGGGGACACGATGAGAGCGAGGCCGCCTTTGGCTCCCCCATTCGCTTCGTGCCAGACACAGACGGCGACGCCATTCCAGACGTTCTCATCGGCGCCCCCTACACAGCGGACGGCGCAAGCTATGGCGGAGCTGCTTGGCTCTTCGCAGGTTCGGGGCTCTAAGTCTGAGAAGTCAAGCGAAGGCGGTACTCCCCGTCTTCGTTCTCCACATGGATGCCCAGGCGGCGAAGCTCATGCAGCGCCGAATAGAGGCGCGGCGCCAAACGGTCTGGGGCCAACTTCGAGTTGGGCCAGCCGGCCTCCAGCAGATCCGCCGTTGCGACCGACGGGCTTTGCATGAGCGGGGCCAACAAACGCCGGAGCAGAGGCCGACGGCGCAAGTCAACCGGGCCCTTCTCGCCCTCTACGATGGACAGGTCCGCTGCGGGCTGCACCTGCGGCTGGGCTCTCGCGATGGCCTGCGCCAATCCAGAGCTGGGCTTGGCCTGCATGCGGCTGGCAATGGCCTCGGCTTTGGACAGCAACGCAGCTTCGTCCCCATCCAAGAGCTCATCTCGGCACAGGCGAGCCAGTTGGGCATAGATCTGGCCCTCCAACGCTGGAAGACCTGCCTTTGCTGCGGCGTCCAAGACCTCGGGCAAGGCCGCTTGAGCCACGTCCTTTGCGCCGGTGCGTGCCATCCACTCCAAGTGCAGACTGCGCACCAGAGCCCCAAGGCTGCTCTCGCGCTCCAAGTCCTGCAACAGGAAGAGGATGCTCTCCCCAGCCGCGCTCAGCTCCCCCAACTGAAGCTGAATCTCAGCCAGAGAAGCACGCTGATAGCGGAGGGAGCGCAGATCGCCGATGGCCACGCTCATCTCGGCAGCCTGGAGCAACAGAGTGCGCGCTTCCTCTTGCTGGCCCTGAAGCGAGCGACAGAGCGCAAAGTTGCCGAGCATCACGCTCTCAAGGGACCGGAATCCGAGCTCTTTGGCCCCTTGGATGCTGCGCTGCAGGTAGACCTCGGCCGGGCCAAACTGGCCATCGTCGAACTCCAGCAGCCCCAGATTCCCTGAGAGCACAGCACGCTCGCTGTCATCGGAGACCTCGCGCAGGGCCTGCTGAAAGGTAGACCGGGCCCGAGAAACCTGGCCCAGCAGGTTGGAGATGGTCGCGAGCGCTCCAAGCACCCGAGCACGCAGAGTCCCCAACTCGCGGGTCTCTGGGAGGCGAGCAAGGCTTTCCTCGCAGCACCGCACCGCGCCCTCTAGGTCCCCTTGGTACCAGAGCAAGGTCGCCCTGTTGTGCGCCACCGAGGCCAACGCAACCGGTCCCAGCCCCTCCGCGATGATCTGGGCCTGATCCAGGGCCTCCCCGACGGCGTCTAGGCGGGCTGCATAGCGGTGGCTTCGGCTGTACTTCAGCCAGAGGCGCAAGCGAAGCTCGGGCTCCAGTCCTTCCAAGTCCAGGCAACGCCTGAGGGCATCCCCCACTCCTTGTTGGGGGCCTGCTTGCTCACGGATGGCGCTCACCACCAAGGCACAAGGGGCCGCGCGCAGGTCCCCGCGTTCCAGACACCACGCCAGCGCGGCCTCGGCGTCGGCCATCAGCTCCACATTCCTGGGGCAGCGCGCGCTCAAGCGCTGCTCGGGGAAGGCTGGCACCGAGAAGGAAGCGACCCATGCGGCGTGACGCCCACGCGCCCCGTCCGGGTCTTCAAGGGTGGCCAGAGCAAATTCGCGCACGCTGCTGAAGAGCTGCATGCGGGGCGCCGCCTGCACCAAGCTGAAGTCAACGAGCTCGGCCAGGATGTCGGGGGCGTAGGCCTCATCCAAGGACAAGACATGCTCCGCGTCCTCAAGCTCGAAGCTGCCTTCAAAGACGGCCAGCTGCGCCAAGGCCTCACGCTGAACGGGGCTGAGCAACTCCCAGGTCCAAGACAAGGCGGCCTGAAGCGAGGCATGACGCGCTGGCCCATGACGTCGCCCAGAGAGCAGCTTGAAGCGCTCGGAGAGGCGGCCCAGGATGCGCTCAGGTGCCAGGATCCTGCACCGCGCTGCGGCGAGTTCCAGCGCCAAGGGCAGACCATCTAAGGCCTCCACCAGGGCTTCAACCTCCGCGGCCTCCAGGCGCACTCCAGCAGCACGTGCGCGCTCAATAAAGAGCGTACACCCAGCCTTTATACTGAGGGGACCAACCGCCAAGACGTGCTCTTCCCGCAAGCCCAAGCGGCGCTGCGAGGTCAGCACAAGCCGGAGCGCCGGGGCCCGGGTCAGCCAACTCTCAAGTGCCCCGGTCGCCTGGGGGTCGAGCTGCTCCAGGTTGTCCAGGAACACCAGGGCGCTGCCCTTGGTCTGGAGCAGAGCGCCGAGTTCCTCGGCCGGCTCCGAGGAACGCAGAACCATGCCCAAGCTGCGGGCCACGGCGCCAGCGACCTCGTCCGCGCTTCGTTGCGCTGCGAGCTCACAGAAGCCAGCCGAAGGGCGATCGGCCGCGAGGGCGCGGGCCAAGCGGGTCTTGCCCACTCCACCAGGACCCAGCAAGGTCAGAACCCGCGGTCCATCGTCGATCAGAGAGCGCAGCTCCTCGAGCTCCGCCTCACGCCCAAGCAAGCCTTGATTCACGTCTTAGGCCTTGCGAGGCAATCGAATCTCCGGGTCCTTCTTTCGGGCCTTGTAGAGCAAGACGGTGCGCCCGATCACTTGAACCAGCTCCGCTTCCGCGGACTTTGCGATTGCTGGACCAGCTTCCTTGGCGGGCACCGTGTCCTGGCCCACCTTGAGCTTGACCAGCTCATGCAGCTCCAGTTCCTCAACCAGCTTCTTTGTAAGCTCAGGTGTCAGCCCCTTCTGCCCAAGCTGAACCGTGGCGTTGAGGTGGTGGCCAAGGGCCCGCAGGTGACGCCGTTGTTTTCCAGTCAGTGCCATGATCGCTCCATTGTCGCCCGCTCTATCTCGCCAGGGCCCCCTCTGCTCGGGACGCGATACCCTGGCCCAGGCGTTCCCCAACAAAGGGGCTGTCTCAGGAGGCGCCGTGCTGTTGTTGTTGGGTGCGCTTCTGCTCGCAGGCACATGGCCAGACCCATGGGCTGCAAAAGGCAGTGGAGACGTGGCGATCGTCTCCACTGGCCAAGCCATTGAGCTCCAGGACGTGTTGGTCCAAGACAAGTTCACGGTGATCGACGTAGGCGCCAGTTGGTGCAGCCCATGTCACGACGCCGCCCGGGCTCTTCGCGGCTACGCCGAGCAGCATCCCGACACCGCGATTCGGGTGGTGAACCTAGAGGGTGAACCCCACCAGAGCATGAGCCTGCCAGCCGCCACACTGGCAGAGCGCGGCGTCCTCCCTTGGATCCTGGTCTACGCCCCGAATGGTGAGCGTCTCTACGGCGGTCCCAAGTCGGACAAGGCCCTCAAGAAGCTGGACCGAGCCCGCCGCAAGCTCTGAGTCACCAATGGCCGCCTTGGAAGGTATACTCCCCTCCCATGCTGCTTCTCCTCTCTTCTCTTGTCCACGCCGAAACCCTCCCAGCCGGGAGCGAGGTCGAGCGTGCCGTCGCCATTCATCTCTCTCAGAACGGCCTTCGCCGACTGGGTGACGGCGTGGAAGGCCTGGTACCGGCCGCGATCCCCGTCAGCGATCTGGGAGGAGACTTTGAGTGCGACGCCGGCAGCGGCGATCTGCTCAGCTACAACCTGGACAGCACGGACCTGGTCCTCACGGCCCAGAATGTGGACATCCACACGGAGAACGGGCTCCTAGACATCACCCTCTACATGAGCTTGGCCAGCACCCCAGCTCAGCTCACTGTTCAAGGAAACTGCAGCTTCCTCACGGAGCTGGATGAGGTCTGTGACGTTGAGATTCCCACCACCCTGATGGTGGTGAACATGCAGATGGCCCTGGAGCTTGTAGACGGCCCCGATGGGCTCCCCATGGTGGACGCCACCGTCAGCGATCCAACTTTTGATCTCTCCCCCATCGGCAACCCATTGGACAACTGCACCCTGTCCAACGCCATCGGGACCTTGCTGAACACGGATGAAGAGCTCTTGAGCAAACTCGTCGTGGGCTTGGTGGAGCCGGAGTTGGCCGGGATCGGGGCTGACCTGGAGACCACAGTCGAGGACGCCTTGGACGCACTGGTCATCGACACCAGCCTGTCCCTCGGCGCTGGCAGCCTGGATCTGACCCTCTACCCCACCCTCTTGGAGCTGGGCGAGCAAGGCTTGATCCTGGGTTTGGGCGGCACCTCTACCCCCAGCGAGTCCTCCGACTGCGTGGTTGACCCCGGCGGCTCCGAGTTCTCCAACTCGCCCTGGCCCAACTTCAATGACACCGCGTGGGAGAGCTCCCTGGAGTACGACGCCGGTCTCTTCCTCTCCAAGGACTTCTTGGACCACGTGCTCTACGGCGCCTACGTCAGCGGCGGCCTGTGCTTGGAGGTCGCTGACCTGGGCGGCGCCGAGCTGAGCACCGATCTCTTCGGCAGCATCTTCGGGGAGAGCTTCCAGGCCCTGTACGAGAACGATGCTCAGGCCATGGCCATCGCCACACGGCCCTCTCAGGTGCCCACCATCCGCTTCGAGGCGGACGGCGCCCCGCTGCGGCTGGACCTGAACGATTTTGGCCTGGACGTGGCCTCCCGTCTGGACGACCGCGGACTGCGCCTGACCCGTGTTGACCTCGTCGCCGAAATCGGCATTGATCCTGGCCTGACCAGCACCGCGCTGGCCCCTGAGTTGATCATCGACACGGAGAAGATCCTCTTCGAAGAGTCGGTCAATGAGTTCATGGAGCCGGGCTACTCCGAGGGCCTGGTGGACTTCGTTCCGACGGTCTTGGGCACCTTCCTGCCCGAGGACCTGCTCCCCACCATCGCGATCCCGGAGATCTACGGCATCGGCCTGGACACCGTGTTCTGGGAGCCCAGCGCCTCCGGAGAGTGGCAGGGTGGATTCGTCCTCCTGGACCTGGAGAGCGTGGAGCCCATCAGCGCACCAGGCTGTGAGGGTGGCTCCTTGGGCTGCGACGGCGGCGAAGGAATCGACATCGAGGCCGCTTTGGGCTGTGATGGTGGCTTGGGCTGCGATTCGGAGGGGGCCGGCTGCGAGGACAGCGGCTGCTCAACCTCTCCCAACGGCCAACTGCGAACCAGTCGCCGGTGGCTGATTCCGAACCGCCTGATTCTCCTCGGCATGCTCGGAATGGCGTGCTTGATGCGCCGTCGCCGGGACTGACTCAAGGCAGCGCCCAGAGCAAAAAGGCCCAGAGCAGAAAAGGCCCGGCACCTTGCGGCCCGGACCTTCTCTTTGCTGGGTCGATGCCCTCAGCGTGAAGCGACTGCGGTACCCAAGCGGGCGTCCATGTCGTTCACAACCGCAGCCAAGCCTTCCTGACCGCCAGTGGGCAGCGCCCGCCGCTGGGTACCGTGGTAGTCGACGGGATCCACGGTCTTCCCGCTCTTCTCCAGCTCATAGTGCAAGTGGGCTGCGGTGCTGTGGCCCGTGTTCCCACTGGCAGCCAAGAGTTGTCCAGCCTGAACGTACTGGCCAGCGCGCACCGAGAGCTTGTCCAAGTGCAAGAACTTGGCGTGGGTCCCGTCGGGGAAACGAACCTCCACGCAGTTTCCGTTCGCGCTGTGGTTCCAGTTCACCCGCGTGACGGTGCCAGCTTTGGGGCTGACCACGTCGGTACCAACAGGCGCCCGAAAGTCCATTCCGCGATGGTCAGGCCGATCCTTGAGCAGCGAGGTGATCTGGTCATAGCCCTCGATTGGGCCGCTCTGGAGACGCAAGGGCGCCTCACTTCCATCCGCGTGCCAATAGGATGGGGCTGCATCGCCCGGCGCTTGGTAGCGGTAGACTTGGAGGGTCTTGCCCAGCTTCTGGCTCTTGTACCAAGCAGCGGCAACGACAGGCTCTTCGCCTTCAACGGGCTGCCAGACCAACCAGATCTGGTCGCCTTTCTGCACATCGCGGCGCAGGTCCAAGTCCCACATGAACAGACGGCTGTAGACCGCCGAGAGGGCATCCGCGTCGCTGTCAACAGCGTTGGACAGGGTACGAGCCAGGGAGTGTTCTACGCTGGCGTGGGCCACTTGCCAGCCCTGCGCATCGGCCACTGGAGCCAGTTCAAGCTCGACCGCAGCAGCGATAGGCTGGACCGTAGGAGCAGCGGGAGCGGACGCACCCGCGTCCTGCACAGGTGCGTCCGTGACCGCTGCGACAGAGGCCGGAGCTTCATCCCCACCCTCCAGCTTCAAGACCATGACGACGTTCAAGATGAGGGAGGCGCCAAGCAAAGCGTACAGGGCGTAAGGAGGCACATCGGCCTGGTAGCGATCATTGCGCATGGTGGGAGCAGGACCTGGCAGCGGGAGACAGCGTAGAGAGAGACAGCGGGAGCAGACACAGAGATCAGCGCGAGCCAAGGATCACCAGTAAAGGTGGACGCGTCAAGACTTTTCTTGAGAAACTACATGAGGTACTGCCCAGGCCTGCTTCGGGATAGGGTTGCCCTATGACTGATGCTCCACTCCCCGCGGCGCTCCTGGTCGGTCCGATGCTCGATGGCTTGGACCTGCTCTCCCGCAAAGACTTCTTCCAATCCCTGCGCACGCGCCGCTTGATCGACGGAGAGGTCCTCTTCCAAGAGGGCGCCACCGGAGATGTGCTCTACATCGTCGCCGACGGTTGCGTCGTCGTCACGCGGCCGCTGCCAGACGGGACCACCTTGGAGCTCGATCGCGTGGTCAGTGGCGACATGGTGGGCGCCATGGCGGTCATCTCCCCTGCCTCCCGTCCTGGTACAGCCAAGTCCGTCGGCTACAGCCGCGTGCTCCGCGTGGACCGAGAGAGCTTCAGGCAACGTCTCCGGGAACGGGATGCCGCGGCGGAGGCGCTGCTGCGCTTCGCGACCCACCGCATCTCCAGACGACTCCGGCAACTGGACGCGCGCATTGCTCTGGCACACGACGTGGGCCGCGCTGCCCCGCAGGCCGAGCTGCTCTCACAGGTCAACCAGATCCAGTCCCTGGGCAAGGTGAGGCTCGGATGAAGCTCCTCGACGTCTCCCTCTTCCGCTCCCTGGACCCCCAGGTCGCCAAGGCCATCGCCGGCCTCTTCATCCGAACCTCGGTACAGGCTGACCAGGTCATCTTCCGTGAAGGCGAGCAGGGACACTCCTTGGTGGTCATCCTGGACGGTCTCTTCGAGCTGGTTCACGAAGGTCCCGGAGAGGGCACCCACCTGGCCGACGTTCAGGCTGGCCGACTGCTGGGCTTGGTCTCCCTGATCGATCCGGGCCCTCGCACCGCAACGCTGCGCGCCATGGAAGATGGCGAGATCGCGGTGCTTGACCAGATCACCTTCCAGAAGCTCTGGGACGCTGATGGGGACGCTGCGGCCTCCTTGCACCACCAGATGGCCCTGGTGGTCATCGAGGAGCTGAGAAGCGCCCAGCGGAAGCTCTGCGAGACCCTGCAGGAGCCTCTGCACTTCCCACAGCCTGAGCTTGAGCCGCTGCTGCGCACCGCCATTCTGCGGGCATCCGAGACCAGCTCTTAGGGCCTTCTGCAGCCCGGGAGCACCCTAGACGCTCTCGACCTGCTCAAGAGGCTTCTGGTCATCTGGAAGCCGAGCGCTCATGACGTCGCGCACTTCCAAAAGGTGCTCGTCCATCGTCTCAACCGTCCAGCCACTCGTATCGATCGGCGGCAGGACGTAGATGGGGATGTCGGTCAGGTAGAAGCTGGTCATTTCCTTGAGGGGCCAGTTCTTGTGTGCACCGCATACAACGACCGGAACCACTGGAAGTCCAGTAGCGATGGCCAAGTGAACGACCCCCTTCTTTAGGGAGCGTAGGCGGCCATCCTTGGAGCGGGTGCCTTCCGGCCACATCCAAATGGACATGCCCAGATCCCGAACCACTTGGCCCGTCTCCTTCATGCCCGCGATGGCCCGGTCCCGATTCTGTCGGTCGATCAGCAGGTGTCCGGAGAGCCGGTAGGCCCAGCCAAAGAAGGGAATCTTTGCCACTTCCTTCTTTGCGATGCCAACGCCGCCAACTGGACACACCCACATCCCGATGAAGATGTCCGTCATCGAGGTGTGGTTGGAGACGTAGATCGCCGGGGGAGCATCCACGAGGTGCTCCTTGCCGATGATCTGAACACGGGCCCGCACCACCCAGAGCACCACGGGCGACATAAGGCGTCCATAGTGATTGCACAGACGAATCCGCGCTCCCCGCCAAGGAAGTAGGAAGAGCAGCATCAGCACCAAGATGCTCGCCGTGCCCAACACCCAAGAGATGCCGAGCGACAACCGGATGATTCCTTCTAGCTTCCTCACCTTGCCCAAATAACCGGTTGGGCGCGAAGCTGGGGGCCTTTGTTCGGGGTTCTCAAGGCCCCTGACTTGGCGCCAGAATGAGCCCATAGAGCTGCTCCAGCTCCTGAGCGCGCGCATCCCAGGTGCAGTTCTGCGCGATGCCACGGGCCGCTTGTGCAGAGAGGGCACGTCGTCTTGGGGTGTCAGCGGCCAGCGCCAACAGGGCGTCCGCGAAGGCCTTCGGATCCGCGTTGGGGACCTCGACCACACCCGGGAGCTCTTGAGCGGACCCCTGGGCACAGACGGTGGGCTTGCCCAAGCCAAGGTAGTTCAGGAGCTTGATCGGGTAGCCGGTGCAGACCGTGCGCGGCAATGCGGCGATGTCCGCCGCTGCGATGATGTCTCGAACATCGGGCCAGTGCTGGGCATTCACAAAGCGCTTTCTCTCCGGCGGAAGAGCGGCAGCGCGCCTCTCCCACTGCCCTAGATCGCTGGCGCTGACCATCAGCAAGCCCAAGTCCGGGACCTGCAACATGGCGTCGATGAAGTGCTCCAGATCCTGGTACGGATCTGGATTTCCAGCGTAGACCACCCAGATCCGCTCGCCAAGCGCGAGCTCCGCCCGAGCCTTGGCGCCCCTGGCGCCCTGAAAATCGACCGGGTTCACCCCCGGTGGGATGGGGTGGACCCTCCGACAACCCAGGGCCTCGAGCACGGGAACAGCAGCCGGCGAGATCGCAACGCTCGCGTCCGCACGCCTTGGGATCTGCCGGTCGAGCACCCCGCCAAAGCGCGTCGCAAGCGACTGAGCCAGAGGGTGCTCAAAGTAGCGATGAAGCTCCTCGGCCATGGTGTTGTGGTTGTTGTAGACCACCGGAATACCTGTCGCCGCCCGAGCAATGTAGGCCGCCAAGGGGGCCTCGTAGTTGTGGGCGTGTATCAGATCCGCCTTCCGGGCCAAGCGGGTGAGTACCGCTGCCAGGCCTGCGTCCAGCACCGGCTTGACCCAATCCGGCCCCGCCCTGAGGTTGTTGTAGCCAGGGAGCTTGGGCACCCGAGCGAGCTCAACCCCATCAGGAACCGGCCCCTCCCCGTGCCCGTAGCAGGCCACCGTTACCCGGTGCCCTCGCGCAACCAGAGCCTTGGCCATGCCTGCGACGTAGACCTGGGATCCCTGCGGCGAAGGAAATGGAAAGGCTGCTGCTTGAACGATGTGCACGCCCATTCCCTCAACTTGGAGCAGTCCTGGCCGATTCAGGCCATTCAACCCAGTGTGACGTCAGCCTTTGTAGCTTTGCGCCCAACTCGACCTAGAAGCAAAGTATAGTGCTGTCCTAACTCAGCTAGGAGCCATCCCAGATGACAAAACTGACCATTGGCCTGTTGGCCACCCTGGTGGCCTGCGGCGCCCCCTGCGACGAAGGCTTCGGAGAAGGCGAAGACGGCAACTGCTACCCCATCCAAACCGGGACCGATGACTCCGGCGAGGAAGCAGATGCAGACGCAGACGCAGACGCAGACTCAGACGCAGACGCCGATGCAGACGCCGACTCGGATGCAGACTCGGATGCAGACTCCGATCCCGGATGCAACTCCGCCGAGACGAGCATCTGCGGCACTCTGAGCGGCACAGACCCCGAGACAACCGTCGTGGTCGCCGCTCTGGAGAGCATCGACTCCGAGTTCCCCGTCGGCATCTACTACGCCTCCCCGAAGGGCCCCGACGGCACCGCGAACAGCGAGTGGACCTGGCCCCAGGACTACCAGATCAGCGAGAGCTCCAACACCGGCGGCGGCGGAGATCCAGGTGGAGACCCAGGCGGTGACCCCGGCGGGGACCCTGGTGGAGACCCCGGTGGAGACCCAGGTGGTGACCCCGGAGGAGATCCAGGTGAGGATCCAGGTGGCGATCCCGGGGGAGACCCAGGAGGAGATCCAGGCGGAACTGGCGATTCTGAACCCTTGCCGGCTGGCGCCTACACCGTCATCCTCGCCGTTGACACCAACGGAGACGGAATCGCCGACAAGGCCCAAGACCCTTTCTCCGTGTACAGCGGCTCGGTCAACGTCACCGAAGGAAAGGCCACCGAAGGGATCGACTTCAGCTACCCATTCGAGTAGCGTCCAAGCCTGACAGAAGACGCCGGTCCCCAACCCTGGGGCCGGCGTTTTTTGCTCTGGGTGCTAGATGCAGCTCTCAAGCCCAAGCTCCGCCAAGCGGAAGGCGCCCTGCTCCGCTTGTACGGCCTGAAGCCACTGGGAGGCGGGCGCGGTCGACTCGACCACAAGCAGCCGCTCGTTGGGCGTGCCCTGCGCTGAGCACTGAGCATCCTCGACCCACTCTCCATCGTGGAGCCTGAAGATCTGACGCCCGCCCATTGGCCGCACGCCGACGCGTGTTGAGAAGGGCTGAGGCAAGGCATCTCCCCGCAGCACCACCCGGGCCTGGGCGAATCCAGCGCGCTCCGCTGAGCCCAAAACAACCAAGAGATCCCCAAACGAGGTCTCCGGCTCCAGCTCCACAAAGAGCTCACCTACAAAGCGTCGGTCCCCGGAAGCGGCACGTCCAGCCTGAGTGCTCTCTTCCAGAGCAGCGACCAGACCCGGGTCAAAGCCTCGCTCGGGGGTCTGTCCCCAGTGGGGCAAGGCCTCGCCACCCAGCCAGAGGCCATCGGGCGAGAGCCCGAGCCCAACGCGGCCAACCCAGGTGTCCCCTGGGTCTTCCATCAAGCGCAGCTCTTGGGGTAGCACTCCCAGCTCGGAGACGGGCTGAGCGGCGAGAAGCGCGAGGAGTAGCGTGAGAGTCATGTAGCAACCTGACCCGGACAGCTTGACCCGTCAAGGTGCTTGCTCGTGCAGAATCTCAGGAGGGCAGGCCCGTGCGCTCGGGTGGCGCAAAGCGTGAGCCACCTTCCCAGAGGAGATCCGCGCAGGTGTCCCGCAGACAAACATTGGGGTCACGGGTCACAAAATCCAGCTCCCGCCGGGCCTTGGAGTCGTCCACATACCAGAAGTGGCTGGCTTGAAGCAGACCGACGCGATCCACCGAAAACCCAAATCCGAGGCCGTCCCTGCCCAGACGCGGCACGCTCTCAAAGAGGCGCCGGGTCAGGATGCGTGGCGCCGTGAAGTTCGGAGCCGGCTTGTCCAGGATCTGAGCCAGGCGGTTGTAGAAGACCTGAAAGGTCATGTTGCCGCCACCGAGAAGGTAGCGCTCCCCTCCCCGACCCTTCTCAAAGGCGGTGGGCACAACGGCCGCAGCGTCACGCACATCAACAAAGGACAGACCACCCGGCGGGCTCATGGGGATCTTGTCTTCCAGGAAGAGCCGCACCGACTTGGTGCTCTCGCCAGTGATGTCCCCGGGGCCCAGCAGCAGGCTGGGGTTCAGGCTGACAATGGGCATCTCGTCGGAGGAGAGCTTGAGCGCGACCTCTTCCGCAAAGAGCTTGGAGCGGTAGTAGGGCCACTTCTGAATGACCTCGATGGGGGTACCGCCGGTCTCATCCCGTGTCTCCGATTTGTCGGTCACACAGACGGTGCCCGAGGTGGACAGGTAGACCACCTTCTTCACGCCAGCAGCGCGAGCCGCCTCGAGCGTACGCTCCGTCCCCAACACGTGCAGCTGGTAGAGCTTCCGAGCGTCCTCGACATCGTGGGAGACCAAGCCAGCGCCATGCACCAGCCAGTCTGCATCTTCCAGAGCACCTTGAAAGCTGGCCGGGTCGGTCACATCTCCGGTGACCATCTCCGCGGCATGCTCAACGGGTGAGCCCGAGCGGGAGACGCCCACGACATGATGGCCTGCGGCTGCAAGAACACGGACGATGTGGCGGCCCAGGTAGCCTGTGGCGCCGGTGACGAGAACCTTCACTGCTGCACCTCGGAGAGGCCAAACACCCGACTGAACTCAATGAGCAGAGGGATGTCGTTGGTCTTGATGACGCCGGAGAAGAACTCCGGAGGCTCGGGAATGTAGCCATCGGAGATGATCTTTCGCATCATCTCCTCCGAGGTCTTCACGACGCAGTCGGCCGCGCCACTCGGGGGCTTGCCCTTGCCGACTGTCACCCCTTCGGTGTTCACGATGACATGGGAGCGAAGGCCGTCCTTTCCACCCAGCGAGAAGTACCAAGAGACGGGCTTCTTGACCCGCTCGGTGTCGAACTTGCTGCTCAGAGTCTTGAAGGCCAACTCGGTGGGATTGACCCGCACCTGACCTAGCTCCTCCAGGTCATCCGCCTCAAGCCGGCGAAGGTCCAGGACCTCGCCGTCGCGCAAGGCTTCCACGGCACGCTGGGCCAATCGGGCGGCGTGACGGGCGGCCATTGCGGGCTTCATGCCCACGGTCAGACGCTTGACCTCGCGCACTTCGATGGGAGGACCGATTCGCACCTTCAGGTCACGACCACGTGGGAGCACGGCGCCCTTTGGCAAAGCCTCGAAGGTCCCGTCCAAGTGCATGGGCAGGATGTCGATATTGGTGTCCATGGACAGCCAGCCAACCAGGGGGCGGAAGTCGCCAATGCTGCCGTCGGTGCGACGGGTGCCCTCTGGAAAGAGCAGCACCACATTGCCAGCTCGAACCACATCAATGGCCTGACGAAGAGAGGCGCGGAAGCCCCTCTTTCGGTCGATGGGCTGCAGGTTCGTGAGGCGCTCAAAGTAGGCCACGACGTACTTGTTGCCTTCGAAGAAGTAGTCCTGCGCGGCCAAGGCCACCAGCTTGTGGCCGTAGGGGCCCAAGGCGTACTTGACCAGGCCCATGTCCAAGTGGGAGCAGTGGTTGCTGACCACGATGGTCTGGCGGTTCTGGGGGATGAACGCGCGACCGTAGATCTTGCAGTTCAAGCCTGTGCCGTAGAGCTCCCGCTGAAGGAAACCCAGGCCGGCCTTGAGGGGCTCAGCCACGATGTCTGGCAGCTCGACCTTCTCCCGGACATCCTCTTCCACGACCACGGTCTTGGCAGGGATTCCAGCGAGTCGCACCACGTCGGCAACGGTCTCGGCGTGCGAGAGCTCGTCGGCGTCGGGAGCACCCACGCCCATCGCTTCCAGAGCCGAGGCCAGCTCGACCCACATCAGGGAGTCGAAGTGCAGGTCCTCCACCATGTGGGTGGTCGTGGTGACCTTGTTGGTGTCTACGCCAGCCACCGTCGCGATGGCCTCGGCGACGGGACCATCCAGCTTGTCGCCCTTGCGAACGGTGATAGTGGCGGCCTGGATTTTCTCCAGGATAGCCCTGACATCCTTACGCTTCACCTTTCGGGTCTTGGTGCGAGGCAGCTCGGCATCGACCAGGTGAATCACGCTGGGGCGCTGGTTGTTGGGCAGCTTGTTCACAGCGGACTGCAGGCTGGCCTTGGCCTTGGCATGCAGGGTGTGGCGGTCGATGTCCTTGTGCGCTTCGGCGTCCGGCACAGCCAGCAAGCCCAAGCGCTCTCCACCACGGGGATCCGGCAGACCCACCAGTCCGTACTCGAGCACGAACTCGTGGTCGGGACCCAGGGTGTTCTCGACGTCGTCCAGGTAGATGTTCTCGCCCGAGGCGGTGACCACAACTTCCTTGGCGCGGCCCATGATGGTCAGCTGACCGCGGTGGTCCATCTTGCCCAAGTCGCCCGTGCGCAGCCAACCGTCCTTGAGTGCGTCCGCAGAGGCCTCCGGGTTGCCGTAGTAGCCCTTCATGACGTTCGGACCGCGTGCGATGACCTCGCCGATGCCGTCCTTGTCCGGAGAGTCAATCTTGATCTCCACGCCGGGGATGGGCTTGCCCACGTGCCCGGACTTGGCCCCAGGCTTGCCTCTGGCGACGCTGAGCACTGGCGCAGCCTCGGTCAGGCCGTAGCCCTCGGCCAAGTGCAGACCCAAGCCCTGGAAGAGCTCCTGGGTCTGCTTGGGCAGAGCTGCAGCGCCGGAGATGAGGAACTTGATGTTCCCGCCCAAGCGGTTGTGCACCTGACCGAACATCACCCGGCCCAGGTCCAGGCCGGTGCTCTTGCCAATCATGCGGTTGAGCTCCAAGCCGGCGTCAAAGGCCGCCTCGAACACGACTCCCTTGTCGCTGACCTGGGTGCGGATGCGGCGCTCCAAGAGCTGCCAGAGCGCTGGAACACCAACCAGAGCGGTGACCTTGCCTTCTTTGAGGCCGTAGGTCAGGCGCTCGCCGTTGATCTCGTCCAGGTAGATGACCCGCGCACCCAGCGAGAGGGGCAACAGCAAGCCACAGCTGAACTCGAAGGTGTGGTGCAGAGGCAACACGCTGAGCACCCGGTCATGGGACTTGAGCGGGAAGGTGGCGGCCAGGGAGCCCAGCAGGGAGCAGAAGTTCCCGTGGCTGAGCATCACGCCCTTGGGGGTGCCTGTGGTGCCCGAGGTGAACAGGATGCTGGCGATCTCGTCCGTCTCTGGCTTGCGCTCGGGGAGTCCTTCGCTGGGACCGTGGTCGCCGGTCTGGAGCAGATCCAACACCGGGCAATCCAAGCCGCCGCCCAGGTTCTCGGCCATGTCCACGTCTAGGACAGCCAGCTTCGCATCCGAGGCCTGCTCGATGTTGCGTACCTGAGGCAGCGACATGCCCGACTCGACGGGGACCGCCACGCCACCGGCGCGCAGGATGCCGAAGAAGAGCACCGGCCAGGCGGGGTGGTTGTCGCCACTGAGGATGACCTTGTCACCCGGTTCAACACCAGCAGCGATGAGCCGCACAGCGGCGGCCTCGGAGCGCTGCTTGAAGGCCCGGAAGCTGGTGCTCTGAAAGCCATCCTTGTGGGTGACCTGAAGGGCCGTGGCCAAGTCGTGGCGCTCGGCCAGCTCGTCCTGCAGATCCAGCAGGTTGTCGTAGGGCCGCAGGGCGCGTGTGACCTTCTTGAGCTTCTCTTCCAGCTCGGGTGCCACGTTCTCCTGGAGACCAGGACCGTGCACTTCCAGCATGTAGTGGCGCCAGTCGATGTCCTCTGGGTGCCAAGGAATGTTGGCGGCCTCCTCGGCGCTCACCCGGGCCAGGGCCGCGCGGGTGTTCTGGCAGCTGAAGCGGTAGCTGTGGGTCGCCGTGAAGGGGATGAAGATGTCCAGGATCTTGCCCTGAATCTCCAGGCTGCGGCTCAGGCCCTTGAGCTGCTTGGCAGCGGGCTTGGTCACAGGCGCGAAGGGTCCGCCCACCTTCTTGATCAGCTCCGACCCGGTCTTCAGCCACCCTGCGATCGGCGTCGGGCCGATCTTGTGGTAGCGGTCCACCGTGGTGGGATGCGCTTCCAAACGGGCGCTGAGCTGGGAGAGCAGCGGGTTCTCACCGTTCTCCAGCTTCCACTGACGGGTGTGCAGGCCGGTGAGCTCAATGAGCCGGTGCATGTTCAACGGTGCCGTGTCCGAGCTGCCGTACTGGTAGACCACCTCGTGGGTGCCCTCGAGCAGCTCAGCCAGGGACAGAATCATGCCCGCGGCGACCATGTCGACAGGGATGATGTCCAGCACCGACTCCTTGCGGGAAGGCACCCCAATGGGGCTCTTCATCGCCAGGAAAATCAGCGGCGCGGAGGTGTTGATGCCCTCACACCAGCCCACACGGGGGAACTCCAAGGCGCTCTCGATGACCGCTGGGCGCACGATGGTGAACTCCAAGCCCGAGTGACAGAGCAGCTGCTCGCCGATGGACTTGGTGTAGGTGTAGGTGTTGTGCCACCCCCAGAACTTGGCGCGCTCGATGCCGTCGTCCCGCAAGCGGTTGTCGATGAAGCGGCGCTTGACCTTCTCCAGCTCGGCCTTCAGCGCGGTGCCGCGCGTGGGCTCGCCCTTCTTCTCCAAGTTGGACTTGGCCTCGTCCAAGAACTCGGACTGGCGGTAGGCGTCGTTGGCCCGGTGCCGCACATGCTCGACCATGTCCACACACTCGGCGATCTCGCGAGCCGGGTCCCAGTGACTGGGCTCCAACACATCCGCCCGTGGGAAGGGAAAGGTCTTGGGGTCCATCTCGTCGACCTGACCGGTGCGGTCGCCGGCGACGTAGCAGGTGGAGGTGTGCATCATGCGACAGCCCTCGCCCAGGTCCCTGCAGAGCGCAATCAGGTTCTGCATGCCGAAGGCGTTGGCGTTGAGGGCGTAGTCCAGAGGGGGCGTAAAATCGACCACACCGGCCACGTTGACCAGGGCGTGGATCTTGCCGCGGATCTGGTCCCGCATCTCCTGGGAGACCCCTGCAAAGTCCTCGCTCACGTCCCCGGCGATGGGGGTGAGCTTGCTCAGCATGAAGTCCTCGTAGCCCTTGCCGTGCTGCTCACGCAGGGGGTCAAAGACCTCCGAGGGCACGACCTGGTCCATGAAGCGCTGCTTGGAGCTGACCCGAACGGAGCCGTCCTTGCGCTTGCGAGGACGAACCACCATGTAGATGTGCTCGACCTCAGGGAAGTGCGTCAGCAGCATGCACAGCCAGACCTTGCCTAGAAAGCCCGTTCCGCCCATGACGAAGAGGGTCTTTCCGCGGACCTGGTCCGCGACCGAGAGGGGTCCCTTGACCCGTCCGGAGTAGGGCAATGGCTGAGGAGTGTCGGGCGTGCTGACCTGGGACATGACTCAGGACTCCTTCTCTTCGACCCGGACGGAGCTCTCGGCAGGCTCATCGACCGTGACGTCTGCCATCAGCATCGGTGCGATGCGGAAGCAGGTGATTGCGGGGTCGGAGCCGTGCTCCTCCCGTGCCATGCGAAGGGCTTCTTCCATGGTGGGCGCCGTCTCGTATCCCAGGATTCCTGGGACATACTCATTGTCGGCACCGACCACGATGACCCGACCGTAGTGCTGGCGGCCGTTCTCGCCCCAGTACCACATGTAGAAGGGGTGAGCGGGGTGATACGCCTGCCCGGAGCGGTACATCTGGATGTACCCAGGGTGACGGCTGTACTCGTGCTCGTACTTCTTGTGCAGCTCCTTGGCATCGCGGGTGCGGGGCAGGAGCTTGTGGAAGAACTCGGTGTAGGCCGCGTGCTGGTCGCGGTCGAAGATGTCCGAGCAAGGGTGCAGCACGATGGCGGTGCCGCCCTTCTTCACGATGGGGTCACCCTTGTACAGGTTGAACAGGTAGCCCTCGGCCATGACCGAGACGAGCAGCGGGTTCAGGTAGCTGTGCACGTTGTAGGGGCTGATGTAGGGCACCGGGAAGATGCCGATGTCCGCCTGACCGTGGATGGGCACCAAGAGCTGCTCGTAGCACTTCTCCAGGCAGGCCTCGTGAACGGGCTCACAGGCACCGGCCCAGACGCCGATGACGCCGTAGGGCGCAGGCACCTTCTCGAAGATGGCCTGGCGAGCGGGCTGTGGCAGCCACTCCAAGGAGCGGATCAGAGCCTTGAGACCGCGGGCCTCGTTGGTGCTCAGCTCGTCCTCGTTCTTGCCCAGGAACTCCAGAGGCCGGTCGAACATGCGGTTGTTGACCGTGGACTCGATGTGGAAGACCTGAAGCTTGTCTTCAATGAGCTTGCCCACCTCGACCATCTTGTCCGAGAGCGCGGAGTCCTCGGGGACCATGTAGGTCTTGGAGGCGCGGATCGTCGCTGGGTTGTGGTGCTTCTTGAGGGTGCGGTAGCCCACCAGGCCGGTGCCCATGGACTTGTGTCCGCCGTTCATTGGAACGAAGGTCAAGTTGCAGTACACGACCAGGTCGGACTCGGCCGCCCGACGGTTGATCTCCACGTCGATGCCCTGGGCTGTGGTGCCCAAGTAGGTCAGCCCATCGGGCTTCTCAGCGTCGTGGTTGTAGCAGCGCTCTGGGTAGAACTCGTTGACGATGGCATCGCCGAGCTGGTGACGGATCTCGTCTTCGGTCATGGGACGGTGAAAGGCCGTCGCGATGATGAAGTGGATGTCCGTGATCCCGTAGTCCCGCAACAGCTCCAGCACGACCTCGGCCTGGTGCTGGCGCACGTCTGGACGACGCATGGGCGGCAGCGGCATGGACAGGTCGTCCACCGCGATGGTCACCTTCATGCCTGGACGCAACATGGCGTACAGGGGCTCGCTGCCCAGAGGGTGGTTGATGGCGTAGCGGACCGCAGCCTTGACGTCGTTCAACGGCGTCATGGGGGCCTTGGGGTACATGACCCGCGAGCCCACAGGCAGGTTGTATTCCTTGACCCGAGTGCCCGAGAACAGGGCGCGAGGCTTGGAGCGGTGGTCGATGGTGACAACGCAAGGGTGCGGGGTCTTGGCCATGGTGCGTGCTTCCGGGAGGGGGTCAGGCGCGGACGATGTCGACGCGGGAGGGGGTCTCGATGTCCAAGATTGGCCAGTCATAGGCCTTGGCGAGACGGCGCAGCTTGTTGTCCGGGTTGATGCAGTGCGGATGCCCAACAACCGAGAGCATTGGCACGTCCGAGTAGCTGTCGGAGTAGCCGTGGCAGTCCTGCAGGTCGTGGCCGTGCTTCTTGGAGTCCGCCACCATCAAGCGGGCCTTGGTCGGGCCAGCCACCACCGGGCGCATGAGCTTTCCGGTGGCGTAGCCATCCTTGAACTCCAAGCGGTTGGTGATGATGTCGCTCTGGGAGACGCCCAGCTCTTCGGCCAGGGGCCGAATGGTGAAGTCCAGGGAGCCCGTGATCAACACGATGCGCATCCCGGCGTCCTTGCACTTCAGAATCAAATCGCGGGTACCCGGAAAGATTCGTGGCGCGACGGTCTTCTCGTAGGCCTCTGAGGAGAGCACATGCATGCGGTCCTCGGTCATGCCACGGAAGTTCGAGAACAAGAGCTCGTTGAAGAGCCGCCGGTCACGCAGCTCAGCGACTGCCATCATGGGCCCGCCAAGCAGGGCTTGGCCCAGCCTGCGAGCGGACTTGAAGACCGAGGCCTGGTTGGCCAGGAAGTAGACGGTTGGGTGCAGTAGGTTTGTGCCTACCAGCGTGCCATCCACATCAAAGTATGCGGTGCTGCTCACGTCCATGCCTCCGTGCTTGACGGCGGCTGGTAATGAGGTGGGGAGAGCCGCGCCAATCGCCAAGATCGGTGCGAAATCCGCTACGCAGCGCGAAACCAGCAGCGCAACTAAACCCGAGTCAGCTAGCTAAAGCAGCCCTGAGGCGCTCAGCGACCGTCGACCGCCTTCTGCAAGGGCAGCCTGTAGCCGGCCTGATAGCCGCCAGCGTCCCAGGAATAGCCGAAGGGCACCTCCTGACTCAGCGCGTGTCCGCTCAAGGCCATCCACTCCCTCAAGCCCGCCCGCGAGTGCCGCACCAGAGCCGTGCTGACCTTGCTTTCCTCCTCCTGCACCATCTCTTTGAGGCGAATCTCCAAGGCCAAGAGCGCGGACATGGTGAAGTCGTTGGCCTTCCGGGCCAGTCCCGACTCCCCAAGATGCTGATGCTGCCCCAAGAGCAAGGCCCGCTCCAGGGTCATCGTGCGGCTGAGCACGCCGTAGAGATGCTCGGCGACCGAGACGTTGCTGCGACGGCCATAGAGCGCACCCTTGCCGCTACCCGCTCTGTACCCCGCCACGCACTCACAGTGCCGCGAGACCAAGGTCAGCAGCTTGCAGCGCCACATTCGAGGCCCGCCTAGGAGGACCTCGCCCCGCTCGAAGGGGTCAGCCGCGTTCAGGGCGGTGGCGTCCAAACCGGCCACTTCTATGCTGTGCTCACGCAGCAAATTTCGAGCCACACGCGCAGCGGCGTGGCCCTCTGGTGTTCCCTCCTGATCTCGAGCCAGAGCGAAGAGCTTTCGCACGCGGTCGCTGGGGTTGGCGCTGCCTTGGGTCATGGAGCCTCCTGATTTGAAGCGGAGTACGAAGGGACCGGCGCGGTTCGTCAGGAAGCTGCCAAGACGGCCAGTAGACACACAGCGTGCTACGCAGCACAGATGTTCGCATTCTTCAAACGCCTAAAAGATCGCCTCAAGAAGCTCATCGACGACTACGGCTACGTGGCCCTGGCCGTGTACTGGGCCATCTTCCTGAGCACCCTGGGCGTCTTCTACATCGCCCTTGAACGCGGCGTAGACGTGGGCGCTCTGATCGAACGCATGGGCATGGAGTGGGGCGAGGCGGCCGAGAAGACCGGAACCGTGGCCGTGGCCTATGCCGCGACCAAGATCCTGCAGCCCCTGAGAATTCTGCTGACCTTGGCCCTGGTCCCCCCGGTGGGGACCTGGTGGAACAAGCGCAAGGCAGCCGGCCAAGAGACACCGGAGACGCTGGAGACTCCAGCAGCCACCGAAGGCGACGCAGACTGATCTGCCTCAGTGTGGCGGGTGAGGGACTGAGTTTTTGTGGGGAGGCCTGTAGACACTGAAAGTCATTGTCATTAGAGTGCCGCTATTGATATTGACTATCAACAAGTTCAAGCCCAAGGCTCGAACGACTTGAAACCCCGCCCAAGAACGAGGCCACCATGTCCCTGCTGTTGCTCCTGTCCTGCGCCGTCTCCGATGACCTGGTCATCGATACAGCCGACACCGCGGACACCGCAGACACGAGCATCGAGAACGACGGCAGCTACAGCGTCGTGTCCGCTCTGAGCGGCGAGAACAGCGTCTCCTACAGCGGACAGAGCTTTCGGCACCTGCTGATCAGCGACCTGACCTTGTATACGGACGGCCTGACCGAGCGCTTGAACGCCGGGGACTACTACCCGGCCCAGGGCGACGTCTCCAAGGACCTGGACTTCTACCTCTCCTTTGACAGCAGCACCTCCGGCGCCATTCCGCCCCTGCTGAGCACCGACCCCGCGCTGCTCCAAGAGAGCTACGATGCGGTCTCCAGCGACAAGGACATCCTGGGCAAGCTGGCAGGAAACGACGCCACAGGTCAGCACGTGGACTGGAACACCCAGGGCATCGCAGGGTGGCCAGAGAACCCCACGCCCCAAGCACTCGTCGAGCAGTGGTCCGGCAAGCTGGACGCCCAGGCCGCCGCTTGGGTCCAGGGCAACTACCCCCTTCAGCCCGACGGAACGGCTGTGACCCAGGTCTACATCACCGAGAACGGCCAGGACCTCAAGCAGCTGATGGACAAGTTCCTGCGCGGCGGGGTGGCCTACTCCCAGGGCACCGACGACTACCTGGACTCCGATACCGAAGGAAAGGGCCTGCTCAGCGACCACACTGCCGTCGAAGAGGGCAAGAGCTACACCGCCCTGGAGCACGCTTGGGATGAGGGCTTTGGCTACTTTGGGGCCACCCCGACCTACAACTCTTGGTCGGATGAAGAGATCGCAGACGGCGCCAAGGATGTGGACGGAGACGGTCGCATCGACCTGAAGAGCGAGCTGGTCTTCGGCCACGCCGTGAACGCCGCCAAGCGCGACCTGGGGGCCACGAGCGCCACGGACTACAGCGCACAGGCCTTCGAGGCCTTCCTAAACGGACGGCTGCTCCTGGCGGAGACCGCTGGCACCGAGCTCAGCTCCGAGCAGATGAGCGAGCTGGAGGGCTACCGGGACCAAGCGGTGCTCGCGTGGGAGCTGGCCATCGCCTCCACAGCGGTGCACTACATCAACGACGTGCTCCAGGACACCAGCGCCACTGAGTATGACTTTGAGGGCCACGCCAAGCACTACGCGGAGCTCAAGGGCTTTGCCCTGATCCTGCAGTTCAATCCTCACTCTCCGATGAGTGATGCCCAGTTCTCCGAGCTGCACACCCTGCTTGGAGTCGCCCCGGTTCAGCCCAACGACTTTGGCTTTGAGGTCTACAAGACCTCACTGCTCAACGCACGCACCCTGCTCCAAGAAGTCTACGGATTTGAGAGCGCCAACATGGGAGATGAAAATGGCGAAGGCGGCTGGTAGCCCACAGGGATTGTCCTGGATCTTCCTGGGTGCTCTGGGCTCTCTGAGCCTGGGCGTGCAGGTGGCCTGTGATCCGGGCAGCGAGCTTGGAGAGACCTCGCAGGCGGTGCAGGATCTCCTCCAGGCCGTCGGTCCCGTGGTGGTTCAGCCCGCGCTGGCCCGCTTCGAGACGGAGAACCTGCTCCTCATCTCCTCCCTGGAGTCCCTGAGTGCGGCCTTGTCCTCCGGCTCCAGCGATGCAGAGACCGACGCGGCACAGGCCCAGTACGTCCAGACCATGGCGGCCTGGCAAGAGCTCGAGGGCCTGCAGATTGGCCCAGCGGCGTCGTCTCTCTACGCGGTCGGTGGACAGGACCTGCGCGATGAGATCTACAGCTACCCCAACGTCAACCGCTGCCGCAGCGACCAAGAGACGGTGGAGGAGGTCTGGGACGAGGCGGCCTTCTTCGAGGAGAACCTGGCCAACTCCTATGGCCTGGACAGCATCGAGTACCTGCTCTTCGGTCCACTGGAGAGTGCCTGCCCGAGCCAGGTCGGCATCGATGCGGCCTGGCAGGAGCTGGGCCCCGAAGGCATACAGCAGAACCGGGCGGACTTTGCTGTGGTGCTCAGTGAAGGGACCCTGACCCACGCCCAAGCGCTCTCCGCTGCTTGGCAAGGCGACTTTGGCCAAGCCCTGGCCGATGGGAGTTCCCCATACGAGGACAGTCTGCAGGCCTTGAACGCCGTCTTTGACGCGCTCTTCTACCTGGAGACCGAGACCAAGGACCGCAAGCTGGTCGAGCCCCTGGCGGACGGCGAGGTCGAGAGCCCCTTTGCAGCCTCCTCCGCTCTGTGGATCCACCACAACATCCTGGGCTTTGAGCAGCTCTTCTTCATGGACGAGAGCACCGGCTTTGACGCCCTGCTCGAAGACCAAGGCCACGGCGACTTGAGCCAGAAGATTCGGGAGCTGACGGACTTGGCCCTGGAGCAGAGCGCCGATTTGGACCCAAGCCTGATGCGGGCCATCGACAGCCAGCCCTCCGCAGTCGAGGACCTGCTGGCCACCCTCTCCGAGCTCAGCTCCCTGCTCAAGGGCGACCTGGCCACCGTGCTCTCTCTGAGCGTGCCAAGCGAGGCAGCCGGTGACGCTGACTGAGGCTGCCGCCCAGCTGCTTGGGAGCCTCGCGGCCCCCTTCCTGGACCCCGCCAGTCGTACCTGGTGGGGCGCTCTGGCTGTGAGCGCCGCCTTGACCCTGGCCCTGGCCCTGCTGGGAAAGGCCCCCTCCAAGCTGCGGGCCTCCTGGCGAGACCCCTCGGTCAAGCTGGATCTTCAGCTCCTCCTGGGCAGCCAGCTCTTGGGACTGCTCAAGGGCAGCAGCGGCGTCGGACTCGCCTGGCTCCTGGCGACCCACCTGGTCCGGCGCATGGACGCCTGGGCCGGAACACCCACCGCGCCCGAGCTCTCCCCCACTCTGCTGACCCTGCTCTACAGCGCCACCCTCTTTGTGGCCTGGGACGCCAGCCGCTTCGCCGTGCACTGGGCCCTGCACCGGGTGCCCCTGCTCTGGCGCTTTCACCAGATCCACCACAGCGCCACGGTGCTCACCCCCCTGACCTACCACCGGGTCCACCCTGTCGAATCTCTGCTCTACCAGGGGCGCGGCGCCTTGGTCACCGGCGTGGTCGCCGGGCTCTTCTACTGGGTCTTTCGCGGCCAAGCGCAGCCCCTGACCTGGCTGGGCGTGCCGGCCCTCGGACTGGGCCTGAACATGCTGGTCGGCAACCTGCGACACAGCCACGTCTGGCTGCCCTACCCCGCCTGGATGGAGCGGTGGCTCATCAGCCCCGCCCAACACCAGGTGCACCACTCCGCTGACCCGGAGCACTTCGACAAGAACTTCGGGACCTGGCTCAGTGTGTGGGACCGCCTGACCGGAAGCTGGCTGGCCTCGGACGTGCCTCCCACCCACTTTGGCTTGGCACAGCCCAACCACAGCCCCAGCCTGTTGAGCGCTTGGTTTGCGCCCTTCGCTCCCCTCAAGACCCTCCCAGTCCTCTCCGCCGCCTTGCTTCTGCTGAGCGGCGCGGCACAGGCCGAGGACAGCTACGAGAGCAGCGAGGAGGAAGCAGAGGAGACGGAGCCCGACGAGAGTCCAGGTCTGCGCATGATCGTCAAGGACAAGCAGGGCACTCCTCGGGTCGCCGGTTCAGCCCACGAGCTCAGCGAAGAGGACCTGGAGCAGTTCGAGTACAACGACATCGAGCGGGTGCTCAGCGCCCAGGTCCCTGGCGTGACGACCCGAGGCGAAGACGGCTACGGCCTGCGGCCCAACATCGGCATCCGAGGCGCCAACTCCGAGCGCAGCGCCAAGGTCAGCCTGATGGAGGACGGGGTGCTCCTCGCGCCCGCCCCCTACGCCGCGCCGGCCGCCTACTACTTCCCCATGAGCACACGCATGGTGGGCCTGGAGGTCTTCAAGGGCCCCGCCGCCATTCGCTACGGCCCCAACACGGTCGGCGGCGCAGTCAACCTGCTCACCCGTCCCGTCCCCCTGACCCCGGAGCTGCGCATCGATCTAGCCGGCGGACTGCGTCAGACCGCCAAGGTGCACGTCTACGGCGGCACGAGCTGGGACAAGGGGGGCTTTCTGATCGAAGGCGTCCACCTGCGAACCGCGGGCTTCAAGAGCCTGCCAAACGGAGGCCCAACTGGCTTTGACCACAGCGAGGCCATGGCGAAGCTCTACTGGATGCCCACCCCGGGTCAGCGCCTGGAGCTCAAGCTCGGATACACCGGAGAGACCAGCAACGAGACCTACACCGGCTTGAGCGCGCAGGACTACGAGAAGGACCCCTACGCCCGCTACGCAGCCACCTCCAAGGGCGTGATGGACTTCTCCCGAGGACAGGCCGAGCTGAGTTGGCTGGCCTCACCGGGCGCTTGGAAAGTGCGCACCGTCGCCTATGGACACGGCCTGGACCGATACTGGACCAAACTCAACGGATTTGAGGACGGCCCCGGCATGTACGAGCTGGTACAGAACGGCGGAACCGGGGGAGAGGCGGCCCTCTACATGGCCGTGCTGCGGGGAGAGAGCGACAGCAGCGCGGCTGAGCGCATCGAGATTGGCACCCGTGACCGTCAGTACCTGGCCACCGGACTGCAGAGCACCGCCCGCTACATACAGGTCGGAGAGCAGCTCACCCACAGCATCGAGTTGGGCGCAAGAGTCCATCAAGACCAAGTCTGGCGCTACCACACGGCAGACTTCTTCGACATGCGCAGCGGTGCGCTGGTGGACAGCGGCGAGACCCGCTTGGACCAAGACTCCTTCGCCCAAGCACGGGCCCTGGCGCTGCACGCCCAAGACGACGTGCGCATCGGCGACTGGCACGTCCTGCCCGGCTTCCGTCTCGAGACCATCTCCTCCTTCAAGCACGACACGGGCGAGAGCGCCGATCCCGCCCTGCGCATCACCCCCTTGCCGGGCTTGGGGGTACTGCACGAGACCACCCCCTGGATGAGCCTCTTTGCCGGCGCCAACCGGGGCTTCTCGCCGGTTGCCCCAGGGCAGCCTGAAGAGGTGCGTCCAGAGACCAGCTGGAACTACGAGGGTGGCCTGCGCTTCGACCAGGGCGCGACCCGTCTGGAGGTGGTCGGGTTCTTCAATGACTATGAGAACTTGACCGGTCAGTGCTCGGTCTCTGGCAGCTGCGTAGGCGAGCAGATCGACCAACAGTTCTCCGCCGGCGAGGTCTGGATCTGGGGCGCGGAGGTGGGCATGGGCCACAGCATCTTGCTGCCAGGACAACTGAGCATCCCAATCGAGGGCAGCTACACCCTCACCCAGAGCCGCTTTCAGTCCAGCTTCGCCTCCGAGTTCCCCCAGTTCGGCAACGTCTCCGCCGGTGATTCGCTCCCCTACCTGCCTCAACACCAAGCCGCCGGACGGATCGGCCTGCGCGGCGAGCGTTTCTCCAGCGCCTTGGGCTTGATGTACCGCAGTGAGATGCTGGACAGCGCAGGGGACTTCGAAAGCGACCTGACAGTCCCCTCCCTCTTCCTGGTGGACGCCAGCCTGAACGTGCAGGTCAGCCCCAGCACCCAGCTCTACCTGAGCGGCACGAACCTGCTCAACAACAGCGCTCCCACGGCCTGGCGCCCGGTGGGACTGCGGCCAAGCGCCCCCCGACAGGTGATGCTCGGGATCAAGGTGCACCCGCTCCCTCAAGACCGTGGCCAAGAGACCCAGCCAGGAGAGCAGAAAGAAAGCAGGTGATCCCCTGCCCCTTTGCGGGATAGGGTGGGCAACCTGACGGGATCTTCCATGCCGAGCCAAAGTCGACAAGAGTCCAGCGCCAACGGAACGAGTGCCACCACGAGCACCACCACCGCGCCTCAGACTGGAGCGGACAACAGCACCCAGGCGATCAGCAATTACACGGTTGTATCTGGGGATTCGCTGTGGAAAATCGCTCAGAACCTGCTGGGCAACGGCGGCCGCTACATGGAGATCTATGAGGCGAACCGGGACCACCTGAGCAGCCCTGGCTCTGTGCGCGTTGGCCAAACCCTGATCATTCCCGGCGCCGTGCCTGTGCCCACCCCGAGCCCTTCGGTGGCGGAAGAGGTGCTCTCCGAGGTCGAAGCCGGAAGCCAAGAGCAAGAAGAAGTTCTTGCCCAAGAGACCAGCACCACCGTCGAGGAGCTGCCTCCCGATGAGAACCTGGTGGAGTACCGCTCCGGCTCCGCGGCGACCGGCGGAATCGAGCTGGCTCAAGGCACCTGGATCGACGTGACCACCGAGCATATGAGCGGTGGGGAGTCCCAGGCTTGGGAGACCATCGCCAAGAACCACGGCATGTCCGAGGACCTGCTGATTCCCTTCAACCAGCACGTCGAGAGCGTGGCCGAGGGCAGCGTCGAGGAAGTGGGCGAGACCATCACCCCTGCCCTGGCAGCCGGTGTTCGCATCTACATCCCCTCTGCGGCTGAGATCTTGCTGGCCCAGTGCCGCAAGCGCACCAAGTCCCTGAGCGAGGCTGTGGCCAAGTTCAAGGAGCTCTCCGGCAGCTACAACCTGGGCATGATGGAGCAGGCACGCAAGCGCGCCAGCGGCGAGGTCGGTCTGGGCTACGGCACCGCAGGGGTGGACGGGGTCTTCTACACCCAGAACCCTGAGATCGCCGGCGCCAGCAGCCGACGAACCAGCGAGATCAACGGCGAGACAGAGTACCGGGTCAACTGGGGCGTGGACTTCTGGAAGTGCTCGGTCTTCCTGCACGATGTCGCTTTCTCCGCTGGCTACAAGCCGGACATGACCGAGAACGACCACTACCGATTGGCCGGTCAACTGCACTGGTCCCGGCAGTTCGAGGAGGTCAACGTCTCTCAGGCGGCTCCGGGTTGCGGCTGGCAGCGCTTCGGTGGCACCGGCTCCAACGAGTCCCACAACGCCATCCTGAGCTCCTTCGTCGAGGTCGAGGACATCTCCGAGGACATCGAGCAGTGGACCTTCTCCATCGTCGGCGCCGAGAATGACCGGGCCGCCGAGTCCGAGCGCGTGCACCAGATCAAGAAGGGCACCAACGAGAACACGGACGGCAAGAAGATCCGCTTCTTCAAGCCCAAGTACGAGCGCTGAGCATGGCCTCGTTGATGCTGGGCACTGCTCTTGCCCCTCCACCGGGGACCCTGGCCTCGCTGACGCTCACTTTTGACGCTGCGCCCATGTCAGTCTCCCTCCAAGAGACCCGGCGCTGGGAGAACAAGGCGCTGGCCTCTGCGGCCGAGCTCGTGGACCCCATCACCACCCAGCTCACGCCCAAGCTGCTGCGCCGCGAAGGCACGACCACCTATGAGCTGACGGGCTACCGCCTCAGCGAGCACGAGGTGCCCGCCGATACCCGCGTGACCATGGTGCTTCTCATCGAGGTGATCGGCGAGTTGGTCAGCGGCTACTGGTACCAAGACCACCAGGAGGTGCCGACCTCCATGTGGCAGGTCGAGGGCACCTGGACCCGGATCAACGCGCACGCCGGCGAGCTGAGCTTGGTGCTCTTCCCGGTGGACAACATGGGCCCTGGTGGCGCAGCCAGCGGACTCATTCGCAGCGAATAAGCCCGCCGACTCCGGCTATCCGACGCCCTGAATCTCGCCGTCGACCAGGTCGACGTTCACAGCCTGAGGCACGCGGCCCAAGCCCGGCATGCGAACCAAGTCACCGGCCAGGGCGACGATAAAGCCCGCTCCAGCCGAGATCAGCAGCTCCCGCACTGTGACCGTGAAGCCCTCTGGGGCCCCGCGCAGCTTGGGGTTGTCGCTCACGCTGTTCTGGGTCTTGGACATGCAGATGGGCAGGTGGCCCAGGCCCAGGCGCTTGATGCGACCCAGCTGCAGCTTGGCTTTGCCTTCCAGCACCACATCGGCGCCGCCGTAGACCTGCTGGACCACCGCCTTGATCTTGGCAGGGATGGGGTCCTCGTCAGCGTAGAGCAGGTTGAAGCTTGGCGCTGGCCCCTCGGTGACCTGCTTGATCACCGCGTGGGCCAGGGCCTCCGCGCCCGCGCCACCGTCGGCGAAGTGCGTGCTCGGGACAGCTTGGATGCCCCGCTCGGCGCAGAGCTTGACGACAACATCCAGCTCGGCGTCGGTGTCGGCGTGGAAGCGGTTGATGGCCACCACGGGGGTGAAGCCGTAGCGCCCGATGGAGTCCAGGTGCCGGTTCAGGTTGGCCATGCCCTTGGCCACTGCCTCGGGGTTGGGCTCGGTGAGCTCCTTCATGCCCACGCCGCCGTGCATCTTCAGGGCGCGAATGGTGGCCACGACCACCACGCCGTCCGGACGCAGCCCGGTCTGGCGGCACTTGATGTGCATGAACTTCTCGGCGCCCAAGTCGGCGCCAAAGCCGGCCTCGGTGATGACCCAGTCGGCCATGTGCTTGGACATGCGGGTGCCGATGACCGAGCTGCAGCCATGGGCGATGTTGGCGAAGGGGCCAGCATGGACGAGCGCCGGGGCACCCTCGGTGGTCTGAACCAGGTTGGGGTCCAGGGCGTCGCGCAGCAGGGCCATCATGGCGCCAACGGCCTTCAGGTCCTCGGCGGTGACGGGGTTCCGGTCCTCGTCGAAGGCCACGATGATGCGGGCCAAGCGGGCGCGCAGATCATCCTCGCTCTCGGCCAGAGCCAAGATCGCCATGACCTCGCTGGCGGCGGTGATGTCAAAGCCGGTCTCACTGGCCAAACCTTGACCGGCCAGACCGGTGACCATCGAGCGAAGCGCCCGGTCATTGACGTCCACCACCCGCCTCCAGACCACCTTGCGGGGATCGATGCGCGGGGTCTTGCGGAAGTGGATGTGTGCGTCGATCAGGGCCGAGAGCAGGTTGTTTGCCGCCGTGATGGCGTGCAGGTCTCCCGTGCAGTGCAGGTTGATCTCCGGGCTGGGCTCCAGCTTGGACTTGCCGCCGCCGGTGCCCCCGCCCTTCACGCCAAAGCACGGGCCCAAGCTGGGCTCCCGCAGCGCCGCGATGGCCTTGTGTCCCAAGCGATGCAGGGCCTGGGTCAGGCCAATGGAGGTGGTGGTCTTACCCTCGCCCGCCGGCGTCGGGGTCAAGGCGGTCACCAAGATGAGCCGACCCTTGCCTGTGGCTGGGCGATCCAGAATCTCTCGCGAGACCTTGGCCAGCTTGCGGCCGTAGGGGATCAGGTCGTCCGGGCCAAGGCCCAGTTGCGCTGCGATGGGGTCCAGAGAGTGGCTCATAGGGTCTTCTTGATCCGGGGCTCGTCGTCGTCAAAATCGGGGTCATCTTGCGCAGAGTCGTCCCTTCGCGCCGCCTTGGGGGGGGCCTCCTGGATCTCCGGCTCAGCGGCCCGCTGCAGATAGTCGCTGGGGTTGGGCAGCTTGGTGCCGGCCAGAGCCGCCAGCTTCTCGGCGTACTCGGTGTCGGTCAGCAAGCCCGAGGCATGCAGGGCCTTGAGCTGCTTCAGACGCTTGTCCCCCTCGTCCACGTCCTTGCGCTGAGAGGAGGTCAGACCGGGCTTGGTGCGCATCGAGGCCAGCTCAGCCTCCAGAGCAGCCATGCGGTCCTCGCCGCTGGCCGAGCCCTGCTTCATGATGCCGACCATGCCTTTGCCCAGGTTTCCCAGGCGATCAAATACGCCCATAGCGCTGACCTCCGTTTGATTGGAAAGGTAGCACCCTGGACGCCAACGTCATCCTTCATGGAAGCTCGGGGCGAGTGGCGATAGTGTGACGGGGTGATCCGCCGACTGCTACGACGCAAACACCTAGACCCCCTCCCGGCAGGGGATCTGCCGCCCCTGGCCCGAGATCGCCTGGCGAAGATCTGGCGAGGCGGGGCCAACGACGGCTGGGATCCGGTCCAGGTCATCGACAAGATCGTTGCCGAGCATGGCCCTCTGAGCGCCGAGGCGCCGGAGGCTTTGGGGATCCTGCTGTCCCTGGCACTGTGGGAGTCCGCTGCGGCGTGGGAGATCAGCGCCCGCTTGGCTGTGGATCTCCCCGCCATCGAGGCCAGACTGGCGGTCACCGCCCAGGCCCATGACGAGGCCCGCCACGTCATGCTGCTCAAAGAGACCCTGGAGCGTCTGGGCCAGCCGGTCTCCACGCCCCCTCCCGCCGCCCTGCGGGTCATCCAGCAGGTACACCGGACCCGGGACCCCTCTCGCGCATTGACGGGCCTGCACCTGATGCTGGAGCCCACCGCCCTGACCTTCTACCGGTTGATGCAGTCCAAGGCGGTCTCCCCTGGCCTGGTCGCGCTCTTCCGCACCTTGGAGGACACGGAGGTTCGCCACATCAGCGTGGGCCTGGGCATCCTGCCGGACCGGGTCCGCGGCCTGTCCCGGGTGCGCAAGGCCGACTTGGCCGCCTGGCAGCTGCGGCTCTTCCTGACCGAGATGCGGGGCCTCAAGCAGCTCGAACCCCATGTGCGCGCCCTGGGCTTCCAGCCCATGGAGGTGCTGCGCCTCGGTCACTCCAAGCAGCTCTTCGTGGTGGACTTGCTCACCCGAGATTTGGGCGACCCCGTGGTGGCCTCGCGCTTGTTCAACCGGGCCGTTGAGCTGCGACGGGCCTTGGATTGGGAAGCGGACGGCGACGCTGCTCGTACGCTCACAAATGCTCTAAAACGCGCCCTGGCCCCCGAAGAGCCGGCCCACACCGGGCCCCTCCCCTGGTAGTTCAATGACCTTTGCTCAGCGCATCGCCGCCCTGCCCAGACTGGGCGTGGGCATCTCTTGTGAGTTCACGGGCACCGAGCGCGGCGCTGGAATCGACGCGGTGGCCTTGAATCAGGCCTGGCCGGAGCTGGTGCACTTCTTGGAGGTGGGCGCTGACACCGCCCGAGGCCTGGACGAGATGATGCTGCGCTGGGGCCAGAGCGGCCTGCCGGCGACCTACCACTTCTTGGACCTGAACTTGGCCGAGCTGGGCGACCTGGACCAGCCTTGGTTGGACCAGACCTTGGCGCAGGCGCGGGCTGTCGGCGCGCTCTGGCTCTGTGGCGACGCTGGCTACTGGCACCTGGGTCCCCGGGAGCGAAGCCACGAGCTGCTCCTACCGCCCATCCTCTCTCGGGGGGCCGCAGAGGAGATGGCCCAGGCCGTGCGCCAGCTCCAAACCCGGGCCGGGATGCTGGTGCTTCCCGAGAACCCGCCCGCGGTGGCCTACATCGGCCCCCTGCACCTGCTGGAGTTCTTCGCTCTGGTCTGCGAGCAAGCGGACTGCGGCATGCTCTTGGATTGTGCCCACTTGGCCGTCTACCAGAAGATGCGTGGACACGCCCCCCTGGCTGGACTGGAGGACTTTCCCCTAGAGAGAATCGTGGAGATCCACGTCGCTGGCGGCGCCCACCGAGATCACGAAGGCTTTGGCTGGGTCGAGGACAGCCACTCCCCCGAGGTGCTTCCGGAGACCTGGCAGATCACCGAGCGCATCATCGATGGGGCCAGCAACCTCAAGGCGGTGGTCTTCGAGGCCGAGCACAACGCGCCCGCCGAGATCCATGGGGGCTTTGAGCGCCTGAACCAGCTCTTCCCGAAGGGCGGCTGAGATGGGTCACCAAGCGCTGCAGCGGGTGAGCATGCGCATGCTCTTCGACCCCAAATTCGCCGCTCAGGTCTACGCCGCGCCGGACGAGAGCCTCGCAGGTCTGGAGATCTCCAGCGAGGAGCGCGGCTGGCTCTTGGATGTGGACCCAAGGGCATGGACCGTAGACCACGAGCGAGGCCCCCGGACCCTGCGCAAGCTCTTTGACGAGTTCAAGGGGAGCACCACACTGGCCTTGAGCCAAACGCGCAGCCTGGCCAGCTTGCAGGGCTTCTTCCAGAGCACACACTTCCACGAGGCGGTGCAACAACGCGGCTCCCTGGCCCAGGGCTACGCGGTCTTTCTGGGAGAGCTGAGCTCAGACCCCTTGGTGGCTCAGGTGGCTTCCCTGGAGTGGATGCAGGCCCGCTGCCGGCGCGAGCTGGAACTCTGTCCCAGACTGCACGGCATGCAGACCGACTGGGTCGTGCGTGCCGCCGGTGTGGACGCGGCAGAGTTTGATGGCGCGACACTGGATGCCCTCAACAGCGCAGAGCAGGCCCTCTTCGCCCTGAGCTTGGTGCCGGCCGCCGGTCTGGCAGATGACGCGCCACGCCCAGCGTCCGTCCAGCCCGCCCCACAGACGCCGCTGCACCTCGTCGCCCGTCCCATCGACGGCCAAGTGCGTTTGGTCTCTTTGGGCCGCATGGCGTGCTTGGCCCTGCTGGCCCTGGAGCACCCCATGCCAGTGGCAGAGGCACAAGCGCGAATCTCAGCGCTGGGCTTGGACATGGATCGCGCCGGCGGGCTCTTGTCAGGCTTGATTCAAGAAGGCTTGGTCCAAACCTAGCCCGCGTCCCCCAGATCCACCGGCACCTTCCAACCGCCGTGGGTCAGGGCCTCCCACTCGCTGGCGCTCAGGTCCGGTGCACGCACCGCGGCCGCACGGTTGACCAGGTGCTCGTTGGCGACGCGAAGCTGAGATTGCAAGGCCAACGCAAGGAGCTCCCGGAGCACAAGGACCTGCTTGGCTTGGGGGGTCCTGGGCGGCACGTCCAGCACCGTGGCCTGAATGCAGAGCACCTTGCAGGGCCCCAGGGCTGCGTAGGTGCAGGGACGCTGCCCCTTTCCAACAAAGCCAACGAGCCCAAAGACCCCACCTTGGCCGAGGCGGGCCAGCTCATCTTGGGCACCATTGGGGCGCGTTCGCGTGGCCCGAGCCAGCCCGTTCAGCAGCACAAAGCAGCTGTCCGCCGAGCTCCCCTCTCGAGCGATGGCTTGTGCTGGGCCAAAGTCCACGACTTGGCAGTGGGCCATCAGGTGGGCCATTGCTTGCTCATCCAAGGCCTTGAAGAGGGCGTGTTCACCCAGGAATTCCTCCAACATCAGGACCTCACCTTGGCCCAAAGACGGCGAAGAAAGCCCTCTTGCACAACAGGATCCGAAGGAAGCTCCCGGGCCAACTCAGGCTCTTGGTGCATGCGAACGATCCGCTCGTAGCTGGACTCGACCCGCTCCCCCATGCGCAGGTGTACCTCTTCGAGGAGCCAAATGGCGGCGGGATGCCCCTGATCTCGCAGGCGCAGGTAGTTCCCCCGATCTAGGCGTAGCGCCAGAGTGTCATCCTCTGAAATCGCGGTCGCGGAGCGTGCCTCACCCGAGAGCAAGCCCATGTCTCCCACAACGTGCCCGCGGCCCAACCGGCCCAGTGTCAGACGTTCTCCGGACTCCAGCAGCCTCTCGACGCGCACCACGCCGTCTACCACCAGGTAGGCGCAGCTCGAGGGGTCTCCCGCGTCGAAGAGCACGCTGTTCTCCAAGGCGCGCATGGCCACTCCTGCCATCAAGAGCTCGTTGAGGGAGACCCCCTCCAAGCTGCGGGCGCGTGGAAAGGCACGTAGAAAGTCTCTGGCCTGTAGTTCGTCCAAGGGACACCTAGCGTCTGTCCCTACCTTGCGAGCAGGGGGAGCACCTCCATATACTGCCTCACGCGGCATCCCGACGCCGCAGAACCGAGGCTGCACAATGCGGTGGACGACGGCGGGGCTCTTGCCCCTGATGCTGAGCACGACTCTGGCCCTGACAGGCTGCTTCTCGACGGGAGACGCCTTGCGCCTCACCATCGATGATCCCTCTGAGGTTGTCATCGATACCGTGTGCAGCGGCTGCAGTACCCAGGTGGCGGCGACGATCGCCTACGCCTCGGGCGCCCCAGGCCCCGCAGACGCGACCTTTGACTTGGCGCAGTACCGCATCGACTACGTGTTGGAAGACGGTCGCCCAATGGACTTCTACGCCGACGCCATCACGGGCAGCGTCGCCGAGGGCGAGACCCTCGGCATCAACCTGGACGCTGGCGGGCGCAGCCAGCGCGAGATCATCTTCGATAGCTTCGGCTCGGACGAGGTCACCGGCACCGCCACCGTGACCCTGGAAGGCTACGACTACGACGACACCGTTTGGTCCCCTGACCCGGTCGAGTTCGCATTCGTCTACAAGAACATCGCCGACGAGGATTCCCCCGTCGACACCGGGCTCTAGGAGCAATCATGACCTTCCTTTTGGCACTCGCTGCCTGTGTGGAGCCCGGAACCCCGGACCTGTCCGACTGGACCGAGGGATACGAGGCTGACGACGTTGTGGTTGAAGACCCAGCACGCTTCCAGCTCAACGCCTCGGACGACTTGGGCTACCCCATGCGCCTGGGCACCGTGGACGACATGGAGCTGAACTGCGGCCTGGAGGTAGAGGGCACCGTAGAGGGCTACGAAGAGGTGAACTGCCGCATCGATCAGTCCGAGCTGGACCTGTACGGTTCCGGCATGTCCTTCGATCTGTACATCCCCACCGGTACCTGCGAGTACGTGGTCTACCAGCACCCGCAGTTCGAGGTCTGGGAGGTCGGCACGGGCCCCACAGAGGTGAGCTTCAGCTTCAACTCCGATGGCACCTTCTACGACGAGGTGAACAGCATCAACGGCGTGCCGTACTGCCAGTACGACTACAGCTGGGCCGACCAGTACGCGCCCAACTGCTGCACGGGCACCTACCAGATCACCGCCACGGTGGAGCAGGACGATGGAACGAGCCTGTCTTCCACGTCGCCAGCCTTGGGTTGGGGTGGGCTGGAGTCCGACTGCTACGACGGCGCGGCCTTCTGGAATCCCGAGGCCAGCTTTGCGGTCAACGGCTTCCCACTTGCGACCATCGTGCCGCTCTACGGTGCGGAGTTCACCAAGCGCTTCGAGTGGGACGCCCTGTCCACCGACTACTTCTCGAACATGGTCTTGGCGTCCTACTACGACCCCAACGACCACGACGGAATGGCGCCAGAAGGCCTGATGGCCGACTACTCCTACACCCACCACACCTTTGAGTGCTACGACCACGCAGAAGAGCTGCTGGCCCGCATCACCCTGGATGTGCGCGAGTGGAACGAGCAGTCGGAGTACCTGGACAGTGGCGACCCCGACACCACCGGCACCGAGCCTGTGACCGGTCTTCCAATCGATGACCGGGATGACTGGGCGACCGGCACACCGGGCACTGGGACCTGGATTCAGTTCGGGCTGTGATTCTGTCGCGCCAGGGCTGAAACTGCGGCTTCAGCCTCCGGCGCCGACAGGTTCGAAACGACGGCTTCGGACGAGCGCAACGCAAAGAGGGCCTGCTCAATTGAGCAGGCCCTCTTTGGTTCTCTCTTCGCTACGCGCTCATTCCATGTACCCCAAGGCCCTCAGGCGCTCTTCGGTCGCAGCGTCCATCTCGGTCTCTTCGGCTGCGACGGCCTCGCCCTTGGCGGCAGCGACCTCCATCTTGGAGACGGTCTGCAGCGCGGAGAGCTGGGTGCTCTCGCTGGCGGCCAGGTTGTCCTGCTCGCCGGCGTCCAGGCGCAGATCGTAAAGCTCCTGAGGCTCCAGGCCGCGAGGGCTGCCCTCGTTGCTCTGAATCAGCTTCCAGCCACCCTGAATCACGGCGGTGATCTGGTTGCCCTCAAAGTCCTCTTCCGCGAGCACGGTGCGGTCGTAGCTGCGTGGGTCAACGAAGTCCCGGCGCACGACGGTGGTGTTGCCGTCTTCGTCGACCACTGGAGGCGGAGCCGGCGCGGTGAAGGTCTCAAAGTCCTCGTCCAAGACGGAGCGACCCTGCCAGCTCTCAGGCGTTGTGGCTTGAGCGATGTCGGTGATGGTGGGCGCGATGTCGATGTGACGGACAACCCAAGGGGCACGGGTTCCAGCCTGCTCCTGCTGGGGCAACTTCACGATGAGCGGGACGTGGGTCTGCTCTTCGTACAGGGTGGTGCCGTGCCACCAGCCGCCGTGCTCCATGAACTCTTCACCGTGGTCGGCCGAGAGCACGATCAAGGTGTTGTCGTACTGGCCGCTGGCCTTGAGCTGGGCGATGAAGGGCGCCAGCTGCTCGTCCATGAAGGCGATCTCAGCGGCGTAGGTGTCCTTGAGGTACTCGACCTTCTCCGCCTCGGGCACTTCGTGCTCGGCGCGACCGTAGGCGACCCCGTTGTAGGGGTGCTCAAAGTAAGGGTCGTGGGGCTCCATCAGGTGCACCATCAGGAACCACTTGTCCCCTTCTTGTGCGTCGATGAAGGCCTGGGCCTCGGTCACGGCCACTTCGGCGGGCTGGTAGAAGTCAGCCACCTCGTGGGCATCGCCCTTGGCCTTCTCGGCGACCTTGCGCAGCACGGCGTACATGCTCAGCTGGTAGACGCTCTCCGTGGCCCAGAAGGGCATGTTGGGCGCCAAGTAGGGGTAATGGTCAAAGCCCTGGCCAAAGCCGAAGGTGCTGGTCACGTTGGTGTTGTTGGGCAGACCGCCGGTGGCGTAGCCCGCGTCCTGCAGGGTCTCCGCCAGGGTCACTACGTCCCCAGGCAAGCGGCTGCTCTTCAGCGCCGTATTGTGGCTGCTGGGCACCAGGGAGGTGTAGACGTTGGCGAAGCTGGCGCGGGTCCAGGAGCTGTTGGCGTGGGCCTGCTCGAACACCACGGAGTCGGCCGCCAGGGACTCGATGGTGGGCTGGGTTCCGGCCCACTTCTCGTCATAGGGCGCCAGGTAGTCGGCACGAAGGGTGTCGACCATGATCAGCAGCACGTTGGGCCGCTCGCCCATGGCACCTTGGTCCCGGGCGACACGCTGCACGCCCTCTTCCCCTTCGCCGCTGGGCACAAAGGAGAAGACCGCGGCGATGGCCAGGATGACGGCGTAGAGAGCCGCGGTGCCCTTGATCTCCGTCAGCATGCGCAGCGGGGTCTTGTTCAGGACGATGGGCGCAATCCACATGTCCAAGACGAAGATGGCTGCTGCGCCACCCAAGATGACCGCCAGGCCGCTCATGGGCACGCCCTGCTCGCCGTAGACCACCTTGTTGGCGACGTAGCGAGCGATGACGATTCCCAGGGGCAAGAAGGCGCCAAGGGCCCCCAAGGTCCATGCCTGGGCATCGCTCATGCCCTTCCAGATCTTGGAGAGCACCATCAGGCCAACGCCGACGCCGATGCCCATTCCGGCACCGATCAGGCCGTAGAGCACGGCGGCGTAGAACAGGGCCACGTAGTCGCTGACCGAGCCGGCGCTCGAGAGCACATACAGCGCCTCAATGAGCCCGATGAGGGCCCCGCCAATCAGTCCGCCTTGGATGCCTAGGAGCAGCTTGCGCATGGTGCTTGTCGCCTCGAAGTGGTTCAAGGCATCGTCTAGTGCGCACCGAGGCACGGGGCCACTGCAGATTGCGTGCAGTGACCCTCCTGAAGCGGCGGCTCAGCCGTCCCCTTCTGCGCTCAGAGCCATGCGCAAGGCGCTGGGATGGGGCTCGGTGCCAGGGCCAGGCACAACCAGGACAGGCAGGGTGCTCTCCCGAATGATTCGTTCGGCGACGCTGCCCAAGAAGAAGCGCTCCAGTCCACGACGCCCATGGGTGCCCACCACCAACATGCGCGGCTGGAAGGTGTCCACCGCGGCCAACACGGCCTCGACTGGGGGACCATCCAAGACCTGCGTGCGCACCGAGATGCCAGCAGCCCGGGCCGAGGTGCTCAGTGACTCCAGAGCGGCCTTGGCCTCCTTCTCCAAGAGCGCCAGCGGGGGCCTCTCGGGCTCGAAGCCCGCCAAGTGAGCATCCACGCTCAGCCCTGGCGGCAAGTCGACTGCGGTACAGAGGGTCAGGGACTCTCCGAGAGCCAAGGCGAGGACCTGGGCTTGCTCCACCACAAGGGAAGCGCAGCCTTCGATATCAAGTGCGACGAGCAACATCAGGAACTCCGAAACAGGCCGATGGGGGCCCGAAGATAGCGGTAGCCGTTGCTGTCTGGGGCCGGCAGATCGCCCCCATTGGCGTTGACTTGCAGCGATTGAAAGATCAGCTTGGGCGGCGCCAAGGTGGCATCCCGGGTGGTGCGCATGGCCACGAAGTCCTCCAGGGTGGTGTCTCCCTGCAGGTGAGTGTTCTTGGCCTTGCTCTCCCCAACGGTGGTCTCCCACTGCACTTCGCGTCCGCCAGGCTGGTAGTCGTGGCCGACCATGATCCGGGTGTTGTCGGGGAAGGCATAGATCTTCTGGATCGAGGTGTACAGGCTCTCTGCGGAGCCCCCTGGGAAGTCACAGCGGCCTGTTCCGGAGTCCGGCATGAACAGGGCGTCACCGGTGAAGAGCATGTCGCCGATGTGGAAGGTGTAGCAGGCCGGCGTGTGGCCCGGGGTGTGGAGGATGTTGACCTGGATTGAGCCCGCTTGGAGCTCCTGTCCTTCGGAGAAGAGCATGTCCCATTGGCTTCCGTCGGTGGCGAAGTCATCGTCGAAGTTGAAGACCCCCTTGAAGACACCCTGTACAGCCTGGATTTCCTGGCCAATGCCGATCTGGGCGCCCAGCTTCTCCTTCAGGAACTGAAAGGCCGAGAGGTGGTCGGCGTGGGCGTGGGTGTCCAGGACGTAGTGCACCTTTAGGTCCAGCTCTTGGGCCTTATCGACCAGTAGCTGAGCGGATTGGGTGCCAATGTCCACAGCCAGCGGGTCAAAGTCCAAGACGGGATCGATGATGAGGGCGTCGCGAGTGGCGGGGTCGTAGACCAGGTAAGTGAGGGTCCAAGTTGCCTTGTCGAAGAATGTGATGCACTCCATGTCGCTGCTCCGTGGTTTGAGGCCTTCCGGCCGTGTGTTTCTTCATGAAGCAAAGGGCGTGCCAAGCGCCCAAGACGCGCTGGGGGTCGAGGTTCGCGTACGCCCAACTCAAAATCGCTCATTTAGGGTCAAATGGGGTGCCTACTATTGAGACGTCGACCCTGATGCATCCCCCCTCCAACACGCGAGATTCCCACGCTATGGGCCTTTTCACCCACCCTGTTGGACTTGGCACGCCCGATGCTAATGCCCCGGCAGGAGGGCCCTGTGAACAACATGATCGCCCAGCTGCTCGCCATCGCATTTTTGGTCGGCACTTTGGGACTACTCGCGCTGGTGGTGGCCATCACGCGGGGACAATTCAAAGACCTGGCGCAGGGGGCGAGCCTGCCCTTCGCATCAGGAGAGCGTGGATGGACCGAGGACCCGGTGGCCGGGCCTCGCTTACAGACCGTGGTGGGTGCTGGCGGGGAGCCACCCGATCCAGAGGAGCTCGCCACCCGGCAAGCGGCGGATCGATCCACACACGTTCCTGTCGTTGCCTTCATGTACTCCGCGGTCTTCTGGTTGGTCGTGGGGAGCGTCTTCGGACTGCTGACCTCGCTCAAGTTCCACTGGCCAGACATGATGAGCGGCTCCGCAGCCGGGACCTTCGGACGCCTGCGCCCCCTTCACCTGAACACCGTCGCCTACGGCTGGCTGTCCATGGCCGGCATGGGCGTGGCCATCTGGCTGCTGCCACGCCTGCTCAAGACCCCGCTGCGCGGCGCGAACTGGGCGACCGCTGGGGCGGTGGTTTGAAACATCGGCATGTTGACCGCCACCTCGGCCCTCTTCGTTGGCTGGACCGACGGCTTGGAGTGGTTGGAGTACCCCTGGCAGCTCGACGGCTTCTTCGTGGTGGGCGGGGCTCTGGCGGCCGTCCCGCTCTTCCTGATGCTGCCCCACCGGAAGGTGAAGCACCTCTACGTGAGCGCCCTCTACATCATTGGGGCGCTGACTTGGTTCCCGATCCTGTTCACGGTGGCCAACTGGCCTGATCTGCACTTCGGTGTTGAGCACGCCTTGGTCAACTGGTGGTTCGCCCACAACGTGCTCGGCCTGTGGTTCACCCCCATGGCGCTCGCGGCGGCCTACTACCTCATCCCCAAGATCGTCGGCAGGCCGATCTACTCCTACGGCCTCTCCCTGCTGGGCTTCTGGTCCCTGGCGCTGTTCTACAGCCAAGTCGGCGTTCACCACCTCATCGGCGGTCCAGTGCCCACCTGGGTGGTCACCCTCTCCATCGTCACCAGCGTCTCGATGATCATCCCGGTGATCGCCGTGGCCGTGAACCACCACCTCACCGTGCTCGGTCGCTTCCGCGCGCTCCGCCACTCTCCGGTGCTGCGATTCATTGTGGCCGGAGCGATGATGTACACCCTGGCCAGCCTCCAGGGCTCGGCCCACAGCCTGCGCGGCCTGAACACCCTCACCCACTTCACTCACTACACCATCGCCCACGCCCACCTGGGGGCCTATGGCTTCGCCTCGCTGGTCTTCTTTGGGGCGGCCTACTTCCTGCTTCCCCGGGTGACCGGACGAGAGTGGCCGAGTCGAGGCCTGGTGGACGTCCACTTTGGCTTGGTGATGGTGGGCTTCTTGGTCTACTTCGTCACTCTGTCCATCGGCGGGCTGCTCCAAGGCTCCGCGATGTTGGACGCTGACACACCCTTCATGGAGTCGGTCCGGGTGGCCGCCCCCTGGCTCTGGGGACGCAGCCTAGGTGGGACCCTGATGACCCTGGGGCACTTCGTCTTCGCCGGCCACACCCTCGCCCTCATCTTCAAGAAGCCCACGGCTGCGGAGACGGCATGAAAAACGAAGCCCTGTTTACCCTCTTGGGGGCCACTGGCATCCTGCTCTTCGCAGGCGGCGGCCTGGTCCTGGCCCCCTACATGCAGCTCAGTGACACCCCTCCAAGCCCGGGCCTGGAGCCCTACTCCCAAGAGGAAGCGGAAGGACGTGCCCTCTATGTCTCTCTGGGTTGCATGTACTGCCACTCCCAGCAGCCACGGGACCCCAGTCAGGCGCCCGACGGAGAGCGCGGCTGGGGCCGCCCCAGCGTGCCGGGGGACTACGTCTACGACTACCCGCACCAACTGGGGACCATGCGCACGGGCCCTGACCTCTTCAACGTGGGCAAGCGCTTGGCCAGCGAAGACTGGCATCTGATCCACCTCTACCAACCCAGAGCGGTGGTCGAAGGCAGCATCATGCCCAGCTACCCCTTCCTCTTCGAGCACGTCCCGGAGCCGTCAGAGGGGGACCGGATCGTGGCCGTACCCGAGGAATGGCTGGCAAAGCCCGGCACCGTCATCGCGACGCAGGATGCCCTCAAGCTGACCGCCTACCTGCTCACCCTCGACCACGACGACCCCGTACTGGAGGCCTCCGATGAAGCCCGGTGACAACGCACGCGCCCGAGAGGGCGAGGAGCCCCACGAGGCACCAAGGAGCGTGCCCTTAGCGATGGCCCTGTTGGTGATGAGCGTAGGGGTCTGGGGAGCTTGGTACTTCAGCAACTTCGCCGGCTTGGGCGGAGAGGACCTTGGAGACGCGCGCACCCCCGCGGTGCTCATGCCCGCCGTCCAGGCGGCCGGAGAGGGCCCTGACGGCGGCGCCATCTACACGGCGCGCTGCGTGGCCTGTCATCAAGGGACCGGCCTAGGCCTGAGCGGCGCCTTTCCTCCGCTGGCCGGCAGTGAGTGGGTCGTGGGCGCGCCCGAGCGCCCGATCGCCATCGCCCTGTACGGATTCCAGGGAGCCATCACGGTGGCCGGAACGGACTACGCCTCGGCCATGCCCGCCCAGGCCCTCACCGACGACGAGGCCGCCGCCGTCCTTAGCTACGTCCGTGAGAGCTGGGGCAACCAAGCCCAAGCCATCTCGCCGGAGCAGGTCGCCGCAGTCCGGGAAGCCTTGGGCGAGCGCGGCCCCATGGACGGGCAGAGCGAGCTTGAGGCTTTGTACCCCTGATGGTGGCGAGCCTCCCCCAGCCGGAGCCCCTGCTCCTGCAGGTGGACGGAATGTACTGCGTGAGCTGCGCCAGGGCACTGCAGGCGGTCCTGCACAGGCTGCCGGGGGTAGAGCGCGCTCAGGTGGCCATCGCCTCCAGCGTCGCCAGCATCGAGCTGCTCCCCAACGCCGACAGGGATCAGGTCCTCTCCGAGGCCATCTCGGCGTCCATCGCCCTGGGCTACCCCGCTCAGCTCTGGTCCCCCGTGTCCCTGAGCGTCCCCGCCAGCACCGGCGATCTGCCCGCCCGCTTGGCCATCGGCGTCTTCTTGGGCATGTGGGTGATGGCGGCCCAGATCGCCCTGTACACCGGCCACGTCGGGAACCCAGAGGAGCAGCTCCTCCTGGCCCGCTTGGCGGGTCTGGGGGCGACCCCCATCGTCTTCGGGGCGGGCTCCAACATCCTCAAGGCGGGCTGGCGCACTTTGCGCGCCAAAGTCCCTGGCATGGACGCCCTGGTCGCCCTGGGCAGCATCGGCGCCTGGGTCCTATCCATGGCCCAGCTCCTCCGTGGCTCCCACGAGGTGTGGTTCGACTCCGCGGCGATGCTCATCGTCTTCCTCATCCTGGGCCGCTTGGTGGAGGGCAGGGTCCGCGCCCAAGGTGCAGACGCCGTTCGCGCACTGCTGGCCTTGGCGCCGCCCACGGCCCAAGTCCTTCGCGGGGGGGCCTGGGTCGAGGCCACGGTGTCCTCGCTGGCGGTAGGCGAGCGCATTCGGGTGCGTCCGCACACCGATCTGAGCGTGGACGCTGAGGTGTTGGAGGGGAAGAGTCACCTGGACACTTCCTCCCTCAGCGGCGAGTCCAAGGCCGTCCTGGTGAGACCTGGGGACGCGATCTTTGCAGGCACCCAGAACTTGGAGGGCACCCTGGAGGCCCGCATCACGGCTCCCCTCGGGGAGCGGCGCATCGATCAGATCGCCAAGCAGGTGCGGGTGGCCTTAGAGCAGCGCAGCCAACCCATGGGCCTGGACCAGCGACTGGCGGAGCTCTGGTTCCCAATCGTGCTGGTCTTTGCGCTGCTCGCCCTTGGGATCGGGCTGTGGGTCACCACCTGGGATCAAGCGCTCCTTCGGGCCCTCTCCGTCCTGGTCATCACCTGCCCTTGCGCCCTGAGCATCGCCAGTCCCTTGGTGAGCGCCGTGGCCATCGGACGGGCGGCCAAGAAGGGCATCCTCTTTCGCGACCCCGGCGCCTTGAGGGGCTTGGCGGAGGTCCAGACTCTGAGCTTCGACAAGACCGGCACCCTGACCGCCGGACACCCTCAGCTGGTGGGGGTGGACGCCGTTGCGGACCAGAGCGAGGCGCAGATCCTCGAGCTGGCGACCTTGGCCGAGTCCACCTCCGAGCACCCCTTGGCCCGCGCGCTGCACCGCGAGGGGCCGGTGTTGCCAGGTCGCTTCATCGAACACCCGGGCTTGGGGGTGGAGTGGATCGGCCCACAGGGACACATCAAGGTGGGCGCTCGCAGCTTCTTCAACGGCCTGCCCCTGCCCGCCAGTTCCACGACCGAGGCCTGGCTATCCCAGGACGGAGTGCTCCTCGGCCGGCTACGCTTCGAGGACGCCCTGCGCCCCGAAGCCTCAGCGGTCGTTCAGCGGCTCTCAAAACGCTTCGAGCTGGAGCTGCTCTCCGGAGACGCCAAGGGCCCGGTCGACCGCGTCGCCAAGGCCTTGAACATTCGCGAGGCGCGGGCGGCTTGCAGCCCAGAGGACAAAGCTGCCCACATCCAAGGAAAGCAGCAGAGGGTGCTCTTCGTTGGGGATGGCGTCAACGACGCCCCCGCCCTGGCGAGCGCCCACATTGGAATGGCGGTGGGTGCGGCCAGCGATCCGGCCAAGGCCTCAGCCGCCGTGGTCCTGGCCGGGGGAGGCCTGGAGCGTGTAGAGCAAGCCCTGAACATCGCCCAGCGTGCACATCGAGACACCCGCGGCGCGCTGACCTGGGCGGCGGTCTACAACGGCATCGCCCTACCCATGGCCATGGCGGGCTGGGTTCGACCCCACTGGGCGGTGCTCGCCATGCTGGCGAGTTCCCTGTCCATCACCTGGGCTGTGCTGCGCCCCTTGCGCACCCCCGCCTAGATCAGGCTGTGCTCTTTGAGCTTCCGGTACAGGGTGGAGCGCGAGACCCCCAAAGCCTCAGCCATGGCTCCTCTGCGTCCCCCGTGTTCCTGCCAAGCCTGCACGAGCTGCGTACGCTCCAGGGCGGCAAGGTCCACCGTCTCTGGGACCGCTTCGGGGCTGCCGGAGTAGACCTCGGGTCCCTCTCCGCGCAGCTCTGGGCTGAGCTCATCGAGGGTCAGGGTCTGGCCCTCCCCAAGCACAAAGGCCGACTGCAGCACGTTGTCGAGCTCCCGGATGTTCCCCGGCCAGGAGTAAATCTGCATCGCTCTCCAGGTCTCCTGAGAGAGGCTGAGCACCTGGCGTCCTCCCATGCGGTTGAGCTTGTCGATCAAGGTCCAGGTCAGCAGCTCCAAGTCCCCATCCCGCTCTCTCAACGCAGGAAGGCGCACGACCACGACCCGCAGGCGGTACATCAAGTCCTCTCGGAAGCGCTTGGCTGCGACGAGCTCACGGAGGCTGGAGTTGGTCGCCGAGACGATGCGCAGGTCCACGCTGACCTCGCGCGAGCCACCGACTGGAAAGAAGCGTCGATCCTGAAGAACCCGGAGCAAGCGCCCCTGAACGTCCAGCGGAATCTCCGCTACTTCATCCAGAAAGAGCGTGCCTTGGTGGGCCTGAAGCATCAGCCCATCCCTGGAGCGCACGGCACCGGTGAAGGCCCCCTTGACGTGCCCAAAGAGCTCGCTGGCCAAGAGCTCTGAGCCAAAGCTGGCGCAGTTGACCGCTCGGAAGGGGTGCTGGGCTCGGGCCCCAGCGGCGTGGAGGGCTTGCGCCGCCAGGTCCTTTCCGGTCCCGCTCTCCCCACGAAGAAGCACGTTGATGTCGCTGTTTGCGGCACGCCCCAGCTGAACGAAGAGGCGCTCCATCTGAGGAGACCGCGCCACCATTCCGTGGAAATTGGTGGCCTTGAGCTTGGGTCGATGAATCAGGGGCATGACCCATTATGACCCAGGGCGACTCTGCGTGTTGTGCAGGCCGCCCCCAGCCCCGGATCAGAGGCCCAGCTCCGCGAGCTTTCGGTAGAGGGTGCGGGCGGAGACCCCCAGGGCCTTGGCCAGTGAGGCGCGGTCCCCGGGGTGGGCTTGAACCGCCCAGCGCAGGTAGTCCCGCTCCGCCTGCTCCAGGGAAACAAGCTCCCGCTCCCCCACTCGGCTGGGCATCAGGCTCAAGTGCTGTGCCTCGATTCGGGCCCCATCACAGAGCAGGGCAGCCCGCTGCATCAGGTTTCGCAGCTCCCGGATGTTGCCGGGGAAGGTGTGCTGACGCAGACGGGCCAGCGCGCTCTGGCCCAGTGACTTGCCGCTGCCCTCCAGGAACTGGGCGCAGAGCACCGGCAGATCCTCCAAGCGCTCGCGCAGGGCGGGAATGGGAATGGGGAAGGCGTTGATCCGGTAGTACAGGTCCAGGCGGAAGCGCCCTTGTTGCGTGGCCAGCTCCAGATCCGCGTGCGTGGCACAGACCAGTCGAAAGTCGGCTTTGATGGCCTCGACTGAGCCAACGCGCCTGTAGGTTCCGGACTCCAAGAGCCGCAGGAGCTTGACCTGAAGCCCCAGGGGAACGTCCCCAATCTCATCCAAGAAGAGCGTGCCGCCGCGCGCGGCCTCTACCAGCCCAAGCTTGCGGTCCCTGGCACCGGTGAACGAGCCAGCTTCATGACCAAAGAGCTCCGACTCAAAGAGGCTGGCGGAGAGGCCGCTGCACTCCACTGGCACAAAGGGAGCAGAGCCGCGAATGGACTCTTCATGCAAGGCCCGCGCGAAGAGCTCCTTTCCGGTCCCGCTCTCCCCCAGCAGCAGGACGGGGAGTTGGGAGGGAGCCACCCGTCGGATGCCCTCCAAGGCGCGGTTGAAGACCGCTGAGTCCCCCACCAAGCCAGCGACTCCCGGCAAAGGCGAGGCCACCGTGAGGTTCTGAATGAACTCAATGAAGGCGATGATCTGGCCCTGTCGGTCTCGAACCGGCTCCATCGAGACGTCCACGTGCTCGGCCCCAGAGCGGCACTGGTGCACATGAAGCACCCGAGCAGGACCGTCCCGCTCGATGCACTGGCGCAGGGGGCAGGTCTCTCCGTGCTCGTCGCAGGGGCCCTTGAAGCGGTGGGAGATCTCATGACAGCGGTCCTCCCCCAGGCGGATGTGCTCCTGGTAGCGCGAGCGATAGCTGGGGTTGGCGTGCAGGATTCGATAGTCGCGCGAGAGCAGGATGGCGGGGACCAAGGCGCCGTCGACGTCCTTTCGGGCGCGGCTCAGGGCGGGGTGACTGTCAGAAATGGCAGGAGACATCTGCCAATTGTGGCACATGAGGCCGTCAAGGTGCGCACCTGACGCAGATCAGCTCTTGGAACACTCCTTGCAAACCAGGGATTCGCACGGAGGCCCCATGGACCCAACGACCCTTGAACAGCTAGACGCGCGACTGAGCCGCATCGAAGCGCACCTGAGTACCTTGACCGATCTGGTCGAGCAGGTGGCACCCAAACTGGCCATCGCCACGGACGTGGCGGACGAATGGGTAGAGACCCGCATTGGCGGGGACCAAGCGGAAGCGCGCTTGGCCGCCGTCGAGTCGGCAGCCCTCCAGCTCACGGAGCCCGAGACCCTCAAGGCCTTGACGCGCCTGGCCGCCTTGGCTCCAAAGCTGGAGCTCGCGGCCAGCCTGGCCGGCGACCTGGAAGACAACATCGCCATCGCCACAGACGTGGCGGACGAATGGGTCGCCGAGCGCCTGGGTGGTGACGCCATGAACGGCCGCGTCACAGCAGGCCTCGACGCCATGGTCGCCCTCACCGACCCCAAGGTGCTTGCCTCCCTGACACGCCTGGCGACACAGGCTCCCGACCTGCAGCCCTTCGCTGATCTGGGCACCCGCTTGGCGCCCTCCCTCAGTCGGGTCTCCAGCGAAGCGGTGGCCCCAGTCGGTGCCTTTGGCCTGATGGGGGCCCTCTCGGATCCCCAGGTTCAACAAGGGCTGGGCGTCGTGCTCCAGCTCACCCGCGCCCTCGGCCAGTCGGCCAGCAACCTCCCCGCAAAGTCCTAAATCGGAGCCCAAATGAGCCACCATCAAGTCCTGATCATCGGCGGCGGAAGCGCCGGAATCACCCTGGCCGCAGTACTCACCAAGTCGGGAGAGGGCCCACAGGTCACCGTCGTTGACCCGGCGCAGACGCACTACTACCAACCCCTCTGGACCCTGGTCGGGGGCGGCGCCGCCAAGAAGGAAGACACCGGGCGCCCCATGGCAAAGGTCATCCCACCCGGGGTGGCCTGGATTCAAGAGAAGGCCGCCACCTTCCAACCCGAACGCAACTGCGTGACCTTGGGCACTGGCGAGGAGCTCACCTACGATGTCCTCGTCGTCGCCACAGGCATCCAGCTGGACTGGCACAAGATCAAAGGGCTGAAGGAGACCTTGGGCAAGAACGGGGTCTGCTCCAACTACTCCGCTGACAGCGTGGAGAGCACCTGGGAGAACATCCGCGGGCTGAAGAAGGGCCGGGCGATCTTCACCTACCCGACCAATCCCATCAAGTGCGCAGGGGCCCCCCAGAAGATCATGTGGCTGGCCGAGCACCACTTCGAGCGCAGCGGCGTTCGAGACCAGGTCGAGGTGGTCTATGCCTCGAGCACCGCCGGAATCTTCGGAATTCAGCGCTACGCCAAGACCTTGAACCGCTTGGCCGAAGAGCGGAACATCAACACCCAGTTTCGGCGGAACCTGGTGGAGATCAAGGCCGCCGAGAAGAAGGCGGTCTTCCAGGACATGGACAGCGGTGAGACCACCGAGATGGACTACGAGATGATCCACGTGACCCCGCCCCAGAGCGCGCCGGACTTCCTCAAGTCCAGCCCCTTGGCCAACGAGGCGGGCTGGGTGGACGTGGACATGTACAACACCCAACACACCCGCTTCCCCAATGTCTTCAGCATCGGGGACAGCTCCAGCCTGCCCAACTCCAAGACGGCGGCGGCCGTACGCAAGCAGGCGCCGGTCTGTGCCACCAACATCCAGGCCTTCATGGCCGGCAAGCCGCTGACAGCCACCTACGATGGCTACGCAAGCTGCCCTCTGGTCACCGGCTACGGGCGCCTGATCCTGGCCGAGTTCGGCTACGGCGGCAAGATCATGGAGACCATGCCCTTTGACCAGAGCCAAGAGCGCTACTCGATGTACTTCGGCAAAGCCCACGCCCTGCCCCAGCTCTACTGGCACGGCATGCTCAAAGGACGCTGGTAGGTCAGCTGACCCACTTTTGGGTCAAAGTGGGTCAACACCCTGACTAAGGTCAGTTTCCGAAGAAGAGGGAGAAGGGGCCATTGTGCTGCTTCTCCCTCTTTTTTGCTTCCAGAAGGAAAGCTGGCACAGCCCCTGCAATGCCTCCTTGCACACAGGAGGTCACCATGATCTTTCGCCAGCTCTTCGACGAGACATCCAACACATTCACCTACCTGCTCGGCGACTCCGCCAGCGGCCAAGCCTTGCTCATCGACCCCGTCCAGGGGAAGGAAGCACGGGACCTGGAGCTGCTCGCTCAGCTCAACCTCACCCTGAGCTGGGTCCTGGAGACCCACGAGCATGCCGACCACATCACGGCGGCCGACAAGCTGCGCACCCTGAGCGGCTGTGCCTTGGCCACTCCGAACAGCGGCCAGAGCCAGGGTGCGGACCGCTACCTGAAGCACGGGGAGACCTTGGTCTGCGGTGCCATTGAGTTGGAGGTTCGCCACACGCCAGGACACACGGCCGGCTCGGCCAGCTACGTCAACCACGCCCACGGCATGGTCTTCACCGGCGACACCCTCTTGGTGCGAGGTTGCGGTCGCACGGACTTTCAAGGCGGGGATGCAGCAGCACTCTACGCCTCCGTCCACGAGCAGCTCTTCTCCTTGCCCAGCACAACCCGCGTCTTTCCGGGCCACGACTACAAGGGCCACAGAGAGAGCAGCATCGCCGAGGAGATGGCACACAACCCGCGCCTGGGCGGCGGTCGCAGCCTGGAGGCCTTCGTAGAGATCATGAAGGGACTCAAGCTCTCTCCTCCCCGCTTGCTCAACCAAGCCGTGCCCGCCAACCGCCGCATGGGCGCACCCGACCCCTTCGAGCAGCTCCGCAGTGACACGGTCGGCGTTCCTCAAGCAGACCTGGGCTGGTGGGGAGAGAACAAGGAGAGCGTTCGCCTCATCGATGTGCGCCAGCCCGAGGAGTACATCGGCCCCATGGGGCACCTGCCCGGCGCCGAGCTGGTTCCTCTGGACACCCTCATCCACGCCGCAGAGACCTGGGACCGTGAGCAACCCTTGGTGATTGTGTGCCGCTCCGGCGCGCGCTCGAACCGAGGCGCAATCGCCCTGAAGAACATGGGCTTTGCCCAGGTCGCCAACCTCGCTGGCGGAACCGCTGCTTGGTTTAGCAGCCAAGGAGCACGGGCATGAGCTTCACGACTGACTTCACGCCCTGGTCCGCGCTGGCGGGCGGCGCCCTCATCGGCCTGAGCGCTTCTCTGATGCTGCTCGCCAACGGCCGCATCGCAGGCATCAGCGGCATCTTCGGCGGCCTGCTCTCACCGAAAGCAGGCGACATCGCGTGGCGATTGGCCTTCGTCCTGGGGCTGGCCGTGGCCGGTATTGCGATGTTCCTGAGCTCTCCTGAGCTGATTCAAGTGAGCGAGACCCGCTCCATGGCCGCCACCGTGGTCGCAGGCCTGCTCGTCGGTTTCGGCGTGCGCATGGGCAACGGCTGCACCAGTGGCCACGGGGTCTGTGGGCTCTCCCGCTTCTCCAAGCGCTCATTGATCGCCACCTTGACCTTCATGGCCACCGGCGCGGTGACCGCAACAGGCATTCAAATCTTGGCCGGAGGTGCGCTGTGAACGCTGCACACGGAACTGGACTGGGCGTGGACTGGAAGCCCGCCGCGAGCGCATTGGCGGCCGGCTTGCTCTTCGGAGTTGGCCTGACCATCAGCGGCATGACCAAAGCGGACAAGGTCATCAACTTCTTGGACCTCAAGGACGCCTGGGACCCCAGCTTGGCCTTGGTCATGGCGGGCGCCATCGCGGTCCACTTGATCCTCTTCAAGCTCATCCTGCGCAGAGAGTCACCCCTCTATGGCGTCAACTTCGGCATCCCGACCCGTACCGACGTGGACATGCGCCTGGTCGGCGGCTCGGCCCTCTTCGGAATCGGTTGGGCCGTCGGTGGCTTCTGCCCCGGTCCAGGGCTGGTCTCCGCGGCCTCGCTGGCTCCCCAAGCACTGGTCTTCGTGGCAGCGCTGACCGGTGGAATGCTCATCTTCCAGCTTGTTGAGCGCGGCATGGCCCCCAAGGCCACGCTCGCCAAGGAGGACTGATGTTCCCCCTGATCCAGACCCTCAAGGCCAGCACCCGGGGCGAGCTCCGCTCCGACGTGCTGGCGGGCTTGACCACCGCAGTGATGTTGGTCCCACAGGCCATGGCCTACGCGATGCTCGCAGGTCTGGATCCAATCGTGGGGCTCTACGCATCCACCCTGCCCCTGGCCCTCTACGCCCTGGTCGGCTCATCTCGGCCTCTGGCGGTGGGTCCAGTGGCCATGGACTCCCTGATGGTGGCCGCCGGGCTTCTCCCGCTGATCTCCAACGACCCCGCCCAGTACGCCACTGCGGCGGCACTCCTGGCCCTGATGGTCGGCGGCATCCAGCTCCTCATGGGGCTCGTCAAAGCCGGCTTCCTCGTTCGCTTTCTCGCCAAACCCGTCATCACGGGCTTTACCGCTGCGGCGGCGATCATCATCGGCCTCTCCCAGCTCAAGAGCGCCCTGGGCATCTCCTTGCCCCGCTCCCAGCAGGTACACGTCATCCTCATCGCCCTGAGCGAGAAGCTGGGTGAGATCCACCCCCTCACCTTGGGAGTCACCGCCATCTCGGTGATCACCCTGGTCGTCCTAAAGAAGGTGAGCCCGCGCTTCCCCCGCTTCCTCTTGGTGGTGGCGGCTGGCACCTTGACCACCTGGGCCTTCGGCCTGGATCAAATGGGCCTGGCTGTCGTCGGCGAGGTCCCCGCGGGCCTGCCCAGCATCTCGCTGCCCTGGGTCAACCTGGAGCTCGTCGGGCAGCTCTTCCCCATCGCCTTGGCCATCGCCCTGGTCGCCATGATGGAGGCCATCTCGGTTGCAAAGCGCTACGACGAGGCCGGGGAGCTCAAGCCCAACCGCGAGCTCGTCGGCCTGGGTTTGGCGAACTTGGCATCGGCCATGGTCGGTGGCTACCCCATCACCGGCGGCTTCTCTCGCACAGCCGTCAACGCCCAGGCAGGTGCCAAGAGCCCCTTGGCGGGTCTGGTCACCGCTGGCGTAGTGGTCTTGGTCCTGGTCTTCCTGACCCAGTACTTCTACTTCCTGCCCAAGGCCGTGCTGGCTGCCATCATCATGAGCGCCGTCATCGGCTTGGTGGATGTCCAGGGTCTTCAGGGACTCTGGAAGAACAACCGCATGGACTTTGCTGTGGCTATGGCCGCCTTCGTGGCGACCCTCACCCTGGGCATTCAGATTGGAATGGCCATCGGCGTCGGCGCCAGCCTCATCGCCCTTCTCTGGCGCACAGCGACGCCCAAGGTGAAGGAGCTCGGCACTGAAGACGGCGTCCTCAGCGTTCAAATTGAAGGTCCCCTTTACTTCGGCAACACCGACTCCGTGCGCGAGGACATCGCGGCCATGAAGCTGCGCCCAGAGGTCCACCAGGTGCGCATCCAGACCGACAACCTGGGCTCCCTGGACAGCACCGCGCGCTCCCTGGTGGAGGAGCTGGAGAAGTCAGCGACACAGGAGCCAGAGGACCTGGCTTCGATTGCACAATCGGAAGAGGAGCGGGAACATGTGGCCTAGCATCCTGAGTTTGCTCGCCTGCGGCAGCCCCGCCCCTGCACCGGCCCCGACACCGCAGCCGGAGCCCGCCGTCTCCACACTCCACCAGCCCCCAGCGCCGGACACCATCCCCGAGGGCCCCTTTGGAGACGCGGTGCGTCGGGGGCAGGCCATCGTGCAGGACACCAAGACCCACGCCCCCCAGTTCTCCGGCAACGATCTGAGCTGCAAGAACTGCCACATCGAAGATGGACGCAAAGCCGACGCCGCGCCCCTCTGGGCTGCCTTTGTCAGCTACCCCGCCTACCGCTCCAAGAACGGCCACGTCAACGACTTCAACGAGCGCATCCGCGGGTGCTTCACCTACAGCATGAACGCCCAGGCTTCCCCTGCTGGTGCGGCCCCGGGACCGGACGACCCCGTCATCGCCGACATCGAGGCCTACGCCTACTGGCTGGCCACCGGCATCGAACTGGGCAGCGACCCAGAGGGCCGGGGCTTTCCCGAGCTAGCGCGCCCCGAGCACGTCGACATCGCCAGCGGGGAGAGCCTCTACCAACAGCGCTGCATGGCCTGCCACGGCGCCGAGGGCCAGGGCGTGAACGGCCCAGATGGCACGGTCATCTTCCCACCGCTTTGGGGCCCGCAGTCCTTCAACTGGGGGGCCGGCATGCACCGTGTGAACACCGCCGCCGGCTTCATCTACGCCAACATGCCCCAAGGCCAAGAAGGCTCCCTGACTGAACAGGAGTCCTGGGACCTGGCGCTGTACATCGACAGCCAAGAGCGGCCACAAGACCCACGCTACGCGGAGGGGGAGGCAGAACGAGACTTTCACGACCACGACTGCGCGTTCCATGAGCAAGGGCCCGAGCAAGGCTCATGATCTCCGCACTCTTGTTGGCCAGCGTCGCCATGGCGACGGACTGGGTCTCGCTCCAAGGTTTGGAGCCGGTGGATCCAGAGCGCGCGGCCTTGCGCGGCTTCGGCTTTGTCCAGGTTCTGGGTGAAGGCGCCTGGCCCACCCCCGTCCAGGGTCTAGAGAGCGAGGGCCTGGCGCCCTACAACGGCCAGGTCCCTGTCTTCAACCACGTCGCTGGGAAGGGCCAGTCCACCGCGATGAGCCTTCGGCGAGTCCGCGTGGGCGTGCGCGGCGAGATCCCTGGAACCCAGGGCATGTGGAGCACCTTTGCGGCCCTGGAGCTGGGCCAGAATGGCGTGACCATGAGCGGCGGCGAGTGGCGTCCTACCCTAATGGACGCCTCCATCACCTACCGCAGCCCCACCCCTGTGCACCTGCGCCTCGGCCGCTTCAAGATCCCCATGGCGGACGCCACTCTGGAGGCCGTGCACACCAGCGCCGACCTCTTGCAGTTCAGCCTGGTGACCCGACGCCTGCTCCTGGACCGCGAGATCGCCGAGAACGGAAGCGAGTTCACAGGCCGGGCCAACGGCTTTCGCGATGTGGGCGTTCAGCTCTTTGGCAGCCACACACTGGCCTCGCTTGAGCTGAGCTGGGCCGCCATGGTGGGCACGGGAGAGGCACAGCTCGCGGCACGAGGTCCCGGTGCCGATCTCACCCTACGCGCCCAAGCCAGCTGGCTGCTCTCGGATGCTCCAGCTCGCAAGCAAGGTCGAGAGGAGCTCTCTTTCTGGGTCTGGGGCCAGAGCGGTGGCCGGGAGATCAACGAGAGCAGCGTGCAACGCACACGGGCAGGGGTTGGCGTTCAGCTGCAGAAGGCGCACCTTCGGGCTCGGGTGGAGGGGCTCTATGCCCAAGGTGTCCTGAACACCGGAGCCAGCTTTCCCTTCGGCACCAGCCCGATCGCGATGGCACCCGATGGCCAAGCCTGGGGCAGCACGGCCCTGCTCAGCTACCGCTGGGAGACCCTGGAGCTGGGCATGCACTGGGGCCACTTGGACAGTCAGTTTCAAGAGCCGGCTGCAGAGCGCATCTTCGAGGAAGTAACCGGCTTTGCCCAGCTTCATGTGGGCCCAAGGGTCATCGTGGCCGGCAACCTGATGTGGCGAGAGGGACGCGCGCCTCAAGGGAGTCCGGACGCCCAGAGAATTCTGGAGAGCTTCTCTCCCTACGGCGGCCTCCAGCTCACGGTGATCGCTCCCTAAAAAATGGACGGCCGCTGAAGAATCCTTCCTGCCGGCATCCGACTCTCATCAGGCGAAGGAGGTCAACATGACCCAAAACATCCACGCAATCGAACGCCCCATCCGAATCGTACTCGGGCTCGCAATGCTCGTAGGCAGCACCTTCCTCGGCTTGAGCAACCCTCTGTGGTTTGTACTCGCTGCCGTCGGGTTGGTTCCCCTGGTGACCGGCGTCATGGGCATCTGCCCGGCCTACTCCCTGCTGGGCTTCAGCACCCTGAAGGAAGAGGCCTGAAGCCAATGCTTGTCCTGCTCCTGGCCTGCAGCGATGCGGTCCCTCAAGACTCCGAGACCGGCCTAGCGCCCCAAGAGACGCCTCCGCGATTCCTGGGACTGGACGAGCTGCCGGAGCAGAGCCTGCTCATCGATGTGCGCTCCGCATCAGAGTTTGACGCGGGCCACATCCCGGGCGCCGTGAACGTGCCCTGGAGCGATCTGCGGGCAGAACAGATGGGCATCTCAGGTCAGCTTGCAGACCCCCAAGTCATCAGCGCAGCCTTCGCCGAAGTGGGCTTGGTCCAAGAGCAGGCCGTCTTGCTCTACGACGCACGCAGCAGCCGAGACGCAGGCCGCTTGGCGTGGTCCCTCGAGATCAGCGGGCACAGCGGCTTGGTCCAGATCCTGGACGGAGGCTGGCAGCAGTGGACCGAGCAGGACTTGGAGAGCAGCACACAGCTCCCTGAGACTGCGATGAGCGACTGGCAGGCCACGGCACCCAATCCAACCCCCGTGGACGCCGACTGGATCTACGCGCGCCTGGACTCCTCGGAGATGTGGGTCCTGGACGTTCGCACGCCGGAAGAGTTCGCAGCGGGCCACATTCCTGGCGCCCTCAACGTGGAATGGAGCACCTCCACCCACACGCAGGGCTCAGAGCTTGGATTGCTCTTGCCCGAAGCGGAGCTGCAAGACCTCTACGCAGCCCTCCCCAAAGACGCGACCGTCGTGGTCAGCTGCCAGAGCGGCGCCCGCGCCGGACACTCCTGGGCTGTGCTGCCCACCCTGGGCTTCGAAGACGTGCGCCTCTACGACGGCTCCTGGAACGAGTGGAGCAGCCGCGATGACCTGCCTGTGGAGCGCTGACCTTGACGCTTCCCACCGACACCACCCTGCTGACCCAAGTCGCTGAGATGGGCGACCGCGCTGCCCTGGGCCAGCTGGTCGCTCGGCACCAGGACGCGGTGTTCCGCTATTGCCGCTCTCTGTGCCGAGACACGGCCAGCGCAGAAGACGCTTTGCAGCAGACCTTCTTGGACTTGATGCAAGGTGCTGGAAGCTTCAAAGGCCAGTCCTCCTTCCGGAGCTGGCTGTTCACCTTGGCCCGAAACGCCGTCCACCGCGGCGCCCGCCTGCGTGCCGGAGAACCCAGAGCGCACGTCCCTTTGGACAAGCTCGGTGTTCTGGCCGGGTGGGGCGAGGATCCGGAGCAAGCCGCCGCAAGACACCTGGATCAGCGGCGGCTGAACTTGGCCCTGGATGCCTTGCCACCGCACTCTCAAGAAGTCTTGGTCCTGCGAGATCTGGAAGGGCTCTCCGGCCCCGAGGTCACCGACCTACTGCACATCACACTGCCCGCCCAGAAGAGCCGCCTGCACCGCGCCCGTCTGGAGCTGGCCGCCGAGCTGCGGCAATCACAGTCACCGCGCTCAGAGCCGCCCCGCTCAGCCGAAGGAGCCCACCATGGCCAATGACCAAGAGCTTGGCGGCTTGTGGTGCCACGAGATCCTTCAGGGTCTCTCGGACTACCTCGCCGGTGATCTGCCCAAGGCTCAAGCCGCACAAGTGGATCTTCACCTGACCCAGTGTCCCCACTGCACCCAGTTCGGTGCGGACTTCTCCAAGCTCCTCAAGCAGGTCCAGTCTCTCTCCAAGCCGCCCAGCTTGAGGCCCGAGGGGCAAGCCGCCCTCTGGCAGGTGCTCACCCAGGGGGACTAGTCTTCCAGAGCGCCGAGCACGTCGGCCAAGTCCTGGACCTCAAGCCCCTGCACCCACGCCGGAGAGACCCCGACGACCACCACGCGGTCTCTCCAGCCGGCAGAGTCCTTCAAGATCGCAGCAGCCTGCGCCACTGAGCGCTCCCCAGCGTCTCCCGCGCAGCCACTGTCCACCCATGCTTGGGGGGCGACGCTGCCCAAGACCACCAGCTGTTGGTCCTGCGCTCCTGCGATGCGCGCCCTCTCCCCCGAGAGCGTGAGCAGCTCCTCTTCAAAGGCCGCGCAGCTCAGCCGGCCCTCCCCCACTGCAGCGCTTGGGTACGGGTGCAGCGCGGTCGCGAAGGGGCCGTGGGCCTGAGCCAACTCCGCGCCCCAGCCCGCGGGCCAGCTCATCTGAGTCCAGGGTTGCCCGGCGTCGATGTGCAGCGGGGACATGAGCAGCTGGAGCTCGTTGAAGGCCTCGACCGCGTGAAAGCGAACCCAGGCGTGCGCGCTGTGGTGATCCCCCAAGGCAAAGCTCAGCTTGTGCCACTGGGCAGGGGCCTCTTCAAGCACCGTGATGGGCGCCTCTTGAAGGGAAAAGCTCACCGAGCGGTCCGAACGCCTCACTTCAAAATTCAGGTCCTTCCTGGGGGTTCCTGTGCCAGGAACCTTCGGCCCCATCACCCGTCCCAGGTAGCGGTCCCCCTCTTTGAACAGGCCGACGTGCGCCAGGCCGACCTGCGCTGCAAAGTCAGGCCCATAGAGGGTCGGTGTGCCCGGCGTACCCCGCAGATCGGGCACCGGCGCCAGCACATGCAGGCCCTTGCCTTCTTCCACCGGCCAAGTCGTTGGCACGAAGAGCAGAGCCGCGGAGGGATGCTCGGTCAAGCGCGTGGGGGTCTGAAAGGCCCTTGCCCGCATCGGCGCTTGAATGCGCAAGTCCGCGTCCATGCTCGCCGGCAGCACCACAGGCCAGGACTCCCCGCTCGAGGTCACCCCGGTGAGCACCGTGCGCCAGGCATCCACCGGCTCCGATGGCCCCGCGATGGGCTGCGCACCAGGAGGTGCATCTTGCCCCTGGACCAGGAGCAGGTGGGTCTTGGGCGGGCTGCATGCCAGGGCGAGGAAGAAAGGGAGCATCTCCTCTGCATAGACCGACACGGCCCGCTCGCCAAGGGCGCACCTCCAATGCACGAAATCGACTGAAACAGATGAATCGCATTGCTCGGCTACAACCCAGAGGAACCCAGCCCCGAGGTCTCCCATGTCCAGCCGTCTCTTGCCGATCTTCAGTCTGCTTGCCCTTGCCGCTTGCTCTCCCAGCCCCAAGGACGGAGGCGCAGAGCAGGAGCTCGCCAAAAAGGGCACCGGCAAGAACTGCCGCACCATCTACGCCGACGTGGATGGGGATGGCTACGGCGACTTGGCAAGCCCCTACGTGCACTGCGGGGTGTCCACCAAGCCCGGCTACTCCGAGGTGGACGGAGACTGCGATGACGCGGATGCCACCCTGAGCCCAGCCGAGACAGATGTCTGCGGCGACGGCCTGGACAACGACTGCTCCGGGAGCGAATACCTGGGCCCCATCTGGTTCGCGGACAGCGACAGCGACGGCTTCGGCGACGCCACAAACACCCAGCAAGCCTGCACGGTGCCCAGCGGCTACCTCAGTGACGACACGGACTGCGATGACGCCGACGCCCTCATCTCCCCGGTCGGCCTGGAGATCTGCGATGGCCTAGACAACGACTGCGATGGCAGCATCGATGATGCCGACGCCAGCGTCGACCTGAGCACAGGAGAGACCTTCTACGCCGACGCGGATGGCGATGGCTACGGTGACCTCGCCAACAGCACCATCGCCTGTGATGTCCCCTCGGGCTTTGTCACCGACGACGCCGACTGTGACGATGGAGACGCCAGCATCTCCCCAAGCGCCTCCGAGATCTGCGATGCCATCGACAACGACTGCGACGGGGACATTGACGATGCAGACACCAGCGTAGACACAAGCACCGGCAGCACCTTCTACGCGGACGCCGATGGCGATGGCTTTGGAGACTCCAGCAGCTCGGCGTCCTTCTGCGCCGAGCCCGCTGGCTACACCACGGACACCACGGACTGTGATGACACCGCCGGCTGGATCTACCCAGGCGCCGCAGAGGTCTGTGACGGCGAGGACAGCGACTGCGATGCCAGCACCGATGAGTACGGCCTGGTCAGCTACCAAGACAGCTCCGGCAACTGGAGCGACGTGAGCAGCGACTTCTCCTCGAGCACCGCGACGACCAACACCTACAGGGGCGGCGAGCTGAACTTCTGCGCCGAGAGCACCGGCTACGCGACCTACTACGGCAACATCAACCTCTTCGGCGCAATCACCCTGCAGGGCCTGGGTGGCGATGTGACCCTGGACGGCTCTCAGAACGCCGGCAGCGTGCTCGATGTCTACAGCTACAGCGCAGGCGCCACGATTCGAGACTTGACCATCACGGGGGGCAACGCAGACCAGGGCTCCGGCATCTTCTGCAAGTACTCCACCTTGGAGCTGGACGGCGTCTCCGTCGATGACAACGAGAACAACAGCCCCAGCAGCTGGTACCCCTCCTTCTCCAACAACAACGGTGGAGGCATCTGGGCCGATCAGTGTCAGATTTCGATGGTGGACAGCGAGGTCAGCAACAACGACGCCTATCCGGAAGCCGGCGGCATCTACATGTACTATGGCAGCTTGGACCTGGACAACACCGACATCTGGAACAACGGTTCTGGCGGCCCCGTGCCCTACCAGTCCACGGACTACGGCGGCCACGGCATTCTCTTGGTGGGGACGACGGCGACGATGAGCAACGGCTCCAAGATCCGCAGCAACTACGGAAGCGGCTGGGGCAGCCTGCGCATCACAAGCTCGGGCTCAATGACCTGCACCGACTCCAGCATTTGGTACAACGGCTTCGATGGCACCGACGCCTACGACTACACCACCGGAGACGGGGGCGTTCACCTGACGCGCGGCACCTTCACCGGCAACAACTGCAGCATGGGCGAGTCGAGCAGCGGCGGCGGCGAGAACTACGGCTTTGACGTGGTCGTTGGGCGCCTGCTGAGCGGCGGCATCCACAGCTACGGCAACAACGAGAACTTCAGCTGCGCCTTCGGCTCCGGTCTGTCCAACACCTGCTCTTAGGGTTCGAGGGGGGCCAGCGAAGTAGACTGGTGGCATGCTCAACGCCACCGGTCTACGACGCAGCTTCCAGGACCCAGGCCGCGGGACCGTCGTGGCGGTCGGTGGACTGGATCTCCAAGTCCCAGCCGGTCAGGTCTACGGCCTTCTGGGCCCCAATGGCGCGGGCAAGACCACCACAATTCGCATGCTGGCCACCCTGCTGGAGCCGGACTCCGGCACGATCCTCATCGATGGGGTGGACGCCAGATCCAACCCGGTTCAGGCCCGCGAGCGCTTGGCCTATGTCCCCGCCGAGGCCGGTCTGCCGCCCCGTTTGAGCGCCCTGGAGGCGGTCACCCTCTTTGGACGCATCCAAGGGGTCAAGGGGGCCGGGGACCGAGCCATGGAGCTGCTGACCTCGCTTGGGGCAGAGGGCTATGTGCAGTCCCCTTGCGGCCAACTCAGCACGGGCATGAAGCGCCGGGTGATTCTGGCCAGAGCCCTCATCCATGACCCCAAGCTGCTGCTGCTCGATGAGCCCACCGACGGACTGGACGTACAGGGCCGACGGGAGGTCTTGGCCTTGATTCGGCGCTTGGCAGAAGAGGGCCGCGCAGTCGTGCTCTCCTCCCACATCATGTCCGAGGTCGAGCGCGTCGCTGAGCGGGCCGGCATCGTAAGCGGGGGGCTCAAAGTAGCGGAAGGCACTCTGGAAGAGCTGCGCGCTCAAGGCGGAGGCGGCGATCTGGACGATGCCTTTGTCAGCCTGCTCGCCGACGAGGCCACTTGAGCCGCGATCTCAAAGCTTTGGGCTGGCTGATTCACGCCCAGCTCCTGCGCATCGCCCGCGAGGGTTTGGTGGTGCGCGCGCTGATCTGGCCGGGGCTGCTCACGGCCCTGACACTGGTCATCTCCAGCACGGTGGTCTTGGCCTTCTACGCGGACAATGAGCTAGCACTGGAGCCTGGCCACCCCGAGCTGGTCGCCCAACTGGAAGAGCGGGGCTTGGCCGTTATTGAAGTGCCTGACCCCAGAGCGCTCCTGGACCGCGAGGAGGTACCGCGAGCGGCCTACCGAGAGGGAGAGCAGTGGGTGCTGGCCACGACCCGAAGCGGCCGCTTGAGCTTGGCCACCGAAGGCGTCCTGCGCGAGGAGATCGGCGCCAACTGGAAGCTCAAGACCCCAAAACCAGGCGCCAGACAGGTCGAATTGGGCGCCACGCTGCGGGTGCTGGTGGGCATGCTCGGGGTGCTCTACGCGCTCTACGGCGTGGTCTTTGGGGCCGCGGCTCTGTCCCGAGACCGCGGCAACGGCAGCCTGGACGCGGACCTGTCCTTGCCCATCTCCCGAGGCATCCACGCCCTGGCGCGCATCCTGGCCTCCTCCTTGGCGCTGGGGGCCGGCATCGCCGTGACCTTGGGCCTCCTGGGGGCGCTGATCGGCGTCGAGCAGCCCGTCGACTGGTGGTCGGCGGTGACCCTGGCTGGCGCGACCTGTACGGCCATGGGCTTGGCTTGGATGGCGGCGAGCCCCGGCGAGTCCCTCACCGGTCCCCTCTCCCGGGGCATGACCTTGTCTCTTGGCGCGATTACCCTGGGTTTTGGCGCACCGCAGATCGGACGACACCTGCCCCTGGCCTCCCTGGGCGCGATGGTCAAGGGCGTGCCGCCCAGCTTCCTCGCTTGGGTGCTCTGTGGCCTGTGTATCGCAGGGGCCTGTTGGGTCTTTGACCGGAAGCTCAAGTGAGGCCGGCCCGACTGCTCGCGGTGGCTTGGCGCGACCTGCGCCTGATCTCCGGTGGACGGGGTTGGTGGAAGCTGCCGGCTCTGGCCGCAGGCCTGCTGCTCCCCGTGGGCGTGATCCCACTGGACATCCCCACCAGCCTGGAGGCCCTGCCTGCCCGCGCCCAGGGCCAGATTCCTGAGTCCCTGCAGGCGCTGATCGAGCCCAGTGCACAGGCGCCCGTGGGCTTTACCCGGGCCGAGGAGCCCACCATTCGGGCGACCCGAATCCCTCTGGCCACCCGAGAGGCCTTGGACACTCTGCCGGGTCCCTCTGTGCGCATCGAGGACCTGGGGAGTGAACCGGAGCTGCCGGGCCGCAGCCTCTTGGTCGCACTGCTCGCCCTCTCCCTGATGACCGGCCCCTTGGCCGAGTCCCTGGCCGGGGAGCGCGCCAAGGGCACCCTGACCACCCTGCTGGCCGCGGGAATCTCTCGCTCCGAGCTGGCTTGGGGCAAGTGGCTGGCTTGGACCGGCTCGGCGACCCTTGCCACCGCACTGGTGGCCATCGGAGGACTGGCCAGCGGCTCTCAGGAGTGGGGACCTTGGCCCCTGGGCCTGCCCTTGGTTGCCGGAGCCGCCGTGGCCCTGGGTCTATGGCTTGGCAGGTCCGCCGCAGACGAGGTCGGATCGGCCACCCGAACCATGCGCGTGCTGCCCATGGCCGCTCTGCTGCTGGGCGGCGCCGCTTGGTTCTTGCGGGGCATCTCGCCTGCCCTGGGGGCCGCGGTTCCTCTTGGCGGTGCGCTGCTCGTCGCCGGCAACCTCGCCGTCTCTCCCGTTGAGCTGCTCGCCGCATTGGTGGGCAACGGCTTGGCCATCACCGCCATGCTCGCAGGCGTGACCCGCGCCCTGGACGGCAGACCGCCATGGGTGGACGTGCCGGGTCTGCTGCGAGACCTTGCCCTCATTGGCGCCGCCGCGCTCTGCTGGTGGCTGCCCATCATCGGCCCAGGCATCTGGGGCATCGCTGGGAACGCCGAGCTCAGCGCCTCTCTGGACCCTCGGGTCGGGCTGGCCACAGGCGCCTTGCTCTTCTTGGGAATCGTGGGCATCGACGCCGCGCGGCTTCACACAAGCACCGGGCTAAAGCCCCCTTCATTGCTTGGGATTTCCGTTGGCTTTGCCGCGGGCGGCGCCCTGGCGGTGCTCACCCAGTGGGGGCTGCCCGAGCTCGGGTTGGCCTCAGGAGAGCTGGCAGAAATGGCGCAGCTCCGACTGGGTCGCGGCGTGTTGCCACCCGTGGCTGTCTTTGCGCTGGTGCTGCCCGCCCAAGAGCTGCTCTTCAGAGGCTGGTTGCAGCGCCGCAGCCCCCTCTTGGCCCTGCTCGCGTGGGTCTTGGTCTGCACCCCCCTGGACCCGGTGACCGGCCTGATCAGCGGCTTGCTCCTGGGAGGCCTGTCCCGCTGGAAGGGCTGGTGGGCGGCGCTGGCGGCGCATCTGGGGTGGTGGGCGGTGGCTGGGCTGCTCGGGGCTTGAAAGCAGGCCTCCAATGTGAGAGCTTTGCCCACCTTGGAGGGAGAGGGGATGGGAAACGCAGACCGAGGCATCAGCCTCAACACACTGGCTTGGATCGCGACGGGCTTGGGCACCGCAAGCGTGATCATTGGCCTGATCCTTTGGGCAAGCACTCCCAATGTCTATGTCACCAACGGCCTGAGCCAAGTCATGCTGCTTCGCGTCGACGGACAGACCCTCACCGTGCCGCCAGAGGACTGGAAGGAGGTGGAGGGCGTCTCCACTCAGAGCACCCTGGCTGAGTTCTCCCTGGACAAGGGCAAGAGCTGGGAGCGCATCGAGCTCGACCTGAGCCGGGGGGCCCGCGCTGTGGTCATCAATCCCTATGGCGCGGCCTGGGTCTACACCCAGGGCATCGTGTACTCCGAGAACAGAGACATGGACAGCCCCGATGCCGAGCACCACTGCGGCGAGCAGGTGCTGCGCTTAGAGCGCGCTCACTACCGCTTCGAACCCACGCCCGACACCGTCGAGCTGAGCAGCGGGAAGCGCTACACCACCAAGTGGGTGGTGGACATGGCCGGGAACGCCGAAGACTGCCTCTACGACCTACAACAAGACGGTGACCTAAAGGCCGCCGAGCGCTTGATGGAGCGTCTCCTCGATCCAAACTCCGAGGACATGGTCTTTGAGCTCGCCGGTATCAAACGGCGTGCGCTCCAAGACGCCGAATACTTGAGTTGGCTGGAGCGCTCAGCCGCAGAGCACCAGACCCTGCCCTTCAAAGAGCTCTACACCGGCTTCTTGATGCAGACCCCCGCAGCCGAGGACACCCTGGCGCGGCTCGAAGCGCAGCTCGAAGCGGATCCTGGGGCGACCGAGGCGGCCTACCTCTACTCCCTCTGCGTGCGCAACGAGCAAGCCCTGCCCGTCCTTCACGCCGCCCTGGAGACAGAGCCCGCAAACATGCCCATCAACCGGCGTCTGGCCACCATCTACGAAGAGCAAGGTCGCCTCGATCTGGCCATCGAATACATCCCGCAGCTCTACCCGCACCCTGAGATCGGTATCGCGTCTCGCCACTGGGCGGCGAAGACCAACATGCGCCTGGGACGCACCGCCATGGCGGAGGCCATCCTTATGGACTCAGCCTTCAACCATTGGCCCTCCGCACTCGCCCTAGGCCGCCTGCACGGCGAGCTGGACAACTCGAGCCTCCCAAGGTGGAGGGCGCAGAAACTGCTCCCTTGGCTCAGGGTCTACACCGGCGAGCACATCGCCGAAGGCGCAGATCCGGCCTTGCGTTTGGCTGGACTGGTCATCAACGGCCCCACAGACCAACTCATGGCAAGTCCACTGGCAAGGGATCTGCAGCTCGTCCACACCCTTGAAGATCACGAGCTGATGCTCTTGCATCTCGTCGCCAAACGAGAGGCCCAGCAGGACATCCTTGTGGCGACGCGGGCGGCCCTCAACGAGCGTCCAGTCGTGGCACAAGGCCTCGAGGATCCCTTCGGAGTACCAGCCAGCGACTTTAGTGAGCTGAGCGTGGCCACCGCCTGCATGGGCAAGATCTGGTCCGGCGAGCTGAGCGAGGAGGAGGTTGCGGACATGGTCGTCAACGTGAACCACTTCGATCCCTTCGGCCAGGTCTCCGCACCGGCCGGCTGGCTCGACGAGGCAATAGAATCAGAACAGGCCCCCCCAGCCGACGTGTCCAACTGACCCAGGTACAGGAAAGGACGGACCATGCGCTGAAACGCAACCGGCTGCTGGTCTTGGGACTGGCGGTGGTCTTGGGGGCTGTCTGCGCGGGCATCGCGGTCTCCAGCCAAGTCCCTCCCGTCTACGTGACCAACGGCTTCAGCAAGCCCATGCTGCTGCGCTTGGACGGCGAAGAGTTCTCCATCGCGGCCCAGGATTGGCAGCGCCTGGAGGGCCTGTCCCAAACACAGCGAGCAGGCCGAGGTCTCCCTGGACGAAGGGAAGACCTGGAGCACCATGGCGGTGGACCTGAGCAGCGGCCCTCAAGTGGTGGTGCTCAATCCCTACGGCGCAGCCTGGGTCTACACCAAGCGCATCGTCTACTCCAGCAGGGGGCACCTGGAGAGCTTGAAGGCCGAGCATCAATGCGGCAAGCCCTTGCTGCGGGTCGAACGCGCGGACTACGTCTTTGAGCCCATGCCCCCCCCCCACCTGGAGGGCTGGGAGGGCTCGAGCGCGACCCTCAATCGGGACTGGCTGAATGTCACTGGAGGCGTAGAGGATTGCATCGCCGAATACAGCGCCTCCGGAGCCCTGAACAAGGCCATCCTGCTGGCCACTATAGACCTGGTTCCCACCACCGAGGCCAGCGTGCTGCGCTTGGAGCGCCTCCAGGCTCAGGTCCTGAGTCCCTCGAACGGCGACTTGGACCCTGAGGCCTCCGCTGAGATGCGGGCAAACATCAGGCACTACGATCCCTTCGGCATGATCTCAGCCCGAGCTGGCTGGCCCACTGCCACTGCTCCCTCCGAACTCCCAGATTGACCCAGGCAGCCCATGCTTCCCCTCCTCCTCCTCGCCAGCCCGGTCCTCACAACCGCCGAGCTCGCCGAGCACGACAAGCCCGGCGACTGCTGGACGCTCATCGACGGCAAGGTCTACGACCTGAGCGAGTGGGTCCCCAAACACCCCGGCGGAGAGGAGATCCTACGCGCTTGCGGCAAGGACGCCTCGAGGTTCTACGCAGCCCGTCCAGACGGCAGTCCGCACTCGGCGGGCGCTGACGAGGTCTTGGCCAGCACCTACATCGGTGACTTGGGCCAAGAAATGCAGGCCAAAGGCGAGCTCCCCCACCCCCACGACCAGCGTGCGGAGGGGACCCGCTTGGCCCTGCTGCCCACCGCTGCTGTGGGGCCCAAAGGGAGCATCGCTTTTCGCGCAGGCCACAGCTTGAGCTTCGGCGATTCGCCCAGCGGCATTGGCATCGGCATCGGCTACTCCTTTGGCCGCATAGACCTGCTGCTTAGCGACTACCGCGCGCAGGGCCTGGGCGGCTTGGAGTTCAAGTTCCAGGCACTGGACCAGCAACGCGGCGCCCCCCTCTCGGTGAGCATCGGCGCCGGAGGCGGCTTCGCCAGCGTGGCGGATGCGCCCGCTCTGCAGAGTCAGCTCATCTTGGAGCGACAAGACCTGGACCGCCGCCTGAGCACGCGTCTGGTGGCCACTGGCGGCATGTCCCCGGGGGTCCAGGACAGCAACAAGCTCTCAGCTGGCGCCTCCCTCGAGTTCCGGCCCATGCCGATTCACAGTGTCTTCGCCGAAGCCATCGTGCCCATCAGCGCCCCCGAGCAAGTGGCCTTCAGCGCCGGTGCCCGCATCTTCACCAGCGGACACGTCTTCTCCTTGTACTACAGCAGCACCCCCACCCTGGCGCCGTGGGCCTTGGCCGCACCAGCGCTTCAAGAGCACGCAGTGGGCCTGGCCCTGGAGCGCGCGCTGCGACTCTGAGCGACCTCTACTCTGCTCCCCAAAGCACGTAGGGCACGCCCTGGCGTTCCAACACCACCCGGTGCTGGGTCAAAGTGGGCCCAGGTACAAAGCCGGCCCCTTCGACGCGCTCGACCTCGTAGCCCACGCGCCACCTTCCACCTTGGGGAGGGTGGTAAACCGCGCTCGCTTGCACCCGCCAGCGCTCCTGGTCCACCAGACCCACAAAGAGGGTGTCGTTGAGCACCTCCATGACCTGGGTGCTGCGCACGCGCTCCACCTGCACCTGACCACCCCAGGTTCCGGGGTAGAAGCCGGCGCGAACCCAGACGGTGTCTTGGTCTCCACCGTTGGGATGCCCCAGGTAGCGCCCATCCTGGGTGAAGCCTTGGTGGTAGATGCGGTGGCCCTGGTACCAGCGGAAGTAGTCGTCCCGCAGGCGGGCCCACTCGGCGCCAAGCACCCACGGTCCAGCGCTGAGCTCCCCGCCGGCAAGGTTGGCGATGCCAGCCAGGTTGGGCACCGGAATGCCCGAGCTGCGGTTCACGATCAGGTCGTCGCCGCCGTACTGGGTGTAGAGCTCCAGGTAGTCGAAGGGCCCCGGCAATGGCACGGTGATGCGGGCGTCAAAGGCCGCGATCTCGTCCTGATCCGGCTCCTCTTGGTTGGGGTCATCGTAGATGTGCGGCTTGGTCGGCAGGATGAGCTGGCCCACGGATGGCAGGGGCCGACCCTCGCCACCAAACAAGCCGAAGCGCGTGGCCCCAAGCTCCAACCAAGAGGTGGGTGCCCAACGGAAGTCCATCAGGATGACACCAGGGTTGTCCACGTCCAGGCGCTGGCGCTGCAGCCACCCTGCCCCCACGTGTACGCGCAGGGCACCCGCGCGGCCGATGTTGCCCTCGTAGGCCACCTGACCCATCGGCACGCTCCAGGCGTCATCTCCGAGCACCAGCGCGCCATGACGTGAGGGGCCCACATAGCGGCGCTCCGTGCCGAAGCCGGCCTGCCAGGGTCCGTGTCGAAAGCCACCGTAGGCCTCGCGAATGGGGAAGCCCACATCGACTGTAGGCGCGTCCACCCAGAGCTCCGGCGAGACCCGCACCTCATACCAAGGCGTGTAAGCCACCAGCTCAGCCCGGCCGCGCAGGGAGAGAAGACCGGCCTCGGAGTCGCCAAGAGTGCCCTGAGGACTCAGAGAGCCAACCCCGGTCCAAGCACTGGCTCGAACGCCGACAACCGGCGCCAAGAGCCCCTGCTCCCCTCCGTCCAAGACCAAATCCTCGGGCATGTAGGCGCCGTAAACCCGCAGCCAGGTGGGATACCAGCCGTCCGTCGCGGGAGCGTCCTTGAGCTGCATGGCCCTGTGCATCGCGCTGCGGTCGGCTCCCCCCAAGATCACGACCTGACGCTGGGCGCGCAGCAAGCGCTCGGCGCTCTCGTCCATTTGGGGGTCGGCTGGCGCAGCAAAGAGCTGTGCGCAAAGGAGTGTCCACATGCCTGCCAAGGTAGCATCGCCACATGCTGTTGGCCCTGCTGCTCACCCAGGCCTGGGCCCTCCCTCCGGAGGCGGACCCGGCGACTTCCGCTGCCCCCAGTCAGTCCTTGGCGACCTGGCAGCGCAGCGCGCCCTTGCCCCCTGAGCCCATCTTCCAGCACTACATCCTGCGCCACCGGGCGCTGATGGTGCAGGTGAGCGCCGGTCGCCGCGCTAGCCCGGCCTACCGAAACACATGGGGCCAGCTGGACGCCTACTGGGCCTTCGCCCAATACTCCCAGCCACTCCCCTACCTGAGCGTCGCCGACCAAGAGAGAGCGGCCGACCTGAGCGTGATCGCCGCCACCTTGGCCGCCGAGGCCCTGTTCAACGAGACCTTGGCGCGCTCGGAGTTCCTCTCCGGGGCCCAGATCGCCCTGCGCACCCTGAGTGGGCCAAACCTTGAAGTGCAGCCTGGCAAGAAGGGTAGCAAGAACAAGACCGAGCTTCGAGCAAACGGCGCCCCTCCAAACCGCGCACCCCAACTCCAAGCCGCCCGCTTGGACCTACCGGCACGCCCCAGAAAGCCCCCTCCCCCCAGCCTGCGATTCGGCGCTGGAACCGCCCTGAACACCGACCCCGAGCAGCCCCTCAGCATCGCGTGGAACACCTACATCATCCTGCGTGCCATCGGCGTGGATGACCTGCGTCTGAGCAGCAACCTGGTGCAGCTTCAGTTTCCGAGTGGACGCGGTCGCAGCCGAAGCTTTGAGCCCATCTGGAGCCTGGCCTGGCAACTCAATCTGCGTCAGCGCATCCATCCACGCCTGACCCTGAGCGCCGAGATTCGCTCCGTCGACGCCGGATACATGCCTCGCCACGCCCGCCTTGGCCTCTCGACGACACCCCTGGCTGAGCAACCTCAGTGGGTGCTCACCCTCGGCGCCAGGCACAACTTCGAGACACCCAAACGCCCCGTCGAACAGAGAATCGAGCTGAGCCTTCAATGGAATGGTCGCTGGCGCGCCGCCTTGGACCCAAGCCGTGTCACACCCGCTCAACGCTCCGGCCCCGAGCCTTGGTGGACCCCCTCAGCTTAGCGGGTCACAACCACAAATCTCAGCCCGGCGGCCAAGCCATCTTCTGGGTCGCCGGCGGCTTTTCCCGGTCGCTTCGAGGGCTCGGGGTGTCGACACTTGGCGCTTCAGGCGCAACTTCGGGCGCTTCAGGCTCCAGCTGCTCCGGCACCTGCTCCCCGTCTTCCAGCGAGGTCGATGTCTCGCCTTCTGCAGGCGGGGCATCTCCAAGCTCACGCAGAGCCTCGGTGGCGTTCCATGCGACGTGGTCATCGGTGCTGTTCTGGAGCTCCGAGAGCACTGGGATGGCGCTGGCATCTCCAATCTGACCCAAGGCCCAGATCGCGTTGAGCGGTGGCCGCTTCTGGCTCTCTACAAAGGCCAAGAGCGCGGGTCCACCTGCAGGATCCCCCAGACGACCCAGGCACTCCGCAGCGGCCTTTTGCACCCGTGGGTCAGGGTCCAAGAGCGCCTCGGAGACCGCTGGCACGACGCTAAGGTCTTCCTGCTCAGCCAGGGCCACCAGAGCCCGCACGCGGAGCTCCGCTTTGGGATCTTGAAGGGCACCCACCAGCGCCTGCGCGATCAAGGGATCTTGGACGTTCTTGGCCAGATCCATCATGTCGCCGCGCACAGCCGGGTTGCCTGAGCCCAAGCCCTGGGCCACGACTGCGGGGTCCGGCCCACAGGCCACCATGCTGAGGAGCAAGAAGATCATGCTGCATCCCCAGTGTTTCCATAGGCTTGGTACGCCTTGGCGTAAACGCCGTAGCCGGTGGCTGAGAAGTCCATCTTGTTGAGGACCAGCCCCAAAGGCTCGACATCGTGGCTGATGAGGCGCTCGCGGGTGTCATCCAGGACCCGACGTGGGGTCTTGTCCGCTTCGACCACCAACACCATGCCGCCCACCATCTGGGCGACCAAGAGCGCATCGTTGACCACCAGGGCCGGCGGCACGTCCACAAGAACGTAGTCGTAGCTGCGGCAGAGCTCGTTGATCAGCTGACGCAGACGCAGGCTCTCGACCAGAGAACCTGGGTTCGGAGGAATGGCACCGGAGCTCAGCAAGGAGAGCCCCTCCACGCCCGTCTCCTGGATGGCGTCTGCAGCTTGGGCCTGGCCCATGACCACTTGGGTCAAGCCAACCCGGTTGTCCGATTGGGCCCAGAAGCTGTGCTGGGTGGGGCGACGCAAGTCGCAGTCCACGACCAGAACCCGCTTGCCTTCGCGGGCCAGGGACACGCCCAGGTTGGCGATGACGGTGGACTTTCCCTCCCCGGGGAGCGAGGAGCTCACGCACAGAGAGTTGCTGGTGCTGTCCAAGGAGGCGAACTGAATCGCTGAGCGAAGCGTCCTGTAGGCCTCGGCGACCGGGTCGGTCACAGGCAGGTCCGCGATGCTCATGCCAATGCCCGCCTTGTAGCGCGGCAGCGTGGCCAGCAGAGGCTGCTCCCAGGTCTCCTTGAGCTCTTCGGGACTGCGGATGCTGTCGTCGATGTACTCGAAGAGGAAGACCAAGCCCAGTCCGACCAGCACGCCCAAGCCAGCGCCGGTGACCAGGTTCACGAAGAAGCGTGGGCTCTTGTGGCGGTCGGGCTTGGTGGCCGGCTCGATGAACTGAATCGGAGAGGTGCTCATCGCTTCCGCGACGGCGATCTGGTAGCTCTGAGAGGCCAGGGAGCGGTAGACCTCTTCCGCCGCGGTGGCCGCGAGCTGGAGCTGCGAGAGGCGCCGCATCTTGTCGGGGTACTGGCTGAAGGTCTGGGTGGTCCGCTCGATGGCCTCGTTGATGGCCCCCGCGCGATCCTGAAGCCCGGCCTCCTCGACCTGCATCTGAACCAAGGTTGGGTTCATGCCGTGCTGCTGGGCCAGAACGTCGACCAACTCTTCTTCCAGGGCCCGGATCTGCTCATCGAGCTGAACCACATCCGGGTGGCGCTCGGTCAGGTCCAAGAGCAAGGTCACGCGGCGAACGCGCTGCTCAGAGAGACTCTCGCGCAGACCCCGAATCTCAGGGTTGTCGGCGATGGTGGTCGGACCGATCCAGTCGATCTCTTCCTGCCCTTGCAGGCTGCGCAGTTCCTTGGATTGGGCTTGGATTTCACCGAGTCGACTCTGGGTCTCCTCGGCCATCATCAGGAGCTCGGAGAGGCGGCTGACGGCGGAGCGCACCTCGGAGTCCAGATCGATGATGCGCTCTTCTTCCTGCACATCTGCGATCTCGGCCAAGGCGTTGTCGAACTCCGCCTGCACGATGATCAGGCGCTCTTCAACGAAGGTGCGCGCATCGGTGCTCTCCTTCTTGGCCCGTGCTTGGGTGTCGACGATGTAGACCTGGGCCAGGGTATCGGCCATCAGCTGCGACTTGAGCGGGTCATCGGAGGTCGCGACGATCTGGATGAGATCGGTGTTCTCGTGCTGCCGCACGGTGAGCTGGGGCACGACCTCGGTGGGGATGAGCGAGCTGTCGATGATCAGCTTGTCTGGGGCCAGGAGCTTGTCGTCCTCGTCCCGAAGCTGAAGGCGCCAGATGACCTCCTCCAGGACCGGACGGGTCGTCATCATCGCGATGTGGTTCTGAATGTCGTCGCTCTCGCCCGACATGCCAACGGCCAGCTCTTGCAAGCCCAGATCTGAGAGCACAGCGCTGGTCGCGTCGGAGCTCGAGACCATCAGCCGTGCGCTGGTCTCGTATTCTTTGGGCAACAGCAGGGCACTCACGGCGCCAGCCACTGTGAAGACCACAAGCGCCTGAACGAGCAACCACAGGCGACGGCGCAAGGCCGCAAGAAGGCGCATTAGCTCCATTGGGGACGGACCTTAACGCAGGCGGAGGCAGGCTGTAGTGGGGGCTGGGTCAACGAGCACCTCGGCCCTTGAGGACCGCTGGAATAGTGAGCAGCAAGATCTTCAGGTCCAGCCAGGGGCTCCACCCTTGTACGTAGGCGATGTCCAAGCTGACCATCTCCTGAAAACCCAGGTTAGAGCGCCCTCGAACCTGCCACAAGCCGGTAATGCCGGGGTGAACCTGGTGTCGCAGCTCAAACCAATAGGCCAGCTCGCGGTCATCCTCAATGCCCTTCAAATCTCCGGTGGGCAATGGGCGCGGTCCGACCAGGTTCATGTCGCCACGCAGCACGTTCCAGAACTGCGGGAACTCATCCAGTGAACTGCGCCGAAGGAAGTCTCCGACACGGGTCACCCGTGGGTCCCGGTCCATCTTGAAGAGCAGCCCGTCCGATTCGTTCTGGGCAGCAAGGGCGGCCTTCTGAGCTTCGGCTCCAACCACCATGGAGCGGAACTTGTAGAAGGAGAAGATGCGCCCGCCCTTGCCCACCCGAGGCGAGGCGTAGAGCACCGGTCCGGGAGAGTCCAAGCGAATGGCGATGGCCACCGCGAGGAACAGGGGGCCGAGAAGCAGCCCGCCGAGCACGACCACCATGATGTCCACGGCGCGCTTGAGGGAGACCACCAAGCTTGGGTAGGTCACGCGACTGAGGTCGATGAGCTGCAGCTCTCCGAGCTCCGCGACCTCCAGGCGCGGGCTGACGATGCCCCAAGTGAAGGGAACCTGAAGCACCCGAATGCCCATCTGGGCGCACCGCGTGGTCAGCTCGAGGGCATCTGAGCGAGAGAGCCCGCGCGAGGCCAGCACGATGGTCTCGATCCCATGCGCGTTGATGATCTCCCGCAAGCGCTCGGAGCTCCCAAGCAGTCGGCCTTCGGCCACCGAGGTGTCCTCGCCAATGGGAGCGATGAAGCCCTTGAGGGAGAAGGCTCTGCGCCCTTCCCGCGCCAAGCGCTCTTCCATGAGCAGCGCGTCCTCTCCAACCCCAAAGATCGCCACACGCTCAGCGGCGAGCTGGGAGCCCCCCCTGGACTGCCAGCGCAGGAGCAGGGCACGCCAAACAGCCAACGAAGCAAAGCCGGTGCTCACCCAGGTGAGCAGCAAGAACCTGGACCAGCGACGCGCCTCGGGCACCACCAAGTGCAGCAGGGCTGCCAGAAGCAGAACACCGATGGTCGCCTTGGAGATGCCGCCCAGGGAGCGCACAACGGTGCTGCTTCGGCTGGGGTCGTACAAGCCTTGGTGTCGCAGCAAGCCCAGCCAGCCCAAGAGCAACAAGCCTGCAGGCGGCATCCAAGGGTTGAGCAGCCAGAGCTCGCGGTATTGAACCTGCAGCAGCTGCTCCATGACCGGACGCCAGATCACCCAGAGCTGCCATGACAATGCCAAGGCGCCTGCAAGTACGGCGATGTCCACCAGGCCGACGGCCAGGCGGATCCAGTTGGTGCGATGCATGGGCTATTGCGCCAAGATTGCGCCTGTGCCCTGGGCCCCATCGGAGATGGCGTTGCGGTAGACCGCGGAGCCAGCCACAAAGGGCGCAAGCACGGTCTGGAGGCGACGGAAGAAGCGCTCCACATTCGCGATGGTCTTGGTCGGCACGTAGACGATGTCGCCCTGCTGCAGGAAGACCAGCTGGCTCATGTTGCCCTGGCCGTAGATCGAGGCGACGTCCACCAGGTAGAGCTCCGGTTCCCCGGAGACATCCCCGCGAATGAGCAAGACGTTGTCGGTGCGCGCGTTGGTGTTGATTCCGCCGGCGCGCACCATGGCCTCGAGTACGGTCATGTCCGAGTCCAGCTGGAGCACAGCGGGGTTGGTGACCTCGCCCAGGACAAAGACCTTCTGGCTGGAGAGCTCCACAACGTTCACCGAGACGGAGGGCTCCCGGTAGTACTCGGCAAGCGAGGTCTCCAATGTGTTGACCAGCTCGGGGTAGGTCAGGCCGGCCACCTGAACATGCCCCACGATCGGGAAGGTGATTCTGCCGTCGGGGGCGATCGTCACCGTCATGTCCAGATCAGGGGCCTTCCAGACTTTGATGTCGAAGGTATCTCCAGGTCCGAAGACGAAGTCTTGCGCCGCAGGAGCGCGCAGCTCAGGCACCTCTTCGACAGGAACCGCTTCCATCGGGGCGGTACGGCCTGCGCAGCCGACAAGCACCAGCAACAGGGAGAACAAGGACATCAATGCAGACATAGGTTCGCCGTAGCGCAAGGGTAATGGAGTCGTCAACCGGTCCAAGGACACGGTACACTCACGCGTTGAAACCCAAAAGGGCATCATGAGCGTCTTGTCTCCTCGTCTCCGCACATTCCTCCTGCCTCTCGGCACCTCGGCTTTGCTGGCCCTGTGTGGCTGTGGTTTGGAGACCTTCAATGAGACCGGCGTGGTCACAGATACGGGACCAGCTGGCGATGCGGACACGGACGCCGACGGCGACAGCGACTCCGACGCGGACGGAGACGGCGACTCCGATACGGACTCCGACACCGACACCGACATGACCATCAGCGGCGTGACGCCCGATTGGGGCACGACGGCCGGGGGCACCTCCGTGACCCTGAACGGAACCTTCGCGGCAGCCAGCGGCGAGGTGCTCTTCGGCTCAAAGGCCGGCAGCGTCCAGAGCTGGACCACGAGCTCCATCTCCGTGAACACCCCCACCCAGTCCGCAGGCGGCCTGTACGACATCACGGTCAAGAGCGGCAGCAACGAGGTCACGGAGACCGAAGCCTTCACCGCCTACGAGGACGCCGCCGGCAAGGCCTCCGTCGTCGGAAGCATGAACTGGTGGGACTACAACGAGAACGTGTACGAGGCCGGCTTGGACTTCGGCAACAGCAGCATGTTCATGACCGTGCCAGTGGACTTCCACTGGTGGGAGTTCTACGGCGCCGCCGAGGACAGCTGCGCGGACAACTTCAGCACCGCCAAGGGCGTGAGTGTCTACACCGACTTTGAGGTCAACCAAATTCAGTTCAAGCAGAGCAGCCGCACGGTCTCGATGAACTGGGAGTCCGGAAACCTGCGCTGGTACGGCGAGTACGCCTCCGGAGCCCTGGGCCAAGGCAGCGCCTACGACCTCCAGACGGTGAGCTCTGCGGTCTACCCCACCTTCTCGATCAGCGACGTGACCCGCGGCCCCAAGGCCTTCACGGTGACCAGCCCCGCAGCGGTGACCGGGTCCTTCCAGTACCTCTCCCGCACCGGTCTGAACTTCAGCTGGAGCGCCAGCGGCGCAGAAGCAATCATGATCAACATCGTGGTGACCCCAACGGGGGATTTCGCCGACTCCGTGCATGACGTGACCTGTTGGGTGAAGAACGACGGCTCCTTCACGGTCCCCCCTTCCCTGTTCTCCCAGTGGGGCAACGGCAACTACGCCTACCTGATCATCGGCGCAGCAAAGGAAGGCACGGGCACCAACCCCGTGGACAACGGCGAGGCCCGCGTGGCGGGCACCTACTGGCGCATCTCGGCCGCCCTCACCCAGTGAGCCTGCATGAGCGCTCCTGAGCGCCTGCAGCTCTTGGGCCTGCCCGTCGACGTCCTGGACCGATCTGGCATGCTGGCCCAAGTACGCCAGATGATCGACAACGGCCGTCCAAAAACAGTGGCCTACCTCAACATTCACGTGGTCAACAGCGCCCGACGGGACCCAGAGCTCACGCGCTTTCTACAAGCTGCGGACCTGTGCTACGCCGATGGGCAGGGCATTGTCTTGGGCGCGCGCCTTCAAGGCAAGCACCTGCCAGAGAGAATGACCGGGGCGGACTGGATCTGGGACCTGGCCGCTCTCGCCGAGAAGGAAGGCTGGACCTTGGCGTGGGTGGGCAGCGAGCCAGGCGTGTCCAAGGCCGCCGCCAAGGTGCTGCGAGACAAACACCCCAGCCTGAAGCTGCACCCTGAGCATGGCTTTCACAGCCCGGAGCAGACCCCCGCCCTGCTCGAGCGCATCAACGCCGCCAAAGCAGACATCGTGCTGGTCGGCATGGGCACCCCGCTACAAGAGCGCTGGACGGCCAAGAACCGCGCCGCGCTGGACGCGCCGGTGGTGTGGTGCTTGGGAGCAACCGCAGACTTTGTGAGCGGGAAAACAGACCGCGGCCCTGGCTTTCTGAATCAGAACGCCGAGTGGCTGGCCCGCTTGATCACCGAGCCGGGCCGCCTCTGGAAGCGCTACCTGCTCGGAAACCCGCTCTTCATTGCCAGAGTGCTCAAAGAGCGGGTATTAGAGCGCTAAATCTCCGGAGTATTCATGCTGTTCGTCCTCGCTGCCCTTGCCTGTAATGATGCCCCGGAAGGCCTGAGCGTCTCCCTCAGCCCAGAGGCCCCCTCCACTTTGGAGGACCTGGAGCTGGACATTCAGGTCAGCGACCCGAACGAGCAGCAGGTCACCCTAGAGATCCAGTGGACCCGGGATGGGGACGCTGTCCCAGAGCTGGACGGCGAGACCCTGGTGCCCGCTGATCAGACCGCCAAGGGCGAGCTCTGGGAGGCCAGCGTCGTGGCCTCGGATGGGGAGCTCACTGCTGGCCCAGTCAGCGACAGCGTGGAGATCGGGAACACGGAGCCCGTCCTGAGCGGAATCACCATCACCCCACAAGCCCCGACTGTCCTCAGCTCCCTCCAGGTCAGCTTCGAGCAGCAGGACATCGACGGTGAAGAGTTGAGCGCCGAGGTGCTCTGGTTCGTGGATGAGGTCGAGGTCGCCTCCGGCTTGGCCCTGCCTCCCGGAAACGCGGAGAAGGGTCAGACCGTGCGCGCCCAGGTCACTCTGAGCGACAGCGAGGCCAGCGTGAGCGACTCCGCCGAAGTGGTCGTCGTGAACACACCTCCGGGCCCGCCCACCATCCTGCTCACCCCTGAGACCAGCGTCTCGGTCGGAGAGTCAGACCTGCACTGCCAGGTGATCTCCGAGGGGCTGGACGTGGATCAAGACGTCCAAGACTTTGAATTCCGCTGGACCGTCAACGGCTCCGAGTGGACCGGCGCGGTCGGAACCACGGTCTTTGCCCAGGACACGCTGCCCGTCGCCGAGCTGGTCGGCGGACAGCTCTGGACCTGCAGCGTGCGCGGCGATGATGGCGAGGACGTGAGCCCCTGGGTTGACTCGGCACAGGTCGAGGTCCTGAACTGCATCGAGCTGAGCGAGAGCATCGTGGCCACCGACAGCGGCTGCAACAGCGAGCCCTCCGACTATGCTTGGCAAGACGACCGCGTACGCGCCTACAACTACGACCCCACGGACATCTCCGGTTGGATGAAGTTCGATCTGAGCGCCCTCCCCTCAGACGCCGAGGTCCTGAGCGCCAGCGTCTCTCTCTACGAGGAGTGGGGCGGCACCTCCGGCTCCCCGGAGTTGGTCTTTGTGGAGAGCAGCGACGATGCCTGGACCCGGGAGACCATGACGGGCGCCTATCCAGCCCGCGGTGCACAGATCAGCGGAACCACCACGGTCTTCTTCATCGACGACTGGAACACCTTCGAGCTGGACACCAGCCTGTGGGACTGGGCCAGTGATGTGGCGAGTGGCACGGCCACTCTGGGAATCGACAACGTGAACAACTCGTACAGCTACGTCTATTTCCATGGCTCGGACATTGAGAGTCAGGCCCCGACCTTGGATTTGACCTACCTCAGCTGCAGGTAGTGCTGCTCCTCGCCCTTCTTGCCTGTAAGGCCGCCCCCGAAGGCCTGGTCCTCACCTTGAGTCCCCAAGCCCCGACGACCGTGCACGACCTGGAACTGGACGTGCAGGTCCGTGACCCGGACGGGCAGCAGGTCTCGCTGGACATCCAGTGGACCCGGGACGGAGAGGCGCTGCCGGAGCTGGATGGTGCGCTCCGGGTACCGGCCGTCCAAACCGCGAAGGGTGAGCTGTGGGAAGTGAGCGTGGTGGCCTCGGATGGGGAGCTCAGTGTTGGGCCCCTCCGGGCGGAAGTGGAGATTGGGAACACGGCTCCGGTGCTCTCTGGAATCACGATCACCCCCGAACACCCCACAGCTCTGAGCGCACTCGAGGTCCGCTTTGAGGGCCAAGACATCGACGGGGAGGAGCTGAGCGCTGAGGTGCGCTGGTTCGCGGACAACATGGAGGTCGGCTCCGGTCCGCTCCTGCTCCCCGGGGTCGCCCAGAAGGGCCAGACGGTGCGTGTCCAAGCCATGGTGAGCGACACCCATCTAAGCGCGATCGATGCGACCGAAGTGCTCATCCTCAACAGCGCGCCTTGGTCGCCTACTGTCCGGCTCACCCCTGAGAGGAGCGCGCTGCCCAACGAGTCAGACCTTCACTGCGAGCTGCTCGCCGAGGGCCTGGACGCAGACAACGACCTCCAAAGCTTTGAGTTCAGCTGGACCCTCAACGGCGCCGAGTGGAGCGGCGAGCTGAGCACCACCGTCTACCCCCACGACACCCTGCCACTCTCTGCGCTTGAGGGCGGCCAAGTCTGGACCTGTGCCGCCCGGGGAGACGACGGAGAAGAACTGAGCGCCTGGGCCACCTCAGATCCGGTGGACATTCTCACGTGCCACGTCGTCACCGAGGCCTTCCTCGCCATCGACAGCGCCTGCAACAGTGAGTCGAACAGCTACACCGGCAAAGACAACCGAATTCGGGCCTTCAACAAGGGCGACTACGATGTGACCGGTTGGATGAACTTCGACCTCTTCGGCCTGCCCCTGGATGCCACGATTCTGAGCGCCAAGGTCTCCCTCTTTGAGGAGTGGGGCCAGGCCTATGGCGGCCCGGACTTGGTCTTTGTGGAGAGCGACCATGATGCATGGACCCGGTCCACCATCACCCGAGGCAACCCCGCCAGAGGCGCTCAAATCAGCGAGACCAGAAGCTACTTCATCATCGGCGGCTGGAACCGCTTCGATCTGGACATGAGCCTGTGGGAGTGGCGCCGCGACTTGGCCAGTGGAACGGCCACTCTGGGCATCGACAACCTGAACACGGACTGGAGCTACGTGTACTTCCACGGGCCAGACAAGGCCGGACTCGAACCTGAACTGCAGCTGCGCTACCGCACCTGCCTGTAGTCAGAAGGCCAAGCTCAGAGCGGGTAGAGCGCCACCCCACCATCGCCCAGGATCCAGATTCGGGCTTGCTCATCCAGGTGCATGCCGCGTATCTCCCCCAAGGTGCTCAGCTCCGGCACGCCGTAGAGCAGCTCGCCCTCGGGCAGTGCGACCAAGCCCTGGCTGGTCAATGCCCAGGCGTCCCCCTGAGCACACACCAGCTCCAGGACCCTTGCATCGGCCAAGGCCGGGTAGACGGACACATCTCCTGTGCCGACGTTCACAAGCTCTAAGCCCTGTTTTCCCCAGACGAAGGTCCCAGCGCTGCAAGCACGAAGTCCCTGCCCTTGCGAGGCCTTCAGGTAGTCACGGCGGTTTCCGGCGGCGTCCACCGCGCTGAGGTAGCCATCCAAGAGCACCCAGAGCAGGCCGCTGGGGGCCACGCTCAAACCCAAGACCGGGTCGGTGATGGGGGTAGGCACAAAGCGCTCCAGTCCCCCATCGTGTCGGTACAGGCCGGTCTCACCGGCGACCCAGGCGCTCCCGCCGCTGATGGCCAGATGCTGGGCCGAGGCAGAGAGTGGCAGGCGCTCCAGGCCGCTTGGCCGCACGCGGTAGGCATCGTCCCCGGTGAGCACCCACAGGCTTCGGCCGGCCTGCTGCTCGGCGACCCCAAAGACCGGCCCTGGGATGGCCAAGGCGTCCTTGTAGCGGCGCGGGACCTCTCCGATGTGGGACAGGCCCAGGTCTCCGGCGATCCAAGCGCCCTTCTTGGACGCGCTGACCTCGTTTGCGCCAATCCCTGCTGGGGCTCCCGCCAGCTTCCACGCTGCGATGGTGCCGGTCTCCGGTCTCAGCAGCGCCAAACCTTGCTCCGTGCCCACCCAAAGACGGCCCGGGGGCCCCGCCGCGACCTCGGTGACCACATCGCCGGGCAGGCCCTGCGCACGGGTCCAATGGCGCTGGACCTTCTCTCCGTCAAAGGAGACCAGGCCATCCAAATCGGCCGCTGCATAGAGCACGCCGCGGATGCGCTCCAGGGCGTAGACGGCGCCAGAGTCCGGTGTCCAAAACTCAGAGAGAAGGCCGGACTTGAGCTGAAGAATGCCGACCGTGTCGGTGGCCAGGAGCACCCGCGTTGGGTCGTGGTGGTCCGTGTCCCAGATGTTCAAATCCGGGTTCACGCCTTCGATGGGCTCGGCGTCCGGCAAGCCGTGAACGCCCTGGTAGCCGGCCCAAAGTCGGGCATCGCGCCCGGGGGTGATGGAGAAGACGCTGTGGGGAGCAAGCAAGGGGGTGAGCTGGTCTTGGAGGCGGTCCAGGCCATGGTAGGTGCCGATGTAGAGGTCGGAGGAGCTGCCGCCCAGGGCTTGCACCCAGGGATCGGAGAGGCTCAGGTCCCAGACCTGGGTCACCACCCCTCCCACAAGCAAGGCCAAGCCATCGCCGGTGGCCACCCAGAGGCGCTCCCCATCGACGAGCACCGCGTTGACCTGTGAGCTGGGCAAGCCCTCAAAGCTGCCAAAGGTCTGCACCGGGAAGGCGGTCTTGTCCGCGAGAACCAGCCCCCCTTCCAGCAACGCGGCCCAGGCCCCTTGATCCCCCACGGCCACGATGTCCGCGACCTCGGCACCTGGAAGCAGCTCGGGCCACCCCATCTTGGCGACGCCCTGTGCATCCAAGCCCCAAGTGGCCCACACGGGCGCGCTGGCCTGCCCACCTTGAATCACGCGCAGCAGGCTCTGGCGTGGCAGTGGCTTGGACTGCCACCCCGGCTCAACCCCGCTTCCAATGGCGGTCCACCCTTGAGGCGTCTTTAGCTCAACCGTCGCCGGTCCCAGAGACTCCGGCCAACCCGCGTCCCAGAAGACCCGCACCGCGCGCTTGCCGGAGAGCTCCGAGAGGCTCTGGGGTGGCGCTGCGAGAGCGCGCACATGACCGGGCTCAGCCAGGGCCAGTCCGGCCCAAACTAGGAGCAAAGGGCCTCCACCTGCTCCTTGTAGCGGGCAGCGTGGGCCTCCATAAAGTGCAGCTGACCTTCCAACTCCAGAGCCTCCTGTGGGCACGCCCACCAGCAGTAGAGACACTGGATGCAGTCTTCCGGTTCCGTCTTCACGCCGATCTCTTCAGCGCTCAAGTGGGTGGGGCAGACCTCGGCGCAGGCACCGCAGTCATCGCACTTGTCCTTGCGCAGGCGCAGGCCGGTGATGCTGTCGTCTTGGAGGGAGTAGCGATCCTGGATGATGCCGGCCTTGTAGGCCAGCTGGCTGACGCGGGGGTCATCCACCAGGGGCCGCACGGCGAGCTTCAACCAGTTCAGGCTGCGCGCCTCGGAGAGCTCCGCCAGACGGGAGCGCTGGGGGGCATGCTTGATCTGGCGCAGCATCGGTACCTGGGCGGCGCTCTGTTCCAAGAGCTCCTGGGAGACCAGGCCGGCGTGGATGGCGTGCTCCAAGTAGGGCACCCGCTCTATGGGCATGCCCACCAATCGGCAGGCCACCACGTCGTTGGTGAAGGCCTCGGTGCTCATCATCAGGTGGCCCAAGCGGAAGGGCTCGCCATCTCCGGGGCCGTTGCCTTCCATGCCCACCAGCCCGTCCACCAGGATCAGGTCCGGCTTGACCACCTCGTTGATGGCCATGATGTTTCGGCCCAAATCGCGGTGCATCTCGCGCTTGTCCTGGCCGGTGCAGATGCCCACCCAGTTCTTCAGAGCGCAGCTGAGTCCAGCCTCGGCGTGGGTCTTGATCTTCGGCACTGAGATCAGGAACTCGGCGTCCATGATGGCCCGCGCGATCTTTGGCCGTGCTCCTGCTTGGAGGGGGACCGGAACGCCGCCGTCCTGGTTCAAGTCCAGGATGCTGACTCCATAGCGCGGCACCAGCTTGTCGATGCGCAGTCGGGCGAAGGTGTTGATGCCCCGGCGGTGCACGCCCACATTGGAGCCATCGGCCACCTGAATGCGGTGGTAGCCGCGGTTCTTGAGGGCCTCGATCAAGGAACAGAGCACCCGCAGGTCCGTGGAGTTGCCGATCAGGGCCGCCAGATCATTGTTCATGTTCGGCTTGATCAGGATGCCCGTCCCCAGGTCCTCGGGCAGCACCTCGGCGAAGCGCTCCAGCGCCCACTCCACCTCGGTCTTGACCTGCGCCGGGGTCCAAGCGGACATGACCCGAACTTGGCCCGCTGGACCAAAGTCGAAGCTGTGACGGCTCATTGGGCAGGCTCCTTCGGGTTCAAGTCGTGCCAAGCCACCCACCCGCTGCCTTCGTAGCAGACCAAGAGATCCAAGGGGACTTCCTGTGCACCACGGCTGAATTCGCTGAGGCGGCCTGGGCCCATCACGTTGCCATGGAGCTGGAAGAACCACAACTTTCTGTGGGCCTGTGAGCTCGCCCGCAGGCGGGTCTTGACCAGAGCAGCCTCGTATTCGGCCCGCTCATCCCCGTCCCAGATGCCGTTCTTGTTCTTGTCCCAGTGAGAGAGCAAGGCAGCGTCCAGCTCAATCATGTCGCGGGCGTCCGCTTCGGCCTCGAGCTGCTCAATGATTCGGTCTAGGGAGTCGGCCTGCTTGTCCTGGCCAAGGCTGCGCAAGTGCTCGACCTCCTTCTCCAAGACCGAGAGCGCATGGGCCTCCCGCCAACGCGAGGGCAACAGTCCCATGTGCTTGAGCAGGAGCGGCGTAAACCAGCTCGTTCCTGGGATGGGCAGGCTCCAATTCACCGCCGCCAGCACGCCGGCCGGCACGATGCGGAAGACGTCCAGGAGCTGGGAGCGCACCTGGTCCTGCTCCTCAGGGCTCAGGCTCTCGCCACTTGCGATACGGCGCTTGAGCAATCCAGCGAGCTGCTTGGACTCCTCGACCTCTCCCTTCAGGTGACCGAGCTGCTCCCCGGCGGTCTTGCGGATGGAATCCCATCCACGCCGAAATAGACCGGGTGGTTCCTCGATCTCTGCGAGTTCCATGGCTGTCTCGCGCAGGAGCTGGGCGTCTTTGGACAAACCCTGAGCCTCGAGCTCCGATGCCATCTGACTGAGGTCTTCGCTGGACATGGGCCCTCCTCGGGGCGGCGCTTAGCGCTTTGCCTGGGATGCGACCTGGGAGAGCAGGTCCTCGTAGCGTTTCCAAACGGCAGGCCACGCGTAGTGCGATGCCACGTAGTCACGGCCCTCAGCGCCGAGCTTCTTGACCAGCTCGGGCTCCTCGATCAGACGCTGCATCTGGTCCCGCATCTGCTCCACTTGCCCCGCCTGGAAGGGCAAGCCGATTCCGCCGGTGGCCTCACGGATGGCGGGCTGCTCCGACCAAACCACCGGCTTGGCGCAGGCCATCCCTTCGATAGCCGTAAAGCCAAAGCCCTCCTGCATCAGGGTGGGGAACAGGACCACATCGGCGCGCTGGTAGAAGGGCGCGATGGCCGGCACGTCGGTGTTGAAAGTCACCGACAGACCATGGCTTTGCACCTTGAGCTGGTCCAAGAAGACCGGGTCCACTACGGCACCGACGATGTCCAAGCTGCTGCGCTGCTTCAGGCGCTTGGGCAGACGCGCAAAGGCATCAATGGCCAAGTGCTGGCCTTTCCCCGGCAGAATTCGCGAGGGATAGGTAAAGCGCAACCCACCCTCGGGAGGTGGGGTTTCGCTGGGCTGGAAGCGCTGCAGATCCACGCCGTTGTGAATGACCTGGATGCGCTCGGCGGGAACACCGACCTCGACCAGGCGCTCCATGCTGGCCTGTGAGACCGTGACGACAGCCTTGAGGCGGCGGCTCTTGAAGCGGTAGAAGAGCTCCCTGGCCCGGGTGCCAGCGTCCCGCCTGTCAATGCCGAAGTTCAGGTCATGCACGATGCAGACCGCGGGGGCCCCCAACGCCGGAACCTCGATGCTGTTGGCCAAGACCACATCCGGCTTAAAACGCCGAGACTCGCGCATGGCAGCCCACCAGAGCGCTTGCCAGGACTGCCGCCTTCCCAAACCACGTAGGTCCACCGCGACGGCGTCCTCTGGGACCAGCGAGCGGTCCCTTGTGAAGCCCACCACCAAGCGCACAGCATGGTGCTTCTGAGCCTGTTCGGCGAGGCTCTGGAACACGGTCTCTGTGCCAGAGCGCACGTCGGGGGGGTAGCGTCGGGCGACCAAGAGCAGCTTCATGCCTGATCCCTATCCTGCGGTTCAGAGTCAGTCAGTCAGCTTGGCCAGGATCAGCAAGCCACCGTGTACTTCGGCCAGCTCTCCGGGATCCACCAGCTCAAAACCAGCCTCCTCCAAGAGCCGCTCATAGAGGGCATAGGGATGTGCCTGGAGCTGGTGTACGTCGTGAACTTGGTGGATCTCACCGTTGGCCTCTCGAAGCAAGAAGCTGAAGTCCACGCGAAAGGCGCCTTGGGCGTCTGGCTCGTGGTGCCACTCCAGAAAGCGCGCGCTGCGCCCGTCCGGTGAGTCTCCCCCACCCTGCGCAATGCCGGGCTGAACGGTCTCCAGCACCGCGTCGGGCACCAGCAGCAAGGCCCCACCCGGTGAGAGGTGCCGCTTGGCCGTCTGAATGGCGGCCTCGATGTCCTCGGGCGTGAGCAGGTACATCAGCACGTCGTGGATCAGCACGGCGTCGAAGCGCCGGTCCAGGTTGAGCGTGCGCAGATCGCCGCACACATGCTCCCGACCTGGACAGAGCGCGCGACTGACTTCCAGCATCTCCGGCCGAATGTCGTTGAGCACCAGCTCGATCTGCTCGGGTACGTGGGAGCCCAGGTGCCCCGTCGCGCTGCCCAACTCCAGAAAGCTCTTGAGAGGACGGGTCAGCCCTTGCTGCATCACGCCCATGAGCAGGACCGCCAGCTCGTCGTAGTCCTGGGGTGGGGAAAGCACCGGCCACCACGAGGCCAGTGAGGTGTAGGCCTGCTCAGACATCACAACTCCATTGCGCTAGTCGAAGTAGCCCAGGGCTCTGAGGGCGGCCTCGTCTACACCGGATTCCCCGCTGCCCCACTCCAGTCCCTGCACCAGGGTGTCCCGGCTGGCCGGTCCGCGCAGCTGAGAGCCCAGCAGGATCTCACCGAGCAGGTCTTCGGCAGGCGCGATGCCCATCAAGGCCTGAAGGGTCGGTCCCACATCCAACATCTGGACCTGGCCCATGTCCTTGCCCACCGGCACATCTGGGCCCATCGCCATGAACACACCCGCGGGATCGTGGTCGCCCGTAAAGGGCTCATCTTCGACCATCACGTAGTCGGAGAGCGGCTCCCCGCCGGCCCGACCTCGGGCCACACGCTCGGGGTCCGGAGACTCGTCGGCCAACACCAGACCCAGGGTGTCACTGGAGCCTGGCAAGAGCTCCCAAGTGTAGAGGGGCAGCCCTGCGTCGTCGATCAGCAGGGCCAGCTGACGCTCCAAATCGCTCAAGGAGGCCTGCTCGGCGGTCACGCTCAGACGGATGCCCAAGCGGCTGACCTGCACGGGCCCCAGCTCCGCGTCGAGACGCGCCTTGAGCCGGTCCGTCAAGGGCACGAGCTGAAGCTGCTCATCGGGCATGGCTTTGAAGCCGTGGTCGCTCAGGATCACCACCGTGGTCTCCGGCCCCAGGCGCTCCAGCACCTCGCCCAGGATGCTGTCGGCCTGCCGGTAGGCGTCGGTCAGGGAGTCGCCGTAGGCCATGGACTTCTCGTAGTCCACGTCCTCGAAGGACTCCGGCTGGTGGTACTTCCAGAAGCGGTGGGCCAAGCCGTCCGTGGCAAACCACGTGAAGGTGGCCAAGTCGGGGTTGTAGGCATTCAAGCTGTGAATGAACACATCCCGGTCGATCTGGCCTCGCAGGCGGTGCAAGGCTGCAAAGCGTGCGTCGTCGTCAGGGTGTTCCATGCGCTCCCGGATCTTCCAGCGCATGGCTTCCCACAGAGTCCCGACCCTGAGCCCATGGGGGATGCCGGCCAGGGCGAGCTGAAGCCCGCTCCGTCGCGCGGCCACGTTCTTGCGCTTCAGGCGGTTGGAGAGCTCCAGCTCCTTGACGAAGCTGAGCTCGCTGGGCCAAGTCTCCGGTCCCGGCGCGAGCCAGGCGGGCACGATGAAGCCGTCCACAGGCCGAGGCGGGTAGCTGACCAGCCACTTGTAGATGCCGATGCGGTAGCCCTCGGCCTCGGCCACGTCCCAGAGGCGCGGCACCTTGGCGGCCGTTGCCTGGACATGGAAGCCTCGAATCCCATGGTCCTCTGGCGGCTTTCCGCTGGCCATCGTGGTCCAAAGCAGCGGACTGAACATCGGGTCCATGCTCTGGAGCACCGCGTGGCTGCCCTGCTCCTTGACCTGTGCGAAGGCGGGCAACTCCCCGTCGGCGATGCGCGCGTCCAGGATCTCGAAGGTGGCGCCGTCTACCCCGAAGACCATCATCTTGACCGGGGCCTGCTCGGGAATGGGCCGCAGGACCAGGGCAAGGCTCCAGAGAGGCAGAAGCACCAGGGCGAAAGCCAACTTCCCAGAAGCGCTCCGAGCGAAAAGCTGTGCGGGGAGAGCGAGCAGAAGGCTTGGCACGAGCACGGCCAACCCCAAGTACAAGACCGGTCGGTCCAGGAACCAGGGGTTCACCCACACCGCCCACGAGGCCAGACCGAGCCCAGGGAGGGCTCCGAGCAGAGCGGCGAGGACCGCGGCGCGTTTCAGACTCGCTGACTTCACAGGGGCTCCAAGAATCGACCCGGCTGGAACTCATCCCAGAAGTGCCAGTCTCCTGGCCAAGTGTGCAGGCAACGGCCCAGAAAGGCAGCGATTTCGTCGGCACCCTGCTCCAACACCTGGGCGGTGGGCAGGCTGCGGTCAATGGCGATCTCTGGGCCGACCTCGGAGACCCAGCGTCCTTCTTCCCGGTGGGTGACCAGGGTCAGCAGCGGGGCGCCCGACTTGAGCGCCAGAAATACGCCACCGACTGGGATGCGCATGCGCTGCCCCAAGACCGGTCGAATCAGGCGTCGGCCCAGCTCTTTTCCGCCACCGGTCCCATCGCAGGCGCTCAGGATGACCTCGTTGGCGCGCAGGGCTCTCAAGACGGGCCGAAGGTAGCTGGCTCCGTCCTGAATACGCCCGGGAATGTCCTGCTCCAAGGTCGATCTGAGCGCCGAGACCCGCTGGCCCTCTTCGGAGAGTTCGCCTTCAACGCCTCCACCCCCGACCTGGACCATTGGGTAGCCCCGCGCCCCGAGCTCGCACAGTGGCAGCTGAGCGGGCCCCATGTGGGGGTGCATCAAGACCACACCCTGGCCCTTCGCCAGCGCCGCGTCGACGTGCTCCACGCCGCGCATCTCGATGTAGGCGCTGCCCTCCCCCGCGGCGATTCGCTTGAAGGTCCAGGAGATGTACTGGTCGACGAAGTGGGTCTCAAAGACCTGCCGCACCAAGGGGTCCAAGTCCCGACCTGGGAAGGCGCGGCTCATGTTCCGCCGCACGATCTGCGCTTTGCCACGCGCGCCGACGCTGGCCAGCTGGCCCAGGCGCCGGTTGGCGCGCAGCTCGGTGCCCGCGGGCAGGCGCCCAAGCAGCTCTCGGTACGGGCCCCACACCAAGCGGCGGTAGAGGTCCTTGATGGGCGACTCGCCAAAGACCATGCCTACTCCATGTACCCAAGGGCTTCGAGCATTGCGCGCTCCTCTGGGGTCAGCTCAGCGGCGCTGCGCTCCGCGTCACCGTCCAAGAGTGCGTCGGCCTGCTGAGCGAGGGTCTGGGCTTCCATCGGGAACTCTTGCGCCTGGTCGCGGTCGGAGACTGTACAGAGGGCACAGCCGCCTTCGGCCTCGGAGCGATACAGCGCATCGGAAAACTCAGTCGATTCCCGGCGAATAAACAAGCTGCTCGCGCTGCGCAGGCCGGCCAAGCGCAAGGTCGGCCGGTGACTGGGATCCGTCTCCCGGGCGGCCAAGTTGGCCTCGCGATCAAAGGCCAGTCCCCGAGCTTGGGTGCGGCCCTGCCAGTCGGCGGACAGGTCCAGGCCTTCCACTTCGGCAGGGGCCTCTACCCCCAAGAGCGCGTAGATCGTCGGCGCGAAATCGGAGACCTCGACCAGCCCCTCGACCTGAGTCCCAGCCGGAATCACGCCCTCAAAGCGCATGGCCGCCGGGATGTGGGTGGAGGCGTCGAAGAGGTCATCGCCGTGGTTGAACCAGACGCCTTGCTCTCCAAGGGCCTCCCCGTGGTCCGCGTTGACCAGAATCAGGGTGGACTCTCCGCGCCCCTCCACCCCTTCCAGCAAGCGACCCAACTGGGCATCGGCGAAGGCGATCTCCCCGTCGTACTGGGCGACGACGTAGTCCACATCGGTGATGCCTTGGAGGCTCTCGACCAGGTAAGGCGCGACGTTCTGGACCTGGGCCATCGAGGGATTGCCGGGATCGCGAGGGTCGCCCTCGTAGTAGCGGGTGTCGTAGGGCGCAGGGGGCTCGTAGGGGCCGTGGGCGTCGAAGAGATGCACCCACAAGAACCAAGGTCCTTCCTGCTTGTCCAGCCAACCCAGCGCGTGGTCGACCGTGTCGTCCCCTTTGCGCTCCAGGACCTGGTGCGGGTTGAAGCGCCGCACCAGCCCGGCCTGCAAACGGCCCGGCAGAGAACGGTCCCACCCTGGCACCACCGAGTAGTCATCGTCGTAGGTGGAGAAGCCCTGGGAGAAGCCGTACTTTCCATCCAGCACGTAGGCGCTCACGAAGGCCCCTGTCGCGTAGCCTTCGGCCTTCAAGGTGCTCGCAATGGTCGGCCTGTCGGCAGGCATCGGGATGCCGTTGAGCAGGGTGTCGTGAGACCAAGTGCCCGAACCGGTGTGCAGGCTGGTGTGCGAAGGCCCGGTCACGGCGATGGGTGCGATGGCGGCTTTGAAGAGCACGCCCTCACTGGCCATCGCGTCAAAGGCAGGGCTCGTGTCCCGCTCGTAGCCGTAGGCCCCCATGTGGTCCGCGCGGGTTGTATCCAAGGTCACGATGAGCAAATTGGGTGCAGAGGCGGCCGCCCCCCGATCGCCCGACCCTTGGGCCCCCGGGTTGTAGTGGGTAGCAGCAGCAAATGGAAGGGCTGCGAGGCCGGCCCATCCAAGGCTTGGAAGGCGCCGAAGCGCCAAGATTGCCAACACGGTCACCGCGAGCAACGCCAAGGCCGCGAGCACCGATCCGCTGTACCAAGGTGGGGCTTGAAAAGGGGGTGGGTCGGTGACCACTGCCAGCACCCCGCTGCAGAGGCCCCAGCCGACCGCGCCAAGCCCGATGCCAGCGGCCACTGTGCGCCCCTTTGCGAGGAGCCCAAAGGGGGCGGAGAGCGCCGCAACCGCGAGCGCTGTCAGCACGAGCAGCGCGCCGGGATCCGGGAGCCAGAGGCGACCCAGCCAGGCCACTCCCATGGCCTCGCCGAACCCCAAGAGCGAACCCACGCCAGCCGCGCCGAGCAGGGGATGAAACAGGGTGCCAGTTTCGGACTTCATAGGGTCCCATTAGCGCACCCTCAGAGGATCGTGCTTGCAAATCGGGGACGTTGCTGGCAACTTCCCGCGTTGCCCCGGAAGGCTTTCCAGGGAGGAGACCCATGTACCGTCGACTGGCCCGCCAACTGACCCCCATGATCCTGCTCGGAGTGGCCGCACTGGCCCCCTCGGTCGCATCTGCGCAAGAGGTGGCTGTCGCCCCCTTCTTGCCCAAGGCCGGACTGGATCAAAAGGTCGCGAACAACGTCACTTCTCTGGTCGCCAGCGAGCTGGACTTTATGTCCGACTTCGACGGCGCAAACCAGCTCGAAGCCAAGCCCAAGAGCTTGACCTTGTCCTGCCTGAACAAGGCCTCGTGCCTCAAGGCCATCGGTCGGACGGCCGGCGCGGACTTTGTTGTGGCTGGATCAATCGCCCCAGCCGGCGATGAGTACGAGGTCTACATGGTGCTGCTCGATGTGGGCAAGGGCACCTACGTGCGCAAGGTCACCGCCAAGGTCGATGGCTCCCCCAGCGGCATGGCTGACAGCATGGGCGCCCACGTCTCCGAGCTGGTAACGGGCCAAGGCCCGGGCAAGCAGGAAGACTCGGTCGTTGAAGTGGACGACTTCGACATGTTCGACGAGGACGATCTGGACGAGTTCGACTTTGGCGGAGACGACGGCCCCGACGAGAACCGCTTGGGAACCCCAGGCAACTCTGAGCGCAGCCTCGACGACTTCGAGGACGAGCCCGACGACTGGGAGCTGGAGCAGCAGCGCGAAGACGAGGCCCGCCGCGAGCGCGAGGCCGCCGCCGCCCGCAAGCGCGAGGAAGAGGACCGCCTGGAGCGCGAGCGCCAAGCCGAAGCCCAGCGCCGCAAGGACGAGGAGCGCCGTCGCCGCGAGGAGCTCGCCCGCAAGGAAGCAGACGAGCGCGCAGCCGCCGATCGCGCCCGACGTGAGCGTGAGGCCCGAGAAGAAGAAGAGCGCGTTGCAGCCGAGCGTGCCCGTCAACGCGAAGCGGACGACCGTGCCCGCCGTGAGGCCGAGGCCGCACGCGAAGACGACTTCGATGACATCTCCTTCGGCTCGGTCGACCCCGACGACATCGAAGTCGAGATCGACGACATCAACTTCGGGGACGCCTCCTCGGAGATCGTGGTCCTGGATGATGACCCCATCGACTACAATGACCTGGACGACATCGACTTTGACTCTCTGGACGACCCCGATCCACGAGACAGCCGAGACAGCCGGGACTCAAGGAACAGCTCTCGTGATGACCGGGATGACCGGGACGACCGGGACAGTCGCGACAGGGACCGCGACTCCCAAGACCGTCTCGCGGATCTGGACGGCCCCTCCAGCGAGGTCAACATTCGTGGCGCCCGCGGCGAGAACGACCCGCGCTTCGGCATCACCCTCCGAGGCGGGTACTCCAAGTTCCAGACCTTCGACTTCGTGACCTACGGCGCGGAACTCTCCATCCCCGTCGGCGAGGTCTTCTTCCTCGGCATTGGCCTGGAGGGCTACTCCACCCAGCGGGACGTGCCACCCAAGCTGCAAGAGGAGCAAGGCCGCCCACCTGAGGAGTGGAACACCATCGCGCCCTTCAACTTCGGCGTGAAGTACCAGCCCACAAACCGCCCGTTCCGCCCCTACATCGGCGGGGATGTGACGGTCACGCCCTACACCTTCGAGAAGTTCCGCATGGCGCCAGGCCTGCGTGCACGTGGCGGATTCGACTACATGTTCACGGACGCCTTTGGTGTGAACCTGAACCTGGCCGCAGGCTTCTGGTACGGCTCCGAGTTCGAGATTGTGCAGAAGGACCTGCAGCCTCTGGGCGGAGTTCCATCCGTGTCCCTGGGCACCACAATCCTCTTCTGATGTCGTCTGTGGGGCCGCCACGCTCGGCGGCAGCTCTGGGCGTCTTCCAAGCGTTCTTGCTCTCAGTGGGGGCTTGGTACCTCTGGCAGCGCTGGGAGCCTGCGGGCATCCTGGCGGTATTGGCGCTGCTGGCCCAACTCGGCGGCGCCGGTGCGCTCTTGGCTGGCGCGTCCGCCAAGTACACGCGCTGGGCCGCCTTGCTCAGCCTCGCTTGCGCGGCGCTCGTCGTCGGCCTTCACCTGCAGGTCGGCGTTCACATCGTCCAGAACTTCGGAATCAGCGCAGAGAAGGGCTGGGCCTTGATGGGCGTGGCCGCCGGTGGCGGCGCCGGGGCCTCGCTGGTGCCAGTGATTCAGCTCTTTGTGCTGCGCGGCAGCCGTTTGAGCGAGAAAATGGGAGCAGCGGCGGCGCTGATCCTTCCCCTGCTCATCCCTCCCCTCTACGCCGTCTCCCAGCTTGATGTTGAGCAGAGCTGGAACACAGCCGCAGGCGAGGACAGCTTGGCTTTGGCCTACGCGAAGTGGAGCGGAGAGGCCGTCAAAGCCCGCCCAGGCGGGACACATGCACTGGGGGTGCTCTACGTGCTCCGTGATGGCCGCATCGTCTCCCAGACCCAGATCGATGGGCCGCGCAGCCAGAGCTTGATCGACGCCCTCCCACGGGAGGCGCCTGGCCCACGGGACGCCTTGGTCTTTGAGCAGGTCAGCTCCCTTGAGCCCCTGCCCGAGCTCGCCTTCTCGGGCCATGCCCCCATCCTCTCCCCAGGCCGAGACGGGCTCTATGGCCCACAAGGTGTGCAGGGCACCCTGCTCCTCTGGCGGGCTCCTTCCGTCGGCCGCAGAAAGATGGGCGGCGAGCTGCGTGCGCCCGGCGTGAGTCCCGAGCTGGCGGCCGGCGCCACGCACCAGGCCAGCTTGGATGGGTGGATGGCCTCCCTCGATGGCGTCTCCAAGCTGGATCAGACCTGGAGCGCACCGAAGTTCCTCAACCACCAGACCTTGTCCCAAGCGGCGGTAGACGGCGCCCACATGCTTCACCGAAACATGAAGGACAACGGACGCTTTGCCTATATCGTCAAGGGCCCAAGCGGAGACCTTGGCCGCGGCTACAACTACCCCCGCCACGCGGGAGGCGCCTGGTACATGGCCAGGGTCTACCGACACACCGGGGATGAGCAGGCGCACGCCGGTGCCCTGGCAGCCATCGCTCACCTGGCCTCGGTGACGAAGCACCTGCCCGACGGGCGGGCTTTCGTCCACGATCCCAGTCGCCGAGACGGCAAGGCCTGGGTTGGGACCACGGCTCTGGCCCTCTTGGCCCTGACCGAGCTCGACGTAGAACCCGAGCTACAGCAGGGATACGCCGCCTTCATCGCCTCGTCCGTTGACGAGAGGGGGAGCGTTCGGGGGGACATGGACTTGGCCACAGGCACATGGCCAGCTCAAGCACAGGTCACCTACGCCCAAGGTCAGGGACTGCTCGCGCTGGCTGCCGCCGAGCGTGCGGGGCTCAACGGTGTCTCGGAGCCTTTGGACCGCGCCATCGCCTTTGTTGAGGGCGACTACTGGCCATTGCCTGCGGCAAACCTTGCCATGCTCGATGAACACTGGATGTGCCTTGCTGCGGTGACCGTGCATGAAGTGCGTGGTGTCGCTGCTGGAGAGCGGGTCTGTACGGCCTATCTGGCGGATGTGGCTTGGTCTGCGCCCATCCCTGGAGCAGCGCAACAGCCTTCCGCTGGCCCCGCTGGTGGACTCGCCGAGGCCGTGATCGCACGAGCGGAGTTGGACCGCCGAGCCGGCCGAGAAGGCCCTTACCGCCAGCGCGCTCTGGACTATGCCGAGAGCCTGCTGGGCAATCAGTATCAAGTCTCAGATGCACCGCTTCTCGTTAAGCCAGCCGCGCTCATCGGGGGCTTCCGCGACGGCCCGTGGACCTTGGACGTTCAGGTCGACGCTGTGCAGCACATCGGCTGCGCACTCATGGGTGCAGAGCAGCTGCTCTTGGACCAAGAGCTGCCCGGCAGCATGCCCTAAACGCGCGCCGGTGAATGAGAAAGCCTACACCCGTTGTGGGACATTTTTGCCGCACCCCCAGTGTCCCACTCGGGGCGTGCAGATCCCGACGCAGGGCCAAGTTGCAGAGCAGCGAGCCGACGAACTGGGGATCGTAGAAGTCAGAGAAGTTGGCACGCCACTTGCTTAGACGTAGACTATCGCCCCCAGGAGTTCCTCATGACCCGTGCCACCTCAGTCATCGCATTGCTCGCCCTCGTTGCTTGCAAGACGAATACTTCCGACCCCCTCAACGCTGAAGACCCCATTGGCCGCATCACCGGCCAGGTCACCAACGTAGACGGCGAGGCCCTTCCCGGCGTCGAGGTCGAGGTCGCTGGCATGTCAGCTCTCACAGACGCAAACGGCTTCTACACCGTCGACGGCGTGACCCCTGCTGAAGAGCTGGTCGTCTCCTTCGAAGAGGAAGGCTTCGCTCGGGGCTACAAGAAGGCCCGCCTGCACAGCTGGGAGACGGTTGGCGTGGACGCCGTGCTCACCGAGATCGACGGCTTCGCTGTCTTCTCCGCACTGGACGGCGCCGACATCGAGATCGGCAAGGTCATGGTTTCCTTCGATGCTGGCACCATCGTCGATGAGTTTGGCGCCGCGTACACCGGCGACGTTCGCGTCGAGGTCACCTACCTGGACCCATCCAACGCCGAAGACATGAAGTACGCCCCCGGCGATCTGACCGCCCTGGCCTACAACCGCAGCAACCCTGGCGCCAAGGACGTGAGCGAGCCCGCACAGCTCGTCTCTTACGGCATGGCCGACATCACCCTGACCGACGGTGAGGGTGGCGACCTGAACATCGCTGACGGCGCCACCGCTGCTGTGGACTTCGAAGTCCAGAACAACGACCTGGACGGCAACCCCATGCCGGACACCTACCGCATGGGTGCTGGCGATGTTCAGCAGACATGGTCCTTCGACACCTCCCGGGGAATCTGGGTGGAAGAAGGACAAGGCTCGGTCTACAACGAGGTCGAAGACGTCACTGAGGAGCGCCCCGTCTACGAAGAGGTCGACCTCATCGACGAGGATCCTGAGTCCGCAACCTACGGCGAAGTCATCGGTACCGAGACCGTTGAGACCGGAACCGAGACCGTCGTTGTTGGCCAGCGCGAGACCGGTGCCCTGCGCTTCGCCTTCGAGGCCAGCCACTTCTCCTGGTGGAACTGCGACCAAGGCTTCGTGCCTTCTTGTGTGACCGGCCAGGTGACCGACATCCTCGGCTTCCCTGTACGCTCCGCACTGGTCAAGGTCAGCGGCGCCCAGTCCAGCTCTTCGGTCTACACCGACGAGGACGGCTACTACGTTGCCTCCGCAATGGTCGGTGACACCGTCACTGTCAGCGGTACCACCGTGGTCGGCGGCACCAACTGGGTGGGTGAAGAGCCCAGCGTCTTCCTGAGCGGCTACGGCAGCTCTTCGGCAGACTGCCAGCCCATCGACATCGACATCGAGGTCTGCCGCGAGTCCGGCATCGTGATGGCGGACAACCTCTCCGTCCAGGCCTCCACCCTGGAAGGCGTTGAGGCTGACCAGCTTCGCGCTTGGTTCTGGGAGCCTACCGGCGAGCCCTCGAACTGCGACGACCCCTGGGAAGACCTGGCCGAGGACACCTGCTACGCCGGTACCCCGGACACCTACGGTGACCGCTTCTCCAACAACTTGGTTGTTGGCATCCACAGCGCCTCCACGGGCACCAAGACTGTCGGTGACTACCTGGAGATGCGCACCTCCCGTGATGTGTACCGCATCGACCAGAGCGACATTGAGACCGGAACCGGCGACACCATCCCCGGCTACGTCTTCGAGACTGTCACGGTCACCGAGGGGTCCATGGATCTGACCGAGAACAGCGTCGAGCTGCGTGCTGGCGATGTCATCCGGGCCCAGGCCCCTGGCAGCGTCAACGACTACTTCGGTCCCATCGTGAACGAAGAGTGGATGACCATCCCTGAGCAGGTCGAGATCAACAACGTCACCGGAAGCCTCGGCAGCGTAAACCGCACCGGCGGCTTGGACTTGCGCTTCGAAGGCAAGAACAACCCCGACGCTGTGGTGGTCTTGGTCACTCAGGCTGGCGATGAAAATGGCCTGCTTTGCAAGTACGCCGACGACGGCACCGTGAACCTGAGCGGCTCGGACCTGGGTGCCTTGCAGCCCGGCTGGACCAGCGTCAGTGTCTACCGCCCCGAGTTCCAGTGGACCGAAGGCCCCGACGGCATGCCCATCCGCCTGCAGTCCATGTCCGGCACCATCCTCGAGGCTGACCTGCAGTAGGTCAACTTCGGCGACGACTCAAGGGTCGGCCTTCGGGTCGGCCCTTGCTGCTCTGGGGCCGCTTAGTTCAGGCCGGACCAATCCCCATGGTCCAACCAGCTCCGAAGGATGACCACCGCGGCTGCTTGGTCGATGACCTCCTTGCGGCGCTTCCTGGACAGGTCGTGTTCCAGCAAGACACGCTCCGCTTCAACGGAGGAGTAGCGCTCATCGATGTAGATGGGGGTCAACGAGAGCAGCTCGCCCAGAGCATCGCCCACCTGCCTTGCCAGTCGCGCCGAGCGCGTCTCGCTGCCGTCTAGCTCAAGGGGTAGCCCGACGACCAGATGCTCGGCCCGCTCTTCAGCGGCGATCTTGGCCAACAAGGCGCAGTCCTTCTTGACCCCGCGGCGAGACACGGTGGTGACTGCGTTCGCAGTGATCCCCAAGGCGTCGGAGACCGCAACGCCGATGGTCTTGGTGCCCACATCCAAGGCAAGAGCTCGACCGCGAAGTGGCATTGCTGGGAATCCTCTGTTACTGTACGCCCGTTCAGTCACCTGAGCGGCTCCACCTCACCTAACTACCCTGGAGGATGCATGACTCGAAAGCGCGCCATACTGCTCTCTCAAGGGGACGAGGTCATCACCGGCCAGACCTTGGACAGCAACGCGGCATGGCTTGCAGAGCAGCTCACCTCTCTGGGCTTTGATGTCGTACTCCAACTCACGCTTGGCGACCGCGTAGATGACATCGCTTGGGGCCTTGAGCTGGGCAGCGGCCGTGGAGATGTGCTGATCTGTACCGGCGGCTTGGGACCCACCCAGGACGACCTGACGGTCGAGGTAGTCGCCAAAGTCACCCAAGACGAGCTGAGCTTGAATCAGGCCACCCTGGACCACATCCAGGCCCTTTACAAGAGCATCGGCCGCGTCATGCCTCCGGCCAACATCAAGCAAGCCATGCTGCCGTCCCGAGCCACGATTCTCCGGAACGACTGGGGAACCGCTCCCGGGGTTCAGGTTGAGCACAACGCCTGCCAAGCGTACTTCGTGCCTGGCGTGCCTCGGGAGATGAAGGCCCTCTGGAAACACCGGATCCTGCCTGACCTGCAGGCACGCTTTGATCTTCCGCCAGAACGCCTCTTGGTCTTTCGGTGCATGGGCGTTCACGAGTCAAAGCTGGCCGAGCTCATGGCGCCATTCCAGGACCGTCACGGCGTGGTCTTGGGCTTCCGCACCATGCTGCCAGAGAACCAGGTCAAGCTTCGCCTGAGCGCAGAGCTCCCCCAGGAGACCGAAGAGGCACTCAGAGAAGAGGCGCTTCAGATCCTCGGCAAGAACTGCTACGGGGTGAACAGCGGCAACCTGGTCCAGGTCATTGGGGATCTTCTGCGCGAGCGCAAAGAAACCTTGGCCACCGCGGAGTCCTGCACGGGTGGGAACATCTCCGCCCAAATCACCTCTGCGCCGGGCTCCTCCAGCTACTTCCTGCAGGGTGTATGTGCCTACGCCAACGCAGCCAAGACCCAACAGGCCGGCGTTCCTGCAGAGCTGATTCAGGCCCATGGGGCGGTCAGCGAACCCGTAGCCATCGCCATGGCGGAAGGCATCCGCGAGCGTGCCGGGAGCAGCTATGGCCTGTCCACCACCGGGATCGCGGGCCCAGGCGGCGGGACCCAAGATAAGCCTGTGGGTACCGTCCATATCGCCTGCGCGACCCCCACAGGGACGCACCACATCAAGCTGGCATTACGGGGCTCCAGAGAGCGAATCGTCTCCCTCGCAGCCGGCGCAACTCTGGACATGCTTCGGCGTCACCTCCAGGGTCTTCTTTAGGGGCGGACATTTTTTGGTCCCCCCCCAAACTACATTCAGAACATCAAGACTCCTGAGAGTCTTCCCCTTCCCCCTCTTCTTCCCTTCCGGAGTTTCAGATGCCCCTCGACAAAGACCGCGCAAAGGCAGTTGACAGTGCCATTTCTTCCATCGAACGCCAGTTCGGAAAGGGCTCCATCATGCGCCTGGGAGAGGCAGAGGCGCCAAAGATCAAGACCATCTCCACTGGCTCCATCGGCCTGGACGTCGCCTTGGGTGTTGGCGGTGTTCCCAAGGGTCGCGTGGTCGAGGTCTACGGACCAGAGTCCTCCGGTAAGACCACTTTGGCCCTGCACCTCATCGCTGAGGCACAGCGCGCCGGCGGCGTGGCAGCCTTCATCGATGCTGAGCATGCCTTGGACATCAACTACGCAGCGGCCCTCGGTGTGAAGGTGGACGAACTGCTCGTCTCCCAGCCCGACTTTGGTGAGCAAGCTCTGGAGATCGCAGAGACCTTGGTTCGCTCCGGTGCCCTGGCCATCGTGGTCATCGACTCCGTCGCGGCCCTGGTCCCCAAGGCCGAGCTGGAAGGCGACATGGGCGACTCCCTGCCAGGCCTCCAGGCACGCCTCATGTCCCAGGCGCTGCGCAAGCTCACCGGCTGCATCCACAAGTCCGACACGGTGATGCTCTTCATCAACCAGGTCCGTATGAAGATCGGCGTGATGTTCGGCAACCCAGAGGTGACCTCGGGCGGAAACGCACTGAAGTTCTACTCCTCCGTGCGCCTGGACATCCGTCGCATCGGCAGCATCAAGAAGGGCGACCAGGTCCTGGGCAACCGCACCCGCGTCAAGGTCGTCAAGAACAAGGTGGCCCCTCCCTTCCGCATGGTCGAGTTCGACATCCTCTACGGCGAGGGCATCTCCCTGGCTGGCGAGCTGCTGGACATGGGCCTGGAAGTGGGCATGATCCGCAAGGCGGGCTCCTGGTACTCGATGGGCGATGAGCGCATCGGCCAAGGCCGTGAGAACGCGCGCATCTACTTGCTTGAGCACCCCGAGGCGATGGACATGCTCCGCCAGAAGGTGCTCGAGGCAAATGGCTTGGGCGAGCCCGCTCCAGCCGCCAAGGGCGAGGCATAGACTCTCACTTTGGTGAGACGCAGGCAGGGGAGAGTGGAGGAGGCATGCAATGACAGCCTCCGCCACTCTCCCCTTCTCTGCTCTGAGGGGGATGGACCGTGGCTCAGGTAGAATCCAAAGCCAAGGAGTCTGAGCACTATGGAGCTTTCCACAATCTGCCGCGCTGCCCTCAGTGCGGGTGCCTCAGACATCCACATCAAGGCTCGGAAGCCCCCCCTCTTTCGGGTGGACGGGCAGCTGCGCAAGGCTGAGCGTGCGCCAGCCATCACCAAAGAGCAGGTCGCCAAGATGGCCTGGGAGCTGATGCGCCCCGGACAGCGCGAGCGCTTCAAGAGCAACCCGGACTTGGACACCTCATTCCAACTGCCGGAGGCTCGATTCCGCGTCAACATCTACCGGAGCCGCGGAAGCATCGGCATGGTCCTCCGTGCCATTCCCAGCACGGTACTGGGCGTGGACCACCTGGGCCTGCCACAAGTGCTCAAGCGCATGGCAGCGCAGCAGAACGGACTCATCTTGCTCACAGGTGCGACGGGCTCAGGAAAGAGCACGACCCTTGCTGCGCTCGTCGAAGAGATCAACCGCACCCGTCACTGCCACATCCTCACCATCGAGGACCCGATCGAGTTCACCTTCAAGTCCAAGAAGTCCACCATCACCCAGCGGGAAGTGGGACAGGACAGCGTGAGCTTTGCCGGCGCACTTCGCGCAGCGCTTCGCCAAGACCCAGACGTCATTCTCTTGGGGGAGCTCAGAGACCAAGAGACCATGGAGATCGCCCTCTCCGCAGCCGAAACAGGGCACCTGGTCATGGGCACCCTGCACACCATCAACGCGACCGAGGCCATTGAGCGCATCGTTGGCTTCTTCGAGCCACACCACCAGCTCCAGATTCGTCGAATCCTCTCCGGTGTGCTGGTTGGGGTCGTCAGCCAGCGGCTGATCCCCAAGAAGGGAGGCGGGCGACTCGCTGCGGTGGAGGTCATGCGCAACGTCGGCGCCGCCTCGGAGTGCATCGCCGATCCCCTGCGTCTCAAGGAGCTTGGCGACCTGATCGTCAAAGGCACCGGCCAGTACGGTAGCCAGAGCTTCGATCAAGCCATCTACTGGGCATACACCGCAGGCCAAGTCTCTCTGGAGGATGCCCTGCGCTACGCACACAACCCAGACGACCTCCAACTGCGACTTTCCGGCATCGCATCGGATGACTGGGTGCAGCCAGACCTTGCCTCCATTGAAGCTGGGGGCTAGGTCCCAGCCGCGCACTTGGCCGCCGTCTACAGGACCGCTCGCCCCGCGCTAGGAGACGCCGTGAAAGCCCCAGAGATCCGCCGCCGATTCCTCAAGTTCTTCCAGGACCGCGGCCACACCGCCATGCCCAGCTTCGCGCTGGTCCCTGAGCGCGATCCCACCCTGTTCTTCGTGAACGCCGGGATGGTGCCGTTCAAGAACATCTTCACGGGCGCAGAAACTCCCAAGAGTCAGCGGGCCACCACCTCTCAGAAGTGCCTTCGGGTCTCCGGCAAGCACAACGATCTGGAGATCGTCGGGCAGACCCCGCGTCACCACACCTTCTTCGAGATGCTGGGGAACTTCTCCTTCGGCGACTACTTCAAGGTGCAGGCCATCGAGCAAGCTTGGACTCTGCTGACCAGCTCCGAGGCTGAAGGTGGCTTTGCCCTAGATCCCGAGCGGCTCTGGGTCACCGTCTACAAGGACGACGACGAGGCCTACGACATCTGGACCCAGAAGATGGGCGTCCCCGCCTCCCGGGTACAGCGCTTGGGCGCCAAGGACAACTTCTGGTCCATGGGCGATACCGGCCCCTGCGGCCCTTGCAGCGAGATCCACTGGGATCACGGCCCCGCACATGGCGACGATGAAAACGGCCCCGCCGGCGAGACCGACCGCTACGTGGAGATCTGGAACCTGGTCTTCATGCAGTACGACCAGGCTGCAGACGGCAGCCGCACCGACTTGCCCTCGCCCAGCATCGACACGGGCATGGGTCTAGAGCGCCTGGCGGCCATCAAGCAGGGTGTGTACTGGAACTACGACACCGACCTCTTTCAAGGCGTGATCACAAAGGCAGCCGAGCTGGCTGGGGTCGCCTACACCGGCACCACGAGCGAGAGCGACATGGCCCTGCGCGTCATCGCCGACCACTCCCGCTCCGCAGCTTTTCTCATCGCCGACGGCGTGATGCCGAGTAACGAGGGCCGCGGCTACGTGCTGCGCCGCATCATGCGCCGGGCGATTCGCTACGGCGTCAAGCTCGGCCTGAGCGAGCCCTTCATGTACCAGACCGCCGAGCGCGTCATCGCTGACATGAGCGCGGCCTACCCCAACCTGCAAGAGCGCAAGAGCTTCATCCTCGAGGTCATTCGCGCCGAGGAGGACCGCTTCGCCCAGACCCTCAGTCGAGGTCTGGAGTTGCTGGAACAAGCCATCGCTGACAGCGACGGCGCCCTGGACGGCCAGGTCGTCTTTACGCTCTTCGACACCTTTGGGTTCCCCGTGGACCTGACCAAGCTCATCGCCAGCGAGCGCGGCGTGGAGATCGACGAGGACGGCTACAAGGTGCACATGGAGGCACAGAAGGCGCGCAGCCGTGCTGGCGCCAAGGGCTCCGGCGACACCGCCATGACCTCGCTGGAGGGAGAGCTCGCCAACAGCCTGCCTGCGACCGAGTTCATGGGCTACACGGCAGACGACGCCAGCAGTACGGTGCTGGCCCTCCTTCAAGGTGGAGAACGCGTCGCGGAGCTCTCCGGCAAGGGCACCGTCATCACTGCAGCCACCCCCTTCTACGCCGAGTCCGGTGGACAGGCTGGAGACAGCGGCCGCATTCAGTGGCCCGGCGGCTCCTTTCGCGTCACAGATACGCGCAAGGGCCCTGGTGGACTGCATCTGCACGTGGGAGAGGCCGAATCCGGCAGCCTGAAGCAGGACCAGGGCGTCGAGCTCTTCGTGGACGGAGGCCTGCGTGACCGCACACGCCTAAACCACAGCGCGACCCACCTCTTGCACGCCGCCCTAAGGGAGATTCTGGGTGACCACGTTCAGCAGAAGGGCTCCTCGGTGGGCCCAGACCGCTTGCGCTTCGACTTCTCGCACCACAAGCCCGTGAGCGCACAAGAGCTGATGCAGGTGGAGGACCGTGTCTACGGACAGGTGCTGGCCAACGCCGCGGTGCTCACCGAGCTCAAGGATCTCGAGCAAGCCCGCGCTGACGGCGCGATGGCCCTGTTCGGAGAGAAGTACGACGAGAAGGTCCGAGTGGTCAGCATGGGAACCGGGAGCTTCTCGACCGAGCTCTGTGGCGGCACCCACGCGACCCGAACCGGAGACATCGGACTCTTCCGAATCACGAGCGAGGCCGGCGTGGCCGCAGGTGTTCGCCGCATCGAAGCTGTCACCGGTCCAGGCGCAATGGCCTACGCCCGCAGCCGAGACTTGGCCGGCGTGACGGCCGCTGCCAGCCTGCGGACCAGCCTGGAGCAGCTCCCGGAGGCGCTGGAGAGACTCCAAGCTGACCGCAAGCGCCTTGAGAAGGAGCTTGAGCAGCTTCGGGCTGAGATTGCGCGCGAGGCTGCAGGCGACCTGGCCTCTCAGGCACGCATGATCAACGGCGTCGCCGTCCTGGCTGCCGAGCTTCCGGCAGACGTCAACACCCTGCGCAAGGAGGCCGACCGCCTCCGCGACACTCTGGGCACCGCCTTGATCGTCTTGGCGACCCGTCAGGGTGGGGTGAAGATCATCGCTGCGGCGACCAAGGACGTCGCAGGCAAGAAGGTCCATGCGGGCAACATCGTTCGCGAAGTGGCCAAGGTCTGCGGCGGAAGCGGCGGCGGACGACCCGATATGGCCCAGGCCGGCGGCAAGGACGCCGACAAGCTGGCCGAGGCACTCGAGCTGGTCTACACCTTGGTCCAAGGCGACTGAGTCACAGAGACAACTCTTTGGCCCTTCCCAGTTAGGGAGGGCTCCCCTTCTCGCGGCAGCAGCCGCCAAGTTCTGGAGAACACATGCAGATTCAAGGTAGCAAGGTCCTGGTCACCGGTGGCGCATCCGGCATGGGCCGTCACTTCGTGCTCGAGCTGGCCAAGGCCGGCGCGGACGTGGCTTTCTGCGATCTGAACGCCGACGGCATCAAGGCGGTCGAGGCCGAGGCCGCAAACTTGCCCGGCAAGGTCGCTGGATTCGAAGCCAACGTGGCCGATGAAGACAGCGTCATCGCGCTGATCAACAACGCCCACGAGGCCATGGGTGGCCTGGACGTGCTCGTGAACAACGCCGGCATCTTCCGCGACGGGCTGCTGGTCAAGAAGGACCGCGAGACAGGCGAGATCAAGAAGATGTCCCTGCGCAAGTGGCAGTCGGTCATCGACGTGGACCTGACCGGTCCCTTCCTGACCACCCGTGAGTTCGCTGCCAAGGCCATCGAGACCAACAGCAAGGCCTCGGTTGTGGTGAACATCAGCTCGATTGCCCGTCACGGCAACCGCGGCCAGAGCAACTACTCCGCTGCCAAGGCTGGACTGGTCGCTGACACCCGCCTTTGGGCTGTTGAGCTGGCACGCTACGGCATCCGCACCGGTGCAGTCGCTCCGGGCTTCGTGGACACCCCCATCCTGGAAGGCATGCCTCCAGAGGTGCTGCAGCAGATGCTCAAGCCTGTTCCACTTCGCCGTGTTGCACAGCCTCAGGAGATCTTCCTGGCGGTCAAGTTCATCATCGAGTGCGACTACTTCACCGGTCGCTGCATCGACGTTGACGGCGGCCTGAGCATCTAAGGCTCGCCTGACGCAATGAAGGGGTCCCACGGGGCCCCCTTTCTCGTTTCTGTCCAAGGCTGCGGCCTAAAGCTCCGGAAGGACAGCCTCTGGGCTCGCCTGCGGGACGAGAGCCTGGTCGGCCATGCCGCCCTCCGCCAACATGGGATGCGAGCGCTCCAAGCGGCGTACAGCGCGGCTCTCAGGATGGTCCTCACGCAGCTTTCTGGCCACATCCTGGGCCAGGGCCACATCGCCTTGCTCAAAGCGAGCCACAGCCAACATACGCAGGGCCTCGGGGGCATCCGTGCACTCGGGGTAGAGGCTCAGGAGCCCCTCCATACGACCGATGACGGCGCTCCATGCACCACGCTTGTAGTAGAAGCGCCCTACTTGGAATTCCTTGTGGGCCAGGCGGTCCTCGGCCTCCGCCAGGTACTCCTGGACTTCGAGCACGTACTCAGACTCGGAGAAACGGGCGTCAAAGCCGGTCCAAGTGTTCACGGCGCTTCGTGTCCAGGCTTGGTCTCGGGCGGCGATCTTGGGTGCCTTCTTCCAAGAAGTCAGCCCCAGACGGAAGACAACGTAGTCCACGTCTTCGTGGCGGGGATGCAAACGAAGAAAGTCTTCGTAGGCCAATCGAGCCTGATCCCACTCGGACTTGGAGAAGTACAGATCCGCAATCGCGAGTTCAGCCTTGACCGCGTAGGGGTCATCCCGGTGGTAGTTCCGGATCTGATTGAACTCCTCGAGCGCCTTCACGTAGTAGCCGCGCTTGAGGTACTTCAGCCCCAGCTCGTACTGTTCTTCTACGCTCAGCTCATCGTTCTTTCGCTGGCCGAAGTTTGGACCTTGGAGCTCCACTTGGGCCTGAGCCGGAGCGGAGAGCGCAGCGATGAGAGACAGAGACATCCACATGCCGACAGCTTTAGCGCAGCATCTCGTGACCCACCACCCCGTTGACGCTGGGCCTGACCGTCCCTATCGATTGGGGACTGCCCACGAGCACACCCCTCGTGGGTCCAAATTCAGGAGTCATCATGTCCGAGACCGCACCCCCAGCCAACACCCAGGCCCCACCTGTCACCTTCTACACCTTCGTGGTGTCCCTGGGCCAGGCCGCCATGCAGCACCTGAGTACGGAAGAGCCAAGCGAAGATGATCTGCTCATCGCAGCCAACACCATTCAGACCCTGGCCCTTCTCCAGGACAAGACCCAGGGCAACCTAGACGACGAGGAAGCCAAGCTCTTGGAAGCCATCCTCCTTGAGCTCCAGGGCAAGCTACCAGCTCAGGCCTAGGGGCCTCACAGCCAAGGAATTGCGCCCAGTCCAGGCATTCGAGCCCAAAGCTGTGGACGTTCTGCAAAGGATCCAGTACTCTTCCGCGTCTACAGACACTGAATCGGAGGAGATTCCCCATGTTGAACAGAATTACGGTTGTGGCCCTGGCCGCCCTGTCGCTGACCGCATGCACCAAGGACGAGGGCGAAGAGACCGCTGCTCCTTGCGGCGTTGAGATCAGCAACACTGCACCCGCCGCTGGAAACAGCAACTTCTACTACCGCGGCGACATTCGCGTCACCCTGACCGACGCGGACGACACCGCTGAGATCAGCATCGACGGCGTGACCGGCACCTCTACCCGTGCCGACGACAACAAGTCCCTGAGCTTCACCCCTGACGCTCCCCTGGATCCCTCCACCGGCTACACCTTCAACGTGGACTACTGTGGCGGCAACCCCACCATTGACTTCACCACCAGCAGCTTGGGCACCGCAATCGCGGACCCAGCCAGCCTCTCCGGTGCGGTCTTTGCCTTGGACCTCCAGGCTGACGACGTTGAGATCGTGATCCCTGCAGGCGTGGGCTCCGTGCTGGAGTCCTACCTGGAGATCGCTCTCCTCCTCGAGGTGGAGAGCGCTGACGCCTCCACCCTCTCGATGTTCGGCGCCTTGGGCCAGGACGCTGACGGTGAGAAGCAGGAGTTCTGCGACCCCACCCTGCCCTTCCCAGAGGCCGACTTCACTGGCGCTCCCTACTTCCAGTTGGGCCCACAGACCACCACCATCTCCGCCGCCGGCTACGACGTCGAGATTCGTGACCTGTTCATCTCCGGTACCTTCGCCTCCGACGGCAGCTACTGGGGCGGCGGCGTCCTGCAGGGCAGCGTGGACACCCGTCCACTCGTTCCCCTGCTCGAGGACTGCGACTCCGACGGCAGCACCACTGAGACCGACGATGACTGCGAGGAGGGCGCTATCTGCGAGCTCGTCGAGGGCTTCGGCGTCGCTTGCGAGGACTGCGGTGACGGCTCCGAGTTCTGCCTTGAGATCAAGGCCATCGGGCTGGGCGGAGACTCCGTCGATACCGACCTGGAAGAAGTCGAAATGGCCGACTGCCACGAGCAGTGCGCGGAAGTCAGCGACGAATGCGTGCAAGACTAATCTGCGGCTGACGCTCTGGTTCCTGCCATGGGCTGGAACCTGAGCGCCGACGGCTGACAAGCAGCAGGGAGGGCCTGAATTTCAGGCCCTCCCTGTTTCGCTCTGACCTTTCCTTAGATGCGCCCTTGTCCACCCCGCCTCGCCCGGCGTAGGTTGACCGCCTTGGAGACACACCATGATGACCCTCTCTCTATCCCTGCTCTTCTCGATCTTGGCCTGTGAGCCTTCCGACGGCGGCTCTGTCGCTCTGGACGACTCCGGCGATGCAGACGCTGACACCGACGCAGACTCCGACACCGACACCGACACCGATACCGACTCGGATGCGGACGCCGACTGTGAGCTCCCCATCGACTACGTCGACCCAGGGGACAACACCATCAACGTGGCCACCGGCGTGAGCCCACGCGTCTGGTTTGACGGCGAGACCGCCACGGACACCAGCGAGCTCGAGTTCACCCTGAGTGGTGAGGACGGCGACTTGGCAGGCACCATCAACCTGCTCAACGGTGGCGCTGGCGCAGAGTTCGTGCCATCCGAGGAGCTCGAACGCAGCACCGTCTACACCTGGTCTGTCGAGACCTGCAGCGACGACTCCAGCGGCATGAAGTTCACCACCGTCGCCGGCCCCACTGAGCCCTCTGACTTGGTGGACAACGTCTACTTGGTGGACCTGGCCGGTGTGGACTGGACAAGTCCCAGCGCCAGCGTCGGCGGCATCATTCTGGGACAGCTTGAGACCAAGTACATCCTGGTCAAGGTGCAGTCTGCCAACGAGACCCAGGTCGACATGGTGGGCGCCACCGCCTGGGACAGTACCGGATCTGTCGCACAGTACCCATGTGTTGAGGCGATCGAGTTCGAGCCTGCCAACTTCGAAGGCAACCCTGCCTTCCAGGCCGGCCCTGTCACCACCAGCCTGAGCGCCGGCGGTTTCGACGTCGAGATCCATGAGTTTGAGCTCTCGGGTTCCTTCAAGGGCGACCAGAGCGTCGTCAACAACCTGCGCATCCGTGGCTACCTTGACCTGGACGGCCTGGACGTCGGCGGCACCGATGCCTGCGACGCTCTGGCCTTCTTGGGTGAGACCTGCTCGGCCTGCCCAGATGACGGCGATGAGTCCTGCGTTCTGCTGGACGTGACCGACCCCGAGGCACCGCTGACCGATGCTACGCTGGACGAGAACCTCGACCCAGCAGATCACGAAGCCGAGTGCAACTGAGCCTGGTTTACTGAGCTTGGTTCGCTAAGCTCAGTTGCTGATAGTCAGGGTCGCCCTTCGGGGCGGCCCTTGCTGCTCTGGGGCCAAATCAAGCCCACAACCGAGCAGTGGGATTCAGCTCAGTCCTGATGCGCCCGCAGCCCGTCCAGCACTCCTTGGTAGTCCTCGGGGACGGGACGCTCAAAAGACATGCGCTCGCCAGTACGTGGATGGTCAAAGGCCAGCAAGCGGGCGTGGAGCAGCTGGTGGTCCACGTCCTTGAGCAGGCGTTGAATGGCTGGAGGCGGGGTCTGGCGGTTCCGGTACATCGGGTCCCCCAGTAGAGGCCAGTTCCGGCTCGCCAGGTGTACACGCACCTGGTGTGTGCGGCCCGTCTCCAAGCGACAGGCGATCAGCGTGCTGCGGTGCAGGCGCTCAACGACCTTCCAGTGCGTGCGGGCCCAGCGTCCCTCGCCCTCGGCGACCGGCGCAAACCGCAGACGGTCGTTCTCCTTACGGCCCAACCAGCCCTCGACTTGGCCAGCGTTCAGGTCAGGTACTCCGAGCACCAGAGCCCAGTACTCCCGGGTGACGCTGTGCTCGAAGAACTGATCCTTCAGAGCCTGATGGGCCATGTCGCTCTTGGCCACGACCATCACGCCGCTGGTGCCCTTGTCCAAGCGGTGCACGATTCCGGGGCGCTCCGTCCCGCCAATGCCGGAGAGATCCGTGATGCAGTGCAGAAGCCCGTGCACCAAGGTCCCGCTGTCGTGCCCTTTGGAGGGGTGAACCACCATGCCGGCTCGCTTGTTGACCACGACCAGATCGGCGTCCTCGTAGACGATCTCCAGATTCAAGTCCTCCGGGATCAGGCTGAGCTGCTCCAGAGGGGGAATCACCACGTGTACGCCCTGACCAGACTGGAGCTTGGTGCTCGCAGAGGTCCGCACCACCCCATCCACGCGCACGTGGCCTCCTTCGATCAAGGCCTTGGCGCGTGAACGAGAGAGCTCAGGGATGTTTCGGGAGATCAAACGGTCCAGGCGCTCACGCTTGAGCACCGTCAGTTCATGCTGCTCTTCCAATCAGCCCCCGCGCTGTTGTGCGTAGAGGGCCATGTAGCCCTCGAGCAGGGCGCCCTCTTCAATCTCAAGGACCGAGGCGATCTCTCGCAGGTAGCCACGCACGAAGACGGCCGCAGGCAAGCGGTCCACCTCGTTCGCTTCGATGGCTTCCAGGTAGCGCACGGCGATTTTCGTCTCCTCGGAGACCTGCTCCAAGCTCATCGAGCGCCCCTCTCGAGCAGACTTGAGGTAGCGGCCGTCGTAGCCAACGTTCTCCGCCACGCTCTCCAAGTTGCTGTGTCCCAACAGGCCCGCTGGGTCTGCAATGGGCTGGGGCTCGACCATCACCACGGAGGGCGTGGGCATGGAGACCTGAGGCAGAGATGCCGGCTCCGGGAGCGAGGCGACGGCTTGGTAGGCACGCTCCTCTCGCTCGACCTGGGAGAGCAAGGAGACGGCCTTGGGCCGAGGAGGAAGCTGAGGCACTGGGGCCGGACGAGAGGTCACCGGCTCGGTGCGCTCCTCCTCCATTGGCGTGAAGGGTTCGCCCAGGTCCAAGGCGGTCACAGCACGCACCACTTCGACAGCGGCGGCCGCGGTGGGGTCCACCAAGCCACCTTCCACCCGATCCCAGAGCTCTTCGGCGTCTTGGGGCAGACCTTCCAGGTCCAAGCGCAGCATCAGGTCGTAGCGGCGGCGGCGGGCGGCGTCGGTGAGCACCTCAAAGGCCTCCCGGAGCTCGTCCCGGTGGGACTCGATCACCGCAGTATCTGCGCCTTGAGTCCGGGCCACGCGGAGCTTCTTCACCAAGCGAGCCAAGGCCTGGTGGTATCCCGAACGGATCTGCTCATCCGATGCACCTGCCCGTGTGCCAAGTCGCTCGTAAAAGCCCGCCATCCAGCCCTCGTGTCGCTAAAGCTCTTGCTATTCCGAAGTGCCGGATCTGTCGCCCCAGCGGCGCAGAGCGTCTACAACCAATTCCGCTTCGCCATCCAAGAGAGTGCGCGGATCAATGAGCAGGGCACCCTCGGCGACCCGCGCCACGATGGGCATCGGCTGTTCTCTGAGCCAGGCGCTCAGCCGCTCAGGGTGCGGCACAGACACCCGCAGAAGGGTGGTCGGCAGTCCCTCCCCCGGGAGAGCGCCCCCGCCGCTGAAGCCCACGCCCGCTATGACAGAGAGCTGCAGCTTGGTGTCAGCGAGGTCAGACTTGAGCTGCTTCGCCATGGCCTTGGGGTCCCGCTTCATGAGCGAAATGGCCACTGGGACCTGCCCGAGCAGGTGCTCACGCAGCGTGGCCTCGAGGGCGGCCAGGACCATCTTGTCCAGGCGCATCGCGCGATAGAGCGGGTGCTTACGGCAGGCCTGAACCAGCGCTGGATCCCCTGCAATGACCCCGGCTTGTGGACCACCCAGAAGCTTGTCGCCGCTGAAGATGACCAAGTCTGCGCCGTCGGCCAGGACCTGGCCCACCACTGGCTCGTCTCCCAAACCGGGCTGCAGTGCGCCGCTGCCCAGGTCCTCCACAAGTGGCACCCCGTGCCCAGCGAGCTCCACCGTTGAGGGCCGCTCGGTGAAGCCTTCAATGCGGAAGTTGCTGGGGTGGATGCGCATCAACAGAGCGGTCTGCTCCGTGATGGCGTCTACAAAGTCTGCAGCCCGCGTGCGGTTCGTGGTCCCCACTTCGACCAGCTCGGCGCCGGAGACCCGCATGATGTCGGGCACCCGGAAGGAGCCGCCGATCTCCACCAGCTCTCCCCGTGAGACCACCACTTCCTTGCCCTTGGCCAGGGCGCTGAGCACCAAGACCACCGCGGCGGCCCCATTGTTCACCACAATGGCCGCTGGGCAGCCTAAGAGTGCACAGAGGGGCTCACTGACGCCTCTCAGGCGCCCACCCCGCTGACCGGTATGCAGCTCCATCTCGGTGTTGGAGTAGCCCCCAGCGACCTCGTAGGCGGCTTTGGCGGCAGCCTCAGACATCGGAGCCCGGCCCAAGTTCGTGTGCAGCACGATGCCCGTGGCGTTGACCACCCGCCGCAGACGCTGGGTCTCCAGAGCAGCGAGCCCCTCACGGAGCGCCTTGGCCAAGTCGGGAAGCTCCCGAAGCTCCCCAGCCAAGATGCGGCCGCGGGTCTCATCCAGGAGCTTGCGAGCCCGCTCAACCACCCGTTCCCTGGGCCAGTGCGCCAGCGCGGGATCCCCGGCCAGAGCGTCCACGCGCGGCAGCTGTCGAAGCAGGTCATTCATGGGGCGGAGGATAGCAGCCCAAGGCCCTTCAAGTGGGCCCAGGGCTGGGGCCGCAGTACACTGTGGGCGTGAACGCCGTCATCTACCTCCTCGTGGCCGCCCTGGCCGGCCTGCTCGGTGTGCGCTCTTTCGTACGCGACCGGTCCCAGCAGCTACGACGCGACTTTGCCGTGCTCGCAGGCCTGCTCTGCATCACCTACGCAAGCTTCAGCCTCTACCTCTTCCCGGCCATCCCCGGCGCCCGCTTCCCCTTCGCTTTGGCCGCGACCTTTCTGCCCGTGGCCAGCCTCCAGTTTCTGGAGCACTTCATCGCGCGCCAGGCCCCGGACCGAACGCGCGTCTTGCGGCGCCTCTGGGCCATCACCCCCGTGGTCGCCTTGGCCTTCCTGGCCACCGACTTGCTGCTCTTTGGCAGCAGCCCTCTGGCCCAGTGGCCCGAGACCGTGCTCGGCCTGCTCATCTACTGCGGTTTCTGCGCGGCCCTCTGGCGTCTGTGGCGGGCCCACCAGAGCACGCCCTACCGCGTCGAGAAGACCCGAATCCGCTACCTGCTGGGCTTCATGGCGGGCTCGGTGGCCTTCTCCGCGATGGAGGGCGTGGACCGCATCGTCAGCGCCGTACCCCAGGACATCGCGGCCTTGCCCCTGCTTCAGCGAAGCGTGGAGCTCCAGGGCAACCTGCCGCCCGTCGGCGCCCTCTTCGCCGGCTTGTTCCTCTTCTTCCTCTACCAAATGCTGATGAAGGAGCGCCTGCTCGATCTCAACGAGATCTTCTCCCGCTTCGTCACCCTCACCGCCACAGCCTTTGCCCTGGTGCTCATCCTCGGGGTGGGCGTGATGTGGATGCAGGCGGCCTCAGGCAACCAGCTCCAGACCATCTTCCACCTCTTCGTCGTCAGCCTGCTCTTCCTGCTCGCCTACGACCCTCTGCGCGGCCGCATCACCATGCAGGCCGACAAGTGGCTCAACATCCGAGGCCACCGCCTCTCCCTGGCCTTGGACGAGCTGGACCGGGTCCTGCCCAGCATCATCGACCGCGACAACCTGGCCCAAGAGATCGTCGAGCGCCTCCACGCCAGCGGCCGGGTCCCCTCCCTCTCCTTCTACGCCTTCGACCCCAAGCGCCAGCAGGTGCGCCTCTTGGACACCCGCCAAGGAGAAGAGGGGCTGCAAGCGCTCCCCGTCGTTGCACTCAACCCCTTCGCCGAGTCCTTCGCAGGCAGAAAGGCCGTCACCCGTCGAAACCTGCTCCGCCAACGAGGCCAGTCCGAGCACCCCGAAGAGATCGACGCGCGAATGGCCCTCCTCGAGGGCATGAACGCCGACCTGGTCGTTCCCGTGCGCTCCGGCGAGCTGGTCCTGGGCTGGCTGGCGCTCAAAGACGAGGAGTGGAGCGACGGCTTCTCCCAAGAGGAGATCAACCGCTTGGCCGGCACCATGGTCCGCGCCGCGACCGTGCTGGAGAACATCAAGGGCTTCGAGGCGGTCAAAGAGCAGGCACGCTTGGCAGCGCTCGGCACCATGAGCGCGGGTCTGGCCCACGAGATCCGCAACCCACTGGCGGGCATCAAAGGCGCCGCCCAGTACCTGGAGACCCTGGATGTCACCGAAGAGGAGCGCGAGTTCCTGGGCATCATCCAGGACGAGACCGAGCGCCTGAACCTGGTCGTCACCAACTTCTTGGACTACGCCCGCCACTTCGAGCTGCGCACGCGTTTGGTGGCGCCAGAGGACTTGGTCGAGCCCGTCCTACGCCTGGCCCGGGCGGAGGGGCTTCGCCCCGGCATTCAGCTCAGCGACGCCCAGCCGCCCAACCTACCCGCCATCGAGGTCGACGCAGACAAGATCCGCCAGGTGGTCTTGAACCTGGTGCGCAACGCCATCCAAGCCTTGCCCGAGAGCGGTCGCGTTCACCTGGCCATCAAGACCGGCGAGATGGAGTCCACCGGCCTGCCAGCGCTGATCATCAGCGTGGCCGACGACGGTCCCGGCATCGCGCCAGCCGACCAGGAGCAGCTCTTCATCCCCTTCTACACGACCAAGCCCAAGGGCACGGGCCTGGGCCTGCCCATCTGCCAGCGCATCATGCGGGCACACCGAGGCGAGCTGGCCGTGGAGTCCAGCATCGGCGCCGGAGCCACCTTCGTGCTGCGCTTGCCCCTACCGGTCCCCGACCCGCCGGAACAGGGCCCCAGCGCGGATCTCGAGGCCTTCTCGTAAGCGACGCGGGAGCGGAGAGAGGGCCTTGGCCCCCCAGCCAAAACCACGCTCGGCCCAGGCTTCCTGCTCGAAGATCTCCGGATCCGGGATGGCCGCTTCGATCCACGCCCGCTCTTGTGCGTTGGCATGCTGAATCAAGGCCTCGGGAGCCTGAACGACCCACCCACCAAAGGGCATGGCGTCTTGCAGATAGCTGCGCACCCGCGGCAAGTGGTAGGCCGCAGTCAGCACCAGCAGGCGCTCCACAGCGTGCTCTCGAACCAGGGAGCGCGCGGCCACGACCTCCTCTCGTGTCGAACGGGTCTGGTTCTGCAGCAGCACCTGCTCCTCGGGCACCCCAAGGGCGCGCAGGTCTTGGGCCACCAGGCTGGCTCCAGAGTGCTCCTGCCCTCGCAGTCGCGCCTCGAGGTTGGCCACGAAGCTGGCCCCCAACCGCAAGGCCACGCTGGCCGCAGCAGCCCGAGCGCGCAGCTCTCGCCGTGCACGCTGTGGATAGCGGCGCAGCTCCTTGCCCAAGATCAGGACGGCGTCAGCTTTCATGACTCGATGTCCTCGACCTGCACCGTTGCTGCCCCTTGTCCGAATCGCAGTGAGAGTCGCTGGCCCACGACCAGCGCCTGTGTGGAACGCACAGCTTGGCCGCTTTCATCCAAGGCCAAGCTGTAGCCACGCCCCAAGACCTTGAGGGGGCTATAAGCGTCCAGCTGAGCGGCTTGCTGCATCAAGCCCCTGCGCCAGTCGATCTGACGGCGGCCGATGGCCTCCTGGAGGCGCAGGCTCAGATCCGCAGCGCGCAGCTTGCCTTGGTTGACCCGCTCCTGGGGGTGCCGCAGGCGCAGGCCTTGCAGCCGGGTGCGCCTCGATCGCTGGCCCTGCTCCAAGGCCCGGACAAGGCGGTCTTGGCGCACTTGAACCTGACGCGCCAGCTCAGCGCGCTTGGGAATCACCAGCTCGGCGGCCTGAGAGGGCGTCGCGGCGATGCGGTCCGCGGCCAGGTCCACCAGAGTTTGGTCTGAGCCATGCCCGATTCCGGCAACCAAGGGCACCGGACAGGCGGCGACGGCACGCACCACGTCCATCTCATCAAAGGCCGCCAAGTCCTCCCGTGCGCCTCCCCCACGGACCAGCAGGACCACGTCGCAGCGCGAGCCTGCGGCAGCGATCGCCGCGATCAGCTCCTGGGTGACCTGGCCTTGCACGCGACTGGGACAGAGGAGCAGCGGGAAGCCCGGAAAGCGCTGGGCCACCACCTTGCGCACATCTTGAAGTGCTGCAGCCCCCAAGCTGGTCACGATCCCCACCCGTCTAGGGAATCGGGGCAATGGACGCTTCCTGGAGGGGTCGAACAGGCCCTCTTTGCTCAGAATCTCTCTGCGACGGGCCAGCTCCCGCAGGCGCTCTCCAGCCCCTCGCTTGCACATCCAGGTGGCTTGGAAGCTGAGCTGGGAGCGGGCGCCGAAGACGGAGACCTGGCCTCGCACGGCGACCTGCTGGCCGACCTGCGGCAGGGAGTTGAACTGCCAAGTGTGCGAGGAGAAGAGCACGCAGCTGAGCTTGTCGCTCCCCTCGACCAGGGAGAAATGCCAGTGCCCGGTGGGTCCCACCTTGAAGGAGGCGATCTCTCCCTCGACCTCCAAGACGGGGAATCGGCCCAACGCCCGAGAAATCTGGCGCGTGAGTTCCCCCACCCCGATCCGCTGGCGATGCTGCAACACAGGGCTCCTAAACGCAGAGAGGGTCCGCCGAAGCAGACCCTCTAAGGCTACCCTCAATCAGGCAGTGCGCGTGTCCCGATTCAGCGGAACATCACCCAGCTCACCTCGGACTCGCCGCAGTCATCCAGCTCAACGCTGTTGATGTTGCAGGTGGTGAACCAGCCATCTACGGTCTGAAGCGGGGCGTCCTCGCCTGGATACAGGCTCAGCTCGTCCACTTCGGAGTCAAAGTTGACCATCACGGAGTCAGCGGCTCCACAGTCCTCGTGGTCAACGCTTCCGACGACAGCGCCGGTGGCGACCTGGATGGTGCCCAGGTCCTCATCTTGGAGTGCTGCGCCGCCGTGGCCAGCCTCCATCGCGTAGCTCAGGCCGTTTCGGTCGGAGACAGCAAAGCCGGCAGAGCCCTGCATGGCGCCTTGGCGCACGACCAGCTCGACGCGCTGCCCCTGCATTCCCACGGCGGGGGTGCTGTTCCACCCGTCGGCGCCGATCCAGGCGTAGCCGACTTCCCAGACCTGGCCGGCGTCGTCACGAACGCTCAGGACACGCATGGGGTCCTGGGCACAGGGAACGAGGCTTCCAACGTCCACGCTCGCCGAGGCATCGGAGATGACCTCGCCGTTGATGACGTAGCTGTCGGCTGGCTCTACTTCGGCATCGCTGCCCAAGCACACCACGGCGGTTCCGCCGCCCATGGTGCTGACGCTCCAGTCCTGATCCAAGCTGTAGCTCTCGCCCCAGAGCGCGCTTCCAGTCAAAGCGCCGCCAAGAGCGCTGCAACCGGTCAAGCCGATCAGTGTAAGAGCCGAAGTGTAAAGCATCAGGTTCCGCATGCCGATCCCCTTTATGGGTGCGAGTGACGTGTGGTCACCGTACACAAAAGTAGGAAGCCCCGCACCCCCAAATTGCGGGGATACGGGGCTCTGACAGCCTGCGGGAGATCTTTCAGCCCGCGGATGGCCCTCTGGAAGGAGGGCTCATCCTCGCTGAGTGGGGCTCAGCGGAACAGCACCCAGGACACTTCCGAGGAGATGTCGTCGTCGCATCCGTCGCCGTCTTCGTACTCGAAGGACTCGATGGAGCAGGTGGTGTAGTAGTTGCCGTCAGCTTCCAGGCCGATGTCGTCCCCTGGGTCCAGGGTGACCTCGTCCGAGTCGGAGGCGAAGCGCACGGCCATCATGTTCTTGGAGCCACAGTCGTCGTCGAAGCGGCCCACGTTGCCCGCGGTCTCGATGCGGATGCCGGGAACGTCGCCGTCTTGCAGCGCGGTGGTGTCGCGTCCAGCTTCCATGGCGTAGACCAGCTCACCGTTGGGCTGGCTGATGACGAAGCCCGCTGCGTCGGTGCCCTCCTCGTGGCGCACGAGCACGTCCACTGCGGTGCCGTTGGATTCGTAGACCATGGGGGTCATGTCCCAGCCGCCGCCGTCGAGCCAAGCGTAGCCAACGGTCCAGATCTCGCCGTCTTCGTCTTCGATCTTGACGGTGGTCTGAACGTCGCTCCAGCAAGGCACCAGGTTGTCAAAGCCAGGGGCGACGTTGTCCCAGGTGCTGTCGACGATGCGGCCTTGGATGCGGTACTCGCCATCCACAGCCACGTCCTCAGCGGTGGTGCCGAGGCAGACCACGGAGTTGCCGTTGAGGGCCGAGATGTTGCCTTGGCCCATCATGGGACCGCTGCCCCACATGTTTCCGCCCATGAGTGCGCCACCCAGGACGGTGCAACCGGTGCTGAGGGAGAGCGCGGCGACGGTGGTCGCAAGAGCTACGGTCTTGAGGTTCATGGAATCTCCGGGGAGGTCGTGGGATGGATTGCTTGCTGCGATGCTTATGGGAAGTCTTTGCAACCGGTGTGCCAACTCCACAAGCCCCAAAAGATGGGGAGGCCGGAGTGGGCCCGCTCCAAGATCACGACATGGCTGTCGCTGCTCGGGGCACAGTCAATGTAGGCAGCACTTAGGCAGCCCGCTGCATTCCTTCTCGGATCGCTGTACTCACAAAGTGTACCGCCAAGATCAGCCAAGCCCCCAGGCTGATCCACAGCGACCAGCGCCAAGGCGGGCTGTAGCGCACTTCCCAGCTCTGCTCTCCAGGGGAGATCGCCCAGGCCTGCATGACCTGATTTGCGCGTCCTGGGATGACGCGTTGCTCGCCCAATGACGCAGACCAGCCCGGATACTGGGTCTGCGAGAGCACCAGCCAGCCGGATGCTGGGGCGTCGACTGCCACTCGGAAGTGCCCGTCCGTCAGCTGCTCCACCTCGACTGCTGCCTCGCTGCCCAGGCAAGCACCCTCGACCTCCCTCTCTTCCAAGGCCTCGAGCTGGACTTGGTGGCGAAGATCCAGGGCGACAAGCGGCGCACCAGCGGCGCAATCCACGAACCAAGCCCGGGGAAAGGCCTCTGGGTTGTCGTAGACGCGGACCCCAGCCCGGGTCTGCATCACCGGCACGTAGGGCTGACCCAGGCGGTGCACCGTGAAGATGCGGCGCACGCCCAACAGGTCCACCAGGTACTTGCCGCTCTGGGCGTCCTCCGCCTTGTTGGGCCCGTGGTCCATGCCCACGTCCAGGCCGGCCGCCGACAGCAGCTCCTCATGTCCAGGCATGCGCAGCGGAGAGAGCACGATGACCTCGTTTGCGCCATAGAGCGTGGCCATGCTGGCGCTCATCAACTCTTGATCGAGCTGGGTGGGCTGCACTCTGTCCACGATCCCCACCCGATCCAGACCCTCCGGCAGAGCCGCCACGGTCTCCGGGGTCTGCATCGCCTCCCCGCTCGAGGTCAGGCTGTTGTAGCCCCACAGCCCCAAGATGAGCTCCACAGCAAGAAGCAACGGCAGCCACCGCACCCGGTCCAAGGCCAGGACCGCCCCAGCGCTGAGCAGTGCCCCAACAGGGAGCAGAAGCCCCCAGGAGCCGTTCCAGCGCATGCCCGCCAAGAGGATGTCGGTGCGCTCCGGACCGACGGCTCCCAGGAGCTTGGGCGCGATGATGGGCTCCACCAGCGGCAGAGCCGCCAGGGCCCCCACGCCGCCAAGGATGAGCAAGGCTGCGGCTGCCCAGAGCCACTTGGCCGCCACCAGCTTGGGGAAGCGGTCCACGGCCCAGGCGGCCAGCATGGGAAGGGCCAAGGCCATCCACAGGCCATAGCGGGCTGGAAAGCGGAAGAAGGACAGACCGGGCAGGCGGTGAACCAAGCCGTAGATCGGTGTGTAGCGGCCCACCGCGAAGATGGCGCCGGCCACCAAGAGTCCCACCCAGAGCCGGTTCTCCTTGCGGCGCAGCCCCAACAAGCCCAAGGCCAGCACCGGCACGCCCACGTAGAGCATGCCCTCCCAGTGGGTCTCCCCAGTGCCGAAGTACTGGGCGCCCTTGTGCATGTAGGAGACCGGGATGCTCGAGGGCGGCTCCCAGCCCCAGAAGCGCGGCAGCATCAGGTTGATCAGCTCCCAGGGGGGCAGAGAACCCATGCCCGCGAACTCAAGGTCCACCCCACCGGCACGGGCCGAGTGCTGGGCGAGCTCCGCGCTGGCCAGAAGCTGAGGCAGCGCCGCGAGCACGCCCACCCCGGCCCCCACTGTGGCCATCCCAGCGGTCTTGGGCGAAGGCAGACGGCGACTCCAAAAGGCGATGGCTGCCCCCATCAGGGAGATCACGGCTGCTTGGGGGTGCCCGGCCGTCAGAACCAGCGCGACCAGGCCGCCAAAGCCAAGGGCGCGCGCCCAGGTGGGTCGATGCAGGCGAAGCGCTGCCCAAATCAGCCAGGGGAAGCTGGACGCGACATGCTGCATGCCGGCGTAGCTCAGGTGGCCGACCAAGAAGCCACCCAAGGCAAAGGCCAAGGCGGCGAGGCTGGCGGCAGGCAGGCTTCGGCCCACGCTGCGTGCGAGCACCCACATGCCAAGGGCTGCCCAGAGGGTGTGCAGCGCCAGGCTGAAGCTCAAGGCGTGCCAGGGGTCCAAGATCAGGCCCAGCAGGATGTTTGGCGGGTACATCACGCCGGTCTGCCCGTCGGCAAAGAGCGGGAATCCAAGGCCCACCTGCGAGGACCACATGGGGATCTCACCGCTGACCCAAGTCCGCGCAGCCCAGGCCCGCCAAGGCAGGGTGTGGTGCCGCAGGTCGTGGGCGAAGAACACCCACAGGCCTGTCCAGACGCCCGCCATCGGCAGGGCCACCGCAAAGAGGGTGGCGGCCAACCAAGCCCGTGTCTTGCTCAGCTTGCGCAGCCCCTTAGAGATGGCACTCAAGGCTCCAAATAGCCCAGAGAGCGCAGGGCCTCTTGCTCCCAGGCGGGCAGCTCCACCGCCTCGCACTCAAAGTCCTTCAAGCTGGCCTCGGCGCGGGCACGGGCTGCATTGACCGCGTTGACTTGCTGAGAGGCCAAGTTCTCGGCCTCGATTGGGTCCTCACCGAGGTTGTAGAACTCCACCCCACCCTCCGCGTCAAAGATCACCTTGACCCGAAGCTCTTCGGGGTTCTCCTCCTCGCCCTCGGCCACAGCCTGACGCGAGGTGGTCCGCAGGCCGACCAGACAGCCGCTGCCCAGGACCGGACCGCTGCGACCGACCAAGTCACAGACCAGGGACTTCTTGCGCACGCCCTGGGCGTAGCCCAAGAGCTCCACCCCTTCGGTGGGCTTGAAAGGGTCCAGCTTGATGGTCTTGAGGATGGTGGGTGCCACGTCCATGACCCGCACCTGCTGGGGCACGCGCTTGACGTGGGGCTTGAGCGGCGGGTAGCGCAAAATCAGAGGCACCTGGATGCTCTCGTCGTAGAGCCCGTGGTGATGGAAGAAGATCTCGTGCTCGCCGAGCTGCTCTCCGTGGTCCCCCACCACGATGATCAGGGTGCGCTGCGCGGAGTCGGTGCGGTCTAGCAGCTCCATGAGCTGCCCCACCAGAGCGTCGACCTGCTCGACCTCCAAGGCGTAGATGCGCTGAAGCTCCGCGATCTCTTCTTCGGTGAAGCTGTGGTGCGGGTCCGAGAGCAGCGCGCGGTGGTCCACCAGGGCATCTGGGCTCTCGTACGGCGCGTGGGGCTCAAAGAGGTGCACCCAGGCGAACCAAGGTCGGGTCCCTCGGTCTTCGATCCAGGTGCTGGCGTGATCCACCGTCTGCTGTCCAGAGCGCTCCAAGAGCCAAGGCACCAGATGGGGCTGACCCGAGGCCATCACGCCGCGCAGGGCGTACTGCACAAAGAGGATGCGTGACCAGCCGCGCAGGCCCGGCACAAAGTCGTCGTCGTAGACCTGGAAGCCTTGGTTCAAGCCGCTGCGGGTGTTCACCGCAAAGCTGCTCAGGAAGGCGCCCGTGGCGTAGCCCTCCTCCTCCAAGCGCTCCGCCACCGTGATGTAGCCGCGGTCCAGAGGGTCAGCGTTGCTGAGCACCCGATGCCGCAGTGGGTGCAGGCTGGTGAACATGCTGGCGTGACTGGGGCCGGTCTCCGGGAGCGGCGTCACGGCGTCCAAAAAGACCACGCCCTCCTCGCCCAAACGCTTGAGGTTCGGCGTGTTCGCCTTGGCGTTGTCGTAGGCGGAGATGTGGTCACGACGGGTGGTGTCCAGAGTCACGAGGAGGACGTTGGGGTCCCCTTCCAGGGCCCGCGCGCTGCCGTAGTTCTGATTGGCGCCCGCAGCGCCGGCTGCGACACCGATCAGGCTGCCCAAGAGCAAGGCAAAGCCGGTCCAGCCCAGCTTGCTCTCGCCTCCCAGCTCCTCGCGTCGGCCCCAATAGCCCGCGTTGAACCAGACCACGCCAGCGACACCGATGGGGCAAGCCGCCATGGCCAAGGCGCTGGGAATGCGCTCCATTCCGACCAGGTTTCCGGCCGCGTGCCAGAGGTAGAAGCCGCTCAGGAAAAAGGCCACGCCGGCGCAAGCGGCCGAGATGAACACCGAGTCCCGCCAGTTCTTGCCGACAAGCTGGAGCACAATGCCCACCGGCAGCGCCACACACATGGCGACGATGGCGCCGCTCAGAGTGCAGCCCAAGGACAGCAGGGCCCCCTCGGCCACGCTCAGGGACAGGCTCAGAGTGGAGACGATCTCCACCATCTCAAAGGCGCCCGCCAACCAGCCCAAACCGAAGGAGAGTTGAATGGCCCGCAACCAGCGACGGGATGGGGCGCGGAGCAGCTCCACTCAGTCTTCCACGTAGCCCAAGGCGCGCAGGGCCTCGAGGGTCTGGGCGTCCATCTCTGGGCCCTTGAGGATGACCTCTTTCCCGTCCAGCACCGAGTCCATGCGCTCCGCGAGCAGGTCCACGTCTTCAGGCCGCTCGGGGGCGAAGTCCTTGGACTCATCGGGGTCCTGCATCAGGTCGTAGAGACGCTCGCCGCGGTCCTGACCCATGCGGATGTACTTGGCCTCGGGGGTGCGAAGGGACAGGTCCACCGGAGGCTCCTCTACAAAGCGGGCCCCAATGGTACTGGAGAGTACTGGCCGGTCCGAGCAGACCGTGCCCTGCAGCCACTCCGTGAAGGGCGCACCGTCCGATTCGTAGGTGGGCAACACGGCGAGCTGGCGGATGGTCGGGATCACATCGATGGTGGACAGCTGACAGGGAACGACGGTTCCAGGCTCTACACCTGGCCCGCGAAGAATCAGCGGCACCCGCAGCGAGGGGTCGAAGAGATCGTCGCCGTGGTCGAAGAGCACGCCGTGCTCCGTCAGGGACTCGCCATGGTCTGCGGTCATCACCACCAGGGTGTTGTCCAGCAGCTCATGAACCTCCAGCCAGGAGACCAGCTCGCCAGTGAGTTGGTCGGTGTAGGCCAGCTCATCGTCGTAGGCCTGGGTCAGCCAGTCCGTGGAAGTGATGGCCTTGTGGGGCGGCGGCCAGTAGCCGGGCAGCTCCAAGGGCTCTCCATCGGTGGGCGCCGAGGCGAGATCACTGACCTCGTATGGGGCGTGGGGGTCAAAGAAGTGGACCCACAGAAACCAGCGACCGCGCTCGTGTTGCTTGAGGAAGCGCAGGGATCGGTCGACCGCCGAGTCCCCTTTGCGCTCCCGAAGCGTGTTCGCCGGCAGGAAGATCTCGTCGACCAGCTTGATGAGGGTCAGGCGGTGCATGCCCGGCACATCGCCAAAGTCATCGTCGTAGACGTCCCAGCCCTCGGACCAGCCATAGCGGCCATGGAGGGGAAATCCGGAGACCACAGCGCCGGTGCGCACGTCCATTTGTTGGAAGGACCACTGCACCATCGCGGGCTGCTCGCCCAGCTTGGTGCCGTTGGAGAGGATGCCGGTGGTGGTGGTTCGATTCCCCGTGAGCAGGGCCAAGTGCGATGGCTCGGTCAGGGGGGCCGGGGCGATGGCTTGCTCAAAGCGCGCGCCTTCGTCTGCCAGTCGTTGGAGGACGGGGGTCTTGGCCGGACCGCCATAGGGCTGCAGTCGATCGGGCCGGGTGGTGTCCCAGGTGATCAACAGGACGTTTGGCCCATCCGAGGTCTGGCTGGGCCCAGCGGGCAAGCCCCGGACAAAGCCACCCCAGAAGCAGAGCAATCCAACCACACCCGCCCACCGCACCCGCGGCGCGATGTGCTTGTTGAAGGTCACCCCGACCAGCATGCCCATGCAGAAGAGCGCGCCCAAACCAATGAGCAGAATGGGGCTGCGAAGCGACTCGTTGAGCACCACCGCAAAGCGGTAGTAGAGCGCGGTGTGGAGCCCCAGAAGCGAGCCCACGATGAAGCCGATCTTGCGCTTGCCCAGGTAAGGAATCTTGGTGGTCAGCGAGGCCACACAGGCCGCGAGCAAGGCCACACCCAGGTTGGTGCCCATGGCCATGGAGCAGAAGGAGAGCTGGTCAAAGAAGCCCAGCCCCAGGCGCGGCTCCGTACGAACCAGAAACTCAACGGTTCCAGCGCTCAACCCCAGCCACGTGGCGGCATTGAGCAGTTCAACAAAGGAGAGATCTTGGGCAGGGGCGGTCTTCACCGCCGCCCTCTAACCAACCGGCGCGCAATCGCTGGGTGCAAAGCACGTGCATGCAGGCACCAGGGGCCCGTCACAAGCCCCTCTCAGTTGGGAAGCAGCATGTAGGGGCTGTGTACCGAGACGAAGTGGCCCTCCCCTTCCGGGAGAGGCTCGACGCTGACCCAGTAGGCCCCCACCTTGCGAAGCTCGGCCCCCTCCAGCATCCACCCGGCTCCCTGGGCGGTCGCTTTGGTGGCGCCCGCCTTGGCCCGCTCTTGCAGGTAGCCATCGAGCTCAGCGCCAACGGAGAGAAGCTCGCTCTCCTTGTTCAGCACCTTCGCGACGCTCTGCGCGGTGAGCGCCAGCTGCCCCTCCTCTTTGGGGTTGCTCCCCAACAGCCCAGTGAGCGCACCGCCATCGGCGCTCAGGGTCAACACCGAGAGCGGCATCTCCTTTGGGTCCAGCTCGATCTCTTTGGCCCCCGCGGCGGCCGCCACGCTCAGACCGATGAAGCCCTGGGGCGCAGCGGGCAGTGGGCTCTCCTCAAGGGCGCTCCAGCCCTCCAAGGCCGCACACCACTCCGTCTTCTCTTTGCAGGCGGCGCGTCGCACCACGGCCACCGAGCTGGCCACCGCATCCCTGCTGCCATCTTCGCGGCTGACCTGACCGTTGAGGCCGTACTCCAGATCGTCTGCGACATGGCAGGGCGTGCTGCGCAGCAAAAAGACTTGCTGACCCGAGGTGATGGAGTCCGGCAGGGCCGCGTCGCTCACGTAGTGGTCCTTGGGCATCGCAAAGGGCGCGCTGCGCTGCATGCGGCCTTGGATCTTCGGGACCTTCTGGTCGCCGCCGCCGTAGTTGGACAGGGAGACGTTCAGGGAGATGAAGCACTGATTGGGCACCAGGGGAACGACGATGCGGTCGAAGGGCTCCAGAGTCACGCTCACCTGAGCCCCGTCCCGCACGGCGATGCTGTGGGTGCCAGGGCCCAGCCCTAAGGCAACCGGGTCGCCCAGGCGCTTGTCCTCGTCCCCGTTGATCGAGACCGCCAGTGGCTCACCGGCGGTCATCAAGTAGACGCGCGTGCCATCTTTGGTCTGGGCCTCCATCATGCCGCAGCCAAGGAGAGAGGGCAGAAGCAGTGCAAGGAGCATGAGGAGATCCAGGTTGAAGGCCAGCCTCGTCACGTGACGGGAGGGCCCTGTCAAGCCGCGCAGCCCCTGCACCAGACCGGGCCCAAGCTGGACGATGGGCCCCTTGCGACATACCTCCGCGCGCAATGCCCACAGGAGCCCGGATGTCCGAGCTGACCACCCAGGCCGAGCGCCGACGCACATTCGCCATCATCTCTCACCCAGATGCAGGCAAGACCACCCTGACCGAGAAGCTGCTTCTCTATGGTGGAGCGATCCACTTGGCAGGCTCCGTCAAGTCGCGAAAGGCCAGTCGCCACGCCGTCTCTGACTGGATGGAGATGGAGAAGACCCGCGGGATCTCGATCACCTCCTCGGTGCTCCAGTTTGAGCACCTGGGCCGGGCCGTGAACCTGCTGGACACCCCCGGTCACGCCGACTTTAGTGAGGACACCTACCGAACCCTCTCGGCCGTGGACTCGGCGGTCATGCTCATCGACCACGCCAAGGGCGTCGAGGGACGAACGCTCAAGCTCTTCGAAGTCTGCCGACTGCGCGGACTGCCCATCTTGACCTTCATGAACAAGCTGGACCGCGAGGGCCTGGACCCTCTGGGCCTGATGGACGAGATCGGCGAGAAGCTCGGCGGTCTACGCTGCTTCCCCATCAACTGGCCCATCGGAATGGGACGCGACTTCAAGGGCGTTGTCGACGTGCGCACCCGCGAGGTCTTCCTCTTCTCGAACTCCAAGCATGGCCAAGAGCGCGGGGTGGAGGAGCGCATCTCATTCGAGGAGGCCCGGGAGCGCCTGGGCAGCTTGATGGACGACATCGAAGAAGAGCTGGATCTGCTGGAGATGGCCGGCGACGGTTGGGATCAGCAGGCCTTCTTGGATGGAAAGCTCAGCCCAGTGTTCTGGGGCTCGGCCATGACCAACTTCGGTGTGGCGCCCTTCCTGGACTTCTTGGTGGAGAGCGCCCCTGGCCCTGCTCCCCGGGAGACCCGCGAAGACGAGACCATCACCCCGGACAGCCCACAGTTCACCGGCTTTATCTTCAAGATCCAAGCGAACATGAACCCTCGCCACCGAGATCGCATCGCCTTCATGCGTGTGGTCAGCGGCCAGTTCGAGCGTGGCATGGACGTGAAGATCGGGCGTTCGGCCGAGGCGCTGCGCCTCAGCAAGCCCCACAGCTTCATGGCCCAAGAGCGCAGCATTGTGGAGGAGGCTTGGCCTGGCGACATCGTCGGCCTCTACGACCCAGGAAAGCTGCGCATCGGCGACACCCTCTCGGGCGGCGAAGCCATTCAATACAAGGGCATCCCCCGCTTCGCTCCGGAGCACTTCGCCCGTCTGCGTCTCAAGGATCCACTGCGTCGCAAGCAGCTCGCCTCTGGTCTGGACCAGCTCTCCAAAGAGGGCGCCATTCAGCTCTTCTTCCGTCCGGAGTTTGGACAGCAGGACCCTTACTTGGGCGCAGTCGGCATGCTCCAGTACGAGGTGCTCATCGAGCGTCTCAAGAACGAGTACCGAGTCGAGGCCATCCTGGAGATGACCAACTTCCGCTTGGCCCGCTGGATCGGCGGAGACGAGAAGGGCCTGGAGTGGATGAAGTCCCGACGCGACTACCCCATCGTGCACGACCGCACTGGACAGCCAGTGGTGCTCGCCGAGAGCCCTTGGCCGCTGCAGTACGCGCTGCGTGAGAACCCCGGAATGGAGCTCTTCGACGTCGAGCCGCTCTGATTCTGTCGTCCCAGTGATGGGCACCGAATACCTTGTGATGCTCTTGTGACCTTGGGGGCGGAGGGGGCCGTTTAGCCTGAAGGGGAACCTCACCGGAGCCCCAAATGCCCACCAATTCCTTCACCCGCCGTGGCCTCCTAATCTCCGCGCTCACCGGCGCTGCAGTGCTGACGCTCCGGCCCACGCTGAGCTTCGCAGCCGCTGACCCACTTCTGACCCTGAAGGTGCGCGGCGGCCCAAGCATCCGAATTCTGCGCTTCGACGGCAACAAGGGAGTCGCCAAGATCCCCGTGAACGGCGTCCAGAAGACCGTGCGCTTTGCGGTCTCGGGCAAGCTCCAGGCGGCCCAAGCGGAGCTCAAGAAGAGCGGCGTGCTGTCCCTTGTCATCAAGGGCGCAACCAAGCTGAGCTTCACCCTGCCCGCTGGCCAGCGCAGGGGCACCTTGGTCCAGGGCGAGGAGAGCCAGGACTGCGACCTGGTCTCGGATGGTGGGGTCATCAGCGGGCCGGTGCTCATCGCCGCTGGAATGCTGCTCTTGACGACGGTCGCACTCATCCTCGGCAGCAAGGCTTTGGACGGCGGAGGAAAGATGTCGGTGTCCGGGTACACCTCCACTGAGGGTCACGGCGTGACCGTTAGCGTCGATGGTGGCGCAAGCGGTGGCGGCGACAACGAAGACGATGACGAGGGCGAGGAGGGCAATGACGGTGGAAGCACAGAAGAGGGGGGTGGCCCAGGCCCAAGCATCCCAGGCCAGTGAATGCCGTGGCCGAAGGCAGCCCACCAGCCTGTACAATGCCCTCATGCTCTCCCTACTCCTCTCCTGCACCGGCGCCGCCGTCCTGCCCACAGTCGAGCAGGACCCAGTTGAGTCCTGTGTCCTGGTCTCCGACCTGGAGGAGCCTACGTGGCTCGAAGAGGGAGAGCGCCTGCGCTTCACCTTGGCTTGCTCGGACCGAGTGCCCGAAGCGCTCATCGAGATCTTGCCCATCTCTCTGCCCGGCGAGGCCGAGTTTGACCGCGAGAGCTTAGAGGTCTCCTGGACCCCTGGGGAGGACGATGCAGGAGCCGCCGAGTTCCTCTTCTCCCTTCGCGTGCCGGGACAAGAGATTCCAAGCTCCTACGGCTTTGACGCCTATGTGATGGCGGACGAAGACAGCAGCCCAGATCCGGAGCGCTACACCCAAGAGTGGGGCCTGCCTGTGTTCCACCTCTCCGTCTTCGGGGAGCTGACGCAGACCGACAAAGACGCCCAAGTCACCTTCGATGGCGTGGAGTACCCAGCCGAAGCCAAGATTCGCGGTGCCTCGTCAGCCGCCTATCCAAAGCCCAGCTACACCATCGAGTTTCCCGAAGAAGAGCTCAACACCAAAGAGCAGTGGGGCAAGAAGCGCAACCACCTGATTCTGCTGAGCACCTTCGACGACAACAGCTATGTGCGACAGAAGCTGATCTATGACCAGTGGGCTGCGATGGCCGAGTACTGGGGAGAGAGCCGACTCACGCCACGCACCTTCTTCTGCGTGCTCTACATCAACGGCGACTACCAGGGCCTCTACGTGGCCTTGGACCGTCCAGATGATGAGTTCATTCGGCACATGGGCATGGACGATTCCGGAAACCTCTTCAAGGCCGTCAACCACGACGCCAGCTTCTACAGCGTCGACTACTACGGCAACCCAAAGGGTGATTTGGCGGCGGGCTACGACAAGAAGGAAGGCCTGCCCGAGGACGACTACGATGACCTGAGGGAGCTGGTCTCCTTCACGGCCTCCTCGAACGCCAATCAGCTCAGCAACACCTTCGAGGAGTGGGGGCCCCAGGGCGAGTTCATGGACTGGTTTCTGCTCGTCTACTACAGTCTCTCCGAGGACTCCGCAGGCAAGAACTCCTACCTGTACCACAACCCCGAAAGCGACCGTTGGCGCTACATTCCCTGGGACTTCAACCACGCCTGGGGACAGAACTGGTACACCTTGCGTACCGACCCATCCAGCCTGAACACCTTCCAGTCCAGGAACCGCATCTTCTGGGCCTTTCAGAGCAGCGCTGCCGCCTCCGAGACCCTCTGGGAGCGCTACGCTCAGATGCGGGCCGACGGTCCCCTGCACCCCGATTGGATCAAGGGCCAGCTCGACGACTACTACGCTCTGATTCAACCCGCTGCCGAGAAGGACTGGGATCACTGGGGCCGGGAATATGAGACCTATGGCTACTGGGCAAATGCCCGCTCAGGGACCTGGCAGGACTACGAGGGCGAGAAGGACTACCTCTACGACTGGGTGGAGGAGCGCGCTGAGGTGATGGACCGAGAGCACGGCGACTGACGGCAGCCTTTTTCGAGAAAAAGCGAACACTCTGCCTCTTTGCGGCAACTCAGGGATGAACTCAAGAAGAGGAGCCCAAATGCGTCGCCTTCCATTGCTCACCATCCTCGCGGTCCCGAACCTGGCCTTCGCCGAAGCGCTCTGCACAGACTCCGTGGCTCTGCGCCAGAGCGACCGAGAGATGCTTGAGGCCCTCGAGGAGCTGGACCTCTCGACCACGACCGAGTTGGACTGCTCACCGCTGGTGGTAAGCGTCCAGTCCATCGAGACCGGCGTAGCCGTCAGCGTGACCCTGCCCTGGGGCGAGACGGAGTCCAGGACCTTGCCTTCTCACCGGGCGGCTGCCATTTGGGTTGACTCCTGGCTGGCCGGTGAGCGTTTGGGTGAGCTGATGGCGCCTGCAAGCGGCTCGAGCGTCCTGCTCTACAGCACCTTTGAGGATTGGCAGGCTGGCCGCAGCACCGGCCAGACCGAGGCCGCCGTCATCCAGAGCGCCTCCAACACGATGTGGCGTGTACAGGATGGGCTGCAGGAGTTCTACACCCTGGACCTGTCCATCTCTCAGGCCAAAGAGCATGGCCAGGTCTATGCCTTTCAGTTGGGCTCCCAGGTCTATCTGAACACCTCGAGCCCCCGCCCCAACCGATTGGCCAGCTACAGCCCAGTCATCTTGGTGGGCGCGTACGGCGTACTGCAAGACGAGGTCTGCGTGTGGGTGCCCCAGACCCAAGTCATGCCCGGTCACATGACCTGCGATGGCTTTGTCCGCCTGGTCGATCTGCGCACAGGCGAGACCGAGTCCGTGAGCAAGCTCAAGTTGAAGCGATGGCTGGAACAGGACCCCGAGCTGCGCGAGGCGTGGTCGAGTGAACGTCGGCGGAACGACGGAACCGTGCACCGCTACTTGGTCGAGCTGCTCAGCCGACAGCCTGACGTGGTGCTAGATTAGCAGCGTGTCGCAGCTTCTCCGCCAGGAAAAATGTGTCTGAGTCCAGGCCAGCCCTGCGCCTCGTGGAGGAGCAGCCCTCGGACCCGGAGCTCTTGGCCCTCTGCGCCCAGGGAGACGAGGCCGCGGCGACCGCCTTTGTGCTTCGGCACCAAGCTCTGGTTCACCGCTTCCTCTCCCGCATGTTGGGCGCCTCGGACCCGAGCGTAGAGGACCTGGCACAGAAGACCTTCTTGGCTGCCCTGCGCTCGGCCCAAAGCTACGCAGGTCGTTCCCAAGCCAGAACCTGGCTGCTTGGCATCGCCAACAACCAGGCGAAGATGGAGATTCGAGGCCAGATCCGCCGGAGAAAGGCGATGCAGGTCTTGGCCACTTTGCGTCTCATTGAAGCGACAAGCCAAGGCCCAGAGGTAGAAGCCAAGAGCGCCGGACTCAGAATTCAGGCCGCCCTCTTGACCCTGTCCCCAGACCGGCGGGCTGCCTTCGTCTTGTGCGAAGTCGAGGGCATGACGGCCCTGGAAGCAAGCACCGTTCTCAACGCCCCTCAGGGCACCATTCGTCGCTGGAGGGCAGAGGCCCGCACAGCTCTGCAGCCAAAACTGCGCGACTTGATCGACCTTGGAGACGGCGCATGAGCGACAAACGCCCCCCTCTTGAACAGCTGCCGACGCGCGAACTCAACGCACAGCAAGCCCAAGAATTCGCCCACAGCGTCGTAGACGACTGGAAGGGCGAAGCCCGCTCCGTGTGGCCCCGAGCGGCAGTGCTTGTCCTCGCCGCGGCAGGCTTGGTGTTGGGCCTGGGCTTGGCGCTCTGGAACACTCCCCCAGAGAGCCCAATCGGGCCCAGTCCGAGTCCCATCGCGTACTCCCCCCAGACACCGACCCAGGCCGATGACCGGATCACGGCCTCCCAAGGCGCCATCTTCGAAGTCTCCGGTGAGAGGGCTCAGCGCATGGTGACCCTGAGTGAGGGCAGCGTGTTCTGCGTGGTCGACGAGCGCGCGCCCGGCGAGGTCTTCCAGGTCGCCGTCGGGGAAGCCTTGGTCGAGGTCACCGGAACCCGGTTCGGCGTCATGGCCCTGGACGGGGACTTGGCGTCCCTTTGGGTGGAAGAAGGGAGTGTGTCCCTCACCTTGGAGGGCGGGAAACAGCTCGCCCTGCTCGCAGGGGAGAGCTGGCCACTGGAGACACCTCAAGCCACAAACGAACCCCGTCCACAAGCGCCCGCTCCGGAGCTCCCGCAGCTCCCCACCCTCCCTCAGGAGCCCGTACCAGAGGAGCTGCCCAAGACACCCGAGGCGGGCCAGTCCCTCAGATCCGGCTTGGAGCTTCTGGACCAGGGCCGCTTCACCCAGGCCGCCGCGACCTTGGGCTTGGAGCCCACGGACAGCCCGCTGCGCGAGGACGCGCTCTTCTGGCAAGCGGTAGCACTGACCCGCGCCGAGAACCTGGCCCAGGCCAGAGAAGCCTTCGAGCGCTTCTTGAGCGCAGCGCCCAACTCTCCCCGCTCAGGCGCCGCCCACTGCATGCTCAGCGGACTCCTCACAGAGGACCCGGATGCGGCCGACCACCACCTTCAAGCGGCCCGCAAGTCCAAGGACCCCAGCGCAGCGCGCTGCGTGGCCCACTAGGCCGACGGAGTCCCGCCGACGGAGTCCCACCAGGGGCTGTACACTCCAGCTCTTCGTGGAGTTCCCCCTATGTCCGACGCCTTTATCTACGACGCCGTACGCACGCCGCGCGGCCGCGGAAAGTCCAACGGCGCCTTGCACTTGGCCAGCCCTGTGCACCTGGCGAGCACCCTGCTCAACGCCCTCCGAGAGCGCAACCCTGGCTTGGACCCGCACCAAGTGGACGATGTGGTCCTGGGCACGGTCGAGCCCCACGGCGACCAGGGCGGTTCTGTCGCAAGAACGGCCGTGCTCGCCTGCGGATTTGGCCAGGGTGTCCCGGGTGTTCAGCTCAACCGCTACTGCGGCTCCGGCTTGGAAGCGGTCAACCAAGCCGCAGCGCGGGTGCGCTCGGGTTGGGAAGACTGGATCATCGCTGGGGGCGTGGAGTCCATGTCCCGGGTTCCCATGGCCTCGGGCGGAGACCCATGGGCCCATGACCCGGACACCAACTACGCCACAGGCTTTGTGCCACAGGGCATCGGCGCCGACCTCATCGCCACAATCGAAGGCTATTCACGGGAAGACGTAGACGGCTTCGGTGTGCGCTCACAGGCCCTTGCTGCTCAAGCCTGGGAGCAAGGGCGCTTCGCCAAGAGCATCGTTCCGGTACGGGACTCCTACGGGCTGCCACTGCTCGACCGCGATGAGCACATGCGCCCGGGGACCTCCCTGGAGAGCCTGGCCAAGCTCAAGCCGGCCTTTGCCCGAATCGGCGCCGAGGGCGGCTTTGATGCCGTCGCCTTGCAGAAGTACACCCGCGTTGCGCGCATCGACCATGTACACCACGCGGGCAACTCCTCCGGCATCGTAGATGGGGCCGCCATGGTGCTCATCGGCAGCCAAGAGGCAGGCCAGAGAGCGGGAATGAGACCTCGAGCGCGCATCCGGGCGGTGGGCGTGGTCGGTGCAGAGCCGACCATCATGCTCACGGGACCTGCTCCAGCGTGTCGAAAGGCGCTCAAAAAGGCCGGTATGAACATGGGGGACATCGATCTGGTGGAGATCAACGAGGCCTTCGCCTCTGTGGCCCTGAAGCTGATTCGAGACCTGGACGCAGACCCTGAGAGCACCAACGTCAACGGAGGCGCCATCGCGATGGGCCATCCCCTGGGCGCAACCGGCGCGATGCTCTTGGGCACCATGGTCGACGAGCTGGAAAGACAAGACCTGAACACCGCATTGATCACACTGTGCATCGGCGGCGGCATGGGAATCGCTACAATCATCGAGCGGGTGGGTTGATCATGCAACTTCTACAGACAGAGACCATCCAGAGCGCCCTCACAGAGGGCGTACTCACCCTCATCCTCAACGATGAGAAGCAGTCCGCAAACACCATGCGTGCACAGTTCGTCCAGGACTATGGCCAGATGGTGAGCTGGATTCTGACCCAGGAATTTGCCGGTGTCATCCTGACTTCTGCCAAGTCCAGCTTCTTCGCCGGGGGCGACCTGAAGGAGCTAATTTCGGCCCAGGCCAAGGACGCACCACAGATTCTCGCCAGCACCCTCACGCTACAGACACACATGTGCGCTCTGGAGACTTGGGGCAAGCCCGTCGTGGCCGTGATGGGTGGAACAGCATTGGGTGGTGGCCTGGAGCTCGCTCTCGCGTGTCACAGACGCATCGGCGTGGCCAACCCCAAGGCACGCTTTGGCCTGCCCGAGGTCACCTTGGGACTCCTCCCCGGCGGAGGCGGAACCGTGCGCACCGTGCGCATGCTCGGCGTGGTTCAAGCGCTCATGCAGGTGCTGCTCAAGGGTCCGCAGATGCGCATGGACAAGGCCAAGACTGTGGGACTCATCGACGAGGTGCACCCGGACACAGAGAGCGCCCTGTCCGCGGCACGGGCCTGGATCGCTGCGAACCCCAAGTCGGAGCAAGCTTGGCGTGCCAAGCGCTACCGCATTCCCGGTGGAGGCAAGCAACTCGCACAGTTTTTGCCTGCCATTCCTGCGACCCTCAAGTCCCAGCTCAAGGGAGCGCACTACGAGGCTCCCCACCACATCGTCAGCGTCGCGGTGAACAGCGCCAAGGCGCCCATCGAGCGGGCATGGGAGATCGAAGCCCGCGCCTTCACCGACCTGGTGTGCAACTCACCACAGTCCAAGAACATGACACAGGCCTTCTTCTTTGATTTGCAGGCCGTCAACAAGGGCGCTTCACGGCCCAAGGGCTTCGAGCGAAGCCGCGTGTCCAAGGTCGCTGTTCTCGGTGCGGGCATGATGGGTGCTGGGATCGCATATGCCTGTGCCAAGGTCGGAATCCATGTGGTACTCAAGGATCTGGATCTGGCTGCGGCCGAGAAGGGCAAGGGCTACAGCGAGAAGCTCGTCGCCAAGGCAATGGGCCGAAAGCACATGACGGAGGAGGCTGCGGCTGCGCTCTTGGACCGCATTCAGCCAAGCGAGTCCTATACAGACTTGGCCGACTGCGAGCTTGTTATTGAGGCGGTCTTTGAGTCCTCTGCGCTCAAAGCTCAGGTCTTTCAAGCCGCGCAAGCTGTGCTGCCGGAGACGGCCCTGCTGGCCTCGAATACGTCAACGCTTCCTATCACTGGACTGGCCGAGAGTGTGGAGCGTCCAGAGGACTTTGTGGGGCTTCACTTCTTCTCTCCCGTAGACAAGATGCCCCTGGTGGAGATTGTGCGTGGTGCCAAAAGCAGCGATGCCGCAGTGGCTCGGGCCCTGGACTTCGTGCAACAGATCCGCAAGACCCCCATTGTCGTGGGCGATGGCCGGGGTTTCTTCACCAGCCGGGTCATCTCTCTCTTCCTGAACGAGGCCGTCGGCATGCTGGGCGAGGGCCTCTCCCCCATCATGATTGAGCGGGCGGGTGCGAAAGCCGGCTATCCCTCCCCTCCCCTGCAGCTCGTCGATGAGTTGAGCCTAACCCTGCCATTGAAGATCATGGCCGAGTACGAGGCCGCCGGCCATGCGCCGCATCCTGCCAAGGCCATCCTCGAAGCCCTGGTGGCCAAGGGACGCACAGGCCGGGCCGGTGGAGCCGGTTTCTACGACTATGTCGACGGCAAGCGCCAAGGCCTCTGGTCCGGTCTGTGGGAGGTCTTCGGGCTCTCCACTGAACAGGACTTGGAAGAAGGGGATGGAGCGCTGCTCCAAGACATGGTGGACCGCATGCTCTTTGGGCAAGCCATTGGCGCCATGCAGTGCTTTGAGGAGGGCGTGTTGCTCACGCCAGAGGATGCCAACATCGGGAGCATTCTGGGGATTGGTTTTCCAGCTTGGACAGGTGGCGTCGCCCAGTTTGTGGACCAGGTGGACGGCGGCATTGCAGGGTTTGCGGCCCGCTGCGCAGCCTTGGAGACAAAGTACGGAGAGCGCTTCGCGTTGCCGGAGTTGGGCAGGGAGGTCCTGGCGTCTGGCGGGACACTTAGGGGCTCTCTGGAAGCCGCCGGCGACTGAGGCGACCCAGACCACACCCATCCGAGTCCTTCCATGCTTCCCCTGACCCTTCTGCTCGCCTGCGCCCAGATTCCTCCCGATGTCACCCCGATGACCGCCTGCCTCTGGACCCACGCGCCGGTCGAAGAGACCGCCGTGAAGGAGTGGCAAGTGGAGCTGAACGGGACCCTCGTCGAAGCTGGCCAGGTTGAAGAGCTGGAGCAGTGGGAGCTGCCCACCGACGACATCGACAACTTTGGAGCGTGGTGTCTATACCGGGACTACTCCCACGGAGTCGTAGTGGACGCCCCTGATGGTCAGAGGTGGTGGCTTGGTCTTGATGCATCGGAGACCGGCCTGGACACCTCTTCTCCTCTACCAGGGAGCGAAGTTGAAGTGGACTACCACCATGTCAGACAGACTGTCGCCGGAAACATCATCCAGGTGCTGGTGGCCACGGAGCAGGGGCCACTCTTCGGTGGTACCGACGACCTGTCTTTCGACTCACCCGTCCCTGGACTGAGCGTCACGCTGGGGCAAGCAGGCGAGCAGCGCTATCGGTCCAGTTGTTTGACTTGGGTGGATGTGGGCTTGGTCTTCCAAGGGGACTCACGGGTGGAAGTCCAGCCTCAAAGCGGCGCCCTGATACACCCTCGGTCAGGCAAGATGATCCGTGGGAGGCGCTGGCGGAGGGCGCCTCCGTTAGGCGTGAGAACGAAGGAATGCGCAAGCATTTCGAGGGCGAAGAACGACACGGAGGCGTGCGACCGCAAGCCTCACGCGTGGTCAGTCTGCCTGATCGAGGGTGTACAGGTTGACGGCGTGTCTTTCCAGGCCTTCGTGCCCGTCAGCCGCCAGGTGGAGAGCGTGCGGTGCACAGAGACACATCTCAGAAGAAACCAGTGGTTTGTGGCCCGGACTGGGGGATGAGGTGGCGGGGGCTATCGGATCAGTCCCCAGAGCAGCCGGTCCGCCAGCCGAATCTTCCCTTTCAGGTCTTCTCCCATCTTGAGGAGATCTGCGACTGCATACACTTCCAGCAGGGAGCCACGGGCAATGCGGAAGTGGTTGCGACCCGCTTTGGTCTGACGCCCCCGGCCCATTCCTTCTGCGATGTTCAGCACCAGGGAGTCGGCGGCTCGGATGCCTTGGTCCTTTAGGTGAGCCCGCCCTTGGGGGTAGGTGTGTTCGGCGACAGCGTGATTGATCTCCACGCTGATGCGGTAGGCGTCGAGAGATTCGATAGACAGGTTCATGCGGAAACTCCGTAGAGCCGCCAGGTGGATTGAGGAGGCGGCCCCTCAAGCGCAGCGGGGCCGCTGACGAAATCACCTGGCGGCGCGAGTTGGATGGATCCGGACCAGGCTCTGATGCTGATGCCGTTCCGAATCCGAATCCGAATCCGAATCTGAATCCGAATCTGATGCTGATGCTGATGCTGAATCCGAATCCGAATCCGAATCCGAATCTGAATCTGAATCCGAATTCGAATCCGAATCCGATGCTGATGCTGATGCTGATGCCGACCCCGAATCAGCCCCCACCCTGTCTCTTATACACATCTCCGAGCCCACGAGACGCTACGCTATCTCG
>OJHJ01000010.1_pt1 | contig 228723 bp, 211 predicted proteins | sample 1595201 | NCBI WGS metagenome assembly OJHJ01 (sample SAMN05416832, study PRJEB24817) | seawater metagenome | isolation source: Sea water | place: Canada:Atlantic | collected 2013-07 | reverse complement strand
ACGAGATAGCGTAGCGTCTCGTGGGCTCGGAGATGTGTATAAGAGACAGGGCATCAAGAGCTGCACCATCGAGGTCGATGGCGCGTACGCCTATGGCTACTTGAAGGCGGAGATCGGGGTGCACCGCTTGGTGCGCATCTCACCCTTCGACGCAGCGGCACGCCGCCACACGGCCTTTGCCAGCGTGGGCGCGTACCCAAACATCGACGACGACATCGAGGTGGACATCAACCCCTCGGATCTCCGAATCGACACCTACCGAGCAAGCGGCGCAGGCGGACAGCACGTCAACACCACGGACTCCGCCGTGCGCATCGTTCACAACCCCACCGGGATTGTCGTTCAGTGCCAGAACGAGCGCAGTCAGCACAAGAACCGCGCCACGGCGATGAAGATGCTCCGTTCCCGGCTCTACCAGCACGAGCTGGAGCGCCGCCAAGCGGAAGTGGATCAGGTCAACGCGACCAAGAAGAAGATCGAGTGGGGCAGCCAGATTCGCAACTACGTGCTGCAGCCCTACCGAATGGTCAAGGACGCCCGCACCGGATTTGAGAACACCAACACAGACAAGGTGCTGGATGGCGACTTGGATCCCTTCATCGAGGCTTGGTTGGCATTTCAGGCCGGCGAAGGCGCCGAAGAAGAGGGCCTCTAGTCCGGGCTCCAGACACGAGTTTTCGCAAAGCGGACAACGAAAACGAGCCCCTCTAGGGTTAGCCTGCGGTCCCGCGAGGAGAGAACGATGATCTGGATGACCCTGGTGACCCTGCTGGCCTGTGACAAGGACGGCGAGATCGCGGACGAGCCGCAGATCCTTGGAAGCGTTGCCACGGCCGACGCCGAGGCGGATGTAGTGATCTACCGCGCCTTCGGTTTCCACACGAACGACGGCGCGATGTTCTACCTGACCAGCACGCCTGACTCCGACTGCCCATCCGTGGCCAAGTACCTCAGCTCCAAGCAGGTCGACCCTGAAGGAATCTGGGCGCCGGGTACCTGCAACCTCTCCGCGGTCCTTCCCGACTACGACCCCGCCGGCATGACCGTCAGCCGCACTGCAGACGCACCGACGACCGAGGTCACCTGGTCCGTGAAGTGCGCTCTGGGCGAAGGCGCCTTCGACTGGGGCAAGCGCGACGAGCAGTCCGAGGACGAAGACTACTTCTGGGCTGGGGACGATGCCTACGAGTGGATCGGCAACGGAAAGGAGTTCACCGTAGACTTCTCCGGCGACGGCTCTCCGGAGGATCCCTACATCGTCGACATCGTCGAGATGACTGACTTCACAGGGAACTACCCGACCGTGTTGGACACCATCCTGGCAGACGGCAGCATCAGCGGAAGCATCGAGGCCCAGGCCTGCAACGACTTGTACAGCGCATACATCTTCCCCAAGTGATCGGCAGCGTGCCGACCTAAGGAAGAGGGCAGGGGATCTGCGGGGGCGCTGGGCCCCCTGGCGGAATAGCAGGGCTCTCGCTCCTAGACGTCCACGAATGGACCGGAGCGCGGAAGGAGCCATGTTCGACTTTGACCCACGCCGTCTTGAGAAGCTCGCAGCCCTACGCGAGTCCGGCGTTGAGCCCTATCCAAACGGGCACAACGTCACCCACCGCCTCGCCGAGCTGATCGAAGCTGGCGGCGACAAAGACGACGCGACGCTCAAAGAGGAAGTGCTCACGGAGTTCCGCATCGCCGGGCGATTGCGCTTCAAGAATGAGATGGGCAAGGCTGGCTTTGCCCGCATCCAGGACGAGAGCGGCCGCATCCAGATCTTCGTTCGCAAGAACGACCTGGGCGAAGAGGCCTTCGACGCCATCTGGAAGAAGCTGGACTTGGGTGACTGGGTTTGGGCCCGCGGCACACTGATGCGCACCCGCAAGGGCGAGCTCTCCCTGCGCTGTGCAGAGCTGCAGCTCTATGCCAAGTGCATTGAGTCCCTGCCAGACAAGCACAAGGGCTTCACGGACCCAGAGCAGCGCCAACGCATGCGCTACCTGGACCTCTTCATCAACGAAGACACCCGGGAGACCTTCCGCAAGCGCTCGATGATTGTTCGTGGCCTGCGGAACTACTTCGATGGCCAGGGTTTCATGGAGGTCGAGACCCCCATGTTGCAAGCCATCCCAGGTGGCGCCAACGCCCGCCCCTTCGTCACCCACCACAATGCTTTGGGCATGGAGATGTTCTTGCGCGTAGCGCCGGAGCTCTACCTCAAGCGCCTGGTCGTGGGTGGCTTTGAGCGGGTCTACGAGCTGAACCGGAACTTTAGGAACGAGGGAGTGAGCCTGCGCCACAACCCCGAGTTCACCATGCTTGAGTTTTACCAGGCACACGCCACCTACATCGACCTGATGGACCACACCGAGGTCCTGGTGACCGAGCTGGCCGAGAAGGTCGCCGGGAGTCTGCAGATTCCCTACGGCGACGACGTGGTGGACTACAGCCGCCCTTGGCGCCGTGCCTCCATGGAGGAGCTCATCACAGAGCTGGCTGGCGTAGCGAACCCCTGGGACCTGGAGGAGCTGCGCAGCCGCTGGATCGAGCTGCACCCAGAGGACGCCGAAGCGGACCTTCCAAAGACGGTCGGCAAGTGGTTTGAGCAGTTCTTCGACGTGCACGTTGAGCCCACTTTGGTGAACCCCACCTTCGTGACGGGCTACCCCACGGAGATCTCTCCTTTGTCGCGACGAAATGACGAGCGGCCTGAGATCGTAGACCGCTTCGAGCTCTTCGTGGCCCGGCAAGAGATTGCCAATGGCTTCTCCGAGCTCAACGACCCCGTGGACCAAGCCGCACGCTTCCAAGCGCAGGCTGACGCCAAGAGCTCAGGAGACGACGAGGCCATGTTCTTCGATGCCGACTACGTGCGCGCCCTGTCCTACGGAATGCCGCCTACTGCAGGCGAGGGCATCGGCGTCGACCGACTGGCCATGCTGCTCACTGGCCAGACCTCAATTCGGGAAGTCGTTCTCTTTCCGGCCCTGCGCCAGAAGGCCAGCGCCCCCGCGGAGGATGACGCCGAGTGAGATTCGCTCTTCTCATCGCCCTCTCTCACCTGCGCGGCCGAAACGCCGAGCGGGGAGTGAGCGCCCTGACCGCCATCTCCATGGGCGGCGTGACCATCGGAGTGATGGCACTGATCATCGTGCTCTCGGTGATGGCTGGATTTGAGATTGACCTGCGGGACAAGATCCTGGGCTCCAACGCCCACGTCGTGGTCCTCCGCTACTCCTCTGGAATCGAGGAGTGGGAAGACGCCGTCGCGAAGGTTCAGGCCGTCGATGGCGTCACGGGTGTTGCGCCCTTCATCTACACCGAGATGATGATCAAGTCCGAGCACGGCAACGGCGAGGGCATCATCCTCAAGGGCATCGACCCGGTGTTGGTCGGTGACGTGGTCGACCTGCGGAAGAACATCGTCTCCGGTCCGGACGGAACCCCAGAGGACACCGATGCGCAACAGGCCATCCTGGAGTCCCTGCACAACCCTCCTCCGGGCCCACTGGCCTCGGAAGAGGACAAGGCCCTGGAGCTGCCCGGCATCCTGGTTGGAGAGGAGCTCGCGCACAGCCTGAAGGTCTTCGTGGGTGATGTTGTGCACATCATCAACCCCGTGGGCCGCGGCATCGGGCCCCTTGGAATGCCCATGCCGGACGTCAAGCGCTTCCGCATTGCCGGCATCTACTACTCGGGGATGTACGAGTACGACACCAAGTGGACCTACGTGGCCATCGAGGACGCACAAGAGTTCTTGAAGATGGGCGAGATGGTCACTGGACTCGAGGTCACGGTAGACGACATCTACGGCGTGGACCCCATCGCTCTGGCAATCGAAGACACCCTTGCGTACCCCTTCTACACACGACACTGGCAGAACCTGAACCGGAACCTCTTCGACGCCCTCAAGCTCGAGAAGGTGGTGATGGGCCTCATCTTGAGCCTGATCGTGACAGTCGCAAGCCTAAACATTGCCGGAATGATGATCGTGCTTGTGGTCACAAGGAGCCGCGAGATCGCCATCGTCAAGGCGATGGGTGCGAGCAACCAGCAGGTGCGGCTCATCTTCATGACAGAGGGCGTCGTCATTGGCGTGGTGGGCTCCATCGTCGGGACGATTCTGGGACTGATTGGTTGTGTGCTCCTGGACGCCTATGGCTTTCCTTTGGACACGGACGTCTATTATCTGGACTCTCTGCCTGTCCAGATGGAGCCTATGACCATTCTTTTCGTCAACGTGGCCGCCATCGCGATCTGCTTCCTGGCCACTCTCTACCCGGCCTCACGCGCCGCCAGCCTGCGTCCAGTGGAGGGTCTGCGTGCAAGCTGACAACCAAGGCCGCTTGGTCAAAGTCGAGGGACTGAGCCGAACCTTCCAGAAGGGTGGCAAGACCATCGAGGTGCTCAAGGAGGTCAGCATTGAGCTGGCAGCCGGAGATCAAGTCTCCATCGTGGGACCCAGCGGCTGTGGCAAGAGCACCTTTCTGCAGATACTCGGCACCCTAGACCGGCCCACGACGGGCAAGGTCTGGATGGACGGAAGAGATGTCTTTGACCTGCCACAGCGTGAGATCGATCGCCTGCGGAACAGCTTCATCGGCTTTGTCTTCCAGTTCCACCACCTGCTCCCGGACCAGAGCGCGCTCGGCAACGTGGCGCTGCCCATGATCATTCAGGGCCAGTCCGTCGCGGCCGCTCAGAGCGTGGCCAAGGCCCGCCTGGACCGGGTCGGCCTCTCTCACCGCCTCAATCACCTCCCTGGTGAACTCTCCGGTGGCGAGCAGCAGCGTGTGGCCATCGCACGGGCCCTGGTCATGAATCCTGGACTACTGCTGGCCGATGAGCCCACGGGCAACTTGGACCCGAACACGGCGAAGGGCATCTTTGAGCTCCTTCTGGAGCTGCACGCAGAGAGCGGCAGCACCCTTGTGGTCGTGACACACTCCCACGAGCTCGCGGCGCGATTCCCTCGCCGCCTCCAGGTGGCCGACGGCCTCCTGGTCGAGGTTTAGAGACATGCTGACTTGGTGCATCTTCCTCAGTGGTCTCGTCCTTGCCCAAGGCGCGCCGCCTCCCATTGGCGGCGGAGGAGCGGCGGGCGGCGCCCCCATCGGCGGCAGCGGTCCCAAAAAGCTCTCCGACGAGCTGGGCGGCCTCAAGCCAATCGAGATCGAGCGCACCCAAGTCCAGACCCAGACCGTGACTTCGGTTCGGGTCGAGGGCAACCGTCGCATCGAAGAGGCCGCGGTCCTTGCGGCCATTCAGCTTCGGAACGGGGAGGCCCTGGCCCCTTGGAAGGTACGTCGCGACATCAAGGCGGTGTACCGCACCGGCTTCTTCCAAGACGTCCAGGTTGATGTCGCTGCTGCGGACGCCCAAGGCGGCGTCGTCGTGACCTTCATCGTTCAGGAGAACCCCGCTGTGCGGGAGGTCATCCTGACCGGGAACAAGAAGATCGACGACGACGACATCTTGGAGGTGATGGACATCACCGCCTACAGCGTCCTGAACGACGGAGACCTGCGGGCCAACGCCCAGCGTATTCGAGACCTGTACCTGGAGAAGGGCTACTTCCTTGCCGAGGTGGACCCCGTCCTTCGGGAAGTCTCCGAGGACCAAGTCGAGCTCACCTTTGAGATCATTGAGAACCGAAAGGTCGTGGTCCAGTCCGTCGACATCACCGGCAACGAGGGCCTGAGCGACCGAGAGGTCAAGAAGTTCCTGGCGACAAAGGCTGGCGGCGTTGCCCCATTCCTGACCAGCAGCGGCAACTTCTCTTGGGCCGCTCTGGACACCGACGTACAGATCGTCCAACAGGTCTACTTGGAGGAAGGCTACGTCGACGTACAGGTAGACGAACCCAAGGTCTACCTCAGCCCAGACAAGCGCTACATCTACGTCACGATGCACGTGAACGAGGGTCCCAAGTACAACCTGGGGCACTTGAAGGTGGAAGGGGACTTTGTAGAGGAAGAGGGACTGACCAAGGAGTCTGCCCAACGCTTGCTCAAGGGCGAGACCGTCGCCCAGGTCCAGGGCACCGATGCACCTCGTCTCTGGGACGGCGTGAAACGCCGCCTGAGCACCGACGCCCAGGCGCTCGCTGCCTTGGAGACGGGAGATGTCTTCCGTCTGACGAGCCTACAGATGGCGATGCAGCGCATCACCGACTTGTATGGCGACCAAGGCTACGCCTTCGCCCAGGTCTACCCACAGACGGTCACAGACCCCGAGAGTGGCGTGGTGGACGTCACCTTCATCGTCGTGAAGGGCGAGAAGCTCAACATTGACCGCATCAACATCACCGGCAATGACCCGACTTGGGACAAGGTGGTGCGCCGCGAGATTCTCCTGAACGAAGGGGACATCTACTCCGGCTCGGCCATTCGCGATGCCAACATGCGCCTGCAGCGCCTGGGCTTCTTCGAAGAAGTGCGCATCAACACGCCACGCGGCGAAGACCCTGGCACTCTGGACCTGAACGTCTCCGTGATCGAGCAGCCCACGGGCAGCTTCTCCGTGGGCTTGGGTTTCTCCAACTTGGAGAACTTCGTACTCACCGGCTCGGTGTCCAAGAACAACTTCTTGGGACTGGGCTACGTGATGAGCGCGTCCATCAACTACTCCAGCTTGCGGCGCCAGGGAAACCTGAGCTTCTTCGACCCCTACTTCCTGGACACCCGCTGGACTGTGCGCGTCGATGCCTACAGCTTGAGCCAGCAGTTCGTCGAGGACCAGTACCAGCGCGGCGGTGGACTGGCAGTCGGCCGCTACCTGGACCGCAACGACGATGTGCGACTGACGCTGAACTACAGCCTGGAAGACGTGGGCCTGAGCTCCATCTCGCCCTACCAGTCCAAGGTCTTCGGCGGAGAGCTCTACCGCAACGGCCTGACCTCGACGCTGGGACTCAACCTGACGGTGGACAAGCGGAACAACCGCATTGCGGCCACCCAGGGTGTGTACTTCTCAGCTCAAACCGCCCTCTCTGGCGGCATCCGCGTGAACGATGACCAGGTGCTCAACCTCCTGGGCGGCGACTTCAACCTGGTTGAGAGCCGCATCAACCTGCGCCTCTACCAACCCATCTTCCCGCACTCCGAGAAGCTGGCTGACCGCTTCATCTTCCGCTTCAACACCACCTTCGGGCACATCGCCAGCACCGATGGCTCCGTGGTTCCCTTCATCCACCGCTATCGTGCCGGTGGGTTGGACAGCGTTCGTGGCTACAACTGGTTCAGCTTGGGCCCAAGCCTTCGCGTTCCGGGACCAGGGCAGAGTGGGGTGGGCGCAGGAAGCGACGACCCAACCAGTCCCGATGACCGCTTGATCGTTGGCGGCACGCAGACCTGGGTCAACAAGTTCGAGATCGAGGCCCCCATCGTCAAGTCAGCCGGCATCACGGCCGTGTTGTTCTTCGACGCTGGCAACGCCTTCGGCGACCCCTATGGAAACGGCAACGTGAACATCAACGACATGCGCTACGCCTACGGCGCAGGCATCCGCTGGTTCTCGCCCATCGGGCCGCTTCGATTCGAGTGGGGCTTCCCAGTGAACCCCTACGAGGACGAGCGCACCATGGTCTTCGACTTTGGTATCGGTAGCGCCTTCTAAGCGCACCGCTGACCACCAGAGACAAGACGGCCCCGGACGCGCAAAGCATCCGGGGCCGTCTTGTCTCTGGGCTCTATGACCGAAGCCACAGGGCGCCGGGGACCCAACGCCGGGGACCCAGCGCCGGCGACTCAGCGCTGGTCGCCCATCATCAACAGGCCAGCGCCGCCATAGGAGTAGGTGACCGTCTGACGGCTCGCGCCCATCAGCAGGTCGTCGTATCCATCGGCGTCCACATCACCAAAGGCCATCGAGGTTCCGGCGCGGGCGTTGGAGTTGCCTCCGCCAATCTCTGCGTCAGCCGTGGACAGGGAGGCCGTACCGGAAGTGAAGGGGCCATAGAAGAGGTACGCCGCACCACCGTTGCTCACGGCCGTGTCGTTGTAGTCCGCACCCATCACCAAGTCCGTCGAGCCATCTCCATCGGAGTCGCCCAAAGCCAGAGCAACGCCGGCTTGGTCGCCGCTGGCGACACCGGTGAAGCTCAGGTAGGCGGCGCTCAGGTCCGTGTTGGCGGTGAGTGGACCGAGCACCACGTACACGGCCCCAGCAGAGCTGCTGGCACCCGTCGCGCCAACGACCATGTCGTCGTAGCCATCGCCGTCCAGGTCTCCACCTGCGACGGAAGTACCGGCGCCGTCGCCCGATGCCGCACCGTACAAGGCGTAGCTGGCGGTGCCACCAGATGAGGTGATTGGGCCGTACTCCACAAAGCCGGAGCCGGCGGCGCTGCCGCTGCCCTTGTCTGCTGCATCGTCGGCGCCACCGTAGATCAGGTCATCGGCGCCGTCTCCGTCGAAGTCCGCCACGGCCACTGCGCCACCCGCGCTCGAGTCGCTGCTGCTGCCCGTGTACTCCGCGTCAGCTGCGGAGGTGGTGGTCGAAGAGGTCACAGGACCAACGAAGAGAAAGACTGAGCCGTAGCTGGTCCCGCTTGCGCCAACCAACAGGTCCATCGTGCCGTCGTCGTCGAGGTCACCGCTTGCAAGGGCGACGCCGAACTGGTCCTCTCCGGCGGTGCCGGCAATGAGCGGACTGTCACCGCTGAGGTCTCCGGAACCACTGATGGGCCCCTGACTCAGCCAGATCGCGCCGCCGTTCTCGTAGCTCCCGTCGTAGCCCGGAGCACCGATCAGCAGGTCAAGGTAGCCGTCGCCGTCCTCGTCATCGAGCGCCGCCATGGTCTCACCAAAGCGCGCAGTAGAGTTGCCGGCGCCGTAAGACACGTCTGCAGCACCCGCACCGACCGAGCCACTGACCGGTCCTTGCCACATGTACATGGCGCCGCCGTTGGAGGCATCGTCGTCGGCGTAGTTGGCTCCCAAGAGCACGTCGCTGTAGCCGTCAGCGTCAATGTCGACGACCAGCGAAGAGACGCCCAGGAAGTCGTAGGCGGCGCCGGCCGCAAAGACGGCACCGGCGTCCGATGCGCTCAGGGTTCCAGCGAGGGCGCACTCGTCCGTGACGCCATCACAGTCATCGTCGATGCTGTTTGCACAGGTCTCCAAGGCGTCCGGGGAGATGTCGGTGCTGCTGTCGTCGCAGTCGGTGGACTCTGCGGCGTAGCCACTGGGCTGCGTACAGGCCACAGTCGTAGAGCTCGTGACGCCGTAGCCATCGCTGTCAGCGTCCAGGTACCAAGTCGCGGCATCGGAGGCGGTGTCCTCATCCACATACCCATCGCAGTTCTCGTCGGTCGCGCCATCGCAGACCTCGGAGGCTCCAGGGTTGATGGCCGCATCGTACTGATCACAGTCGCCGCCGACCGACACCCAGGCTGTGGTGGTGGAGAAGCTGCAAGCGGTGACGACATCGTCGGTGTAGCCATAGCCGTCGCCGTCGTAGTCCGGGTAGCGCGTCAGGGCATCGCTGGCGTCGATGCCGTCTGCATCTCCACTGCAATCGTTGTCCAGCTCGTCTCCACAGACCTCGATTCCACTGGGGTTCACAGAGGAGTCGGTGTCATCGCAGTCGGAGGCGTTGTCGGCGAAGCCGCTCGGCGCACTGCAGGCCACCGTGGTTGTAGCGCCCGTGCCAAAGCCGTCAGTGTCGGCGTCAATGTAGAACACCACCGTGTCTACGGCCGTGTCTTCGTCAACCGCGCCATCGCAGTTGTTGTCCACGCCATCGCAGTACTCAAGCGCATCGGGGCTCACGTCTGAGAAGACGTCGTTGCAGTCCAATGCGTTGTCCACATACCCAGGGGGTTGGGAGCAGGAGGTGGTGGAGTAGTCGATGTCCCCGTAGCCGTCGCCGTCGTTGTCGGTGTACCAGGTGAGCTCATCCTCTGCCCCTGGCTCGTCGACCCGCCCGTTGCAGTTGTTGTCCACCTCGTCACAGACCTCGGCGTTGCCAGGAAATGCGCCGCCGTCCGCGTCGTCACAGTCCCCGTAGACGTCGCTGAAGCCAGTCGGCGCCTCGCAGGCCAGAGTGGTGCTGGTCTCCAGACCATAGCCATCGCCGTCGCCGTCTTCGTAGAATGTCAGAGCATCGGTGGCGTCCTGATCTGCGGTGCCATCGCAGTCGTTGTCCACGCCGTCACAGACCTCGAGCGCTGCTGTGTTCACGGCAGCGTCATTGTCATCGCAGTCCGTTCCGCCATGAACCAGGGCGTCTTCGCCGTCATTGTCCGCATCGGTGACGACAGGAGCCTCTCCTGTGTCGACAGGCTCTCCATCCTTACAAGCGGTTGCTGCCAGCAAAAGGAGGAGGGGAAGGGTGCGCTTCATCATGTGCTCTCGCTCGGGATCCAGGGGGACTTCTCCGAAGAAGAGCAGGCGAGGCGCTATCGGTCAATGATTCTCAGCGCAGCTCAAGCCAGACGAGCACCACAGTATATGCCACCCAAAGGCCGAGCATCGCCACCCCACCTGCACGCCCTATACGTCTTTTTGTCATCAGGGGAAGCAGAAGAAGGGTCGAAACGGCCAGGGCTACAGGGAGATCGCGATGGAGGAAAGACGGGGCGATCTCGATCGGAAAAATTGCGGCAGCCACCCCCAAGACAGCCAGCAGGTTGAAGAGGTTGGAGCCCAATGCATTGCCGAGGGCAAGCTCAGTCTGTCCCTTTCGGGCCGCTGCGACCGCGGTGGCCAGCTCTGGCGCAGAGGTACCAATGGCAACAACCGTCAGGCCAACCATGGCCTCGCTGATGCCAAAGGACAGTGCGATCTCTCGGGCCCCCTCAACCAGGGCATTGGAGCCCAAAACCAGCATCCCCAGACCGAAAAGAATCGCAAGACCTCGAATGAGCAGAGTGGGGTGCTTCACATGAAAGCGCGCATTGAGCAGTGTGAGGAACGCAGCCCCTGGCACCGCGAAGTCGAGCAAACTCAGAGTGGCAACATCCAGGAGCGCCGCCCCAGCGCCTGCACCCATGACAAGCATGGCGGCCCCTGCATCCAGCTCAGCTTCGGCCTCATCTGACTCCTCTGGCGGCTCCAGAGTGCCTTTCTCGTGCATCGCGGAGCGCACCATCCAGCCCAACACGAGGACCAGCACCAAAACCAGAAATCCGCCTTCGATACGCGTCAGCCCGTCACCGGTCCAGGCAAAGAGGCCGACAAGAACAGTGGCGCCGATTCCCAAGGGGATCTCTCGCCGCATCAGGGTCTTTGGAATGACGACGGGAGACAGAAGGGCCACCACCCCCACTGCGACGAGGGTGTTGAAGATGTTGGAGCCCAGGACGTTCCCGACCGCGATGTCCGGGGTGCCCCGAAAGGCCGCGAGCACAGATACGGCCAACTCAGGTGCGGAGGTGGCAAAGGCGACGACGGTCAAACCCACCAAGAGAGGCGGCAAGCCGAAGTGTCGGGCCAGGCCGCTGGCGCCCGCCAACAGTGCGTTTCCGCCTTGGTAGAGCGCAGCGAAACCAGCAAAGACGAGCAGGATGGGTATGAGCACGCGCTGGCTTATGCGGGCGAACCTTGGACCACAAGGCTGCGCCGCAGGACACATCCCCGTGGAGCCAGGCCGCGCGCTTTCCGGGGGAACAAGGGCCCCGGGAGAGGGGTCCTGGGTGCACACGACGGGCTGGCGGTGGTCAGCGAGGGTGCTCTGCAATAGAAGCGTGCACCCAGACGAATGGGATTCCCGTCGTCCAAGCGTTTTTCAAGCGAGGCAAAAACATGTTTGCGCAGCTCCTCTCCTTCTTTTTGCTCACCTTCAGTGCAGCCACACCGACCGCCCAGGCCGCAGACTTCAAGTTGGGCGTTGTGGACTACGGGCGGGCAATCCAGGACATCGAGGAGGGCAAGAAGGCCCAGACCCGCCTGGATGCCATGTACGCCGGCGAGAAGGCCAAGCTGGAGCAAATGGAGGCCGAGTACAACGCTCTGGTCACCGAGTACCAGCAGAAGGAGCCTGTGCTCTCGACCGAGGCCAAGAAGCAGTACGAGCAGCGCCTCTACGAGATGCAGGCCGCTTACCAGCAGGCTCTCTACCAGGCTGACTGGGAGATGCAGGGCGCGTACTACTCCGCCATGGAGCAGCTGATGACCGGTCTGCGCACCACCGCTGAGACAATGGGCAAGGAAGGCGGCTACGACCTGATCCTCGAGTCCAGCCAGGGCATGGTGCTATACCACAACGGCGTGGACATGACCGACCTGCTCATCGCCCGGTACAACAAAGACCACCCCAGCACAATCTGAGTGCCCTGGACCGCAGGGGAGCTCAGCGCTGCCCTGGGGGCGAGGCTTGAGGGTGACCCCGAAAGAGTTCTGGAGGACGTGCGAGGACTGCGAGAAGCAGGCCCGGAGCACCTCTCCTTCTTGGCCAATCCGCGCTACCGCCGCTTCCTAAAGGGGAGTCAAGCGGGCGCGGTTTTGCTGCGTGAGGGCGTGCCCTTCAACGGCACCGCGATGCGCGTGGCCGACCCCTACGCGTCCTATGCTCGGGCCGCCGCCCTCTTCCATCCCCAAGCCTGGGGAGCACCTGGCATCGACGCCCGGGCAGCCGTTCATCCAAGCGCGGTGGTCGGGGAGGACTGCTGCATCGAAGCCTTCGCGGTCGTTGGGGCAGGGGCGGTCTTGGGTGCTGGCGTGTGGCTGCAGAGCCACGCATACGTGGGCGCAGGCGCTCAGATTGGGTCGGGAAGCCGCCTCATGCCCAGCAGCGTGGTGATGGAAGACTGCGTACTCGGCAAGCGGGTGTGGCTCAACCCAGGCGCCGTCGTTGGCAGCGAGGGCTTCGGCTTTGCTCCCACCCCACAGGGGATGCTGAAGATTCCCCAGGTTGGCCGTGCCATCCTGGGCGACGACGTGGAGCTGGGCGCGAACTCCTGTGTGGACCGCGCCGCCCTGAGCGACACCACGGTTGGCCACGGCAGCAAGCTGGACAACCTGGTCCAGATCGGCCATGGCGCGCAGCTCGGGCCACACAACGTGCTGGTGGCCTACTCAGGCGTGGCCGGCACAAGCAAGACGGGCGTCGGGGTCACTCTGGCCGCCCGCAGCACCATCTTGGGCCACTTGGAGATTGGAGACGGCGTCATCGCTGCCGCCCACACGCTCATCGCCCAAGATACGCCTGCGGGCTCCCGGGTGGCGGGCGTTCCAGCCCAGGACCACAAGCGCTGGCTTAGAGCCAGCAAGAGCGCCCAGCGCAGCCATGAGTTGGAGCGAGAGCTCCGAGCGCTGCGCCGGGAGCTGGACAAAGTGAGAGAAGAGCTCAGCGCACGCGCGCACAAGGAGAAGCCATGACGATGGACATCCAAGAGATCATGGCGCTGCTGCCGCACCGCTACCCCTTCCTTTTCGTGGATCGCATCCTGGAGCTGGAGCCCGGTGAACGGGCTCTGGCCCGAAAGTGCGTGAGCGTGAACGAGCCCTACTTCCAGGGCCACTTCCCTGGCAATCCCGTCTTGCCCGGCGTGGTTGTGACCGAGGCCTTTGCCCAAGTCGCCGGCGTGGTCGCGCTCTCATCGGCCCCAGAGAGGGCACACGAGGGTGTCGCCTTGCTCGGCCTGGACAAGGTGCGCTTCAGGAAGCCCATCCGACCCGGAGATGTCCTGGAGATCGAGGTCACCAAGGACCACGAGCGCAAGGATGTCTGGCGCTTCCGATGCGAGGCCCGCGTGGAGGGCCAGAAGGTCGCTGAGGGGATGCTCACCGCGACCGTCGGCACGGTCTGATCCGTGGGGATCTTGGACCGCATCTTCTCCGGCCGGGACGAGAGCCCGCCCGCTCCTCGGCCAGTACAGGTCATGTGCCGGCAAGGCGTGGCCTTGACCTTGCTACCCAGCGGCCGCATCGATGCGTGGTCACTGGACTCCGGCGCCCACCTCTGGGGTGCCCAGGGCGCCGGCCCAATGCTGGCCGTGCAAGGGGGGCGTGTCTTGGACGGCCAAGGTGTCGCCCGAGACTTGAAGGACGGACAGGTTCTCTTCGAGTCGGGTCTCTCGGGCCTGCCCGTCGCGCTTGGAGAGACACTCGCTGTCCTCGGTTGGCACTGCATGTGGCAAGAAGGCAGCGAGCAGGTCCCTGTTCAGGATCTGGATCCAAGCCCCGATGCAGCCTGTTTCTTCTTCAGAGACAGCCTTTTGATCATCGATCCGGGCGCCAAGCACCTTCAATACCTGGACCCTCAAGCGGGGAGCTTGGACCAAGCGGCAAAGGGCGTTCCCATCACCTCTGGGACCCGCATCGGGGAGTGGGTGTACCTGGTTCGGGAGAGGGAAGTGCACCGCTGGAACAGCGCCCTCACAAGCTCCGAGGTCCTCCCGCAGCGTCACAGTCAACAGACCCTCTCCGTCGGCGAGGACTGTACGGCGGGCATCTCCAAGCAGACCTTGGAAGTCTGGGATTCACGCACCGAGACTCTGCATGCCTTGCCCGGACTGCCGCCCACCCGACCCACCTTGCTGCGAATGGGCGAGCGCATCGTCTGCGAGAGCTGGCAGGGCCTGGCGATATGTGGGCCGGATGCCCCGCCACGCTGCATCGATCTGCCCCTGGGACGCCGAAAATCCAGGCCAATGGGGGCCCGCGTGTCCTTTTGCTCGGCGGGGCCTGAGCACGTGCTCTTGGCCAGCTATCCGCCTCAGCTCATCGCGCTGGATACGGGGCGACGCAGCCTTGCCCTTGCCCCTCCGCCTGTCCAAGACTAGTCTGTCTCACCCCATCGGGAGCTTTGAATGGCCATCCACCCCACCGCGATCATCGACCCAAAGGCCACCCTCGGTGACGTAGAGGTGGGCCCCTATGCGGTGATTGGCGCAGACGTCACCTTGGCGGACGGTGTGAGAATCGGCCCCCACGCGGTGCTCAGCGGCACCCTCTCCGTCGGCAAGGGCACCGTGATCCACGCCCACGCGAGCATCGGCGGCGACCCCCAAGATCTGAAGTACGCCGGTGAACCCACCGAGCTGATCATCGGGGAGAACAACACCATTCGCGAGTACGTCTCCATCAACCGCGGCACAGCAAAGGGCGGCGGGGTGACCCGGGTGGGGGACAACAACCTGCTCATGGCCAACAGCCATGTGGGCCACGACTGCGTGGTCGGCGACGGCTGCGTTCTGGCCAACTCGGTGGCCCTGGCAGGCCACGTCCAGATCGGCGACGGAGCCGTACTCGGCGGCTTGGCAGGGGTGCACCAACACGCACGCATCGGCCGATTTGCCATGGTGGGCGCAGGAGCGATGGTCTCCTTGGACGTGCCACCTTTCTGCATGGCCCAAGGCGACCGGGCCCGGCTCTTTGGCCTGAACGTCATCGGCCTTCGTCGGGCCGGAATGGGCGCGGATGTGCTGGCCGTGCTGCGCGCAGCCTACCGGGAGCTCTTCCGGAGCAGCACCCCAATGCGCATTGCAGCCGACAAGCTCCCCGAGGACTTCCCAGACTCCCCACAGGTCGCCGAGCTCGCCGAGTTCATCGAGCACAGCACCCGTGGGATCTGCCGCGCCACAGCCAGCGAGGCCACGGACGGACGGTGAGCCCAGCGCCCGCCCGGCTTCGTGTGGGGGTACTCGGTTGCGGGCACATGGGGCAGCTCCACGCCCGACGTGTGCAGGCAATGGCCAACCTAGACCTGCTCGCGGTGGTCGACCCGGCCGGCGTGCCCAAGGATCTACCGGGGGCAGCGAGCCTGCCTGAGCTCGACGCCGTCGTCATCGCCACACCTGCAGACACGCACCGCTCTCTGGCGCAGCCCTTGCTCGAGGCCGGCGTGGCCTGCTTGATCGAAAAGCCCCTGGCCACCCAAGTGGAGGACCTGGACGTCCTCGCCCAGTTTGAGCGCGTCAGCGTCAACCACTTAGAGCGCTTCAATCCAGCCGTCCGGGCACTTCCAGCAGGACTGGGGCCCCGCTATTTCGCCTCGGAGCGCCTGGGCAGCTTCCAGAGACGCGGGAGTGAGGTCGATGTCGCCTTGGACCTGATGGTGCACGACCTGGACCTTCTGGGTTGGCTGACCGGCCACCAAGAGCCCAGCTTGATGCGGGCCACCGGCCTGCCCGTCATGACCTCGGGTGTGGACATGGTCGAGGCCTGGATCGAGGTGGGGGACTGCGTGGCCAAGCTCTCCGCTTCCAGGGTCAGCCCCCGGCCTCAACGCAGCCTTCGCCTGGTCAGCCCCCAGGCCTACTACTCCCTGGATCTGCGCCAGGGGCGGGGACACACCACAAGCACCCAGGACTTGACCCAACGCGAACTCCACCTGGACCAAGGAGACGCCCTCAGCCACATGCACCGGGCATTCTTTGCCGCGGTGAGAGGCCTGGAGCCCTTCCCAGTCCCAGCCCACGAGGCCGCCTTTGCTGCACGCTGGGCCCTGGCTGTGAGTGACGCTGCGCGAGCCCGCCTGTGAAAGTGTTGATCTCCGCCGGGGAACCCAGCGGGGACCAACTTGGTGCCCAGGTGCTGGAAACCCTTCAGGGTGAGGCGCTGGACTTTGAAGGACTGGCCGGCCCGGCGATGCGCGCCATTGGCGTCCACCCCTTGGCCCGCGTCGAGGATCTCAGCGTGATGGGCGTCAGCGAGGTCATCGCAGCCCTGCCGCGCATCCTGGGCCTTCGCCGAACAATGATGCAGGCCCTGGAGCGCCGTCCCGCGCTCTTCGTGGGAATCGATGCCCCCGACTTCAACCTGCCGCTGGCCCGCCGCGCCAAGGCCCTGGGCGTGCCCGTACTGCTCATCGGCGCCCCACAGGTCTGGGCGTGGCGAGGCGGCCGGGCCAAAGGCATCGCGGACTGCGCGGACCGCATCGTCTGCCTGCTGCCCTTTGAGCCGCCCTACTTCAGCAAGTACGGTGGGGACGCCGTATTTCAGGGGCACCCTGCAAGCGCAGACTTCCCAGACCTGGGGCCCGCGGGGCAGGACTGGGCCTTGCTGCCCGGCTCCAGAAGCGCTGAGATCAAGCGCTTGCTGCCCGAGATGCTTCAGGCCGCCAAGCTGCTCCAGAGCCGCCATCCCGGGACGGTCGTGCGCCTGCCCGTCGCCCCAGGCTTGGACCGGGCGCTGCTCCAGCCTGCAATCCAGGACGGCATTGAGCTGGTGGACACCTTGGAGCAGGCCTTGCGCCCAGCGCGCGGGGCTTTGGTGGCCAGCGGCACCGCTTCCTTGCAGGTGGCCTGTAGTGGCCGGCCCCAGGTCATCTGCTACCGCGTCGCACCACTGACCTACAGCGTTGGCAAGACCCTGGTGACCGGCATCTCCCACATCGGACTGCCCAACCTCATCCTCCCGGATGCGCAGATCCCGGAGCGCATCCAACACTTTGACGGCGCCGAGCTGGCCGCTCTCGTGGAAGGGGTCGTGGACCAGCAGCAGGGCCTCTCAGCCCGTCTGCATCGGGCGCTGCGCAGCGATGGCGCAGCGGCCCGAATCGGCGAGTCTCTGATGGATCTGCTGTGAGGTGGGCCTGGGCTGGCGCAGTGTTCCTCCTCAGTGCCCTGCTGCGCATCTGGGCTGGGAGCAACCTGGAGCTGCTCGCAGACGAGGCCTACTACTGGACGTGGTCTCAGGACCTCGCCGCCGGCTACTTCGACCACCCCCCAGGCGTGGCCTGGAGCATCGCCGCCAGCACGGCCGTCCTTGGCCAGAGCGCCTGGGCGGTGCGCCTGCCGGGAATCCTCCTCCACAGCCTGGCCTTGGCTGCACTGGTCGCGCACATGGGCCCACGTCGACCGCTGCTTTTGTTGCTGCTCACGCCCGGCGTGCTGCTGGTCCCGATCCTGGCCACCCCGGACGCCGGCTATCTGAGCTTGGGCCTGCTCGCGCTGATTGCACACGAACGCGGCTACTCCCTGGGTGCAGGCGCCCTGGCCGGAGTGGCCCTGCTCTTCAAGCTGCCCGCCCTGGCGCTGCTCCCTGCCTGTCTGCTCACGCGCCGAGAGGACTGGAGGGACTGGGCCGCCCCAGCACTCGCGCTGGCCATCAGCGCGCCCATGTGGATCTGGAACGCCCAAAACGACTGGGTGACCCTGGGGTTTCAGGCCGAGCATGGACTGGGCGGGGGAGGCGGCCCCTTGGACGGCTTGGGCTTCATCGCAGGCCAGCTGCTCTGGCTGGGGCCCATCGCTGGCGTCGCTGCCTTCATCTGGCTGCTCAAACCCAAGCAGCGCAGCGTGTGGTGGTGGGCTGCCCTCTTGCCCGCCTTGGTCTTCGCTGCAGCCAGCTTTCGCTCCCACGCGGAGCTGAACTGGGGGCTGCCGGTGTGGACTTTTGCCCTGGGGGGCTTGGCCGCTGCCCAGGGACGCATGCAGCGGGCTGTGGAGATCGGCAGCATCCTGGGCGGCTTTCTCTGCCTGGGCGCACTGGTGCACCTCTGCGTGACCCCGCTCTGGACCTTGGAGAACGACCCCAGACACCGGTTCATGGAAGGCCCCATCCTGGGACAGTCGGTTCAAGCCTGGGGAGTGGAGCCCGTGCTGACCTCGCGCTACCAAGAGGCTGCCCTGATTCGCTTCTACGGTGGGATCTCGGCGAGCACGGTGCCCGAGACCGGGCGCCAAGATCAGTTCGACCTCTGGCGAGAGCCCTCCTTGCCCGACCACACCCTCTTCGTGCGCCCGGCACGACGCTCCACGCAGCTTGCGACGGATGCCTTGCCCTACGAGCGAGGCCAGACTGGCGCAGTGCACCTGATGGACGGTGAGCGCAGGGTGTGGAGCTGGCAAGTCCAAGAGCTCCATCGGGTGACGCCATGAGCCCGGCCCTCAAGCGCCTCATCGCCCTGCACAAGGAACACTGGCCCAAGCTGGCCCTCTCTACGGTGCTGATGGCCATCGCCGCGGCCATCCCGGCGACCCTGGTCCTCCTGGTCGAGAAGGTGCTCGACCAGGTGCTCATCGCCAGAGACGCCACCGCCTTGGCCATGTTGCCCATCGCCGTGATCTTGCTCTACGCCATCAACGGCGCCATCGCCGTGGGGCGCGCGATGATGACCCGCACCGTGGCCTTCAAGGTGGTCACGGACCTGCGGGCACAGGTCTTCGCGCGCATGCTCAGCCTGCCGCCTGGCTGGCACCAACAGCGTCCCCTGGGACGACGCCTGACCTGGCTCTCCGAAGATGTGGGCCAAGTGCAGTACTTGGTCAGCGCCTACTGCACCGTGGTCCAACGGCCCTTGACCCTCCTGGGCTTGATCGCCTCCGCATTCTGGATGGATTGGCGCTTGGCCAGCGTCACGATGCTGGTGCTGCCCCTGATTGTGGTGCCCATTCGCGTCTTTGGACGTCGACTTCGCCAGGCGGCACGAGAGCGTCTGGACAAGCTGGGCGACCTGAACGCATCGGCCCAGGAGAGCCTGCAGGGCGTGCGCTCCATTCAAGCCTTTGGAGCCGAAGGGCAACGGCAAGCCGCCTTTGACGTACAAAACCAAGAGCAGCTCCGCCTCAGCCTCCAGGCCACCCTCGCGCAGCTGCTGCCCGGCCCGATGGTGGAGATGGTCGCCGCCCTGGCCGTAGCCGGAGTCATCGCCGTTGGTGGGCGCCTGGTCTTTGAAGAGAGCCTACAGCCAGGTGAGCTGATGGCCTTTCTGCTGGCCCTGGGCTTGATGAACCTGCCTCTGAAGAGTCTGAGCGAGGTCGTCTCCCTGACTCACCGGGCCCTGGCCGGCGGGGAGCGGGCCTTCGAGATCTTGGACACCCCCTCAGGCTTAGAGGACGGGGAAGGGGAGCTCACACCGGGCCCGTGCACCCTAGAGCTGGCCGGCGTGGCCTTTGACTATGGGGAGGGCCATGTTCTGCGGGACATCCACCTCACCGTCGCCCCAGGGGAGCTGGTCTTGCTCGTTGGGGCCAGCGGCGCTGGAAAGAGCACCTTGCTCAACTTGGTGCCCCGATTCAGCGACCCAGCCGCCGGCCACGTGGGCATCAACGGCCAGGACCTTCGGGAGCTGCGACTGGCCAGCGTGCGCGAGAACATCGCCCTGGTCACCCAGGACGCCTTCCTCTTCCACGCCAGCGTCGCCGACAACCTGCGCTTGGGGCGCCCCAAGGCCACCCAAGAGGAGCTGGAGTCCGCCTGCCGCGATGCCCAGGCCCACGACTTCATCCAGGCCCTGCCTCTGGGGTACGAGACCCTGGTGCAGGAGTCAGGTCTGCGCCTGAGCGGAGGAGAGCGGCAGCGCCTGTGCATCGCCCGCGCCTTGCTCGCTGACCGGCCCATCCTGCTCTTGGATGAACCCACCAGCGCCCTGGACCGGGACAATGAGCTCGCCGTGCAAGGGGCCCTCCAGAAGCTGCTCAAGGGGCGGGCCGTGCTGGCCATCGCCCACCGCGGGGCGCTGTTGGAGCAGGCAGACCGAATCCTGGTGTTGGCCGAGGGGCGTATCGTAGAGCAGGGCAGCCACGAAGAGCTGCTCGCCCTCAATGGCGAATACGGCCGCCTCTACGGCACCAAAACAGAGGACACGGATGAGCTTTAGAGCCAAGGTCTACGACATGGTCTGCCAGATTCCTGCAGGGCGGGTGTGCGGCTATGGCGACGTAGCGGCCCTCTGCGGCTCCCACAGGGCAGCGCGACAAGTGGGGTACGCCTTGGCCGCCCTGACGCCGACGGACGTGGCTGAGGGTGTGGCCGTGGACCCCCAAGGGCGGGCCGTTCCCTGGCAGCGCGTTCTGAGAACCACCGGCCACATCGCCTTCGCTGGGGACCCGATTCGAGGACCACTCCAACAGCGCCTGCTCGAAGCGGAAGGCATCGTCTTCGAGCAGGAGCGCACCGACATGAAGCGCTTCCGGTGGCGGCCGAGCGTTGAGGACCTGGAGGGGTGAGGGGAGCTGCCCATTGGGCCTGGCGTGCTCTGACGGCCCTGGTGGCCCCTTGGGCAGCCCTGGCCATGGCGCTTCATCCCCGCACACGCCAGACCTGGGCCCAGCGCTGGGGACTCCGGCCGCCCCAAGTGCCCCCGGGTGGTGTGTTGATCCACGCGGCCTCGGTGGGCGAGGGCCAGATCGCAGCCCGACTCTTCGAGGGGCTTCGGGAGCGCCTGCCTGGGGTTCCCTTGCTCCGAAGTGCCTGGACCGACACTGGACTGCAAACGGCAAGAGGCCAGCACGCTGTGCTCCCATTGCCGGTCGATCTCTGGGGGGTGGTTGGCCCCTGGCTGGACCAAGTGCGGCCCGGCGTGGTGGTCTTGGTGGAGACCGAGCTGTGGCCAAACCTCTTGGCTTCCTGTGCAGAACGCAGCATCCCAGTGCTCGTCATCGGAACCCGTAATTCCACTGGATTCCAAAGACTTGCAAACACATCCTTGATGCCTTTGATTAATGATTGCGTCACCCAGTGGCTCCCGGCCGAGGACATCCCTTGGGCCGGTGGCTTGGGGTCCCTAAAAGGTGGCCCGCAAGCCCCCATCGATCTGGAGCTGGCCAGGCCCATCCTGGTCGGAGCCAGCACCCGCGAGGGCGATGAGATCGCACTTCTGTCCGCCTGGACAGAGCTTGGGCGGCCGGGAAGCTTGATCTTGGCCCCCAGACATCCGACGCGCTTTGAGGCAGTCTCCCGCTTGCTGCCCCCCAACACAGCAAGGCGCAGCCAAGGCCAGATCGGCGCGCTCCTGCTCTGGGACACCCTGGGCGAGCTGGATGGATTGATGCCGCTGGCCGACGCCGTGTTCATTGGGGGCACCTTCGATCCGCAGATCGGCGGGCACGCCCCTCAAGCAGCACTTCAGGGTGGCGCTGCGGTTATTCACGGACCTTATACTCACAGCAATTCCAAGGACTTCACAGCCACACGCTGCGTCAGCACATCAACGCAAGAGAAGCTCAAGCAGAGCATCAAGAGCGCCTTGGCGCTGGGCCGAATCCCTGCCCTGGCAGGCGCTTCCCCGGCCCTGGAACCAAGCCTTCAGGCCATCCAGCACAACCTGGCCTCGGCGGCGCCACCGGGCCCAAAGCGTCCCTGGCTCAAGCCCTTGGACCGACTGTGGGCAGCGCTCTCAAGGGCTCGGATCCAGACCGGACAAACGCCGCCCATTCCCTGCATCTGCGTTGGGGGACTGAGCGCCGGGGGCAGCGGCAAGACACCTGTGGTCCAGCTCTTGGTGGCCAAGCTGCAAGCCCGCGGACTCAAGGTCGCGGTGGTCTCCCGGGGCTACGGACGCAGTGGCTCCAGCGCAGGGCTACGGGAGAAGGGCGACTTGGGGGACGAGCTGAACATGCTGCGCGCACAGGGCACCCTCTGTTTGAGCAGCCCAGACCGCATGAAGGGCGTTGAGCGGGCCCAGGAGCTCGGCGCGCAGGTCGTGGTCTTGGACGACGCCTTTCAGAACCACGCCGTGGCCTATGCCGGCCGAATTCTGGTGCTGGACGCCGAAGACCCCTTGGACGGAGGTGTGATTCCGGTCGGCAATGCCCGAGAAGACCTGCGGGCGCTCTCACGGGCTGACCTGCTGATTTGGACCGGCGGAAAGGGGGACTTGAAGCCCCAGTGCCCCCAAGTTCAGGCCCGATTGGAGCCCACACACTGGCGCTTGGGGAGCGAGCGCTTCAGTCTCTCCAAGGGCCCTCAGGGACCCATACAGGCCACCGCCGCAATCGCACACCCCGAGCGCTTCCTTCAGACCCTGCTCACCTTGGGGCTCGACGTACGCGGGTGGCACCCCCTCGCCGACCACGCGCACCTGCCCGAGCTCTCCGACGGAACTTGGGTCTGCACGGAGAAGGACTGGGCGCGCTCTGAAGCTCCACAGGCCTGGGCCCTCTGCGTGCGCCTTCGCATCGACGATGCCGCCCTGGACGCGCTCTTAGACCGCATCTTGGAGTCCCTGTGAGGCTGCTCGCCTGGCTTCTTGGCCGGACGCCACTCTGGCTGGCCGCCGGTCTGTGCAGGGCACTTGCCTGGGTCTGGTGGCTCTTTGTCCCAGTGCGCAAAAAGGTCGCCCAAGACAACCTCCGCCACGCTCTGCCAGAGCGCCCATCGGGCCCCACACTTCGGGCGGCCTTCGCCAGCTTGGCCTTGGGCTTCATTGAGCTGCTGCACGTCCAACAGGGACGCGTCACGCTCGCGTTCCACGGCGATCCTGGCTTGCTGGAGCGCGGCCTCTCAGGACAGGCCAGCCTCTTCATTGGGTGCCACTCCGCTGGCTTTGAGGCGGCAACGCACCTCTTCGCCAAGCAAGTGCCGACCTCCGCCTTCGTACGGCCACCCCGCCAGGAGGGCGCACGCCTGCTGATGGAGCGCCTGCGCGGGGACCTGGAGACCCTGCCTCCGCACGGCTCAATGCGCTTGGGCTATCAAGCCCTATCGCAGGGCCGAACCTTGATGTTCGCCTTGGACCAGCGTCGCGCCGAAGGCATCCCGGTGCGCTTCTTCGGCCGCCCTGCATGGACTTCGCCTGCAGTCGCCGTCGCAGCCAAGCGAACGGGCTTGCCTGTCTTTGGCGGCTGGATTCGGCGCTCGGCACCCGGAGTGCTCCACGCACACGTCGAACGCATTGAACTGGAGGGCGACATCGAGCGGGATACACAGCGCATGTCCGACTGGATGGAGGCCCATGTGCGGCGCGAACCTGACACCTGGCTCTGGCTGCATGACCGCTGGAGACGCCCATGAGCGCAACGGCCATGACCGGGCCCAGCGGGGTTGATCCCGCGCTGCTCGCCCTGATCTGCTGCCCAAGTTGTGGCGGAGAGTTTGAGGAACGCAGCGCCGCACTGCACTGTCGGCCCTGTCATCGCACCTGGCCGGTGGACAAGGGGGTGCCTCTGCTCGTCAACGAGGCCAAGCTGCCGACGGCCGCGAAGAAGAAGCGCCGACGGTGAAATTGCTCCACATCGACGAGAGCAGCGCGTGGCGAGGCGGCCAACAACAGCTGGCTTTGCTGGTGGCGGGCTTGGCAGAGATGGGCCTGGAGCAGCGCATCGCCTGTGTGCCGGGCAGCCCGCTCTCCGAAGCACTCAGCGACTGGGAGCAGATCGCCCTGCGGCCCGGAAAACACCCCGCCAACCTACTGACCTTGGCGGGTCAAGAAGGCTGGGTGTGCGCGCACACAAGCGGCGCAGCGTCCCTGAGTGCGGCCATCGGACAGCGCCCCATCGTTCACCGCCGGGTGGACTTTCCCATCCGTGCGGGCGCCCTCAAGACACAGAGAGCGCGGGGCTTTGTGGCGGTCTCCCAAGCGGTCTCCCGCGTCCTGCAGGCCGGCGGCGTGTCCCGGGAGCGCATCGCAGTGGTCTACGACGGCGTTGAGCGGCCAGCAGAGGCGGCTCCGGCGGATGTGGGCCCCGGAACCATCATCTTGGCGGTCGGTGCGCTGGTGGACCACAAGGACCACCGCACCCTGGCGGCCAGTGCGAAGCTATTGCCTCAGTGCCGCTTCCTGGTCGCTGGGGAAGGGGACCTCCGCTCGGAGCTGGAGGCCTTGGGCGGCCTGGAGCTCTTGGGTCAGAGGCTGGACGTGCCGGCCCTCCTGGCCCGCGCACAAGTCTTTGTGCACTGCAGCAAAGAGGAGGGATTGGGACAATCCGTGCTCGAAGCCATGCGTGCTGGGGTGCCCGTAGTCGCCACGCGCGCCGGGGGCGTGCCCGAATCGGTGGGGGAGCGGGGCATTCTGGTCGACATTCAGAATCCGCCCGCCTTGGCAGAGGGCATCACGCGGGTGTTGGCGGGAGAGGGGCCCGATCCGGCTCTTGCCCAGACCTACGCGGACCAGCACTTCTCCGTCTCGGCCATGGTCAGCGGCACACTGCGCGCCTACGAGGGCTTTGTTTCCGGGTTAGCATAAGAGCATTCAGGCCCTCAGCGCCTCTCCCCCGGAGCACCCCTTGGAGTCCCGCGGACAACGAAAGCGCCGCACCGACCAGCGGCCCAGGCGTCCTCGCAAGCGTGGGCGAGGATGCGACGTGCCCGACATCGTCTACCACGGGACCACGCGGTCCCGCGCCATGCGCCATCTGCGCACAGGCTTCGTCGACAGCGGAGGCGGTCGCCAGGTCTTCCTCTCCTGTGAGGAGGACGACGCCTGGCGCATCGCCCACCGCTTCCCGGACGAGCCCGTGGTGCTCTTCGTGGACGCTGGCCGCGCCCGCAGGGACGGTGTGCGCTTTCACCGCACCCGCAGTGGCCTCTACGTCGCCCAGCGCATCCCCACCCGCCATGTCCTGAACCTTCGCCGCGGCTTTAGAGAGCAGATCAGCGCTGGCGGCTTCCTGCTTCGCCGAGACCGCGGACAGGTGGAGATGGCCTTGGTGAGCTGTGAGCGGCGCTCGGGTACCACCTGGGAGATCGCCAAGGGCAAGCTTGAGCCCGGAGAGACCCCGCACGCCGCCGCTGTGCGCGAGCTGCAGGAGGAGATGGGCTTTGAGGGCCGCGTCACGGTCAGCGGCAACCTGGGTATGGTGCGCTACGGCTTCCAAACCCCAGAGGGAGAACCTCGCCTCAAGAGCCTCCATGTCTTTCTCATGGACGTAGAGGATCCGCCGGAGCGCTTCGTGCCCGCCAGGGACGAAGGCATCGCCGAGGTGCGCTGGTTCTCCATTCAAGAAGCCTACGAGCGCGTCACGCACACCAGCCTGCGGCCCCTGATGGAAGAGCTGCGCAGGCTCTTTGGTGGAGAGCCGCCAACGGCGCTCTGAGGGCCCTACCGGTGCTCCGGTCCACTTGAACGAGGAGCTTGGCGGCCCCTCTAGTAGGTCGCCTTCTTGACCTCGTGATGCCGCACATCGACCACCTTGCCGAACTTGTCGTAGATGGTGGCCCGGTCCTGTTTGTTGTTCCAGATGGGCCCTTCGCTCCCCAGGTACAAGACCATCTGCTCACCCGGGCTGGTCTGGTGCTCGCCCTTGCCGCTGGTGATCTTCACGGTGTGACCCGGCGGGATGGTCATGGCAGGGAAGGCGTAGCTGTTGCCGCTCAAGTCCGCGATGCGGTAGCCGGCCACGTTCAGCGGCTTGTCGGTGACATTGCAGGCCCGGATGTACTCGCCGTTGACGTTGTCCCGATCATCGCCGGGCGCGTTGGCGTGGAAGGAGGTCATGTGCAGGCCGCCTTGGTAGGTCTCGGTGCTCCAGATGCCGCGCTTGGCGGCCTGAGCCCGCGTCTGGGCTGCGAGCAGTGCCGCTGGGTCTCCGGTGTCTACTGGCGGAATCAGAAAGACGTGGGCAAAGCCCTTCTCCACCAAGTCTTCCTCCAGTGAGCGGCCATCGACCTCGACCCAGGCCACCAGTCGGCCATAGCCATCGCGGGAGCTGTCGCCGTAGGAGAGGGTGACTTCCTTGCCCATCAAGAAGGCTTCGGCCGCATTGCGGGCCTCGACCCCATACTCCTCAACCGGCTTGAGCTCGGGCGTGTTCACGCCGCTCACGCGCACCTTGTCGCCGCTCATCAGTGTGAAGGTGTCACCGTCATAGACCGACTTGACCGTGCCTGTGGCCGGAGGCGGATCGAACTCCGCTGTCGCCAGCGCTGCGGCAGAGAGCCCCCAGAGGCCCATGAGGAGAAGGGTGGAACGCAAAGGAGTGGCACGCATGTCGGGTCTCCGGCTGCGGGCTCAACCCGCCAGGGAGGGGAATCATGCCCTGCAAAGGGCCCAAGCTCAACCTTCAGTCGCTCTCTGGTGGGGCGTGGAGCTCCGCCATCTCGGCCATGCGCTCGGCTTGCCAGAGGTGGTAGAAGCGCTCCGGTGACAGGGCGGCGGCCTGCTGAGCAGCCGCTGCTGCCTCGGCGTACTCCTGGCGAACCAAGTGCACGACGGCCAGGGTGTCCAAGAAGTCCGCGCGTGGACCCTCCGTCTCCAAAGCCTCCTGAACCAGCTCCAGGGCCTCGTCGCTGCCTTGGCCGGCCATGGCCATGTACCAGGCCTTGCAGTTCTGCTGACTGGACTCCTTCTTGAGGGCCATGCAGTCACTCTCAACCCGGCCCAAGAGCAGCTCTTCGGCCTTCTCAGGCTCTCCGAGCAATCCCCAGGCGGCGGCGAGGAAGTCTACCGGGCGGCCTTCGGGGTGCAGGCGCCCCATGGCGCGCTCCAGATCGGCCCGGAAGGTGGGCTCAAAGTCGCTCAGCTCGTTGACGAGCGTGGCGTAGAACCAGAGCGCCTCTCCATCGGAGGGGTAAAAGCTGAGCTGGCGTCGCAGATAGGCGAGCGCTGCGATGCGGTCCCCGTCCTTCATGGCGACACGCGCGCGGCGCTTGAGGTAGGCGTCGGGATTTCCAGCGATGCGGGCGCCTTGAGCAAGGGATGCCCGCGCCTGAACCAGCTCCCCCCGTGCCATGTAGGCGTCAGCGAGGGCGACTTGAGGTCCGGCCTCCTCTGGGCGTTTCGCGGCAGCCTTCTCGGCCATGTCCCAGGCCTCGCCTACGCGGCCAGCCAGGATCAGCCCGTTGATGCGGCCATTCAGCTCGCCTTCGTCGAAGAGGTCACCCGCGTTCAGGGGTGCCAGCGCGGCCTCGTATCCAGCCTCATCGCCCTCGAAGCGGCGCATGCGGGCCAGGAGCACCTGGGCCGCCGGGTCCAACTCCACGATCTCAATGTAGGAGAGGAGATCCGCTTCCGCTTCGGCTTCCTGGCCCAGGTACAAGCGGTATCGCGCCCGTACAAGACCCCGCTCCGGCGCAGCCTCACCGTACTTCTCGATGTCTTGGGCCAAAAAGATGGCGTGCCCATCAAGCTCTCGGGCCTCTCCCTTGGAGGGACCCAAGGCGAAGCGCCCACCTTGGTAGTCAAAGACCGCGCGGTGCTCCGAGAGCAGCTCATGGCCGGCCAAACCGGTCATCTTGCTGGGGCCAACGCGGGCGCCGCCGTCGTAGTTCATCCAAGTGGCCGCGTTGACCTCTTTGAGGGTCACTCCGCCCAGTGAGGCTTGCTGAATGGGAACGCGTCGGGTCTTCCGGTAGAAGGCGCTCACGGGGACACGATCCGAGGCCCCCAACCCAAAGATGGGCTCCTCTCCTTCGGTGGAGACCTGGGCCAAGTTCCCAGAGAGCGACCCGCTGAGCAGCAGCATGCGCGCGCCCGTGTCGACCTCGAGCACGAGGAGCTCCTCTACAGTGTCGCGAGAGCCCTCCTCTCCTGCGAGCAGATCCACCTCCACACGGATGTGGTTTCCATCAAACTGCATGGGCTGTGCGTGCCGAGGCACCTCGATGGTGCCGGGGAGCCCCAACTCGAGGGTGTCTGCGGGGTAGTCCACCGCCAGGATGTAGTTCCCCCAGACGTTGTTGCCGATGATGCCGTCCACCGGCATCGCGCCGGTGCGCTCGGGCATGCCAGGGATACCAACCGCGATGTCGATATCGCGCACGATCAGCCCGCCGATGTCCAAGCTGGGCAGCTCGGCCTGCAGCCAGACGGCCTCGCCAGAGAGGCCTTGAACACGGCCTCCGCGGTCTTCTCCTTGAATGCCCAGACGCTCGGCGGTGGAGGTACTCAGCGCGGTGATGCCCGCGCCGGTGTCCACCAGGAACAGTCCGGGCTCACCGTCGGGAAGTATCGCCTGAACGTAGATCTTGGTCGCACCGGGGTAGGGGCGGATCAGATCCACCTCCACATGATCCAGCCCCATCTCTACAGCTTGCGCTGGAGCGGAGGTACCCGTTGCCTTTGGCCCGCAGGCGCTCACCATCAGAGCCAGTAGCGCGGTCATCCACTCTCCTTGTCCATTTAGACTAAACCCCCAAGGTCAGCGCGGCACCCATTGGGCCTGCAATGGGCTATACAGGGCTGTATGCAGCTACAGCCCGAAGACCTGGAAGAGTTGGCCGATTTCTTCGCCAAACGCTTCCCGAGCACCTCCGACCGCGAAGCCCTCGTGCGCAGCACAGGCTTGGACACGGTGCTCCCCAGCGAGCCGCTGCCAGCCTGGTTGGTCTTGCTGGCCACCGCCCAGCAGAAAGACCGGATGGGGGTGTTGATCCAGGCCGCCGCTGGCCTGCGTCCCGACGACGACAGCCTCAGCGACGTGGCGGAGGCCTTCTCAGAGCAGAAGAAGCTGCCCATCGGCAAGGCGCTCATCAGCTTGGCGGTGCTCTTCGCTCTGGGCTTGGGCGCCTGGGGCTGGTTCGCCACCTCCGAGCGGCACATCAACGAGCGGGTGCCTGCCACGCCCAGCACCGTCGACCTCAAGCCTGAAAAGCCCCTGCTGCCCAGACCCTTGATCAAGCCCGACTTGGTCCCCGAGGTGGCACCACAGCCCATCCCGGAAGCGCCCCTCGTCGAGGCAGTCCCCGAGACCCCTCCGGAGGTCTTTCCCACGGATGAGACGCCGCCTGCAACGGACGGCGAGTGGGTGGAAGGACGCTGTGGCGGGCCTGCGCATCGTTTGGTTGGGTACTGGTACGCCGGCACCCCATTTGAGCCGGTCCAAGGCGAGGAATACCAGCTCAAGAACGCCAAGAACGTGCGCGCTGACTACCCGCGCCGCGAGAATGGCTGGGATGCCCGGGAGCCCGTGACCTGCATCCTGAAGCAAGGGGACACGGTGACCCTGAGCCACGCACCAGTGCTGGTGGACGGCGGCAAGTACTGGGTGCCTCTCTACAGCGGCGATCTAAAGCTCTGAGCGCCCGCCCCTCAGGGCCGGTTCGGTATCTGGATGACCTGCCCGCCGGCGGCCTCCACCGCTTCGCGATCCAGGGTCGTGGGATCCACCTTCTTCAGGCGCCCGGCCTTCCAGGCCCCCAAGAGCTCGGCGCTCTGGCGCTCCCCGGCGCCCTCCAGCAAGCGCATGACGTGGGGTGCCAAGGGCTCAGATGCCTTCCAGTTGGCCTCGATGGCGTCGTAGCGCGCAAAGTCTTGGCGCAGGACCGCGTGGGCGCTGGCGATGATGATGCGGTGGCCGAAGGGATCCGCTGGCATCCCTGAGATCACATCGATGGCGTCGTCCCAGCGGCCCACCGTCGCCAAGGCCACAGCCCAGTAGCCCATGGTCTCCGGGAGGCGGGGGCAGCCTCGGTCACGCAGTCCCCAGGCGCCTTCTTCTACCGCCCGCGCAGGGTCTTTCATCTGGAGGTTCACCATCACCAGGTGGGTGCAGGCGTCTCGATAGGCCGGCTCTCCCTCCACCGCGGAGACAAAGTGCATGCGGGCCTGAGCCCAGTCGCGGTCTTGGTAGACGTACCAAGCCAAGCCGCCATGGGTGAAGGGGCTGGGTCCTACAGTGTGCGCGGACTCCCACAGCGTCCGGGAGTCCTTCCAGTCCGGCAGTCGCAGCTCGATGACCGCCGTCGAGGCCAGAGCGAAGACGGCGCCAATGCCCACCAGCAGCTTGGGCTTTTCAGGGAGCGCCGCCGCCAGCGCCATGCCCAAACCAGCAAGGGGCAAATACAGGTAGCGCTCGCCCATCAGCCCCTTGTCTGCCGTGGCGACCAAGGTGGGAAGCCAGGCCAACAGGGCCCAGATCAGACCCGCCAAAACCAGGCGACGGTCCTTGGCTTTCCAGACCCCAACCCCAATGGCCACCAGCACCAGAGCCGCGACCACGTAGTAGCGGGCCATCGAGTCCGGCAGGTAGAGAATGTGCCGCGCAGGGGTCAGGGGCCACGGCAAAGCCAAGAGGCTGATGTAGATGGCCGAGAGGTCCGGCACGCTCTCCAAGAGCCGCAGCCACACGCTGGGCTCCGGCGCGCCGCCGGTGATTCCAGCCATGGTGCGCATGAGCAGGTACAGCGCCACGCCCGCAGTCAATGCGCCATAGCGGGCCCATCCCTGGGGCTTGCCCGCCCGGGCCCAGTCCAGTGCGCCGAGCAGCAGCGGCAGCAGCACGGCCGACTCTTTGGAGAGCATCGCCGCCCAGGTCAGCAGGCCGGCACCCAACAGGGCCGCAGGCTTGGCGTCCTTGTCCAGGACCAGACCCAAGGCGGCCAAGCCCATCGCCGCGGCCATCGCGTCATTCCGAGCGGCGATCAGAGCGACCGTCTCGATCTGCAGAGGATGCAGGGCAAAGATCAGCGCGCCGAGCAGGGCGGGCAGGGGAGCGCAGAGCTTTCTCAGAACCCACCAGAGGGCCGCGACGGCACCAACATGCCAGGCCAAGCTGTGGGCGTGGGCCCAGACCGGACTCAGGCCGGCGATGCTTCGGTCCACGGCCAGCGAGACCAGCATCAACGGCCGGTAGTAGCCGCTGTCGGTCCCGGCCAGCTCCAGGGTCTGCCAGAGGTCGGCCGTGAAGAAGGTGCCCAGGTTGCCCCATAGATCATCGGTGACGGCGTTGCCTAGGATGAGGGCACGGTCATCCCAGCAAAAGTCACCCCCCAGCGCTGGCAAGAACACCGCAGCGGTCAACAGCAGCAGCAGCCAGTGGCCGTACTTGGAGAGAAAGCTCATGTGTGAAGGCGCACCATAGGTGGGGCGGATGCGATGACCTTGGCCTCGTGGGCGGAGATGGTCTCGATGCGCTCTCGCAGACTCTCTCGGTCCGTGTAGGGGGCCGCCAGGTCCAGATAGCACTGATGATGCCTGGCCTCTGAGGCCAAGAGAGAGCGGTAGAGCCGGGCCAGGACGGGCTCCTTCAGGTTCTCCGCCAGCAGCTTCATGCGCTCACAGGAGCGGGCCTCGATGAAGGCGCAGCAGATCAAGGTGTCGATGAGCCGCTCCATGCGTGGGGTGCGGCAGATCTTGAGCAGCTCACCGGCGTAGGGGCTGGGCTCCAAGCGGCGAAACTCCTGACCTCGACTGCGCAGGATGATGATGACCCGCTCAAAGTGCTCGAGCTCTTCCCGCGCCAGGGCCGAGAGGGGCAGCATCAAGCTGGCCTCGTCCTGATAGCGAAAGATCAGGCTCATCGCGGTGCTCGCTGCCTTCTTCTCACAGTGGGCGTGGTCCAGCAGAATGGTGTCCATGTCCGCCATCGCGCGTTCCAGCCAGGCGCTCGTGGACTCAGAGCTCAGGCGCAGCATTGCGGTTCTCCAGCGCGCCAAAGAGCGGCAGGTGGTCAGATGCCAAGCTCGGCAAAGGCTCGGTCAGAGTGCCCTTTAGCCCGGGGGAGAGCAGGACGTGGTCCAGCCTACGTGAGGGGGCATGCGCCGGGAAGGTGTGCCCCCGTCCCAGGGATTGCCAGCCGGTCGCCAAGAGCGAGGCCATTGTGTCGTCGCCGTGAAAGTCGGTCTCCGGCTCGTCCAGAAATCCACTGAGCTGACTGGCCTGTGGCGGCAAGGCGTTGAAGTCACCCAAGCAGACCCCCTCGCCATCACACTGCCGCAGCAGGCGCGCCAAGATGCGGGCTTGGGCCCGGCGGTTGCCGTTGTCAAAGGCCTCCAGGTGCACGTTGAACACCCGGAGCGTGCGTCCACCGCCCAGGTCCAACACCAGCTCCTGAACGCAGCGGTGCAGATAGAAACGGTTGTACAAGCGTCCGTTTCGGGCAGGCTGCGGCAAGGCGTGGCGCCGCTGGCTCTGGATTGGAAAGCGAGAGAGCACCGCTTGGCCAGACCACATGCGGCCGTATTGCTGAGAGGGCGGCGCCGTGATGGGGTGGGGGACCCATGCGGCGTCCCACGTGGTGGCGAAGCTGGCGTGTTCCAGGCCAGTCTTCTCACGCAGCCAGGTGAGTTGGTCGATCTCTGCCGAGCGCAGGCAGTCCCGATCCACCTCCTGCAAGGCGAGCACATCCACGCCCTGGGCTTGTACCAAGGCGACGATCTGCTCCAAGTGACGGCTCACTTCTCGGCGCGAGAATCGCCGGGCATCTGCGAGCTCTGCGCCGGCACCCCAATGGATGTTCCAGGATGCGAAGCGCAGAGAACCACCGAGGGAAGGAGACTTCTGCCCCTTGAACGCAAAGGCGTCGCTGGCCGTGGGCCGGTAGACCCCGAAGCGGGGCGCGGTACGCTTGCGCTGCTGAGACACGCGGCTCTCCTGGGGGACACAAGGCAGCTTGCCGGGGCCCCGCACCCGCCCTATAGCGCAGCCTCTGGCGGAGCGGGCAGCGCCCTCAACGCCAACACAAGGGTGTGTCATGAACCTGAGCGACGTGTTGAAGGGAGAGATTCTCCCAGTGGTCGAGAAGCCTTCCCGCTACCTGGGAACCGAGCTGAACGCCGTACACAAGGACAAGGAGAAGGTCGAGCTGCGGCTGGCCTTGGCCTTCCCTGACCTCTACGATCTGGGGCTGGGCAACCTCGGCCTGCACATCCTCTACGCGATCCTCAACGAAGATCCTCGGGTTTGGTGTGAGCGGGTCTACGCGCCGGGCCTGGACCTGGAGAAGGAGCTGCGCGACCGCGGCCTGGGCATGTTCGCCAACGAGTCTCACGACACGCTGGACCACTTCGACGGCTTGGGTTTCACCCTGCAGTCCGAGCTGACCTACACGAACATCCTGAACCTCATCCAGATGGCGGGGATTTCCCTGCGCACCAAGGACAGAAAAGAGAGCGATCCTCTGACCTTTGCTGGCGGACCTGCGGTCTTCAACCCAGAGCCCATCGCGCCCTTCATGGACTTTTTCGTCATCGGGGACGGCGAGGACGCTGTTCGGGATCTGTCCCGGGTCATGTTGGAGACCAAGGGCCTCTCCCGCTCCGACCGCCTGCAGGCACTGGCCCAGCTTGAAGGCGTCTACGTCCCAGCGCTGTACCCCATGGAGCTCATGCCCGACGGCCAGGTTCTGCCGCCAGAAGATGCGCCCAAGATCCGCAAGCGCATCACCCGCGACTTGAACGGCGCCACCTTCCCGGTGGACTACATCGTGCCCTTCACCCAGCAGGTGCACGACCGTGTGTCTCTGGAAGTGCTGCGCGGCTGTACCCAGGGCTGTCGCTTCTGCCAGGCCGGCATGACCACGCGTCCAGTGCGTGAGCGCACCATCGACAACATCGAGAAGTTGATGGAGCGCACTCTGGAGCGCACTGGCTACGAAGAGGTGTCCCTGGTCTCCTTGAGCACCTGCGACTACTCCAAGGTCCGCTCGATGGTGGACCGGGTCGCAGACATGGCCAAGGAAAAGCGGGTCTCGATCTCTCTGCCAAGCCTCCGCCTGGACTCGTTTTCGGTTGGCTTGGCTGACCGGGTCGCCGATATGCGGCGTACCGGTCTGACCTTTGCCCCAGAGGCTGCCAGTCCCCGTCTGCGCGCCATCATCAACAAGTGGATTCCCGACGAGGAGCTGCTCGAGATGAGCGCCAAGGCCTATGGCCTGGGGTGGGGCCACATCAAGCTCTACTTCATGATCGGTCTGCCCACTGAGCGGGACGACGACATCGAAGCCATCGCGGACTTGACCCTCAAGACCCTGAAGATTGGCCGCGGCATCAACAACCGCGCCCGGGTGAACACCGGCGTGAGCACCTTCGTGCCCAAGCCCTTCACGCCCTTTCAGTGGGCCAAGCAGATCGACATCGAGGAGACCGAGCGCAAGCAGGCCATCCTGGATGAGCGCTTCCGCTACAAGAACGGCCTGAAGTTCGGCCGCCACAACGCCAAGGAGACCTTCATCGAGGGCCTGGTGACCCGTGGCGACCGCAGCACAGCGGACCTCATCGAGGCCGCCTACAACCAGGGCGCCCGCTTCGACGCTTGGAGCGAGCACCTGGACTTCGAGGCGTGGGAACGCGCCATCGAAGAGACCGGCTTTGACGTGGCCTTTGCCATGCGCGAGCGCGACATCAACGAGCGCCTTCCTTGGGACCACATCGACATGCTGATGCCCAAGAGCTGGTTCCAGGAAGACTACGCCCGCGCCCTAGAGCTCAAGCACGCCGAGGACTGCCGCCACAAGAAGTGCCACAAGTGCGGCGTCATCGACGTGGAGCGTGACCTGTGCGCCCACATGCTGCGCAACGCCATCGACGGTCGGAAGGAAGAAGAGGTCTATGAGCGCCCTGGAGTGGTTGAGCCGACCATTGAGCCCCCTGCCGCCCAGCGCATTCGTCTGCGCATCGGTCGTGTCGACGAGGCCAGGTTCCTCTCTCACCTCGAGTTCATGAACGCTTGGCTGCGCTCGCTGCGGCGGGCCCGCGCCCCCCTCAGCTACACCCAGGGCTTCCACGCCCATCCTCGGGTGCAGTTCTCGGCGGCTCTGCCTACCGGAGAGGAGAGCACCGGCGACTACATGGACATCATCCTGGCTGAGAAGGTGGATCCCGAGCTGCTCCTGGAGCGCCTGCGGGCCACCATGCCAAAGGGCTTCATGGCCCTGGGCATCTCCGAGGTGCCCATCAAGTCCAGCTCCTTGCAGGCCGCCGTGGCCGGCTGTGAGTACTCGCTGATCACCATCGCGGACCCCAAGGAGCTCGCCGAGCGCATCGGCACCATCATGGAAGGGGAGACCGTTCCAGTGATGGTCAAGATGAAGGGCAAGCGCCGCAAGGGACGCAGCCGTGGCCGCGCGCCGCGTGAGTTCCGCGAGCTGGACATGAAGCCCTACATCAACGATCTGAGCGTGCGCCCGGGTGACAGCGGAGACTCCGCCATCATCGACCTGGACACGGTCTGCTTGGAAGGCCGCATGGCCCGGCCTCGCGACATCGTAAAGATGCTGGACCTGGATGTGGCCCGCACCCGCGTGCTCAAGCGCCAGACCCGACTGCTGGAAGGAAACGTCGAGGTGCAGAGCACCTTGGCGCCCGCTGGAGCGCAGGCCTGATGTCCGCCCTGATCGGCGCCTTGCTCCTTGGTGGCTGCATCTACAAGGAGCTGCCGGACACGAACTTGGCCATAGAGCGGGAGTTGCCCAAGGAGCTGGGCACTGTCTTGCTGGTGCCACCTCTCGTGATGGCCACCCAATCCACCGAAGCCTTCATGGACGGGGTCTATGTAGGCAACGTGGTGCACGGCGGCGGCTACGTTCAGGAAGCGGTCGGGGACTATGGCCAACAGACCCACAGCGTGGAGTTCACCTTCTCCGCTCAGGAAAACTACGCCGGAATCGCCGTCAACTTTGCCCAGACTGCGATGCAGCAGAGCCTGAGTGAGAATGAGGCGGCCTTTGAGTTGGCGCCGCCAGAGAGCGCATGGCCGGTCAAGACGCCCCTGCGCGGAACCCACCCTGCAGACGGCAGCGACAACGTCAACCTGCCGCGCTTCACCCTGATGCCTCCGGAGATCCCAGCCTGGACCGGCGGCGACCACAAGCTCTTCTCTTGGGTCGTCAGCTACTACAGCCACAACGCGGGTTGGTTCTATGGCCAACACATGGGCTCCAAGGCTGGCGCCCGTGGCCGTGTTTTCTGGGCGCTCTACGAGCCCAGCGGAAAGCCCGTAGCGTGGGCGGATGTGGACAGCCGCTACCTCTACTCCAAGGTCTTCCAGCCCAACTCGGCCCAGACGGAAGATGCGCTGATCCAGGTCGAGAAGCAGCTCACCGAGGCCCTGACCCAGAGCCTGCGCTAGAGCGCTGACGCAAGCGTCAGGACTTCGCAGCCGGAGTCGGTCACCAAGAGCGTATGTTCAAACTGCGCGGAGAGACTCCCGTCGGCGGTGCGGACGGTCCACTCGTCTGGATCCATGACCACCTGGGCGGAGCCTTGGTTGATCATGGGCTCCACCGTGATGCACATGCCTGAGCGCAGGATGGGGCCGCCCGTTCCGGCGTGGTGGTGCACGTGAGGCGGCAAGTGCATCTTTCGCCCGATGCCGTGTCCTCCGAACTCTCGCACGACGCTGCAGCCGTGGCGTGTTGCCAGGGCCTCAATGGCCTCGCCGACGCGACCCAGTTCAACGCCGTCTCGAATCTGAGCGATCCCAGCCCACATGCAGGATTCTGCAAGGGCCATCAGTGCGCTCGCTTCCTCTGAGGGCGTGCCGATGGCCACGGTTCTCGACGTGTCCCCATGAAAGCCCCGCAAGCAGGTGGTGATGTCGAGGTTCACGATGTCGCCGTCTTCGAAGCGGGTGGGAGAGGGGATGCCGTGGCAGACGACTTGGTTTGGAGAGATGCACAGGCTGCCAGGGAAGCCGTGGTAGCCCAGCTGTGCCGGCGTTCCCCCCTCAGTCGCTGTGTGACGCCGAACGGCCGCATCGATCTGCGCTCCAGTGACCCCCACCCCAAGCTGGGCGCACGCTTGATGGAGGGTGCGGGCAGCAGAAGAGCCAGCGGCGCGCATCTTCTTGATCTGAGAGCGAGAGAGTCGGGGAATGAACATGCTTGAATCTCACCCGCCCCGCCCAAGTCGACCCATACCCATTGAGCATTTGCCCCAGGGGCGCCGCCACGTCAGAGTGGGGCATGTCACTCGACCAAGTTCACAGCTTCGTAGCCGTCGCAGAGGAAGGGGCCATCGTGCGTGCCGCCAAGCGACTGCACATCTCCCAACCACCCCTGAGCCGGAAGATACAGGCCCTGGAGGCAGAGCTCGGGGTGGCCCTCTTCGAGCGCCAGCCGCGAGGCGTTCTGCTCACCCCCGCGGGCCTGCGTTTCCTAGGACATGCCAACAGCATTCTTGAGGCTGTGGAATCGGCGAAGCGCTCCATGCAGCCAGAAGTCGAGGAAGTCCCGCCAGTTCAAGGCCGGAGGGGGCCACCGGGGCAGAACTAGGCGCACAGAAGGCAGCCCCAGCCCTCATGCGATGAGCCGCTCATCTGGAGGCAGGCGTTCTGGCGGCAGAAAATGGCACGCGCAGAGAGGAACGGTTTCTAGAGACCGCTGTGCCTCTCTCCCACCCCCAAAAAAGAAGAAGGGCCCCGACTGCAAGCAGTGGGGGCCCTTTGACGTCCAGCCAAAAGGCCGGTGCTCAGCTTACTGCTGGGCGTTGGGACGGTCGCCAATCTTGACGCCGTGGGCCTCAACGGAAGCGCAACGCTTGCCGAAGAGGATGGGGGCGTAAGGGCTTGGGCCCAGTGGGATTCCGGTGGTCTCAACGTTCACGCGAGGGGCCAACAGGTGGGTAGCCTCGGGCATCTTCTCGAGTGCGTAGTACAGCGCGCGGCTGCCCTCTGGGCTCAAACGGCCAGCGGTTGCACCAGCGCCGATGGCGCCGCCTGCATCTTGCAGAGTGAAGGTTCCGGGAGCGACCATTGCGCCCTCGTTCTTGAAGATGTGAACCCAGTCGATGCCGATGATGTAGGTGCCACACTCTTCGGCGTTGGTTGCGCCCATGATGGTGTAGTCAGCCTTGGCGAAAGGAATGGCGGCACCGGGGATGGAGGTACCCTTCATGTTGCAGCCAGTCAGAGCCGCCACAGCGGTCAGGGCGATGAGGAAGCGCTTCACTGGAAGCTCCTTGGTCTCTTGGTTGATCCTTCCGCTTCGCAACGTAGCGATGAGAAGCGGCAGCGTTAGGGGCCTATCGCCATGCTGCGCAGTGTCAAGACTGAACAAAGCCACTCCCTGAGACGTATCGCCTTCATGAACTTTCTCCTGCTCCTGACCGCCTGCTCCTTCTTCGGCCCCCGTTCGGCACTAAACGACGGGATGACAGCGCTGAACGATGGGGATCTGCAAGCCTTCGAAGAAGTGGTCGTCCTGGAAACGGTGCTGCCAGATGCGGCCGAAGGCTGCGCACGGATCACACTGCTCGAAGACTGGGCAGAGATCTCCAAAGTGAACAACCCCTTGGCCAAAATTGCACTCTCAGCCGGAAGGGGGCTGTTGGACGGCGCCATAGAGCTCGGCACACAGGACATGCTGGTCCAAGTGCGCGCTGACTTTGGAAGCAAGCCGCTCTCAGAGGTCTGCCCCGCCATCCAACCCGGCCCCCTAAGCAAGGTGCGGGTCGAGACCCACGGCGACCGGGCCACAGCTCAGCTTCCCATTCAAGCCTGGGGCGCACAGACCTCGGTGGCGGCAGAAATGCAGAAGGGTGAGCAGGGCTGGCAGGTCGTAGCCCTGGACTTCGAGCCGGCGATTTCAGCGATCAAAACCCACATCGAATCTCAGGACGCCGCCGGTACAAACTAGTGGGGTAGGGGACGGGCCCCTGCCTTGTGCCAACTCCCCGCAAGCTACGCTGGCGGAACCCTGCCTCCACAGCTAGGTCATCCTCCTCAAAGCGAGGGCAGCCTGATGTTCGTGGACACCGAGACACAAGCAGATCTGCGAGAAGCAGCCAGACAGGCCGCCGAGAGCATCCTGGGACCGTCGGTCAAAGCCGATGATGAGTCGGAGACCTACCGCAAGGACCTCTTTGCAGCCCTAGGAGAAGCCGGCCTGTGTGGCGTGTCCACATCCGAGGAATTCGGCGGCTTGGGCTTGGGCTACAGCGAATACATCGTGGTGCTGGAGGAGATCGCCAAGGTCAGCTCCTCCTACGCGGTGAGTGTCGCGGTCAGCGGTCTGCCCCAAGTCATCCTCGCGGCATACGGCAACCAGGCCCAGAAGGAGAAGTGGCTTCCCGGCTTGGCCGCCGGTGAGCTGCTCGGTGCCTTTGCACTCTCCGAGCCTGAGTCCGGCAGCGACGCTGGCTCCCTGAGCACCACCGCCGTGCGAGACGGGGATGACTTTGTGCTCAACGGCACCAAGTTCTGGATCACCCACGGCGGCTACGCCGACATCTATGTGGTGATGGCCCGTACCGGCGGACCAGGCTCCAAGGGGGTCAGCGCCTTCTTGGTTCCGGGCGATGCCGAGGGCCTCAGCTTCGGCAAGAAAGAAGAGAAGATGGGCATGCGGGCCAGTCCCACGGTCGAGCTCATCTTCGAAGACTGCCGCGTTCCCGCGAGCAGCATGTTGCACAACGAGGGCCAAGGCATGCACGTGGCCCTCTCGGCCTTGGACAGCGGCCGAATCACCATCGCCGCCACCGCGAACGGACTGAGCCAAGCAGCCCTGGACGTAGCCGCCAAGTACGCAACGGAGCGCCGGCAGTTCAGGAAGCAGATCATCGACTTCCAGGGCGTGGGCTTCATGCTGGCCGACATGGCCGCTGACCTTGAAGCCGCCCGCTTGCTGGTGCGAAAGGCCGCCTGGCTCAAAGATGAGGGGCAGAGCTTCTCGACCATTGCAGCGATGGCCAAGCTCAAGGCAACAGACACCGCCATGAAGGTGACCACCGACGCGGTTCAAGTACTCGGTGGCTACGGCTACACCCGCGAGTACCCCGTGGAGCGCTTCATGCGCGATGCCAAGGTCATGCAGATCGTCGAGGGCACCAACCAGATCCAACGCTTGGTTCTCGCACGCGCCCTCAAGCGCAAGTACGAGGCCTGAGCTGAACACCTGGACCCCAGAGGAGGCCGCTGAGCGACTGCGTGGCAAGCGTCTGGTCGCAATGACCGGGGCTGGCCTCTCCGTGAACAGCGGGATCCCGGACTTCCGCAGCCAAGGTGGGCTTTGGACCCGGTTCCCGCCCTCTGAGTATGGGACGCGAGCCGCCATGCGGCAGAACCCTGCAAAGGTGTGGGGGATGCTGAGCGCCCTGTACGAGACCATCCACGCCGCGCAGCCCAACACGGGTCATGCAGCCTTGGCCGAGCTCGAACAGGCCCGGGTGCTCCTGGGGGTGGTCACCCAGAACGTGGATGGCCTCCACCGAAAGGCTGGCAGTCATCGAATCCTGCGTATGCATGGCAACGCACACATTCTGCGCTGCATGGATTGCGGCCAGCGTGTCGATGCCCCCGCCGAAGCGCGGTGTGAGCAGTGTGGGGCCTGGAGGGTCCCCGAGATTGTGTTCTTTGGGGATCCCATGCCGCCGGGTGTCATGGAGGAGGCGGCTACGATGCTGAAACACGCCGGGGGACTGCTGTTGATCGGAACCGCGAGCGAGGTCTGGCCGGCCACGGAGTTGCCCGTTCAGGCCGTCGCTGCCGGCTTGCCAGTGGTGGAATTCAACCTGGCCACCACAGGCCTGGGCAAGCGCTTGGAGCTGCCTTTGGTGAAAGGGGATGCAAGCCTCACACTGCCTGCCTTTGCCAAGGCCCTGTTAGGCTGAGCCCACACCGCGTCCGGCGGGCCGCGTTCAAAGCGCACCCGGAGTATGCTTCCGGGGTCCCAGCGAGGCGCTGGGTGGAGACTCATGAAGACCTGTCCTGTTTGTGGCACCTCCTACGACGCGCGCGTGGACTTCTGTTTCCGCGACGGCGAGGTCTTGATCGACGCTCCAGCCGCTGGACTTCCTGGGGCAAGCAGCACTCCCGCCCACACGGAAGACGAGTTCGATCGTCCGCTTCCGGACGTTGATATTCCCAGAGCTGCGGCCCCGCCGCCGCCACCGCCATCGGCGGCCGACCTGCCTCAGCCGCGCTTCATGTCCAGCGCAGCAGACCTGCCCGAGCCCGCCTTCTTGCAGCGGGAGACGGTCGCCGAGACAGCGCCATTTCCGACGACCCCAACCCCTGCGCCGCGGGCTCCGATCCCAGACGACGAGACCCTGCCGATGCCCCTGGACGGAGGCGTGATCACGCCCCCAGTGGCTCTCAACCCCGTCGCTCCGCTACCACCCCAGCCCCGTGTAGAGAGCGCGCCAGAACTCGCCGCCTTCGTTCCTCCTACGGAGCCCGCCTTTGAGCCTGAACCGGCGCCCCTGCCGCCGGTACTCCCGCCACCTGAGCCCGAACTGGACGCCTGGGCCGCCCCAGAACCGCCCCCAAGAATGGACGAGGAAGAGGACAGGGGAGGGCCCCCATGGGCCATCATCGGCCTCGTCGCGCTCCTGTTGATCGGCGTCGGCGGATACTTTGCATGGCGCTCATCCCAAACCGATCCCGGCGGGCCGCCCATCGCGGATGCGGGCCCAGAGTTGGGCGAGCCAATTCAAGGGGATCCAACTCCGCCAGTGGCCGCTCCGGTGGTCAAGCCTGATCCAGAGCCCATCGTCGCTGAAGCAGACCCTGTCGAGCCCGATCCAAGCGAACCCGACCCGGTGGTCGAGCCGGTGCAAGACCCGGAGCCCGCTGTGGCTTCGGTACGAGCAAATCCGGAACCCACCCGAGTTCCAGACCCTCAGACGGAGCCAGCCCAGCCATGGGATGCGCCTGAACCGGCCGACACCCCACAGAATGGCACGATCAAGATCAACTCTTCTCCTGCTGGCGCGACCTTGTTCTTGGACGGGAAGCGGGTCGGGACGGCGCCATACGCGGCAGAGACCACCCAGGGCCGCCACAAGGTCCGGGCAGAGGCCGAGGGCTACAAATCCGTCGAAATCATGGTCAGCCTTAACGGCGAGTTGGCCAACGCCAACCTGACCTTGCAGCGAGACGTAAAGACACAACAGGTGATGCTCTACGGACCAGCCGGCGCAAAGAGCGTCCGCGTCGCGGGCCAGACCATCAACGCGCTTCCAGCGACCATCAGCCTGCCACTGGGGCGGCACGTGTTCACGGTCACCCAGGCCGACGGCACCAGCTTCCAGGTCAGCCAGGCCATCGCAGAAGGCGCACAAGCCAACGTGATGTTGCTGCCGCCGGAGTAGTGGTCCTAGGGGTACGGGAGGAGTGGTCATTGGGGGTGCTCTCCTCCAATATCACTCTTTAGACATAATATACATTATCAGAATATGGGCTTGACACGTCCATAAGCAGGGGGGTACAACCCTTTTGTCTCAACGAGACATAGCCGACGGTTAACAGGCCCAGGCTTCCGTGCTCTCCCACTGTCGGGAGGAAGCATCCCAGAACGAGGAATGCCCCCCGGTAACAGCCGGGAGGCATTCGCCCTGAACACCGTTGACGCGGCGACAGGGACAAGCGCGCAACGAGAAAGCGCGCCTGAGGTTTCACAATGAACTGCTGTGAAGACTCGGTAGCCATTACGGCTACGAGTGAACTCTATTCGGGCCAAGCCGGAGGTGTCAACTCCGATGGTGAATTGGACTTCATCGACACCCCTCCAAAGTACGTCGTCATGGTCGGCGCGCCGGGGGTCAAGCTCATCGACCAGATGTGGCGCGGCTGTGACACCGCAGGCGAAGTCGCTGCTGTCATTGAGGCCGCCGTCAAGGCTGGCGAAGTGTCGAGCATTACGGTCATCGACCGGGAGCGAAACACGTATTTGACTGATGACCAGCTCGTCGAACTGGTTCGGGAGGGTGCACGATGAACAAGACCAACAAGACGCCGAAGTTTCTGCTCTCGGACCGGTTTCATGGTCGGTACACCTTCCCAGTGTTCTATGACGACACAAGGCCTGCGGGGCGGCGGCGGCTCGCGGGCAAGGCCATGCCTGGGGGTTTCCGGGTCCAGTTGGGGGGTGCACGATGAAGCGCGCCAAGATTCATCGGGCGGGTCCACCGGTAGCGGTGCTCCTGGGGAAAGACGTCGCGGTCCAAGCTGACCCCTTCCGCGCCCATCGGCTGGGCATCATCAAGCGGCTCGCGGCAAGGGTCCGCATTGGGCCGATGGAAACGTCGGACGGTGCGACAGATGGAGCGTGGCGGGCTGGAGCGGAAAACGTGCCCGGGCCGGTCCAGGCCGTGTACATGCAATACGAGCCGAAAAGAACTCGCAGGGTCTGCGAGTGCGGCGCCGACCAGGAGAGGTGGCGAGACGGGTCGATTCTCATCGTGACCGTCGTACTCGATGACGGGCGCTCGATAGAGGCGGCGTTTCGTGGCTTCGACTTCGACGCGAAGAGCAAGCGACGTGAAGGCATTCGGCAGGCGCTTGAAGCAGTTTTGCACCGCGTGCAGTTGTGAGCGACTACCAAGCCGCTTTGGCTGGCCTCCGGCTGGCACAGCGACAGTTCAACGTCTTGGCGGCCCTTCCAAGGGAACGCCGCCGGGGTCCCCTACTCTCCCGAGACATGCTGACCGGTCTCGGGCTGCGTCAGACCCACACCTTCCAGTTTCGCGGCTGGGATTTGATGGAGCGGGAAGGCGTCATCCTCGCCTATGCCGGGCGGGGGCAACTCTGGACCCGTGAGGGTGTCACGGTGGCGCATTCCCCGTTGCGTACGCTGACGCTCCAGCACCTGGGCCAGGGCGGCAACACGTACCAAGTGCGTTGGAAGCACTTCGAAGCCGGAGAGCACCCGGGGCGCGGCCCAAAGCCCCAAGGCTGGTATTTCCTCGGCTCGGAAACCCTACGGGGTGACAAGCGGGGTGCGGCATGACGGAGCGCGACTACGCGCGGATTGCGCGCATTGCTGAGGCGGTAGACCGCTCAGTCGAAGAGGTCCTTGGCGAGGTGCAGCTTTTTGCATTCGGGCAAGGGTGGTCCTTCGGCGATGCGCTCGGGTATCTTGAATACCACTGCTCGGGGCTCTTCGACCTTGAGGACCAAGCCAAGTCTTGGATTCGGTTGGCGTCATGAGTGAAGAGCAGTTCACGCAATGTCACGCTCGTGCGGTCCAGTGGTTGGACGCGGCGCCGACTACGGCAACGGCATTCGAGGACGTTGAGAGTTGGCAAAAGCTGCCCGACGGGTCTTGGTTGTCGTGGCGTGGCGTAGTGTCTTCGCGCGAGGTTGCCTGCGCGTTGACGGTCGCGCTGTTCCATGGTTGGGACTTTTGGTGCCTGCCATGAGCTGGCTTCTGGCCTTGCTTCTGGCTTTCGGGTTGTGGGTGCTCAGTCGCCCGGACCCGCCTCCACCCCCGGTTCAGGCGCCTCCGCCCCAAAAATGCTACGTGCTCCCCTGTAGGTCTTGTGGGGGTTGAGATGTCGTGTCGTTGGTGTGGTCGGTCGCTCGCTGGCAAGCGAAGGGATGCCGCGTTCTGCACGGCAAGCCATCGCACCTTGGCCTCGCGGGCCCGTGGGCGCATTGTCGCTCTTGTGGAGCGGCAACCCGGCGTCGATGCGCAGTTTCTGACCCGACTTCCGGAGCGCGCGCAATGCTTGGTTGCCGCCTCGCTTCGTACGCGGCAAATGGGCGGGGTCTGGGCGACTTGGAACACCGCCCTTCACCTTGTGCAGCTTGTGGAACGTCCGGCCGCTCGGGCGTTGGCGTGGGCGATTGCGCTTCAAGCTCTGGAGGATGCCAAAGGTCAGGAACGGCAACTCAAGGCGGCAGCATTGGCTCTCTGGCGTAGTGATTGACCGGGTTGCCAAGCCGAAGGCAAAAGCCCAACGCTTCACGCTGCCGAGGTGCAGCTCTATAGCTCTCCCCAAGTGTAGCTCCCATCTGGAGTACCCACGTTTGGGGAGGGCTTCCCGCTTCTCGGGTCCCCGTAGACCGGGCCCCAGTGCGATTTCTCCCCCCTTCAGAAAGCCTGTCGGGGGCTCTTTACTCTGTGTGCTTGGGCTCTTGTGGAGCCTGTACGCGTTGCCGTCGTTAAAGCTCCCGCGCCAGCTCGCGAGGACTCCACACCAACCGATAGAAAATGGAAGTGGTACACCCCCTTTGTCTGCAAGCACCGGGGCGCAATCTCGGTCAACATGGACAACGCCCCTCGCATGGCGCGGGGTTGCGGTGCGCGGGGTTGCCTGCGCTGTCATACGCGCAAGCTCTCAACGTGGATTGCTGCGGCGCATGTCGTCCGGCCGATGGGCCACGAGTCGGCGTACCACGTTCGCTTGACTCCAGCGCAAGGCAAGGCGAACGACCTCGACCAAGTCGCGGAGTTCTTCAAAAGCGTTCGCGCCTTCTTCCGAGACTGGCGGGAAAACCACGGCCTTGGGGCGGGTTGGTGGGTCGCGGAATGCAAGGTCCGCGAGATGGGGCACAGCATGATTCGCTGTCCGCATCGTACCTGGCCAGAAGACATCGCCGACTGGCCCGAAGAGCTTCAGCTTGCCGTCAAGCACCGAACCATCGACTGCGAGGCAGGCAAGTGCTACCTCTGCCGGGGCACTGGCAAGCTCCGAGATGTGCACCTTCATGTGCACGCGGTGCTCTATGCCAAGCCGTTTTGGTTTGGGCAAGGGGAAGCTCCCCCGCCACCGGAGGGAAAACCATCGTGGGAAGATTTCCACGGGCAAGGCTTCCCAGGCCTTGTCAAAAAGCACGGGCTTGGCAACTCGCAGCCCGAAGTTATTCGGAGTGCCAACGGCTGCGCCACGTACATCACGAAGAGTGCATTGACGTACATCTCCAAGGTGCAAGGCGATGTGGACTGGAACGTCTCTCAGCTTGACGCGGAGTTGGCGGCCGCCGTCTATCAAGGTCAGATTCATCGCGGCAAGATTGGCCGTGCCTACGGTGTGAGCCTCAGCGAGCGCGACGCATCCAAGGTCTACGAATGGGTGGCAAAGGCCAGTGCAACGGGGGACGGTGCGGCGCTGCCTGACGCGCTCCTCGCGCACCGTGGCCAGCTCACCGGAGCCCGCAAGGCCGAGAAGGCGCGGAAGAAGTTCGAACGCATCGCCCACGCTCTGGCGGTGGACTCGGGAGCGCAGCAGGAGCCGGTGCCGGGTCAAGCGCTCACCATTGGTCGGCGGGTCGCACGGACCGGGGCCTATGGAGATGAGGCTATCAGGCTGGCGCCCTACTCCACCAAAGAGATTGAAGCGGCAGCGCGGCGCCTCTGCGCCACGGAGGGGAGTCAGGAATACGCCGCCGCGTGCGCTCAGCAGCGAACACGGCGGGAGAAGCTGGTCAGGCTGCGCATGGCCATTCGGGACACCGACCGCTTCACCCGGTACTATGCGTGGCGGCGCTTTCAGGTCTCGCCCGGCGTTGACCGGCCGTTGACCGTCGATGACTTGAGGCGGCGCGGTGCGCAGCTCGCGCAAGACCTGCTCGAAGCCCGCCAGAAATGGGCTGCCCGTGGCGTCAAGCTCGAAGCGCGACACGAGGTCCAGGCGGAAGAGCTGGACAAGCGCGGGCGCTTTCCTGACAGCGGTGCGCGCAAGGCGCTACCGCTGCTCAGTAATGAGATAGCCAGTCTCGAGGAATGCGAGAGCGTTCCAAAACTGGTCGGCGACTTCGAAATCTTCCCCGTAGGGGCCACAATAAAACACCCGGGACATTCGGTCCCCAAGGACACTCAAGTGGCGCAAGCCCGTTCGGGGTCCCCCCCCGGGGGTGAGAGTGTCCCTAACCAAACTGCGACAGCATTTGGGCAAACTGCGACAGCATTTGCAGGGCGTGAGCCCGTACGGTGCCCCCGCACCCTTGCACCCTTGCAAGTGGCCACCTCGGGCCCCTGGAAAGGGGTCGCTCTTGTAGGCGAACACCAGTGGTGGACCCAACAGACCGAAAGGGGCTGCATTCTCGGTCGCGGGCAAACGTTCATTTGTCTGTCAAGCCTGACACAATATGACGCCGCCCTTGCAATGGAACATGCCAAGGCGCACCGGGACTATCAACGCTGGTATCTCAAGCGGAACGATAAACTTGAGCCGCTGACGGGTCGCCAGCGGGCGCCCTGGACGGTAGAAGTGTGGAGACTTTGGGGCGATGGTCCCCATGCAATCGCGGAGGAATAAACCTTGCGCGAAGTGTGCTTCGAGCACCGTTGGGCGGATACTACACACCACGCAGAAAGAAGCGGAACTACCCCTCCAAGACTGAGCGCGACGCGCATTGGTGGAAGGGATTCCGCAAGGCCATCTACCACCCGGACCACAAGCCGTGGACGGACATCGATGCAATCGATGCCGGCATGAATGGTCAGGAAATCCACAACGACACGCCTGCCGAAATGCGGTCGTTTGCAGACGGCTTCAAGTGTGGACAGACGTTCATCCACTTGTACCGCAAGCAAGCCTCCAACTTTCCGGATTTGGAGCGCCACCTTGCGGGCGGCTCTGGAATGGAGCGCGGCGTTGAGCAGTTCGCGTCGAAGGTCGCTGAGGTGGCATCCGACCCCTTCGGGGAGGCCGGCGATGTCGTCGATTTCTTTCTCCAGCTCGGCTAGTCCGGGTGTCGCCGCTGTACCTGCTCTCGCCATTGGCGGCGGCAGCGTAGCGGTCGCGGCAATCGCCGCTCCTGAGCTGCTCGCATTGGCTGCGTCTGCTCCCCTACTTCTGCTGGCCTGAACGGCTGGCGCGTGTGCTCAAAGCACTACATGTCTGAGACTCTCTTTCTTCATGGCCTCGCAGACGACCTCGGCGTCGAAGCTGCTGACCTCCGCCACTCCGTCTTGCTGGCTGTCAGCCAAGCCGCGGACCGTCCCACCCGAGACACCCGCGGGCTCTTCGTCCTGAAGAGCAACACCAGCACCCCAGCCAACGACTTCATTTTGCCCAAGGGCACCTCGGAGACGATTGTCTTCGTGCAGGACCAAGAGGGCATGTTCCCGATGGCCGGCCCGCGCAAGAGCACGAATGGCATCGGCATCGTGGTCTCGGGTCAAGGCGACGACGATGACGTCTACTGCTTGGTCGAAATCACCGGACTGCTGCCCGATGGGGAAGTCTGGGAAGAGCGCTACAGCTCTGGCAAGCACGTGATTGAGTTTCCCAAGCTCATTTCGGCGTCTGCCAAGATTGAAGTCACCTTCACCAACCCCACCGACAACACCACCGGAACCGACTTCAACATCGGCACCACCGCTTGGATGCTGCGTGCCAAGTCTCGCGTCACCGACGCCGGGCGTCGCCAGCTCGCGGAGCGCATCGGCTCCGACAAGGTCGGCGGTGCGAAGGGTGCCCTCTTCGGCACCGTTGGCGAGATGATTGAGAAGAGCTTCGGGGTGCGTGACCGCATCAAGAACCAAGCAGCCGCGATGCTGCACGGTGGCGACCGGCCCGGCGCAAGCAAGGCGCTCTCCGGCATGGCAAGCGCTGTCAAGGGTGGCATCGCAAGCGCTGTCAGCAATGGCACCTTGGCAAACAAGGCCTTCGGCAAGGCCATGCTTGAGCAAGGTTCTGAGGTCATCAGCAACGCGCGCGAGAAGATTGGTGCCTTCCTCGGCCGTTGAAAGGACCGAGCTGGGCTGTCGCCAAGGTGGGCGGTGGCATCGCTGGGGGCTGGCAAGTCCCTGAGTAGCGAACCAGCTCCGGGGTTTGGTTGAGCCCCGTTTGTCCCTGTCGCTGACCTTTGGGCAAGGTCAGGGGCCCACCCGCTGCCCTTCTTCTCTGTGCGCTCAGGCGTCGTGTTTGACAAAGAGACCATTCAAAAGCTCTGGGAATTTATGGGTTCCCTGCGAGAAGAGTACGGCGGGACCAAAGAGGCTCCGGCCGTCTACACCTGGGCCGGCAAGGGCTACGGTGGCGCGAACATCGTGGACGGGATTCCGCACGGATTGGATTGCTCCGGCTTTGTGCTGGGCTTGCTCCGTCGCCTGCTTCTGTACCCGCATGGCGGGCAGATAAACAGTCAGGCCATGCACGACCAAGCTGTGCCCGTGGCGTCCGATGAGACCAACATTTTTGACCTCATCTTCTTTGGCACATCGCCGTCGGGCGTGTACCACGTCGCGATGGTGCTCATTCCCGGCGTGCTGTACATCGACTGCGGCGGCGGGGGAAGCAAGACCAAGCCCGGGGGCGCGGACTGGCCACCTGCGCGCGGTCGCGTTTTCCGCTTCAACAAGTGGAGTTTCCGCTCCTCGGAGTTGGTGTCCTATGGCCGGCTTCGCAAGGCGGTTTCAGAAGAGGACCACGCCATCGTGGCCGAATGGAAGCAGCACGTGGCTGCATGTCGGCGCGGGGAATGTCTCCAGCTCTCGGAGCGTCTGGTCAAGAATAAGTACCGGCCCATGTGGCAGGGCTACGACGGGCTCGGACTGTGAGCGATTTTGGCCAAAAAGCCAAGTCGCTTGGACTGCTGGCGTTGCAGATGATGACGTATTCAACGGCTCCGCCCGTGGCGTATGCCGCGGCCAAAGCCAATGAAGACACGCTCGACGGCACATCCTGGGATGGCGGCGGGGTCAGCAAGGTCAACGACTTCACGTTGAATGTAGGAGAAACGGCGATGGATGTTTTCGGCAACGTGGGCAACTACATCGTCCCGGGCTCCGGCACGGCGATTTCGGCTCAGAAAGACCTCATCGATGGCTACATCGATGACGGGGACTTGTCCGGGCTGGGCATGGCCGTAGCCGAAACGGCGGCCGCGCTCAGCGGCTCGGACGCTGCGGGCGACCTTGGCAAGCAGGCTCTCTTGGCTGCCGAGTACATCCCCGGGGCACCGTGGCGGCCACCCGTGGCCGTGCTGGTGCCAGATACGGTCGTTCCGTTCCGTGTCCAAGAGGTAGACGCCTGCATCATCGCCGGGCTTGCGGGCGACCGCGATGCGCCGGTGTTTCAGTGGCTGCGCGAGGTCAAGGCCGCGCAAGCCGTCACAATCGAGGTGCAACCGGGTGTGCGTGAGTACGCATCCAACCGCATCGCGACTATCAAGGCCGCAAAAGCAGCCGCTCCTGTGAGTTGAGAGGAAAGATGGCCGGAATGCCAGTGTTGATTTGGCCCGTTGGGTCCCGCTACAAGTGGAGTGCAGGCGGAAAGACAGGCTCGTCGACGACCAAGGCTGGCGCCAAAAGCGCAGCCAAAAAGGCCCTTGGCGGCACCCGCAAGGCGGGCACTTGGTGCAACGCGGCGGCTAAGGCGGCAGGCGTGGCTAAGCGCAAGGCACCAGCGAAGCGCAAGGCACCAGCGAAGCGCCGCAAGCGGGCACTCAAGGTGACCAAGGCGGAGAGGGCCCTTCTCAAGCGCTACGGCTATACGCCCAGCGAGAAGGGCGCCCTCATGATTCTCAAGCGCTACGGTTACCGTTGACCGGTTGGGACATCCTCGGACAGACCACCCCAGGGACTGCCCTTGCGGGCGGGACTGCCGGAGTCTGTGTTGCATGGGTGGCTGAAACGGCGGGCATCGTGGTCGGTCCCGAGCTGGCCACGGTCGGCGGCGCACTCCTGACGCTGGCCATCAGCTGGATTTCGAAGCGCGTTCGTGCCAAGCTGGCTGAAAGCACGGCGGCCGCAGCTGCCGAGTTGGAAGCAAAGCCGGAGGATTGACGGGTGCCGGAGCCGTGCATTTGCGGCTCCGGCAAGCCCTGGAAAGGGCGGCCGATAACGCAGCAAGAAAGCGGGATAATATACATTATCGGAATGTGGACCTGTGAGCGAGGTCAAGCCACCGCTCGTGGACCGGGCTACCCTGCTTCCGTGTTCTCGTTTCTACCGCTCGGCCTTCTACACGCGTGCCTGCCGCCTGGTCAGGCCTACGTGCTGCAAGCCCCCGACCTGGTCGCCAACACCAGCAGCTTGGACTTTGGCGCTGTCGCCTTCGAGGCGCGCTTGGAGCTCCCGCTCGGCGTCAACAACCCCAGTGACAGCACCCGCGCGCTGCGCTGCACTGTGGCCACGCCCTTTGCTGTTGAGCAGACGCCCAGCGAGCTGGCGCCCGGGGCCGACGACGTGATCTGGCTGAGCTTCGGCCCACAGGCCTTGGACCCAGCCCAGGCGGAGCTGAGCTGCACGGACGGTGCCGACCTGGTCCTGCTGCTCGAAGTCCAAGGCCAGACAGAGCCTGATGGCGACCAAGATGGCTCTGCCCATCCATACGCTGGCGGCGACGACTGCGATGACTCCAACCCGGAGATTTACCCAGGCGCCACGGAGATTTGGTACGACGGCATCGACCAAGACTGCGATGGTGCCAATGACCAGGACCAGGACGGCGACGGCTGGACCGTGGACAAGGACTGCCAGGACACCGAGGCGACGGTCAATCCAGCCGCGACCGAGATTTGGTACGACGGGATTGACCAGGATTGCAGCGGCGGCAGCGACTACGACCAAGACAAAGATGGCTTTGATGCTGAGCCTTGGGGCGATGACTGCCGAGACGACAGCGAGCGCTACTCTCCGGCTGCGACTGAGATTTGGTACGACGGCGTGGACTTGGATTGCAGCGGCGGCAGCGACTACGACCAAGACCTGGACGGCCTGGATGCGGATCCTTGGGGCCCCGACTGCGACGATACGGACCCAACGATTGGCGCGTGCGAAGCCTAAGGCTCCGGGCGACTCCCCTGCCCCACTCTCATCAGATTTGAGCCGCTCAGCGACTCACCTTCGATGACTAGGGCAGGGGCTCATTGCCGATCTTCGGCTGGTCCACCGCATCACTGCTCTTGGGCGCAAGCATGGAGAGCACCCGGCCTGCGTTGGTCACCGCGATGAGCTGACGGCCCATGACAAGAGGCGCAGTGGTGATTCCGCTGAGGGTTGCCCCCGCATCGTAGCTCCAGTTCAAGGTGCCCAACTCAGCATCCACCAAGTACAAGCTGCCATCTGAGCTCGCGACAAGCAGGCCTGCTGCCGTCTCTTGAGGTTGGGTCAGCGCGCCAGTGGTGCCCGAATCCCAGGTCCAAACAACGGTTCCCGTCGCGCGGTCGATGCGGCGCAGCTTTCCATCTGTCGCCCCATGGAAGAGCACGTCACTGAGCAACAAGGGCGGCTCGGCGCTGCCCACGTCCAGGCGCCACCGAACGTTTCGGGTGCCAACGTCAAAGCTCACCAGGGGCTCGCTGTAGCCGCCCACAAAGACGTCGCCGTCATCCAGTACCGGCGTGGCGATGACGTCTGGGTATCGCCCTTCGCCTACACGCCGCTCCCAGTTGACCTCGCCGTCGGCGGCATCCAAGGCGACCACGGCGCCGTCGGAGAATCCCGCGAGCACAAGCCGACCTGCGACGACCGGAGCCGGGGCTCCAAACAAGGTCAGCTCAGAGTCGCGGGTGGGGTCAGCAGGTCTGGCGTATCGCCAGAGCAGTCGGCCGGTGCCAGCATCCAAGGCGTAGAGCACATCGTCCACACTGGAGACGTACAAGCGCCCCTCGTGCAGAGTGGGCTTGGAGCCGATGGGGGCACCACCAAAGTGCGACCAGACGGGCTCGGTGCCGCCCACTTCGTAGCACCAGGTGTAGCCGCCGGTGTCCGCAAAATAGGTGCGTCCGTCCTCCACGACCGCCTCGGCCTGGACCGGGGCGCCTGCCGCGTAGACATGGAGGAGTTCACCGTCGCCGCGGCTGAGCTGGATGAGCTCATCGCTGCTGGCGGATCCCAAGAAGATGGACTGACCATCGGTGGTGGGCCGTGAGCGCTCGGTGTGCGTAAACGCAGCGATCGGTACGCCGGGGAGACGACGGGCCCAGTGCGGGACCGGCGCCTCTTCAAAGCGGCCTTCCAAGCTGCTGCTCGGATGTTCCTTGGGCCCAACGTCCAGGACGAAGGGTGCAGCCAAGAGCAGGAGCAGCGAGGTCACTCAGCCCTCCGTCGGAGCGGGCAGAGCTGGCATCGTGGCCACTAGGCCGTAGCGGTCAAACTCAGCAGCCCGAGGAGAGCTTGGAAAGCGCTCGAGGAAGGCATCGTAGGTGGCCTGAAGCTGGGCCTGGTCTTCCATCTGCTTGTAGACACTGGCTTGGTAGATCAAGGCCTGCTCGGCCAAGAGTCCGTCCTCGCGCTCGTGCAAGGTGCGGTAGTGCTCTAAGGCAGCTGCAGGGTCGCCAGCCTCCAGAGCGATTCCGGCCAGCGCCGTGCGGGCTCCAAAGCCAAAGAGTCCCTTGTCATAAGCACCCAGGGCGTTCTCATATGCGGCTTTGGCCAGGTCCGGCTTGCCCAAACGCTCGTGGGTCTCAGCAGCCTTGAGCCAAGCCTCTGCAGCAGAGGAGCCACCGGTCGCCTGAGCGGCCGCCTCGTAGCGGCGGGCTCCTTCTTCCAGGTTTGCGACCCGGTTGGCGTCGTTGAGGTCATCGATGGGCAGGATCCCCATTCGAGCCATGGGCTCGATCTTCGGCATCTTGCTGTCCACAGCGTGAATCGCAGCCGCGCCTTCTTTGGCCCGGTTGGTGGTGACGCTGTCGTAGACGTTGTAGGCCAGAGCAGCCACCAACACGACACCGGCAATGGCGGCAAAGCCCTTCCAGTTGCGGGTGAACCACTTGAACAGGCTCATGCGCGCTTGGAAGAGGTAATCGACCTCTTCTTCTTCGCCGGGCAGTGTGCGCTTGTCGTCGTCGGCCACTCAACTCTCCTCTGGCAACACATGAAGTCAGGGCATTGCCCCGTGCGCGCGTGGGCGGAGTTAACGGGGCGTGACCCGGGATGCCATGGCGCAACAAGCCGCCTTGAAGTGCCCACAGGGACCGCAGGAGAGTGAGCATGGCTCGAAACCCCTTCATTGACGCAGAGGCACCCGCGCCTCCCAAGTCCAAGTACACCGTCACCATCGCCAACACTGGCCAGGTCTTAGAGGTGGATCCAGAGAACCTCGCGGGCAAGCGCTACGACGGCCAGGAGGGCTCCCTGCTGCGGACGCTGCTCCAGGCCGGGATCGACTTGGACCACGCCTGTGGCGGGGTTTTGGCTTGCTCGACCTGCCACATCTACGTGGAACAGGGCCTGGACTCTGCGCCGGAGCCTATCGACGAAGAAGAGGACATGCTGGACCTGGCTCCTGCGCTGCGTGACAGCTCGCGGCTGGCCTGCCAGTGCGTCCCGGACGGCTCGGTCAACGTGGTCATTGAGATGCCCACATGGAAGCGCAACGAAGTCAGCGAAGATCACTGAGTGATCCGAGTAGCGGGCGGTGCTCGCCTGGACGGCCCGCCTACTTCTGACGGCTGTTGACTCCGCTGTAGACCACAGAGACGCCTTTGGCGCTGAGCTCCCAGTGGCACCACTGCTTGCGCTTGTAGGCCAGCTTGACCGCTTTGGCTCTGGGGCATCCCTGCACCAGCACGGCGTCCTGGATCGAGCCCAGCCACTCCAGGCGCGCTGGATAGAAGCGAAAGCCTGCCTGACCAAGGCTGGTCTTTAGGGCGGCATGACGCTTCAAATCGTCCTCGCTGTTGGGCGCGCCCAGAGGCCGGCAGGCGCTCAAGAGCACGGCCCGGGGCAGGAAGCGTGCGTGACCAGCGAGCCCTCCGCTCAGGTCAAGCTCGTCAACGGTGATGCGCGCCGACTGCGCTGCGGCGAGGGTTTCCAATGGAATGGGCATGGCCCACCGATAGCCCCACCGCTTCCCGTGATCCACCCAGGCACCCCACGGAGGGTACCCAGCTACACTGCGCGGGTGAACCGCCGCGATCTCTTCATCCTCGCCGTCGTGCTTCTGCAGGGACTCATCCCCCTGCACTACTACCTGGGCGTCTCGCATCCCTACGACGAGCGTTTCGCGTGGCGCATGTTCTCGGAGACACGCCTGGTCAAGTGCCAGGTGCAGTTCAAAGCGGATGGCGTGGAGATCCCCCTCAAGCGCAGCTTCCACTCCGCCTGGATCACGCTGCTCAAGCGCGGCCGGCCCTCCGTCGTCGAGGGCGTGCAAGACCGCGTCTGCGCCACCCACGCCGGTCAGGAGGTGACCCTGCTCTACCGCTGCCGCCAAGTCGACGGTGAGGATCCCGTCTTCAACGACGGCAGCACCTCGGTTTGCCCGTGAGCTCACCATCCGCCTCGCCCGCTCAAGCCGCCCCTTCACGCTGGCAGCGCTTTTGGGACGCGGAACATGACCAGCCCCTCGTTCGGCCCTTCCGGGTGCTGTTCTTTGGCATGTTGGGCTTTGATTGTTTCTCTCAGATCTCCCACCTGAGCCGCTACGGCGTGGGCGGGTTCAACGTCTCCCACTTCCCCTTCTTAGACGGACTGCTCCCCGCACCCGAGGCCACCTGGATGCTGGCTTTGGTCCTGCTCCAAGTCGTGCTCTGCGTGCTCGCAGCGGCTGGGGTTCAGCTCAAACGCACCCTGCCCTTGCTGGCCCTCTCCTACGGCGCGACCTACTTCTGGAGCCAGCTCGACAGCTACCAGCACCACTACTTGGTGGCCGTCGTACTGCTCATTCTCGCAGGTGCTGCGTGGCTCAGCGAGAGGCCAGGGGGCGCCCTTCCAGGCTGGTCCATGCGCCTGGTCCGGGTCCAGCTGGCCATCCTCTACTTCTGGACTGCCGTGACCAAAGCGGAGCCTCAGTTCTTGAGCGGCGAGGTGCTGCAACCCCTGCTCACAGAGCAGTGGGCCATCGACTGGATCCAGTCCACCGCCGCTCGCCTTGGCCAAGAACCCATCACCCTGTACGGGGCGCTCTCGTGGGGTGCGCTGATCCTCGAAGTCTTCCTGGTCTTGGCGATGCTCTTCCCCGAGCGCTTGCGCTGGCCCGGATTGATCCTTGGCTTGGGCCTGCACGTCACGATCGAGCTCGCCGGATTCAAGATTGGGAACTTTTCCTACCTGATGGTGGTGATGTACGTGCTGCTGCTCCCACCTGGCCTCTTCGCCAAGTGGGGCGCGCTGAAGCGCGGCCTGCCCGGGCCGGCCTGGGGCTGGCTGAGCGCCGCAGTGGGCCTTCTCGCCCTGGCCATCGCGTGGCTGCCTGTGCCGAGCAGCGCCGTGCTCGGGCTGCTGGTCGCCGGCCTGACCTTGGCTTGCATCTGGGGCAGCTCCGGTTTGAGGCTGCTCTCCCCTGCCCTGGCCGCCATCGCCCTCGTGGGCCTGCACGCCAGCACAGACCAGCTGCGCGATTTCTACCGCTACATGGGTGGAGATGCCCGCGCGCGCGCCGACACCGAGCAAGCCATCTACGCCTACGAACAAGTCATCTCCATCGATCCCGACTACTTTTCAGGCACGGTGCGCTTGGGAGATCTGTACCGAGCCAGCGGCCGTATCGACGAGGCACGCAGCCTCTATGAGCGCGCTGCGAGCATAGAGCCCGACAACCCAACCCCAAAAGAGCGGCTGCGGGGCCTACCATCCCCCTGACACCTCTCGCGGCTGACCTTGCTGTCACAGCCCAGGGAGCCTATTCTCAGAGGGGCCCAAACACGGCTCCCAGGAGTGACTCGATGTCCGACATTGCAGGGCAAACCACCCAGCAACTCTTCAACAAGTGGCGCTCCGGCGACGCGCAAGCCGGCCAGGTCATGGCCCAGCGCTTCTCTGACTGGTACTACGCGATCTCGGCCTCTCGGCTGGGAGATCGCAACTGTCGTACAGCTCTAGAGCGAGCCTGCCAGCGCTTCGCTCAGGGGGTTGCATCGGTCACAGAAGCCAAGCAGCTGCCCATCTGGGCCCACGGGATCATCGCCGAAGAGATTCAAGCTGCCGGCGGTCGCGTCAGCGGCGGGGACCACCCCAACGCATTGACTGGCCAGCGCAGCCCAACGGAGCTCCTTCAGCAGGTCGCGCCCAGCCTGACCCACCAAGAGCTTCGCCTGCTCGCGCTGTCCTTCGATGCAGACGCCACCCTGGCCGACGTCAAGTCAGCCGCGGACGCCAACGGCGGCTACCCCTTGGCAGTCCTCCAGGCCCGCTACGCCCTCAAACGCGTCCTCGTGAGTCAATGCGGCGTGGCCTTCACAGAAGTGCCCGACAAGGCCAACTTGGACTGGGGTCCCCTGCCCCTCTACGAAGGCGGTCGCATGAGCCTGGGCAAGGAGGAGCAGGCCTTCGAGACCTGGATGCTCTCCGACCTGAAGCTCTGCAAGGACATCGCTGAGTTTGCTGCCTTCGCTCTGGCGCTTCGCGGCGGCGCGTACAAGAAGTACCAAACCGAGCAAGCGGCAGCTCCGGCTCCGGCTCCCAAGGCCGCTGCACCAGCCCCCAAGGCACCCGTTTCTGAGCCAGCACCTTCCGGTGGTGGGTCCAGCAAGCTTCCGATGATTATCGGGGCCCTCGTGATCGCGATGATCGTCGTAGCCGCTGTGCTTCTGCTCCGCTAAGCGGGGCGGCCGGAGGACGTGAACATGTCCGATTGGAGCCCCTGGGGCTTGGATGCCTCGGCGATCAGTGAGCTGCGCTTGGCCAGGGCTCTAAAGGCCCTGGACGCTGGGGATCCGACAACGGCCACCATCGAGGCCGAAGAGCTCCTAGACGAGGAGCCCGACAACCTCGAAGCGGTCGTTCTCGTCGGCGAGGCCAGCCTTGATCTGGGCGCCTTCGCCACCGCGCGCATCTCCTTCCAGCACGCCTTGAGCATCGATGAGACGCTCACCAAGGGCTGGGCGGGCCTGGCCTTGGCCTGCTACGAGCTCACGGACCTGGAGTCCTGCGCAAGCAGCGCCCAACAGGGCCTTCGTCTCGACGAGCAAGACCCGGCTCTCTGGTACTACCTCGCCGTGGCGCTCGAGCAGCTTGAACACCCAGAGAAGGCGGAGCAGGCCTTCACCCAGGCCGCGCGCATCGACGGGGCAAACTTTCCCAAGCCCACCCGCTTCACCCTGGAGCAGTGGGAGCAAGCCCTCAAGAGCGCCATGGAGTTGCTCCCAGCCGCCTTGCGAGACTGGTACGAGCGCTTTCCGGTGCACATCAAGCGCTTCCCAGACTTGGAGGAGCTTCGCTCCGCCGAGCCACCCCTGAGCCCCGCTGCGGGCGCCCTGTACCTGGGTGTCCCGCCCCCACTGGGCTTCGGGAACGCCTGGGCCACACAGCCAGAGCAGGTGCGGGTGTACTGCGGGAACCTGGAGCGCAGCGCGCCTACGCCGCCAGACCTGGCTCGCGTGGTCGCCACAGCCCTGCGCCAAGAAGCGCTGGACTGGTTGGGCCTGGACGAGAACTCAGCCCCGCTGAGCTGAGCTCACGACCCAGCTGCTATTCCCATTCGATTGTCGCTGGGGGCTTGGAGCTGATGTCGTAGACGACCCGGTTGATCCCGGAGACCTCGTTGATGATGCGTGAGCTGATCAGCCCGAGCACCCGGGGGTCCATGGGGTACCAGTCGGCCGTCATGCCATCTGTACTGGTGACGCAACGTAGGGCAGCGACCGCCTCGTAGGTGCGCTCGTCCCCCATCACGCCCACCGTCTTGACGGGCAAGAGCACCGTCAGCGCCTGCCAGATCTCATCGTAGAGGCCGGCCTTGCGGATCTCCTCCATCGCGATGTGGTCCGCCTTACGCAGCACGTCGCAGCGCGTCTTGGTGACCTCGCCCAAGATACGAATCGCGAGCCCTGGGCCTGGGAAGGGGTGCCGGTCCACGCGCCAGGAGTTCAGACCCAACTCACGACCCAAGTCCCGCACCTCATCCTTGAAGAGCTCCCGAAGGGGCTCGATCAGGGACATCTCCATGTCGTCGGGCAAGCCGCCCACGTTGTGGTGGCTCTTAATGGTCGCGCTGGGCCCCTTGAAGGAGACCGACTCGATGACATCCGGGTAGAGGGTGCCTTGGGCCAGCCAGTCGGCGCCGCCGATCTTGGCCGCTTCAGCCTCGAAGACACGGATGAAGTTCTCGCCGATGATCTTGCGCTTGGCCTCGGGGTCGGTCACCCCTGCCAGCTTGCCCAGAAAGAGCGCTTCTGCATCCACAACCACCAGGTTGTACTCGCCGAACTCCTTCGCCACACTCTCTCGCTCATTGTGACGTAGCAAGCCGTGATCGACGAAGATGCAGGTGAGCTGGTCGCCGATGGCCTTGTGGAGCAAGGCGGCCGTCACGGAGCTGTCCACCCCGCCGGACAGACCACAGATGACCTGCTCCTTGCCGACCTGACTGCGGATCTTCTCGACCTGCTCGTCGATGAAAGAACCCATGGACCAATCCCCGGTGCATCCGCAGATCTCGAAGAGGAAGTTCTTGATCAGGCGCTTGCCCTGGGTGCTGTGGGTCACCTCGGGGTGGAACTGCAGGCCGTAGCGACGCGCCTCCGCGTTCTCAAAGGCCGCCACTGGACAGCCGGAGCTGCGCGCGACAGTGCGGTAGCCGGTGGGCGCCATGGCCACGTGGTCGCCGTGAGACATCCAGACCTGGCCCTCGTCGGCCATGCCCGCGAAGAGCGCTCCAGGGGACTCCCCGAGCTCCAGAGAGGCCTTGCCGTACTCCCGGTGCTGACCGCGCTCCACCAAGCCATCCCCCAAGTGGGCCATCAGCTGCATGCCGTAGCAAATGCCCAAAATGGGAACCTGGAAGTCCAGCCACTTGGGATCAAAATCCGGCTTCTTCTCGCTAAGAACGCTCTCGGGGCCACCGGAGAGCACCAAGCCCATCAAGCGCTCGGGCATCGTCTCCGGAGCTGCGTCGGTGCAAGGGCGAATCTCGCAGTAGACGCCCTGCTCACGCATGCGCCGCGCGATGAGCTGGGTGTACTGAGAGCCAAAGTCGAGAATCAGAACCAGCTCGTGCCCGTGGACCATTGGGACCTCCAGAAGGACCCCTGTTCTAGCCCGTCAGGCCCCCTCCGCGGAAAAGCGTTTCCCTAAGGTTTCAGCCGCCCTGAACTGCTCGCGCCACTTCGGCGCTGAACTGACCACCGGTGTAGCCGTCCAGCTCGGCGGTGAGCTCCATCAGACGCAGCTGCTGGTCTACCTGAGCGCGCACGTCCTTGGGTGGATCAAGCAGCATGTCCACCTGCAAACGGCGGCGATCAAAGTAGAGCCCGGTGACCTGAGTGAGCACCGTGTCCCGGAGCTTGACGACGTCCTGGGACTCGGAGATCACACGGATCTGTGCCGAGGACATGACGAGCTCGTCCAGGTCCCAGCGAACCTGTACCTGAGCTTGCCAGCGCTGCTCGGAGTCCCCTTCTTCGAGATCTGCCGTGGTCCCTGCGTAGGCAAAGTCCTGACCGAAGGTGTCTTGAAAGGTGTAGCGCGCAGTCAACTGCGGCAGCCAAGCACTGTTCTTGCTGGCCCTGAGCCAGTTCTCAACCTGTTCCCGGTTGGTGTGCGTATAGGCCATGGCCATGTCTTGGACTTGCTGAACGCTGGGCTCAGGGTCGAATGCACTGAGCACCTCGTCCGCGCTGGAGTAGCCACGCACCGCCATGACGCTGGGGGTCAGGTCCACGGAGGTGTTGGCGCGCAGCTCGTCGAGGCGCGCATCGTTCATGCCGGGCAGCACACGCAGCTCTTCAACAGAACCAAGCCGGCCGCGAGACTCGCGCAGCCCCACGATGGCCTCGGCGGTGGATTGATCGATGGTGCTCAGGCTCGCCAGAGCTTGGGCGTCTGCCGAGTTGAGAGGAAGGACCGATCGCTCCACCTCTTGCACCACAGGCGCTGGCGCCGTGGCGGGGGTGTCAGCGGCGAGCATTAGGGCCAGAACAAGGGCACTCATGGGGTCTCTCCATCGGAGGCAGCAGACGCAGACGTGGAGAATTTCCCGTCGGTGTAGGCGTCCAGCAAGGCGGTTGTTTCTTGAATCTTGAGTTCGTGCAGCGTCTGGGCGCGCAGATCATCCCCTGGGATGCTGTTCTGCTCGGCCAACATTGTGCTGCGCGAGAGGTAGAGGTCGGTGACTTGGCCCGCGACGTTGCGCTGGTAGCGCACACTCTTGGACTGGGCGTTGGCGGCCGCGACAGGGAGCGCCGTGGCGTCCTGGGTGGACATCACCTCGCCGTCGAGCACGTAGTAGGTGTCCCCGGAATAGACGTCAGTGGCGCCATCCACCGAGCTGTAGGAGGGGTTGGAGCCGTTCCAAGTGAGCTGGGCACCGACGAACCAGCGCAGGGTTGAGTCCCCTGTGGTGAGCGTGGCCTCGTACTCCGAGCCTCGTCGGAAGTCCTGCTGCGCCCTACCTTGGATGATCAAGTCTGGGACCAATCTGGGGGCCAAGCTGGCGATGGGCCGCAGGGTGTTGGCGCGCATGCCCGGTCGGTTCAAGGTCAGGTAGAGGGTGTCGTCCAAGCTCAAGCCAGGCGTGTTCCCGGTACGAAAGACGGCCTGCACCTCTTCCTCGGGCTCCATGCGCCAGAGGCCCTCTGGGGTCGCCGCGACCAAGTACTCTTCCACAACCAGCACGTCGCTGGTGATGGGCTCGGGCAGCCCGTAGGAGACCGGCTGCCAGCGCACGCCGCCGTCCAGGGACTCCCAGATTCCGTCGCGAGTGGCCGCGATGAGGTTGCGCCCCGAGGGACCCTGAGAGAGGTTCGAGGTCCCCGGCAAGGGGGTGCCGCTCAAGGCGAAGACCGACTGGCCCCCATCGTCGCTGCGCAGGACCTCGCTGTCCGTGGCGATCCAAAGCCCCCCAGTCATGGAGGGGTCGGCCTGCAGGGCACGCAGGTCCGCCTCGACCTGGCCCATCTTCCCTGCCGGCGCCCAGGCCATGCCATCCATCGAGAAGAACAGGCCTTGGTCCGTCGCGGCGAAGAATGCACCACCGCTCTGGGCCACATCCCGCACCCGAACACCGCCCATTCCGCTGGCGTCGCGCCAGTTGGCTCCAGCGTCGCGGGAGAGCTTGACCCCATCTGAGCTGCCCGCCAGGATGCTGCCGTCAGGGGCCAGGAGCATCGAGGTCAAGGTGCTCGCCTCGGAGAGCTTCCGCCAGCGCGCTCCGCTGTCCATGGAGCGCCAGAGACCATCGCTTCGCGAGAGCAAGACCACCCCGCCCCGCTCCGGGTGGAACCAGAGACTGCCACCGATCCGCATCTGTGGGTCGCCTACCGCACCCTGGCCGCGCTGCACGAGCAGGTCTACGTCGTTGGCGTCTACCGCGAAGCGCTCCTGGTCGTCGTTCTCCTCCCCGTCAACCACCTCGTCCTCGAAGAAGTCCTGGGCTGTGGCCTCGGCTTCCAAGAGCAGCGCCTCGTCGTCAAGGGACTCGATCAGCGGGCCTGCCGAATCCAAGGTCTGTCTCCAGCTCTGTCCGCCGTCTACGCTCTGCCAAGCAGCACCCCGCAGATCGACAGCCAGGAGGAGCTTGGGATCCTGGGGGTCCTGAGCCAAGTCCACGAAGGCGTTCTGGGTCTGCAGAGTACGACGCCAGACCCAGCCCTCGCTGTGGTCCTGCGCTGCAGGAGCCACGCTCTCGCTCGGGATTGGCGCCACGGGCTCCGGCACCTCTTGGGCGCTGAGCGCACCCAAGATGAGGGCGGCCATGAGACTGGGCTGCGGCAACATCCACACTCCGTGAGCGGCAATCCTACGGGCCACCTCGGGCCGGGTCAAACCGCCACGGTTACTGGAGCGTGTCACACCCCACCCTGGAGGCTGAATGCGCGTTCTTCAAGCCGCTGCCGATGCGCTCAGGTCGGGGGAGAAGGCCGTGCTCGTGACGGTCATCGGGGTCAAGGGTTCGGCACCTAGACGGGGCGGCGCCCGAATGCTGGTGTACGGCGACGGGCGCAGCATAGGAACGGTTGGCGGCGGTCAGTGGGAGTACCTCTTGGTGCAAGAGGCCCTAGAGGCCCTCGCCTTGGGTCGCTCCCGCCGCGTCGCCAAGCACCTGACTCAGGAACTCGGCATGTGCTGTGGTGGCGCGATGGAGGCGATGGTGGAAGTCTTGGACCCAAACCCCGAGCTGCACATGTGGGGCGCGGGCCACGTGGCCCAGCGTTGTGCACCTCTCGCACTCGGCCTCGGATTCCGTGTGCGGGTGTATGACGCACGAGAGGAGCTGCTCGCCTTGTCAGCCTTCGATGCTTGCACCCGCATTGAGGGGGACCCGCGCAGGACGCTGCCAGCTCTGGGCACGGCGGACTACGGGTTGATCCTCACCCACGACCATCAACTCGATCAGGACCTGGTCGAGGCCTTGCTCCCCCAACCCTTTGCGTACTTGGGCATGATCGGCAGCCGGGCCAAAGTGACCCGCTTCTTCCAACGCCTGGAAGTCTCGGGGATGGACACCACGCTCTTCACCAAGCTCAGCGCCCCCGTGGGCCTGGCAATCGGCGCGGTGACCCCTGCGGAGATCGCGGTCTCCATCATGGGAGAGCTGGTGCAGGTCCGCCGGGGACAGCGAGAGACCTACAACTTGAGCAACGCAAAGCTCCCGGCGAGGAGAGGAGAGGCCTTGCCTCCAGGCCTGCGGGATGACGGCAGTTAGGAGGTCGCTTCAATCAGCTTGAGCTTCTCGGAGACGACGTCCAGAAGGTGCTCTAGCCGAAGCGGCTTTTGCAGGAAGCCGTTGAAAGACTCGCGGGCAATGCGTTCGTCCAGCTCAGGGTCTCGATAGGCCGTGCACGCGAGGACAGGCGTATTGCGGTTCTCCTTGCTCTCGCGCAGTGTCGCCAACACCTGAAAGCCGTCCATGTCAGGCATCATGATGTCCATGAGGATGAGGTCGGGCTTGAAGCGCGCCACAATCATGCCCGCCGCAAAGCCGCTGTTGGCGACCTCTACCTTGAACGAGCCCTTCATCTCCAGGTACTCGCTGACCATCTCGCAAAAGGCCTGGTCGTCATCTACGACCAACACCCGCGGAACCCGGTCAACGGTGCGCAAGAACTCCGCGCTCAAGGGATAATTGAACTCCCGAGCGAAGCGAACCAGATCCGCCGCGGCGATGCGCCGGTGCCCGCCTGGGGTCCGATGCGCTGCCAGCTTGCCAGCGTTCACCCAGTTCACGACCGTAGGCAGGCTGACGCCCATAAGCTTGGCCACCTTGTGGGTGGTCAGGTACTCCGCGGTGGTGAACGTTTCACTCATCCGGGCCATCCTACTACGCGGTGTCAGTGCGGCGCATCGCCTGGAGCCATGAGGCGGGCTGCCAGAAGCTCTAGTCCCGTCAGCAGGCGCTCTGACTGGTCTGCGATGGTCGAGACCGCTCGCTGCTGTTTGGGCTGGAGGCTGCCGAGCAACTCCTCTCCAAGCAGCTCGCAGTAGCCACTGACGACCCCCAAGGGGCTACGGAGATCATGGGCCAATGAGCGCCGCAGATCTCGACGCAGACCCCCTCGGCGCTGAGCGCGTGGCAGGTACCACGACAGGGTCTCTGCGCTGGAGTCTCCAGGTGGAATCCAGGCCCAGGACCAGAGCCGAGCTTGGGGACTTGGACAGCTTCCGATCCCGATGACCGCTGGAGCCCACAGCTCGGGGCGCGCTTCGATCGACAGAAAGGCACCGCTGCCTGGCTCGACCAAGACAAGGTCCGCCCGCCACCAGTCTGCGGGGTCGACCAGTTCGACTTCTACTCCGCAGCGTGAGCCGGCAGCGTGCGCAATGTCGGCAAAGGATGCCTGCTCAACCGCAACCTTCAACAAATCATGCTCCAAACAAAAAACGGGGCCCGAAGGCCCCGTTTCGTTCAGAGGAGGCCTCGCCTCACTCCATGATACGGAATCGGAAGAAGGTCTCACCAATGATGACCTCTTCACCGCCGAAGAGACGGCGCTCCGTGATCAGCTCACCGTTGACCAACGAGCCATTGGAGGACTTGTTGTCTTCGATGTAGAAGTTGTCTCCGCGACGGAAGACCTTGCAGTGGTAGCGGCTCACTTTGGAGTCGTTCTTGATCTGGATGTCGTTGTCCCGACCACGACCAATCGTGAGCGTATCGCCCATGAATGGGTAGATCTGCTCCTCGGCAGTGCCTTCTTGGTAGATGAGCAGCGCGCGACGGTCTTCACCGCTTGCACCACCCTCGTCGTCCTCGACACTCAGGCCCAGGTCCTCGACGTCACCCACCAGGTCGATCTCGACGTCGCCGTCGTCACCACCCAGAATGTCCATCTCGTCGTCGCCGTCGAAACCAAAGTCCACGTCGACAGACTCACCGTCACCGTCATCCTCGCCGGCCTCGCCAGCTTCGATGGAGATGATTTCCTCGTCGTCTTCCTCGCCGACCCGGACAGCAGCGCTGGCCTGGTCACCGAAGACGCCGGAGAGGTCCTCACGGATGGAGTCGGTGCTGGAGTGCACACCGTCGCCCGAAGGCTCCTCGGTGAACATCGCGTCGTCGTCGAACTCGTCAACTTGACCGCTCAGGTCCTCGACTTCGCCGCCGAAATCTTCAACTTCGCCACCGAAATCTTCCACTTCGCCACCGAAGTCCTCGACCTCGCCACCAAAGTCCTCAACCTCGCCACCAAACTCTTCAACGTCTTCGGAGGAGTCAGATAGCGCGGGCTCCTCGTCGTCGTCGTCTTCGTCTTCGCCTGCGTCCACCTCGACCTCAGCCTCGGTGTCAGGCACAGAGACGCCGGTGTCGTGCTCGGCCTTTTCAGCCAGCTCAACCCAACGGTGCAGGGACTCCGAGAAGTCGCCCTTGTCGGACTCCAGAGACTCCAGGCGCTCGCCTGCAGCGTCCAGCTCGTCCTTGAAGGTAGAGGCTTCAACTTCGAACTCGTCGTCGCTGAGCTCACCAATTGCCTGGCGGAGCTGAAGCTCCTCCATCTCTTCATCGGCACTCGCCTTCTTGGCGTTCACCTCTTCGATCTGGTCTTGCAGTGATGCCAAGACTTCCTCGATCTCGGTGACCTGCGGACGGATCTTGTCCGCGATCTCGAGGGACGAAATCTCGTTCTTCATCACCACCTTCTCGATGGTGGCAGCCGAGAACTTTCCGCTCTGCTCCTGCGCACGATCGATGAAGGTTCGGAGCTTGGCGTACTCCTCAAGATGACCCTTGAAACTTTCCAGCAGCTCGGTCTGTTCCATGTGCTCCAACCACTCCCGGGACGAGGGTCCCAAAACTCAACATGCCGCTCCGAGAATGGAGCCGCGACAGGTGGGTTTTAGTGCGTGCGATGCAGTGGAGTCAAGGTGACGTCTGTCACGGCTCGCCCATTGGCCCGAGAGCGACCGACAAAGAGACGTGGAGACCACCGGCCGTTGGGCTTGCTTGAATTCGCGCGCGGCGGCGCTTGGCCTTGCTTGTGGCGTCGCTGACGGCGTAAACCCGGAACAGGGTCTCCACCCCGATGAGGGGAACCAAGGACTGATAGTTCTCGGTGTATGCGAAGAAGGCTCCTGTGCCGACCAGAACGAGCTCCACAACCGCATATCCAAGGCCCAATCCACGCTCTCCCAGGAGGAGATGACCGGTGCCTGGCCAGAGCATCGACGTCCCGAAGACCACCAACGGGCGCGGGCTGTGCTCCCTTAGGCGCGCCAACTCCACGCTCTGGCGGTGGTAGAGCTCAGCGACCTCTTCCTTCAAGAAGACGGTGGAGGCGGGCTCTCCGTTGATCCAGGCAGCCTCGACCAGCGCCAGGCTGACTTGGTACTCCTGATTTCTACCTGTGAGCACCAACGAGGTCGGGCCGGCGCTCTTGACAGCCCCCTGAATCTCCCCTCCCCCGAGCAGCTCAACTTGTACCTGATCGCCAGGATCCAGAGCCAAGGCCGCGGCGCAAAAGAGCAACGGGCTCACCCGACGTAGCCGTGGTTCTGCTCCAAGTTCTCAAAGCGGGTGAACTTGCCTTCGAAGAAGAGCTTCACCGTTCCCGTTGGGCCGTTTCGTTGCTTCGCTACGATGATCTCAGCGACATTGGGCTCGGTGGTGGTGTCCGGGTTGTAGTACTCATCCCGGTAGATGAACATGATGATGTCTGCGTCCTGCTCAATGGCGCCAGACTCACGCAGGTCGCTGACCATGGGCCGCTTGTCGGCTCTCTGCTCCACAGCGCGGTTGAGCTGACTGAGCGCCAAGACGGGCAAATCCAGCTCCTTGGCCATGTGCTTCAGACCACGGGAGATGGCCGAGATCTCCTGCTCACGAGACTGAGCATTGGCGCTCATGAGCTGCAGATAGTCGATGACGATCATCGAGAGGTTTGGGTTCCTCGCTTTGAGGCGCCGAGCCTTGGAGCGCACCTGAGTGATGCTCAGACCGGGGGTATCGTCGATGAACATCGGTGCGTGGTACAGGGTCTCGTTGGCTGCCTCTAGTGCGGGCCAGTCCTCGGCCTTAGACAGCATGCCGGTACGCATCTTGCCTGCATCGACCCGGGCCTCAGAACCCAGAACACGCATTGCGAGCTGACCGGCCGCCATCTCCAGCGAGAAGACCCCGACGCCGTAGCCAGCGATGGCGGCCCGCTGCGCAAAGTTCAGAGCCAGGGCCGTCTTGCCCATGGCTGGGCGCGCCGCCAGGATGATGAGGTCCGAGCGCTGAAAGCCAGCCAGGATGCGGTCCATGTCGATGAAGCCAGTGGGAATACCGGTCACCTCTCCGCTGTGGTTGGAGCGCTCCTCCAACTTCACCCACTGCTCGTCCAAGAGGGCGTTTAGAGGGAGCCAGTCCTTCTTGGAGCGCTGTTGAGCGACCTGGAAGACCTCCTGCTCAGCGAAGTTGAGCAGCTCCGCCAGGTCCTCGGAGCCGTCCATCACCTTCTTGTTGATCTCCGCGGAGACCTTGATGAGCTGGCGAAGCACGCTCTTCTCTTTGACCAGCTTGGCGTAGTACTCCAGATTCTCGGTGCTGGGCACCTGCTCAGGGAGCGAGCTGATGTAGGAGAGGCCACCGAAGTCCTCTGCTGTGTTGCTGGCCACGATGTAGTCGTGCAGCCCCAACACATCGAGTGGGTCTCCCTTGGAGCTCTGAGCCAGCATGAGCTCAAAGATCTTGGCGTGGGCGGCGCTGTAGAAGTCTTCTGGGACCAAGACCTCGCCGATTGAGGGGATCTGCTCGTGGTCCAGCAGCAACCCACCAAGGATGGCGCGCTCGGCGTCCAGCGACTGGGGGAACTGTCGGGTCTCCACACACACCTCATTCAGGGGCTCAGGCTAACCGCAAACGCAGCGGCTTCCCCAAAAAGCCAATCCCAAAGGTTCAGCCCAAAAACAAAGAGGGCGGCGTGGACACAATGTCCACGCCGCCCTCTTGCCGTTGAGGCGCGATTACTCGCGAATCACGTAGACCTTCACGCTGGTGTCGATGCCCATGGGCAGCTTGATCTGGGCGTGATGCACACCCAGGCTGCGAATGGCGTCGTCCAGAATGATGGACTTGCGATCCACCTCGAAGCCCTCAGCGGCCAAGGCCTCCGAGATATCCTTGGTGGTGACCGAACCGAAGAGCTTGTCTTCTTCGCCAGCGGCACGCTTGATGGACACGGCCACCTCAGCGAGCTGAGCAGCGAGCGCCTTGGAGACGTTCTCGATGCGTGCACGGCGAGCAGAGGTCACGCGCTTCTGGTGATCCAGGCGCTTGACGTTCCGCTCATCAGCCAACATGGCCAAGCCACGGGGGATGAGGAAGTTGCGACCGTAGCCATCGGCCACGTTGACAACATCACCCACCAAACCCAAGTTCTTCACGTCTTCCTGCAGGATGACCTTCATGACTCAGCCCTCCTCGGAGGTGGCGTCGGCAGCAGGTGCCTCGGCATCAGCAGCTGGAGCAGCGGCGGCCGCAGCGGCCTCCTCTTCAGCCTTGGCAGCAGCAGCAGCAGCTTCCTTGGCAGCAGCAGCTTCAGCTTGCTTGCGGGCCATCTCGGCGTAAGCAGCCTCTTCGGCGGCACGGACGGCCTCCTCAGCAGCGCGCTTTGCAGCCTCTTCAGCCTTCTGCTTCACGATCTCTTCGGCAGCAGCCTGGGACTCAGACAAGTCCACGTCCACAGCCAGACGAACCGTCAGGAAGCGGAGCAGCTTGTCGTCGATGCCCAAGTTGCGCTCGAGCTCGGCAATCAGGGTTCCGGGGCCCACGAAGCGAACGTAGACGTAGTGGCCCTTGGAGTTCTTCTGGATTGGGTATGCCAGCTTGCGCTTGCCCCAGTCGTCGAAGAACAACAGAGTGCCCTCGTTTCCGCCGATGATGGTCTCGACCTTCTCGCTGATGGTCTTCAGAGTGTCCTCTGGGACCTCAGGCTTGACCACGTAGATGGTCTCGTATTCGTGCTGGATCAGCATTTGAAAAATCCTAGAAACTAAGGAGGCCGTCGAAGTTGGCGAGCATGGGCGCAATCACGAGTGCCACGACGCTCATCAGCTTGACGAGAATGTTGAGAGAAGGACCGGCGGTGTCCTTGAAGGGGTCGCCAACGGTGTCGCCAACAACGGCAGCATCGTGCGTAGGGGTTCCCTTCTGCACGAAGGTGCCGTCAGGCATCTGAAAGCCCTTGCCCTCGAAAGACTTCTTGGCGTTGTCCCATGCACCACCTGCATTGGACATGAAGATTGCCATCGAGACACCGGAGACCGTCACACCAGCGAGCAGACCACCAAGGGCCTCCTTGCCGAAGACAAAGCCAACGATGACCGGCGAGGTCACAGCCAACAGGCCAGGCAACACCATCTGCTTGATGGCTGCGTTGGTGGAGATGTCCACACAGCGCGCAGTATCAGGCTTGGCGGTGCCTTCCAGCAGACCATCAATCTCACGGAACTGACGACGAACTTCTTCAATCATCTCCATCGCTGCCTCGCCCACTGCGCGCATTGCCATCGCAGAGAACAAGAAGGGCAGCATGCCGCCCACGAAGAGACCAGCCATCACGATCGGCTGGCTGATGTCGATGGTCTTCAGACCCGAGGTCTGCATGAACGCGGCGAAGAGAGCCAACGCGGTCATTGCAGCCGAACCGATTGCGAAGCCCTTTCCGATGGCTGCGGTGGTGTTGCCCACTGCATCCAGCTTGTCGGTGCGCTCGCGTACGATTGGGTCCTGGTGAGACATCTCAGCGATGCCGCCAGCGTTGTCAGCGATGGGACCGTATGCGTCCACAGCCAGCTGAATGCCGGTGGTGGAGAGCATGCCCAAGGCTGCGATAGCGACACCGTAGAGGCCTGCGAAGGCGTTCGATGCAACCACACCGATGGCGATCAGCAAGACTGGAACCGCGGTGGACTCCATGCCTACTGCCAAACCAGCGATGATGTTGGTTGCCTCGCCAGTACGAGACTGCTCAGCGATGCTCATCACGGGACGCTTGCCCATCGAGCAGTAGTAGGAGGTCACCAGACCAATGGCGACGCCAGCGGCCAAACCGGCCACCGTTGCTGCGCCAACCTGCCACCACTCCACCACGAGGGCGGAACCAGGAGCAGTGACACCGCTTGCGGGCCAGAAAACCTTGGCCAAGCCAAAGGTCGCGATGGCCATTGCGCCAGCAGCACCGAAGGCGCCGACGTCCAGAGCCACCTGAGGGTTTCCACCCTCCTTGGTCTTGACGAAGAAGGTACCGATGATGGAAGCGATGATGCCGCCACCAGCGATGAGCAGAGGCAGAATCACAGGAGCGAGGTCATCCTCGCCGCTCTGCACATTCAGGCCCAACCCCAGAACCATGGCACCGATGATTGCGCCAACGTAGGACTCGAAGAGGTCTGCACCCATTCCAGCCACGTCACCGACGTTGTCACCGACGTTGTCAGCGATAACGGCCGGGTTGCGGGGGTCATCCTCGGGCAAGCCCGCCTCGACCTTGCCGACCAGGTCGGCGCCGACGTCAGCTGCCTTGGTGTAGATGCCACCACCCACGCGGGCGAAGAGCGCGATGGACGAGGCGCCCATCGAGAAGCCGGTGAGCACGTTCAGGATGGTCTTCCAGTCGTCGCCAAAGATGGCGAAGTGGTACAGGAAGAACAGGCCGGTCAAGCCGAGAATGGCCAGACCAACCACCGTCATGCCCATCACAGCGCCGCCGGAGAACGCCACGTTGAGCGCCTCTGAGAGGCTGGTACGAGCAGCAGCGGTGGTACGAACGTTGGCGTTGGTAGCGACCTTCATGCCGATGTAGCCGGCCAAACCGGATGCCACAGCGCCCATGATGAAGGACACAGCGATGAGGGGGCTCTGGTTGTCGCCGCTCCAGTTCGCAGCAGCCAAGATGACTGCGACGATGGCAACGAAGCCAGCCAAGACCTTGTACTCACGGGCCAAGAAGGCCATCGCGCCAATCTGAATCTGTTGGGCGATGTCCTTCATCACTTCGTCGCCAGCATCTTGCTTGCTGACCCACGAAGACTTCCAGACTGCGTACAGCAGGGCCAGTACGGCGGCCCCGGGTACTGCAAATACTGCAGGATTCATAGTTTTTCTCCTCCGGCCGAAGCCGGTGTTTGATCCGCAGCAGGCTTGCTTCCAGTGCGACCCCGTCCAGGGCGCACGTTGAAGCGATTCATGGCAGCTTCCAGCCCATCGGAGACCAACAACTCCACACCGTCAGCGGCCGTATCGACCACTCCAGCGAGGCTGTCCTTCTCCGTGGCGTTCCACTTTCCAAGCACGTAGTCGGCGGTCTCCCACCCCTCGGGTGGCCGGCCGATGCCGACTCGAACCCGGATGTAGCCCGGGCCCCCCATGTGCTTGTGCAGATCACGAAGTCCGTTGTGTCCGCCGTGCCCCCCACCCTTCTTGATGCGAACCGCACCGAAGGGAAGGTCCAGCTCGTCGTGCACCACGATCAACTCGTCAATCTGCCCCTTGAAATAGCCCACCACTGAGCGTGTGGGATGTCCAGAGCGATTCATGAAGGTCTGGGGCTTGAGCAGCACCGTCTTCTCATGCCGGATGGGGCCAGAGCCGACCAGAGCACCATGCTGCACCTTGGTGCAGTCGATGTTCCAGCGTTCCGCCAAGCGATCAACGACCAAAAACCCGACATTGTGTCGAGTTCCTTCGTACTTACGCCCAGGGTTGCCCAGTCCAGCCAAAAATCGCACTTGGATAATCCTACTTACTCAGCAGCTGGTACTGCAGCTTCAGTGCGGCGGCCCTTGCAGGCGAAGATGTTGAAGTCGACCGTGGTGATGACTTCGCAGCCCTCGGGAGGTACGACCGCAGAGGCGCGCAACATGTCACCCAAGTCCATCTCGGTCACATCGACCTCGATGACAGCGGGGATGTTCTGCGGCAATGCACGAATCGGAAGCGTGTGACGCAGCTTCTGCATCTTGCCACCGACGATGATTCCCTTTGCCTTGCCCACGTGGGTCACTGGGACCTCGACGAGCAGGGTCTCATCCTCACGAACCTCAAAGAAGTCTGCGTGGAGGAGACGGCGACTGACGGGGTGCTTCTGAGTAGCAGTCAGCACGCAGTGCTTCACGCCGGCGCCCGTGTCAATGGCCAGGATGGTGTTGGGGTTGCTGGAGCGTTGAAAGATGAGCCGGAGCTCAGCTGGGTCAATGCTGATGTGGGCTGGATCTGCACCATCGCGGTACACCAGCGCAGGGATGCGGCCGGCAGCGCGGATCTTGCGTGCTGCCCCCTTCCCAAATTCCGAGCGGCTTTCTGCCGACAGCGGGGTGGCGTCCATGAGAAATTCCCGATTTTCGGCGGGAGCCCTCGCGCCTTTTGAGCGTGCAGTAAGCGCCCTGTTCTCATGAACAGAGGCTAGCCAGTCGCGCCCTGGGCTCCGGGGTCAATCTCAGAGGACGACCCGACGCGGCAGCAATGTGTGCAGTGGATTCCCACCGCGCCGCGCATGTATCCAGTCCCCACCCCTGGGGCAAGCCTTCACACTGTGAACAGACGAGAGACTGAGTCAGAGTGATGAATACTGCGAATCGCTTCGGCCAGGAGCACCGAGACACTGGCCACCCGAATCTTCCCGGTGGCCTTGGCGGCGTCCGAGAGCGGGATGGTGTCCGAGATGATGATCTCCGTGAGGGGCGACTCCTTGATCCGGGAGGCCGCAGGGCCGGACAAGACCGCATGGGTCGCCACCGCGATCACTTCCTTGGCCCCGTTGTCCATGATGGCCTGGGCCGCCTTGGTCAGGGTTCCAGCCGTGTCGACCATGTCGTCCACCAAGACTGCAAACTTGCCCTTCACGTCACCGATCATGTGCATGACCTCGGCCACGTTGGGACCGGAGCGACGCTTGTCGACGATGGCCAGGGAGGCACCCAGGTGCTTGGCGTAGGCGCGGGCACGCTCGGTTCCGCCAGCGTCAGGGCTGACGACCACCACATCGTTGATGCCGACCAAGCGCTCACGCAGCGCCGTCATCAGACGTGGCGTGGCGTAGAGGTTGTCCACGGGCATGTCGAAGAAGCCCTGAATCTGGCCTGCGTGCAGGTCCATGGTCAGAACCCGATTGAAACCGACCGCCGTGAAGAGGTCTGCGACCATCTTGGCGGTGATCGGCGCTCGGGGAGCAGCCTTTCGATCCTGACGTGCGTAGCCGTAGTACGGCACCACGGCGGTCACCCGGCCGGCGCTTGCCCGCTTGCAGGCATCGCCCAGGATGAGCAGCTCCATCAGGTTGTCGTTTGCGGGCGCCGAGGTGGGCTGAAGCAGGAAAACATCCCGTCCGCGCACGTTGTCGGAGATCTCGACCTGGACTTCGCCATCGGAGAAGCGTCCGACCTTGGCGCGGCCGAGCGACACCCCCAAGTGTTTGGAGATGGCCTCGGCAAGGGCCGGATTGGCATTGCCGGTCAGGAGCTTGATCTCACCGTACATGCCAGCCTCTCGTGCTAGTAAAATTTGGGGCGGCAGGATTCGAACCTGCGAATGCCAGGATCAAAACCTGGTGTCTTACCACTTGACGACGCCCCATCAAGAGACCGCCATATAGCTCGATCAGGCGACGCGACAAGGGTTCAGAAAGCGGTCTTGGTTTGCCCCTTCGCAGGAAGGCTCAACGGGTGGGCATTTTCTGGGCTTGCACCCGAATGTCAGCAAAACGCGGATCTTGATCCCAAGCGCTCATCTCTGAGGATCGCACCACCTTGAGCAGAGCCGGCTCGCTCAGGGCTCGGAAGCCCAGTGAGGCCCCGCCGTAGAGCACGGCCTGGTCCAGGAGCGGCCCCGCCTGATGCGGATCATCGGCCAGATGAAGCGCCATCAAGTAGCTGCTCTCCGCCAAGCACCTGGCGTGTCCCTGCCGCGCACAGCCATCCAGGACCTCCTGCAGCGCGACGACATCCAGAGCCCCCAAGGATTGGGAGAGCTGGTGACGCTCCAGGTGAAGCGCGAGGTCCTCCGTCGGGCCAAAGCTTGGAGCAGAATCCAAGAGCTCCAGAGCGGACTCCCCCCTTCCATCTCTTGCCATCAGTCGGGCGAGGTTCAGCCAAGGGGCCAGTTCAGCTGGACGCACCTGGGTTGCCTGTAAGAGCAGTGCCTCGGCCTTCGCTGGATCGGCCTCGACCAGCGCCAGCCGGGCCGCGTCTGTCAAGACGGCGGGTGTGCTCAGCAGCTCCCCACATTGGCGCAAGGCTGCGTGGGCAATGGCCACCTGTTTGACCTGAACAGGCCCAGGGGTCGCCACCTCCGCGCGGCCCACGGCCAAGCGCAGCCGAAGCGCTGCGGCCTCTGGACTCTCAAGGCGGCCCAACATGGCCTCGCCGGCGGGACGCTGCGCAGAGATGCAGACTGCGGCCACAGAGTAGAGGTCCTCGGCCAAAACCAGCCCAGCGGAACAGGCCTGCTCTGGATCCCCTGCCCCTTCCCAAAGAGAGGCCAGCCAGAGGCGCTCATCTCGGTCCATCTCCAGGCGGCTTGCGCTCTCCAGGAGCTCACGAGCGCTGGGAAGCAGCCCTTGTTGCAGGCTCAGTTCGGCCATGGCCAAGCGAGGCAAGGGGTCCTGCGGCAGCACCAAGGCGGCCTGCGTGCAGTGCTCCATCGCGCTGCCGTGGCCGGTTTGAAGCGCCAGAGTGCAAGCCTTTAGGAACAGGGCCGGCTCCGCGAAGTCCTCCAGACCGGCCTCAGCGATACCCAAAGCCAGCACCGGGTCAGGCTCGCTCAGAACCTGAACGACCCAGCCATCGCCGCTCAAGACGGCCACCACGCTCATCGCCTCTTGGGCCCCATCCGTGTCCCCGACCTGCATCAGCGCCCTGGCATAGCGCTGGATCTGGGCGTCGCTGAGGTCTTGCCCCAGGCTGTAGGCCAGAACGGCGCCCTCTATGTCCTGCTCGGCCCAGGCTTGGTCTCCGCGCTCCGCCGGGGAGCTGCAGGCCAGCAACCCGAGCCAGATCACTCAGGCGGCCCGGAGCTTCTTGGAGGCGGCCCGAAGTCCGTCCAAGGTGAGCGGAAACATCGGGAAGATCTGCCCAATGGCCGAGACCGTCGGATGACGCCAGTAGGTCTCCGGGTCGGGATTGAGCCAGATACTGTGGGGACAAGCAGACTTGAGCTGCTTGAGCCAGTCAATGCCAGCGGGACCTCTCTCTCCAAAACCACCGGTGTCCTGGAAGAGCTCCCAAGGCGCCATGGATGCATCGCCGACATAGATCACCCGGTGCTCCGGGGTCAGCTCACGAAGCACCTCTTGGGTGGGCCGTCGGTCCCAGGTCTCGTAGTTCCTGAAGATCTGGCTGTAGACGCAGTTGTGGAAGTAGTAGTGCTCAAAGCTCTTGAAATGCTTGAGCTCTGAGGCCGCCGTGAACAGGCGAGAGACCAACTGGGAGTGAGGCGCCATCGATCCCCCGGCGTCCATCATCAACACCAGGCGCACTCGGTTTGCCCGGTCCTTCTTAAAGACCAGGTCAATGTCGCCGCCGTTCTTTCCCGTCTGGTCGATGGTCCCGTCCAGATCCAAGACCTCGGAGCCTTCTCTGAGCAACTTGCGAAGGGTTCGCAAGGCCACCTTGAAGTCCCGAACATCGAGGCGCACATCCGTTCGGTAGTTCGCCCAGCGGCGGTCCCCAGCCACCTGCACCGCGCTGCGTCCCCCACCCTTGCCAACGACACGGATTCCTTGGTTGGCGCGCCCCCCGTTTCCATAGGGCGAGGCCCCTCCCGTGCCGACCCAACGGTTGCCGCCCTCGTGACGCTCCTTCTGCTCCCTGAGGGTCTCGTTGAAGGCGTTGAGGAGCTCCTCCAGGGACTGAAATCCATGCTCCCCGGGCGCTCGACCCTCTTCCCATGCCTTGGGATCGTGCAGCCACGAGGTCAGCGCTTGCTTGAGCTGCGGCTTTAGGTCCACCCCTGCAAATGTGGCATGGAAGGCGATGTCGTAGGCATCGTAGTTCGCCTCCGTGTGGATGAGGATGGCGCGGCCCAAGCGGTAGATGCCGTCCAAGTCCTTTGCCAGGCCAGCGGCCATGCCGTCCAGAAAGGTCAACCACTCCCCTGCCCCAACCCGCAGGCCCTGGGCCCTCAGGTTGTAGAGCAGCGGCAGGAAGAGCTGTCCTGGGTCTGTGGCCATCAGTGGCCTCGGCGACGGCGCAGGTCCAAGGTCTCCAGATCCTTCTCCTGCTTGAGGAGCACGCCCAGGTAGGGCAGCTTCTTCTCAATGTCCTCAGCTTGGACTCCAGCCCTGACCAGCACGGTGAGCCAGTCCAGGAACTCCGAAGTGGAGGGCTTCTTGCGCAGTCCATCGATCTTGCGGAGGCTGTAGAAACGCTCCATCGCCTTGGCCAGCAGCACCTGGTCCAGCTCAGGATGGTGAACACGGACGATCTCCGCCATGCGCTCTCGGCTGGGGAAGCCAATGTAGTGGAAGACGCAGCGGCGCAGGAAGGCGTCCGGCAACTCCTTCTCCGCATTGGAGGTGATGATCATGATGGGCCGGTGCTTGGCCTCGACCGTCTCGTCCAGCTCGGGGATGAAGAACTTCATCTCATCCAGCTCACGGAGCAGGTCGTTGGGGAACTCCAAGTCCGCCTTGTCGATTTCGTCCAGAAGCAGCACAACTTGGCGCTCGCTGGCAAAGGCCTGTCCCATTGGGCCCATCTTGATGTAGCGGCGGATGTCCGAGATGTCGCCGTCGCCGAAGCGAGAGTCGTTCAAGCGCTGTACAACATCGTAGGTATACAGGCCCTCCGCCGCCTTGCTCGTGCTCTTGACGTGCCAGCTCATGATGGGCACCTCCAAGGCCTCTGAGATCGCGTGAGCGAGCAGAGTCTTGCCGGTTCCAGGTTCACCCTTGACGACCAAGGGGCGCTGAAGGGCAATGGCGGCGTTGACCGACGAGAGCAAGTCAGGGTCGGCGATGTAGCGGGCGCTGCCCGAGAAGCGTTGGAAAGACATGGGATGTCCTATTCGCCCGCCCATGGGCCTGCCATGCCACGCCGTGCTACTTGGGGAATGCGGGAGAGCCTGCCGCCACAATTACGTGGCCACGCCACTCATCCCCTACCCAGCGCTGCACAGCTAGACAGCTCCAGCGCGCACCCCAAGGAAGTACACTTGGAACCCAACATTGCCGTTCTCATCGACTTTGAGAACATCGCCGCCGGAACCGAAAAAGAAGGTCTCGGCAAGTGCAACGTCGGCCTGATCATGAACCGTCTGCGCGAAAAGGGACGGGTGCTCGTCGCACGCTCCTACGCGGACTGGGGACGATTCGCCCGATTCAAGAAGGACATGATGTTCGAATCCGTGAGCCTCTTTGAGCTCTCGGCACACGGCATGAACGACAAGAACCGTGCAGACGTGGCGCTGGTCGTGGACTGCATGGAGCTGGCCCTGACCCGCGACTACATCGACACCTATGTCGTTGTCAGTGGTGACTCGGACTTCACGCCCCTCATCATGAAGCTTCGTGAGCTCAACAAGCGCGTCATTGGTCTGGGCACCCGCCGCAGCACCAGCCGCTTGATTGTGGAGGCCTGCGATGAGTTCATCTTCTACGACACCCTTCGCAGCCAGACCACCCAGCGCACCCGTCGTCGCTCCGAGGGGGCCGACAAGCCCACCAAGTCGCTGAGCCGCGAGGACGCGATGGAGCTGGTGACCGAGGCCCTTGCAGCGCTGCAGCGCGAAGACCCCAAGGCCTACCACGCATCCCGCATCAAGGAGCAGATTCTCCGTAAGGAACCTGCTTTCTCCGACGCCGACCTGGGCTTCTCCAGCTTCGCACGCTTCATGGAGTACTGCAAGAAGCAGGGCTTGGTGAGTCTGACCCGCGACGCCCGTGGCGGCGGCTACTTGGTCGACACCACCGACGATGAGAACGGCGCAGACGAGGCCCCCGTGGTCGAGCTCTCCGCTGGCGCCCGCAAGCTCTACGAGAGCCTGCGCTCCGAAGACTTCGAAGTCCTCAGCCGTGAGATGCGTCAGAGCCTGGCCGACACCATGATGCAGGTCATCGAGGAGCGCTCGGCCAAGAACAAGCGCGTGAACATCCAGTGGGTCACCCAGGACAGCACCAAGCGTGTTCGTGCGGCGAGCCCAGAGCTCAGCGCCCGTCGCGTCAAGTCCCTCATCAACGTGATGCACGCCAACGGCGTGTTCCGTCACAGCGATGGCGAGCCCGTGCGCTCCTTCTTTGCAGCCTTCGAGCTGGGCGCTCCTGACGCAAAGGGTCTGATGAAGATCCTGGACGTCGCGGCCATGCGCAAGCTGCAAGAGATGGGCATCAACCTCAAGGACCGGGTCGCTGACTTGGCTGAGCTGCTCTACGGAGACAAGGACAAGTCTCGCGAGATCGAAGAGCTGATGGCCTGGGAGCTCTCCCGTCCTGCGACGGAGACCAAGGCTGCTGCCCCTCCAGCCGAGGCCAAGGCCCCCGCCCGGGCGGCACGTGAGCCAGCGAAGAAGGAGGAGGCTTCCGAGAAGAAGCCCCGCCGCCGTCGCAGCCGCAAGTCCGAGGACGACGCCGCTGCAGCCGAGGCCGTCCTGGCCGCGCAGAAGCAGGCACAGGCTGAAGCTGGGACCGAGGCCAAGGCTCCAGCCGAGGCCGCTCCCGCCGAAGCCGCTCCCGCGCCCAAGAAGAAGCGCGCACCGCGCAAGCGTGCCCCCAAGGCCGCTGCCGCGAAGACCGCTGAGACGACCGAGGCTGACAAGCCGGCCGCTGAGCCTGCTGCAGCTGCTGAGCCTGCTGCAGCTGCTGAGCCTGCTGCCAGCGCCGCTCCAAAGAAGGCCGCCCCGAAGAAGGCTGCCCCAAAGAAGCGCGCCCCTCGCAAGACCGCCACCGCAAAGACCACCGCTGCAAAGAGCGCTGAGTCCGACCAGGTCGAAGAGCCTGCAAAGAAGACGACCACCCGTCGTCGCAAGCCAGCCGTGAAGAAGGAAGCCGCTGAGGGTGAGGCCAAGGCCGCGCCAAAGAAGCGCACCACCACCGCGCGCCGCAAGCCTGCTGCCAAGAAGACTGAAGAGCCTCCCGCCGAGTAGGGCTTCGCTCCAAAGAACAGCGCGCCCCAGCATCTCACGATGCTGGGGCGCGCTTGCTCTGGCGTGGGCTGACTGCTCCAGCGGCCGAGGGCCCTGCCTCCCCCCCAAGCCCTTGCACCATCAGCTCTGAATCACCTGACGTATGGAGCGAACCGCGTCAGCATCTCCGCTCAACTCGGCCGTGCGCTTGGCGATGACCCCCAAAGCGCTGGCAGGAAGCGGTTGGTCCAACAGGTTGATGTCCAAAGCCATCGACCACCGCTCCAAGTCGTGGTGCTCAGAGCGCAAGTTGTCCGCCCCAGCCTCGAAGATGGCCTGGTCCAGGGCACGCTTGGTGCCTCGCGTGGTGCCGTGGGTGACGACAAGGACCGCCCGGCCGGGCCGCAGGTCATCGAGCATGCTGACCTGCGTTCTTGGCGCCAAGACGCAGTCGCGCACGCTCCCGGTGCGCGAGAAAGACAGGGTCGTCTGAGCCACCCGCTGCGCGATGCGAGGCTGAGCCTCCTGCGTGGCTGCCCCAATGTGAGGCGTACAGACGACCTCTGGATGTGCCGCGTAGGGATTGCTCCAACCCGGCCCAGCCGAGCGCGGCTCATCAGGGTAGACGTCGACGGCCGCCGCGCGGATCACCTTGGCCTGCACCGCAGCCACCAGGTCCTCGGGTGAATGCAGAAACCCACGGGAGAGATTCAAGAAGATGCGGGGTGCGTTCTCAGGGCGCTTGGCTCCCAAAGACATCAGCAGCTCGCGGGTAATCATGCCCGCGTTCGAACCGCCCAGAAAGTCCACGGCGCTGGGGTGGAGCGTGACCATGTCGCATTCCGCGAACAGGGTCTGGAGCGTATCGGCGCTCTTCCAGCCCATCTCTTGCCCCACCTCTTGGGCCACGCGACGGTTGTCGTGGAAGCGCACCTCCATCCCCAGTGCCTGAGCCACCTTGGCGACACCTCGGCCGATGTTGCCGAGTCCGACGATGCCCAAGCGCTTTCCGAAGACCTCAAAGCGGCCTCGGTTGTGCTTCTGCCAGTCCCCTTGATGGGTCTGGCTGTTGGAGATGTGGATGCCACGGGAGAGGCTGATCAAGTGGCCAATGACCAACTCCACGACCGAGCGACCGTTGGAGATGGGATCGTTGAAGACCAGCACCCCATGATCGGCACAGGCCTGCTTGTCGATGCTGTCATCCCCAATGCAGCAGAGCTGGATGGCCACAAGGTCCACGGCTCCTTCGATGACTTGGCGGGTCACCGGCACGCGAGAGCGCTTGAAGAGCACCTGCGTGCGATTGGCCTGGAGCTGTGCGAGCAGCTCTTCGGCCTCGGGGGCTTGGCTCAGACGCACGACCTCTTCGAATCCGCCCTCCAACAGCAAGGGATCCAAGCTGGCGTGGGGGTTCTCTACGACGAGGGCGCGGCTGAGGCGGCCGGTGAGGATGCGGGCCATGGTGCTCCTAAGGCGGGTGCCTTCCATACCTCTTGGAGCGCGTTAGGGGGAGCCGGTGAAAGTACTAGCCTGTGACATCGACGGCGCACTGATCGACGTGCGCCCCAGCTTCTACCGCATCATCCACGAGCTGAGTGGCGCCTCTCTGGAGGACATCCACCGCTTCAAGAAAAACGGTGGATTCAACTGTGACTGGGACACGGCCCGGGCCTGCGCGAGCTGGATCGGGGCAGGACGGCCGGAGATCTTCGGTCAGGTGAAGAACGTGGACGAGGTCATCGCGCGATGCGGCCATGACCCTGGCGACCTGCAGGAGGCTGGCCAAGCCCTCTACAAGGGTGGCTACTGGAAGGACGAGACCCTCCTCATTCCGCCGGGATTCATGGACACCCTGAGCACCCGCTTTGAGGTGGTGGCCTGCACCGGAAGAGACCGGTGGGAGCTCGAGCGGGCCCAGGACACCTTGGGCTTCTCCTTCAGCCGCGCAACGACCATGGAAGAGGTCCGCAAGCCCGACCCCGAAGCACTTCTTCGCCTGCTCCCCGCAGACACGGAGCTCTGCGTGATGTTCGGCGACAGCGAGGACGACCGGCGCGTGGTTCAAAATGCGCAGCCCTACACCCGGGTACCTCTCTTCTTCTTTCCAGTCACCGAGACCCCGATGCCCTTGTTCCAAGGGCTCGTAGACCGTCCGGACACCCTGGAATTCCTGAAAGAGCTTTGCGAGTACCAGGCCCCCCCGTGTTGATCCGCCGGGTCATCCCGGTCCTGGACGTACAGCGGGGACGACTGGTCAAAGGCATGCAGTTCGGCGACCTGCACGACGCAGGCGACCCGGTCGCGGCGGGCTGCCTTTACGGGGAGATGGGGGCAGACGCGCTCATCGTGCTCAACATCGGCTCCGACCCCAGCTACCACGACGACTTCTTGGACCAGGTCAGCCGCTTGGCGGCTTGCTGCCAAGTGCCTGTGATCGCTGGAGGCGGCGTGAAGGACGAGGCCAGCTTTGGCGCGCTGCTCGATGCAGGCGCATCGGCGGTCTCCGTCGCTAGCGCGGCAATCCGAGACCCTGGTTTGGTGGAGCGCCTGGCCAAAGAGTTCGGCAGCGAACAGGTCTTGGCGGCGGTCGACGCCCGCTGGGCCGGCACCGGCTGGCGCGTTCACAGCGACGGCGGGCGGCGCATCACCGACTTGGACGCCATCGAGTGGTGCGAACGCTTGGAGTCCATGGGCGCCGGACAGATCATGCTCGTGAGCATGGACCGGGATGGAACGGGCGCAGGCTTCGACACCGACCTGGTGCGCTATGTGCGCGAGAAGGTCCAGATCCCCCTCATCGTCGCCGGCGGCGCTGGTCGTTTGGAGGACTTCGTTGAGGCTTGCAGAGCGGGGGCACACGCGGTCACAGCGGCCTCGCTCTTTCACTTTCGGTCTCTGACCGTCGGCGAGGTCAAAGAGGCCCTGAGCCGGGAAGGCTTTGGTGTGGGAGAGCGCGCTTCCTTCGCCTAATGCGGCCCCTCAGATGCCCGGGCCGCCATTGAGCCAGTACAGGCTCCGCCCGTTCCCGCTGCTGACCAGAAGCCCCACCTCGCTGCCTGCCAACTCGCCCGAGAGCGAGATGCCGGGCTGGGAGCTCATGCGGTTCTCGCTCAGGGTGTAGCTCCCAGCGCTCAATGGGCCGTAGACCACAGAGACTGCCCCGTAGCTGTTCGCGCGCGGGTCGCTGACGACAAGGTCCACGTATCCATCGCCGTCGTGATCTCCGGTCAACCTCACCCTGCTGTAGCCATCGCCGCTGTGGCCGCTGACCCGCATCCAAGCCTCGTCCTGCCCCTGCTGCATGCTCTCCGCGTCAAAGGCCAGCAGCTCCCCACTGACAGGCCGCAGCACCCAGAGCTCGGGGTAACCGTCCTCGTTGCCATCCACACAGGTGATGCGGTTGGTCCCCAGCTGCTCTGAGGAGCTCTCCCGAATCCACAGGTCGGCGTCGCTCAGGCTGGAGAATCCGTCCTGTAGGCTCTCAGCCCAGATCACGCCGCTGTCGTAGGCCGGGCCGAAGTTGCCCCCGTAGACCAGCCCCTGCTCCCCCGTGCCCAACACATCGCAGGCCTGCACCTGCGCAGAGCCCATGTAGTACTGGCCATCGAAGCTCAGCTCCCCAGCGGCATCGATGAGCGAGGAGACCGCGCCCGGGTCCGAATCGAAGAGGTAGACCGCCCCGTTTCCGCCCTCGCTGCGGGATTCACTGGGTGCGTTCACCACCAAGTAGCCGCCGGCGATGGCCAAGCTGGTGCCGAGCCCGCTGGCGTTGTCCTGAATGATCGGCAGCTCATCGACGCTGCCGCCCAGCTCCAAGGGTCCCATCGCCACGAAGACGCGGGGTGCGTAGACCCCTCCCTCAAAGTCATAGTGCTGAACCGCGCTGAGGATCAGATCCGTCTGCCCATCTGCATCCAGGTCACCGGTGACCATCGTGCTGCCCAAGATGCTGTAGGTGGAGTCCGTGGTCAGGAGATCCTGCATGTAGGAGTCCCCTTCCCTCAGCAAGCGCACCTGGCCGACGTAGCCGTCCCCGCCGTACTCATAGGGCGAGGCGACCACAAAGTGCTCCTGGCCCTTGCCCAGCAGATCCACGGGATCCAACAACACATTGGCGCTGGCCGTGTTCGGCAGCTCCACCAGAGGCAAACCATCCATCACACCGGCGCCATGGATGCCGCACTCTCCGTCGGTCACCACGCAGTCGTTGGCGACCCCATCCCCACAGATCTCCTCCATGCCGGGGTTCACTTCAGCGCTGGCCTCATCGCAGTCACCGTCCAACGCGGCGTAGCCCTGCTCCGGTGCACAGGCCGAGATCCCCTGCCCATGTCCATAGCCATCTCCGTCGGGGTCCTCGAACCAGTTGGTCCACCCCCGTGAGCTCGGGTCCTCGCCATTGACCAGACCGTCGCAGTCCTCATCGGCCTGGAGCAGATCGCAGACCTCTATGGCCCCTGGATGGGTACCAGCCGCCTGATCATCACAGTCCATCCCGCCGTAGTCCGCGCTCTCGTAGCCGTCCTGATCCGCGTCGTAGTCCGAGTCGAGGGAGCAGTCCTGATCCTCTCCGTCGTACCAAATCTCCTCTGCGCCAGGGTAGACCGCTGGGTCCAAGGGTGCGCAATCTCCCGCAAGCGAGGCCAGGCCTTCCGAGGCGCCGCAGCTCAGTTGCGCCGCAGGCTCCTCCCCGACGCCGTCTCCATCTTGGTCGACATACCAAGCCACCGAGGGCCGGTCCCCGCGCTCACAGTTGCAGCTGCTCTGCTCGGGATGTTCGGTGGCGTCGGCATCATCGCAATCCCCAGCCACACCAACCCAGCCGACATCGCTCGGACAGGCCTGCGCCCAGATGGTGTCGTCACCAAAGCCGTCACCGTCTTGATCGGCCCAAGAGAGCTGGGCGGCGCCGACGGTGGCGTCCCCGTCATCACAGTCGCGGCCAGCGGTGACCCCATCGCCGTCCTGGTCGTCGAGGCCGCCACAAGCGATTGTTGCAAGGATCCAAAGCATGGCCAAGGGTAGCCGCGCCGCCGGGGCCCTGTCGAACCAAGCCCATCCGGGCCAAGGTTGCTATCCTGCAGACTGAACCTGCCCCTTCCCTCCGCCGAGGCTCCATGTCAGACGCTGCCCCCCCATTGGCCGACGGGCGCTATCGCCTGATCTCCGTGTTGGGCGTAGGCGGTATGGCGACGGTGTACACCGCCTTTGACGGGCGCTTGCAGGTTCCTCGCGCCATCAAGATCCTCTCGCCAGAGCTGGGACAGCGACGCTCCCTCCGCTCCCGCTTCGAGGGCGAGGCGAGCACCATGGCGCTGCTCGAACACCCGAACATTGTGCGCGTCTACGACGTCGGCGCCGACGGGGATCGCGCATACATCGTGATGGAACTGGTGGACGGGGGCTCCCTCCTGGACCGCGTCAAACGAGGCGGCGCCCTGCCCCCAATGCTGGCCATCCGGGTCACGATCGACATGCTCGATGCCTTGGACGTGGCCCACAAGCGGGGGGTGGTGCACCGCGACATCAAGCCCCACAACATCCTGCTGAGCTCCGACGGCAAGCTGCGGATCACCGACTTTGGCATTGCCCGAATGCGCAATGACGAAGACGACGGCATGACCAAGACCGGGGCCGTGATGGGTACCTGGGGCTTTATGGCGCCCGAGCAGCGCGTCGACGCCAAGAGCGTGGATGTGCGCGCAGACCTCTACAGCGTCGGGGCGACCCTCTACTCGATTCTGACGGGCAAGACCCCGGTGGACCTCTTTGTCTCGGACATGGACAGCAGTCTGCTGGAGGGAATCGACCACGAGATCGCTCAGGTCATCAAGAAGTCCACCCGCTACGACCGGGAGGAACGCTACGGGACGGCCGCAGAGATGGCTGCGGCCTGTCGCTCCATCCTCTCCTTGATTCCAGAGGACCCGCCGAACACCCCCATCATGTTCGCCCCCCCCGAGGGCAGCCTCATCCCTCAGATGGTGCGCGGCGGCGGCACGGGTCTCCTGGGCCCCTCGACCCCCCCCAGCGACTCCGCTCCTCCCATCGATCGCCCCAAGCGTGTTCCGGGCCCCTCCAGCGTGCAGCGCGCCCTGGAGACCATGGTCCCAGACATCGAGGACCGCCCCCCCACGGCACCACCGCCCGTGGACAACACCCCAGCGCCAGCCCTAGAGAAAGCCGACAGCGGCATGACCCTGCTCGAGCAGAACGGAGACACTGCCTCCCCCGAGAAAGCTGGCCCACCCTGGGGCGTGATCTTGGGGGCCGCGGCGTTGCTCCTGGCTGCAGTGGGTGTGGGTCTGAACCTCATGGGTGGACCGGACGATCCGGTGGATCCGGTGCCAGAGACATTGGTCCAGGTCGACCCCCTTCTCGTAGACCCACCCGTGGTGGAACCAGACCCCATCGTGCCAGACCCGGTGGTCAAGGACCCGGTGGTCAAGCCTGTGGTCAAGGATCCCGTGGTCAAGCCGGTCAAGGATCCAGTCGTGAAGGATCCCGTGGTCAAAGATCCACCACGAGAGACCGTCGTGGTCAGCTCGGGGCTGAGCCACAGCAAACCCAGCAGCGCCAAGGTGGGCTCTCCGCTCACCCTCAAGGCCAAGGCACCCAGCGGCGACTATACCGTCACGCTCTACTACCGGGCCAGCGGCGCCGGCTCCAAGTTCACCGCGCGCACCATGCGCGGCTCGGACAACAGCTTCTCGGCCCAGGTCACCCCAGACGAGAGCTTCGCGGGGGGGCTGGAGTACTACATCCAAGCCAAGCCCACCGCTGGCGGCGAGCTCCTCAAGAAGGGCTCCGGATTCTCCCCCCTCAAGGTGCCGGTGCGCTGAGCCGAGCGCTCAACGCCGCCCCTCGGGGCTCAGCTCAGTAGCTGTACTGAACCCAAAGGCGCGCGGTGTCATTGGGCACGCTGGCTCCGCCACGCTCACTGCGCAACACGTAGCCACCGCCGACACGCAAGCTGTCCTCCAACCAGTGGGAGTTCACGCCTGCATAGATGTGCATCAGGTCGCCGTTGTCGCTGCGCGCGTTGTCCTCGTCCCAGGTCTCCCAGCGGAGCACCGGCTCCCACCGGTCAGCGATGCTGTAGCCAGCCTGGGCGTAGGCACCGATGCGGGTGGTCTGAGAGAGGACACCGGGGGCCTCGACGCCGCCAAGTGGCGTGATCTGGGACATGTGGCCCTCTGCCATGAAGGCGAGGCCCTTGACCCGTACGATGAAGTCACCGCCAACAACCAGCTCGTCCGTTGCAGCTTGGTTGTTGTAGGCCACGTCCAGCGCCACACCGACAATGGGGCTGTCCACGGTGCCGAAGGTGCGCAGCGCGCGCCGGTGTTGTCCCTTGAGGGACCACTCTGCTCGGCCAGCAAAGAGCAACAAGGGGTCGGTGTCCCCAACCAGAGAGCCGTTGCCGTTGAAGGCGCCACCGCTGAGGCGAATGCCCTTGGGGCCCTCCCAAACAGCGACCGCGCCCACCTCTCGCAAAGAGACCATGTGGTTGGACTGGATCGAGCGTTCCTGGAAGGGCAGCTGCAGGGAAGAGAACTGGTTCTCCCGGCCCCACGGCACCTTCACCAAACCAGTGGAAAGGGTCAGGTTCTCGGTGGCTGCGAAGCTCATGTGTGCATCGATCAGCCCGATCTCGCCGGGGTTCACCGCGATGATGGGGTCCGCACCCGAGGACATGCCCAAGATGATCGAGAAGCCCACACGCTCTTGAGGCGTGGCTCCAAGCTCTGGCGCTCGGCTCATGCCCAAACGGGCGCGGCGCAGCTTGAAACCAGGGTCATCTTCAGGATCGCCGTAGCCAGCAGAGTCCGCCTGCGCGGACTGATCCTGGTCGTAGAGCGTTGTCCAAACCTGGCCCATCACGTAGGGCTCAAGCTCAGCGGCTTGGACGGGAGCGAGCAGGGCGAGCAGCAGCATCGAGACCTCACACGTTGGCGGCCATGATCGGGCCGCGGCTGCGCTACCATAGCGCCTATGCACGCCCTTCAAGTCCTGGCCCTCCTCTCCTGCTCCCAGCAATCCGAGCCCTTCGCTCAAGCCTCGGTCATGCAAGACCTTGCTGACGGTGTCGGCGGGCCCAAAGCTCTGGCTGGGCCCGGGGACATCATGCTGGAGAATGACCGGATCCGGGTGGCGGTGACCGCGGCGCGCAACTCCCTGGGGCCCAGCCTCTTCGGCGGCTCGATCATCGACGCAGACGTGGCCCGCACAGGCTCGGAGTACGGGCCCGGCTTCGGCAACGACCGCCTCGCAGAGATCTTCCCGACCGTGAACATGAACGTGGGCAAGACGGACGGTACGGATGAGTTCGGCACCTTCTCGGAGGAGATCGCCGCGCAACAGGTGCAGATCCTCCAGGACGGCTCGGACGGCGGCGCCGCGATCGTGCGGGTGCGATCTCCCAGCGAGCCCTTCCTGCGTCTCTTGGCAGGCCTCTGGGTGCTCATCGACGCGCCCGACTTCACCATCCAGACGGACTACATCGTCGAGCCAGGCCAGCCCTGGGTGACCATGCGCACCACAGCGGCCTACACCGAGCAGTTCGAGGTTCCAGAGGAGAGCGAGCTCCTCGGCTACGAGCCGGGAATGGAGCTCTTGGAATTGGCCCTGGAGACCGGAATGACCTTCGGGGACTTCTACCTCCAAGGCGGGGACGTCAACGTCTTCGCGCCTGACCTGGGCTTCTGGGAGGACGGCGCCGTCTACCAAGCACGCGATGCGGGGAAGAACACCTTCACCTCCCCTTTTGAGCTGGACTTTGTCGCCGGCACCGCCCCAGGCGTCAGCTACGGCATGGCCTCGTTGACGGGACCGGTGTCTGTTCCCCTGTTCACCAGCTCACAGACCGCCACCTTCGGAGCCGGTGTGCTCGGGGACCCCGAGCAGGGCGATGATCGCTTCGCCGAAGGCTCTGCCTACACCTACGAGCGCGTGTTTGTGATTGGGCACGGCGACGTGGGCAGCGTTCTGGACGGCATCCTTTTGGCCCGGGGCGTACCCACCGGCCAGGTACACGGGAATGTGTTCACAGAGAACGACAGCAAGCCCGTCTCCGGCGTGAGCGTCCTGGTCTTCGCCCCAGGTGGGACAGCCCCCTACTCCCAGTGGGAGACCGATGTCTCTTTCGAGGACACGGTGCCCGACGGCTCCTTTGGCGGCAGCCTGCCGGTCGGCGACTGGGAGCTCCAGGTGCACGATGCGCGGCACGGAACCGGCACCCGCATCCCAATCACCGTGACCGAAGGGGGCGAGCTTCACCTCAACCCCGTGATTCCCTCCAGCGCGACCCTCAGCGTCGAGGTGGTCGACGAGACGGGCATGCGGGTTCCAAGCAAGCTCAGCATCTTCCGCGCCGATGGCGAGCCCATCGTGCGGGATCCCGTGTTGGGGGATGGCTACATCGCCGGAGAGCCCGAAGCGGTGGTCTTCCTGCCCTATGGCGCCAAGGACATCGAGCTTCCCCCTGGGGACTACGTGGCCTATGCCACCCGTGGCATGGAGTACGAGCTGGACGTGGCCGAGATCACCCTGCGCTCCGGCGAACACGGCCAGGCCGACTTTCAAGTCCTTCGCAGCGTAGACACCAGCGGCTGGGTGAGCGCCGACTTCCACGTTCACGCCAACCCCTCCCACGACTCCGGGGTCAACCTGCACGACCGCGTCGGCACCATGGCCAGCGAGCATGTGGAGTTTATGATCTCCAGCGATCACGACTTCATCGCCGACTATCGGCCGGTGATTCAAGACATGGGCATGGAGCCCTGGATCAGCAGCGCAGTTGGACTCGAGGTCACCACGGTCGAGGTCGGTCACTACATCGCCTTCCCCCTGGCCCACGACTACCTGGCTGAGTCCGGGGGGGCCTTTGACTGGAGCGGTGAGAGCCCAGCCCAGATGCTGGGTGAGCTGCGTGCCCTGGGCGATGGGACCATCGAACCGGTCACCTTCGTGGCCCACCCCCGTGACGGAATCCTGGGGTATTTCGACCAGATGGGCTTTAGACCCTACGGTGGCGATGTAGCGGATCCGCGGGTGGAGGATGGCCTTCTGAAGATCACCAACCCCCTGACCAGCTCCGACAACTTCACCTTGGACTTCGACGCCTTGGAGTTGATGAACGGCAAGCGCTACGACTTCCTGCGCACCCCCACCCAGCCGGAGCTGGACGCGTACGCGGCGGACGAGAGCACCACAGCTCAGGAGATCATCGAGCGCACCTTGGCCGAGCAGGATGACCTGAACGATGGCGTCTACCAGCTCGGGTACGGCCTGCACGGGCAGATCGACGACTGGTTCGCGCTCTTGAACATGGGCTTCCAGATCACCGCTTTGGGCAACTCGGACACCCACGGGACCACCGGTGTAGAGAGCGGCTGCCCACGCAACTTCGTGGCCTCGAGCACGGACGAGCCCGCCTACATTGACCCCGTGGAGATGGCCCAGGCGGTTCGGGATGGACATGTCTTTGCCTCCTACGGTCCCTTCCTCCGCTTCACCGCAGACGGCGGCGAGGCCACGATGGGTGACACCGTCACGGGCAGCAGCATCGAGCTGGAGTTGGAAGTTCAGAGCCCCTCTTGGTTCAACGTGGAGCGGGTGGAGCTCTACCGGAACGCCGAGCTGATTCAGGTCTTCGAGATCGAGCAGCCCAACGCCGACGTGCTCAACCTCTCCGAGATCTTCACGGACACCCCAGAGAAAGACTCCTGGTACGTCATGGTCGCCACGGGAAGCGACAGCTTGGAGCCTCTCTTCACGCCTGTGCTTTACGAGCCCGTGGCCCTTCAGGAAGTCGTGACCGAGGCCCTGGGTGGCGTAGAGGCCCTCTCAGGCCTGCTCTCTCCCCTACCCCCAGCCCCACGCACCAGCCCAGTGGTTCCCTACGCCCTGAGCAACCCCATCTACTTGGACTTGGACGGCAGCGGCTGGACGCCTCCGGGTGTGGCCCCCTTTATGGAAGAGGAGCCGGTCGATCCCAACGAGGGCGTTGAGGAGTAGGCGGCCGTTCTCGCGGCTTCGACCACCCCAAAGCACTGGGGTTCCCTGAAGTTTGCAAAGCATCCCTGACAGCGCGTCAAGCCACTCTTGACGAACCGCTTCGTCGCGCCGTGGTCGTAGTCATCAGAGCCAAGGGGCATGACCCGAGGCCACCGAACGCGACCCAAGAGGTGTGATGTGAAGACGCTTGATCCCAGCGTGCAGGGGAGCTCTGTCTCCGAATTTCAAAACGAGCTGATGGGTGCATCCGACCCCATGGGCTTGCTCACCAGCAGCGGCGCAGGCCGCGGCACCTTGGGAGAAGATGCTTCCAAGGGACAGCGGGTGGAGCTGGCCTTGTGCTGGGGCCCGACCTTGATGGAGCTGCATCACCTCAACGCAGAAGATGCCTCCTTCACCGTGGGCGACCTGCAACACCCTCTCCCCAAGGTGGAAGAGGACCAGCCGCTCATCTCCAGCGACCACGGCAGCGTGCGGGTACACCTGGACCCAAGCTGGACCCACAATCTCTCGGAAGGCGTCATCGACCTGGGAGACAGCATCGAGGTCGAGCTGAGCGAAGGCACCCAGCTCATCGCCATCGCCGGCGAGTTCACCCTGGTGGTTCGTCAGGTCAGCGCCGCCCGAAAGGTCGTGGCCAAGCAGAAGTTGGATGTGCCCTTCATCGGCGTGACGGCCTTCTCGGCCTTCATGGCTGCCATGCTCGGTGTGCTGGCCTGGAACGCGCCAGCTACCCAGAACGTCTCCACCGTCGAGGTCAGTGACGCGGTGGCTCAGATCTTCTTGAACCCGCCAGAGGAGCCCAAGACCCAGATCAAGTCCACCCCGGCCGCCGACAAGGAAGGCGCCAAGCACGAAGGCGAAGCCGGACGCGTTGGCCGCAAGGAAGCGCGCATAAAGAACGCCAAGGGCAACCCCATCCAGGGGCGTGAGCGTGACCGGGACATCGCCAGCAACAGCGGCTTGCTGGGCGCCATGCAGGACAGCGGCATCGCGGCGATGATGGGCGGCGGCTTGGACGCCGGACTGGGCCAAGCCCTTGGCTCCAACAGTGGCCCCAAGGGCGTGCAGATCGGCGTGGGCGGCTTCTCCAACTTTGGCGGAGGACCCGGCGGAGGCGGTGAGATTGGCAGCGTGAACATGGGCACCGGCGTACGCGGAACCGGCAACGGACTGCGCGACTACGAAGGCCAAGGCCTTGGCACCAAGGCCACCATGTCGCTGCCGACCCAGAAGGAGACCATCATCTTGGGCTCCCTGGACCGCAGCCAGGTGGACGCGGTCATCAAGCGCAACCTGAGCAAGTTTCGCTACTGCTACCAGCGTGAGCTGACCAAGAACCCCAACCTGGGCGGCAAGGTGACCGTCAAGTTCACCATCGCCAAGGATGGTCAGGTCAGCGCGGCGAAGACCAAGGTCAGCTCGGTCTCCAACAGCGCGGTCGAGGGCTGCCTGAACAAGACCATGATGAAGCTGAAGTTCCCAGCCCCCAAGGGCGAGGGCATCGTCATCGTCTCCTACCCCTTCCTCTTCGCGCCGGGATGAGCCCTGGCGTGCGAGGGCCGCCGTTCAAGGACTGACCAGGTCGGCATGGGGTCTGCTTCGGACAATTCTTGAACACAACAGCAGTGTGGCCCTGAAGCTGGCGGACCTGGTCCGCCAGCTTCTTTGTTTTGGCTAGTACCGCGTGCATCTCAAACGCAAACAGCGCCACCACCCTGAAGGGCGATGGCGCTGTTTGCTGTTGCAGAAGGGGGTAGCCCTTAGGCCTGCCCCGAAAAGCAGCTCAGCGGCCCAGCTTGGACCAACGACCGGCGCTCAGCTTGACGCGGCCTTCCTTGTCCAGGCTACGCAGAGCCGAGACGACCTCGTCCGGAGCCATGTCGGCCCACTCGCTGCGACGCAGCATGCCGGCGACAAGCAGAGCCTGCTTGATGCCGCCGCTGGCGTTGCCCAAGCGCTCCAAGAGCGCCTTACGCAGCCAACTGGCGCGTGCAGGGTCCCGTTCAGGACGCTGCGGGTTGCGCATACGAGCGGTGTAGGAGTCACGGGCCGCAGCACGCGGGGCAGGCTTGGCGCCTGGAGCGTCCGTGCTGGCATCTCCAGTGGCTGCAGCCTTCTTGCGTGCACGGGGCTTGTGCTTGCGCTCGTCTGGAGCCTTGTGAGAGTCAGGAACATCAAATTCCTTGACCTTCACCTGACTGGAGGAGGCCCCAAGATCGATCGTCTCGATCTCGGATCCGACCCAGAATGGCAAGAGCTCATCCCAGGCGGCCTTGATTTTGGGAACGGACTTTCCAGTCTCGGCGCGAGCAGAGACGGCCTGGCGCACCGCGGCAGGCACGTGCTCCGCGGGCAGCTTCTCCAGCTCCTTCATGAAGCTCGGAAACAGGGTGTCAGGCAGGTCGCCAATTTCGCGGATCATCTGAGGCGCAAAGCGCTCCAGATCCTGACGAAGTTGCACCGGGAGACCGTCGGTAACGGCCAACTGTAGAAGGTCACAGACCGTCACTGGAGCGATCTCGACCAGTGGTTGACGGACAACGTCCTGGCAAAGGATCGACAAGGTCAGTCCGTCGGAGCTTCTCAGTCCTTGGATGTTCAACAGCACGCGCACCTCTGTGGGGGACGTACCCTAACCGAGCAACACAACTCAGGATGAACGACATGCGCATCACCAAGGTCTACACCCGCGGTGGAGACAAAGGACAAACCAGCTTGGTCGGGGGCAAGCGGGTCCCCAAGAACCACGTCCGCATCGAAGCCTACGGCACAACAGATGAACTAAATGCGATCCTGGGGCTGGCCAGAACCTTCAACAAATCTGGTGAGGGAGAACGCGCAGCCGAGATCGACACAATGCTTCACAAGATCCAGAACGATCTTTTCAACCTGGGGAGCGACTTGGCTACCCCCGCCGATTCCCGCTGGGAAGGAATGTACCGGATCGGCGACTCCGACATCGAGCGCCTCGAGCAGTGGATCGACAAGCTGAATGCCGACGTGGGCCCCCTCACCGAGTTCATTCTCCCGGGCGGCGGTCCAGTCGGCGCATTCATGCACCAGGCGCGAACGGTCTGCCGCCGGGCGGAACGGCGAATCCTGACCTTGATGGAAGAGGACGGCGAGATCGGCACAGGCCCGATGCGCTACGTCAACCGCCTCTCAGACTTCCTCTTCGTGCTCGGCCGCTGGGCTGCGCAAGAATTGGGTGAGCCTGAGTACCTCTGGGAGCGCCCTCAGAGCTGAGTTCGGGGGACCAAGCTTCATCACTCCGGCGGCAGGGCCCACAGACCAGGGGTCCCGCCGTCGTCGATCACCACACCCCAGACGCCTACGCCAGCGCCCATCAGAAGGGCGCCGCCGCTGGCGATCACCAGGGTGTTGGTGAGCTGCTGTGCAGCCAACAAGTCCTCTGTCGTCGTGGCCTCGTTGAACTGACCCTCGGTCGCAAAGGAAGCGGCATAGATTCCGCCCGCCGCCAGAAGACCCACGCCTCCAGCAGCCAAGAGTGGGATCTTCGCCCGAGGGCGCTCACGGGCAACCGAGGTCACCTCGCTCTCGGTGTAGCCGCCAGCCAAGACCTCATCGTCTTTGCGGCGCCTCTTGCCGTTGTCCGCTTCCTCTTCCTGTTCCTTGACCTCGTTCCGGGACAAGCTCTGCTCCATGAGCAGCTGCGCAGGAAGCTCGTTGCCCATCACCAACCAACTGGCGCGCACTGCGCCGTTGCTGGTGCTCACCTGCTGAATCAAGTGGAAGCGCCCCGGAGTGGCGGCAGCCTCTTCCAGTGGGCGACCGTCGATGAGCAGCTTTGAACCTGCTGGGGCGTTGAGGACCATGCCTTCGATCGGCGTGGACGCTGTGCTCACTCGGCCAGCGGCCGCGTAGGCCTGGAACAGCGGTGTCCCGGGCGGCACATCTGCAATGTCCCACTCGTGGGTCGGGTCCAACTCCAGGGCCGTGTGAAACCACTGATCGGCCAGCTTGGGATCACCGTTCTCAAAGGCCGCCACACCCAGCATCCGGTACACGGTGGCGTAGAGCGCTGGGGGCATTGGCTCGCGCAGGCAGACCAAGCCGGCCTGCAGGACCTCACCGCGGCTCTTGAGGGTGGCGGCGTCCTTGGCCTGCAGCGAGGTGGCCATCACCTGGATGTCTCCGAGCATCGCATCGGAGGTGTAGGCGGCCTCGCACTCCGCGTGTGCAACGCCAGAGCTGATGGCAGCCCCACCCATGAGGGTCAGACCGAGCAGGAGAGAGCTGAGGTTCTTCATGGACACAGGATATCAGTCAGGACGAATCCACGCGACGGGATCCCCTGCGCTGACCGCATCCCCATCCACACAGGCGAAGCGCTCCAGCGTGCCAGAGACTGTGGAAGAGATGGGCGTGAAGGTCTTCATGACCTCGAGCAGGGCTACCCGTCCCAAGCGCTCCACGCGGCTGTCCTTGGCTGCGAAGGGCGGCTCTCCGGGGGAAGGCGCCAGATACACCGTTCCAGCCATCGGGGCGGTGATGGCCACAAGACCCTCCGTGCTCTTGGTCACGGCATCTGTGGCGCCTGCGCTGGCGACCCCTTCAGCCAGAGCGCCCAGGGAGATCAAGACCTCGCCGTATTGGACCGGACCGACCGGGCGCAGCTCGCGAACCTGCCCAGTGGCCTGGCCAGCATGAACGGCAAGGCGGGTGCCCAAGCGGTCGATGTGGCCCAAGAGCACACCAGGCTGGACAAGGGCGCCGCCAGCGAGCGCGGGCCACCAGCTCCCTACAGCGGGAGAGAGCAGACGCTCGGGGTCAATCGAAGGACTCTGGGGGGCGTTCAACGGCATCGCAGCAATGCCTCCAGGTCATGGAGCGACCAGATGCGTGGGTTCTTGATTCGGCGGTGGCCGATGCTCTGGTAGCTGGCCAAGGTCAGCACCTCGAGCCAACGCCGCAAGGCGTCCAGGGGGATGACCTCGTCCGTGTCCATGCGGCTGGCGCTGGCCACCGGGTCCATGTCCGCCTCGATGCGCGCGGCCGTCTGAGCCATGCCCGCTTCGATCTGAGCGCGCTCTTCAGGATCCTCGGTCGCGATCTCGAAGTTGTCGTCCAGCTTGGTGTTGTAGGCCGCGATGGCCAGGGTACGTCCCTCCATCACTGCTTGGCGAGTAATGGGCGTGGAGAGCTGCAACACGGGCTCGTAGGGGTGACCGGCCATGGCGTAGTAGCCAGCGCCGCTCGCCTTTCGCATCAGCACGGTGAACATCGGCGTCTGATGGGTGGAGATCCCATAGATCAGCGAGCTTCCGTAGCCGAGCAAGCCCATGGCCTCGGCCTCGGCGCCGATGTCAAAACCAGCGATGTCCTGCAGCCAGAACATCGGAATGCCGTCGTCGTTGCAGGCCCGCGAGAAGGCAGAGAGCTTGGCGATGCCATCGCGGTACAGAATGCCCCCAGCGCGCATCTCACCCGGCTTGTCCGGGTGCTCAGTGAGCTGAGGGTTGTTCATCAACAAGCCGACCCAGAGTCCCTGAATGCGCGCCACCCCAACGATGACTTCCCGTCCCCGGTCCGCCATCACCTCGTGAAAGAGCGAGCCGTCGACCAGGCGCGCGATGACCTCGCGTGGGGCATAGGTCTGGCGGTGATCCACCGGGAAGATGGCCGAGAGCTCGCCAGGGTCCAGGGCTGGATCCATCGCCTCCGCCCCATGCCGGTAGAAGTCCGCGGCGCTGGAGGGTAGGCGCTCGACCTCTTCTCTGATGAGTCGAATGCAGCTTGCATCATCAGGCACCCGAACGTCCGCGCAGCCAGAACGGCCCACGTGCACCTCGGGACCGCCGATGTCCAGCGAGGTCAACTTCAAGCTCTTGGCGCCCTGAATGAGCGCTGCACCTGCGATGACCATGTAGGCGGACTCGGTCATATACACCCGGTCCGAGATCAGCGGCATGTAGCCACCGCCCGCGATGCAGTCCCCGAAGACCCCAGCGATCTGAGGCACGCCGTTTGCCGAGAGCTCGGCGTTCTTCTTGAAGATGTGGCCCGCGCCGCTTCGACCTGGGAAGCTGGCGGCCTGCTCTGGCAGGAAGAGCCCGCTGCAGTCAACCAAGTAGACCACCGGCAAGCGCAGCTTCAAGGCCACTTCTTGTGCCCGCTGAATCTTCTCAGGGGTCTTGGGCCACCAGCTGCCGCTGGCGACGGTGTTGTCGTTGGCCACGGCGATGACCCAGCGTCCGTGCACCTGCACAAAAGCCGTCAGCACGCCAGCACCAGGCGCCGCACGACGGCTTCCCGAGAACTGCACGCCGTGGTTGACCAGCGAGCCAATGGGGAAGATCTCGGAGCCTGGGTCTGCCAGCAGCTCGGCCCGCTCCCAGGTGCTCAGCTTGCCCTTGGCATGCACCCGGTCCAGGTATTTCTGGCCCCAGCCGGCGCGAACCTGCTCCAGCTTCTCCTCCAGGGAGGCATCCAGCGCGGCCATCTTGTCTGCGTTGGCGCTGCGGGTGGCGGCGTCCATCAGCTCATCGATGGGACTGCCCAAGCGATCCAGTGGGGTGCGGGCCATGGCTCAGGCCTCCAGCATGCGGGTCAGGGTGGTGGTGTCGTAGTCGCCGGAGAGGAACGCTTCGTTGTCCAGGACCCTCAGATGCAGCGGCGTGGTCGTTTTCACCCCCTCCACAACGAGGTCCGTGAGGGCTTGCTTCAGGCGCGCGATGGCCTGAGCCCGGTCACTTCCGTGGGCGATGATCTTGGCGATCATCGAGTCGTAGTGGGGGCTGATCTCGTCGCCTTGGTGCAGGTGGGAGTCCACCCGGATCCCCTCCCCCTCTGGCCAGACCAGGCGGGTGATGGTGCCAGGGCAAGGGCGGAAGTCCTGCTCTACATCCTCCGCGTTGATGCGCGCCTCGATGGCGTGTCCGCTCATCTGTGGGGGCGTGGGGTCGATGGCGTGGTTCGCAGCGATCTTGAGCTGAAGCTCCACCAGGTCAATGCCCGTGACCTCCTCCGAGATGGTGTGCTCCACCTGCAGGCGGGTGTTCATCTCCATGAAGTAGAGCTCACCGCTGGTGGCATCGCGCAGCATCTCGATGGTGCCCGCATTGCGGTAGCCCGCCTTGGCAGCGATTCCGGCCACCAGCGCGCCCACTTCTTCTCGTTGAGCAGCCGTCAGCGCTGGGCTGGGGCTCTCTTCGATCAACTTCTGGTGGCGGCGCTGGATGGAGCACTCGCGCTCCCCCAGGTGGACCGCGTTTCCGTAGCGGTCGACCACCACTTGAAACTCGATGTGCCTGCCGGCGACGATGAGCTTCTCCATGTAGAGGGCGCCGTTGCCAAAGGCCGCCATGCTCTCGTTGCTGGCGCTCTCAAAGCCCTCCTTGAGACCCTCGGGGCCAAAGACGCGGCGCATGCCGCGCCCTCCGCCGCCCGCGGTGGCCTTGAGCAGCACCGGATATCCGATGCGCTCCGCCTCCTCGCTGGCTTCCTTCAGATCCCGTACCTCCCCTGGCGAGCCAGGGATGAGCGGCATTCCCAGAGCACTCATCGTGTCCCGAGCCTGGATCTTGTCGCCCATGGAGCGCATGACCCTCGGCCCAGGACCGATGAAGGTGATCCCAGCCGCCTCACAACGTGCCGCAAAATCAGCATTCTCTGCCAAGAAGCCCCAGCCTGGGTGAATGGCCGTGGCGCCTGTCTGCTTGGCCGCTTCCAGGAGATTTTCCTGGCTCAAGTAGCTGCCAGCAGACTTGGCTGGACCGATGCAGACCACCTGGTCGGCCTCTTTGAGCCAGCCCAGCTCCGCGTCAGCCTGAGAGGTCACGGCGACCACCTCAATGCCCATGCGCTTGCAGGTTCGTAGAACCCGGGTGGCGACCTCGCCTCGGTTGGCGATGAGAATGCGTCGAAACACGTTGGTAATCCCAGGCTGATTGAGCTGTTTAGGCGCCGGACAGTGCTTTCTGAATCATCGTGCGGGCCATGCCGCCGTCGATCTCACCCTTGTGAGCCTTCATCAAGGCCCCCATTGCGCGGCCCATGTCCTTTGGTGTGGACGCACCGCTGCTCGCGACGGCTTCGTCCACCCAGATCTGCGTCTGCGCAGCGTCCGCGAGGCCTGGCAAGAACTCCTCGATGACAGCGATCTCGCTGTTCTCGATGTCGGCCAGATCCTGCCTTCCGCCTTCGACGTAGGTCTTGGAGGCATCCTTGCGCTGCTTCACCATGGAGCGCAGCTCCGCGATGATGGCCTCGTCGCCGGTGTCGGCTTTGGCGGTCTTGGAGAGCTCAATGATGCGGGCCCGGATCATACGGATGGCTTGAAGCCTCTCCTTGTCCTTGGCCCTCATCGCGGCCTTCATGTGCTGGGTGACTTCGTCAACGATCGCCATGCTGTCCATCCTTTGGGGATTCCCAATTGAGGGCCAGCCTAATCACCCGTCTCAGTAGCGGCGATCTCAGAGTCGCCTTCTTGAAGGCTCGAAGACACCGCAGCCCCCTTCTTCTTTCGCTTGAGCAGCCAGATCAGCACCATCGTGCTGCCGAACATGGTCAGCAAGCTGCCGTACTGAGCCGGGGTCAGGCCCAGATAGCGAACGTCGCTTGCCTCACCCAGGTCAGTGTTTCGCAGAAAGTCCATCAAGAAGCGCATCGGGGCATAGGTCATGCCCCAGAGGGCGATGAACTTCCCGTTCGGGGCCTTGGGCCACTTGCGATCGACCACGAAGAAGAGCGCAGCCACCATGGCCACCCAGATGGCCTCGAGCAGGCCGAGATCGTAGCGAGGCTCGTAGGGCGCAGGGAAATCGACCGCGAGGAAGCGCAGCAAGGGGAACTCGCTGGCCTTGACCCCGATGTGGTCGTGCACGCTGAAGCAGCCCAAGCGCCCGAAGATGTAGCCAAAGGGGAAGCCATACATGGCGTTGTCGGCGAACTTCCAGAAGTCCCGTGGTCGGATGAACTTGTAGAACAGGATCGCACCAATCACGGCGCCGAGGAAGCCACCGTTGGAGGAGAAACCCGCCCAGACAGAGGCCAGCGCCACAAAGGCCGTCCAGGGGTCGAACTGGCCGTCCAGCTGCATCAGGTGGCGGTTGTAGGCCAACACGTGCACCAGGTGACCGACCACGAAGCCCATCGCGACCACAAAGACTGCGCCGTCCACGACATCCCGCGGGGCCAGGCCCTTCCGCAGGCCACGTGAGCGGCCGACCTCCAGGCCAAGGACGAAAGCGATGCAGACCAGGGTGGCCCAGGGGTCGATGGGGATCGGCCCGAGCTGGTAGACCTGGGGTTGCCAATAGGGAATGAGAGCTGGAATCACAGCACCAAGTCTAACGGTCCCTGCCCTGCCCCGCCGCAGAGCCGTGTTAGAGACGCCCAAAGCAGCAGGAGCGCCACATGCCCGTCATTACCGTGGACAACGTCGTCGAAGGACTCAAGCGCAAGGACGTCTTTGCTTGGCTCAGCGTCACGGACAACCACGACCGCTTCTTGGCAGGCGCCTTCAACGACGTCAGCCGGGCCAGCGACACCGAGTGGACCTGCACCCTCAAGCTCTTTCCAAAGTCCCGGGTGATGCGCTACCGCTTCATCGCCGCTGACGATGAGCATGGTGGCCGCCGAATCCTCTGTGAGACCGACGGCAAGCGCACAAAGGGCAAGCTGCACTACTCGCTGCGCACTCCCCGGGGCTCCAGGGACACCCTGATCACCCTGCACATGGACTACGACCCGGGCTCGATGTTTGGCCTGGTCGTTGACGTAGGCGGCCTGCGAGATGGACTGGAAAAGGGTCTTGTGACCATCCTCTCCAACCTCAAGAAGGAGATCTACCAAGACGTAGAGAGCGGCAAGCTCGAGGCCTGAGTCGGTGCTCTCTCTTTTGCTGATCTCTCCCCTGTGGGCCAGTCCCCTGCCCCAATCTGGGCCGGCCACAGCGTGCATCCCAGAGGCGCTCACCCCGGTCGAGGCCACCCCGTTCACACCGCCCGATCCCCCTGTACAAGTTCGCGTGAGCACGCCACTGGGCCGCACCTTGCTGCTCACGGACACAGACCAGGACGAGGGCCTAAGCAGCTTCCGGTGGCGCAGGAAGGACTACTGCTTGGGCTACGGTTTCGAGGAAGAGCAGTTCTTCGTAGTTGTGCGGGGTCAGCAGCCCGGCGGCATGGCCTTGCTTGGAGCCAGAGGGACGCTCTACACCGAGATCACACCAGAGCGTTGGCGCAAAGACTTTGGTCGGGCCGCCCTGTACATCCGCGTGGAACCGCTCAACTAGGCCCGGTTCGGCCAGAACCAAACTTGGGCGGAGGCGGAGCGGTACTGACTCCCGGCCTGCGCGCTGCCCGTCGACCAGCTCGCGACACCCGCCGCCACATGCACGCCGTACTCCAGAACCAGGCGCTCACTGAGGACAGAGGCCCGCGTGAGGCTGCCGGCGATGGAGAGCTCGGGCGGCTTGGGTGGAACGCACCAAGCGGCCAGGCAATCCTCCGTCACCAGCTCCCACTGCTGGCTGTCCATGCGAACTTGCCCGCCCAAGATGAACTGAGCTGGCAAGCCAAGGCCTAAACCGACCCCCAAGCCTGTAGAACGCGCATCCAGGTCCGAGAGCATTCGCCAAGAGACTCGGACCTGCAAGCCGGGGGTCAAAGCGTGCTGATAGCCCAACTCCAGCTGAGGCCCCAAGACGCCCTCAAAGCGTGAGAACTCCTGGGACATGGGCCTGACCACGCCCACCCCAACAGACGCACCCAGCTCCCCCATGGGCAGAAGAACTGGGAGAAGGTTCAACAAGCGCTCACCCCTTGGGCCGCCACTTTCCGTCTACCAACTTAATGTGGTACGCCTCTTTGAAGCTACCATCTGGCTGATACTGCTCGTATGCAACCCGCAGCTCATCGCCTTGAATCTCAGCCATCCAGAAGCCATAGAGCGGGAAATAGCGCGCATCGTAAGCGGCCGTGAAGCCCTCCCAGGTGCCGCTTGCCTTGGCGTGGTCGATGACCTCGTCCGGGAAGGTCTGTGCGCCGGCCTGTCGGTCGAACTCGTTCTGCAACGCCAGGTCGAAGAGCGGCTCAAGCTGGAGATCTCCGTAGCCCAAGGCATCTCCATTCCCCCAGCGCTCCTGGGTCTCCGCGGGCGCGCCGCCTCCACCCGCGGTGAAGTGGGCTTCCCCGAGAGGACCGCTGGGCAGGAAGATCTCGGTGGAGTGCGGCTCGGCCGAGAAGATCGCCCGGATCTTCATCAGCCCGGCGCTCTCTTCGACCGCATCGATCAGCTCCATCGGGGCGCCGTCGACGTTGGGCTCGGTGCCCTTGGTCAGGGTCACGATCGGGTCGTGCATGAAGACCACGACGTGATCGAAGCGGCCCTCGGTGGCCTCGGGGATCCAGTAGAGCTGCTCGTTCCAGCGGCTGCCCAAGCGGTCCTTGTTGGAGTCGAGCACGATCATGCGCCAGATGGTGCCCTCTACCCGCACATCGAAGCTGTACCAGCTCGCCACGCGGGCGTGACCGATGTCCACACCGACCTCGGGGAAGGCCCCGTAGACACCTTGCAGGCTCTTGTCGTTGCGGCTGTCCACGTCGCCGATCACCGGCAGGGCCGGGATCCGGTAGCCCTCCGTGGTGGGCACGGTCTCACCGTCCAAGACCTCCTGCCAGAGGGAGTCAAAGACCTTCCACTCTTTTGTGGACGACCACCGCACGTTGTCGCCCATCAGCGCCACGAAATCGAGCTGCTTGCGATCCACGCGCTTGCGCAGATCGCTGACGATGGCCGCGTTGACCCCTTCGGTGGCCCCCTTCCGCCCGGCCTTGTCCAGAACCGGCACCGGCGCGCGCACGTTTCCGACCACGGCGAAGCGCAAGACATCGCCGCTGTGGTCGAGGGCGTCGGCCTCGTCGGCGTACACCTTGTGATCAGCGATCTTGTTGGGCGCAGTCGCGCAGGAGCTCAGGCCGAGGAACAGGCCAACGATCAGGGTCTTCTTCATGGGCGCAGCCTGACACTGCGAGGCCATCGGGGCAAGTCACCTGACGCACTGCTGACGAGCTGGGTGCATCCCCATACAATGGCGCCGTGTTGTGGATCACCCTGAGCTGCGCCGGCCCAAAGGCCAACCCCCGCGCAGTACCCATCGAAGTCGCCGCCCCGCCATCCGTGGTCAAGGCCAATCCACGTCTGCCCGCCTGGGACAGCGGGGCGCAGGGCTACGGTGTGCGCGGCCCCATGCCGCCCTTGGAGTTGGCCTGGGAGAAGGAGCTCACCGCGCAAGCCACCGGTCTGGTGCCGTGGCAAGGGGGCGTTGCGCTCAGCAGTGCCCAGGTATTGATCAGCCTGAGCGCCCAAGGCCAGCCTCTCTGGACCGAGCTTGAGGGGCGCAGCGACCTGGGACTGGTCGATGGGGCGCTAATCGCAATCTCAGAGACGGAGTTGCGTCGCTGTGGGGATCCTTCCTGCCAGACCCCCGAGCCGACCCTCCTCGCTGCGCCCCTCCAGGGCCCTCCCGTAGCGGTGGGTACAGCCGAGGTCATGTTGACCCGCGCCGGCACCTTGCCCCAGTGGGCTTTGGACCTGGGCTCCCCACCGGCGGCCAACCTCGTCACCGACGGGCTTCAGATCTACATCGCCACCGAAGGCGGAGAGCTCGTCGCCGCAGGTCCGCCGGGAGAACTCTGGCGCAGCAACCTCGGAGGCCCGGGCCAGTCCCGCCCCCTCTATTTTCAAGAGCGCGTCTACGCGGCCAGCGCGCCCCACAGCGTGGCCACCGGACAGCTGAACTGCTTCGACATGGAAGGAGCGCTCATCTGGCGCCACGAGCTGGACTTTGGCCCCATCGGTGGCCTGGCTCTCTGGGACCAGGCCGTGCTCGTCGTCGACGCACGAGGCGTTGTGCAGGCCTTTGATTGGGACACCGGCGCGCTCCGATGGCGAACCGAGCTCTCAGCCGGCGCGGTGACCGATCTGAGCGTGGCCCAAGGACGCGGCTACCTGGGCCTGAGCGATGGGACCCTCAGGGTCCTGGATCTGGACGACGGTGGCGAGTGGGGCCGATTCGAGCTCGGGGCCCCACTGGCGCTGCCGCCCGTCGTCCTGGAAGGACTCGTTGTCGTTGCCCTGACGGACAAGCGCATGGTGGCTCTTCGCGCGAAGTAGGGCCCTCCGATGGGACCCGACCTACTCGACCGTCACGCTCTTGGCCAAGTTGCGCGGCATGTCGATGTCTCGGCCCATCGCCAACGCAGCTTGGTAGCTCAAGAGCTGCAAAGGCAGAACGGTGACCATGGGCGTGAGCAGCGGGTGAACCCTGGGAACCGGGATGCTCACTGCGGCAAGGCTCGCCGCTTGGTGGTCGCCGCGGGAGTGAATGACGATCAACGCTGCACCGCGGGCCTGCACCTCGCGCATGTTGGAGAGGGTGCGCTCGCGGTTGGCGTCGCTGGGCACGATCACGATGACCGGGGTCCCCTCTTCCATCATGGCGATTGGGCCATGCTTCATCTCGCCGGCGGCGTAGGCCTCGCATGGAATGTAGGCGAGCTCCTTGAGCTTGAGCGCGCCCTCGAGCGCCACAGGCCAGCTCAATCCACGGCCCATGAACAGCACGTACCGGGCGTTGACCAGGTGACGAACGGCCTCTTGGATGGGGCCAGGGTTCCCAAGGTAAGCCCTTACCATTTCAGGTAAATCAGCCAACGAGCGGGCCAAGTGCTGGGCTTCGTTCGGCGCCAGAGTCAGGGTGCGCCCCAGCATCAGCGTGAAGAGGTACATCGCTGAGATCTGGCTGGTGAAGGCCTTGGTCGAGGCCACAGCGACCTCGGGGCCGGAGTGAATGTAGACCCCGCTCCCGCAGAGGCGTGCGATGGAGGAGCCCACCACGTTCACCACGCCCAGGACCTTCCCCCCCTTGGTCGTGACCTCCTTGATGGCGCCAAGGGTATCTGCGGTCTCGCCCGACTGGGACACCGCCAGGTACAAGCCCTTTGGGTCGATCTGGGGGTTGGACCAACGGAACTCACTGGCGATCACCGCGCGGGCGGGCACCCGAGCGACCTGCTCGATGGCCATCGCGCCCAACATTGCGGCGTGGAAGCTGGTGCCGCAGCCCATGATGGTCACGGAGGGGATCTCGGTCAGATCCCGCGGCAGCAGATCAAAGCCACCCAAGCGTGCGGTGCCCGCCTCAGGCTGAACACGGCCACGCAGGCAGCGGCCGATGCTCTCTGGCTGCTCGTGGATCTCCTTGAGCATGTAGTGCTCGAACTCGCCCTTGTCTCCGGTGCCAAAGGCCGCCTCGAGCTCCTCCACCGTGTGCAGCGCCTCGCTGCCGTCCAGGTGTACGGACTCCACGCCATCGGCCGTGATGGTCGCCAGCTCACGATCCTCCAAGTAGATCACGCGCCGGGTGTAGCGAACGAGGGCATGGGGGTCGGAAGCGATGAAATTCTCATCCTCGCCCAGTCCGATCACCAAGGGGCTGCCCAAGCGGGCGGCCACCATGACGCCCGGGTGCTCAGCGAAGGCCACGACCACGCCGTAGGTGCCCCGAACCTCCTTGAGGGCATCGATCACTGCCTGGGTCGGATCACCCTTGTAGTGGTGTCGGATCAGGTGCGGGAGCACCTCGGTGTCGGTCTCAGATCGGAACTCGACGCCAGCCGCGCTCAGACGCTGGCGCAGTGCCTCGTCATTGTCGATGATGCCGTTGTGCACCACCGCAATGCCCAACTCCATGTCGGTGTGCGGGTGAGCGTTGGCCTGGGTCACGCCGCCGTGGGTCGCCCAGCGTGTGTGCGCGATCCCAGTGTGTCCGGGGGCATCTGCAGGGACCACGGCCTGAACCATGGCGACCTTGCCTACTTCTTTGTGCACCGTGATGGTTGGCCCGTCGACCAGGGCGACCCCGGCAGAGTCATAGCCGCGGTACTCCAAGCGACGGAGGCCGTCCAAGAGAATGGGCGCAGCCAACTTCGGCCCTACGTAGCCAACAATTCCGCACATCGATCACTCTCCTGTTCCGTGTTCTTCGATCAGCTGTAGCTCTATACGGCTCAATTCCTCACTTACATAGCCCTGAAGTGTATGGACCACGATTCCATCGGGATTGACGACGATCGTAGTCGGCAACGCACCAACCTCCAACGAGCGACCGAACTCCGGATCCCACGCCTGTCCCATGTGCTCCAGGCCGGCCACTGAGAGGTACTTCAAGGCATCTTCGCGTCGCTCATCCATGCTGACCGCAATGACCTGAATCCCATGGGGCTCCAGGCGCTGGGCCATCGCGTCGGCCTCCGGGAGCTCGACGTGACACGGAGCGCACCAGCTCGCCCAGAAGACCAGCACCGTCCACTGACCCTTCACCGCCAGCGGGCCATCCAGGCCCTGGACCTCCTCCTGGCTCAGGGCCTGGGGCGCATGCGTGGGGGCGAGAGGCTGCTCGCCTCTCTGGGTCTTTGGAATGGCTTGGACCACCGCCCCAGGATTGCCCGGCACCGGGGTCACCCGCTCCAGGCGCATCTCAAGGCCTTCTGCCCCAAGCGAGGCCGCCTCGGCGTATGCGAAGAAGGCCGCAGATCCCTGTCCGAGCTGCTCCAGGATCTCCCCCTGAAGAACCAACGCGGCGGCTCCGGCACCCAGAGCTGCTGCCAGGTCGGCGGCCGCGAGGGCTTGCTCCAACTGGCCAAGACGCCGGTGGCTGCGCGCGCTGAGCAGCCAGGCTTCCTGAAGCAGGGTGTCCGGCTGACGCAGCGGGTCCATCGCCACGCGCACACGCAGCTGCTCCGCCTCGATCAGCAGCTGCTGAGGACTCCTCCCAGTCTGCTCCAAAGACAGCAAGGCCTCCAGGTAGAGCGGACTTGGGACCTGTGGCATGTCCAGAAGCTGCTCCCAGAGAGACTGAGCCGAGGCCTGCTGCCCTTTGCGCGCCTTCTCGCGCGCAGCCCACGCCAGGGCTCTGGCTTGCTCTTGCGGGGTGGCCCCGTTGGGCAGCTTCGGGCTGCGCTGCATGGCCAGCAGCCGTCCGACATCCCGGGCCATGGACTCACTCCAAGGCCGGTGCGCCGCCAACTCCTGCGCCTCTCCAAGGGCCTCCAAGCGAGCCGCTGCAGCCAACGCCAGGTCCCGCTCCCCCATGCTCAAGTAGAGGGCGTGGGCCCGATACACCGCCGCGGGCTCATCTTGCTCCACCAGATCGGAGGCAGCGCTCAAGGCTTGCGTGCGCAAACCACGGCCCAACAAAGCCTCTGGCTCGTAGCGCAGCGCGCTGGCGCTCAACTGAGGTTGCTCGGGGTAGCTGCGCAGCGCCTCCCTGGCCTCACGACGAAGCGGCCCAGCGCGCTGAAGCTCGGCCAAGGCCTGTAGGCGCAGCGGCACAGCGCGGGCATCCTCGACGCCCTCAAGGGCGATCAGTGTGGCCTCGGCTGCGCCGTGATCCAGGCTGCGCTGGGCGCGCACCAAGGCCAAAAGCAGCGGGTCCACGTCCGGGGCGGGGCTCAGGCTCTCCCCAAGAGCGAGCTGGGCCAGCAGACGCTGCTCTGGGCTCCCGCTTTGGGCGAGATCTCGGTAGACCGCCGTCAGCAGCCAGGGAAGCTCCTGAGCCAGCGCTTCGCGAAAGACGGCGTGGGCCGACCAGTCTGCGGGCTCCTCCGTCAGGGCCCGGTCCAGATGGGACATGGTGCCGTAGAGATCCCCACCGGCCAGCGCTGCCCGCGCCCTCCAAACATCGATCTCGCCTGCGAGGGCAAGGCTAGTCCACAAGAACCACACAAGGGCTACTATGCCTGCAACGCGGGCAGAGGCGGGCCAACCAGCCTAAAACTGCCCTGGAGGATTCCCCATGGCACGCTTTGAGATCCGCACCCCAGCTGGGGCCACCACCGTCGAGGCCGAGAACTGGATGGAAGCCCTGGGCCACGGCTTGACCGCCCAAGGCCTGGACAACGACGATCTGAGCCGCGTTGTCTGCGACATCAACGCCGATGGCTCGATCTTGGTCAAGGACCCCAGCGCCGAGACCACCTTCGAGATCCGCGAGCTCGAAGAGGGCGATGGCGGCATGTCTCCTGTCCAGGTGCGCTTGGGACAGGCCACGACCCAGGCCGAAGTCTCTGTTCGTGTCGCTCAAGCCGACAGCGTCGTGAACGTGGACTCCGACGTAGAGGGCCACATCGACGCCCCCGACCCACGCTCCTCGGCAGCCTTCGAGGTTGCGAGCGAGGCCGGCATGGACCGCTTGGAGGCCCTGGTGGACGCCGACCTGGGTATCCAGGAAGCCGACATGGCCAGCACCGCATGCGAGGCCGCGTTGACCCTGCTGATGCGCTTCGTGCCCGCTGAGTCCGGGGCTGTGCTGTTGCGTACGCCAGAGGGCTCCCAGCTCGTCTTCGCCGCTGCCAAGGGCCCTCGCTCCAAGGGCGTCTCTGAGCTGCGCATCCCCGCAAACGCCGGTATCGCGGGCGTCTCTCTGGGCGCAAACACCGCCATGTGGGTGCGAGAGGTTGGCCGGGACAACCGCCACTACTCGGACGCCGACGAGAAGTCTGGCTACCAAACCCGGGCGCTGCTCGCGGTCCCCCTGCGCGGCCCATCCGGGCGTACCCACGGTGTCCTGGAGCTGCTCAACCCCTTCGGCGACGCAGCCTTTGAAGAGTGGCACTTGGACGCCGCCCAGATGGTCAGCGCGAAGCTGGCGACACGGCTGGGCTGAGGCTCAACCAAAGGTCAGCCAAGGCAGTGGCTCAGCCCTGAGCCAACTCTTCCAAGCGCTCCAAGAGCGCCGTGTGGGCCGCTGCGGGCAGGTAGCGGCTGACATCCCCACCGTGCATGGCGATCTCTTTGGCCAAGCTGCTGGAGATGAAGAGGTTCTCAGGTCCAGCCAACAGGAAGACGGTCTCGATCTGTGGGGCCAGGTCCATGTTGGCCAGACCAATCTGGAACTCAAAGTCAAAGTCCCCGGTCGGCCTGAGTCCGCGCACGATGACCTCCGCTCCAATCTTCTGGCAGTACTGGACGAGCAAGCCGTCGAAAGAGGCGACCTCCACGCCGTCGATGCCGGACACCGCAGCTTCGATCAAGCCCAGGCGCTCCTCCAGACTGAACATGCGCTTCTTGTTTACGTTGCGTCCGGCCGCCACGACGACACGGTCGAAGAGCTCCCGGCTGCGGCGAATCACATCCAGGTGCCCATTGGTGATGGGGTCAAAGCTGCCGGCCACGACTGCGGTGCGCACAAGGCCTCCTATGCTGGCCCCAGCCTACCAAGGGCGGCCGTCAACTCCAGCTCTGCCCGCGCGGCGCCCCTTGGTTGGCGGGTGCTTCAGCGACGCAGCTTGCGCGGTGCGGCCGCGCCGTAGTGGCGCCAGAGCAAGGAACGAAGCTCGGTCCCGCCCCGCAAGGAGGAGAGCGCTGGATCGATGGCCAAGTCTCGACGAAGCTCGATGCGCTGCCCCGCCGAGAGCGCCTCCCGCTGTCGCACGCTGTCTTCGATGGCCGCCAGGGCCGCCTTGTCTTCGCCTCCCAAGGCCAAGAGCATGCCCTCGTAGAGGTGCAAGTAGGGCGCACCCTCTCCGTGCTCAAGGGCCTGACTGAGCCAGTCCTCGGCGGCGTCAAAGTCACCCATGCGGCCCAGGGTCACGGCCCCGCTGGCCCAAGCGCCGGCATTGTCTGGATCGGTCTCCAGGATCTGGCGGTAGCTCTCCAGCTCCCGCGTGTGGAAGCCCAAGCGCTTCTCCGCTTGCGAGCGTCCCCAAAGCCAACGGGTGTTGCCCGGGTCAGACTCGAGGAGGATCTGGTAGTGCGCCAAGGCCTGAGCAAAGTCATCGTTGTCGTAGGCGCCGCGCGCCACACGGGCACGGTGCTCCGAGTTGCCTGGATCCTGCGCCAAGCGAATGCGGGCCAGCTCGGCCTCGAGCGTAGAAGGCACGATGGATCGGTACCAACGGTAGTAGGCGATGCCCGTGGTCCGGTCATCGTTGGTGGCAGCACGCCCCTCTCCTGCAGCAACCGGCGTCGGAAGCAGGTTTTCCTCGGCGCTGGGACGAACCGCCGCGACCTGCTCGCGGTGCTCTCGTTCCCGAGCCAGCGGCAAGATCCGCGTGGTGTCTTCCACCCAAGCGGCGACCTTTCCGGGAGGGGGTGAGTGCAGGGTGGCCTGGATGCGGTCCACCCACATTCCCGCCGTGGTGACGCCCAATGCCAGGAGCAAAAAGCGCAAGTCCAAGGGGGTGTTCTTGGGCCGCGGAATGCGCACGGGGCGCAGGTGCTCCAGCTCGACCTTCACTTGGCCGAGAGAGAAGCCCGTTCGCTCCCCTTCCAGCAGACGCCGACCGCGGATGTCCAGCGCGTCTCCGACCCGGTGCACCGCGACCGAGGCCCCGGGAAAGCTCACCTTTGCATCGGCGGAATCACCGATCCGCACAACGTCACGAACCCGGACCACCTGGTGGTCTACCAGGAAGCCGTTGTAGCGAATGGTGACTTGCAGCTCACCCATGAGGAGAACCTACCAGAGAACGCCCTTCTTCCCCATAGTACTGAACCAGCAGGGCCGTGAAGGCCGCGCGCTCGCGCAGAGGGTCCAGGGCCGGGTCAACACGAATGTCCTGCCGGAACTCGATGTGGTGCAGGGTGTCCAGCGCTGCCATGCCAGCGAGGGCCCTGTCCAGGCTGATCAGCGCCCGCTCCGGCTTGTCCATGGCTGCGTAGATCTTGGCCCTGTGCAGCTGGGCGTATGGCTGACCGGGCTCGAGGACCTCGACTTGGTCCATCAAGCTCAAGGCTTCTTCGTAGCGCTGCTGGTGCGCAAGGTTCACGGCCAAGTTGTTCATCGCAGCGGTGTCATCGGGCTCAATGCCAAGGGCTTGGCGGTAGAGCTGCTCCTCCTTCTCAAAGTCCCCCAGGCGCTTGTAGACCAAGCCCAAGTTGTTGTAGCCACTGGCAGACTCTGGGCGGACTTCGATGTAGCGCTCGTAGGTGCGGCGGGCGCCCTGCATGTCCTCACTCAGGTACTGGTAGCGAGCGACCTGGGCCAATGCCCACGGGCTGTTGGGGTCCAATCTCAGCGCTTCTTCAGCTTGTGCCAGCTCTTCAGCCACCCGCTGGGCCTCGGCTTGCTCCGCTGGCAGTTGGTCCTTGAATCCCCACCCTTCGTCCTCGGCCTCGCTGGCAGTCTCCTTGGCGGCCTTGTCATCGGCGCCATCCAAGGTCTCGCCGTCTGGAAGGCGCTCCTCTGCGGCCTTTGGCCCAGCGTCTTGCTCCGCCTCGCTCAGGGCCTCCGGGAGCTCCAAGCGCGCCTCCTGGGCGGACAGCTCCTGTTTGGGGCTGTTCGCTTCGTCCTGAGCAGCCTTGGGCTCTTGGGCGCCAGGATGCATGGTCTCGAAGTCGCCCTTGTCCCCGGCTGGCAGGAAGAAGTCGGTGTACTGGGGTGCGAAATCCGCCTCTTTGACTGGATTGCCGTTCTCTACCCCTTCATAGTCCTGGGCCAGGAGCCGAGCGATGAGCTCTGGGCTCTCCTGCAGCTGAACGGACTGTGTCTGTGCCGGTGTGCTCACCAGCATCTGAATGCTCGCTCCCAGCACCATGCAGAGGGCGACCATCCCGAAGGCCATCATATCCGCGGGTAGCTCGCGGCTCAGGAAGAAGTGACGCACGGGCCGCAAGGTCAGCGTCAAATCTCCGAACTCAAGCTCCAGGCTGCTCTCATCGGGGATGACGTGCAACTCACCGCTCTGGTCCTGAAAGCGCCAGGCGCCGGAGACCAAACGCAGTGAGCCAAAGCAGTCTTGTCCCTCTGGAAGTACGACCGCCAGTGGGCCCTCGGGCGTACCCAGGACCATGGCCCCGTCCTTGGACAGAGGGAGCTGTCCGCCACGGCGTAGGGTGCCGTTGGGACCAACAAGCACGTCTTCTGCGACGGCGCCGTGAAAGCGCACGACCACGTTCAGTGCGTGACCGCCGAAGCGGGAGCGGGGTTCCTGAGCCGTCATGTCAGACTTGGACCCCCTTTCAGTGCGATGGGTTCCGCGCAAGCTCATCTTGATCATCATAGACGCCAAAACGCCGCCTGCCCACGACAAAAACGGGGGTAGCAAGCTCCGGCTAGATCCTTTCTCTTCGCCCAGCGATCGGCATGGTGAGCGCTTTCCTGAAGGGTGAATGCCACAAGCCCATGCGCCGCCCGGGTCTACGCAGGCTACCTTGAGCCTATGAAGCAAGCAGCACTGCTGATCATTGGCGATGAGATCCTCTCCGGAAAGTTCGCGGACGAGAACGCTCCCTTCCTGATCCAGCGCCTGCGTGCCCTGGGCTGCAAGGTGCGCCGGGTGGTCGTTCTCTCGGACATCGTGGAAGACATCGCCCAGGAGACTGCGCGCTCCTCAGCCGACTGCGACTACGTGTTCACGACCGGCGGCGTGGGCCCAACCCACGATGACATCACCATGCGCAGCATCGCGGCGGCCTTTGACTTGCCCCTGGTGAGCCATCCCCGCTTGGAGCAGGTACTCCACGAGAAGATCAAGGGCGAGCTGACCTCGGCGGCCTTGCGCATGGCACAGGTCCCAGAAGGCTCAGAGCTCTGGTGGGACGGCGGCATGACCTTTCCCCTCGTGGTCTGCAAGAACGTACACATCTTCCCTGGCGTGCCCTCGATCATGCGCCTCAAGTTCGAAGCGGTCGCTGAGCGCTTCAGGGGAAGAGTGCTACACACCGCCCGCGTGGTCACCGGGGAATACGAGACCGACATCGCCGAGCGCTTGGAGCTTGCCGTTGAGCGCTTTCCCGGCGTGTCCATCGGCAGCTACCCCCGCTACGACGAGGGCCCCAGGCACGTGATCGTGACCATGGAAGGCCTGAACGCTGAGCATGTCAGAGCGGCGCGGATCTGGCTGGAGGGCGTGCTCAAGCCCATGGACTTGCTGACCTAAATCAGACTGAGCTGCTCGTCCGGAGATGCGTGCACAGCCAAAGTCTTTCGCGCCAGTTTCGAGAGGGGCAGCTCCCCCAAGTCCGCTGGGTCAAACCAGGCCGCAGCCTCGTAGAAGCGCAGCGTCAACTCGCCGCTCCCCTGCCCCGCCCAGACACTCTGGGTGAGCTTTCGGTGGGTGAAGATGTGCCGCACTTGGCCAAGGCGTCGCTCAAGCTGAACATCCAGCCCCAGGCGCTCCTTGAGACCCAGCACCACAAGCGAGGTCTCACTGGCCTTGTCGGCGGGGTCCAGGTCGACCGCTGGCAGCTCCCAGAGTCCCCCCAGGAGTCCAGACTCCGGTCTGCGACAGAGAAGAATGCTGCCCTCCCTCTCCAACACCAAACAGGCCGCGCGCACTTCGGGTGCCTTCTGCTTGCGGGGCTTGTTCGGCAGGCTCGCGGCGATCTGCTGCCCTGAACACCCCGACTTCAGCGGGCACACATCGCAGCGCGGATTCTTCGGCGTGCAGAGCGTCGCACCCAGCTCCATCAGCGCCTGGTTGTGGTCGCCGGCCTCCCCTTTGGGGATGTGGGACTCAGCGAGGGCCCAGAGCCGGCGCTTGACCTTGGGTGTACGCGGGTCCTCCTCGATGCGGTGGAAGCGGCAGAGCACCCGCTCTACATTGCCATCCACGAGCGCCGCGTCCCGGTCGAAGGCGATGGAAGCGATGGCCCCGGCGGTGTAGGGACCGACTCCCGGGAGAGCGCGCAGATCCTCGACCGTGTCGGGAAAGCGCCCGAGCTCAGCGACCACTTTGGCGGCCTTGTGCAGGTTGCGCGCCCGGCTGTAGTAGCCCAGGCCAGCCCACTCCCCGAGCACCGCTTCCCCTTCGGCGGCAGCCAGGTCTTCCACCCGGGGCCAGCGCGCCATGAAGCGCTCCCAATAGGGCAACATCGTCTCGATGCGCGTCTGCTGGGCCATGATCTCAGAGAGAAGGATGCCGTAGGGATTCGGGGGCTTGGCACGCCAGGGAAGCGCTCTGGCGACCCCGCGATACCAGCTCAACAGGGCTTGGTTGTCCATGGAGCGCTATTCTGCCAGGAGTGCTCTACGGCCCCCCACCTGACCCCAAGCAACTTGAGCTTGTGCTCACCCTGAGTCAGGAGTGGCCGGCCTACCTTGCCTGCCTTGTTGCTGCCCTTTGCCTCAGTGCCCTGGCCCTGGTCCCCAGGCTGCCAACGGCCGCTCGCGCTGGCGCCTTCGTGCTGGGCCAGGTGGTGCTGCTCACCGCCCCCTTGGGCGCCTTTCTCAACGAGACGGTCTACGGCAGCTTCCCGACTCCAGACAAGAACGGGCAGCTGCAGTTCTACCTGCGCGGTGTGCACAAGAGCCTCTACCTGAATCCCGTCGATGCGCTGCATGACCCAGCCGTCAAGCTCATCGGCGTGCACGCCGGCCATCACTGGGTGACCGAGTTCTTCGATCTCTTCCTGCACGGCTACGGCGCCCTGAACGTCCAAGCCCTGCTCTGGCCTGCCCTGGGGTGGTTCTGTGCCGCGCTGCTGCTCAAGGAGCTCTGTGGGAGCTGGCGCACGGCGGTGATCATCGCGATGCCCTTCGGCATGGGCCTGCACGTCTTTCGCGACCTGAACTGGCACACCATTGAGAAGACCTCGGTGGCGCTGATGGCGCTGTACGCGTGGTCGCTGGTGAAGGTGGCCAAAGAGGGCGGGAGGTGGCGCTTTGTGGCCCCCTTCCTCTTTCTCTTGATGGCTCTGGACAACCTCTACCTGGCTCTGGTCGCTGGGGTCGCTGCCGGCCTGCTGCTCATCGGCACCGCGCTCCGCCAACGAGGCCAGTCCCCCACCAAGTACCTGGCCGTGGCCATCCTCGGCAGCGCCTTGCTCATCCTCCCCTTGGGCATCTACCAGTCCATGCTCCTAGAGGGCACCACCGGCAAGATGGCAGACCCAGAGGCCTTCCTCTACGAGCGCGCCATGCTGGACACCCTGAGTCTGTGGCCCCTGCAGTGGAACCGTCTGGAGATCTGGCGTGCCGTGAACCTGCCCTGGGTGGGAGCCGCCCTCTATGTCCTCTGGCGAGATCGACGCCATGGCACCGTACAAGCCCTCGGGGCCCTGGCCCTGGTTCTCACGCTCCTGGCCCTGGGCCCAAAGCCTCTTGGGGTCTGGAACCCCATCTACATGGGGCTTCGATTGCTTCCGGGACTCTGGCGCCTGGCCACACCGGAGGTCTTCTTTGAAGGGGCCTACCTCTGCATCCTCGGGCTGGCCTCTCTGGCCCCCAAGAAGCCGCTGCCCCGCTGGGTCTACCCCATCGTGGCGCTGGGCTGGGTGCTCATCGTGCGCACCCATCCAGCCTTTCCGGGATTCAGCGCCCTGGTCGAGGTGCCCTTCAGTGAGAACTGGGCTCTGCAGATGGGCCTGCAGTAGACCGACTACTTCTTGCGCCTGCGGCGACGACGACGTCCCTTGGCCTTGGCACCACCGCGACTGGCCTCTGGTCGGGTCTCCCCTTCGATCTCCAAGCCACGCTCACGCAACAGGCGTACGAGCCCGCGGTGGTTGCGCTGTCGGAGCTGCGGGTCGAGCTTGAGCAGCTCTAGGGCTGCGCGCCGGGCCTTGAGCAACATGGGCCGGTCCCGGGTGGGGTCCGCCAACTGGAACTCGGGCATGTCGTCCTGACGTCCCCCCAGCAGGGCCGCGTCCCCGCGCTGCTGACGGTCCTTCTCGGCGATGGCGAAGCCGTCTTGCTCCTGCGCGACCAGCTCGACGAGGGCCTGGCCCTCCTCACTGGGCTGAGCGGTCATGACGAACTCACAGGTACCAGGCAGCCGGCCTTGGGCCACATGGCCACGCAGGCGATGCAGGCGAACCAGGTCGTAGCGGTCAGCGTGGTCCACCATCAACGCGGTGGCGTTGGCGACCTCGGGGGCATCCTCGATGGTCGTGGTGCACACCAGCACGTCCAGACGCCGGCGCTGGAAGTCCTCAAAGAGCTGAAAGCGCTCCTCTCGTCCCATGGCCCCGTGGTAGAGCGCGACCTTGGCTCCAGGGAAGGCCTCGGAGCTCAGGGCGGTCGTGAGCTGCTTGGCCTGGGCCAAATCGAGCAGGTCCTTCCCTTGAAGCGTTGGAAAGACAACGTAGGCTTGGCGCCCGAGGGCCAGCTGTTCCCGCAGGGAGGCGTAGGCCTCTTCTCGTTCGCTGGGCCCGCGCACCTTGGTCACGACGCTCTGGCGCATGGGCTCACGCAGCACGCTCAGATCATGCTTTGAGAACACGGTGAAGGTCAGACTCAGCGGGATGGGCACCGAGGTGACCACGAGCAGATCCGGGTTCACGCCTTTCTGGCAGATCGCCTTGCGGTCTGTCACGCCGAACTGGGCCCGCTCTTCAACGATGACCAGCCCGAGCTTCTTGAACTCCGGGAAGTTCTTGAAGAGCGCGTGGGTCGCGAAGATGGCATGGGCCTCGCCGCGGCGGATGGCGTCCGCTTGGGCCATCGTGGGCTTTCCGCTCACCAGCTGCGGCACAAGGCCCGCGGCGCGAAGCAAGGGCTCAGCGAAGAGGTAGCGGTGCTCGGCGGCGATGTCGTCCGGGCCCAAGAAGCAGACCTGGGCCTTGGTCTCTCCGACCAAGAGCGCCGTGAGCAGCGAGATCAGCGCCTTTCCGGAGCCAACATCGCCTTGCAGCAAGCGGGTCATCGCAGATGGGCGCCGAAGGTCCCGACGGATCTCGTCAAAGACCATCTCTTGGGGGTCGCTCAGGTTGAGCTGGCTCTCCAGCTGGTGCAGCGCCAAGGCCTCGTGGTTCAGAGAATGGGCGATTCCCCTCAGGCGCGTTTTGTCACCGGATGCCGCCGAGAGCTGTTGGAGCAAGAGCTCCTGAAACACCGGGCGGGTGCGCGCGGAGCGCAGGCCCACCTTGGGCATATGCAGCTCGGCGAGGGAGGTCTCAAGGCTCTTCAATCGGTACTCTTGGAGCAAGGCCGGCGGCATTGGATCCAAGATTTGGCCGCGGTACTGGGCCAGCGCGATGCGCAGCAGAGGCCAGATGTCCTCGTCTGGAAGACCCTCTACATCGTAGTGAGGGCGTCGGACCAATCCCCGGCTGTCCGGCTCCCAAGGCAGCGCCTCAAAGAGCAGCGCTTCGTCCTCATCCAGCTCAAGCTCGCCCACCAAACAGACGCTGGCCCCGACCTTTAGATCCGGCATTCCCGAGAGCCAGCTGCAACGCACCAAGCGCTCGCCAACCTGAAAGGAGACTTCCTCCCGACGAAGGCTTCCGCTGAAGCGCACCCACTTGGCCAGGACCCGTCCCTGCAGGGCGACAGCAGCTCCCTCGACCAGCGCTTCATCGCTGCCCAGCGGCGTGAGCCGCTCGTGGGAAATGGGCACCAGGCTCAAGAGATCGCTGATGCGCTCAATCCCAGCTTGCGCAAAGCGCTCCACAAGGCTGGCGTTGAGTTCCCCCAAAGTACTCAGGGCGCGGCCGGTCCCTTGTGGTGCACCCAGAGCGTGGCGCTGGACTTGCTCAACCTTGGGGGACGCTGCCTTGGCCGGCTCCTTGGGGGCCGAGAGTGCATCCAGCTCCTCGGGCACATCCGGCAAGACGATGAGCTCGCCCTGACCCATCTCAAAGGCAGGCTCCTCTCCCGTGGCACGGGCAGCCTGTACACACACCAAGGCGGCCTGGGCGCAGGGCACCCGGTCCATCCAGGGCATCTCGTCTACGCCTTCGAGGGCCACCACGGCCGCGGAGAGATGGGCGCTTCCTGGGTGCTCCGGGACGCCTTGAGAGACTTGAGTGAGCAAGGGCACAAGCGTGCGCTCCAACCACGAGAGCTGCCAGGCCACCATGCCGTCTTGAGAGAGGGCATAGCGCAGGGTGCGCTCCACGCGTCGCAGGGCGTTCGCGCTCTGCATGCTGACCACCAAAGATGGCACAGCGGACGGGGCTTGCGCCTCGCCTTGGGTCGACTCAGACACAAAGGTCCCCTACTTGTATTCGACCTCGGAGATCTCCAAGGTGCGGGTGCCCTTTGGGGTCACCACCACAACCTCGTCGCCCTCTCGCTTGCCGATAATGGCGCGCCCGATGGGAGAGGAGTAGCTGATCCGCCCCTGCTTTGCGTCGGACTCGTAGTCCGAGACGATCTGGTAGGTCACCTCATCGTCGGTGTCCAAGTCCAGCAGGGTGACGGTGGTGCCGAAGATCACCTGGCCGGTCTGGGGCATCTCGGTGATGTCGATCACCTCGGCTGTGGCCAAGATGTGCTCGTGCCACTTGATGCGGGCCTCAATCATGCCCTGCTTGTCCTTCGCCGAGTGATACTCGGCGTTCTCTTTCAGATCTCCGTGTGCGCGCGCCTCTTCAATCTGCAGAACAATGTAGGGCCGCTCGACGGTCTTCGCGTGCTTGAGCTCAGCGGAGAGTCGGGCGTAGCCGGCGGGCGTGATCGGGTTGCGCTGCATGGGGGCGATGCGTCCTTCAGAACTGGGGCCCACAAAGCTAACACCTGGGGCCCTTCCGTCACCTCTCAAGCGGGATGCAAGCACTCGCCCTTGTGGATGACCGCAGCGAGCACACCGCTGAGCTGGCGACCTGCCAAGGGGGTATTGGCTGATCTTGAGGCGAACTGAGTGGGATCGACGGTCCACTTCGCCTCGGGGTCCAGGACCAAGAGCTCCGCCGGGGCTCCGTCACGCAGGCTGCGTTCAATGCCCAAGAGCTTTGCCGGCCCAGCGCTCAGGGCCCGCAGCGCGTGCTCCAAGGGCGCGCAGCTCAAAAGGCAGCTCAAGGCCGTCTCCAGACCAAGGGCCCCGGGGGTTGCGTAGGCAAACTCCAGCTCCTTGTCGACGCGGGTCAGAGGGGCGTGGGCAGAGCTGACGCCCAGCAGGGTTCCGTCTGCCAGTGCCTCCAGAAGGGCCAAGCGGTCCTCCTCCGTGCGAAGCGGGGGCATCAGTCGGGTGTCTGTGTCGTAGCCGCTGGCCAGGACTTCCCCGTCATTGAGCAAGCAGTGCAGCGCGGTCGTCGAGCCGCTGATCGGCGCGCCCGAGGCCAGGCCTGCCTTGAGCTGCGCGATGGCCAGCTTGGTGCTCACACCGAGCACGTGGACGTGGGTGCCGGTGTACCGGGCCAAGGCGATCAAGCGGGCAATGCCAATCTCTTCAGCGGCGGCCGGAATCCCGCGAAGGCCTGCCAGCGCAGAGCTCGCCCCCTCGTTCATCACGGCGACGGACTCCAGCTCCGCATCGCCCGCGCGAAGCATCACGGGCAGCCCCAAGGGGCGCGCATAGAGCAGCGCGTTTCGCAGCACCAAGCTGTCACTGACGAGGTGGTCGGCGTTGGAAAACAGTGCCGCCCCGGCCTCTGCCATCAGACCCAGCTCGGAGAGCTTCTCGCCACCCAGGCCCTTGGTCAGGGCGGCTGCGACCTTGATCTCCACCTTGGACTCCAGCCCAGCGCGGGCAATGACCTCGCGCACGAAGCTGGGGTCGTCGGTGACGGGGTCGGTCTCAGGGTTGGCGACCACGCAGGTAAAGCCACCCCGCAGGGCCGCCTCCCCGCCCGTACTTAGGCTCTCGCGCCAAGTGTAGCCGGGGTCGCAGAGACGGGCGTCCAAGTCGACCAAGGCCGGTGTGACGACCTTGCCTGTGCAGTCGATGACTTGAGCCTGAACTCCTTCTGGAGCGCTCAAGCGAACGCGACCTTGGTGTACCCAGAGGTCGCCCATTCGGTCCACGCCGGTGGCCGTGCAAAGAAGACGACCGCCCTTAAGCTGAAGCGTCATCGGAGCCTCCCAAGAGCAAGAAGAGCAGCGCCATGCGCACGGCGACGCCGTTGGTGACCTGCTCCATGATGACCGAGCGCTCACCGTCGGCCACCTCGGGCGAGAGCTCAACGCCGCGGTTGATGGGGCCCGGGTGCATGACCAAGACCCGGTCGCTGGCCCGCGCCAGCTTGGCGGAGTCCAGGCCGTAGAGGTGGGCATACTCCCGCGAGGTCGGCAACATCGCGCGCGGCAGGCGCTCGCGCTGGATGCGCAGCATCATGACCACATCGGCCTCTTCTAAGACCTCGTCGATCTTGTGGCGGACCTCTACGCCAGGGCCAGCCATCTCCGGCCTACACATGGTCCCGGGCCCCGCCAAAAGCACTCGGGCTCCCATCGTGCGCAGTCCGTAGAGGTTCGAGCGGGCGACGCGGGAGTGGTAGACGTCTCCCACGATTGCGACGGTCTTGCCTTCCAAATCCCCCAAGTGGTCCTGCATGGTCAACATGTCGAGCAAGGCCTGGGTGGGGTGCTCGTTGATGCCATCGCCGGCATTGATGACCGAGAAGTCGAAGTTGCGAGCCAGCATATGCGGCGCGCCTGCGCAGCTGTGCCGCATGATGACCAGGTCCGGCGCCATCGCGTCGATGTTCCTGGCGGTGTCCATCAGGGTCTCGCCCTTCTTCACCGCGCTGGTGCCGGCGCTGATGTGGACGCCGTCGGCGCTCAGGCGCTTGGCCGCCAAATCAAAGCTGACCTTGGTTCGGGTGCTGTTCTCAAAGAACAGGGTCACCACGGTGCGCCCGCGAAGGGTGGGCACCTTCTTGATGCGCCGCTTTGAGACCTCCCGAAAGCGGGACGCGGTCTCGAGAATCTCGAGGATTTCGTCTCGGGAGACGTCTCGTAGGCCGAGCAGATCCTTTCTTTTCACAGGAGCACTCCGTGCGTCTGCACGCTCAGGTGCGACGCTGAACCGCTATCTCATCCTCCCGCTCGTCCGTCTCCCGCAGAGCAACCGTCACCCGATCGGCAAGTTCGGTCTGGATGCGCGTGCCCACAAAGTCGGCGGCGATTGGGAGCTCCCGATGGCCTCGGTCCACCAAGACTGCCAGCTTGATGTAGGCCGGACGGCCGTAGTCCATGATCAGGTCCACAGCAGCGCGTACCGTTCGTCCAGTGAAGAGAACATCGTCCACAAGAATGATGCGGGCCCCGTCCACCGAGAAGGGCAAGCGCGTGACACCCAAGCTGGGGTTCTCAAGTCCGGTGTACAAATCGTCCCGGTACAGGGTGATGTCCGTCTCTCCCAAGAGAGGAGCCTCGCCCCCCAGCGCCTCAATGGCTGCCGCGATGCGCTTGGCGATGGGCACGCCGCCCGTGTGGATGCCCACCAAGGCAACCTGCTTGTCGCTGGAGCGATGGATCTGTTCAGCGAGATCCTGAACCATCTCGGCCATGGCTGAGGCGTTGGCCAATTGCTCGCTCATCTACTCCTCCTGAGGGGCGTCGTGAAGAAGGTCGCCCTTATCCAGGTACTTGTGCACGGCGAACTCTATCTCGGTGCTCTTCTCGATCAGGGGGTAGTCGATCTCGACCACCCAGAAGCAGTCCAGGTGCTTCTCGTCGAACTTCTCGTAGAACTCGCAGTCCTGGGGCCAGACGTAGGAAGGGACCCCGTTCTTGTCCATCTTGCGCTCTAGTTCCGCCTGAGACTTGGCCATAGAGCGCGTGTCCCGCCAGACGAGGATGGTCTCCTGGACCGTCCGGCGCATGGTGAATTCGCCGTAGTAGGCGGGGACAAAGGCCCAAGCCAAGTAGCCAACGACCAAGACGACGAGGAGCAGGAAGATCTTGCCGAGATCAATGTCTCCCCTACGCTTGCGCCTGTTGTCCATGTGCTCACTCCTCATCACAGCCCTCGCCAGTGAGGACAGCTCCCCAGACCTTACCGCGCACAGCACTCGAGGAAACTTGCCCCCACTGACCGCTGTCCTCGCTTCGGCCGCGCCGGTCCCCCAAAAGCCAGATTTCTCCGGCCAAGAGCTGGGTGCGCGAATGGTCTCCTCCACCCAGGACCTTGACCTCGATCCCCTCGCCATCGGCGCCGTAATTCTCCACGTGGCCCCGACCCACTCTCGGCGTGCAGGTCTCATCTAGCCAAGGAACATCGATGTCTCGGTCTACAAAGCTGGGGGCGCCGTCCACATAGAGGCGGCCGTCCACCAGCTCCACCTCTGCCGGACCTTGAGCGACCAGCCGCTTGACGTGCAAGACCCCCGGGTCCCAGGGCAACTCCACCACGACGATGTCGCCCACCTGCGGCTCCACGCTGCGCAGATACACCCAGGTGCTTCCAGGTCGAATGGCGGGCTGCATACTGCCCGTCTTCACAGTCACAAGACCAAAGACGAAGCTCCGCAAGAGCACGGCCAAGACCAGCAACACCACCGAGGCCACCAGAGCCAAACGGCCCCAGTCCCGACCAGCTGGCTCAGTCGCAGGCGACTCTGACCCGGAGGACTCTCCGGACACTCACTCTCCGACGCGCAGCACGGACAGGAAGGCCTCCTGAGGGACCTCTACCGAGCCGACGGCCTTCATGCGCTTCTTGCCCTTCTTCTGCTTCTCCAGCAGCTTGCGCTTTCGGCTGATGTCGCCGCCGTAGCACTTGGCGGTCACATCCTTTCGCATGGCCTTGACCGTCGCGCGGGCAACGACCTTGGAGCTGATGGCAGCCTGGATGGCCACTTCGTACATCTGCCGCGGGATGAACTCCTTGAGCTTCCTGCAGAGCTCACGGCCCTGGTACTGGCTCTTGGCACGGTGCACGATGGTGCTCAGTGCGTCGACCACGTCCCCGTTGAGCAGGATGTCCAGCTTGACCAGATCGCCCGTCTGCCAACGCTCCACTTCGTAGTCCATGGACGCGTAGCCGCGTGTCACGCTCTTGAGGCGGTCGAAGAAGTCGTAGACCACCTCGGCGTAGGGCACGTCGTAGGTGATGACGTTTCGACCCGCGCTCGGCACCTCAAAACCAATCTGGACGCCGCGCCGATCCTGACAGAGCTTCAGGGCTGCGCCAACGTGGGCATCGGGCACGTGGATGGTGACCTTGGCGATGGGCTCGCGGATCTCGGCGATCTCTCCCAAGCCCGGCAGCCGCGAGGGGCTGTGGATGGTCAAGGTCTCGCCGTTCTTCTTGATGACCTCGTAGATCACGCTGGGGGCCGTGGTGATCAGGTCCAGGTTGTACTCGCGCTCCAAGCGCTCCTGAATGATCTCCATGTGCAGGAGCCCCAAGAAGCCCAGGCGAAAACCGAAGCCCAGGGCATCGGAGGTCTCAGGCTCAAAGCTCATGCTGGCGTCGTTCAGAGAGAGCTTGTCCAGGGCGTCCCGCATGTCACCATAGTCGGCCGAATCCACTGGAAAGATCCCAGCGAAGACCATCGGTTTGACCTCTTTGAAGCCCGGCAGAGGCTCCGTGGCGCCGTTGCGCTGGGTGGTGATGGTATCCCCCACCCTGGCGTCTTCCAGCTTCTTGATCGAGGCGATGATGAAGCCCACTTCGCCGGCGCCGATGGACTCCGTCTCCAAGGCTTCGGGGGCAAAGACGCCGACCTGGGTGACCTCGTAGGCGGCCCCGGTGATCATCATCTTGATCCGGTCGCCCTTTGCGACCTTGCCATTCTTGACCCGCACCAGGCAGACCACGCCCACATAGGTGTCGAACCAAGAGTCGACGATGAGGGCCTGAAGAGGCTCGTTCTCATCTTCGCCTTGGGGGGGCGGGATGAGCTTGACCACGGCCTCGAGCACTTCATCGATTCCGATGCCGGTCTTGGCGGAGCAGAGCACATGGTGCTCCGTGTCCAGGCCGATGCCGTCTTCGATCTGCTCCAGGACGTTCTCGACCTCCGCTCCGGGCAGGTCGATCTTGTTCAGGACCGGGATGATCTCCAGGTCGTGATCCAAGGCCAAGTAGACGTTGGCCAAGGTCTGAGCCTCGACCCCTTGTGCGGCGTCCACCACCAGCAGCACCCCTTCACACGCGGAGAGGCTGCGACTGACCTCGTAGTTGAAGTCCACGTGGCCGGGGGTGTCGATGAGGTTGAGGATGTAGTCCAGGCCGTCGGACGCGGTGTACTTGAGCACACAGGTCTGGGCCTTGATCGTGATGCCGCGCTCCCGCTCCAGATCCATCTTGTCCAGGTACTGGGCCTTCATCTCCCGCTGGGTGAGCAGGCCGGTCTTCTCAATGAGACGGTCGGCCAGAGTGCTCTTTCCATGGTCAATGTGGGCGATGATCGCAAAGTTGCGGATGCGCGCGATGTTCACGTGAGGCGTCCGATCCCGTGGTAGGTGAACCCGGCGCTGTTGAGTTGCGCAGGGTCGTAGATGTTCCGGCCGTCAAAGATGTGGCGACCCGGCATCGTATCTGCGACCTGCTCCCAGTCCGGGTTGCGGAACTCGTTCCACTCCGTGATCAGTAGCAGGGCGTCCGCCCCTTGTAGCGCGTGCATGCGGGACTCGGCATAGGTGATCCGCTCGCCCAGGCTGTGCTTGGCCTCTTCCATGGCCTCTGGGTCGTAGGCAACAACCTTGGCTCCGGCTGCCAAGAGCGCGTCGATGACCACCACGCTGGGGGCCTCTCGCATGTCGTCCGTCTGGGGCTTGAAGGACAGGCCCCAAACCGCGAAGCTCTTGCCGCTCAGATCGGCGCCAAACACCCGCACGACCTTGTTGAAGAGCACCTGCTTCTGGCGCGCGTTGACCTGCTCGACGGCGTCGACGATGGACAGTGGGAATCCGGCCTCCTCTCCGGTACGCATCAGAGCCTTGACGTCCTTGGGGAAACAGGAGCCGCCGTAGCCCACACCTGGGAAGAAGAAGCGCAGCCCAATGCGGGAGTCGCTGCCAGCGCCACGGCGAACGCTGTCTACATCTGCGCCCACCGCTTCACAGAGCAGGGAGAGCTCGTTGATGAAGCTGATCTTCGTCGCGAGGAAGGCGTTGGCTGCGTACTTGCTCAGCTCAGCGCTGCGGTTGTCCATGAAGAGGATGGGCTTGCCGGTGCGCAGGAGAGGGCCGTAAAGCTCACGGACGATGGCCTCTGTCCCTGGCTCTCTACAGCCCACGACGATGCGGTCGGGCTTGAGGAAGTCCTCGATCGCTGCGCCTTCCTTGAGGAACTCCGGGTTGGAGACCACGTCAAAAGCCTGCTCGGTGGTCTCGTTGAGGATCTTGCGGACCTTGTCCGCTGTGCCCACTGGCACCGTGCTCTTGATGACCACAGTGCAGGACTTGACCAGGGACTCACCGATCATCTTGGCGACCGCCATCACGCCGCTCAGATCCGCGGATCCATCGTCGGCAGATGGGGTGCCGACGGCGATGTAGCTGACCTCACTCTTGGCGACAGCGGTGGGGCCATCGGTGGTGAAGTGCAGCCTGCACTCGCGCACGTTCCGCTTGATCAACTGATCCAAGCCAGGCTCATAGATGGGCACGCCGCCGCTCTTCAGGAGCGCAACCTTGGCTTCATCTCGGTCGACACATGTGACCATGTGGCCCAAATCTGCCAGGCAGGTGCCCGCAACGAGTCCAACGTATCCAGTGCCAACAACGCAGATGTCCATGACCGCTCCAAGAGATGAATTTGGCTGTCAACCCATAGGCGACAGATTGATTAGGCAGGCACCTAACCCAACAAAGGGGTGGGGTTGCAAGGCCTATCTGCCCTTGACAGCCGATGAGGGCTGAAATACCTCGCCGGGGTTCAAGCGGGTACACCCCCGCGTCGTCCCTTCTAGAGACTTTCGGAGATCCTTGTGGCTAACCACGCCGACGCCCTCAAGCGCATGCGCCAGAACACCAAGCGCCGCATGCGTAACCGTCACTACCGCGCCACCATGCGCACCCAGATCAAGAAGGTCCGGGTTGCAGTGGAGAGCGGAGAGCTCGAGACCGCATCTGCAAACCTCAATGGTGCAGTCAGCGTCATTCACCGCCTGGCGTCCAAGGGTGTCATCCACCGCAAGAACGCTGCGCGCCGTGTGAGCCGCCTGTACAAGGCCGTGAACAAGCTCAAGGCTGCTCAGGCCTAATCGTGCCGCTCCTTCGGGAGCATGCGATGCAAGCACCCTGCCCTTGTGGCGGGGTGTTTTGCTCTGTGGGCTGTATTCCTGTCGTCCCTCCGGCAGCGACCTTCGGCCTCCCTCCGTCGAATGGGCACCGGGCAGACCTTGCCCCCCTATGCCCGGGAGACCAGGTCCAGGAGCAGTCCCTCGAGGATTCGGCGGTCCCCTGCCCTGTGGCCATTCATGTCTTGGTTCGCGCGGGCCATGCGGGCGAAGAGGTCGGCAGGGTCGATGGGGTGCTGGCGCAGCGAGGCCTCCATCTTGGAGCGCTTCCACCCGGGCATGCGCACCTGACCGCCTGCCTGCATCTGCAAGAGCTGCCGCATCTGCCAGGTGATCATGGAGACCAGACGGTGCGCCTCGCCTCGCTTTCCGGCTTCCAGCAGCCGGTGTGCCGTGGAGAGCGCCTTGTTGGCGTCCCTGGCCACAATGGCGTCGGTCAAGTCCCAGATCTCCGCCTCGGCCAGCAGAGAGCACACGTCCCGCAGGGCCTCATCGCTCAGCTCCCCCTCTCCGCCAATGTAGAGGGCCGCCTTCTCCAGCTCCCGCTGCAAGCGACCCAGGTCCTTGCCCACAAGATCCACCAAGGTGCGGGCCTGGTTGGGCCGGAGGCTTACCCCAAGGGACTGCGCGGTCTGGATGGCGAAGTCCTCGGGCTTGGAGTCCTTGCTCTTGAAGCGCAGCACGGTGCCGACCTTCTTCACCCGGTTCTCTGTGCGTCGACCAAAGTCGGTCCCCTTCGCCTTCGGCCAAGCCTTCCCGGTCAAGATCAGCACCGCCGAGTCCGGTGGCGCCTCGGCGTACTCACAGAGCGCCTCGAGCAGCTCTGGCGGAGCCTCGTGGAGATCCCGAAGCACGATGACGCGCCGGGAGCTCATCATGGGGAGGGTACGCGCAACCGCCAGACAGTCCGCCGCGCCGTCGTCCCCAGCGCGCCATGTTCCGTGGTTGAAGGCCGCCATTACGCCCTCGAGCGCCCACGCCGTCAACTTGGCTTCGGCCTGCTCTACCAAGAGCTCCTCATCGCCCATCACAAGGTAGATCGGCTGCATAGGGCCCTTCAAGGCTGCCTGTAGGGACGCACTGGCCAAAGACTCTCTCCGGGAGAAGGTTGACAGGAACCATAGCCCCCAGCAGAATCCCGGGCACCCGCCGGAGACACCGATGCTTCACCTACTACTTGCCCCAGCAGCGTTTGCTGCCCAAGCCCCCACACTCGCGCCCGTGAGCCACCTCCAACAGGAGGACACTCAGCCTGCTCCAACGGCGCCCGCCGCCGGGGACTCAGGTGTCTCGGATGCGCCTCAGCGTCCGTACCTGATGGAGGTCAACCTCCGTGGCAAGTACATGAGCATTCCCGACAGCCTGATCGACATCTGGATGTTCAATGGGAGCGACGACAACGGGAACCATCAGCCCCGTCCCCAAGTTCGGGCCTACGCGGCCGGCATGGAGTTCGCGATCCGAAGCAACGGCGAGGGCAGCGGTGCCATGGGCGCCTTCTACTTCGACTACTTCGGCCACCTCATGGACGATGGCTACTGGGACGATCGTGAGGAGGGCGACTCCTCGATCATCTACAACGATGGCTACTACCTGGCACCGAGCTCGAACTTTGGCTTCGTGACCCTGGGCGCCAACTACTACTACGACCTGCGTCTGGCCCCTTGGTTCAGCTTCATGGTCGGTGGTGGACTGGGTGTGGCCATCGCCATTGGCGAGATTCAGCGCTGGGGCCCCACCGAAGATGGCACTCCCGCCTGGAACCGCAGCGACCTGGACGGCACCGCAGCCGACAAGGACCCGCTCCCGATTCCTGGCGCACTGCCCATCGTGGATCTGAACGCCGCAGTGAAGTTCCACTTCAACGACAAGGCCAGCCTACGCATCGAGGGTGGCTTGCATCCCCTCTTCTACGGCGGCGCAGCCGTCGGAATCGTCTTCTGAGCCTTGCACGGCATCAACCCGTCCGCTAAAGGGGCGGGGTTCAAACCCTTTACTCCGATTGGAGACAAACTTGGTCCAGGTCACTGTCCGCGACAACGAGCCCTTCGAAAAGGCCCTGCGCCGCTTCCGCCGCAAGGTGGAGCGCGAGGGTATCCGCAAGGACATCAAGAAGAACAAGGTCTACCTCAAGCCCGGCGAGCAACGCCGCTTGAAGCAGCGCCTCGCTGAGAAGCGTCGTCGTAAGGCTGCCCGTCGCGCAGTCAAGCGTGTTCGTCGCCGCTGAAAAAGCCTGGCTGAGACTTCAAGCAAGTTTCTGCCCTCGCTGAGAGTCTTCTCTCAGACTGGCAGTCAAAAAGGTCCCCTCCTCCGAGGGGGCCTTTTTGCGTTCTGTGCCCCGCCTCTGAGCGTCCCTAGCGCGGCGCTGGCCAGACCCGCTTCATGAGGGGCTCAACCGTCGTGCCCTCGGCTTCGGAGCGAGCGACCGTATTCTCAAGGGCCCAGGGGCCGTCGCCGCGGGGCGGGTGTGTTCCAGAGAATGCGTCCAGCGCATCACTCACCTCTTGCTCCCCCGCGTAGGGAAGCTGGAACTTGATGTAGTCCAAGTGGATCTCAGCCAGCTTGGGCTGGGCTTGAATGGCCTGTCCAAAGAGCTGCTCGGTGCTCTCCAGCGGCCCTCTGGCGTCCGCCTGTGGCAGCGAGAGCACCATCGCCTTGGACCAGGGCCCGACCCAGCCGCCCGGCTGCAGGGCGAGCAGGCGTTCCGCCAAGTGACCGATAGCGTTTACATCAACCAGTCCAGCAGGTCCGCGAAGCTCTAGCCAACGCACCCAAGGAATGAGTGTCTGCTCCATGCAGGGCACATCGCGCTTCTGAAGCTGTTTTGTGGCTGCCCGAAGGACCTGACCGCCCGCCTGTTCGATGCGAACGCTGTAGCCCGTGTTTCCAGCCAGGCAGAGCAGCCCATATGAACGGGCCGTCTCCAGATCCGTGATCTTGTCTGTGCGGGCCTTCCGAGTGATGGCACGCGCAGAAAACGCCCGGGCGGTACGGGCCAAAAAGTCGGGGTCCGTCGGCGCGGTCGCCAGCAGATCCAAGCTGGCCTGGATGTTCGCATCCAGCGCTTCCTGGTCCGTACGCTGAGCATAGCCAGCGTCCAAAGCCTCGAGCGCGAGGTCCTTGGGCGTGCGTTCTGGAGCGCGTCGCGCCCCGCATGCCAACCAGATCGACAACATCCACATAGCAGACATGCTATCGCTCCTCTGTCACGCAAGCCCGCCCGGGTGGTGGAATCGGTAGACACAGGGGCCTTAAAAGCCCCAGCCGAAGTTCGGCGTGCGGGTTCGAGCCCCGCCCCGGGCACCTGCGTGACCCCTTTGATGGACTCCAACAGGCACCTGCCGAAGTGGAGTGGGGTATCCTGGCTATCGAACCTCGAGGACAGACGATGGGTAAAGTCATCGGCATCGACCTGGGAACCACGAACTCGGTCTGCGCCTACGTAGACCGCCGTGACCCGGTTGTGATCATCAACGCCGAAGGTGGACGCATCACCCCTTCCGTAGTCGGCATCTCCAAAAATGGAGAGCGCTTCGTTGGAGACATCGCGAAGCGCCAACTGCTCATCAACCCCGAGGCGACGGTGCACAGCATCAAGCGCTTCATGGGTAGGCGCTACTCCGAGGCCCATCACGAGATGGACCTGGTCCAGTACAAGGTCGTCGAGACCCGAAACGGGGACTGCGGCGTAGAGATCGGCGGACGGGTCTACCTGCCTCAAGAAGTCGCGGCGATGATTCTGCAGAAGCTCCGGCGTTCTGCAGAGGACTTCCTGGGCGAAGGCGTAACAGAGGCTGTAATCACGGTTCCTGCGTACTTCACAGACCGACAACGCCAAGCCACGAAGGACGCCGGAACCATCGCGGGTCTGGATGTGCTCCGAATTTTGAACGAGCCCACGGCTGCTGCGCTCTCGTACGTACACAATCGTAGAAAGTCTTCGACCATCGCCGTCTACGACTTTGGCGGAGGCACCTTCGACATCTCGATCCTGGAGGTCGACCGGGATTTGGCCGAGGTTCGAGCAACCCGTGGCAACAACGCCCTGGGCGGCGCAGATGTCGACCAACGCCTGGTTGATTGGCTCTTGGACCGCTTCCACAAAGAGCACAAGCTCGATGTGAGCGAGGACAAGGTCGTCCTGCAACGTCTGCGGGATGCGGCCGAGCGCGCGAAGCTGGAGCTGTCCTCTGCAATGCAGGCCGACATCCACTTGCCCTTCCTGGTCGCTGACAGCTCTGGTCCAAAGCACCTTCAGTGCACCCTCTCCAGAGGGGTCTTTGAGGGACTGGCGCAGGAGCTCTTCGACTCCACTCTCTCCGAGTGCGAGCAGGCCCTCAACGATTGCAGGCTCGGTCCTCAGGACATCGACGAGGTCATCTTGGTGGGCGGCAGCAGCCGCATTCCTCGGGTCCAGGAGATGGTGCAGGCGCTCTTCGGGCGCCCTCTGAACAAGTCCTTCAACCCGGACGAGGTCGTCGCCGTTGGTGCGGCCATCCAAGCCGGAATCCTGGAAGGCGACGTCAAAGCGGTCACTCTGCTCGACGTGACCAACTTCTCCTTGGGCTTGGAGGTCGAGGGTCGTCGCTGCGCCCGGCTGATCCCCAAGAACACCACCATCCCTACGCAGAAGACCCAGCTGGTCTCCACCGTCGTGGACAACCAGTCCACGGTGAAGATCCATGTTCTGCAGGGTGAGAGCCAGAGCGCACTGGAGAATGTCTCTCTCGGAGAGTTTGAGCTCCAAGGCATTGAGCCGGCGCCTCGCGGTGAGCCGCGCATTCAAGTCAAGTTCAGCATCGACACGAACGGCATCGTTCAGGTCTCCGCCCGAGATGTACGCTCCGGGGTCTCCAACCAGGTCACCATTGAGGCGCCTACCGGCATGACCCCGATGCAACTGGACGACGCCAAGGAAGAGGCCGCTTCGGCCTACGACACCAGCACAGGGGCCTCACCCGTAGAAGATGAGAGCACTGAGCTGCGTCAGCTGCGCGAGCAGGTAGAGAAGCAGCTGGCGTCCCTGGAGGGCTTCTTGCGGGACAACCGCGGCTTCCTCCACAAGAAGGATATCTTCGAGATTGAGCAGGCGCTCAAGCGCGGCAGAATGGCGCTCATCAAGAGCTCCGACAAGTCGAACTTGGACGAGCTGTCCACCTACTTGGCTCGCTTCTTCGCACACCTGGCTGACAAGGCTGGGGGCGGAGACGCTCCGATTCACTGAGCCGGCTGGCTCAGACGCAAAAAGGGCCGCCTCAGTGATGAGGCGGCCCTTCTTGTCTCTGCCGTTGGGGGCAATCCCAGCTCACAGAAGGAGAGGTGAGCTCCCCTGCGGGAGCCCACCGCTAAGACTCAACCTTCTACGGTTGCGTCGTAGCACTCCTCAGTGCCGCCACGCTTCTCGATGCGGGCCTTCTTCTTGTCAGCCTTCTTCTTGCTGCGGGCCTTCTTCTTGCCGTACTTCTTGAAGTCCTTGGGGTTCTCCGCGCGGTGCGCGTTGTCTGCCAGCTCCTTCCAGTCCAGCTCGTTGTACTCCAAGCCAGCATCATCCAGGATGGGCTTGATGACCTCGAGTGGGCCAACCATGGTGACAACCGCGTTGGCGGAGCAGTCACCGAGCGCCTCGGCCAGCCCCTTGGAGTCAAAGCCAGCCAACGCTTCAGCGTTGCGGTCCCAAACACCCCAGTCAAAGCCCTGTCCAATGACGTTCTGGTAGACGCCGGAGAGCTGGGTGATGGACTGGTAGCGGAGCACCGAGGCCCAAGCCTGGGTGTACTGGCTGCGCTTGATGTGGTCGGGGTCGTAGCTGCCGGCCTCGACCTCCTCCAAGGTCTTGATGTAGGTCTCAAGGGTGTAGGCCACTGCAGGGTTCTGCACACTGGCCGACATGATGGCCTGAGGCACCTCCTCACTGGCGGACACGAAGGCCGCTGGCGAGTACACAACACCACTGTTCTCACGCAAACGAGAGAACAACTGCTCGCGGAGAACCGCGCTCAGGGTCGAGTAGCGTGGGTCCGGACGCACCGTCGGGTCGGGAATCTGGCAACGAAGGGACACGGTGGTCTGTGTCTTGCCTGGGTCATCGAAGAGATAGATGGCACGACCCTTCTTAGAAGGGTTCGGCTTCTGGTACTCAGGCAGCTCGACCATCTCTCTCTTGGCTTCCCAGCCACCAAAGTACTGCGCGGCCAGGGCCATGGTGTCCTCGGGGTCGACGTTGCCGACGATGAGGAGCGTGGCGTTCTTGGGCTGCCAGATACCATGCAGCTTGTCTGCAATCTGACCGCCGCTGATCTGCTTGAGAGCGTTGATCTCGCCCGAAGTCATGGGGTTGACCGAAGGGTGACCCGGGTTGATGTGGTCGTAGTTGGTGCGCGAGATCCAGTAGTCCTGGGTGTGCAGATCGCTGAGGTGATCCTCACGCATCGACTTGACCCAGTCAGCGCGGTTGTCGGTGTCGAAGCCGAGCTCCTCCATCGCGTCCCGCATCATCCACAACATCCCGTCCAAGTTGCCGGCGGAGGCCGTCAGGTCGATAGACTGGTAGAAGGCGTTGTAGCTGGTGTTCCAGACGCCGGCGATCGCCAAGGGATCCGGCAGAGCGCCACCAGCGTTGAAGCCGCGTGGGTTCTGGTACAGGTTGTCTGTCTGACTGGCCATCCAGATGCTGCGGTCTGGGTCCGTCGCGCTGCCACCCTTCACAATCAGGCTGGCCCGTGCGATTGGAGCCTCGGAGTGCGAGACGGCGACAACACGCAAGCCATTGGGCAGCGTGGTCTCAGTCATGTGCTCAAGCTCAGGCTTGCGGTAGGCCGCGAGGATGAGGTCCACGGTGATGTCGTCGGGATCCACCAGAGAGTTGACCGCCTTGGCGGTGCCGTCTCCGTAGTGCTCTGCGCCGTCCATCGAGACTTCGAGCAAGCCTTCACGGTCCAAGGGACGAACCACCAAGGAAGTGGCCCGGTCACGGGTGATCCAGGTCTTGCCAAGCTCTGCGATGTTGCTCGCGTTCAGGCCCATCACTTCGTTCATCTGAGCGGAGTGGTACATCGGGTTGCCGGTGTAGTGAGCATGCACCGCGATCTCAGTGGCTCGCCCACCACCGACCACTGCGAAGAGGTCCAGGTTGCGGAAGATGCCAGCCAAGAAGTCCATACGGACCTGGGTCAGCTGCTGATCCATGGCCGCACCTGCGAAGGTGGGGTCATAGAGGTAGTAGGCCCGGTCCAGCATGCGCTCGGCGGTCTTCTCAGGGTCCTTACAGGAGTCCTTGAGCGTCGCAGCGCAGATGAGGACGGTGCTGCGCTTGTTCGCCAAGGCACCACAACCATCAAAGGACGAGACGTTCAGGTCTACGTCAGCCAAGCCTGGGCCAGCGGCCGTAGCGTTCCCGATGATGTTCCCCAGCACGTTGCTGGTGATGTTCATCAGGGTGTCGTTGCCCTGGTAGGAAGGGGGCAAGGTCCAAGCAACGATGACCTGGGGAGACTCCACGGCGCCGACGTACTCGCCAAACTCCTGGTTGGAGATGTCCGGAACTTCCACGTCCGCGAACTCCGCGGCGCGAACCGGAATCTCCGCATCAGGCATGAGAACTTCGTCGGGGTTGCTCGGGTCCATGGCCACGAACCACCAGTCTTCCGCTGCGTCGTCCACCGGGTCGCGACCCAGGTTGGGACGGGGGTAGCGGAAGATGTGCTCTTGGGTCAGATCCTCGTGCATCAGCTCGAGGTACCCAGCGCGGATCATGTAGTCCATGGCCCGGTCTTGCTCGAAGTCACCCACGAACATCAGGGTGGACTTCTCCGCTGCGTAGTGCTCCTCAACCCACTCCACCACGTCTGGGTAGGTTATATTTCGGATGGAGGTATGGTCCCCGGCGATGGGCCGATGGTAGGGGTGGTCCTCCGGGTAGGTGTGCTTGTTGATGTAGGTCAGCAGCGTGAAGAAGGGAATGTTCCCGTTCTCCGAGCGCATGCGGATCTCATTTCGCACGACCTCGATCTCCGTTGGGATGGTGTCCTCGGGGACGCCCTGCATCGGAGCGGTCAGGCGCAAGCCCTCCAGCGCAACCAACTTGTCAAAGTGGTCCGCGGGGCAAACCGTCATGTACCCAGTGTGATCGTACTGGGTGTAGGCGTTGATCGAGCAGCCCAGCTCGTGGTTCAGCAAGTCCCAGGTCTTGGGCAGGTCGCCATGCTCGGTACGGAACCAGAGATGCTCGTAGAGGTGAGCCATGCCCTCCATGCCCTGTGGGTCATCAGAAGAGCCATGATCGATGATCATCGTCGAGGCCACGACAGGCAGGGTGTTGTCCGACTGGAACATCACCCGAAACCCAGTTGGGAACTGATAAACGCCAGTGGTCAGCTCGTAGGGCAAGATGTTGATCTGCATCCCCGGCTTCTTGGCAAGCTTGGGGTATGCGGTGACATCCATCTGGCCGCCATCTTGGGCCATTGACGAGGCCGACATGAGCGCCAGAAGTCCGAGTCCGGTCATTGATTCTCTCCGAGGTGGGCTTGAGCCACAGGCAGCGTGACGCTGCCCAAACAAACAGGGCCCATTCTTCTAACACGCAAGTGTCGTTCGGCCCTCCATCGGTAAATGAGAGGGCTGCGCTACTGGCGCGCTGACAAAAGGAGCGGCCAAGCGGAAGGCAGCCCAGAGTGAAAACACCCGCCGGGGATACCGACGGGTGTTTCAATGGTGGAGCTGAGGGGACTCGAACCCCTGACCCCCTGCATGCCATGCAGGTGCTCTCCCAGCTGAGCTACAGCCCCACGTGGTCAAGAGCGCAACCGGGCTGTCCCGGCGAGCTTCCGCTATCTAATGGTCGCGTCTTGCCGGGGCAAGAGCGGCGCATCCAAAAAAGCTCACTCTTCTCCCTCCGGTGCAGGCGATGAGTCCGTTCGCACGCGGGCTTCCGCCTCCTCAAGGCGCTGCTCATGCTGGGTGATCCGATCCACACCGGCCATCAAGCCAGGATGGGTGACCTCGCCCGCCTGAACCAAGCGCAGCGTCTCGCGGCCCAACTTCTGATAGAGCTGGTCTACATCTTTCCGGGCCTGGTTCGCTTCCAGCTTCTCCCGACCCCGCTTCGCCAGATCCCCCATTGAACGGCGCCCACGGCGGGTCAAGCCGCCAAAGAGCTCCATGACAGCTTCCCCTAGTAGTGGGGCCAACGGCTCCTGCTCGGGGCCTTTGCTTTCGTCCTGTCCAGCCACAGTGTGACCTCCTGGCCTTTGCGGCCTTGTCCATCGGGCCGGAGACGATACATGTTGCACCACTGATATGAGGCTTGCATGATCTTGGTGACTGGGGCCACCGGCCGACTCGGCGGACAGATAGTCCGCCTGCTGCGCGCGGCGAAGATGGACGTTCGGGCCTTGGTACGGGCGGGCTCGGAGTACTTCTGGCTCAACGACACCGGCTGCACCTATTTCTTCGGAGATCTGCGCGACCCTCAGTCGCTGCGGCGCGCTTCGAAGGGTTGCTCTCATGTGATCCACGCTGCCGGCGTGGAGGTGGAGAGCAGCGAGAACCACCACAGCGTGACCACCCTCCAGGGCAGCATTGACCTGGTCGAGGCTGCCAAGCTGCGCGGCGTCCAGCACTTCGTGATGGTCAGCTGCATCGGCGCAGGACGCGGCTACGAGAACCCCCACTTCGACAGCCAACGCCAGGCCGAAGAACACCTGCGCGCATCGGGGCTCTCCCACACCATCCTGCGCTGTGCGCCCTTCGTCGAAGAGTTCGCGAAGCTGGCCAAAGACTGCGCGGACGGAGAGCGCCCGCGATTCTGGGGTAGCAAGGACGCGCAGATCAGCCCCCTGGCTCGCCGGGACGCTGCCCTCTTCTCCGTGGCCAGCCTGGACCACCCCTCCGCGAAGCACGCCACCCTGGAGATCGGTGGACCCGAGACAATGAAGATGGAAGATCTCGTGCAGCGCGCCTTGGACAAGGCGGGCGCCAGCTCAGGGCCCATCTGGAGCGGCGCCGGCAGCATGGTCGCAGCCAACTTGGCCCGTGTCGCCGGGCGACGGTGGAAGCACTGGATCCAGCGCCAGGCCCTGCTCTACGGCGAGGACCACGAAGTGGACATGGGCGCGATGAGCGAGTCCATGGGGCTGCCCCTCACCCCGGTTGACCAGGCACTCGACGAGGCCCTGGCCGCATGGGTACCTGGCCAGGACCCAGAGGACCGGAACGAGAAGGTGGTCCACCGCCAGTTCCAAGCGACCGTGTACGCACCGGGCGAAGTGCTCTGGGAAGACCTGCCAGACGGTCCGATGCGCGAGACCGACGACTGAGCTCCCAAGGGGAGCCACCCGCTCAGGGCAAGCGGGTCAACCGGGCATCGCCAGGAAGCGTGACCTCCCCCACCCGACTCACGTAGTTGTTGGCCAGCTCAAAGACGCTCTGCCCAGTGGGCTCAACGTTCTTGGGGACGGCACCTGCCAGGTATCGCTCTGCTTGGTCCACGACGTAGGAGTTGGTGGCCACGGTGTACAGCCGCTCAGGCTCCAAAGGCTGGCCGTTCACCTCGATCTTGACCACCTCAGGCGCGCTCATCACCTCGCGCCAAACCAGGCTGGTGCCCGAGACTTGGATGGCCCCACGGCTCTCCTCCTCGGCCGCCATCACGTTGGCCAAGAGCAGGGCCATCAGCTCCGTTCCGCTGATCTGGAAGGTCACCACTTCATTCCCGAAGGGGAAGATGTTGTACAGGTCCCGACGTTGAATCGGGCCGGCAGGCAAGTCGGATCGCAGCCCTCCGCCGTTGTACATGGCCAGCTCCGCCCCAGTCTCCGCACGCATCATGTCGGTCGCCCAGCTTCCCAGGGGGCTCTGGCGGTAGTAGTCCCGGGTCAAGGTCTCGGCGCAGCTTCCGATCTCTACGTCGTAGAAGGAGCGGATCTCCGCGTCGTACTGGGCCACCATGGCCTCGACTTCGGGACGTGGCTCAGAAGGAGCTGCGGCTGGCACCAGGTCAACCAGAGTGTATTCCAGGCTCTCAATTCCCCCATTGTCCCCCACCCGAATCTGCAAGCTTCCCAGGGAGCGCGCGTAGCTTCCCGCCTGAACGATCCAGGTCGAACCTGCTTGAATCGCTGGGGTTTGGTAGGTGTGGCTGTGGCCGCCGACGATGAGGTCGATGCCAGGAACGGCCTCCGCGATGGCTTGGTCCTCTTCCACACCGATGTGGGTCAGCAGGACGACCAAGTCCACCTGTGGCCGCAGTCTGGCGACCTCGGGGCCTACGGTGTCCAGGACGGGCTCAATGTCCAGTCCCTCAAAGGCCCGCGAGGAGACCAAGTAGTCCATACCCTCGGTCGTGGCGCCGATCACACCGACCGTGACCTCCCCGAGGGTGTAGATCTTGGAGGGTGCCTGACCGGGAAAGGCCATGCCGCCGCTCTCCTTGACCAAGTTGGCCGAGAGCACCTGAACTTTGGAGTCGGACACAAAGGCGCTGGTGTTCTCCCAGCCCTTGTCCAGCTCATGGTTGCCGATGGCCCATGCGTCGTAGCCAAGGATCTCCAGCACATCGAGCATGGCGCCGCCCTTGGAGCCACGCACCTCCATGTCGGTCAGCGGTGTCCCCGAGAGCAAGTCCCCACCGTCGAGCAGCAGGGTCCGCTCGGCACCATGGCTCTGGCGTGCGCCACGGATGTACTGATCCAGCAGCACCGTGCCGCCGATCTCAGGCTCTCCATCCAGCCAGGGTGCGCGCTCAGGCAGATAGTGACCGTGCTGGTCGTTGGTGTGGAGGACCAGGATCTCCCTGCTGTCCGCACTGGGCGCACTGGCTGGGACCGCTGCAGGTCGAACACAAGCAAAGAGCAGTAGCGCAGTCGAGGTCATTGAGCGTCCAGGTCATGCACCAGAGCCAGAAGGCCGTCGATGTCGTCTTGGGTCATCGCGCCGTCGTGCTGAAGCAGCACGCGGCCATCGGGGGCCAGCACACGGGTCTGAGGGATGCGCTGGAAGTCCAAACTTAGGGCCTTGAAGACCTTCTCAGGCGCGTCCGTCAACAGCAGAGTTGGGAAGTCCACGCCGTGCTCCTTGGCATAGCGGCCAACAGCGACGCTCATGTCCTGTGGGTCTCCTCCCCCCTCGAAGGCATCCCAGCTCAGGCCAAGCACCTCGCCGTGGTCCTGAAGCGACTCGGCCAGGGCCTGGATCAGCGGCAGCTCTTCCTCACAGGGGGCGCACCAAGTGGCCCAGTGGTGGAGCACCAAGACGCCATCCTGCTCCGAGACGCGCTCGAGCACGGCGCGCAGTCCAGCAGGCTGACAGAGCGCACGTGGATCCGGACCGGGCTCCTGGAGCTTCTCGGAGAATCCACGGCCGGGCTCCGGCTCAGCGCGATTGGACAGCGGGGCTGTAGGCGCGCGCTCCCCCTCCTTCTCAAAGAGGCCGTCCTTGGCAACGCGCTTGGCAACGCGAGAGAGCGCACCACGAACCAGGGCCTGAAACATGCTCAAAGGGCCTCCACTACAAGGCGCCCAGTGTATCCCGCGCTGTCTCTACTTTGTGGCCTTGGCCTTGGCCTGCCCCCAAGCGACCCACGCTTGGCCGTTCCAGGTCATGGCCATGGGCGAGAGGCTCTCGGGCAGCTCATCGGACATCTTGCGCACACCGACGGCCATGATCTGGTCGAGCTCTTTGTCTCCACCGGGCCACGCCACCACAACCCCCTTGGACGGGGCCGCGATTCGAGGTGTGGGCCCCAACTCCAGCAGCCACTCAGGGTGCAAGAAGACAGTGGCCTCGTGACCGGGAGACGTCTTGGCCTGGAAGTAGCGGCCGCCCCCTTCAATCTCAACCGGAACCCAGGGCGAGACAGACAGGATCTCTCCCGCCTTGGCCTGGGCTTGGTCCTGATCCAGCCGCCAGAGCTGCAGATCGGCCTGTGTGACGTAGCGGCGCTTTCCTTGCTCCTCCGCCTTCAGGCAGAGGGTCAGTGGCCCAGCGAGCACCTTGCAGGCCAGCTTGGACTCGGCACCGCTCCAGCCCTGGTCGGAGGCGTACTCCTTGAAGAGCTGGTGGATGTCACGGGTCTCGACGCTGGCCACGAGGGTCGGCACCTGTGCAGACACTGCAGGCGCCTGTTCGACGGCAAAGAGAATGCTGAGCAGTAGAGAGGTCATCGTCCTCACAATGCCCCAGAGAACGGGGGCATTCCAACGCTACTCGTGGACGGTGTGCTCTTCGACCACCGGACGCAGCTCGTCCCGCATGCTCTCAGCGGTCTGGGCATCGTCGGTCACCAAGCTGGTGATGCGCTGGGTCATGCCGCGCTGACGCTCACAGAGCACCTTGGCCATTTCGTGAATGAGCTTGAAGGCAGCGATGTTGCCCTCGTTCAAGAGCTCATCAAAGTCCGCCTTGGGGAAGCGGAACAGAGTGCCCTCTCCCACCGCGGTGACCGACGCGCTGCGCGGCGAGCCGTCGATCAGGGCCATCTCACCGAAACAAACCTTGGAGCCAAGGCGGGCCAGCTCTTCGCTGGGACCCATCAAGCGATCCTTGGTGACCATGACTTGGCCCTCGTGGACCACGTACCAGGCATCGCCGTCCTCGCCTTCTCGGAAGATGCGTTGACCATCACGCATGCGCTGAAGCTGCATGACGTGCACGATCTCGGCCAACTCGTCCGGCTTCAGATCGCAGAACATCGGGGTGTCCAACAAGAAGCTAATGATGCTCTCAAGGGTGAGCGAGTTGCCCATGCATTCCTCCAACAAACCGCAGGCAGCGGGCAGCCGTTCTACCACGGGTGCACGGAGAGCGGGGTGAGAGCCGGGGCTTGCCCCTGGTGGAGACGGGCGCTACCGTTGGGACAAGTAAAGGATGTCCGATGGGACTGCGCGACCGCATCAAGGGAAAGCTCAACAGTGTCGTGGACCGCTTCTCCGGTGAGAGCAGCGCGGCCGCACCTGAAGAGATCAAGCCCTTTGAACGCAACCTGCCCCCCGATGACAGCGTCGAGGTGGTCAAGGCCAAGCTTGAGCGTCCAAAGCCGAAGCGCAAGAGCTAAGCGCCCAGGAATCCAGCCCCCAACACGGAATTCTTAGGGATCCGTGTCCTGGGCGGAGACCAGACGCAGCTGACCTTGCAGCGCCCTGACGCGCGCACGAAGCCGGGCCAGCTCTCCAGCTTGGTCCTGAACGCGGGCCTCCAACTGCTGGGCCTTTCGGGCCAAGTGTGCTCGGTCGCGCTCCAGCCGCCAGTTGGTGTCTACGGCCAAGCGAAGCTGCTCTGCGAGCTGGGCTGAGCTGCTGTCTCTGCTGCTCTCCAGGGCATGGTTCTCACCCAAGATCTCTCGCAACTGACGACGCAGTCCGCGCACTTCGTCCCGCATGGCCTGGTTTCGGAGCAGCGCTTGCTCTGCCCGGTTGCGCTCAAAGGCCGCCTCCGCAACGGCTTCGTCGCGCTCACCCTTGAGGATCTCCTGCAAGCTCACAGCCGGGCCAAGACCCAGATCATCGCGGAGTTCTCGGGATCCAGGCGGCCTGGACCGCTGGGCACTTGCCATCCATCGCTGCCGATAATCTGCACCTGGGAGAATCCCGCGGCGCTCGAGAGTCCGGCAATCTCAGGGGGCGTCCAACACCGCAAGCTCTGCGTTGGCAGCACCCGGCGCTTTCCATCCTCGAACACGGTGATGCGATCCTGAACGCGTCCTGCGAGCGGATCAAAGCGATAGCTGCGCAGGATGTCCGCGTTTGGAGCCACGCTTCCCGGCGGGAAGTGTTGGGTCAGGTTTCGATGTGCCCAGAAATAGGGATTCAGAAGCTCCAGAACCAGCGCACCACCGGGCTCCAATCGATCGGCGGCAGCGGTGAGGACCCGAAGGTGCTCCGCGTCGTCGTCAAAGACCCCCAAGGACGCGTCCATCAACAGCACCGCAGAGAAGCTGCCCTCTACGGGTGGAGCGCGCATGTCCCCCACCACAAAGTGTGGACCGTCCACGCCCGGGTTTCGGATGTCCCAGTTCTCCTGGGCCAGAGCGATCACCTCTTGGCTTAGGTCAACGCCTACGACGGAGTGGCCTCGCTCTTGAAGCAAGATTCCATGTCGGCCGCCGCCGCAGCCCAGATCGAGCACGCGGCCCCCAGGAGGCAGCTCAGCGAGTCGCTCGATCAGATCGACCTGCGCCTCTGCATACGCATCTACTAAGCCCGCAAAGGCAGGGTCAACCGCCGCGAGGGCGCCGAAACGAGAGGTCCACCAGGGGCTCGCTGACATGCTTGAAGACATGCAGGCAAACTACCACGGCGCGTCGATTGCGCGGGCCAGACCAGCCTGCCTCTCCTCGGCGCTCCGCCCTGAAATCAACTCATAGCGTAGCTGTATCCTTGCAAATGGTAGCGGAATCTGAGCCCGGTCCCAGCTCTTCAAGCGCAGCACAGGCTTGGACCGAACACGCACGTAGATCAGTGGACCGTGCCGCGCCAAGCTGGCTGCCCCAGGCTTGGGCACTTTGGCCGGGCCCCGCGGGCCGTCAACGGCGATTCCTGTGGCCCCACCCGAGGCCAAGTAGGCCAGGAGCTCCTCCCTGGCCTTGGGACCACCACGACTTGAGCTGCCACGGACGCTCACGCCGTAGCCGATCTGCACAAGCAGAGAGTTGAGGCGCTCACCATCCCAAGACTGGCTCACCAAGGGGCGAATGCGCAGATCGCTGTTCAACAAGCCAGCTGCAGCCAGGTCCTGATGCAGACACGCCATCACCAAGCCGGGAGCGCCGAACATCGGATCGCCGCTTCGCTCCACCCGCCAGGTCCACCGCCAAAAGCGGAGAACCCAAGCCGCTGGTGCAGCAATCAGCGATGGAATCTCGCGTGCCACTCGTGGTACCTCTGGCCAATGCTCACACTGTTCATGCTCTTGATCGGCTGCTCGGTCAACCACGGCGTCCGCCCGCTCGGCAAAGGGAAGACCGCTGTCAACGCCAGCGTAGGCGGGCCCACCGCCCAGCTCTTTGGCGCCCCGGTGCCGCTGCCCATCTCTACGGTCGGGGTACGCCACGGCATCAGCGATCGCAGCGACATTCATGCGGCCTTCCACCCCTCCATGGCGCTGCTCTTCGGAGTGGGCGGCCTGGACGCAGGGGCCTCCTACCTCATCTTCGACCAGGACGGGGCCCGGCCCGCCATCCTCGTCGATGGCACCGTAACCGCCATCTTTGGCGATCTCTCGGAAGGCGAGCCCGAGGGTGGATTCCGGCTCTACGGAAACGTCGCGGCACTGGCGAGCTGGCAGTACGGCCAGCGTGGGAACTTGGTCTACACCGGCGCGGATCTCTTCATCCAACCCCTCCCCTGGCAGCCCATCGCAGGGCCGCTGATCGGCCATCAGCTGCGCTTGGGCGAACGTGTCGGGCTCAGCACAGAGCTGAAGTGGATGGGCGGGTCTACGAACACGGATCCCTTCACCATTCGTTGGTACGGCATCGGGCAGCAGGGGGTGCTCGTTCCGCAGATCGGCCTGGACGTAGCCTTTGGAGGTGGCCAGTGATTCTCTTGATCAGCCTGGGCTGCATGAGCCTGGATTCCTTCTTCTTCAACCCATCCACGACCAGTCAGTACGGCCTCTCGTCCGAGACCATCCCCCTAGACCAGATTGAAGAGGTGGCCTTTGAGTCCGAAGACGGAACCCAGCTCTTCGGCGCTTGGTTCCGCTCCGAGCGCCCCAACCAAGCCAAGACCATCTTGTACTTCCATGGGAACAGCGGAGACATCGACTCCAACATGGACCAGGTAGAGGCGCTCTACGCGCTGAACATGGACATCTTTACGATGGACTACCGGGGCTACGGCAAGAGCGAGGGGCAAGCCAGCCACGACGGCGTGATTGCCGACGGTCGGGCCGCAGTCGAGCTCGTGATGGAGCAGGAAGGAATGGCCTCTGAGGAGCTGGGCTACGTCGGTCTCTCGCTGGGTGGTTTCGTGGCCACCCACGTCTCATTGGATCTGCCACCAGGCGCGCTCATCACCCACGACATGTTCGCGGATGCGGAGAGCTTCTACGACTTGAACACTGGCCTAAACATCCCGAGCGGTTGGATGTTCGAGGACCCATTCGACAACCTGGCCACGGTCGCCGAGCTCGAAGTCCCCTACCTGATCACCCACGGCTCCGAAGACACCTACATCATGCCGGAGCACGGCAAGCGCGTCTTTGATGCGGCCAACGAGCCAAAGGAGCTCTACTATGTGCCCGGAGCGGCGCACGGCGGCTCTCACCTGGACGCTCCCGACGAGTACGCGGAAGAGGTGGGCGGCTGGCTCAGCGAGTATCTCTGAGCCGAGATAAGGCCCTGTTGTGTCCACACCTCCAAGCAAGCTCCCCTTGGGCGAGGCCCGTGTAAACGAGGCCGCAGCTCCCCTGCGAACGCCCGACCAAGGCGGTGGCAGCGCGGCAGTCCTGCCCCGACTTGTTGCCTGGCATCACGGTCCCCTTCCCCAGGACTTGGCGCTGGCCAGCGGCCTGGATCGAGACACCCTCGCTCAGCTTCAGGCGCAGGGGCTGCCGGTCCCAGTCTTCCGCGGAAGCAGCCAGGCCGAGCTTGGCGCGCAAGATCCCAGGCTCAGCGTAGAGGAGGTCAGAGGCCTGAACATCCTGGCGTGGGCCGGTGGGATCGGCCTCGGGATGGGCGGTATGGCCCTGGCAGTTGGAAGCCTGCTCCTCGTCGGAGCGTTTGGCCCGATCGCAGTGCTCGCAGGCTTGGCCTTGGGTGTGGCCGGCCCAGCCCTTGGCAGCCTCCTCGTCACCAAGGCCCACAGGACCCACAGCGCTCAGAAGCGCGCCCTCCGATTGGCAGCACAGTCCAAAGACCTCACCCCCCTCCAAGTTCGCGTCCGAGCGCTCGCCTTGAAGCTGCGTGGGGTCGACCTGCCCGAGATCGCCGAGAGGGACCTTTTCGAGGCCCTCGCTGATCTGCACGCAGACCTCAGTGAGCGGCCCAATCAGGCCCGGATTCAGGAGCTGGAGGACGCGGTCACGGCCGTGGAAGGGCTGCTGGCGCCATCACCACAGGCCGGCCAGAAGAGCGACGCCCAAGCCGTGCTGCGCTTGGCACAAGCCGCCCACCAAGCACGCGGCGAGACCCGATGAGCAAGAAGAAAGGTTTGGCCCGTCTGCAGGCCATTCTGAAGATGGTGGAGCCACACATCCACGGCGTGGTGGTGGATGTAGGCTGCGACCACGGCCAGCTCACAGCTCTGCTGCACGACCTGGTGCGCACCCGGGGCCTCCAGGCCACGGTCATCGGCAGCGAGCGAATGGCCCACCGACTTCCCCGAAACCGCAGCGCCAACGGCTACCCCATGCAGATGATGGTCGCCGATGGCATGCGCGGCCTACGCCACGTGGACGTCTGCATCATCGCCGGGATGGGCCCACACACCATCCTGGAGATCCTGGCTGCAGGCCCCAAGCCAAAGACCGCCGTCGTTCACTCTCCAGACCGCACCGACACTCTGAGAAGGGGCCTGAAGGCGGCCGGTTGGCGCATTGTTGAAGAGAGCCTGGCGCCGGAGAACGAGCGCTGCGCCGAAATCCTACGCATCGAACCCGGCGTCGAGGTCAGCACAGGGCACACTCTGCTCTTCGGCCCCAGACTCCTGGAGCACGGCGACCCCCTGCTCGCGCAGCACGCAGCCTTCGTGCACCGCCACTGGAGCACTGTGGCCGCCTCGGCGCCACCAGGCAGTCACGGACACACCCGCGCAACGGAGTGGGTCACCTTTATCGACGGCCTGCAGCTTCCAGAGCCCGGACCTCCATCGTCGCTTTGAGCCGGGCATCGTCATCGGAGACCTGGACATCCAGGGCCCTCAGGCGCCCTTCGATCTCCAGCATGTCGACCTCGAGCTCTGCGGCCTGACGGGCAGCGCGCTCGGCGTCCCGGTCAACCAGAGCATCGACCTGTTCACTGAGGGCCTGCCGTTGAGCGAGCGCCAGGCGCGCCTGGGTGCGGCTCTCTAGGGACTCTTTCTGCTCGCGCAGCTCTTTGACCAGGTCAGTGAGAGCCGCGTAGTCGGCGTTCAGCTTGCCTTGCTCCGCCTTGAGTGCCTCCAGATCCGGGTCGGACTCGTCAAGCTCGAGCTTGGCGTTGCTGCGGCGTAGCTCCTTCTCCAGGCGCAGCATGTCGGCCGTCTTCTCTCTCATCGCGCGCCGGCTGCGCTCCCCATCTCGGATGCGTGTCTCCAAGAAATGCAGGTCGGCCGAATAGGAGAACACCACCCCTTGATGGACCGCGATGAAGCTGTGGGCCATCAACTTGTCCACCGCTTGAGCCAAGCCCTCGGCTGCGTCTGTTTCATGAGCGCTGGGACCGCGCCGACGCTCGCCCTTGAGGATCCAGACGAAGGCAACCAGCCCCAGTGCGATGCTGATCCCTTGGCCGATCACGTTCAAAAAGATCCAGAGCGGCACGCTGATGGCCAGCCACGCAAGCACAGCAATGCCCGCTTTGATCAGACCTCGTTTGGGGGCAGATTCAGCGCTGCGCTCCAAGAGGGACCACTGCTCCAAAACCGCGGAGGCGGGGTGCTCCGGGGGCAGTTCATCGCCCAAACTAAGGACCCCTGCCCCTTGCAGGCGTTGCCGCCAGACCGGAAGCGAAGCCCCACGCTCCCCTCGACTTAGGCGAGCTGCGTCCAGCTCCACGTGGCGAAGTCCGGATGCCTTGGCGCTCAAAGGGCTCTCCTGGGAGTAGAATGGCCGCGATGCACATCCTTGGCCTGTCCTGCTTTTACCACGACGCTGCTGTGTGCTTGCTGCGCGAGGGTGTGCCCATCGCGGCCGCCTCCGAGCAGGCCTTCACGCGCAAGAAACACGACTCCGACTTCCCCATCCAGGGGATTCGGTGGGCGCTCAAACAGGCCGGCATCCGCGCTGATCAGATCGATGCCGTCGCCTTTTACGACAAGCCGCTGGTCAAGTTCGACCGTCTGCTGCGCTATCAAATGGAGCACTTTCCCGGCTCCTTCAAGAGCTTCGTGACGAGCATGCCCCGCTGGATGGGTACCCGCCTGCGGCTTCGCAAGATGCTCAAGGATGAAATTGGCTTTAGCGGGCCCATCCTCTACAGCGAGCACCACCTCAGCCACGCGGCCAGTGCCTACTACACCTCGGGCTTTGAGAAGGCCGCTGTGTTGACCGTGGACGGCGTCGGTGAGTGGGCGACCTGCAGCAGAGGCGTCGGCGAGGGCAACAAGCTCACCCTGCTCGACGAGATCCGCTTCCCCCACTCGCTGGGACTGCTCTACTCCGCGATGACCTTCTACTGCGGCTTCAAGGTCAACTCGGCCGAGTACAAGCTGATGGGCCTGGCCCCATATGGCGAGCCCACCTTGATGGAAGAGGTGCGTCAGCTCATCGACGTCAAGGACGACGGCAGCTTCCGCTTGAACATGGAGTACTTCGCCTTTGAGCGCGGCGAGGCCATGTTCACCACCGCCTTCGAGGACTTGATGGGCGCACCAAAGCGGCCCCTGGGCGATGGCGAGATGTCGGCGCACTACCAGAACGCAGCGCGCTCCATTCAGGAGCTCTTCAACGAGGTCATGGTCAAGCTGGCCAAGTCCGCGATGGATGCCGCGGGCTCCCGAAAGCTCTGCATGGCCGGCGGGGTCGCCCTCAACTGCGTCGCCAACGGTCACATCCTGCGCGAGGCCAAGCCGGACGAGCTCTACATCCAGCCAGCGGCCGGTGACGCTGGAGGCGCCATGGGGGCCGCCCTGGTGGCTTGGCACCAGCTCTTGGAGAACCCACAGGGCCCCAGGCTCCCCACCCCCTACTTGGGGCCCGGGTACAGCGAAGAGGAGATTCGAGCCACTCTGGACCGCTACGGGGCTGTGTACCGTCGCTTGGAGCGCCAACCCCTACTGGACGAGGTGGCGGAGCTGCTGGACACCGCTCACGTGGTCGGCTGGTACCAGGACCGCCTGGAGTGGGGCCCCCGAGCTCTCGGTCATCGCTCGATCCTCGGCGATGCGCGCCACCCGGAGATGCGCAGCATCATCAACATGCGCATCAAATTTCGAGAAGGCTTCCGGCCCTTCGCCCCCTCCTGCCTGGAGTCTCAGGTCGAGGAGTACTTCGAGATCGACCGCCCCTCTCCCTACATGCTCTTGGTGGCCCCGGTGCGCACCAAATACCGAGAGCAGCTCCAAGCCATCACGCACGTGGACGGGAGCGCGCGCATTCAGACCGTGAACCCGGAGCAAGAGCCGCTCTATCACGACCTGATCGAGACCTTCTTCAAGCGAACGGGCTGCCCAATCGTCATCAACACCAGCTTGAACGTGCGCGGCGAACCCATCGTGAACACCCCAGAGGACGCCTACCTCTGCTTCATGCGCACCAAGATGGACGCCATGGCCCTGGGCCCCTTTCTATGCCTCAAGCCGGGGCAACCGGATCTCAAGCTCAAGAGCGCCGCCGAGGCCTTTGGCTACGACTGAAAGCAGCCTTGATTCGCTGCTGAAGTGAGCTCCCGCTGGCCTGCGCGCCAAAGCACAGGTAGAGTGCCCGGCAGCCCCCCGTCCCGGAGTCCTCCGTGTCCTCGCTCCTACTCCTTCTCTCTGCCCCGCTCGTCCAGGCGGAGACGTGGCCCCCAGGGGTCGTGATCGAGGATGCAGCCGAGCTGCATGTGACCAAGACCGGGCTGGACGCTGCGGTGGACTTGATCCCCACGTTGCTGCCTGAACGCATCGACATCGGTGAGGCGATCAACACCGATGGCGGCACTTGGTGCTTCAACTACGAATTCAAGATGGACAATCTGTGGATCGGGGTCAACCTGATCAGCGCAGACATCTCGCCTGGCAACGGCGTCCTGGACATCACGGTGGACCTGCTGGTCAACGTGAACGACTCCAGCGACAAGTTCAACATTGAATACGAAGTGGCCTGCATCGGCTCCGACTGCCCTGGCTACGTCGAGCCCTTCGAGGTCAACCTCAACACCCAGATGGCCATGGACATCGTGCAGGGGCCCGACGGCTTCCCTGTGCTGGACGCCACCTTGGGCGATGTGAACGTCGCGTACGCCGACATCACCGACTACCTGGAGCTGGACTGCTGGATCGGTGATCTGGAAGAGATCCTCAACTGGGTGGGTTTGAGCCTCTACGAGCTGATCTTCGGCTTGGTTGAGAGCCAGCTTGAGAGCGCCATCGCCGACTTTGGCCCTCAGCTTGAAGAGGCGGTCGAAGAGGCCTTCTCGGCCGCCAGCATCCAAGAAGACATCGACGTCTTGGACACCACTCTGAGCTTGGAGCTGTACCCCAGCGACATCATCATCAAGCCCTCTGGCATGAGCGTGGTGATGGACGGAAGCGTCTCTGCGCCTCCCGCAGCCTGCGTCGTGGACAGCGGCGGTTCCTTGCGGACCGATGGTCCTCCCCCCACCATCCAGAGCCTGCCAAGCGGCACCGAGCTGGGCGTTGCGCTCAGCGATGACTTCATCAACCAGGCCATGTACGCGGTCTGGGTTGGCGGCGTGCTCTGCTACGAGCTGGCCGGCGAAGACCCCCTTCCAATCAACACCTCTCTTCTGAACCTCTTCGCGGGCGAGGTCTACAACGATCTCTTCCCTGAGACCCAGGAGATGATCATCGCCACCCGCCCCGTGAACCCACCGGTGGTGGACTTCGACGGCACCCACCACATGGACATCGCGGTGGACCAGCTTGGGCTTGAGTTCTACGCCCAGGTGGACGACCGCATGGCCAAGGTGGTCGGAATCGACCTGGACGTGGCCACCGGCGTGGACATGGCCTTTGACGGCAGCACAGGACAGCTGGCGGTCGAGGTGGCCTTGAGCTCCGAGCAGATCACGCCGAGCGTGGCCTCCAATGAGCTGGTCGTTGGCACGAACGACGAGATCCTGGAGAACTTCGGTGGTGGCTTGGACACCATTCTGGAGACTGTCGTCGGCGGCCTGCTCGAGGACATCGCATTCGGACTCCCTGGCGTCGAAGGCATCGGCCTGACGAGCATGGACATCGAAGCGGCCGGCACCCAGCGTGACTGGCTCGGCATCTGGGCTGGAATCGGCCCCATCCCCTACGAGGCCTCCGGCTGTGACGATGGCGGCGGCTGCTCCGGCGGCTGCTCCGGCGTCCAAGGCCGCTCCCGCACCTTCTGGATGCTCCTGCTGCCCCTGGCCATCGTCGCACTGCGTCGCCGGGACGAAGACTAGCTGGGAGGCAGGCCTTGGAGCCTCTCTCCTTCGAGACCGCACGCGCCTCGCTCTCCGCTCTTGGAGGGTCGGGGCGTGTTCGTTTGGACCTTGAGGGGACGGTTGCGCGCCTGGTCATTGACCATCCCAGCGCCCGAAACGCCATCAGCCCGGCCATGATGATCCAGCTGGCCTCCGCAGTCGAGGCCCTCGAGGCCTGGCCCGGTGCCCTGCTCTGCATCCGGGGCCAAGGCGCCAAGGCCTTCTGCGCCGGAAGCGACTTGAGCGCCGTCAGAGGCGCCCTGGACCGACCTGACCTGGCGCAGGCAATGCTCACCTTCATGGGCCAGGTGTGTGCCCGCCTGCGCGCCCTTCCGCAGCTCAGCGTGGCGTGTGTGCAAGGCGCGGCCGTAGGCGGCGGCGCGGAGCTGATGACCTGTGCGGATCTGCGTGTGATTCAGAGCGATGCCCGGGTGCAGTTCGTGCACGCCCGCCTTGGCTTGAGTCCAGGTTGGGGCGGCGCCGCGCGCCTGAAGGATCTGTTGGGCTACAGCCAGGCTCTGGCGGTGCTTGCGCGGGCTCGGCCCCTCGATCTGCCCCAGCATCCGGCCCTCTGGCACAGCTTGGCCTCGGATGCGGAGGCAGAGACAGAGACCCTGCTGCAGGAGCTGAGCGCCCTGCCAGCGGAGTCGGTCCGTGGGGCCAAAGCGGCCCTTCAAAGCCCTCAAGCGGAGCGAGAGAGCTTCCTGAAGCTGTGGGGAGGAGCCGCCCAGCGCAAAGCCCTGGCAAAGCTCTCACAAGGTAAAGGGCGCTGAAGGCGGTTAGGCTGCGCCCATCTAAGGAGACCCCATGCTGATTCTGCTTGGCCTGATGGCCTGTGGCGCTGACCCCACCATCATCGACGGCAACGTCGCTGGCGAGTCGATGGGCGAGCCCTTGACGGCCATGTGGGGCGGACCCTTCATCGTCTTCGTCAAGGATGAACTGGACTGCCGGGAGCTGGACTTCACCCGTCGAACCTACGACCAAGGCACCGCCCCCGTGGACTTCAACATGGTGGCCCTGCAGTTCTCCTTTGACGCGCCAGACGTGAGCGAGGGCGTGTTCTCCACCGAGGGCACGGACGCCGTGGTGGACGCCAAGACCTTGATCGTGTCCGGAGGCGCCTTCAACGAGGTGCGCGACCGCACCGGAACCATCACGGTGGGAGAGGTGGTCGACCGCCAGCCTTTGGAGGGCAGCTTCGACATCACCTTCTCGGACGAAGAAGGCAGCTTCAGCACCGACTACTTCTACGCTGACTACTGCATCAACCTGATCCAGTAGGGCCCGCATCATCCGTGGTACAGACAGCGCCTAAGCGGCTGTAATTCCACGGCATGCAACAGAAGATGGAAGGACGACGAGCCCCAGAGAGGCGAGATTGTTGAGGTTGCCCCGGAGGCACCATGGACGCTCTTCTCTTCCACCCAAAGCTCGTACATCTTCCCATCGCCCTGGGCCTCCTGATGCCCTTGGTCTCCGGTGGTGTGCTGCTCGCATGGTGGCGGCGCTGGCTGCCCTCCGGCACATGGAGCATCGTGCTGGGACTCCAAGTGCTGCTCCTGGCCTCTGGACTCTTGGCGAAGAGAACAGGCGAGACGGAGGAGGACCGGGTCGAGCAGATCGTCTCAGCGGCCGCCATCCATGCCCATGAGGAGGCGGCGGAGGTCTTCGTTCTGGGCAGCGGGCTCGTCCTGCTCACCATGGCCGGAGCATTGGGCTTGGCCAAGTCCAAGGCTGGCCTCCCCCTGGCGGGGGTCTCGGTCCTGGGCAGCCTCGTCGTACTGGGGCTGGGCGCTCGATGCGGACAGGCCGGCGGAGAACTGGTGTACAAACACGGCGCAGCTCAAGCGTATGCGAGCAGCGCGGAAATCCCTCCAGGGGGCGATGCACTCCAAGAACACCACGATGACGATGAGGACGACGATTGAGCCATCATGAACGCCACTACCTGGACCGCGTCGGTTGGCTCCGGGCAGCCGTCTTAGGCGCGAACGACGGCATCCTGTCGACCGCAAGCCTCTTGATGGGCATCGCCGCGACCCAAGCTGGGACGCGGGAGCTTCTCGTCGCTGGTGTAGCAGCACTCACGGCCGGTGCACTCTCGATGGCGACCGGCGAATACGTCTCCGTCAGCTCCCAAGCAGACACCGAAGCTGCGGACCTGGCCAGAGAGCGGCAGGAGCTGGCGGAGGATCCTGAGCACGAGCTGCAAGAGCTGGCGGGGATCTACCGCTTGCGCGGCCTCACGCCAGAGTTGGCCCTGGAGGTGGCCCAGCAGCTCACAGCCCACGATGCGCTGGGGGCTCATGCACGAGACGAGCTGGGCCTGAGTGAGGAGGCCGCAGCCAAGCCCATTCAGGCAGCCCTGGTGTCCGCTGCGAGCTTCGCCGTGGGTGCAGCTTGGCCCCTGGCGCTGACCTTCCTCAGCCCTCTGCCACAGCTCCCCTTGCTGCTCAGCCTCGGCTCTCTGGCCGGCCTTGCTTTGCTTGGGGTGGGCTCGGCCAAATTGGGCGGCTCGTCCATGTGGAAGGCCGCCTTGCGCGTGAGCCTTTGGGGCGCCCTCGCGATGGGAGCCAGCGCGCTTGTGGGCCGGCTCTTTGGGGTCATGGTGGCCTGATCAGCGCTCGACGAAACGGGTCACGGGCACGCCTTCGTCCGCAAGTCGGATCGGCGGATCCACCTGCGTGCGCAAGGCCTCATGCCAGGCATCCGGCTCTTGGCCAATGCTGCGGCCCAAGCGGAGGGCCTGACCTGGGTCCATCCACCTGTATGCGGCGCTGCGTCCGACGAGGCTGATGCCCATCTCATGCATGGCGCGCGTCACTCGGGTCGCGTCCGGGAACCATCTTCCCACCTGCCAGGCCGGGTCATAGTCGGCCATTCGACGGAGCAGACCCTTGGACTCATCGGCTCGGCCGATCTCCAACAGGGTGAGGGCTTCAGCGCACTGGACCAGCAGTCGGGCATCGCCCATTCCCCACTCCGGGGCGCCATCGTCCAGTGCGATGTGGCAACAGACACCGTCGATTTTCCCGTCGTCCTGCATGGAGACAGGTGTGACCCGAAAGAAGGGCGCCTTGTCTACGATGTGCAGCACCTCGGGCAGCAGATCCGCCCCTGGCATCGGCAAGAAGGCCTCGATGCGGTGCCGGGTCTTGAGGCGGCGCATGTCCACCGCGAGGATCTCGGGGATCTCTCCCTCGAGCCACTCCGCCAGCTCGGGAACGGGACCGGCCCAGAACAGGCGCTCCGTCTCGACCCGCCCTTGGTCCGTGAACACCGCGCAGACCTTCCCGTCTTTGAGCTCTACACCTTCCATGTCCGCGGAATCGCGCTGGGTGTGAGAGAGCAGCCCTTGGTGGGCGGCGCTGGCGCTCTGTCCAAAGCGCGCCCACCCCGGTGACTCGATCACGCCGTGGTGAATCTTCGCCAACGCGATGGCCACCTGCTCCGGCTCGCCAAAGCGCCGCTGCGCATAGGGCGCATGCAGCTGCTCGTAGAGCGCACGGCCGTAGCGGTAGACAACCCAGTCTTGGTAGCTGCGCTGCTCGTGGCCGCCTCCGATGACCTCACGCGCCCGGATGTTGGCCCGGGTCTTGGTCCAGTCCGTCAGGGCCCGTTGAGCGCCCTGCAGGGGCAGCATGCGCGCAAGCTCCCTGCGTCTGAAGGGCAGCTCCAAGCGTCGCCCCTTCGCCAGCATCTCGCTGCGCAGCGTGACCTGGGGAGCTCCACCAGCCAGCTCTCGCACGATCTCCGCGGTGCCGTGATCCTCAAACACCCCCATGTCTACGGGCAGGTGTGGGTGGTCCACTACAAAGGGGCTCGCGTCCAACCACTGGACCTCGGGTATGGCAGCCGCTGCGCGCAAAGCACAGGGTCCGCTGCCGATCAGCACTGGGGGCATCCGTCCTCCGGAGAGGGATAGACTCTAGCACCACTAAGATTGCTGCAAATGGAGCCGACCCGATGGAGTACCGGAACCCCACACCCACCGTGGACTTGATCATCGCGCAGGGGGAAGGCGTGGTGTTGATCCGGAGGCGCAACGAACCTCTTGGCTGGGCCTTGCCGGGCGGATTCGTTGACGAAGGGGAGACCGTCGAGGCCGCTGCCTTGCGCGAGGCCATGGAAGAGACCGGCCTAAAGGTCACCCTGGATGCACTGCTCTACGTGTACTCGGACCCAAAGCGTGACTCCCGCCAGCACAACCTCTCCGTGGTCTTCACCGCGCAGGCCACCGGCACCCCTGTAGGCGCCGATGACGCAGACGAGGCCAAGGTCTTCCCCCTCAACGCCCTGCCTGACCTGGTCTTCGATCACGCCCGCATCCTCTCGGACTACCAGCACTTTCTCGCCACGGGCGAGCGACCCAACCCTCAGGAAGGTCGGTAGAAGCTCAGGGTTGAGCTGCCGTACTTCTTGGAGCCAATGAGCTCCAGGCCAGGCAACTCCACTTCCTCAGAGCCCGTGCGTCGCTCCAGGACCAGGTCAGCGGCGACTTTGTCCGCCAAGGCCTTGGCCATGTTGGTGAGGTCCTTGTTGTAGGGCGGATCCGCCAAAACAACATCGAACTGCCCCTTGGGCAGCGCGCCGGGCACACGCCCGCTTCGGATCGAGACCCGATCACCAAAGCCGAGCTTGGCCACGTTGTGGCGAATGAAGGCCAACGCGGCACGGTCTTGCTCACAGATCACGGCCTTGCTCGCGCCGCGGGAGAGCGCCTCGAAGGCAAGAAGTCCCGACCCACCGAAAACATCGAGCACGCTGCGCCCAGTGAGATCCTGACCCAGGCGCGAGAAGAGCGCCTCCCGCACGCGCGATGACGTGGGGCGCACACCCTCTGGCAGCTTGCCGTCCAGCCGGCGTCCACGGTGGGTTCCGCTGGTGATTCGCATGTCTTCTCCTTGGTTGGCCTTTGCACACGGACTATCGTGCCCGCCATGTTCAATCCCTCCGACATCGACGCCCGCTTCGAGGATCTGCAGACCAAGCGGGCCGAAGACTGCTTCTACGAATCCTTCAGCCTGATCGCAGCGAGCCCTGACGCCGATCGCGCCATCGAGATGCGCCTGGCTGTGGCCTCTCGTGGCCCGACTTGGGCGGAGCGCACCGTCGAGTTCTCCTTTCTGGCGATGACGCGCGCGGGCCAAGCTTGGTTCAGCGTCGAGCGCTTCCGCTGGAACCAGTGGGCCTTGCGACGTGGCCTGCTGATGGAGACCGAAGGACTCAAGTTCACGCCCAACCACTGCAAGGGCAGCCTGGGAGACAACCGCTGGGACATCCTGATCGGCGGCGGCTCGGGCTCTCTCCCCCTCCTGCCCGGCAAGTGGCGCATGTACCGCGACGGCGCCGAGCACCTGCGCCAATACACCCACCAGGCCAACCTGAAGCTGGCCGGTGAGCTGCACCTGGGCGAGGAGGTCTGGGACATGGAAGGCTGGACCGGCCACCGTCCCCACGTCTGGGGGGAGACCTTGCCCCAGAGCACCCGCTTGGCCGTTCACGGATGGCAGGACGGCTTGCCCCGGGCCCTGGAAGCAGCCGTCGGCCCACTGGACATCGGCCCTGGCCTCTCGCCGGACCATGCCCAGCGCGGCGTTCTACGCGGCCCAGAGCTCGAGCGCCGCTGGATGCGCCTGGCCGAGCCTGTCCAACCCGGCCAGCTCAACCTGAAGGGCCGCGGCATCCAAGTCAGCGCCCAAGCCGACGAGATGCTCTCCATTCGCAGCATGGGCCCCCACGGCGACGTGCTGCGCCAGGTCTCCCCCTTCGCACGGGTGCAGGTCACCGGGGACTACCAAGGCGGCTCAGAAGCCGGTTGGCTGGAGCACATCAGTGACCAAGCCGAGCTGGCCCCATTCCCGCCGGCCGAGCTGGCTGCGCGCACCGGAAGCTTCAGCATTCACCGATAGAGGCCCAAGGCCTTAGCGGGAGCGCACCTTCCAGATCTCAACCTGGAGTCCGGCTCGCAGCAGCCGGTCGTGCCAGACCGCTTGGCCGTCGCGCAAGCTGTCAGTAGGTCCTTTGACCTCGACACAGAGCAGCTCGCCGCTGAGCTTTGAGGGGAGCGCATCCGCAACAGCACCGGGGGCCCCTGGCACAAAGACAAGATCCGGCAGGCCCCGACGCGCGGACCACCCCTCACGGCCAAGGCGCTCCATCACTGGCACCAGGCCCGGCCCCGCCCCGCGCACCACCTCCTGCAGCACTGGCAACGGTGCCAAGCCCCAGATCACGCCGCGCACCTGCGCCCCAGCCCCCGCCTCATGGTGCCGCGCCAGAATCTCAGCCCCCTCACCACGCGCCAGAGCGTCCAGCCGATCTTGGAAAGCCTGCGCTCGATGCGCCACAAAGACCGGGCTCCCCAAGTCCAAGGGGCCATCCATGCCCGGAACTGGCAGCATTCCAGGCACCGGCAACCAGAAGAGGTCGAAGAAGAGCAGACCAAAGAGCGTGGTCCAAAGTCCATTCTCCGCCTGAAGAACCTCCTGGCCCGCGCAGTGGCGCTGCACCGCTGCTTCGATCCCCAAGCGCTCTGGCCCCCATCGAGGCCTGGGTCGGCTTGGCACCATCTCCAACACCAAGTCCCGCACCGGTGCCTTTCGCAAGGGCGCCATGGGCGGCCAGCCCACTCCGCCTTTCTTGGCCAACCTGCGGCCCGCACGCTCCAAGGCAGGCTGCTGCTCAGGTGCCACCCGCTCCCGCCAGTGCAGGCAGACCTCCGCACCAAGCGCGGGCTGCTCCGCCCTGCCCAAGCACTGCGCCAAACGCTGCACCACCGGTCCAGGTCGGCGAACACCCGCGTCCAGCAGCGCCTGGTAGGCCTGAATGCAGCCTTGGCTCTCCCCTGCCCTTTCCAGCTCTCGCAGCTGCTCGATGAGCTGCTTGGCCCGCTTGGGCCGGGGGTCCAGTCCTCGAAAGGCGATTCCACGAGGCTGAGCCTGCTCGATGGAGGAAAGGAGCACCTGGGGGCTCTCCAGGCCACTCACGGCCGACTCAAAGTCGCGCCAGTCAGCTCGTGAAGGAAAGGCGGCGACGGGCTGGGTGATGGGATGGTCTACCCACTGGACCTGGCCGATGCGCTCGAGCAACAGGGAGCTGCGATCGCGCCAACCGCTGCGGAACCAGAGACGCTCCAGGCGCCGCAGCAGCGCCCCCCCGCTGACCCGCCAGACCCCTACACGATCCGGTTGAGGCACGGGCAGCAGACGATCGACGAGCTCCTGACGACGGCCGGACAACGCCAAGCCCAGCCCACGAAGCAGCTCCTTGAGCTCCGGCACGCGCAGAAGCTTCAGACGCTGCGACCAGGGAATGCCGCGGTGGACCAAGTCCAGTTCCTGCAACTCCGAGAGCGCCAGCTCTGGCTCCGGGACATCGTCAAAGGCCAGACTGTCACTCCTAAACAGCGCGCCCTTTCGCGCGACGAGACGCACCCACAGACGACCGGCCTGACCGTCCAGATCCAGAAGACGCCGAAGCAGCACCCCTTCCCCTGCGCTCAGCAAGTGACCTGCAGTAGCTTGGGCTCCGCGCAAAACGCGGTGCAGATCCTGCAATGCAAACTGTCCAGGTGTCATGACCATTAGGCTATCCCTGTGACCGACCCAAAAGTGTCCGGTCTGATCGACCGCTAGGAGAGTTCATGTCCACCCGCCGCACCAAGATCGTCGCCACCCTGGGGCCGGCCTCCCGTGATCCAGAGATGCTCTCTTCTCTGATCGATGCCGGAGTGGACGTCTTCCGGATCAACTGCAGCCACGGGAACGCTGAGTCCATCCGCAAGGACGTGGCCCACGTGCGCCGCGCTGCCTTGAAAGCAGAGCGCTACATCGCCCTGCTCCTGGATCTCCAGGGTCCCAAGATCCGAACCTCCAAGATGGTCAGCCCCCTTCAGCTCAAGCCCGGAGACATCCTCGAGGTGGTCATGGACGAGCGCATGGGCGAGGGCTTGCGATGTGGGACGACCTACCCAGAGATGGCCAACGACGTGGTCGTGGGCGACACCATCATGTTCGCGGACGGGACCCTGAGCGGCAAGGTCGAGGCCGTCCTGCGCGACGTCGTGCCCCAAGAAGTGCACATCAGCATGAACGAGGGCGGCGAGCTCAAGTCCAACAAGGGCATCAACCTGCCCGGCGTCGACGTATCGGCCCCCTCCTTGATGGAGAAAGACAAGGCCGACTTGGCCGTGGGTGTGGCTGCCGGCGTGGACTACGTCGCCCTGAGCTTCGTGCGCCAAGCCGAAGATGTGCTCGATCTGAAGCGCTTGCTCAAGGAGTTGGGCAGCCCAGATGTCCCCATCATCGCCAAGATCGAGAAGCCGGAGGCGCTGGAGAACATCCAATCCATCCTGGCCACCGTCGACGGAATCATGGTCGCCCGGGGAGACCTGGGCGTCGAGGTCCCGCTGGAGACTGTGCCAATCCACCAGAAGCGTCTGATCCAAGCGGCAAACCGGGCCGGCTGCCTGGTCATCACCGCCACGCAGATGCTGGACTCCATGGAGCGCAGCCCTCGCCCCACCCGCGCCGAGGCCACCGACGTCGCCAACGCCATCATCGACGGCACGGACGCTGTGATGCTTTCGGGCGAGACCGCCGCTGGCATGTACCCCCTGCGCTCGGTCAAGGTCATGGACAGCATCGCCCGTGAGGTGGAGAGGAGCCCTTTCCTGCGCCCTCGCGTTCGCGAGGATCTGCCCGTAGCTGCTGGCCCGGCGGCCACCGTCGCATGGGCTGCATGTCAGGCCGCAAGCGAGGTCTCCAGACCGCTGGTCGTCTTCACCTGGAGTGGCCTGAGCGCGATCACCGCCTCCAAGGCACGCCCCAGGGGCCCCATCTTTGCCCTGACCTCCTCCGACAGCATCTGTGACCGCTTGGCCCTGGTCTGGGGCGTGGTCCCCCTGCGCGTGCCTGTGGTCAAGAGCACCGATGAGCTCATCGCGATCGGCGAGCAGATCCTCCTGGACAAGGGCCTTCTGGACCCAGGACAGGAGATCATCGTGTTGGCCGGCCACAGCCCCATGAAGGGCACGACCAACACCATGCGCATCTACACCATTGGCAGCGAGCGCTGAGCAGCCCTTTTAGGCAGCCGGACGCATTCGCCGGGCTGCCTGTGTGGCTCAGCGATCCGCTGGCGTGCAGACCGCTCCCTGGCAGAAGCTCTCCACCTCACCGGGCACATCCACCAGGAAGTGCATGGTCTGGAGCTTGGCGCTCTCCCACATACGCGGCTCCCTGTGGGCACCCGTTCGCTCGCTGGGCTGGTTTCCGATGTCCGGATCCCCAAGCTCTGGGTCGAAAGAGGCGATCACTGGGCCCACCGCCGGTGCCTGTACTGCGGATAGACCTTCCACAGCACCACCCAAAGAAGACCACTTGGCGCTGTCCGCCAGCATGGTCGTGCCCATGTTCGTGACCTCGTCGTCGTTCACCGACATCTGCAGCACCAGGGAGCGGTCCTCCAGGTCCTCGACGTAGGACATTGAGTCAACCGGATCCCAGTAGAGCTGCATCATGGCGTAGAGCAGCTGGCGGTCTGCGGAGCTGGGAATCCCATCTTCCACCAGCCCCTCAAAGTCCTCCCAGTTGGCCGAGCGCGGGAAGGTGGTCGACCAGGCGCCGCCACCGACGTGCAGCACGGCGTGGTCGATGCGATCGGTTTGGGCTAGGGTCACCGCGCCCAGAATGCCGCCCAGCGAGACCCCGTAGTACAGCAGCTGCTCCGGATCAGCCAAGCCCTCAAAGGCGGGGTCATCCATCAGGGGACCTTCCTGGACCAGCTCCATAAGCGCCAGGGTGTTGGCTACGCCTTGGCCCAAACGGTCCGTGACCTCGGGGAGGCGTCCCATGTCGTTGGCGACCCACACCACATCGGCCAGGTCGTCCCGGCAGAGCCCGCGCCACTGGGTCGCGACGACGATGACCTCCATGCGGTTGAAGAGATCAACAAAGCTGGAGGTGTCCTCCTTGTCCGCCAAGAAGCCCTCGGGGCTCTGAAGAAGGCCGTGGCCAAAGATCAGCACAGGCACGGTGCCTGGCTCCTTGCCGCGCACCGACTCGGGCACATGCACGAAGAGGTGGGCCTGGCGGGTCCCTTGGACCTGAGGATTCCCTTGCTCGTCCAACTCAAAGCGCACATCGTCGACCAGCCAGTCGTCGACCTCAAAGGTTCCGGTGACCTGCTTGAAGACCCCTGGTGGCAGGTTTGTGGTGTCCTCGTCCAGCCAGGTGTAGCTGCCCGTCGGGTGCGTATTCTCGGCCAGGACGCGCAGATGAAGGCTTCCGTCATCGACTGGAAAATCCCAGACCAGACCGATCTCCGACTCGCTGACTCCCACAGCTTCGGCCCCAGCAGCCAAGACGGACTGGTAGTGCTCCTGCCACTCCGGAAGACGCTCTCCATCTAAGAGCAACTGGAAGGCCTCTGGCCGCTCCAAAGCATCGGCCTCGATCACAACGGCGATGTCGTGGCCAACGGGGAGGGTTCGGAGCGGGCGAACGAGCAGGACGTCCGAGTCCAAGGAGTCCAGCTCAGCAAAGCTGGGGAGGAGCTCACCGGTGTTCAGATCCACGAGGTGCACCTGATCCAGGGCAGCGCCGTTCACGCCCGGATGATTGAGCAGAGCCGTCTGAGCCACGCTGAACCCCTTGCGGTAACGCAGCGCGTCCGTGGGCATGGGGGTGTCTACGGCTGGGATCCAGGCGGGGTCCAAGTCGACCTGTCCCTGCTCATTGAGCAAGTGGCGGCTCGGATAGGTGTCCACCCAGCCCTGGCCCAGCAGGCCGTCCTCACTAGGGGCCTCTGTACAGGCCAGAGACAGCCACATCAGGGTCAACATCACTCCTCCGAAGAAGAAGACTCCTCCAGGTGCTGAAGAAATCCCTCTTCCAGTTTAGCGCCACCTCCACGACAGTGCAGCCAGCGCATCACCTGAGCACCAAAACCAAGCTCCACCGGCAGCTCTGCCCGAGGGGTCTCCATGCGGCGCAGCCAACGATTCAGGATCCGCCCCTCGTGTTTGGCCATCAACCGGGTCATCGCTTGCTGCACCTTGGCCTCGTTGCCGGGCAGATGTCCCCTCTCCAGGGCCAAGTCGACCATCCGTGCCCGGTGAATGGCCAGCGTGGCCTCGTCGACGACTTCCTTCACCAACAACACCACGGTGAGGGTCTTGATCAGCTTCTTGACCAGCCACACCACTCCGCCCACGAGACAGCCCCAGATGAAGCTGCCATCGCGCTTGACCAGGGTCTTCTTCTGCTTGCCGTTCAGGCTCACGCCGCGCAGTCTGGCCAGATCGCCGTAGAGGCTCTGCATCAACCACCCGCCCACGATGCTGTCCGCAAAGGGAAAGGGAATCAGCGAGGCCAGCCCCACACCAAGGGCGTAGGTGACAATCCTGGACTGGGACAATGGGCGCTCGCGTGGAGTGGGCTGGTGCTGTGCAGTACGCTGCAGCATGAACTTCGATTCTCCATTTGCACTCCAGCACGCCCAGGACAAGCCCTGGATCACCCTGTGCTGTGAGCACGGAGGCCACCGTCGCCCGGCTCACTGGGAGCTAAACGGCGACGAGGAGCGCATCTTCCAAGACCACTGGGGCTGGGATCCTGGCGCCGCCCCCCTGACCAAGCAATTGGCCAGAATCCTTGGGGCCGACGCGATCATCGGCAACTGGTCTCGCCTCGTCGCCGACCTGAACCGGCCACCGGGGCACCCCGATCTATGTCGAGAAGTGGCGGAGGGTCTGCCCCTGACCTTCAACCAGAACCTGAGCTCCGCCGAGCGCCGAGCCCGACTGAATCAAGTCCACACCCCCTACCATCAGGCCTTGGACGCTCTCTTGGAAGCACGACGCCCAGAGCTGCTCCTCAGCATCCACACCTTCACGCCCATCTTCATGGGGCCCAAGGGTCCAGAGACGCGCCAGGTGGAGTTGGGCGTGCTCTTCGACGACAACGAGGCCCTCGCTCAGCATCTCATCAAGGCCTTGCTTGGCGGCCCCCTCAAGGTTCAAGCCAACGAGCCCTATTCGGGAAAGTTGGGCATGATCTACTCCGCCCAGAGACACGGGCGTGCGCATGGGCTGCCCTACCTCGAGCTGGAACTCAGACAAGATCTCCTCGACACCGAGGCCAAGGTCGCGCGGGTCACCGCTGCCCTTGCTCCAGCGCTCTCGAGCCTGGAGGGTCTGGGGCTGCGTCTTTGAGGGTCCACCGGCAGCGGCCCTCCTGACAGCCGCAGCTGTCCAGGGCGTTGAAGCACAGACGCTGCTCACAGCTTGAGAAGGCTGCCTTGGCCGAGGTCACGGCGACGCACAACTCACCCGAACAGCCGGCTTGGACACAAGCGCTGTCGGCGCTGCACTCCCCCGCCTCCTCGGGCCTCTCTACCCGCTCCTCGCAGGCCGCATAGGATGCGGCGGGGTCCGCCAAGACGACGGAGGAAATCGGCTCGGAGGGAGCCAGCTCTTTGGCGCTGGGCTTGCCCGCAGGCTGCCCGTAGTTGCAAGCCATTGTCAGCAACAGGATCCAGATCAAGGTCACTTCCTTTTTCTTCTGCGACCTCTTGCCGCATTCGGCGTCGGTGCCCAAGAAGACCGCTCTTGCCCCTCAGATCTACCTTCTAGGCATCCAGGCAAGGTCTACGCTTGTCTACCTCGTTCAAGTCCACCCCTGTCAAGGGTATCTAAGGCCGCCAAGAGCCTTGGACGTGGCAAGAGCGAAGCATTAGGTGCGCCTCCCCGAAGGCCCCTAATAGGGAGACAAGCGATGCCAAGTGCCACCGGCACCCCGCGCGTATGGGCTGTGATCCTGCTTGGAGCAGTCAGTTTTGCGTCCAAGTGCGAGAACATTGACGTGACCTCGAACGAGGACGCGTTCCCCATTGAAGCGCACTCTCTGCTTCCCCCGGTTTACCCGGATGACGTGGAGACCCGCATCAGCGTGGGCAGCGTCGTTCAGGACACCGACCCACAGCCCATCGAGTTCAAGCACAGCGTGCATGCCTCGTCGGTTGAGGACGGTGGCTTGGGAATGAGCTGCGAGTACTGCCACTCAAATGCCCGAAAGTCCAAGCACGCTGGCGTGCCCCCAACCCAAACCTGCGTCGGCTGTCACTCGATGATCGACCCAGGTGGACGTGAGGGGCTGGTTCAGCTCAACACCTACATCCAAGAGAGCGGCGAGAACTTCGGTCAGCCAATCCCTTGGGTCAAGGTGCATGACATTCCGGACTTCGTTCACTTCAACCACAGCCGCCACGTCAAGGGCGGGGTGGAGTGTACGGACTGCCACGCTGACATGACCAAGGAAGGCGTCGCTGTTCGCGCGCCCGACATGACCATGTTGATGGGTTGGTGTCTGGAGTGCCACGAAGAGCACCCGTCAGTGGATGCCAACTACGGAGCTGATGCAGACCTCCGTAGGGCCGAGCTCAAAGACTGCTACACCTGCCACCAGTAGGCGGAGCGAAAACGATGGCCGATATGAACCGGCGAGATTTCTTCAAAGTCCTCGGCACCACAAGTGCCGTTGGAGCCCTCACAGCCTGTGATCCGCGTACGCCGGTAGAGAACATCTACCCATACGTGGTGCAGCCTGAGCAGGTCGTTCCGGGCGCCCCAACCTTCTTCGCATCGTCCTGTGGCGACTGTGTCGCTTCATGCGGCACGGTGCTCCGACACCGCGAAGGACGCGTGGTCTTCGTCGCAGGCAACACCGAGTCCCCTGTGGGACAAGGCGGCGCCTGCTCTTTGGCCATCTCGGCCACTCAGGAGACCTTCAACGCCGACCACCTCGGCGGCCCCAAGAAGGGCGGCGAGGACGTCTCTTGGGATGACGCACTGGCTGCGCTCAGCACCGCAATGTCCGGTGGCTCCGCTGCCTGGCTGGGTCGCTACCGCACCGGCGCCCTGGACCGCCTCTTGGGTGACGTTGCTGCCGCAAGCGGCATGCAGCGCGTTCACTGGGAAGCCTTCGGGTACGAGTCCCTGGCTACCGCAACCAAGATGGCCTTTGGTGTCGAGGGCGTGCCCCGCTACCAGGTCGCTGGCGCTCAGGTCATCTTGAGCTTCGGCGCTGACTGGCTGAACACCTGGTTGGCGCCCGTCGACCACCAGGCCGGCTACGCAGCCGCACGCGATCCCGAGCAAGGCAAGTTTGTCGCCGAGTTCGTGAGCATCGAGCCCCGCGTCAGCCACACCGGCACCAAGTGTGACCAATGGCTCAAGAGCAACCCAGGCACCGAAGCTGGCGTGGCCTTTGCCCTGGCCAAGCTGGTCGCTGAGAAGAAGGGAAGCGCCATGGGCGCCGAGTCCCTGCTCAGCCAAGTGGATGCAGCCGCATTCGCGAGCGCCGCGGGCATCGACCTGGCCAAGCTGGACATCCTGGCGACCAAGCTCGCCGAGAAGCGCTCCATCATCTTCCCCGGTGGCGTGACCACTCAGGGCGAGAACAGCACCCACCTGGCCCTGGCCAGCTTGGTGCTGAACTTGGTCTGCGGAAACTTCGGCAGCACCGTGCTGCTGGGCGCTCACACCAACCTGGGCGTGGTCTCCTCCTACGCCGACGTGGTCAAGCTCTTGGAGGCTTGCGCTGCAGGCTCCGTCAAGACCCTCGTCATCGACGAGCTCGACCCCATCTTCACCCTCCCCGCGGAGCTGAAGGTTGCCGACGCCCTCAAGGCTGTCCCCAACCTCTTCATCTTCACCAACGGCAGCGGTGACACCCACCCCGAGAACGCCACCCTGCTGCCTCCTGGCAGCTGGTTGGAGCAATGGGGCGATGCCGAGCCAGTCAAGGGTCACTACCAGATCCGTCAGCCTGGAATGGCACCCCAGCACAACACCATGTCTCAGGGTGATGTGCTGCTCAAGGTGGCCAAGTCCGCCAAGCTGGTTGTGCCCGTCTCCACCGACGAGCCAGAAGGCCTGGTTGAGCGCGTCGTCGACGCCATCAAGGGCGAGGACGGAGAGTCTGTCGGACGCGTGGATGCCTTCGCTTTGGGCAACGCCAGCGCAGTGCCAAGCTTCGAGGCCGTAGACTTCTACCGCTACGTGGCTGGACACTGGGCCAACGAGCTCTTCACCGGCACCGACTTCGGTGCTTGGTGGGTCGAGGTTCTACAGCGCGGCGGCTTCTACGCTGCCCCTGCAGAGCCCGAAGTGAGCCTGAGCGCTGAGCTGCCCGCCCCTGTGGGTGGTGCAGCGCTGAGCGGCAACACCATGCTGTTCTTCCCTCACACCCACTTGAAGGACGGCCGCGGTGCAAACCGCCCCGGACTTCATGAGGTCCCTCACCCCGTCTCCGGGCTGACCTGGACCACCTGGGCCGAGATGTCCCCCGCCACCGCTCAAGGGCTCGGCGTGGACAGAGACAGCCACGTGATGGTCAGCAGCGGCGGCGTAGAGTTGGGTCCCCTCAACGTACGCGTCTCCAAGGGCATGCCCGACGGTCACATCGCCATCCCCTCCGGCAATGGCCACGAGGATGGCGGAAGCCGCTACGAGCGCTTTGGAGCGAACCCCGTTCGCCTCCTCAAGCCCGCTGCGGACCCCGTCTCCGGCGCGATGGTCTACCTCTCCAGCGAGGTCACCGTCACCAAGACGGAGCTGAGCGGCGCGGACTGGGAGAAGCACAAGCGCGTCTCTCTCAAGGGCTCCGAGGACATGGACAACCGTCCTGTCGTCATGGATGCCTACGCTCCCGACGTTGTAGAAGGCAAGGAAGTCGAGCTGGGCCACGGCATGGGCATTCACATTGTGAAGGACCCACGCATCGAGGCTTCGGGCATGTCGTACGACATGTACCCAGAGCCTGAGCACCCCACCTACCGTTGGGGGCTGTCCATCAACCTGGACAGCTGCACCGGTTGTGGCGCCTGTGAGGTGGCCTGCAACGCCGAGAACAACGTACCGATGACCGGACCCGAGCAGCACCAGCTTTGGCGCTACATGGGCTGGATTCGTCTGGACCGTTTCTGGCAGGGCGAGGGTGAGAACCCCGATGTTCGCTACGCAATGGCCATCTGCCAGCAGTGTGCTCACGCACCATGCGAGGGCGTCTGCCCAGTTGTGGCGACCTACCACAACCTCGATGGCCTCAACGCCATGATCTACAACCGCTGTGTCGGCACGCGCTACTGCGCGAACAACTGCCCCTACAGCGCGCGTCGCTTCAACTGGCACACCTACCGCTGGCCCGAGGGCTTTGAGCTGATGCTCAACCCCGACGTGGTCACCCGCGAGGCGGGCGTGATGGAGAAGTGCACCTTCTGCATCCAGCGCATTCGCTACGCCAAGGCCGAAGCCCGGCCCAACACCCTGCAGAGTCAGGATGTTGAGCGGCTGACCGCTTGTGCAGAAGTCTGCCCATCGGGCTCCATCGTCTTCGGCAACCGCAAGGAAGCCGACTCCGCAGTGAGCAAGCTGGCCGCCAGCCCCCTGAGCTACCAGCTCTTCGGGGAGCTCAACACCAAGAACGGTGTCGAGTACTTGGCCAAGCTGACCCACACCGAGGCCGACCACGGCGACGGACACGGCGGCGGACATGGCGAGGGCCACGCTGACGAGGACCACGGCGATGCTGGGCATGAAGATGCCGCACACGGCGAGGCCGAGCACGGTGAAGCTGCACACGGCGATGAGGCCGGCGAGAACCATGACAACCACGGCGAGGACCACGGGTCCGACGCCGGCAAGCACTGATCAGGGAGACGGCAATGCAAAACGAAAACGCCGTGACCTATGGGCTGGTGAACAAAGAGGTCATCCGCCCCTTGTTCAAGCCCTCCCTCGCGTGGGCCGCCATCTTCGCTGTGGATCTGATGATCCTGGCGTTTGGCGTCTACTGCTGGAGCTACCAGCTCGAGTGGGGAATGGGGGTCGCAGGCTACACGCCGCCCGTCTTCTGGGGTGTGTACATCACCACCTTCGTGTTCTGGGTTGGTATCGGTCACGCCGGTACCCTCATCTCCGCGATTCTCTACCTCTTCCGCGCACGATTCCGCACCGGCGTGTACCGGGCAGCGGAAGCGATGACCATCTTTGCGGTTCTCTCCGCAGGGCTGTTCCCCAACATCCACGTTGGGCGCCTCTGGTACGTCTACTTCCTGTTCCCCTACCCCAACCAGCGCCTGCTCTGGCCTAACTTCAAGAGCCCGCTGGTCTGGGACGTCTTCGCAATCTCGACCTACCTGACCATCTCCTCGGTGTTCTTCTTTGTAGGCTTGATTCCAGACATCGCTGCCGTCCGCGACAGCAACCGGAACCCGATCATCAAGAAGGTCTACAACATGCTTTGCTTCGGCTGGCGTGGGACCGACACCCAATGGCGCCACTACATGGCTGCCTACGGATTCTTCGCAGCACTCTGCACCCCCCTGGTGGTGTCCGTGCACAGCGTCGTGTCCTGGGACTTTGCGATGGCGCAGACCGCTGGCTGGCACAGCACCATCTTCCCGCCCTACTTCGTGGCAGGCGCAATCTTCTCCGGTTGCGCGATGGTCATCACCCTGTTGATTCCCATCACGAAGATCTTCAAGTGGGAGAACTACCTCAACATCCTGCACTTCGAGGCCATGGCCAAGTTGTGCCTGCTGACTGGTTTCATCCTGACCTACAGCTACGGAATTGAGCACTTCATCGGTTGGTACTCCGACAACCCCTACGAGTGGGGAATCTTCGTCGACCGTGCCACCGGCCAGTACGACTGGATCTTCTTCATGATGGTCGCATGCAACTGCGTCATCCCCTTGGTCTGGTGGTTCAAGAAGGTCCGCACCAACCTCTGGGGACTCTGGCTGGTCAGCATCGTCATCAACATTGGAATGTGGTTCGAGCGATACAACATCATCGCGTCCTCGCTCTCACACCAATTCGACCCTGGTAGCTGGGTGCTCTACGTACCAAGCTGGGTCGAGATGGGAATCATGGTGGGCTCCTTCGCCTGGTTCTTCATGTGGTTCCTGCTCTTTGTGAAGCTGATGCCCGCCATCGCAATCGCAGAGATCAAGGAGATGATCAAGCCACCACTCAGCACCGACACCGAGGAGGCCGCATGAGCTCCCACGTCAAGGGCGTCTTCAATCACCTGGACAGCCTGATCACCGCGATCGACCGGCTGCGCAAGGCCGATTTCGATGACTACACCGTGCTCTCTCCCCTGCCCCGGCATGAGATCGAAGAGGCCATCTACGACAACCAGCCGAGTCCGGTTCGTTGGTGGACCCTCACCGGTGCCCTCATCGGCGGAACGGGTGGATTCACCCTGGCCAGCTTGACCTCGGCTGTGTGGCCGATGGCCCTGCCTGCCGGCAAGCCGATGATCTCCATCCCTCCCTTTGTCGTCATCACCTTCGAGAGCACCGTGCTCATCGCTGGCCTGGCGACCTTGGCAGCCATCATCTTCCACTGTCGCCTGCCTGCGACAGACCTGCCCATCGAGTGCGAGGACCCACGCTACTCCAGCGACCGTTTCGGTCTGGTCTTCCATGACCTGGAGGGTGCCCGCAAGGAAGAAGCCATGAAGCTCCTTCACGATGCTGGCGCCGAAGAAGTGTCCTGCGCTGATGACGAGGACGACGCCACTGAGCTCGTCCACGAGGAGGCCTGAGCGAATGCCCAGCAAAACACCATTCTACAAGTGGGCCGGCGCCTACATCGCTGCTGGAGCACTGGCTGGGGGCTACGGCCTCTACTCGCTGCTCAGCTACGATCTGATGCCTCCCTTTCTGCAGGGCCGCCAGACTTGGTTCGTCGACATGTACGACGGCGAGTTCGTGCGTGCCTACGAGCAGCCCATGTCTGCACTGCCAGAGGGCGTGGTCTCTCAGAACCGCTACGCGGCAAACTTTGACCGCACCACGGACGCAGGCAAGTCCCTGACCAACCCCTATGTGGGTCCCGGCGTCGACATGGACGCGGTCATTGACCAAGGCGAGTGGAACTTCCAGACCTACTGCGCTCCCTGCCACAACACCAACGCCATGGGTGGCGGTGCTGTGAACGACATGAGTGACGGGAAGAAGCGCTTCCCTGTGCCCGCTCCGGCGCTCGCAGGAGACGCCTCCATCATCAACGCCGCTGGCTACTCCCAAGGCTACGTCTACCTGACCATTCGTAATGGCGCCGCCATCATGAAGGGCTACAGCTGGGCGATGACCGACGAAGAGATGTGGTCGGTGACCGAGTACCTCAAGACCCTTGACGGGGTGAACTATGGGGCACCACCCGCACCCGAAGCCGCTGATGAAGCGGCGATGGAGGGTTGAGTCATGATTGGAATTCCAAACTTCGATCCCAAGCCGCACCTGACCCCAAAGGCGCTGCCCAAGAACTTCACCTACGCATCCGGTGCGATGGTCATCCTGGGCGCTGTCCTTCTGGGCATCGGCTACGGCCAGTCTGAGCTGGCAGCCAAGTCCAGCTTCTTGGTCGCGATGAACTACTTCACCGCGCTGAGCTTTGGTGGAATGGCCTTCACAATGGCCATCACCATCACTTGGGCACGGTGGGCACGTCCGCTCAAGCGCATCAGCGAGAGCATGATCATGTTCACGCCCGTGATGGTGCTCATCTTCGCGCTCTATGGCTCCGTGCTTGGCGGCATCGACCTCTACGAGTGGCACACCCACCCCGACAGCGTCAGTGGCCACAAGGCCATCTGGCTGCAGCAGGGTCCCTGGCTGGCACGCAACGTCGCGATGATGGCCGTCCTGAGCTTGCTCGGCCTCTTCTACGTGCGCACCAGCCTCCAGCCCGACGTGCAGCTCGCTACGCAGAACGGCGTGGAGCTGCCCGGTTGGGTCAAGACTTTGGCCGGCACCGCGGACGGCGAGCACTCTGAAGTGGTCAAGGCCAGCCAGAAGCGCCAGATCGCTCTCGGCCCAATCATCGGCATCGTCTACGCCTTTGCCCTGAGCCTCTACGCCTTCGACGTCATCATGTCCCTGGCGCCCCACTGGTACGCCAACATGTTTGGTGGCTGGTACTTCGCCTCGGGCATCTGGTCCGGCATGATCTGGACAGGCCTGCTCTCCCTGGTCTTCCGCAAGCACTTGGGCATCGACAAGATGGTCAAGCCGGCGACCTACCACGACCTCGGCAAGCTCATCTTCGGCTTCTCGATGCTGTGGGCCTACATGTTCTTCGCTCAGTTGCTGCCCATCTGGTACGGCAACATGACCGAGGAGATCGGCTTCTTGCTGGTCCGCATGCAGCTGGAGCCCTGGAGCAAGTTGGCCCCTGTGGTCGGCGCGATGTGCTTCCTGATTCCTTTCGGCAGCCTGCTCTCCCGCGGTCTGAAGAAGATGCCAATCGGCTTCGGAATCGTGCTCGGCATCATCGCCGTAGGCATCTACCTCGAGCGCTACCTGGTCACCGTGCCTTCGGTCTGGATGGAAGACACCTTCCCACCAGTCCTGCCCTACATCGGCAGCGCACTCTTCTTCTTGGGACTCTTCCTCTTGGTGGTCATCCAGTACCTCCAGAGCGTGCCCCCAGTTCCAGTGAGCGACCCCTTCATGTTGCCCCACCCCGACGACGTGCACGTGCACAGCCGGGACGCGCACCACGACCACTGAGAGCACTCTCGGTGACAGCAACACCCTCGCCCTCGGGCGGGGGTGTTCTGCTCTGGACCCCAAGCGCTCAACGGCTGAGGCTTCGGGCCAAGCTGCTGGGCTCTAAAAGTTGAGCAGTGCCATCGACTTGGGCATGCCTTGTGCGACCAAGAGCTCCGTGGCAGCCACGCACATGTCCTTCACGCCGCAGAGCACAAGCGCTGCTTGGGTGGCATCAACCGGGTCCTGTGCGTAGGCGTCCTGGATGTGTCCCCGGGCCCCGTTCCACTCTCCTTGTTCCCGCGAGAGCACTGGGATGACCTGCACCCCCCTGGCCTCCCAGGAGGAGAACTCATCCTTATAGGGCATGCGCGCCAGGCTTCGGGCGCCGTAGTAGAGACGCGCGCCTGTGCCAGTCCAGTCCCTGGACTCGAGCACAGAGCGAAGCGCGCTGATGCCGGAGCCCGTGGCGAAGAACAGGGGGGTCTTCTCTCCCAAGCCGCTCAGGTCGAAGCCCTTGCCCATGGGTGTGCTGACCTGGACGGACTCTCCTGCATGAAGCTTGGCCAAGTCCTGAGTCAGGGCGCTGCCCACTTGCACGAGGAAGCGCATTCGCTCCGCTCCAGGTGCTGAGGCGATGGCCAGGAAGGCTGGTTCATGCTCGCCAACGCTGAGCTTGATGAACTGGCCAGGCTTTGTGTGTGCCTCAGCTTCGGGGTGGAGCAGAGTCAGCTCCAGGTGGTCCTCGGCGACGGTCTCGACACTCAACAGGGTGGCCGTTTGCATCGAGCCTCCAGAACAAGGGGTGGGTGGTCTTAGGAGACCAGGTCTTCTGCTTTCGCTCTGGCACGGGCGGCCTTGTTGGCATCGCCCAATCCCTCGGCTTTCTCGAGCAGCAGGTGCGCAGCCTCTTGCACTGCATCAGCGCCCACCAAGTCTTCTCGCAGCGCCCGACGCTGAGCCTGGGTCGCGATGGCTTGGTAGGCGGCCTCGTGGGCCTCTTGGATCTGCCCCAGCGCGGCCCGCAGATCAACGCTCAGGACCTCGAAGCGCTCCGTCGAAAAGCGCGCTTGCCAAGTCTCATAGGCCCTCTCAACCTGCGGCTGCGCGCAGATCCAGCTCAGGTCCAGTGCATCGAAGGGGTTGGCGCCCTTCAACTTGGCCAGTCGCTGGTGGATGGGCCCGGTGATCTGCCTGAGGTAGCGCTTCTTGTCGACGCTCTCGCCAGCCTTGCCGAAGCTGAGCACTCCCAGCTCCGAGAGCCCCCAGAGAGTGACAGCCACCTCGGACCTGGGGAGGTCCACCTGATTGAACACATTCCGCACCAGCGAGGTGGATCCCTGCAGGGCCTCGAGCAGGATCTGCTCCTCAGCGCTCCATGTGGCCCGCTCGATCAGCCCCTCAGCGCTGGGCAAGAGGTTGATGCGCTTGTTGAGCTGAGGCCGAATGACTCCAAAGATGCGCTCTGGAGAGAGCGTGCGGCCGTGCGAGGCCATGGCCCCATAGAGCACTTCCAGCACGTTGGTCGGCTGTACTGGAAAGGACTGGCCCAGGTCCATCGGCAAAAAGCGCCAGGTGCCCTCGCGTGCACGCAGAGCGAGCTGAAGAGTGAACTCCACCTGCTTTCTGAGCACCGGACCCAGCTGTTCAGAGGGAAGCATGCCCTCATCGATCAAGATCTGTCCAAGCCGTTCTTGGGTACGCTGCTGGCGGGCCAGTGCCTGCTCAAGCTGCTCCGCGGTGATGTGCTTGCTACGAACCAGGAGTCCACCGAGGGTCTCCTTGGGCTCGATCGGATCGCGACGCCAACCCACCGGACCGCCCCGCAGCCAAAAGCCAAAGCGCTCGGTCCCGTCGGCCTGCTGGATGTGCAGAATGCCCGTCGCGCCCGTGAAGCCCAAGTCCATGACCTGTTGTCGGAGCAGGCGGCCGCCCATCTCCCCGCTCTCCTGGACTTCGGCTTGGTCAAAGCCGTGTGGCAACAACAGTCCTGTGGGATGACTGCGGTCCACCTCGGCGATGGGCTCCGGAGCGGGCGGCTTCTCTTCACGGACGGGCGGCTCCTCGGGCGCCTCGTCTAGGAGTGGCTCATGTTCGCGCTCGCTGGCCTGCGCCGGAGGTGGAGTAGGCACGGCTTGAGGCGGGGCCGCGACGCTTGGAGCCAGTTCCCCCACAGCCCCCGGCTCTACGAGGTCCCCACTCGCCAGCAGATGTTCACGGACCTGGGTCACGCCATCCAAGACGGCTGCGAAAGCGTCCTTGGCCTTGGATGGGAGCTTGGGAATCTGTCCAGCGACCGACCCATCGGGCAAGCGCTGGATAATCTGGCAAGGAATCGGTGGAGTGCTCAGCCCAAAGGGCAGCAGGATCTCGACCCGGAACTCCGGGGCAAGCTCTCCATCGATGGCTGCCGCCGGCACCAAGATGGCGCCCGCCGCGAGCGAACCCTTGTGGGTCTTGAGGAAGTCCGCGAGCTTGCGAAGGTCCATGCTGACGTGGCGTTGCGCCATGGGAAGTCTGCTCCGAGTGCCGCTGATCATATCGCGGGAGGGCCGAGGACCGGCGGTCCCGAAGGCATTCGGTACCTTGGCGCAGACTTGGCCGGATAAATGGGCGTCAATCGGTTAAACGCCCGCAACTGAACCCCATCGCTGGAGCGGCGCCCAAATGGCCACTTACTCGACCTCTGAATTCAAGAACGGCATCAAGATCCTGGTCGATAGCCAGCCCTTCCAGATGGTGTACTTCCAGTTCGTCAAGCCGGGCAAGGGCACCGCGTTCACCCGCACCAAGCTCAAGAGCCTGATCAACGGCTCCGTCATCGAGCGCACCTTCCGTTCCGGCGAGAAGGTCGAGATTGCCGACTGCGAGGAAGTCACCATGCAGTACATGTACCAGGACGGCGACATGTACAACTTCATGAACATGGAGTCCTACGACCAGCTCGCGATTCCAGAGAACATCATGGAGTACGAGCTCAAGTGGCTGCTCGAGGGCATGGAGGTCGAGGTGATGATGTACAACGCCCGCCCTGTTGGAATCAGCCTCCCCCACTTCGTGGACGCTGAGATCACCTACACGGAGCCCGGCATCAAGGGCAACACCGCCACCGGCGCCAGCAAGCCCGCGACCGTCGCCAACGGCGCGGTGGTTCAGGTTCCCCTCTTCATCGAGCAGGGCGAGGTCATCAAGTGCGACACCCGTGAGGGTGGAAAGTACATGAACCGGTCCAAGGAGTAGCTGGGGTGCCCATCTCGATGGGCCTCCCTCCAGCCCGAGTCCTTCGAGACCGGGCTCGCATCCTGGCCGCCCTGCGCGGCTGGATGCAACACAACGGCTTTTTGGAAGTCCAGGTGCCCATCGCCGTTCAGAGCGGGGCCTTGGAGGAGTACTTAGAGCCGCTGCCTTTGGGCGAGCTTCAGCTGCACACCTCTCCTGAGTTCGCGCTCAAGCGGGTACTGTCCATCGGGCTTGGCCGGATCTACTGGATGGGCCCTTGCTTCCGGGCAGAGGAGCTGGGTCCCCACCACGGCACCGAGTTCACCATGCTGGAGTGGTACCGCATCGGATGCGGCTACCAGGGCATCGCCGAGGACCTGCTCGCACTGCTGGCGTGCATCGCAAGCTCCCTTGGCCAGACGCTTCCCGATGTGGAACGCCTGACCTGGAATGAGGCCCTGCATCGACACGCTCGTGTCGCCATCCCCAGTGACCCTGACGAGCAGATGAGGGTTTGGGTAAATGACGTGGAGCCCCAGCTTCAGTCCCCAACCCTCGTGATCGACTATCCGGCCCGGGATGCGGCCTTCTCCACCATCCGAGGGCAGATCGCCGAGCGCTTTGAGTTCTACTGGCAGGGCGTGGAGCTTGCCAACGCCTTTACGGAACTGCTCGATCCCCAAGAGCTCCGCGCTCGGTGGGCCGCCAGTGCAGCGACACGCCAGGCGATGGGACGGGCGCCACACCCAGAGGATGAGCGCTTGGTCCAAGCGGTCGCATCGCATCCCTACGCAGGTGGAATCGCCCTGGGTGTGGACCGACTCGTCATGCTGCTCTTGGGCTTAGAGAACATCCACCAAGCTCGAATCCAGGCCTAAGCCCGGCGAGTTCAGCTGTCGTCCAGTGCCTTGAGTGCGCGCAGCAAGTTCTCGCGCTGGTCACCGACCATGCGGTACTCGATGCTCATGCCTGACTCCTCGGAGGCGGCGAGCTGACGCTTGCGCGACGACCAAGTCACCACGCCATCCAAGGCGATTGGGCCAGGCAAGCCAGGAGCGCGGATCTCAAAGAGACACTCACGGCCCTCGCGCAGGGGTTTGGCAGCCTTGATGAAAGTGCTACCCCGCTCCAAGTTCTCCCTGTACTCGCGTACAAAGGCCCTGCGGCTTCGGTAGTTCATCTTCAAGCGAGCCGGAGCCCGCTCCTTCTTCGCAGCGGGCGCAGGCTCTGGCTCTGGCCGCTTCGGTGGCGGGGCTTGAGAGGTGCGCTCCTCTTGCTCCATGTCGCCTGGGAAGGCCCCAAAGAGGTCGCCAGCGGAGAACAGGTCCTCCTCCAAGAGTGCGGGCCGCAGGGGCTCTTCGTCCAAGCCCAGGTCCAGCCCCTCATCGAGGGACAGATCGCCAAGCTCCTGAGAGCGAGCGCTGTCCCAGTCTTCCGTGCTCCCCAGATCTGGGCTCAAGGTGCCCGGGCGAATGGCGTCCATCTCTTCAATGACGTCGTCACCGAACACATCGTCAGCGAAGATGTCGTCGCCCAGGCCAGCGAAGGGGTCGTCCATCTGGCCCGAGGCGTCCATGACCGGCAGGGGCAGATCAGGAATCTCTGGGATGGGCTCATCTTCGTGGGCCACTCCCTCCGCGAAGGGATCCAGTCCCTCAAGCTGGGACAGGTCCCCGGCGAGCATGTCGGGCAGATCGATCTTTGGAAGGCCATGGGCCAGGTTGATGACCGGCTCCATCGAGTCAGGCTCATCCTCGGGCAGCATGCTGTAGGGGTCAGGCTGCGAGGGGTCCTGGGCAGGCAGGAAATCGATGTTGGCCAGGTCCAAGGAGATTGGATCCCCGATTTCTTCCTCATGATCTTCGGCTGCATGCACCGCGTCGGCGGCGTCCAGCAAGTTTGGCGCCTCAAGGCGGTCTTCCACCGACGAGGCCCCTTCGGGCAAAGGTGCAGTATCCGCGGCCTTGAGCTCCATGCGGTTGGGCTCGTCCTGGGTCTTTCGACCGAAGTTGGCGAAGAAGCCGCTGAACATGCCGCCCTCGGCGGGCAGCTTCTCGTCACGCTCAGCAGTCTGGGGCACGTAGGCCTCGCTGCCGTCCCCTTCGATCTTGGGTGGCCAGTTGGGCGACTGGGCATTCTCAACGTAGTTGTCGATCACCAAGACCTTGCGGTCTCCGCTTGCCCGATCCACTGCAGCGGTGTGCAGGATGCCGTTGGCGTCGATGCGGAAGGTCACATCGACCTTGTGTTCCATGCGTGCGCCGCCTGAAAGGCGATCCAAGATGAACTGGCCGAGCTGCTCGTTCTCTTTGGCTCGGTTGGAGCCACCTTGGCGCACCGTGATCCGAGCGCGCTCCTGGTTCTCAGAGGCCGTCGTGAAGGCCCTGGTCGCCGTGAACGGGACGCGGGTATTGCGCTCAATGATCTTGGAGAAGTAGCCGCCAGCAGCGTCGATCCCCAAGTCGAAAGGCGTGACGTCGATGAGCAAGGTGCTCTTCTGACTGGGCGCATCCAAGCTCTGGGCATGCACGCTGGCGCCCAAGGCAACCACCTCTTCGGGGTGAACCGACTTGGAGGGCTCCCGACGAAAGAGGGCCGAGATGGCCTCGCGTACGCGCGGCATCCGGGTCTGTCCGCCGACCAGCACGACGTCGTCCAGGGCGGCGATGGTCAATCCAGCCGTGGTCACCGTCTCTCGGGCGATGTCCAAGGTGCGTTGGACCAAGTCCTCGACCAAACCTTCCAGATCCGTGCGGGTGAGCGTGTCCTCGAGGTTGAGCTCCGGCGTAATACGCGGGATGAGCAGCCTGGTGGTCTCCGTGAAGGAGAGCTCACACTTTGCCCGCTCTGCGGCATCTTTGAGGCGCTGCCGGGACGTGCGGTCTTGGCGCAGGTCAACACGGTTCTCGGCCATGAAGCGGTCTGCGAGGAACTCTACGATTCGGTCATCGAAGTCCTCGCCACCGAGGTAGGTGTCGCCCGAGGTCGCCATGACCTCGTAGACGCCATCGCTCAGATGCAGGATGGAGACGTCAAAGGTGCCGCCGCCCAGGTCGAAGATGAGGACATTGCGGTCATCATCCTTCCGAAACCCATAGGCCAGGGCCGCCGCGGTGGGCTCGTTGAGCAGTCGCTCGCAGTTCAAGCCAGCCAAGCCTGCTGCCTGGAGCGTGGCCTGTCGCTGGGCATGGTTGAAGTAAGCCGGAACCGTGATGACGGCGTCCGTGACCTCCTCGCCCAGGCTCTCTTGGGCGATCTGGCGTGCGACCTGAAGAATGATGGCCGACACTTCCACTGGGGAGAGCAGCTGCCCACCAATGCTGACCAAGCAGCCCCCCTCTGGGGAGCGCTCGATGTCATAGGGCATGCGCTTGACGGCTGAGCTAGCCTGCTTGCTGTCGTAGCGGCGGCCCATGAGGCGCTTGACCGCGTAGACCGCTCGATCGGGCGAGGTCAGGATGTGCGACTTTGCCGCTTGTCCCACCACGAACGTTCCGTCGTCTTTTTGATAGACCACAGAAGGAAGGACTTTGTAGCCCTTTCCGTCTTCGAGAACCCTCGGGCGACCGTTTTCAAACACTGCAACAACAGTGTTCGTGGTCCCAAGGTCAATGCCGATGGTGCGGCTCATCCAAAATCCGTCAGTTCGAAAGAGTGTAGCACTGAGCGGATTTTCAGCTAGTCCTCATCTGGGCTAGCGCCTCCGAACAGGTCCAGCTGCGGTCGCTCTGCGTCGTCCTCTGGGGGCACGGCGTACTCGCCTGAGAAGCAGGCATCACACCAAGTGCTGGCCTTGCCGTTCAGCTCGTTGTGCATGGCCTCTATGCTCAGGTAGCCGAGGCTGTCGGCCCCTACGAAAGCGCAGGTTTCCTCGGGCGTGAGGCGGTGCGCGATGAGCTCTTCCCGGGTGGGCGTATCCACTCCGTAGAAACAGCTCGCCCGAATTGGGGGCGAGCTGATCCGAAGATGGACTTCCTTGGCGCCAGCCTCGCGCAGGAGACGAACGATCTTGCGAGAGGTTGTTCCTCTCACAATGCTGTCATCCACAACAACAAGACGCTTACCTTCGATCGCAGAACGAACTGGGGAGAGCTTGAGCTTGACCCCAAAGTCTCGGATCTGCTGACTGGGCTCGATGAAGGTTCGGCCCACGTAGTGCGAGCGAATCAGGCCTTGCTTGAAGGGCAAGCCAGAGGCGAATGCAAAGCCCAATGCAGCCGGTGTGCCGGAGTCGGGAACCGGAATGACCAAGTCCACGTCTGCCGGTGCGGTGCGGTGCAAGGCCTGCCCGAAGTTGAAGCGGGAGTCATAGACAGGGCTGCCAAAGACCACCGAGTTCGGGCGCGCGAAGTAGATGTGCTCAAAGACGCAGGCCTTGCGCTCGCGCCTTGGGAAGGGACTCAAGGAGAGGACCTGCGTCCCGTTCTCCACGATGATCATCTCGCCAGGCTGGACCTCGCGCTCGTAGGTGCCTCCGATGAGATCCAGGGCCGTGGTCTCCGATGCAAAGACCACGGCGTCCCCTACCCGGCCCATCACCAGGGGTCGGAAGCCATGGGGGTCGCGCACGGCCACCATGACCGTCTCGGTCTGCAGGATCAGGGAGTAGGCACCCTCGACCTGAAGCAGGGCGTCCACCAAGCGGTTGATGAAGGTGCCCTGTTGAGAGGTGGCCAAGAGGTGCAGGATGACCTCGGTGTCGGAGGAAGTCCCGAAGATGCTCCCCCGCTGCTCCAGCTCACGCCGAAGGCGGGCCGCGTTGACCAGGTTTCCGTTGTGGGCGATCGAGACCTGACCGCCGCCGTAGCGCACCACAAAGGGCTGCACATTCCGCAGAGCGCTGCGCTCTCCAGAGGTCGAGTAGCGCACGTGGCCGATGGCCGAGTCCCCGGTGAGGGGGGTGAGCTGCGTAGGCCCGAAGATGTCGCCAACGAGCCCCAGTCCGCGGTGAGAGCGCATCTGTTCGCCGTCTGTGGAGACGATGCCCGCCCCCTCCTGCCCGCGATGCTGCAGCGCGTGCAGGCCGAGATAGACCAGGTTGGACGCCTCGAAGTGCCCCTTCACACCCATCACCCCACACTCCTCGCGGAGCTTGGGTTCCACGACCAATCCACCAGGGTGCAGGCGGCTCACGACAAGGTCTCCGGCAAGGTGCTGCTCCAAGCCTGGTCCAGCTCGGAGATCGGCAGATCCAAGATGCCCTGGACGCTCAGCCGCTCTCCTCCTGAGACACCGAGCAAGGTCATGGGGACCTGACCGATGAGCGCCTTGACCTGGTCCAGCTTGGCTGGGTCAAAGGCGATGATGGCGCGTCCATGGCTCTCGCCAAAGAGCAGTGCGTCCTTGCGCTCTGCGCTTCCGGGCAGGGACACCGTTGCACCCACACCACCCAGACAAGCCTCTGCCAAAGCAACACCCAGGCCGCCGTCGCTCAGGTCGTGCAGGTAGGGCACCTCGCGACAGTTCACCAGGGCGCGAAGGGCGGCATGCAGGGCCAACTCACTGGGGTAGTCCACAGCGGGCGGCATGCCGCGCTCCAGACCGTGCCAGTTGTAGAGGTAGAGGCTGGCTCCGAGGTGTGCGCCCAGGTCGCCGAGCAGCGCGATCTGAAGGCCAGCTTCGGGCAGCGTCGGGTTCAGCTTGGGGATCTCTCCCTCGTAGAGCCCGACCATCGCCAAGCCGGGCGTGGGGTGGATGGCCGTGGCCGTGTCCCCCACCGTGGTCTCGTTGTACAAGCTCACGTTGCCGGAGACCACAGGGACCTCCATGGCGCGGCAGGCCTGGCCCATTCCCACGATGGACTGCGCGAACTGCCACATGATCTCGGGCTTCTCGGGGTTGCCGAAGTTCAAGCAGTCGGTCAGCCCCAGGGGCACTGCGCCAACACAGGCCAAGTTGCGAGCGGCCTCGGCCACCTGTCCGGCCGTTCCCGTCTCCGGATCCAAGTAGACGTGTCGGCCGTTGCAGTCCGCGACCAGGCCCAAGTACTTGGTTCCCTTGCTGTCCTTCTGTCCGTAGGCGCCGGGCTTGATGCGAACCAGGGCGGCATCCGCGCCAGGCTTGATCACGGTGTCGGTGCCGACCTCGTGGTCGTACTGGCGGAAGATCCAGCTCTTGTCGGCCACATCGGGGTGGGCCATCAGGCTGAGCAGTACCTCGCCCAAGTCCGCAGGCTCTGCGATCTCAGGCAGGGTTTGGGCCTCGTCCAGCCAGGTGGGGCGAGACTGGGGGCGGTCGTAGGCCGGGGCCTCGTCCGTGAGCAGAGGCACTGGCATTGCGGCCACCTCCTGACCATGCCAGCGACAGCGCCACATGCCGTCGTCGGTCACGCGGCCGACCACAGCAGCGTGCAGGTCCCACTTCTCAAAGATGGCCTTGACCTGCTCCTGGGTACCTTCGCGAACCACCAGGAGCATGCGCTCCTGGCTCTCGGAGAGCAGGATCTCGTAGGGGGTCATGCCCTCTTCCCGCATGGGGACTTGGTCCAGGTCCATGACGATGCCGGAGCCGCCACGCCCTGCCATCTCGACCGACGACGAGGTCAGACCGGCCGCGCCCATGTCCTGGATGCCAACAATGCAGTCCTCCTGCATCAGCTCCAGGCAGGCCTCGAGGAGCAGCTTCTCCATGAAGGGGTCTCCCACTTGAACCGTGGGGCGCTTCTCTTCACTGTCCTCGCCGAACTCCGCGCTGGCCATGGTGGCCCCGTGGATTCCGTCCCGGCCTGTGGCCGCTCCGACGTAGAGAATCGGGTTGCCGACGCCTGCCGCAGTTCCAAGGAAGATCTTGTCTTTCTCGACCACGCCCACCGTGAAGGCGTTGACCAGGCAGTTGCCGTTGTAGCTCTCATGGAAGCGGGTCTCACCGCCCACGGTGGGGATGCCCATGCAGTTGCCGTAGCCGCCGATGCCGGCAACCACGCCGGGGATGAGCTGCTTGGTCTTGGGCAGATCCAGGGAGCCAAAGCGCAGGGAGTTCAGGTTCGCCACGGGACGGGCGCCCATGGTGAAGACATCGCGCAGGATGCCGCCCACGCCGGTCGCGGCGCCTTGGTAGGGCTCGATGAAGCTGGGGTGGTTGTGGCTCTCCATCTTAAAGACGGCCGCCAAGCCATCCCCGAGATCGACCGCGCCAGCGTTCTCGCCGGGGCCGATGAGCACCGTAGGCCCTTCGGTAGGCAAGGTCTTGAGGTGGATGCGGCTGCTTTTGTAGGAGCAGTGCTCACTCCACATCACCGAGATCACACCCAGCTCGGTGTAGCTGGGCACGCGGCCGAGCACCTCGAGGGCGTGGGCGTACTCCGTCTCGCGGATGCCGTGCTCTTTGACCAGAGCGTCGTCGATGGGCAGGTCGGTGGGCAGAGCTCGGTTCACTTGGACTCCAGGAAGCCTTGCAGGGCGGAGAACAGGGCGCTGCCATCGGCGCTGCCCAGGGCGGGATCAGAGGCGCGCTCGGGGTGCGGCATCATGCCAACCACGTTTCCGGCGGCGTTGCAGATCCCTGCGATGTCATTCATCGAGCCATTGGGCGCGGCGCCAGCTTGGCGCTCACCCTGAGCGTTCAGGTAGCGGAAGAGCACTTGGCCCTCTCCTTCCAGGCGAGCCAAGGTGGCCTCGTCTGCGAAAAAGTTGCCATCGTGGTGGGCGATGGGAATGCGCAGGGTCTCTGGGAGACCCTTGGTGAAGGCGGTCTCCCGTCCTTCCTTCCCCAAGACCACGGTCTCACAGATGAACTTCTGCCCAGCGTTGGAGAGCAGAGCGCCCGGCAGAAGCCCAGCCTCGGTGAGGACCTGAAAGCCGTTGCAGATGCCCAAGACTGGGCCCCCTGCCTTGGCGAAGGCCATCACGGCGTTCATGATCGGCGAGAAGCGCGCGATGGCACCGCAGCGCAGGTAGTCCCCGTACGAGAAACCACCTGGGAGCAGCACGGCATCGGGGGAACCGAGCTCGGTCTCCTTGTGCCAGACGGCGCGGGCGGACAGCTCAGGGGTGTTGTCCACCGCCCAGCGAAGATCAGCATCACAGTTGGACCCTGGAAAGGTCAGCACCGCTACGTCAAAGGCCATGGACTAATCCCCGATCTCAATGCGGTAGGACTCGATGACCGTGTTGGCGAGAAGCTTCTCGCACATGGCCTTGAGGCGCTCTTCAGCGTCGGGTCTATCTTCGAGTTTCAGGTCGATGACCTTGCCCAAGCGCAAGCTCTGGACCTCGTCGAAGCCCATGCTGTGCAGGCCACCTTGGACGGCCTTGGCCGCAGGGTCCAGGACACCGGGCTTGAGGTTCACAAAGACGCGGGCGTTCATGCTTGACTCCCTTCGGCCAGGGTGTGGCCAAAGATGCGTTGGTAGAGTTCGCGGTAGGTGTCGCTCAAGTCGCCGAGATCACGACGGAAGACATCCTTGTCCAGCTTGCGCTTGGTGCCCTTCTCCCAGAGACGGCAGCCATCGGGGCTGATCTCGTCTGCCAGGAGCAGGTGTCCCTCAGGGGTGCGGCCGAACTCGATCTTGAAGTCCACCAGGTCGACGCCCAGGGTGCTCCAGAAGTCCACCATGGCCGCGTTGACCTTGGCGGCGGCGAACTCGAAGTAGGCCATCTCCCAGTCGTGGGCCCAGCCAAAGGCGCGGGCATGCACAGCGGAGATGGGTGGGTCGTCCAGGGGGTCGGACTTGTAGAAGAACTCGATCATCGGGAAGGGCAAGACCTCGCCCTCCTCGCGGCCAAAGCGGCGGCAGCAGGAGCCAGCGGCGATGTTTCGAACCACGACCTCAACCGGCACGATTTCCAGCTTGTGACAGAGGTGGTTGCGGGAGTCCAAGGCCTTGACCAGGTGGTTTGGAATGCCCGTCACGTCGGAGACGTGGTTCATCAGGTGCCAGTTGATGGCGGCGTTGATCTCGCCCTTGTCGACGACGGTGTCCTTCTTGACCCCGTTGAATGCCGTGGCATCGTCCTTGTAGTGCATGATGACGTGGCTATCGTCACCCTCTACTGCGAAGATCTGCTTGCTCTTGCCTTCGTGCAGCTGTGCGCCCTTGACAGACATAGGGGGCCTCCCGGAAGAAAAGGTGGGCATCTTCGATACCGCCCCCAACGCACAGGAGGCCGTGACGGTCTGGCGACACTCCCCTTCCCTGCGACGCTCAGCCGTTTCCTGGGCTGAGCGGCTCAGGGTCCGGCTCTTCAAGTCCTTGGATCAACGCCTGGACTTCGCCGCTCAAGCGCTGTGCGCCGATGCCCACAAACTGATGCAAGGCGACCTGGTAGGCCAAGAGTGCCAGCTCCGGCTTGCCCGCAGCTTGTGCCAACTCGCCAGCGACCCGAGCGGGCCAGGCGTTGTCGTGATCGAGATCGCCGCTGGCTTGGAGGTCCGCTTTGGCTTGCAGCACGAGGGCATGGAAGCGTGGCCAGTCTGATTCGGCGGCCATGCACGCAGCCAGGGCGAGCTGAATTCCGGCCCGCAGGACCACCAGTCCAGCCTGACCAGAGGCACGCAGCAGGCGCTCCAGTTCCCGGGAACAGGAGATGTAGGCCTGGTCCATCAGGCGCAAGAGCGCCAGGTTGAAGCGGGCGTAGAGCGCCGCATAAGACCCGACGCTGTCATAGAGCGCACGGGAGCGCTTGTAGGCGTTGCGGGCGGCATCCTTGTGGCCTTGGAAGCGGTGGAAGTCTCCAAGATCGTTGAGGCAGTTGGCCATGCCCAGGCGTTGGCCGATGCGCTCGTAGATCTTCAGGGCCCGGTTGACCTCGAGGGCGGCGGTCTCCAGCTCACCCCGGTTGCGCGCCAGGTTGCCCAGGCCACGGTGACAGGTGGCTTGACCGGCCAGATCCCCCACTTCGATGAAGAGCCGCTGGGCCCGCAAGATGAGCGCCTCGGCCTCCTCCGACTGGTGAAGTTGGCGGGCGCAGTTGGCCTGGCCTTCGACGATCTTGGCTTCGAGCAGGGGGTCGCCGAGGGCCTGAACACGCGGCAGGACCTCATCGAAGTGTTCCCGGGCGATGGCCGCATGGCCTTGTTGGCGCTCGCCCTCTGCCAGGTGCCGCAGGATGCGCACACAGAGGCGCTCATGGCCTCCGCGCTCGGCGAGCTTCAGGGCCTTTCGAAGCACCCGTCGGTGTTGGTGGAAGTGACCGGAGGAGCGCGCGACGAAGCTGGCCGCCATCCAGCCTCGGATCCAGCGGGGATCTTCGTAGGAGACCCCAGCCGAGGACATGGCTCCCATGCGCGCCTTGACCAGTGCCCGTACGCTCTCCAGATCCTGGTTGCTCCGGGCGTAGAGATAGGCCCGCTCAAGGGGCGCGATGGCCTGCTCGGGCTCTCCCGCTCCGATGAAGTGCAGGCCCAGACGTTCCTGCAGGTCGGGGGCGTCGCCGTAGCGGCGCTCCAAGCCCAAGGCGCACGCGCGGTGCAATGCGGGCAGGTGGCCCAGGGATTGCTCTCGGCGGAGGATCGCTTCCCGCAGCATGCCGTGCTCAAAGCGCCAGCCCTGGGGCTCCCGGCGCGCCAGGTTCCGACGCGCCAAGCGCTCCACGAGGGCCCCACAGTGAGCCTCCAAGTCTTCTTGGGGCAAGCCCCACGCGCGGGCAGCCAGGTGCCACTCGCGGGTCTGAATCCGGGTGCCCAAGGCAGCGGCCAAGCCGAGCAGGGTGGCCTCGATGGGGGGACGATCCTGTAGCAGTGCTTGGGTACGGGCCAGCCAGGCCTGCACCAAGTCCTCTGGCAGCACCAGCTCTGCTCCAGGCCGAAGAGCGAAGCCTTGGCCCCGGTCCACCAGTGCGCCACGCTGGACGAGCTCTCCGACGAGCTGCTGTGCAAAGAGCGGGTTCCCGGCCGCATGACGCTCGACGGTCTTGGCCAACTCGCCGACCAGACCGAGCTGCTCTCGGACCAGGGCGCGCTGCTCTTTGGGGGGCAGCGGGCCCAACACCCGGCGGGTGCAGCGGCCGAGCATGGACAGTTCCCTCAGCTGGGCCTTGGGGCCCGACTCGATGCCTTCCTTGCGCGCTGTGGCCAGGATCAGCATCGGCAACGCAGCGAAAGCCGTCTCGGTGAGCAGTCGCTTGGCGAAAGAGAGTGCGTCTCGGCCCCACTGCACATCGTCCAGCCAGAGGATCACCACCCGGGCCCCCTCTTCCAGGCCGGACTTTCGGGCCCGGTCCATCACACCGCGCACCAGCCCGTGACGCTCCTTGGCGGACCGTGGGCCGGCGTTTGGCCCCATTGGGCGAAGCAGCTCGGTGAGGGCCAAGGCCTCCATGCGCAGCGCCTCGTTCCTGCCCATGCGCTCTTCCAGGATGCTGCGGAGGCCCTGTCGGGACAGTCCAAGGGCGTGGAGGTGCTCCGCCAGCAGCCCGGTCAATCCTTCGCTGGGGCCTCCGGTCGCGGTGTGTGTGGCACGGAAGACCTCGGCTGCGCCCAGCTCGTGGGCCCGCTCGCTCAACCAACGGCAGAGGCGGCTCTTTCCGATGCCGGCGGCGCCTTGCAAGATCACCATGCGCGTCTGCCCATCATTGCGGCAGGCTTGCAGCTCAGACCAGAGCAGCTTGCGCTCCTCCTCCCGGTCCAGGAGGGCTGGAGACTTGAGGCCCAAGAGCCCCAAGCCGGGCCGACTCTTGCTGAGCGCGGGCACCCCGGGGTGTTCGGGGAGCGGCGCCAAGACGCGTTTGCAGCGGAGGGCCTGTCCCTGGGTTGGCAGCGGCTCCCAGGCCGGGGCCTTGAGCTGGTGGATCAGCGTGTCGCCGGGGCCCAGGGATGCCCAGGTGAGCGCCTGGGTCGGGGGGGACTCGGCCACGAGCGTAGGGCTGTGGCCCTTGATCTCCGTGTCTTGTGGCAGTCCCAGCAAGGCGTAGGCGGCATCGGCGGCGCGCTGGAAGCGGTCCTCGGGCCGTTTGGAGAGCAGGCAGCGCAGCCAAGCCTCCAGGCCGATGGGCACGTCCACCGTGGGCCGAAAGAAGCCGGGTTCTTCCTGCAGGTGTGCCTGCATCTGCTGGCTCACTTCCTTGCCATCGAAGAGCGGACGTCCGCAGCTCATCTCCCAGGCCAAGCAGCCCAGGGCGTAGAGATCGGTCCACGGGCCGAAGGCGCGCCAGCGACCCAAGAACTGCTCTGGGGCCATGTGGGTGGGTGTTCCGGCCAGGGAGGTCGAGCCCCGCGTGCGTCCCAGCGCGTGCGCCAGCCCAAAGTCCGAGAGCTTGATCTCCTCGCCTTGGAGGCCTTGAGCGAAGAGCACATTGGCCGGCTTCAGGTCCCGGTGAATCACGCCACGGGCGTGTGCGTGGGCCAGTGCGTCGAGCAGTGCCAGCAGGACTTCCCGTAGGCCTTGCCAAGGCAGCGTGCCTTTGTGTTGGGCCAGTGAGCCCTTCTCGGCGAGCTCCATCGCGAACCACGCAGCCTGAGCTGGAATGCGCCCAGCGCTCAGGGCAGCCACCTTGGCCGGAACGAGGCCATGGTCGTAGATCTGCACAATCGCGGGGTGGTCCAGGGCTGCGACAGCGCGAACCTCTTGGCGGAAGCCCTCCAAGGAGGACTGTGTACCTTCTTCGAGCGCGACGATCTTGAGCGCCACCGGCTGGCTCTGACCGCGTTGCTGCGCCCGCCAGACTTCACCCATGCCTCCCCGGCCGATCGGCTCGAGCAAGCGAAAGGCTCCAAGCTCCAGGGGGGGATTCGTCATCGGTGCGCAGTTTAGCGGGTTGGCGGATTCAGCGTGACTTACCTGGGCCCGACAGACCGAAAGACAAGGGGCAGAGCCTCGCTTTCGCAGACTCGAAGGACAGAAGGTCGCAGAGCACTGCCCGGCGGAGGGGTCCCCGCAGTCTTGGACTGCTTCTGCGCAGGCAAGCGAGGCCGCAGTCCGAAGCGAGACAAGCAAATGCAGCAAACGCCGACTGCAAAACAGCCGCGCCGCTCCCCAACCCTGTGCATCGGGCCAGCGGCCCGACCTTCAGAGCCGGGGGGCGTGGGGGGCGCTGCCCCCCACAGGACGACCCGTTCCCGTAAGGCTGCCTTCGCGCAGCCGAGCGAGGACGTAGTCCGAAGCGAGACAAGCGAATGCAGCGACGACCGCGAAGCGGGCGGCGGAATGGCTACTCCCGTAAGGCTGCTTCTGCGCAGGCAAGCGAGGACCGAAGGCCGCAGCGCGACAAGCAGAAGTAGCAAACGCCGACTGCAAAGCAGCCGGCGTTTGGAGTAGGGATGGAGGGACTCGAACCCTCATGACCATAAGTCACTTGATTTTGAATCAAGCGCGTCTACCGATTCCGCCACATCCCCGTGGCCCAGACACATACTCCCTCAAAAAGAAGTCGGCAAGACCCCAAGCCACACTCCAGCGCCCGAGCCCCCTCACCCAAGGCGAGTTCAGAGGCTTCGCATCTCGCTCTTCGCCCAGATCGCGCCATCCAAAGCCCCAAGCACGACCACCGTCAAAGCCGCCTCCCCCTGATCGCTGAAGACCCAAGCCATGCCCCGGAAATCATCCCCCGACCAGTAGCGCAGCTCGGCATGGGTGGGGGCCAGTCCCGGAATGGAGAGCTGGGCAAGACAAAGCGCCGCAGCCTGGCTGAGGAAGCCCAGCGGGTCACAGCCCCGGGATTGGCGCGCCCGACACAAGGCGATCTCCTCCTCCAGTGGCTGAGCGCCCCAGATGGGATGCCCCACCTGCCCGCGGGCGATGGGCGCATCGAATCCCAGGCTCTGCGGGTTGGAGGAGACACATGCAGCCGACGGCGTCTCGGGCACCCGCTGGGGACCAGAGGACGCTCAGCCAAGAAGCAGTGTCAGCAGCATGCGTCCTCCAGGACACCAAAAGCTTAGCCCGCAGACTCAGCCTGAAGCCCATCGACCTGTGTCATCAACCAGCCATAGGCCGAGGGCAACACGCACAAGGTCAACACCGTACAGCTCACCAAGCCACCGATCACCACCGTAGCCAGCGGCCGCTGAAGCTCAGCTCCGGCCCCAGAAGAGAGCGCCATCGGCAAGAAACCAAGCCCAGCCACCAAGGCGGTCATCAACACCGGACGCAGACGCTCTTGGGCACCAAGGCGGGCGGCCTCGAGGGCGGAGGTCGTCCCCTGATGGTGGCCCCGCACACAGGTGAGCAAGACCACGCCGTTCATCACCGCCACACCAAAGAGCGCGATGAACCCAACGGCGGCCGAGATCGAGAGCGGCAAGCCACGCACCCAGAGAGCCAGCAGCCCACCGGAGAGCGCCATGGGCACATTGGCGTAGACCAAGAGCGTCACCCGCACCTGCCCAAAGTTGGCCTGCAAGAGCACAAAGATGAGCAGCAGCACCAGCGGGAGCAACACCCCCAAGCGCGCGCTGGCTTGGGCCAAACGCTCGGAGTTGCCACCCCACTGCGTGGCCACACCACGCGGCACGACCCCATCTGTGAGCAAGCGCTCCTTGGCTTGGGCCACAAAACCCGCCACGTCTCGGCCGCGCACGTTCATCTCGATGGTCAGGCGCCTCTGGCCACGGGAGCGCCCGATCTGCACCGGACCAGCCTCCTCGCGCAGCTCCGCGAGGTGTCCAAGAGGGACCTGCACGCCGCCAGGAGCACCGACCAAAACGCCAGCCAGAGACTCGGGGTCAGCACGAAGCGGCTCTGGATAGCGCACCTGAAGGCCAAAGCGACGCTGGCCCACCATGACCTCGCCGACGGGACGACCGCCGATGACCTGGACCGCGTCGAGCACATCTTGGGCGTCCATGCCCAGCCTGGAGATGGCCACAGGATCCACCTCAACAGACAACATCGGCAGACCTGCCAGACGCTGGGCCTTCAGGTCCCGTACACCCGCCACTTGGGAGAAGGAGGCCACGACCGCTTGACCGGCCAGCTCCAGCTGCGCCAAGTCCTCACCGTAGAGAAAGAGCGCTACATCCGAGCGCACGCCCTCCAGGAGCTCGTTCACGCGCAGCTCGATGGGCTGAGAGAAGGCAAAGTTCACGCCAGGCACGTCCGCCGACAGGCTCGCGTCCATCAGCTCGACGAGCTCCGCTTGGCTCGAGGCCTGCGTCCACGCCTCCCGCGGCTGCAACATCACGTAGACGTCTGAGAAGTCCACGCCCATGGGGTCCGTGGCGATCTCCGCCGTGCCCGTTCGCGAAATCACCGTGTCCACTTCATCCGGGAAGCGGGCCAACAAGGCCTGCTCAACGGCTGTGGCTTGAGCCAGAGACTCACTCAAGGACACACTCGGAGGACGAATGATCTGAACGGCGATGCTGCCCTCGCTGAGCTTGGGGGCAAACTCCGCGCCAAGCTGCGGAATCAAGGCCAGGCTCAGGCCAAAGAGCCCAAAGGCAAGACCCAGGCTCAGACGAGGAGAGGAGAGAAAGCGCTCCAGCATCGGCGGGTAGCCCCGGTTCAGAAGACGCATCAACCACGTGTGCTTCTCATCGGAACCCTTGAGCACCAGCGAGGCCAACACAGGCATGGCCATCACAGCCAGGACCAGCGAGCCCAAGAGCGCGAAGACCACGGTGAGCGCCATGGGCCGAAACATGCGCCCTTCCACACCGGAGAGGCCCAGCACGGGCAAGTACACCAAGGTGATGATGGCCACCGAGAACACCACTGGGCGCGCCACTTCCCGGCAGGCCCCCAAAATCGTGGCGTCGTCGACCGGCTCTCCCCTGGCCCGCTTGCCAGATACGACCCGGACCACGTTCTCAATCATCACGACGGAGCCGTCCACAATCAGACCGAAGTCGATGGCACCCAGGCTCATCAGGTTGCCGGAGACCCCAAAGACCACCATGCCGCCAAAGGCAAAGCCCATCGACAGTGGGATGGCCAGCGCCACCAAGAGCCCCCCACGTAGGTTGCCCAAGAGCAGCAGCAACACGGCGATGACCAGGATGCCGCCTTCCACCAGGTTCGTCTGAACGGTGGAGATGGTGCGCGCGACCAAGTCGCTGCGGTCGTAGAAGACCTCAATGGCCACGCCCTCAGGCAGGCTGGGCTGCAGCTCCTCCACGGCCTGGGCCAAGTCTGCCGATACCACCCGAGCGTTCTGCTCGTAGCCCATCATCGCAATGCCAATCACGGCTTCCCCACGGCCATCTCGGGTGACGGCACCTTGGCGGATCATGGGCGCATAGGAGACGGTCCCCAGGCTCCCGATGGTGACCGGCGTGCCCAAGCTGGACGTTGAGACCCCAACCGAGGCCACGTCTTCCAAGCTGCCCAAGAGCGCACTTCCGCGCACCAGGACTTGCTCCCGTCCGCGCTCGATGCTGCCCCCGCCGACGCTCAGGTTGTTCTGCTCCAAAGCCTCGAAGACCTGGGAGAGGGTCAGGCCCCGAGAGGCCAGCGCCGAGGGTGAGATCTCAATCTGGTAGGTGCGCAGCGCACCGCCAAAAGCGTTGACCTCGACCACGCCTGAGGTAGCGCGCAGGGCCGGAGCCACCTGCCACTCCAGCACGTCCCGAAGGTCCATCAAGGAGAGCTGGTCCTCGTAGCCAGGCTGAGCGCGGATCTCGAACTGGAAGATCTCCCCCAAACCCGTGGAAGGCGGTCCAATTTCAGGCGTACCAAAGTGCTCCGGGATGTCCCGCTGAGCCGCAGGAAGCCGCTCGCTCACCTGCTGCCGGGCGAACCAGAGATCCGTGCCGTCTTCGAAGACCACCGTGACCACAGAGAGGCCATAGCGGGAGATGGAGCGCAGCTCGGTGGTGTCCGGCAAGCCCGCCATGCTGCGCTCGATGGGCATGGTGACCCGGCGCTCAACCTCCGTTGGGGAGAGCCCCGGGCTGGTCGTGAGGATCTGGACCTGCACGTTCGTGACGTCCGGCACCGCATCCAAGGAGAGCTGTTGGGCGGCGTAGATGCCGCCGGCCACCCAGAGCAACAGAGCGACGAGCACCAGGGCTTTGTTGCGCATGGACCAGGCCATGAGGCGGTCGATTAGGCCGGCGCCGCTGCCCGAGAGCAGCTCTTGATCCGTGACGTGGGTTTCAGTGGGCATGACCTTCCCCCAGCTCGCTCTTCTCAAGCTCACTCTTCAGAGCCCAGGCCCCTTCCAGGACCACCGACTCCTGTGCCAGGACGCCGTCGACGAGCAGAACCTCGCTCTTGCTCTCCGCTTGGATCTCAACAGCACGAAAGGCAAAGTGCCCGGGCTGCTCTTCAACAAAGACCCCGCGCCGACCTTCCACCAGAACCACGGCCTCCGCAGGCAAGAGCACCCCAAGGGCACCGCCTTGCGCTTCGGTGAGCTCGGCCTGGGCGTACATGTTCGGTTTGAGCTTGTGCTCTGGGTTGTCCACCAAGACGCGCACCTGCAGCGAGCGCGTCTGCGGGTCCAGCCAGTCGCCTACCTGGTCCACAGGCCCCGAGAAGCTCACGCCAGGCCAGGCCTCGACCGTGAAGGAGACGTGCTGACCCGTGGAGACGCGGGACAGATCTGACTCAAAGACATCCAGCAGCAGCCAGACCTGGTCCAAGTCCCCCACTCTGAACAGCGCCTGCCCTGGGTCGACCCGCTCGCCAACGCCCACGTCCGCTGTGAGCACGGTGCCGGAGATGGGCGAACGGACCGGAATGCGGGATGGAAAGTGCTCCCCGCTGTGAGGGGCCCGCCAAGCCATGGGCACACCCAAGACGCGCAGGCGCTCCTCGGCCGCCTCCATCTCGCCTTCTGCCTCGGCATGGTCCGCCTCAGACTCCAAGACCTGGGCGCGAGAGGCCACGCCGTCCTTCTCCAATGCCTGCAGGCGTTCCAAGCGTGCATCGGCTGCCAGGTCCCGGGCCGTGGCCGTACGAAAGGCCGCGACAGCGACGCCCAGCTCCGGCGACTGGACCTGTGCGAGCTGCTGCCCCTTCTGGACGCTCTCCCCGCTGCGAACCTGGATGCGGTCGACCTGACCGGCGATCCATGCGCTGACCAAGGACTCCTTCTGGGGATCCAAGACGATGCGACCCGGCAGCTTCAGAGTCTGAGCCAGGCGCCCTTCACTTGCAGGGCCCACGACGATGCGGGCGGCAGCCACAGCCTCAGGGCCCAGCTCCACCACGTCCTGGTGTTCGCCCTCTTCTTCCTTGTGCGCATCATGGTCATCGTCTGCATGCTCAGCAGACTCGGGGGCCATCGTGCAGGCCCAAAGCACCAACAAGAACATCACGGGGCACCTCCCAGGAGCGCCGCGTCATCCATGGCCAGCATCCGATCCAGCGCCGCATCGGCCAGCAAGCCCCGCAAGCGAACGACCGCCGCCTCGCCATCCAGAATCTGCGACTGAAGCAGCACAGCGGAGGAGAGGTCGATCTCGCCGGCCAACACCCCGGCCTCGACGGACGCCAAGGCGTCGTGGGCGTCCTGCAGCTCACCCATGGGCTCTCCCAGCGAACCCGAGGTCAGCCCTTCCCCCTGCTCAACCCGCAGCTGCGCGGTCTGGCGCTCCACTTCGACCTGGGCCTCCAGGCCGGAGAGCTGCGCTTCCGCGACCTGCACATTGGCCTGAGCCTGCGCACGACCCACTTGATTGCGGCTCGCCAAAGGCAGACGCACCCCAAGGCTGGGCCCAATGGCCGGCTGACCGCCTTCCAGCTCTAGACCCAAGCCAACAGAGACGGGCGGCAAGGCCGAAGCGCGCGCCAGTCGTAGCTGCGCTTCAGCGGCCTGCAAAGCGGACTGCGCGGCCAAGACATCGCTTCGGGTTTCCTCATTCGGCGTGCTGCTCACGGGCACGGTCGAGAGTGGATCGGTGTCCAGATCCGAGGCCCTCAAGGGCAGCTGAACCCAGGAGACGAGTAGCCGCAGGGCCATCGCCTCCTCCTGGCGGGCCTCCAGCAGACGAACGGCAGCCTGGGTCTCCGTCAGCTTGGCCAGACGCAGCTCCAGATCGGAGGCTTCCCCCTCTTGGAACTTTCGACCCACCCCATAGCGCAGTCGTGCGGCCAGCTCCTGGCCCTCCAGCGCAACGCCAACCAGCCCCACCGCGACGGCGGCTTGGGCGTAGGCGCGCCGCACCTCAGCTGCGACGATGAGCTGGGTCCGCCGAAGGGACTCTGTGCCTGCGCGCACTTGATGGCCGGCCGCTTGTCGCGCAAACCAGCCCTCTCCGCTCAGGGAGAGGGGCAGGCTCGCGTCCATGTCGGCGCGCTCGGGGCTGGCCGCCCAAACCTGAAGCTGTGGGTTGTAGCGCAGGCCGCGGGCCTGGTTTCGCTGGGCTTGGGCGGTGGCGAGTTGGCCTTGGGCGGTGGCCAGCTGAGGGTGAACATCCAGAGATTGACGAACGGCCTGGTCGGGGGTGAAACCCCAAGCCAAGGACGCCGAGAGAAGCATCACAACAAACATTGGTTGAACCTGAGTTCTGAGTACGACCAGAGACCTGATCTTGAAGATCAGTTCACTGGCCATGGCACGGCATCAGCCAACACCAAAGAGGCGTTGACCAGAGTGCTGCTCAGGCTCTGGGGGGCCGCACCGGGGGCCCGTTGGCCCACGCGCTCTGGTGGTGTGCCTGCCAAGGATTCTGAGTGCCCAGCAGCCACTGCGCCGGCAAGACTGGCTCGTCGTCCGAGTCCGTCAAGATGCCCGGCACCGAGACATGGCAGGCACAGCTGTGGCTCAGAGCGCTGCAGCCATGCTCATCTTCCGCGGCGTGCTCATCGGCGTGCTCCCCACCCTCTCCGTGCTCGGAGAAGTGCGCCAGGTGCCCGTCGTGCACCAGGTGCTCCAGGTTCTCGAGCAGCTCACCCCAGCCGGGGGTCATGGAGACCACCAGCACCAGGGTCATCAGCAGCTTGGACCACGTGCGCATACCAGAGCCTACTCCGCTCAGGGCAGCAGCGCTTCTCGGGCCCGAGGCCGCAGGTTGTAGTCCGAGCTCATGCTGGCCCCATAGGCACCGGCGTTGCCGACCAGGAGCACATCGCCGCTTTGAGTGTCCGGAAGCCGTCGATCATGACCCAGCACATCCCCCGTCTCACAGATCGGTCCCACAACGTCAGCCCGAATCGCGCCAACCTGGTCCAAGCGCGAGAGGTTCACGATCTCGTGCCACGCCCCATAGAGCGCAGGCCGAATCAGGGTGTGCATGCCCGCGTCCACGCCAACGTAGAGGCGCGCGCCCTTGTCCTTGACCTGGGTGACCGAGCCCAGCAGAACGCCAGCCTGAGCCACCAAGAAGCGACCGGGCTCCAGCCAGATCTCGTACTTGGGATGGGCGGACTTGACCGCTCGGAGCACTTTGGCCAAGGCCACCATGTCCAGGCCTGGCGCACCGGAGCGCTCCGGGACACCCAGGCCACCGCCCAGATCCAAGACGCGCACATCTGGGAAGGACTGGGCGAGCTGGGCCAGGAAGCTGGCCTTGTCGGCCCAAGCGGAGACGTCGTGGATGCCAGATCCTGCGTGGGCGTGAAGACCCACCACTCTGACCTCGTTGGCGGTACAGAGCGCGATCAGCTCGTCCACTTCAGCGGGTGGGACGCCGAACTTGGATTGGGCCCCGGCCGTGACCACGAAGCGGTGGTGCCCATCACCCCGGCCGGGGTCCAGGCGCACAAAGATCTCTTGCCCCCTGAAGACCTCTGGCCAGAGGCGCAAGGGCGCCACGGAGTCCAACGTGACGCGCGCACCTGCGGCAAACCCCGCCTCGTAGTCCTGCTTTGGCGCGAAGTTCGGCGTGAAGAGCAGACGCTCTGGACCCAGCTCTCCAAAGAGCGCCTTGACCCGGTCCAGCTCTCCGGGGCTCACGCACTCAAAGCCCAGTCCGGCATCGTAGAAGCGGCGCAGGATCTCCGGGTGGGGGTTGGCCTTGATGGCAAAGAGCACCCGGTCGACCGGGAGCTTCAGCAGGCGCTGGGCCTGGGCATCCAGGGTCTCGGTGTCGTAGAGGTAGGCGGGGGTGCCCAGAGCGGCCTGCTCGAGCAACAACTCGGCCTTGTTGCGCCACCACGGGGGCTGAACGCTCTCTACCGGGCGGGTCAGCTCGCTCCAGGCTGGACCAAAGACATCGTCGACCTTGGCCCGGGCGAAGAGACGCTTGTGCAGGGTGCTCACCAAGGCCCCCGCCTGCTCCTCCGGAATCACGAAGCTCAGGTTCAGGTCGGATGCCGCCTGGCTCATCAGGTGGACGCGTTGGTCCTCGAAGCGTTCAAAGACCGGCCCCAGCTTGTGCAGAATGGCGCGGATGCGGCGGCCAACGAGGGAGACCTGGGCGGCGCCACGGATGATCTTTGGGGTGCACACCGTCGAGAGGTCCGCCATCAGGCGTTCCAGGGTCCCAGGAGCCAAGGTGTTGGCGGCGGAGTCCAGGGTCACGCTGACGTTGCTCTCGGAGGTGGCGACCAGATCGATGCTCACCCCGTGCTTCTTGAAGATGGCGAAGGCATCGGCCAAAAAGCCCACCTGCTGCCACATTCCCAGCGTGTCCATCACCACAAGCGTGATGCCCGTGCGGGAGCTGACGGCCTTGACCTGGGCCACCCCGGAGGCGCTGTCGGAGGCGATGACCGTGCCCTGTTGGTCGGGGGCCGTTGTGTTGCGAATGTGCAGGGGAATGCCTGCCTCTCGCACTGGGGCAATGCACCGCGGGTGCAGCACTTTGGCGCCGGTGGTCGCCAGCTCCTGGGCCTCGTCGTAGTCCAGGGAGCGCAGCAGCCGCGCGCTGGGGACGTCCCGTGGGTTGGCGGTGAACATGCCGGGCACGTCCGTCCAGATCTCCAGGCGTCCCGCCCCCACTCTGGCCGCGAAGATGGCCGCCGAGGTATCGGAGCCCCCGCGCCCCAAGAGCACCGTGTCCCCGGATGGGTCCCGGGCGATGAAGCCCTGGGTCAGCAGGATCTCGGAGCCCTCCATGTCCGCAAGCGCAGGGTCCCGCGCCCAGGGAACTTGTGCGCTCAGGTAGCGGCGCTCCAGCTGGGTCTCCTCGCTCGAGGTCAGCAGGTCCCGGGCGTCCATCCACCGCAGGTCCAGACCGCTGGCCTGGAGGTAGCTGGCCAGCAGGCGGGTGCTGAGCAGCTCGCCGGCCGACAGAGTGCGCGCACGCAGCCGCGGACTGACCTCTCCGAGCAAGCTCACGCCTTTGACGAAGCGCTCCAGGTCCTTGAGGAACTCCAGGGCCATGGGATCCAGCTGAACCCCCAGGGCCATGGCCTGGTCCTCGTGGCGCTGCCGGATCCAGGCCAGGGTCCCCGAGCCGTCACCGGAGACTGCCTCGGTGAGCAGGCGCTCCAAGGCCGAGGTGACGCCGCTCAGAGCGCTGCACACAACCAGCGGCCGCTCGCCGTCCTGAACGCAGCGCCGGAGCACATCGGCGATGGTCGCAGCGTTGCTGGCCCCGCTCATGCTGGTGCCGCCAAACTTGAGAACCACCCACGCGCTGCTGTCCATGTCCACTCCGGGCCAAGGGGGATCTGGGCGATCGATGGCCGCCGGCTGGTTCCAGCCGTGGTCGTCTTCGTCCCAGGGGATCTTGGGCTTGTTTCCGCTCATGGCGGGCAGCTAACGCGTCAGGCGCTGGTAGATGGCCGGCAGACGCTGGGGCAAGGTCTCCGCGCGGTCGATGACCACAAATCCAACCTCGCCGTACATCTCCTTCAGGTAGGCCCGCGCTCTGGGGTCCACGGTGATGCAGAAGGGGTGAATGCCTTGTTGGCGAAGCTCCCGGAGGGCCACCTTGGTGTCCGCCTGGGCATAGGCGTCGTAGTAGGCGTCGCAGCCGCAGTCCAAGGGCCGGCCGTCCGAGAGCAACACCAAGAGGCGGGTGCTGGCGGGCTGCTCCATGAGCTTGCGGGCCGCATAGCGAATGGCGGCGCCGTCTCGGTTCTCCATCTTGTGGCTCATGCGCCCGATGCGGCGGCGTACAGAGTCGTCGTAGGGATCCTTGAAGTCCTTGGCGACGTAGAAGGCCACGTGGTCTCGGCCGTAGCCGGAGAAGCCGTAGATGCCGCAGGAGTCGCCGATGGCATCGACCGCCTCGGCGATCATGACCAGGGCTTCCTTCTCCACGTGGATGATGCGCTTGCCGGTCTCGCCGGCCACCTCGTTGGTGGAGCTGCTCAAGTCAACCAAGAAGGCCACGGCCACGTCCCGCTGGTTTCGGTGGTGGCGGCTGTAGATGCGGTCCGAGGGCGTGCCACCGGCGCGGCGCTCCACCCGAGACTCGATGAGGCGGTCCAGGTCGAACTCATCCCCGTCCACGACCCCGCGCACGCGTCGAAGCTGCTCGGGGCGCAAGGCCTGGAAGCGTCGGCGAAGCTGTCGAATCTCCGCTCCGTACTCATCCAGGACGCCCTGGACGAACGCCCCGGTGTCCGGCTCCAGCTTGTGCTCTTTGACCTGGACCCAAGCGGGCTTGTAGTCCTGAATGGCGTGGTCCCACTCGGGCTGAATCACACCCTTGGCGTTGGGATCGGCGTCGGGGTCCAGGGGGCGTCCCCCGTGCCGCGCCTCGCGCTCGATGGCCTCGCGTTCGGGACCGATCTCCACCTGTCCCCCCTCTGGGGGTGGGTTGCGCTCCAGAAAGGCCACCATCTCATCGTAGCTGCGCTCATCTCCCCCTCGGTCCTGGCGCATGGCCCGCCGGATCTCTCGCAAGGTGGCGTCCAAGCCCTCCTCGGCCATGGCGTCCTGCACCTCGCGCGCCTGCTCATCGGCGGCCCGGTCATCCGGCGTCATCTCCTCCGGCCGCATCGCGCTGCCCAGACCGTTGGCCTCGAGGCCCTTGTACTCCTGCTCTCCGCCGCCCGCGCCGTCTTGAGGCTTGGAGTCCGAGCCGCCCTCTGGCTTGGGCGGCCGCTTCCCCTTTCCGCCTCCCTGTTCCTTGGGGTCAGGAGGAGGCTCGTCGGCCACCTTGCGGAGCAGCGCGTCCGCAACTTGGTAGAGCTGGGGCACCAGAGCAGCGCTGTCCGCGACCGAGGCCAGTGGTCCCAGTGCAGGCTGGATCTGTTGCCAGAGTTGCTCCACCTGCTCTCCCAGCTCTCCACCGCCTGGATGCTCTACTCCCCATGAGCGCTGGAGCAAGCCTTCGACCATGGCCTCGACTGGGGCCAGGTCTTCGAGATCTGGACGCAGGGCCAGCTCATCGGGACGCAGGGTGTCAATGTCCCGGGCCAAGCCTGGATACTCCTCCAACATGGCGCCCTCGACCCGGGCGTCTTCGACCACCGCAAAGAGGTCGCGGGCCAGGCTCTTGTTGGGGAAGCTGCGGAAGAAGCGCTCCAGGTCGCTCTCGTCGTGGGCAGGATGGGCCCACTCCCCAGGCACCTTGCGCAAGTCCAGCTCAAAGCTGCCGAACTCGATGTAGGCGGCGGTTCTTGCAGCGAGCACTCTGTAGACGGTGAAGTCCCGCTCATCGCCGTAGCGGTCCACGCGCTCGGGCAAGTAGAGGTGCCGTCCCTCGGAGAAGGCCTTGCGGCCTTGGCGCGCAGGAACTGGGCGGATCTGAACGTCCTCGCCGCAGTGGGCTCGGGCATAGAGGGCCAGCGTGCGGCTCACGGCCGAGAGAGGCAGTCCCAGACTGAGCCGCTCCAGCTCCTTCTGGCCCGAGGCAGACTCGGCCTTGAGGAAGACCTCGGCCCGGCCGGCGTCCAGGTCGTGCATGTCCAAGCCGCTGCCGACGAACTTGCCCAGCGCTGGTCCCTCCAAGCGCTCCATCAGGCGCGGCAAGGTTCGCGCGACCATGCCCACGGCCTCTGGGCGCTCCCGCACCACCATGCCCATCAGGCGCAGGTACTCCTTGCGCTCTCCTTCCGCGACCCGGGCCAGGTTGTCCGGAACATCCAAGGCCAGCTGTCGGCCCAGGCGCCGCTGACGGCGCGCCCCAGTGAGGACCAACTCGGTGTATGCCCGGGCTGTGGGCACACCCATGGCGACCTCGACGGCGGTGATCTGTTCAGACCAGGCGCGCAAGGTTCCACGGTCCAGGCGCAGGAGCTCAGCTCCCACGCGGGCCTTCTCCCCTACGCCCCGGGCTTTGACCTGGAGCTGCTGGCGGAGTTTTCGGAGGCGGTCACCAAGGCCCACCTAGAAGAAGTCTCGGACGACTTCGTGGATCGAGCGTTGCAGATCCGCATCGTCGGTGAGGGTGCGCACAAAAGACACCTCACAGGCCCGCGCCGGGTCGATGCCGCGGGCCATCAGAGTGCCCGCGTGAATGAGCAGGCGGGTGCTCACGCCCTCCTCCAGCCCGCGCTCGGTGAGCCGACGAACCTTCTCGGCGATCTTGACCAGGGACTTGGCGTGCTTGGCCGCCACGCCGGACTCCTGCTCGACCACCTTCTGCTCCAGCTCAGCCTCTGGATAGCTGAACTCCAAGCTGATGAAACGCTGCCGGGTGCTCTGCTTGAGCTCCTTGAGCACCGACTGATAGCCGGGGTTGTAGCTCATCACCAACATGAAGTCGTCGGGGGCCTGAAGGCTGGCGCCGAGCTTGTCGATGGGCAGAATTCGGCGGTCGTCCGTGAGGGGGTGGATGACCACCATCGTGTCGTTCCGCGCCTCTACGACTTCGTCCAAGTAGAGGATGGCGCCGTGACGCAAGGCCGTCGTGAGGGGTCCGTCACACCACACGGTCTCCTCGCCCAGGATCAGGAAGCGTCCGAGCAGATCGGAGGCGGTCAGGTCCTCGTGACAGGCCACAGTGACCAAGGGCCGGCCCAGCTTGTGGGCCATGTGGGCCACGAAGCGGGTCTTGCCGCAGCCGGTGGGCCCCTTGAGGATCACCGGAAGCTTGGCCTGCCAGGCGGTTTCGAAGAGCTGGACCTCGTCTCCGGCCGGCAAATACCAAGGGGCCTGGTCGATCTCGAAGTCGTGGGCGTCGGGAGTGATGATGCGCATGGCAGAAGCCTACTCCCTTGCCTGCGCTGGGGCTACGGAGAGGGTGCAATGGGCATCGTGCCGACCATGGGATGCGGTGTCTCAGCCCTGGGTCTACATGGGGCGCGCAAAGCGCTAAGCTGCGGCCTCCAAAATGTGAGGAAGCATGACCAGAATCATCACAGCATCCCTTGTGCTGCTCAGCCTGAGCGCCTGCACCAAAGACGAGGTCACCGAGACGGGCGACAGTGTCGTTGAAGAGCTGCCCCCATGGGCCGAGATGACCCAAGACCAAAAGGGCGCCTACATGGCCAGCGATGTGACCCCAGCGATGGCGGCCATCTTCCAGGCCTACGACGCCGAGGAGTACGCGGACTTTAACTGCGCGACCTGCCACGGCTCCAACGCGGACGCCACGGGCTACGCCATGCCCAGCGACATTCATCAGCTCTCCGTGCCGCCGCCCGAGGCGTACGCAGGCCCGGCGGTTGAGTTCATGTACACCGAGGTGGTGCCCGCAATGGCGGGTCTCTTGGACATGGACGTCAACGACGGCACCAACGACGGCTTTGGCTGCTACGGCTGCCACACCCCCGAGCAGTAGCGCGGCTTAGATCCCGACGTTGAACCCAAAGCCCTGCACTGGCCCACGGCTGGTGCTCCGCTTGGTGTAGAAGCCGGAGACGGTCAGGTTGCCCATGTTGATGGCGACTCCGGCACGCCAGCCGAACTCGTGGCCGAAGCCAAAGCTGGGCGTGGCGTCCCAGTTCACGCGGCGGGAAGGCTCCGCCAGCCAAGCGGTGCTGACACCGGCCAAGAAAGCGACCTCGGGCGGACCAAAGGTGAGGACCACCGGGAGCTCCACGCCCCAACTGACGGGCAGGCTCATCCTGGAGCTGGTGAAGCCGTTTCGGAAGACGTCCAAGCCGCTCATCAGCGACCACATCTTCTCCTGAGGCCCAATGAAGCTTCCCAGGCGGAGGTCGGTTCCAGCCAGGCCGCCCACGAAGGTGCCCATCACCTGAGCCCGGGTGCGTCCGGCCAGGATGGTCTGGGAGTCCCAGTAGTTCACGCCACCCTGAAGGCCCAGGTTCCAAGCCAAGACTTGGTTGCCGGAGCCGCCATAGATGCTCACGTTTCCGAGGGGGTCCCAGTAGGGGCTGAAGGTCCAGCGCTCGGCGATCTGATGGAAGGGGCTGGTGGCCTGGACCGCGACCTCAGCTTGGGGCTCGGGGGCAGACTCGGGCGCTGGCTCTTGAGCCAAAGCCAATGCAGGCAACAACAGCAACACGTTCACGCTCCATCCTCCTCAGATACCTGACTTGCATCCTGCACGCGGGTGACACTGCCCCGCGAGTGGATGCTGCGGATTACTCGGGCCATCAGTGGCTCCAGGGGGTAGCTGCAGTACCAGTCTGGCGCCTCCGGGTGGGTCACCGCGCTGGTCCCCGCAACGGTGAAGCGCCAACCCTCCTGCTCCGCCTGTTCGCGAAGCGCTTGAAGACGCGACCAGGCAGGACCGCTGAGCAGGGCGTGGGCACAGGCGACGGTGATGTTGCGCGCCCCTTGGGCCTTGAGCTCCCGGACCGCGGCACAGACCGAGCCGGCCGTGTCCACGATGTCGTCCACCATCAGCACGTCACGGTCCTCAACGGTGCCCAGAAGCGTGCTGCGCAGCACCTCATTGGGGTGGGTGTAGTCCCTCTCCTTGGAGAGCGTGGCGATGGCCAAGCCCAGGGTCTCCGCGTAGCGGCGGGCGCGCTCAAGGCCGCCTACATCCGGGCTCACGACCGTGTCCCCGCACAGTCCCTGGGCGCGCAGCCAAGGTCCGAAGTGTTTGTGGAGATAGATGTTCTCCAAAGTACACTCTCTGGGGTTGAACATGCCCGCGATGGCCTCGTTGTGGATCTCGACCGTGAGCACGCGATCGGCGCCGGCTACCTCGAGCATGCGCGCGACTAGCCCCGCGGTGATCCCCTCTCTCGTCCTCCCCTTGCGCTTGTCTTGGCGCGCGCCCGGGAAGTAGGGCATCACCACCGTGACCTCGTAGGCGTCGCTCAAGGCCAGGGCCTCGACCGCGTTCAAGGTCATCATCAGACGGTCGTAGATGCTGCGCTCTCCCTTGGGCATCACAGGGTTGGCCAAGAGGAAGACCCGGCAACCGCGCACGTTGTCGTCCACCACCACCTTGCCCTCGCCGCAGGCAAACCAGGTCTCATGACTGGGCACGGGCACGACACCCAGGACCTTGCCGATGCTCTGCGCGGCGGCCTCGGAGCCTCCCAGGGCGATCAGGCGAAGTGGGGCGCTGGCATCGGGCATGGAGACTCCCTGAGTTGAGCGCTCGCATCGCGCACAGAGTTTCCCTATCCTCCTTGGCGTGAGCGGCTCCAATCACAGAACTGGCACGCCGGGACCTGGGTCCCGCGTTGGGCCCTTCCGAACCCAGCGCCTACTCGGTGTGGGCTCGGGCGGACGCGTCTGGCTGGCCTTGGACGACCAGGGCCACCAGGTGGCGCTCAAGGTCTCCGAAGATGGTGCCCAAGCTGCGCGGCTTCGCAGGGAGGTCGCTGCTCTGGAGTCCCTCAACCACCGCTACGTGGTCCGAATGGTCAACGCCGATCCCCAGGGAAACTGGCTTGCAACCGAGTACATCCAGGGCAGCACCCTGGCCACCTGGGGCTCCCAGTGCAGCTTGGCCGAGCGCACCGAGCTCTGCGCCAGGCTCGCCGAGGCGGTGGCCCACCTGCACAGCCAGGGGCTGCTTCACGGAGACCTGAAGCCCAGCAACGTGATGGTCGACGCCTACGGGTCCCCCCGATTGATCGACCTGGGCACCGCCCATCCAGCCGCCCATGCCTCCAGAGACGAGGGCTTCAACGGGACATTGGGCTACGTCGGCCCCGAGCTGCTGCGTGGCGAGCCCCCCTCCCTGGCCAGCGACATCTACAGCCTGGGTGCCATCCTCTACACCCTGGTGGCACGCCAGGCCCCCTTCCGCTCCGGTGACCCGGCGGCCTTGGCCTTCCTGCCCCTGAGCACCTTCCCGGAGCCCCCCTCCTCCCGCGTCCCGCGCATGCCCAGAGCCCTGGACGAGCTGATCTTGCAGATGCTGGCCCGTACCGCCGAACGGCGCCCGAAGAGCCAAGGGCTCAGCGGCCGCCTGCGAAGGGCCCTGCGCAGCCCAACCCAGCTCCCCGTCGTGGGCATGTCACGGGAACGCGGTGCCCTGCGCGAGGCCATGGCCACCGCCCTGGACGGCGGAACGCAGGTCATCGTGCTGCACGGCGGCGAGGGCTGTGGGCGCCGCACCCTGATCCAAGAGAGCATCGCCTTGGCCCGCCGAGAAGGCATGCGCGTTCGCCAAGGCCCCGGGGAGACCCCAAAGGAGCTGCTCTCTGAGCTGGCCGAAGCCAAGACCACCTTGGTGCACTGCCAGGGCGGCGGCCGAGAGGTCCTGCGCTTCGCGGCCAGGCTCTTGGCCGAGCAGCTGCCGGCCCTCTGTCTGATCCGCAGCCAACGGCCGCTGATGCCCTTGACCAATCTGGGCGCACGGCACCTCTCCCCTACCCCCCTGGAGCTGCACCACGTTCAGCTCATGCTGGCCGCCGCCGACCAAGATGTCGCGCGCGGCCCAGAGATCTTGGGACGCACCCGCGGCCGCCCCGGCGCCGTCGCCGGCTACGTCCAGCCCCTGGCTCGAGGCCTGGTGGGACTCTCCCCCCGCCAACAAGAGCTGCTGCGGGTGACCGCCACAGACCCGGTGGCCTTGCCGGAGCTCAGCGCGCTCTTGGATCTGAGCGAGCACGCCTTGCTCGATCTGGCCGAGCCCCTGCTGGACCGCGGTCTGCTGGTGGAAGTGCAGGACGGCTACGCCCTGCAGGCCAACCAGAGCTAGCCCCCAGAGAGCGCGTTCAGCGGCGGTCCATCCACGTGCCCAGGGCCGTGTTGGTCTTCTTCAGGTTGGGCGTGATCATCGAGACGATGAACTTCTCGACCTTGGGACCGATTCGTCCGGCAATCATGCGGGGGACACCGGGAATTCCCTTCAGGTTGATGCTCAGATCACCCTCCAAGACCACCCGGGTGGTGCCGTTGCCCAAGTCCACGAAGGTGTTGGTGCCGCTGCACTTGACCGCGTCGGTGAAGGCCCGGGGCTTGATCTCCCAGTGACAGCGCATCTCGCCGTCACGCCACTCGGCGAAGTCGTCCCAGCGCAGCATCTCTGGTTTGAGAAAGGCCTTGGCGAAGGTGGGAATCTCGCTCTTGGCGAACCAGACATTGTGCAGCTTGACAGCCCCCTCAGTCTCCTGGCGGGACTCGACAACGATCTTCTGGATGTCATCGATGTAGGTGGCAAACTCGGGCAGATGGTCCCGGTAGGCCAAGTAGGCTTCGTTCTGGCCGTGGTTCACGACGGACTCGGAGTGGATGCGCATAAGAAGCTTCCGTGAGCAAGAGGGGTCAGGACGCTATCATGGCCATGCCCAGCCTGACCTCGCTGGCGCCAAGGTGGCTCACCCGTGCTCCAGACAGACCCCGCATTCTCCGACGCCGTCGAAGCCGCCGTGGGAAGGATCGAAGCCACCACCGAAGCGGAGCTTGTTGTGGTCGTCTCAGGGCGCAGCGGCAGCTACCGAGATCTCTCCCTGCTCGCCGGCATCTGCGCTGCAGCCCTGGGGCTCGTCGTCGCACTCTTCGCCCCAGCAGACTTCCACGCCGCCTGGATCCCTGTGGACCTGATGCTGCTCTTCGCCGGGGTGGCCTGGGCCTCTCGCCGCTTGCCGTGGGTGATGCGGCATCTGGCCTCCACGGACCGCAAGGCCGATCAGGTGGACCATGCTGCCAATGCCGCCTTTCACGAGGAGGCCGTTCACGCCACGCGCGACCGCTGCGGGGTGCTGATCTACCTCTCCCTGCTCGAAGATGAGATCCGCGTGCTCCCGGACGTGGGCGTGAGCGGACATGTGCCTCCTGCGATCCTCGAGTCCCTCTCTTGGTCCTTCGCGGACACCGAGAGCTTGGTGCGTGGCCTGGAGGCCTTGGGGGAAGTGCTCTCCGAACACCTGCCCAGCCAGGGGGAGAGCGAGAACCTGATCTCCAACGCCCCCCGGATCCACCCATGAGGGCGCTTCGGGCCATGCTCGGGGGCAGCGCTCTGGTGCTGACACTGGCGCTCTCTTTGCCGGCCGAGGCCCGGGTGGGCGGTGGGCAGAACTACGGGGGCGGATCCAGCTCCTCGAGCTCTAGCTACAGCGGCGGCGGCTCTTCGAGCTCCGATGGCGACCTGGTCGGGCTGCTCCTCTGGCTCTGCATCGAGCACCCGGTCGTCGGCATCCCTCTGACCTTGGGCGTGGTGGGTTTCACGATCTACTCCAAGACCCGCGGCGGCCCCAGCGGCAAGGTACGCACCATCCAGCGCGGTCCAGCCAACGTGCCCAGACCTCAACGCGGCATGGCCCTGCTCAAAGAGGCCGACCCTGGCTTCAGCGAGCCGCTCTTCCTGGACTTGGTGCAGCTGCTCTTCACCCGTGTCCACGAGCTCCGATCGAGCGGCGACTACAGCGCGATTCAGGCGATGCTCACCAGCGAGGCCCAAAGCCAGCTCAAGCAGCGCAGGCCGGTGGCCACCGCGGACGTGATCGTGGGGGCCTCCCGCATCCTCAGCGTGAGCTTGCAGCCTCCCCAGGCCTTCATCGTCGTTGAGTTCGAGGCCAACGTCACCGTCGCAGGCAAGCCCCTGTGGATCCAGGAGCGGTGGACCTTCCGACGCCTGGCGGCCGCCCACTCCCCGTCTCCCGATCGCATGCAGGCTCTGCGCTGCCCTGCCTGTGGCGCGGCGCTGGAGACGGACCCCAACGGCCAGTGCACCTACTGCGGCAACGGCATCTCAGATGGCCGCTTGCAGTGGCAGCTCTTCGACGCACAGCTCTTGGCAAGCCGTCCTGCCACCGCCCCCTCTCTGAGCCTGGGCGGCGGCATGGAGACCGGGACCGATCTGCCTACGGTCTTGGATCCCGAGCTTCCAGCCCACACCCGCGCGCTCCTGGCCCGCCACCCGGAGCTTCAGTGGAGCGAGCTGGAGACCCGGGTGCGCAAGGTCTTCATGGCCCTTCAGGAGGCGTGGTCCAGCGGGCGCTGGGAGAAGGCCCGTCCCTTCCAGACCGACGCTCTCTTTCAGACCCACCGCTACTGGATCGAGAACTACAAACGGGCGGGGCTACAGAACGCCCTGGAAGACATCCAGATCAAACGCGTCCAGACCGTCAAGGTCAGCCTGGACGCCTACTACGAGGCCGTCACTTTCCGCATCTTTGCCCAGATGCGCGACTGGACTCAGAATGCCCAGGGACAGGTGGTCGGCGGTTCGAAGAACCAGGCCCGTATGTTCTCGGAATACTGGACCTTTGTGCGAATGGCAGGCGGAGACGCCAGCGCCAGCGCCGACACCGAACACTGCCCCAGCTGCGCAGCGCCACTCGATAGGGTCGACCTGGGCGGCGTGTGCGGCTACTGCGGGACCCGCATCGTGGGCGCTGAACACGCCTGGGTGCTCTCCAGCATCACTCAGGACGAGGCCTACCGTGGCTGACCAAAAGCGAACAGCCGGCTGGCTGCCCCTCACCCACATCCACTCCAAGGGTGCCCAGGGCGTTGCCCATGCGCTGGAGAAGGCCTTGGCCCAAGAAGGCCGAGAGGATCGCCACACCCACGGCTTCCACACCTACCCAGCAGGCCTGCACCCCGAGACCGCACGCGCGCTCTTGGAGCTGCTGCCAGGCGACAGTCTCTTCGACCCCTTCTGTGGCGGCGGAACGAGCCTGGTCGAAGGCATGCTGGATGGCCGCGAGACCTTCGGCAGCGACATCTCGCCGGTGGCCATCGCGATCAGCAACGGCCGCACCCGCCTCTGGACGCCAGAGCGGATCACCAAGTTCCGCTCCGCTTCCAGGCGCATCGCCAAAGAAGCCCAGGAGAACGAGGAGTACCCGCCGCCCTTCATCACCTCCCGAGTCAAGCCTTGGTACGAGCCACACGTGGCGCTTGAGATCGAAGGCATTCGCAAGGGCATTGCTGAGTCGGACCCCGAAGTGCGGGCCGCCTTGGAGCTCGTGCTCTCCTCGATGCTCATCAAGGTCTCCCTGCGCCGCTCGGACACCAGCCCCCAGCGCGTGGAGCGCACCCGTCCCATTGGCACGACCGCCATCCTCTTCCACAAGAAGGCCCGCGAGCTCGGGCGCCGTTGGGAGGCTTTTGCAGCCGACGTTCCAGAGGAGACCCCGGAGGCGCAGATCGTTCAAATGTCAGGTTTGGAGTCTGATCCTCCAGATCTGGTCCACAGCATCCTGACCAGCCCGCCCTACCCTGGCGTCTACGACTACCTGCCCTTTCAGCAGCTGCGTCTGGCCTGGTTGAACTGGGACAGCCCAGAGATCTGGAACCAGGAGATGGGCTCCCGACGGGCCTTTAACAAGAGCCCCCGCGAGGCGATGTTCAACTGGAAGGAAGACCTGCGTACCTGGATGACCCGGGTGCCACACCAGCTGCACCGCAACGGCCGCGCCGCAATCGTCATCGGCGACGGTGTGATGGAGAACCGAGTGATTCCCGTGCTCAAGCCACTGACCATGGAAGCTCGGGATGCAGGCCTCACCGTCGTGGCCAGCGCATCCGGCGGCCGCCAGGACATGGGAACGGGCTTGATGCGCGAGGAGCACATCCTCCTGGTCGAGAAGTCGTGAGCGAGATGGAGCGAGACCAGGACCACAAGGTCACCCTGGCCGAGCTCCAGACTCAGTTGCGCGCCTTCAACCAAGAGCGCGACTGGGGCCAGTACCACAACCCCAGAAACCTGGCGATGGCCCTGAGCGTCGAGGCCGCCGAGGTCTTGGAGCTCTACTTGTGGAGCACCGACCAGGGGCCCCAGCCCCCAGTGGCCTCGCGGGTGGACAAGGTGCCCCATGAGCTGGCGGACGTGCTGATCTGCCTGCTCAACCTGGCCGAACATGCTCAGGTGGACCTGGCCTCGGCCTTCCAAGAGAAGCTGGCCATGAACGCCGAAAAATACCCTGCATCCAAGGTCGCTGGACGCATGGAGAAGTACAGCGAGTACGAGTGAGTCGGCTACAGCGGGCCCAAGCGGTGTTTTGGGTAGCGCTCCTGCTCAGCCTACTGATCTGCTTGCTCCCAGTGCTCTCGGACCCCACGCGCATCGTATTGGGGAGTCCCGCCGGCGAGGCCAGCACGCACATCTTCGGTCTGCTCTCTGGCTTTGAGAGTCCGGGCCTGAGGCAGAGCGGGCTGGCCAACTTTCCTCAAGGAATGCGCTCGGATCTGGCCGACCCGCTCAACCTGATCTGGCTCTGGCCGGGCAAGATCTGGGGCCTGCGGGGCGCGGTTGTGGGATGGAACCTGCTCTGCGCCAGCACGGTGCTGCTGGCGGGTTGGGGCGGCTTCCGCTTGGGCCGGCAGCTGCACCCCTCCACCCCCGAGGCCGCCACGGTGCTGGGACTGGTCTTGGCCTGCTCTCCCTACCTGCAAGGAGTGGCCCTCTCCAGCGGACGCAGCGAGTACTGGGCCTGGGCCTGGACAGCCCTGGTACTCAGCTGGGCGCTCTCGGCCTTCCGCAGGCCAAGCTGGCCTCGCTTGGGCCGAGCTGCTCTGGGCTTTGCAGCACTGGCCCTCTCGGGGTGGCAGCCTCTGATCTTCGGGCTGATGCTCCTGCTCCCCGCCCTCTACTTGCTCTCCAAAGACCTGCCGAAGTGGCCGCTCCTGCCGATGGGCGCCCTGGCTGCCGTGGCGGCAGGTGTGCTGCTCAGCCAACACCTGAGCGCGGACCCTTGGTGGCTGCGGCGCGTGAGCGGGGAAGAGGTCGTGGCCGCACCGGCACGCCTCGCCGAGCTCTGGCCTGGCACCCTCTCCGGGCAGCTCGGGGACCGGCTGCTGTTTCCGGGAGGTTTTGCGCTGCTCTTGGCCTTCTTTGGCGTCTCGCGGGAGAAGGGCTGGGCCGCCTTGGCCGCTCTCTTGGCTCTCTTGGCCTTGGGGCCGGCCATCGCACTTGGGGACCACATCCTGCCGGGCCCTGCAGCGCTCTTCGCCCCGCTGCCCGTCCTGGGCGGACTCTCTGGCTGGTCCCGTTTGGCCATAGTCGGGGTAGTGCCGCTGGCGGTGTTGGCCGCGTCCGCTGTCGCTTGGCTGCATCCCCGCTTTGGTTCCTGGGTGCTCTTGGCTGCGCTGCCACTGGCGCTTGAGGGGGCGGCCATACGACCGGAGCTCCCAGCGAGCTTCTACTTGGCGCGCTTGGACCCAGAGCTGGAATACGCCCTCGTTCGTCCCCCACCTGGGGCCGTCTTGGAGTTGCCCTCAGCCCCCATTGGCCTAGCACTGGAGCAGGAGTCCCTGCGAGACCACGCGCTCCTCCAGACCCTCAGCCATGGCCGAGCCAGCTCCTTGGTGTCCTCGCCCGAGGAGCCCAGCGCTTGGGCCAGCTCGCCGCTTCTCTATGCCTTGGACCACCGAGAGTCCCTCAAGGCGGTTGATTGCTCCCCCCAACCTCAGCTCAGCGCCGCTGGCTTCTCGCTGGTGCTCCTGCACAGAGACTGGATGAGTCCCGCGCGGGCCGACCACACCGAGCGCATCCTGCGGGCCCAACACGGAGCCCCCGCCAAGGAAGGGCCAGGATGGGCCCTGTTTCTGGCAGCGCAGGAAGGACCCGGCGGCTGCTAGTTGATGGTGCTTGGGTCCACCAGGGTGAAGCCAGCCACCTGCGCCTCAAAGATCTGCCCGTCGTCCCGGTGCATCTCGAAGCTGCCTTTCATACTGCCGATGTTGGTGCTCAGGGGGCATCCAGAGGTGTAGACATGCTCGGCGCCCGGCTCCAGGCGGGGCTGCTCTCCGACCACACCCGGGCCGCGAACGTGCTCCACGTGTCCGGTGCCGTCTTGGATGACCCAGTGGCGAGACTTGAGGGTGGCGGCCTGCTCCCCTTCGTTGATGATCGTGACCTGGTACACGAAGAACCAGAACTTCCGGCTGGGGTCACTGCGTCCGGGCACGAAAGCGCTGCGAACGCGCACTCGGATTCCGTCGGTGAGCGCATCTGAGATCATTCTTTCTCCGCAGGCTTGGCCGCTGAGTCTATAGGAGTCAGGGTGGACAGAGGTCCGCGCCACCTTGAGCCTCACAGGCTTGGCCGACGATTCGCCTTGTCAGGACAGGACCGACGATGGGGGTCACCTCGACCAGAGCGCTGAACTGGCCGGCGGCGGTGGGCTCAAAGGAGATGTTGATCGGGAACTCGACCCCTGGCGCCAGACTGATGGGGAGCGGCAGCTCCGTGGGCAGCGCGAAGCGATCGGCATGGGGCCCGCTCAGCGCGACCGCGTCGATGACCATGCGCTCATCTCCAGTACTCAGCACGGTCAAGGTGGACTGGGTGGCCTTGTCTGCAGGCACCCGCTGAAAGCTCAGCTCCCCTTCTGGGAGCAGCTCAAAGCGTGGACCGATGGCGGAGTCCTCGTTGTAGGTCTCCAGACCACACCCCAGCAGACCCAGCAGCAGCGAGAAGAGAGGCACCCTTGTCTGTTCCTTCAGACACCCAGCTTTGGTGGCGTTGCTGCCAACGGGGCGTGTCGAAGAATACGCCAATCCTTCGCTCCGGGTGTCCAAGGGACAGGCCAAAAGAGGCGCCTGCGCCTCAAAGCAAGGGCACACCCGTGAGTCTTGAGCCCATCTCGCGCTACCATCAGGCCGTGTCAAACAAACCGCCAATGTTCCAGTCGCCGAGCATCCCCGCAGTAGCAGACTCCCTGGTCGCCAGGGCCGAGCGCCGCTTTGATCGGATGTCCCCCGCCCAACTCGCCGAGCTGCTCTCGGACACGGTCTACAAAGAGCGACTTCGCTTCGAGGACAGCGCGCCTGCCCCGGAGGAGCTCGCTGAGATCGACAACGCCGCGCGTGCCATCACCGATGGCTCCAGGCCCAGTCTCCTGGCTGCATTGCGCCGCCTTGTTCGGGGCTATGGCGAGGAGATCCACAACCCCTTCTCCACCCGCGCCTACAAAGTGGCCACGCGCGTGCTCCCTCGGGCGCTGAGCAACCTGGTGAGCGCCACGGACCCCAAGCGCTTGCTGATGCGTGACCTGGACCCTTCGGACAAGATTCAGATCCAAGGGCCTGTGGAGCAGATCAAGCGGCTGGCGGAGCGCGGGACCATCATCCTGGCGCCAACGCACCTCTCCAACTTGGACAGCCCGCTGATTGGATACGCTTTGTATCAACTCGGCCTGCCGCCCTTCGCCTACGGGGCAGGGCTCAACCTCTTCTCCAACCCCATGATGGCCTTTTGGATGAGTCGCCTGGGCGCCTACACCGTGGACCGCCGCAAACAGGGCCGCCTCTACAAGGACACCCTGAAGGACTACTCGGTCGAGATCCTGCGCCACGGCCACCACAGCCTCTTCTTCCCCGGCGGCACACGCTCTCGCTCCGGCATGGTCGAGAAGAACTTGAAGAAGGGACTGCTCGGCACCGGCTTGCAGGCTTGGCAGGAGAACCTCAACGAGGGCCGTGGCGAGGACGGCGAGATCTTTGTGGTCCCACTCACCCTGTCGACGGAGCTTGTGCTCGAGGCCGAGACCCTGATGCGCGACAACCTCGCTCGTGAGGGAAAGCAGCGCTACATCATCGGGGACGACGAGTTCTCTCAGCCACGCACGGTCGCCAGCTTCCTGCGGCGTATCCTGGCCCTGGACGAGGGCGTACACGTCACCTTCGGGGCCCCCATGGACCCCCTTGGAAACCCCGTGGACGAGCGCGGACGCAGCATCGACCCGATGGGCAAGCCCATCGACCGTCGTCGCTACGTGCGGGACAGCGAGGGGCTGGTGGAGTGGGACGCCCAGCGCGACCGGCAGTACACCGAAGGGCTGGCCCGGGCATTGGTGAAGGCCTACCACCGCGACAACGTCATCCTATCGACCCACTTGGCGGCCATGGCAGCCTGGCGCGTCTTTGAGAAGCGGCACCCCACTTTGGACACCTGGCGCTTGGTCCGCATCGAGGCCGGGGGTCGCCGAATGGACAAACCCGACGTGGTGGCCGAGATCGAGCACGTGCTGGCCTCGCTGCGGCCCTTGCAGCAAGCCGGTCATGTGCGCTTGAGCACCCCGGACACCGCCGAGGAGATTCTGCGGGTCGCCCTTCAGCGCTTCGCAAGCTTCCACACCCGCAACGCCATCCGAAAGGTCGGCGCGACCTTGGTCGTGGACCCAGAACTGCTGCTCTTTTACCGAAACCGCATGGTTGGGTACGGCCTGGACAGCGAGGACACCCACGCAGCACGCGGCCCCAAGCCACCCGGTCCGCCAGGCTTGCCTTCCGGTTCTCCTGACGTAGGAGTGCAGCCATGAGCAAGCTCAATCCAGACGGCACCTCTGCTGCCATTCGCGTCGGAATCGTCGGCGACGGCGCCTGGGGCCAGGCCTTGGCCACCCTCTGCATCGAAGCCGGAAACGAGGTCTTGCTGGGCTACACCGGTCGCAAGCCCCGCCGGAAGATGGCCGTCACCAAGGTGCTCGCCGAGGTGTCTGCCCACGCAGACTTGATCCTGCTCGGCGTGATGGCCTGGGAAGTGCGCGACGCCGTTCGCGAGCTGAACCTGGGCCCACAGCACCGCGTGATTTTCTGCACCCGAGGACCGGATCCAGACACTGGCCGCTGGCTCACCCACTTGCTGCCTCAGATCAGCCCCGTCATCCGTGTGGGCATTCTGGGTGGCCCAGTCATTCCCGCTGAAGTGCTCAAGGGCGTACCCACCGCAGCCATCGTGGCCAGCCGCTTCGACGACGTGAACCGAATGGGACAACAGGCCCTGCACAGCCCAAAGTGCCGCGTATACACAGGCGATGATCCCGAAGCGATCGAGCTGGCTGGTGCCATGGCACAGGTCCTGGCCGTCGCCGTCGGCGTCGCAGACCAGATGCAGGCCGGGGCCGGTGTACGCGGCATGGTCATCAGCCGTGGACTGGCGGAGATGCGACGCCTGGCCGCCGCTGTGAACGTCGACCCAGGCGCCTTCGGAGGGCTCGCTGGAATTGGCGATCTGGTGGCCAGCTTCTCCCTTCCTGACCACGAAGCCTACAAGGTGGGCCGGGACCTGGGCGGCCCCAGGGACCACACCGACAACGAGGCGGTTCTCACCGCGGGTACGGCTTTGGCCTTGGCCAAGCGTTTGGGGGTTGAGATTCCCCTGACCAAGATGGTCTACGCCATCGCCCACGGCAAGATCGACGTGGACACCGCAATGGCCTCGTTGATGGAGCGCAGCGCAAAGGCTGGCGAAGGCTGAGCCGGCGTTCGGCTACCAGACACCCAGTCGGCCAGGCCAAGCCCACCCCATCCCGATGTTCACTTGGGGTCCTTCGGGACCCTGACTGACCAAGACTCGGAAGCTCGCCCCGCCTGCGACCTCAACCTGCAGCTGCGCGGCGGGTTGAAAGCTCAGGGGACCCGGTCGCGTGATCAGCAGGTCTTCGGGTGGCGGGAGCTGGGAGCTGAGCAGAATGCCTCCAACGCCGAGATCGAAGCTGGTGCTCCACACCCCGTCTCCCAGGCGAACCCGGCCAGAGAGCAGCGCCACCCCCGAGGTCCATGAGACCGCCTCGTTGCGGCTCAGGGCACGCCACCGTCGGTCCAGCCCAGCCGCCGCCCCCACGGAGAGCACCACCCGGTCCCTCACATCCGCCTGAACATGACCGCCGATGCTGGGCGCCTGGTCCAATGAGATGGGCATCCACAGGTCCAGGCCGGCGCCGTAGCTGCCCCCCAGTCTGCGGTGCTCGGGGCTCTCCATCAGCGCTTCAAGGGCGGCGACGGGCGCGGCAAAAGCTACGCCGTCCCCATCCAGTTTACGGCTCGCAATGCCGATAACTTCGCCTTGGGCGTTCACGATGGGACCGCCGCTGTTGCCCGGATTCACTGGCGTATCCACCTGCACCCAGCGCTCCCCCACGCCACTGACCACGCCCTTTGAGGCGCTCCACATCAGCAGGCCATCAAAGCTGGAGGACTGCTCGCTCGCACTGCCGAAGGGATGGCCCAAGGCCCAGGCTGTCTCGCCGATGCTGGGGACACCCTTGGCCATCTCCGCCCATGGATGCCCGTGGAGCCCGGGCACATCGAGCAGAGCGATGTCCTGCTTGGTGTCTGAGGCGATGACCGTGGCGCTGAAGCTCTGGCCGTCTCGGGTCTTGACCTGAACCTTCGCGCCCGCCACGCAGTGGTAGGCGGTGGCCACCTGACCCTGGGCGTTCACCACCACGCCTGCACACAGCGAAGCACCGCTGCGAAGTGCCACGACAGTGCGCAGCCCCTCCTCAGGGCGCCATTGCGTGTCTTCTGGGAAACCTTGCGCCAAAGAAGCGCCGATGAGCAGGGCCGACATCATGCGTGGCAGGCTACACCGCATAGACTCCGGAGGCCCTCGTGCTCTTTGTTCTCGCTCTTCTCGCCTGCAAGGACCGCCAAGGCGGTGACGACGTAGACGACACCGCTGACACTGGGACCGTTGATACCGGCCTTGAAGACGAAGCCCTGATCACCGAGGGGCCTGCACTGGGCGACTGCACCCCGCAGACCGGGAGCGAGGGCGTGGCCCTCTCTGGCGTCCTTCTTTTGGAGAGCGGGCCCGAGTTCGGCGTCGTTCTGAGCCAGGACGGCGAGATCACCTGCGTAGGCGACTGCGATGTCTCCCAAGCCACGGTGGTCTGCACCGAGGGCATCATCGGCGCTGGCGTGATCGATTCTCACGACCACATGCAGTACAACTCCCTGCCCCCGTGGCGCATCGGTCCTGAGTTCAGCGATCGCTACGACTGGCGCAGCGACGGACGCTACTTCGAGTACAAGAGCGCCTACAACGACATCATCGGCGACTACGGCTGCCAGATCATGCGCTGGGCCGAGACCCGCGCCATCGGGGGCGGCTCCACTTCTGCCGTAGGCGTGTACTACGACTCCTGCATCAGCGGCGGCCTGCGGAACCTGGATGAGAGCGACTGGGCCCATGGCCTGGACTACGCCATGGACTACAGCTCCCGTACCGTGACGAGCTCGGTCGATGCCGGCGACGCCGAGGAGTACCGCGAGGAGCTGGCCGACGGCAGCCGGGACGTGATCCTGGACCACGTGGCCGAGGGCTGGAACTCCAGCGTCGGCTCCGAGCTGGACTACATGCACGAGATCGGCATGACCGGTCCGGGCTTCGTCGTCGTTCACGGCAGCAACGCCACCACCGCGCAGCTGGCCCGGCTGGCCTCCGAAGGCACCGGCGTGATCTGGTCCCCCCGCTCCAACCTCTCGCTCTACGGTGGCACGACCCCGGCCCATGTGGCCCGAACCCTGGGCGTGTCCATCGCCCTGGGCCCTGACTGGTCCCCCTCCGGCTCCCACACCCCACGCGATGAGCTGCTCTGTGCCGACGACTGGCTGAGCAGCACCGGGACGCCCATCTCGGACCGGGCGATCTGGGCCATGGGGACCTCGGATGCGGCACGGGTCTTGGGCTTGGACGGCGTCCTGGGCACCCTGGAGACCGGCGCCAAGGCCGACGTGGTGGTCTTCCCCTACTCCCAGACCCCCTACCGTGCCGCGATCGATGCGACGGCGGAGGAGGTACTCCTGGTGCAGGTGAACGGAGAAGCGGTCTTTGGAGACCCTGCGCTCATCGCACAGCTCAGCCCCCAGTCCACCTGCGAGGCCATCGAGGTCTGCGGTGAGATGCGCGAGTACTGCGTGAGCTGGAGCGTGGAGAGCACCGAGAGCAGCCTTCTCGGCGCTTTGGCCAAGACCCAGGTCGACGACCAGAGCCTGGAGTACACCCGAGAGCTCTTGGGGCTCTTCCAGTGCGAGGGCGAGTCCCGTGGGGCCTGCACCCCCCTGGAGACCAGCCCACAGGACCCCGACGCCGACGGCATCGCCCAAGATGTGGACCTCTGTATTGACGTGTGGAACCCCCTGCAGGGCGACCACGACGGCGATGGGATTGGTGATGCTTGCGATGTCTGTCCGCTCATGCCTGACGCTACGGACTGCGAGCATGACCCCGTGGACATCGACGATGACGGCGTTCTCTACGATGCGGACATCTGCCCGGTGAACTGGGACCCGGATCAGTCCGACTCGGACAACGACGGCAAGGGCGATGCGTGCGACCGCTGCCCTGAGACCTCCAACCCTGGCGACGCCCCCTGTCCGATGGGCGTAGACGCGCTGCAAGATGAGACCCACCCAGAGCACCCCGCCGAGGGCGAACGCGTTGAGCTCAGTGGACTTGTGGTCACAGGTCGGCGCGGTGGCTCAAACGGCGGCTTCTTCGTACAGGACCCCAACCTGGACGAGTATGCAGGCATCTACATCTACGACCGCTCCAGCGCGGATGTCGACATTGGAGATGTGGTCAGCATCAGCGGCACGTACTTGGAGTACAACGGCCTGGCCGAGCTTGAGAACCCCGACGTGACGGTCACCGGATCCATGGAGTTGGCCCCCAAGGTGGTCAGCGCTTGCGATGTCGCCACCGGCGGCGCGAAGGCCGAGGCCCACGAGAGCATGCTCGTGCAGGTAGACAGCGTCAGCGTCAGTGATGAGAACCCCGACGCACCGGACGACTACGGCACCTTCGAGGTCGAGGGCTGCTTGTGGGTCGATGACACCCTGAGCACCGACCACGAAGTGCATCCCGAGGTCGGAACGTCCTACACTTCGATCGTCGGTCCGATGACCTACGGCTACTCCCAGTACCGCATCCTCCCCCGCTCCCTGGACGACGTCCGTTGATCTGGCTCCTGCTCGCCTGCGCTTCACCCAGTGCGCCCGCCCCCTCCATCGATACGCCGACGCCGCACGTGCAGCTTCCAGAGGAGCCGGCTCCGGCGCCCGTGCCTGAGACCATCGCTCTGCGACACATCCTGATCTCCTGGCAAGGCCAGCGCCTGGAGAGCAAGGAGAAGCGCACACAAGAACAGGCACTGGCGCTCACAGAGCAGCTCCACAAGCGCGCCCTTGCCGGCGAGGACTTCCGAGAGCTCGCTCAGGCGTACAGCGACGACAAGGGCTCTGCTGCCCGACGTGGTTGGCTGGGTCCTGGCCAGATAGACACCTGGGTTCCTGCCTTCTCGGATGCAGCATTCCAGCTCCAAGTCGGCGACATCTCGCCCCCAACCCAGAGCCCCTTCGGCTACCACCTCATCCAGCGCGTCCCTATGGACGAGCTCCACCTCAAGCAGATCCTCGTTCAGCACGCCGATGTGCCCAAGGTCTGGAAGACGGACAAGGCCGAATCCAAGACGCCTGAACAAGCCAGATCACAGGCTCAGGCCGCTCTGGAAGCCCTGAACAGCGGCCAGCCCTTCGAGGAAGTCGCCAAGCAGTACTCCGACGGTCCAATGGCCCCACGGGGCGGTGACCTGGGGCTCTTCATGGAAGGCGAACTCGGCCCCGCCGTGGACCAAGTTGCCCTGAACTTGGAGGTTGGTGGGCGCTCCGAGATCTTCGAGACCACGGCCGGGTTCCACATCTTGAAGAGAGCACCGTGATCTGGGTGCTGATGGCCTTGTCCTGTAAGAACGACGCACAGCATCACCAAAGCGCTCTGGCCAACGGCGCCCAAGCCGACTGCTCCCCCATCGAGGACCTGGAGATCCAAGGCGACTGCATGGCCTGGAAGGCTCGAAAGCAGAGCGAGGATGGAGACTTGGAAGCAGCCGCCACCACCTGCGCAGGAGTGGCCATGCCCCTCTGGCAGTCCGAGTGCTGGTTTATGGTCTCAGACGCCTCCAACGCAAGAGGCCAAGCTGCCGTTTCCCTTTGCTCTCGAGCAGCGGAGTTTGAGGAGGAGTGCCTGGGCCACGCCCTGAACCGCAGCCTGGAGGAGGAGCTGCGTGTCCCTGGCCGCGAAGCCCAAGCCCATGAAGAGCTTGAGCAAGCCTGGCTAAGCCTGTACCAAGATCCCCGCCGCAGCCAGGCCAAGGCCGACGCCATGTTCGTCAGTGCGCTGCTGCGTCGCCCGAGACCCTACACCCGAGGCTCTCTGGGAAACACACCGGACCGGCTTACATTACAGGTGCTTAGCACCCACATTACGGCCCGGAACTGCAGCCTACATGGCATAGATGTGTCCAGTTTTGGCCAACTGGTAGTGCAGGCCTGGGAGAGCGCTGAATGCGGTGCGTACCCTGGAGGTGAAGCCCTCCGGCCCTGAGGCCCACCATGCTGCTCTGGCTCCTTTCCTGTCTCTTGCCATCTGACTCAGATCTGCACCAGCAGGCCCTCCGAGCCGGCTCTCAGGCAGATTGCAGTGGCATCCATGCTCCAGATCTGGCGGGAGACTGCTGGTCCTGGAAGGCTTCGCTTCTTGCCGCCGATGGCGAGGTGGACCAAGCCGCCCAAATCTGCAGCGCCATGGAAGACTCACAATGGAAGGGAGAGTGCTGGTTCCTGGTCGCCGACGCCACAGAAGCGCAAAGGGCCGATGCGACGACTCTCTGCCAGCACGCTGCCCCTTACGAGCGAGAGTGCGTGGACCACGCCGTTCAGCGTCTGGCCGAAGCGCTCCTGGCAAGCCCCGGTGCCGAGATGGAGGCCATAGCTGAGCTGACAGATCGCTGGACGCCACTCTATGGTCAGACGGAGGCCTCGCATCGCTCCAGAGCGCTGGCCTCCGCCTTGATCTTACAGCGCCCACACCCTCTGAGCCGCGCCACTTTCGGAGATGCAGACGATGCCCTGGTTCAGATGACCCTGACGCAGCACCTATCCAAGCGCTCCTGCAGAGTCCTGGGCTTGGACGTCGCCAGCTTGCAGGAGGACATCGACGAAGCGCTGCTGGCCGCACGTGCCACCAAGCAATGCAGTGACTCAGTCGGCCACTAGTCCGAGTCCAAGCCGAAGTAGAGATCCAGCTCATCCTGGATCGCATCATCGGTCGTCGGCAAGACGCTGACAACCCGCAACTCTTCGTCCAAAAGCAAGAGCCTTGGGAACTGCGTCTCCGTGATCGCGAAGGACCAGAGGTCTACATCCGCGATGACTGGGGCGATATCGTCCACAGGCAAATCGTCCAAGTCCTCGCGAACCATGAACTCCTTCTCCCACACGTCTGCAAACTCAGGAGTCGGCGGCGCAGAGACAAAGTCCTGCGGAAACACACTCATGTAGACGAGCCCAAAGTCCTTGTACGCTCTCTGCGTCTGGCCAATCCCATGGGCAAGCTGCTGACAAGGGGCACACCACCCCGTGCTGACGTCTACGATCACAGGCGAGCCGTAGAACTGGTACAGGGAGACCTTGTCGCCGTTCTGATCCAGCTGGCAGAAGTCTGGTGGCCGCTCTCCCTCCTCAAAGCCTTGAGCCTCAAGCCCTGCTGCGGCAGGATCGGCGTGCGACCAGACATTTCCGTCGTTCTCGCACTCGGGCCTCTCGGGGCTGGTCAGCCTTGGCGCACAGGCAAGGAGCAGCAAAAGCACGGCCTACTCCTGTGCCAAGTACTCATCCACCACAGCCCGAATCTCGGGATCTGAGGCCGGAATGTCCCGCGCATAGACGCGCATGTCTCTCCCCACGACCATCAGCTGCGGGAAGGTGTTGCCCGGAACAGCCCCGCGGTACCAATCCTTGTCGTCCGAGACCACAGGCGCTGTGATCCCAAAACCATCCGTCCATTCGTTGAGCTCGGCGACCGAAGGCGGATTGCCATCCAAGTCTTGAGGCAGGACGGTCAGGTACATCAGATCACTGTCCTCGTAGTGCCGCCAGGTCTCATCCACTTCCTTGGCGAGCTCCTGGCAAGGCGCACACCACATGGTGCTGATGTCCAGGATCACCACCTGCCCATAGAACTGCCACAGCGAGAAGTCATCGCCGTTCTGGTCGATCGCGACCAGTTCCGGGACGACCTCTCCCACAGAGAAGCCTTCTCCCTTGAACTCTTCTGGAAGCTCCTCTGTCGCCGGCCAGGTGTTCTCCGGCGCGACCCAAACGCTCGGTCCGTCAGAATAGAGCTGGGGGGCACAAGCAAGTGTGAGTAGTAGTGTCATGAATCCATTTTAGGCCTGACAGCATCCACCTGCTGCAAAATCTGAGCCTCAGGAGACTCCGTGTCCGAACAGCTGACCCGCAATGCCGTCATTGAGCGCTTTCATTCCTACGGATGTCCCCCGGAACGAAACCGAATCGGCGCTGAGTTCGAACGCATCCTGCTTCGAAAAGACGGCTCCCCCGTCGGATACCATGAAGAACACGGCATTCGTTGGATCCTCGAGCAGCTCGTGGAGCGCTTCGGTTGGGAGCCCAAATTCGAGGGAGAGTTTCCCATCGCGCTCTACCGAGACGGCGCGAGCACCACCCTGGAACCTGGCGGCCAGGTGGAGCTCTCCGGTGCGCCATTCGCCACGATGGGCGAAGTGCGGGACGAGGCTTCTCAGAGTTTTAGCGAAATCAAGGCCATCATCCAGGGCAAGAACCTGGCCTTGGTCGCCCTGGGCTTGAGCCCCTACGTGCCCATGTCCGAGATCCCCTGGGTCCCCAAGGGCCGCTACAAGGTGATGCGCGAGTACCTCCCTCAGTACGGCGACATGGCCCACGTCATGATGAAGGGCACCAGCTCCTTCCAGGCCAACTTCGACTTTGAGAACGAGGCGGATTGTGGCGTGAAGATGCGGGTCCTGTCGGGTCTCGGCCCGGTGACCACTGCCCTGTTCGCCAACAGCCCGATCTGGGCTGGAAAGCCATCGGGCTACCTTTCTACCCGAGGCCTGGCTTGGACGCGCACCGACCCCGCACGCACTGGATTCCCCCCAGCCTTGGCCGGAAACTGGAGTCACGAGCGCTGGGTCGACTACCTGCTCAACGTGCCGATGATGTTCATCAAGATTCAGGGCCAGTGGCACAACGCCAATGGAAAGACCTTTGGGGACTGGATCGAGAACGGCATCGAAGGGGTCTACCCCACATGGTCCGACTGGCAGCTCCATGAAACCAGCGTCTTCCCAGAAGTCCGGGTCAAGAGCGTGATTGAGGTGCGCGGCGCAGATGCCGTCCCACTTCCTTTGGCCCTCGCAGGCATCACCATGTGGACCGGCTTCCTCTACGACGCAGCCGCCCTCTCCGAGGCCGATGCCTTGGTCGCTGAGCTCGGCGAGGCGACACCGGAGCGCTTCCTGGCGGCCTGTAAGGATGGCCTGCAAGCCAAGGTCGGCGGCCGACTTCTCTCCGAGTGGGCCCAGGACCTGGTGGACATCTCTGCCCGCGGACTCTCGCGCTCACGCCCCAAAGAACGCGGCATGCTGGACCCCATTGAAGCCCTCGTCGCCCACGGGCAATCCCCAGGTGCTGCAGTCCTCCGGATCTGGAATGAGTGCGACGGAGGGGCGCAGCGCCCCTGCTTCCTCAAGCGCGTCTTGTACTAGTGCGGCGGGCAAGGGACTCGGCGGGGGTGTAGAATCCCTCACCCCTAGTCGAGGCCCTCATGAACCAGCCCGTCCCCACCGTCATGCTCGGCTTCGGAGCTGAGCAACTGGGCGCTGTGAACGCAGTTCTGGGTGACAACGCCAACGTCATCTACCAGAACAGAGAAGTACGCGAAGGCTTGGCCCAGCTGGTGCCCCTGCAGCCTCAAGCGGTCCTGCTTTTCTTCTCTCCGGATGACATTCGCCTCGTGCTTCAGTTCGCCCGACGCGCACGCCACGACGCGCCGAACGCTGCGCTAATCCTCGTCTCCACCCACGAGTCCCTCGAGGCCACCCGCGAGGCTGTGCGCCTGGGTGCTCGCGCCGTCGTGGTCCTGGGCATGGACGACCGAGACTTGCTCTCCACATTCGAGCAGCTCCGTCGGGAGGTCCACGAGACCGTCGCCACTGGAACCGTGGTGTCCTTCATGGGCGCCAAGGGGGGCATGGGTACCACCTCCATCGCCCTCAATGTGGCCTCAGCCTTGGCCAAAGACTCCAGAAACCGCGTCCTGCTGATGGACTTCGCGCTCTTCATCGGCGAGGTCGGCGTCTACTTGGACATGGCCACTCCCTACACCTTGGGAGAGTACGTTCGAGACATCGGACGTCTCACGGATGACTGGATCGACGAGCGCATTCCACGGCACCGCACCGGCTTCTTTGTGCTCTCTCAGCCGCCCGAGGTCAATGAAATCGCCGCGATCGAAGCCCACCAGATCGTCGCCGCCGTCGCCGCCTCCAAGCGCTTCTTCACGCACATCATCCTGGACGCCGGCGCAGGAATCTCCGAGGCCTCTCTGGGAGGCATCAACACATCGGACATGGGCATCATCATCACGACCCAAGAGCTGCCAGCCATCGTCAGCACCGGTCGTCGAGTGAACTTGCTCACACAGCTCCACGGCGACCGCACCCGCATTCGGGTGGTGGTGAACCGCTTCCAGAGCAAGGGCGCGACCAAGGCCCGCATCGAGCAGTACGCCGGCCATGGCGTGAGCGCGACGGTCTGCAATGACTACGCGAGCATGAGCCGCTGCATCGAGACGGGCCAGCTGCTCTTGGAGTTGGCGCCTGATGCGGAGATCACGACAGACATCTCCAAGCTGATCCGGCTCTTCGACGACGAGACGACGGTGGAGACAAAGACCCGAAAGAAGCTCTTCGGACTCTTTTAGCTTCCGCTCTCCAAAGAGAGCTGTCGCGCGCGCTCAAAGAGCATGATTCCTGCCGTCACGGAGACGTTCAGGGATTCCAGCTCCCCCTGCAGAGGCACCCCCACGATCTCGTCGCAGCGCTTCCGCAGCGTTGGGCTCAGGCCCTTTGACTCGCCGCCCAAGACCAGCGCCGTAGGAATGGTCCAGTTCAGGTCCCAATGCGCCACGCCGCCCATGTCCGCGCCAACGATGCGCAGACCGGCCTTGTGGCAGATCTTCAATGCACTGGAGAGCCCTTCCCGTACCAGCGGCACAGCCTCAGCCCCGCCCATGCTGACCCGATGGACCACTGGAGAGAGCCCCTTGCCGCGTTTGGTAGGCACGACAACGCCATGAACGCCCGCCCCCAAAGCAGAGCGCAGAATGGCGCCCAGGTTGTGCTCGTAGGAGATCTCGTCCGCGAGCACCAAGAAGGGAACTTCGCCGCGCTCGTAGACTTGATCCAAGAGCTGCTGCACGGTCAGCTCGGGGAGCTGGTCCGCATGGGCAATCACGCCGTTGTGGACCTCACCCGCGGCCATTCGGTCCAGGGAGTCCCTGTTTACGCGCTCAATGCGCACCCCTTCCTGTTGGCAGAGGGAGACCAGGCGGCGGATCTTGTCATCTTCCCGAGCGCGCTCATCCAGCATCACCTTGCGCACCTTGCGCCGCTTGCGCAGCAAGGCCTCGATGACCGGATTGCGGCCTTCGAGCTGCTCGAGGCCGTTGTCCAAGCTGGGACGTTTTGCAGGCCGGTACTCCCCCCTAGGCGGACGCTTGTCCCGCTTGGGGATTGGAACCTGGCTTTCCTTGGCCGGCGGCCGAGGCGTGTACGCCTTGGACGGCGGCCTAGACGAGGGGTGCGCCTTGGCGCCGCCCTTCGCAAAGGCCTTGCTTGGCCCCTTGCCAGCTGGCTTGGATCCAGTCCTACTCGACGGACGCTTGCTAGGTCGCTTTGGACCTGCTTTGCCTGAGGGGCGACGGCCTTTGGACATCAGAGAAGCTTCGCAGCTTGCTCAGCCAGCTCGGAGCGCTCACCCTTCCGCAGCGTGACGTGGCCAGCCAGAGGAGAGTTCTTGAAGCGCTCGACGACGTAGGTCAGACCGTTGGAGGTCGCGTCGACATAGGGGTTGTCGATCTGATTGGGGTCACCCGTCAGGATGACCTTGGTTCCCTCACCAGCGCGGGTCAGGACCGTCTTGACCTCGTGGGGGGTCAGGTTCTGCGCCTCGTCGACGATGAAGTATTGGCGGGGCATGGAACGCCCGCGAATGTAGGTCAGAGGCTCAATTTCGATGAGCCCTTGATCGAGCAGCGGCTGGTAGCGCGGAGGTCCGCCTCGCTTCTCCTCGTCCTCACCCATCAGCAACTCTAGGTTGTCAAAGATGGGCTTCATCCAAGGGTTCAGCTTCTCACTCAGGTCGCCGGGCAGGTAGCCCAGGTCTCGTCCCAAGGGGAAGATGGGCCGACTGACGACCAAGCGCCGAAAGGCACGGTCGTCCGCCACCTTCTTCAGGCCGCAAGCAATGGCGAGCAGGGTCTTTCCGGTGCCGGCCATGCCGTCGATGGTGACCAAGCTGATGCTGTCATCCAAGAGCAGGTCCAGGGCAAAGAGCTGCTCCTTGTTGCGGGCAAAGATGCCCCAGACGCCCTCTTTGTGGCGCCCCACCAAGCGCAGCTCCTTCTTGCCCGCGTCATAGCGGCACATGGCTGTCTGGCGGGTGTTCTCCTCCGAGATGAGCATCACGAACTGGTTGGCGTGCAGTCGGTCGGTCTCGTCCCAAGTCACCGCACCCTTGTTGTAGATCTGGTCGATCACGGCCGTCTCTACGGTGCGCTCGATGACGCCCTGGTAAGCCTCATCCAAGCTGATGTGGGCGTTCTCGTAGTCCTCTGCCGAAACACCCAGAGCATCGGCCTTGATGCGCATGTTGGTGTCGCGGGTGACCAGCACCACCTTCCCTTCATCAGAGTTGTGCAGATGCAGCACCGTCTGAAGGATCAGGTTGTCGTTGCTCAGCTTTCCAAAGCCATGGGGCAAGCGGGCTTGGCCATCGCCAGCCAAAGCGATGCGCAGGGTTCCGCCACCATCCAGAACCACACCGTCACTGAGCGAGCCCTGTGCCCGAAGCTGATCCAGCTTGCGGGAGACATAGCGGGCGTTTCGCCCCGTCTCGGAGAGGTCCTTCTTGAAGGTGTCCACCTCCTCGATGACCGTGATGGGGATGACCACGTGGTGCTCGTGAAAGACGAACAAGCAGTTGGGGTCATAGAGCAGCACGTTCGTATCGAGCACGAAGGTGCGCGTCTGGCCATCGCTGGCGAGGGATTCAAGCAAGGGAGGGTCCGCGGCTGGAAGGAGAGGGTCGGGTCCGCCAGGTGGGAAGGCCGAGGTGGCCGGGCGGACTCAGGGAATGGACAGAGTACGGTGGAACATCGCACCAGCTGGATCGTCGCTGGCGCGACGCGAGAACACAAGCACCGGCTCCTCCAGGACGAGCTCCCCGGCTTGGTTCGCACCAGGGGCCACGTAGATGTGCAGGACACCTCCGCCTAAGGCATCGCTGGCCAGGGCCGTGACATCCACCTGGTTCTCACCAGGATGGAGGAAGGCTGCCAGATCGATCATCACCGGGGCGCTGCCGCTCTGGTAGTTGGTCACTGAGGTCCCATTGATGGCGATCTCGAGAACATGGCCCTTGGAGCCGTTGTCCTCGACCACCAGCCACCAGCGCTCTGGTGGGACGGCATTCTCAGGAGGCGCGACCAGGACAGAGGCGGTGGTATCGGGCGCCGCTGGCGTAGCAAGCGCACCCACGTCGGCGACATCAGCTTCCGTCGGGGCCAAGTCAGCTGAAGGCTCCGCCTCTAGCACAGGCAGTGCTGGCGCTGGGGCAAGGGGCGCGACCACTTCAGGAGCCGGGGGCGCCACGGGTGCCTCGACCGGTGCACTCGGAGGACCCTCAGCACCGGCGACTTCTACGATGAGGTTCGGCGCCGTGATGTAGACATTGCCTTCGGCGTCGATCTTGATGTCGACGTCTTCGATCTCGAAGTTGCGGAGGCTGTTGGCCTTGACCCCGTTGATATAAACGGAGCCGCCAAGCAACAGCGCACCCAAGATCCAGCTCATCAAGGCTCCTCTCCCCCGTTGACCCGAACCCGAAGCTCCTTTCCGACCTTGAAGACGGGCAGGACCTTTGGTGCGACCTCGATGGTCTGACTGGTCTTGGGGTTTCGTCCAGTGTAGCCGTCGTAGTGACGGGTCTTGAAGCTGCCAAAGCCTCGAATCTCGATGCGCTCTCCGTTGACCAGAGCCTCGCGCATTCCATCAAAGATCAAGTTGACGACCTCCTCGGCGGTACGCCGAGGGAGGTTGCGGCTCAAGGCGACTTCGTCAATCAGCTCGGACTTGGTCATGTCTGCTCCTCAGGCCTGGCCGTCTTCGGCCATCTCGTCTTCATCGGACACGTCTTTCAGGTCATCAACCGTCGCGCTTTCCTGTCCGTCAAAGACAACACCTGGGGTCGCAGGTGTCAGCCACTTGACGAGAACTGGCTTGACCTTCTCCATGATCAGGATGGACGGGGTCGCCACAACGATGGAGGAGTAGGTGCCGACAACGATACCGATGCACATCGCCAAGGCGAAGTTCCGGATGACCGGTCCACCAAGCAGCAGCAAGGCGCCGATGCCCAGCAGCGTGGTAATCGAGGTCGCCAAGGTACGGCCCAGGGTCTCATTCAAGGAGTCATTGATGAGCTTGGGAGTCTCGGTGCGTCGATAGCGACGCATGTTCTCGCGGATACGGTCGTACACAACGATTGTGTCGTTGAGCGAGTACCCGATGATGGTCAGCAGAGCGCCGATCATCGAGAGGTTGACCTCGAGCTGCAGCACTGTGAACAGGCCCAGGGTCAAGGCGACATCGTGGACCAGGGCCAAGATTGCGCCAGGCGCAAAGACCACATCAAAGCGGAACGCGATGTAGAGCAGGATGAGGCCAAGCGTCGCGCCCATTGCCAGCAGGCCTTGGTTTCGCAGGTCTCCACCGACCTTTGGACCGACCGAATCCAAGGAGCGAACCTTGAATTGGCGGCCGACGAAGGCCTCCTCGATGCTGGTCTGAATCTTGGCGCTCAGGCCGGTGAGTTCCACCTGAAAGGTGTTCTCTTCAGCGTAGGACTTGACCTTGGCGCCTTCGATGCCCACCAGGGCTTGACCGAGGGTCTCCATGTCCACTTCAACGCCGGGCTTGTGCTCGATGATGAGGCGGGTGGTGACTTGGGCGTCCAAGCGGGGGTTGACCACAAAGTCGGCGCCATACTGAGTCGCCAGGGCAGACAAGACCTCGGCCTCAACTTCTTCGGCACCGATGGTGGTGTCGCGTACGCGGATGCTGTACTCGTTGTCCGCCTCGTCGTTGATCTGTTGGACGGCATCGTCCCCCAGGCCAAGGGTCGTCAGGGCGCCGCGGACCTCGCCGATGTCGATGTCCTCATCGAACTTGATGGTGATCTCGGTTCCACCCGTGAAGTCGATGCCCCAGTTGGGCTGAATCACGGCAGTAACGACGATGGAGACCAGGACCAGGAAAGCGCTGATGGATCCGAAGATCTTGCGCTTACCGATGAAGTCAATGCTGTTCTTGGGCTTTAGAAAGTTCATGTCCGCCTCAGAATGCCAGCCGCGCGGTGGACTTCCGTACCAGGAAGTCCATCAGCGTGCGGGAGACGAAGATCGCCGTGAAGAGAGTAGTCAAGATGCCGATGAGCAGTGTGACTGCGAAGCCCTTGATTGGCCCGGTGCCGTAGCTGTAGAGCACCACGCCAGCGATGCCGGTGGTGATGTTGGCGTCGAGAACAGCTGAGAGTGCGTGGGCGTAGCCTGCTTCCACCGCCTTGCGGGGATTCCGACCGAGCTCCAGCTCCTCTCGAATGCGCTCGTAGATGATGATGTTCGCATCCACTGCCATACCGACCGTCAGGGCGATGCCTGCGATTCCCGGAAGGGTGAGCGTGGCATCGAACATCGCCAGCAGCGCCAGCACGAAGAAGACATTCAGGCTCAGACCAACCGTCGCGACCACACCGGGCTTGCGGTAGTAGAAGAGCATGAAGAGCATGACCAGGATGCCGCCGATGATGACGGCTTCCGAGCCTGCGGTGATGGCGTCCTGACCGAGTGAAGCACCGACCACGCGGACCTCACCGACGCTGATGGGCGCAGGCAGTGCACCGGTGCGCAGCACCAGGCTCAGCTTCTGGGCGTCCGCTTGCTTCTGCTCGAAGCCACCGGTTCCCATGCTGATCTGGGCACGGCCACCGGTGATGGGCTCGTTGATGACCGGAGCAGACTGAAGCTCCTTGTCCAGAACGATGGCGAAGCGCTTGTCCACGAACTCGGTGGTGACCCGAGCGAAGATCTTGGAACCCTGAGGCTTGAACTCCAGGGAGACGACCGGCTGGTTGCGCTGGTCGAAGGAGGTCTGGGCGTCATTGACGTCGTCGCCAGTGAGCATGACCTCGGAGTGCAGGATGTAGGGGGCGGCGAATCGGTCGCCGCGGTCCAGTCCCGCTCCGCCGAGCTGAGAGATCTCGTCGGCGTACTGCCACATCACGACGTTCTTCGGGCCGATCTTCTGGTTGTCTTGCAGCCAGTAGTTCAGCGCCTGGTCGTCGAGGAAGTCCTTCTCGGGCATGGCGGTGCGAGCCGCCTCGATGGCGGAGTCCAAAGCTGCAGGCTGGAACTCCTCATCGACCATGAAGAACTCGAGCAGTGCGGTCGTGCCGAGCACGTCCACGGCCTGCTTTGCATCGCTCACGCCGGGCAGCTGCACGTTGATGCGGCGGTTGCCCTTGCGAACGATCTGAGGCTCCTTCACACCGGTCTCATCGACTCGGTTGCGAAGCATCTCGACGGCCTGCTCAATGGCGCCCGTCTCGATCTCGGTGCGGGCGGTGTCTGTGAGGGCAAAGCGGTGAACCCCACCGTCCACGCCTTCGTAGGCGTAGTCCTGGTACTTGCTCATCACCGCGCTGCGGAATGCGCTCAGCTCGGTCTCCGCAGGCAGGGTGACGAGAAGAACAGGCTTGCCTCGCTCACGACGGATGTCGCTGACGATGATGCCTTCCTCATCGGATGTGGCCATCAACGGTTGCACGTCACGGGCGACCGAAGAGAGGACCGCCTCGTCCATGTCCACGTCCAGGGTCAGGTCAATGCCGCCCTGAAGGTCCAGACCCAGGTTCAACCGGGTCGAGGGCATCAAGCCCTCCCACCAAGTCTGTTCGACTTCCTCAACCGCGTCTGTTGACTGGAGGCCGTCGGCGACCGCAGCCATGTCCGGTCCGCCCAAGAATGTGGGGGCCAGCAGCCATACGGACAAGACCAGAGTGAAGAAAACGGTGCTTAGGCGCACCCACCAGCTGCCGCTCACTTGCTCTCCTCCTCTTCAGGCTCGCCATACTTTCCGGAGATGGACTCCTTCTTGATGCGCATGCGGCTCTTGTCGGAAACTTCGAGCACGACGAGGTGCTCTTCGACCGCCACGATCTTGCCGATGAACCCACCCTCGGTGACCACTTCATCGCCCTTCTTCAGGGTGGTGATCAACTCCTCGTGCTCCTTGCGGGCCTTGGACTGAGGCCGCCACACGATGAAGTAGAACACCCCCAAGAAGAGCAGAATCAGAGGCGCTTGGGCGAGCAAACCGCCGCCGCCTCCCTCTGCCTGCAGAGGCACGGTCGCGAGGACCGCGGTGTTGAGGACTTCAAGGGTCATGAGGTCTCCTGGGGGTCCCGGTAGGGACCTGACCAGATCAGCGCCTTCTCCCTCAGCGCGAGCAGCGCGTCGGGCCCAAGGTCAATGGCTTCGCGGATGCGCGCCATGAGCTTTTGGTAGAAAACGAGGTTGTGAAGAGTAAAGAGACGCGGAGCCAACAGATCCCCCACTTGATGGAGGTGCCGCAGGTAGGCCCGCGAGAAAGTCGCCAGCGGGTAACACGTTGAGCCAGGGTCGATCGGACGCGGATCGTCCTTGAATCTTGAGTGTTTGATGGCCAATCGGCCGTGCTGCGTGAAGAGGTAGCCGAAGCGCGCGGTGCGTGATGGAAGCACACAGTCGAACATGTCAACGCCCCCGATGACCGCGTCGATGATGTCGATGGGGTAGCCAACGCCCATCAAGTAGCGAACCTTTCCGGCCGGCATGTGGGGTGTGGTGGCCCGGACCATGGCCTGCATGACCTGCTTGTCCTCGCCGACGGACAGCCCACCCAAGGCGTAGCCATCCAGATCCAGATCCGCGATTTCACGGGCGTGTTTGGCCCGTAGATCGCCGAACATCCCACCCTGGACAATGCCGAAGAGCGCCGTAGAGTCCGCCTGCGTCCGTGCTTCTTGGCAGCGCTTGAGCCAGCGGGTCGTGCGCTCGGTGGACTTCTGAACGTAGCGCCGGTCCTCGGAGAGCTTGGGGCACTCATCCAGGGGCATGGCGATGTCGACGCCCAGAGCCTCCTGAATCTCCACGCAGACCTCGGGGCTCATGAAACGCCACTCTCGGTCGTGCGGGGAGAGGAACTTGACGCCTTTCTCGCTGATCTTGGCCTTCTCTCCAAAAGAGAAGACCTGAAAGCCCCCGCTGTCCGTCAGGATGGGGCCATCCCAGCCCATAAAGCGGTGCAAGCCCCCAAGCGCCTTGACCCGCTGGTGCCCGAAGGTGTCCCAGATGTGGAAGGCGTTGCTCAGTATTATGTCGGCGCCAACGGGGTCTTTCAGCTCCGCCGGATGCAGCCCCTTGACCACAGCCTGGGTGCCAACCGGCATGAACGCGGGCGTCTGAACGGCTCCATTCCGCAAGTGCAGCACGCCCCGGCGGGCGTCTCCAGCCTTGGCTTTGAGCTCGTAGCGGGCGGGGGATGGGACAGCAGTGCTCAAGACGGCCCGGTGGGTAACGGATGGATTGGCAGTGGGGCCAACGCTTCACACGATGGGGGCCCGGGACAAGCAGCGATCCATCAAAGCGGAGGCATTGATGGCCAGGATTCATCCCTAAGGCGTGGGCAGCAACAGCATGGCGTCTGTCTCTTATACACATCTGACGCTGCCGACGAGCGATCTAGTGTAGATC